>Ga0272448_1000003_pt1 | contig 708762 bp, 527 predicted proteins | sample YNPCB0191_FD_202220 | JGI IMG/M metagenome (GOLD analysis project Ga0272448, IMG submission 202220) | Hot spring sediment microbial communities from Yellowstone National Park, WY, United States - YNP-CB-019-1 | ecosystem: Environmental > Aquatic > Thermal springs > Hot (42-90C) > Sediment... | reverse complement strand
CTGCTGGGTTCGGCGCTCCGGGCCACCTCCTGGACCGGGCAGAAGCGCGAAGCGAGCCTGCGGGTCCTGGTGCACAACCTGATGCTCCTCAAACGTCTCTGGAGGACTTTTCTACAGAGCAACGATATGCATTTATAGCGTAACCCGTTCGGGCAGGGCATCGAGTGTTTTTCGCCGGCAGCCGACAGAGCGATCGGGCCGAGAGAACCCGCGAGGCTGCCATGGCGAAGGTCCGCTACAAGATGCGGAACTGGTCGGAGTACAACCGGACGCTGGTCAATCGCTACCGCCTGGAGCTCTGGCTCTCCGAGGGGCTCGCGCGGGGCTGGTACGCCCGGGGTGATTCTGGGGGCGCTTTCCGACGTTACGAGGTTTCGCATCATGGATGCGGCCGGAGTCTCGCGGGCGGACATCGGCGACTTCAGAGGAGGGAACGAAAGACCCTGCTCGGGCACGTTCCAGCTTGACTGCCCGCGGCTGGCAGGTATCTTCGTTCGCAGTGTCAAGGCGATCTTCATCCATGCGCGACCTGCGAGCCCTGGCCGTGCATCTCGGGCCGTCGCTCCTTGCAGCGGCGGTATGTTTCTTGCCGGCGCGCGCGGCGGCGAGCGCCGAGGCGACACTGCGGCTGGCGGAGATCCCCCCCGGCGCGAGGCTCCCCGCCGCGATCAACGCGGACCGGGTGAACGTCCGGCCCGGCCCGGGCGCGGAGCCCCCTCTAGGCCAGCTTTCGAAAGGCGCGCGCGTGGTCGCCAGGCGCAGGGACGGCGCGTGGGTCGAGATCGATTACCCCGCAGATCTCGGTCTCTGGGTGGCGAGCAGGTACGTAAAGCCGCTATCCGGCGGCGAGCTCCAGAGTGCGTCGAGCGCCTCCCCGGTCCGGGCCTCCGCCTTGCGCGACAGGGTTCAGGTCCGCTCGTTGCCATCGACGCGGGGCGCGGTCGTGGCCGAGCTCTCGCGCGGCGACGAGATCACCGTAATCGGCGTGTTCAACGACTGGTGCCGCGTCTCGCCGCTCGGGCCCGGGCCGCTCGGGAGGCTCGTCGCCTACGTGCACGCCGACTACGTCGACATCCTCTCCGAGGCGGGGCCGCCCGCGGGTGGAGCGGCAACGCCATCAGGCCCGCCCGAGCGCTCGCCCCCGGGCGTGGACTCGACCCGGAAACCGGGCGCGCAGGAGGCGCTCTCCCGGGCCGCGGCGATGCTCCGCCCCGACCGGCCGCTCGAGCTCGCGGACGCCAGGGCCGCGCTGAGGCTGCTCGACGAGGCGCTCTCGAGTGCGAGCGGCGCCGAGCTCGAGCGCGCGAGGGCGGCCGCCGCGGAGATCCTCGGCCGCCTTCCTCCCGCGAAGTGGCTCGCGCTCCTCGAGCTCGCGGCGGCGTCCCGGCCGGAGCCTCCCGAAGACATCGACCGCCGCTTCGCCGCCCGGCTCCGCGACGCGCGCGACGCCCTCCAGGAGACGCCCCCGATCGAGTTCACGGCCAGGGGGACGCTCAGGGCGTCCGGGCCCGACGGATCGACGTACAGGCTCGTGCGCGGCGAGACGGTGCTCTACGAGATTTCTCCGCTCGGCGCCGACCTCACGCCGTTCGTCGGGAAGGAGGTCGGCGTCGTGGGCCGCTTGACGGAGCCCCGCCGCGAGGGCGGGGTGCCGCGCATAGACGTGCGCTACATCGAAGAGATCGGCAGATAGGCGGTCTCGTGGCGCCAGAGGTCTCGCAGCCGGGTTCGGAGTCGTCCTTCGGCCGTCGGCTTCGCACGGCCTGGCAGAGGCTTCTCGACAGGCTGGGACTCGGGGCGATCCTGTGCGATACCTGCATGTACGACTACGGCGCCGCGTGCACCCGGCCGGAGCGGCCCAACGCCACGGTGTGCGCAGGTTACCGGAAGAGACGCCGAGGGCCGCGGGCATAGCGGGCCTCGCCCTCTTCCTGGCCGCCTCCTCCGAGGCGCTCGCGGGGGCTTCCTTCGAATCGGCGTATCCGGTCGGGGAGACGCTCGTCTATCGCGTGAAGTACTCCGGGCTCTCGGCCGGCACGGCCACGATGATCGTGCGCGGGCGCGAGGAGGTCTCGGGCGCCCGCGCCGCGAGGCTCGAGATGCGCACGGTGTCGAGCTGGCTCGCGTCGAGGTTCGTCCGCGTGGACGACCTCGCGACGAGCCTGGTCGACCTTTCGACGGGCGGGTCCCTCCGGTACAGGTTCGAGCGCAACGAGGGCGGCAGGAGCGAGCTCGAGGAGGTCGTCTTCGATCGCGCGGCCGGCAAGGTCCGCGTGCGGCGCGTGCGCCCCTCGGGCGAGGAGGAAATGCGCGAGGCCGAGCTCGCAGGCGCCGCGCCCGTGCAGGACGCGCTCTCTCTCTTCTACTGGCTGCGACTCGCGCCATTCGCCGCGGGCGAGACCATCCAGGCCACGGTCTACGAGAAGAACAGGGCCTATCCCTTGCGCCTCGTGGCCGAGGACGTCGAGCGCGTGCGCGTGAGGGGACTCGGCGTCTTCCGCGCGATCCGAGTCAGGCCAGAGGCCGCGATGAGCGGGCTCTTCGCGAAGGAGGGCGCGGCCGTCTTCTGGCTGGAGGAATCGACGCGCGTACTCCTCAGGATGGTCATCGACGTGAGGGGCGGGAGCGTCGGGATGTACCTGGTAGGGGCCGAGCGTTCGAGCCTGGAGCTCGCGCCGGGGAGCCTGCGCATCCGCGCCCGGACCCCGGCGGGCGCCGAGCCGCCCGAGGAGGCTCCCGCGGAGAGCGCCGGAGACCAGGTCCAGATGCGCCCCGGTCCCGGCGAGCCGGCGGAGGAACGATGACCGCCCGCAGGGCCGCGCTCCTGGCCGGGGGTCTAGCGCTCGCAGGCGCCGGGGCGATTCTCTTCCTCTCCTACGGCCGCGCCGACGGCACCGCTGCGCGCGAGGCGGCGGAGCTCGCGGCCGCCGAGGCGTCGCGCCTCGCGTTCGTGGGGTTCGGGGCCGCAGGGGCCGCCTCGGGCAGCGCCTGCGCCCTCGCGCGGGCCTCCGAGAGCGAGTTCGCCGGTCCGAAAGGCCTCCCGGAGTTCGAGCCCGCGCCCTTCCCGGCCCAGCAGGGCGAGAGGCTCCTCTACTCGGTGAGCTGGCTTGGGGTCGGGGCCGGGACTATAGAGTTCCGCGTCGGCGCGCGCGAGATCCGCGACGGCGTCGAGTGTCTCGTGGTCGAGATGGCCATGGACTCGACCAGCGCGCTCGTCGATGCCGTCTACCCGGTCAGGGAGCGCGCGCGCTCCTGGGTGGACGTCGCGGGGACTTTCACGAGGGGCTACGAGATCGAACGTCTCCACAGGCGGATTCCGGTCAGGGACGCGCAGACGTTCGATTATGCGCGCGGCGTCTCCGAGTGTCTGACGACGAAGCGCGGTAAGACGAGCAGGTCCGAGGCGCTCCTCGACGGACCCGCGCAGGACTCGATCTCCTGGGTGTACTACGTGCGGGCGCGCATCGCGTCGGGGGCGAGCACCGCGCGCTTCACGATGATCCAGCGCTCGAAGCGCTGGGAGGTGGGGCTCGCCATTGATGGAGTCGAGGAGATCGATCTCCGCTCGCGGGGCCGCGTCTCCGCCCTCGGCGCGAGGGGCGGCGCGAGCCTCGCCAGCATCTTCGGCCGGGAGGATGGGGAAGCGGAGGGCGTCCGGCTGTGGTTCGAACCGGCGAGCGGGATCATGCTCGCCGCGCGGGTGAAGGCGCCGGTGGGCGACATGAGGCTCGAGCTCATACGGGCCGAGCGGCCCGGCGGCGGGATCGGAGGGGACGATGGGCGGGTGCGGTGAACGCGGCTGGGGGGAGCTCCTCGAGGCGGTCGCGCGGCGCGCCGAGCTCGAGCGCCTTTTCGGACTGGAGGAGCTCTACCCGCGGCCGCTCGCCGCCGGCGCTCCCCCTGCGCCAGCCGGGGGGGAATCGAGGCCGCGCCCCCCGGACGAGCTCAGGGCGCGCGCGGTCGAGGCCGCCAGGGCTCGGGCCCGTGCCGCGCAGAGCGCTCGCGCAGCCCCGGCCGCCCGCGAGCGTCCCCCGGCGCAGCCCGCGCCCGCGGGCGCGACGCAGGCGTTCACGATCGAGGAGCTGCCTGGGGCCGACGAGATGGCGCTCTTCTCCGAGGCCGAGAGGGCGGGGATCCCGCGCGTGTCGGCGGAGAGCGGCACGAAGGCCGAGAGGCTCGCGCGCCTCGCGGAGGTCGCGTCGCGGTGCACTCGCTGCGGGCTCGCGGCCACGAGGAAGAGCGTCGTCTTCGGCGAGGGAGACCCCGGCGCAGCCCTGGTCTTCGTGGGGGAGGCCCCTGGCGCGGACGAGGACGCGACGGGGCGGCCCTTCGTCGGGAGGGCCGGCAAACTCCTGACGAAGATCATCGAGGCGATGGGCTTCGCCCGCGAGGAGGTATACATCTGCAACGTGCTCAAGTGCCGCCCGCCGGGGAACCGCGCCCCCGCCCCGGAGGAGGTGCTCCACTGCTCGCCCTACCTCCACGAGCAGCTCGCGGTGATCGAACCGCGCGCGATCTGCGCCCTCGGGGGGCCTGCCGCGACGACGCTCCTCGGCGCGAAGGAGGGCATAACGCGCCTGAGGGGGCGGCTGTTCAGGTACAGGGGCACGCCCCTCATGCCCACGTTCCACCCGGCCTACCTGCTCAGGAACATGAGCGAGAAGGGCAAGGTCTGGGAGGACATGAAGAAACTCAAGGCCTTCCTCGCCAGTCTCGGCGTGACTCCGCGCGGGAAGACCTGAGCCGTGCCGCGGGCGTCGCCGGCGAGCCTGTTGCGACAGGTGGTGCGCGGTGCCGCCGGTCGCAGTTCCGACCCGGACGCCGCGCGTGGCGTCGCACGGCACCCGAACGGTTCTCTACAGGGCCATTTCTTCTCGGAAAGGAAAGGGTCTTGCGGCGCTCGCGGCAGTGACGCCGGAGGCGGGGGCGGAGTCGTCGACTCCGTCGCGCCATATTTCGAGGAGCTGCTCCTCGAGCCTGGCGAGCCAGGCTGCGCTGCACGTCGATCGTGGTCGCGGCGGACACGGGGACCCATTTCTCCTCCCGCGCCCGATCCATCGGCACCCGCCGCCTGGAATTCGAGAGCTACGTGACGCACCCCTCGGAGACCAGTCCCGATTGTTCGATGGACGGCGGCTCGGGCGCGTCCTATTATTTGAGGAGCGGATTGGTCCTATTTTGGGGGCGTCTTCGTGAAGCCGACTCGCGCGACGAACTACGCAGTGCGCGCGCTCGTGGCGCTCGCCCGCCGGGGCCGCGCGGAGGTCGCGTCGCTCGCGCGCGAACTCGGGACGCCGAGGGCGTTCCTGGCCAAGGTCCTGCGGAAGCTCTCGCGCGCGGGGCTCGTCTCGGGCGAGCGCGGGGCGCGCGGGGGCTACTCGCTCGCTCGCGAGTCGCACGGGATCTCGCTGCGCGACGTCCTCCAGGCGATCGAGGGCGGCGCGAGCCTGGCGAGGTGCCTGGGCCCGGTTTGGGGTACGAGGGGCTCGACGCAAAGGCCCGAGCGAAGATGCCCGCTCCTTAGGCGCTGCCCCGCCAGACCCGCCTGGCAGCGGATCGCAGCGCGGTTGAACTCGGCGCTCGAGTCCGAGACAATAGGCGCACTGGCTGCGTCCGGCAACGGAGGCGGCCAGCCGGGAGGCGGAACGTGTGGAACTACTCGCAGAAGATGATGGACCACTTCCTGAACCCGCGGAACGCCGGGGAGATCCCCGACGCGGACGCTGTGGGCCAGGTCGGGAGCATCGTCTGCGGCGATTCGCTCAAGCTCACGCTCAAGATCGACCGCGCGACGGGGCGGATCACAGACGCGAAGTTCCTGACCTTCGGCTGCGGGAGCGCCATCGCCTCGGCCTCGGCCCTCACAGAGATGATCAAGGGGAAGACCCTCGACGAGGCCTCGAAGATCACCGACGAAGACATCGCCCGTTACCTGGACGGGCTACCGCCCGAGAAGATGCACTGCTCCGTCATGGGCGCCGACGCCCTGAGGGCCGCGATAGCCGCCTACCGCGGGGAGCCGCCGCCCGAGTCGCAGCTCGACGAGAAGGACATCGTCTGCCACTGCTTCGGCATCACGCGGCAGAAGATCGAGAAGGTCGTCCGCGAGCACGGCCTGACGACCGTCGAGCAGGTGACGCAGTACACGAAGGCCGGCGGCGGCTGCGGGAAGTGCAAGGGGAAGATCGCCGACATCATCGCCACGGTGCGCGCCGGGTCCGCCGCACCCGCGCGGCCCAAGAGGATGACGAACATCGAGCGCATGCGGCGCATCGAGGAGGCCATCGCGCGCGAGATACGTCCGGCGCTCCAGGCCGAGGGCGGAGACGTGGAGCTCATCGACGTCGAGGGCCCGCGCGTGACGGTCGGGCTCCGCGGCCGCTGCGCCGAGTGCAAGGCGGCCGACGTCACGCTCAGCAAGGTGGTCGAGGCGAGGCTCAGGGAGCTCGTAGACCCCGAGATCGTCGTGGTCGAGGAGAACTGAGCCGCCAGGGAGGCAGAACATGTCGAAGCCTTTGGTATATCTGGACAATAACGCCACGACCCCCGTCGCGGACGAGGTCTTCGAGGCGATGAGGCCGTTCCTGAGGGAGTCCTTCGGGAACCCCTCGAGCATGTACGGCCTCGCCGCCGAGGCCAGGAAGGCCATCGAGCGCGCGCGGGAGGAGGTGGCCCAGCTCCTGGGCGCGCGGCCGGACGAGATCGTCTTCACGAGCGGCGGCACCGAGTCAGATAACACGGCGATCCTTTCGGCGCTGTCCTCCAGGCCCGCCGGGGCGAGGCTCGTGACGACGCGCGTCGAGCACGCGGCGGTGGGGAACCTGGCGAGGCGCCTCCGTGAGGAGGGCCGGCCCGTGACCGAGCTCGGCGTCGATTCCCGTGGGCGGTTGGACCTCGACGAACTCGCCGCGGCGCTCGGCCCCGACACCGGGGCGCTCTCCGTCATGTGGGCGAATAACGAGACGGGAGTCCTCTTCCCGATCGAGGAGATCGCGGAGCTCGCGCGCTCGCGAGGGGTTCTCTTCCACACGGACGCGGTGCAGGCGGTCGGTAAGGTGCCGATCGATCTCTCGCGGACACCCGTGGACTACCTCGCCCTCTCGGGCCACAAGCTCCACGCGCCGAAGGGCGTAGGGGCGCTCTACGTGAGGCGCGGCGCGCCGTTCAGGCCGCTCCTCGTGGGCGGGCACCAGGAGGGCGGCCGCCGGGCGGGCACCGAGAACGTCGCCGGGATCGTCGCGCTCGGCGAGGCGGCGAGGCTCGCGCGGGAGCACATCTCCGAGGAGAACACGCGCGTGAGAGCGCTCCGCGACAGGCTCGAGCGCGGGATCCTATCGAGCTGCCCGAGCGCCAGGCTGAACGGAGACCCCGTGCACAGGCTCCCGAACACCACGAACATCAGCTTCGAGTACGTGGAAGGCGAGTCGATCCTGCTCCTCCTCGACAGGGAAGGCGTCTGCGCGAGCTCGGGCTCGGCGTGCACGACCGGGTCGCTCGAACCGTCGCACGTGCTCCGCGCGATGGGCGTGCCCTACACCGCCGCTCACGGTGCGACGCGCTTCAGCCTGTCGCGTTACAACACGGACGCGGACGTGGACAGGGTGCTCGAGGTGCTGCCGGGGATCATAAGAAGGCTCAGGGAACTCTCGCCGTTCGGGCGGGAGGAGCTCGCGGCGAGCCTGCGCACGGCGCAGGCGAGACCCGCCGCGGGAAGGTGAGACGGCATCCGGAGAGGGGTGCGACGTGGAAGAGGCGAAGGCAGTCCCGGCGCTGGACGAGTCCAAGGTGAAGGCCGCCCTCGATGAGGTGCGCGGTCTCCTCCAGGCCGACGGCGGAGACGTCGACCTGGTCGGGATCGAGGGGAAGGTCGTGAAGGTCCGCATGAAGGGCCACTGCGGGTCGTGTCCATTCGCGCAGATAACGCTCCAGCGCGGGATAGAGGCCAGGGTCCGCGCGGCGGTCCCGGAGGTCGAGCGCGTGATCGCCGTGCCGTAGCTGCCGCGCCCGTCGCGCATTGTTCCCGCATCCCGGGGGCGGCCGGGGCCTCGTCGCCGCGTGACCTCTCGCGCCGGCCGCGTGTTCACATGCTCAGGGAGACTGCGCCATGCGCCGCTCGAGCGGCTTCACGCTGGTGGAGCTGATAGTAGTCATAGTCATCGTGCTCGTCCTTGCCGGGCTCATAGTCCCCGTCCTGATGAGGAGCCGCATCAAGGGCCTCGAGACGAAGTGTATGAACAACCTCAGACAGCTCGGGACGGCCCTGATGCTCTACAGGGACTCGAACATGAGAAACGGCAGAGAGCTCCATCCCTTGAGGCTCACCTCTCTGATCCCGCACTACATCCCGAACGCCGACCTCCTGCTCTGCCCCATGGACACGAGCTACGGCACGGCCGGCGGTAAGCCCCCCAAGGCGATCGACCAGTTCCCCGAGCTCGACGAGCCCGGCCTGAGCTACATGTACGAGTTCAGCATGGCCGCCGAGTGCTCCTGGGACTGGCGCAACTGGCTCAGCCTGCCCACCAGCGGCAGCTTCGACGCCTTCATCGATCTCGACGGCGAGGCCTCGTCCAAGTGGGGCGAGGTGAAGGCCGCCCAGATGCGCTACGGCGACAAGTTCCTGAATCCCGGCTACTCCGCGGGGAACCCCGCGAGCTGGTCGAATCTCCGCGGCTATCCCCCGACCCGCTTCCCCGTGCTCAGGTGCTTCTGGCACACGGCGGACCCCGACACGACCTCTCCGGACGCGATCTTCAATCTTTCCTACCAGGGCAACGTCTTCCGCAGCGGCGCCAAGTGGGAGGAGCAGACGCTCAACGTCTGGTGACCGCGGCCTCCCATGCCCGGCCTCGGGGTGCTTGGCAGTCTTGCTAGAGTTGGGGGCCGAAGCGACGATAGACCGGGTGGCTAGCGACGCGAAAGGAGGGCGCCCCTTACCGCGCCTTCGGTCGCGCTTGCGAGGGCGAAGCCCGTTGTTCCATAGCGGTCCGTGTCAGGTGGGCTACCGCCCCGCATGAACGGCACCGGGGCGATGGAGAACAACTAGGCGCGGTCGTGGGCCAGGCGGCATGGGCTGCCTGCGCAAGCGCCAGCGGAGATCGTGCGCGTCCGCCTCGAAATGCTCATGCCCAGAACTTCCTAATGCAACCTCAAGTGCCCGGCGGCTTGACGACCGGCGGCGCGTCACATAGCCTCCCGTCGGTCAGGAGCCGCGACTGAATGGACCGGTCATGTCTGCTGAGCTGGTGGCCGCCTTCGGGCGTCTGAGGGCGCTCTGGAAGCGTCTTTTCGAGGAGATACCCGAAGAGGGCGAGGGGACGCGCATGCTCGAAGGTGTGCGCAGGGACCTCGCAGTGGTCTCCGCCGCCGCTCGCATTTCGGAAGAGGCTGTGCCCTACGTCGAGCTCGCCTACCGGGTTCGGATGGGCCTCTGGGCGGAATGTGACATCCCGCCGGCGACGGCCGGCGCAGCCCGCGGGGGCTCCGATCCGTCCCCTGCCGCGGGCCCACCCGGCGGTCCTCGCGGGACCTCCCTGCGCGAGCGTCTGCCGGCCGAGCTCGAGGAGGCGGCCGAGGGCGTCCGCGCAGGTTTCGAGCTGCGCATGAGGACTCTCAGACAGATGGAGTCAGGAGACGAAGTTCTGCCGGATCAGGGCAGAGACTCGAGGCGAGCCGCCTCCAGAGACCTGCATTTCTTTCGGGAGCTCATCCGTCTCGCAAGGCGCCCGCCCGAGGAATCGAGCGAGCAGGATTTCGCGCGAATCGCACAGAGCTTCGACGCGCGGCGGCGGCTGGTCCGCGAGGATCTGCACGCGCCGGCCGCGGCCCTGGAGGCGGTCGAGTTCCTCGTCAGGCTCGGCGCGACTTGACGAGCGGCGGCGTGACCTCTCTCCTGGCGCGGATGTGTATTGGAACGCGCAGCCTATCGAGCCCGCACGGTCTCCGGGCGTGCGTTTGGAGGCCTCAGTGAACGGATCGCTCGCTCTGGGCATGGCGGTCGTTCTGTGCTCGCAGCCGGGCGCGCTGAAGGGCCTCGAGCTCGCTCAGGTCGTCCTCAGGCGCGAGGTCCAACCGGACGGCTCGGTTCGGCAGACGCGCCAGCCTGTCACTGTCTTTCTCGCGGGCGATCGCGCGCGGCTGGAGGAAGCGTCCGGCGACGTCACGATAGTGCGCCTCGACCGCGGCGAGGTCTTGCAGCTCGACACGCTCCTCAAGAGCTACAGGCGGAAGACGTTCAAGGAGCTCAGGACGCAGTGGCGGACGCTGAACGCCCTGCTCCTCGAACAGATCGAGGGGACGCCCCTTGGCCACCCGCGCAGGGCGGAGCTGGTGGACCAGCTCGCGGACGGTCCCGACAAGTGGCGCGAGATCTGGAAGCTCCCCCCGGGCGAGCACCGCTCGCGCCTCGTCGAGCGCTACAAGCTCCCACCGGAGCCTCCCGTCGTGGAGATACGATCGACCGGCGAGACGAAGATCATCGCCGGGAGGACGGCCGTCCGGCACGTCGCCGTCGAGAACGGAGAGCCGAGGGACTGGGCGTATCTCGCGACCGATCTCGCCTTCGATCGCAGGTACTACGAGTTCCTCGAGCTCTGGGGCTGGCTCGCACCAGAGCTCGCCTCTAAGCTCTCGCGGTTGCGCGGGGCGGGGCTGCCCCTCGCGACCATGATGCGGTCGCGCGCGGGCGGCGAGCTCGAGGTCGTCACCGAGAAGCTCCAGGAACGCGAGCTCGACGCCGGGCTCTTCGAGGTCCCCGAGGGCTTCGTCGAGCAGAAACCCAGACCGGCCTTCAGATGACATCGCGGTATCGCCAGAGGCCCCGGCGACCAGGAAGGTGCGTGACATGCCTGCGAAGCGCCAGAGATCAGGCCCGTCGGGACTTCGCGCTCCGCCGCCCGAAAGGACGAACGGCGCGAGCCCTATACCCTGGCCGGCGGCCGAACTCTTCCGGCAGGGACCGCCCCGGACGTATACCGGGCGCGAACTGGAGCATATCGCCTTCCCGCTCGGCGGGGTCGGCGCGGGCTCGATCTCGCTCGGCGGCTGGGGGCAGCTCCGCGACTGGGAGGTCCGGAACAGGCCCGACAAGGGTTTCGCGCCGGGCGGGTGCTTCTTCACGTTGAAGCTCCTCGTGGATGAGCCGGCGCGCCCGCGAAGAAAACTGGTGAAGGTCCTCCAGGGACCGGCCGAGGGGAACTTCTGCGCCGGTGGCCACACCGCGCGATGGGAGTTCGGCGACGGCCTGCCGCACTTCCGCGAGGCCTCGTTCACGGGGAGCTATCCCCTGGCGCGCGTGGAGCTCCGCGACCGCGACGTCCCACTGGATGTCGCGCTCGAGGCCTGGAGCCCGTTCGTGCCGCTCGAAGACAGGCCCTCGAGCCTCCCCGGCGTCGTGCTCACCTACCGCCTGCGGAACCAGGCCAGGGGGCCAGTCTCCGGGTGGGTCTTCGGGAATCTGAGGAACTTCACCGGCCGCTGCGACGGTCCAGGGGGGCTCGGTTTCGACGGGGCCGCTTTCCGGCCCGACCGCGTGAACGAGGCGCTCGCGCGAGATGGGCTCACGGGGCTCCTTTGCCGATCCGAGGGGCTCGCCGAGGACGACCCGCTCGCAGGCTCGCTCTTCCTCGGGACTACGCGGCCCGAGGCCGCAGTGTGGGCCCGCTGGAGCGACGACTTCCTCTGGAAGTTCTGGGAGGCCATCTCGTCGGACGCAGATTTCCCCCCGCCCACGGGTCGAGCTGATATCGGCACCGTCGGCGCCCCGTTCGCGCTCGCACCGGGGGAGTCGGCCGACATGACGTTCCTGCTCACGTGGCACTTCCCCACGTTCGAGCAGTACTGGAAGGGGCCATCAGAAGGGGGTAAACGCCCCAGGTGGCGGAACTACTACGCGACGCTCTGGCGCGACGCGCTCGATGCGGCGGTCGAACTCGCCGCGAACCTCGAGCGCTGGGGCCGGGCGACGCGCGAGTTCCACGATGCCCTGCACGGTTCGACGCTGCCCGCGCACGTGCTCGACGCGGTGAGCTCGAACCTCTCGATACTCAAGACGAACACGTGCCTCAGGCTCCCCGACGGGACCTTCTACGGCTGGGAGGGCGTGAGCGACAAGGGCGGCTGCTGCGAGGGTTCCTGCACTCACGTCTGGAACTACGCGCAGGCGCAGGCGTTCCTGTTCCCGTCGCTCCAGCGTTCCATGCGCGAGGCGGACTACGAGTTCGATATGCTCGACGACGGCTTCCTCCAGTTCAGGATGCCGCTGCCACCGGGCACGAGGGCCGACGGCTCTTTCTTCCCGTGCGCCGACGGTCAGATGGGCGTCGTGGTCCAGACCTGGCGCGAGTGGTTGCTCGGGGCCGGCGACGACTGGCTCCGCAGGATCTGGCCGAAGGCGAAGAAGGCCCTCGAGTTCGCCTGGAAATACTGGGACGCAGATCGCGACGGCGTAATGGAGGGCATGCAGCACAACACGCTCGATATCGAGTTCTACGGGCCGAACCCCATGATCGGCACGCTCTACCTGGCGGCGCTCCGCGCGGGGGAGCGGATGGCTAGACGCCTCGGAGACGAACGCTCGGCCGCGGAATACGCCCGGCTCGCGGAGGCCGGCGCGAGGAAGCTGCAAGAGCTCCTCTGGAACGGCGAGTACTTCGAGCAGAAGGTCGCCCCGCGCGCCCACGAGGCCTGGCCGGAGCCCTATCGCTCCATGGCCGAGAAGAGGGGCAGAGACGACCGCTTCCCCGACTGGCCGCGCTGGCAGTACGGGAGCGCCTGCGTCTCCGATCAGGTGATCGGCTGCTGGCTCGCGCGCGTCGCGGGGCTCGGTGAGCTCCTGCCGGCCGAACTCGTGCGCGAGGCCCTGCGCGCGGTCTTCAGGCACAACTTCAGGGCGGACATGACGGACCACGTCTGCGGGTGGCGCCCCTACGCGCTCCGGGACGAAAGGGCGCTTCTCGTGGCGAGCTGGCCGCGCGGCGGGAGGCCGGGCTACCCGCCCCACTACGCCGACGAGGCCTGGCCGGGCTGCGAGTACCAGGTCGCGAGTCACATGATCTACGAGGGGCTCGTGGAGGAGGGGCTCGCCATCGTCAGGGCCGTGAGGGAGCGCTTCACCGGCGGCCGCCGCAACCCCTGGGACGAGTTCGAGTGCGGCCACCACTACGCGAGGTCCCTGGCGAGCTACGCGCTGCTGACCGCGCTCTCGGGTTTCTCGTACTCCGCGCCGGATGCGCTCCTCGGATTCGCCCCGCGCGTCTGCCCGGAGGACTTCCGCGCGTTCTTCTCGTCAGGGACCGCCTGGGGCGTCTACGCCCAGAGGTGGAAGGGCGGCAGGGGGGAGCTCTCGCTCCGGGTGAGCGGCGGGAGGCTCGAGCTCGCCGCGCTCGACATCGAACTGCCTGCGCCTGCCGTCCGCGGCGGAGTCCGGGGAGGGCGCGAGCCGTCGCCCGCCGAAGGCCATCTCGCGGAAGCCGCGGTAGTTCGTGCGAGCAGCACCGGGTCGGGTGCCCCCGCCCCGAGGCTAGCGCGGGACGCGAGCGACAGGGAGACACTCAGAGCTCGGCTAGAGCCCAGGGAGGCGCCGGGGGCAAAGGCGCGGCTCGTCCTCGAGCCGCACGTGACGCTCTCCGCCGGGGACGCGCTCTCTATCCGTATCGTCCTGCGGGGCGCTTCCGAAGACGCTTCCTGATTTACGCCTATCGGGTTGACTCAGGACACACTATCCATTGCGGCCTTCGACGCTTTCTGAGTTCCTATCGACCTCCGGAGAGGCCGGAGGACCGAGCCCGAATTGGTATGAAGCCAGAGGGTTCCGAGTCGCGCCCCATGCGCGCGGTCGCCATGCCCCGGAGTGGAATGGCTTCCGCGAGGTTGCGCGTGCGTTGGGCGCTGGACCCGGGTTCGGCTGAGGCGACCGTAACGCGCGACGAGATCGGTTCCATATGCTGCGCGGCCCCGAGCCTTCGCGAATGGCGCGGCACCAGGAGCGCAAGAGCCGTGCCGGGGGCGTCGCCGGCACGGCTCTTGCGCCAGTGTCGAGCGGCACGCGCCGCAGTTACGCGGTGGCGAACCCCGTCGCATTGCGGTCGGAGTCCCACAGGCGTGCATCAACAACTCTGGCCCTTTCCCGCGCGGAGGGCGCAGTCCGGGCCGGCGACCCGTACCGTGGGGGGCGCAAATCCGACGTCACGGCGGGGTTTCCCCGTTCCCCCGGTGGGTTCAGTTTTCGACGGGGTACGAGTCCTGCATGCCCAGCATCGTCATGAGGTCGAGCGCCCGGACCCTGACGAGACCCTGGGTCGGCTGGCTCGGTCCAGGCGCCCTCCGGGCGTCGGTTAGTGGATGGAAGACGGACCTCGGCTTTGGCCGCGGCCTCACCGCCCGGCGCGCCTGCGGAGCTCCCTCGCGCAGATACCGAACTGCCTCCTGAAGAGGCGCGACAGGTGATACTCGTCCCCCAGCCCGACCTGCGGCGCGATGGCCTTGAGAGGCAGGTCCGTCGTGACGAGGAGGCCGCGCGCCGCCTCCAGGCGCATCCTCCTGAGGTCCTCGACAGGCGTGAGCCCGGTCAGGGCCTTGTACCTGCGGACGAAGTGATACTTGCTCAGGCCCGCGCACCTGGCGAGCTCGTCTAGGCCGAGCCGCTCGCGCAGTCGATCGGCCGCGTGCGCCCGCACGCGCTCGACCAGGGCGTGGGCGCGCGACGCGGCGCGGAGCATGAACTCCGCGAGGATCGCGCGCAGGACGCCCTCCCTGAACGCCCCTGCGGCGGCGGAGCTCGACTCGCGCTCGTCGTAGAGCCAGGACGCGGCCTCTCGGATCCTGCCCCTCTCGTCGCGGACCTTGAGAGGCAACTCCGGTCGCCAGGCGCCCCACTCGAAGGCGATGAAGAAGCTTTCCAGCCGCGAGCCAGGCTCCGACCACTCCTCATGGGGGACACGCGCAGGGTAGAAGAGTACGTCGCCGCTCGACGCGGCGACGCGAGCCCCCTCTATGAGTACTCGCTGCGCCCCTTGCAGAACTACGATCATCTCGTGGATCGGGTGGCTGTGAGCGCCCATGTGCCAGGGGCCGCAGGGGCGGTGGAGGCCCACATACGCGAAGCGGACTTGCCCCAGGGACCGCGGGCAGGACGCAGACCTATTGTCCGGCTCGCTGCGGACGCAAACGTTGAATGGCGGCCCTGAGCTCTCGCGCATCGCCCTGGACGGGTTTCCACCTCGCGCGGAGCCGGCCCTTGCTGGCATAGCAATATCCGACAAGACCTCGCAATGCCGGCCATTCACAGGCCGAGCGGACAGGATGAGACTCTGCCGCGCGTGCGGGACGGGCCGCCGGCGCGGAGGCAATAGCCTATGAGCCCGCCCGCACGGCGGCAAGGGCTGGTCGCCCTCGGGAGGGCAGCGATGGACAAGGTGCGGGTCGGCTTCGTAGGCGCGGGCGCGATGGGCCAGATGGCCCATCTGAAGAACTATGTCATCGACGACCGCTGCGAGGTCGTCGCGCTCGCGGAGCTCAGGGCCAGGACCGGGCGGCTCGTGGCCGAGCGCTACGGCATCCCCAGGGTCTATGCGGACCACCGGGAGATGCTCGAGAAGGAGCGGCTCGACGCGGTGGTCGCGAGCCAGCCGTTCAACCGCCACGCGGTGCTCCTGCCCGAGATCTACGGCCGCGTCAGGTACGTCTTCACAGAGAAACCGCTCGCCGTATCGGTCGAGGCCGGCTCGAGGCTCGCCCGCGCGGCGAAAGACGCAGGCTGCGTACACATGGTCGGCTACCACAAACGCTCCGACCCGGCGACCGCGTACGCGAAGAGGGTGATCGAGGACTGGCGCGCCTCCGGCCGGATGGGCGCGCTCAGGTACGTCAGGATACTCATGCCTGCGGGGGATTGGGTCGCGGGCGGCTTCGCGGGCCTCCTGAACGCAGGGGATCACCCCGGCGAGCTCGCCTCCGAGGGAGCTCCCCCCGATATGGACGCCGAGACCGCGAGGGAGTACGTCTCGTTCGTGAACTACTACATTCATCAGGTGAATCTGATGCGGCACCTGCTCGGAGAGCCATACAGGGTGACCTACGCGGAGAGGACGGGCGTCCTCCTCGCCGTGACCGGCCGCTCCGGCACGCCGGGCGTCATTGAGATGACCCCCTACCGAACCACCGTGGACTGGCAGGAATCGGCGTTGATCGCCTTCGAGAAGGGTTACGTGGAGCTGCGCCTCCCGGCACCGCTCGCCTCCAATCGTGCGGGGACCGTGGAGGTCTACTCCGACCCCGGCGGCGCGACGCCCGAGCGCACCAGCCCCACGCTCCCCTGGGTCGGGGCGATGCGCCAGCAGGCGATGAACTTCGTCTCGGTCGTAAGGGGCGAGATGGCCCCGCCGTGCGACGCGGAGGAGGCCGTCGAGGACCTGAGGGTCGCCAGGGAATACATCAGGCTCAGGTTCGGGAAGTGAGCCCGGTTGCGCGCGGGGAGGGTTCGCGATGGGTCCGGTGAGATTCGAGAAGCGGCTCGTCGCCGACGAGCGTTACGAGTCGGCGGGCGTCTTCGACGTGAATAACGACGGCGTCCCGGACATCGTGAGCGGGGCGTGGTGGTACCCCGGGCCGGACTTCGCGCGGAAGTGCCGCGTGGGCGAGGTCGCGGCCCAGGGCGAGTACTACGACGACTTCTCGACGATCCCGATGGACGTGAACGGCGACGGGTACACGGACTTCGTGACCGGCGGCTGGTGGGGCGGCACGCTCCGCTGGCGGGAGAACCCTCGCGGGGACCCGTCGAAGACATGGCCCGAGCACGTGATCGGCCGGTGCGGCAACGTCGAGACCACGCGCGCCTGGGACGTGGACGGCGACGGAAAGGTAGAGCTCGTCCCGAACACGCCGCCTCAGGCGCTGAGGTTCTACAAGCTCGCGCTCGACGAGGAGGGACGCCCCGCCGGGCGCTTCACGGAGCACATCGTATGGGACGGCCCCTCCGGCCACGGGCTCGGCTTCGGAGACATCGACGGAGATGGGCGGGGAGAGCTCGTGGTCTCTAAGGGATGGCTCGAACCGGGGGAAGACCCGCTCGGCGCGAGGTGGGTCCTCCACGAGGAGTTCGACCTGGGCTGCGCGAGCGTGCCGATTATCGTGGCGGACGTGAACGGCGACGGCCTCGCGGACCTGATCGTCGGCCAGGCCCACGGCTACGGGCTCGACTGGTGGGAGCAGCGCATGGAGGGCGGTCGCCGAGGCTGGGTCAGGCACCCCATAGACCCGTTCGGGAGCCAGTACCACGACATGCAGTGGGTGGACATAGACGGCGACGGCCGGCCAGAGCTCGTCACCGGCAAGCGCTACCGGGCCCACTGCGGGCGCGACCCGGGCGAGTACGATCCCGTAGGGCTCTACTACTTCAAGTGGACCGGGGAGGGCTTCGCGAAGCAGGTGATCGACTACGGGCCGATCCGCGTCGGCAAGGGCTGCGGCATCCACTTCCAGGTCGCCGATGTTGACGGCGACGGCCGGCCAGATATCGTTGCCCCCGGAAAGGACGGGCTGTACCTTTTCAGGAACCTGGGAGCCGCCTCGAACATGGGCGACTGACAGGCCTGTGGGCCCCGACTGCGGACATTCATGACAGACCGCGAGCGTTTCCTGGCTTGCATCCTGGGCGAGCCCGTGGACCGGCCGCCCTACTGGCTTGCCTGGGGCCCTTGGGGCCAGACGTGGGCGCGCTGGGGGCGCGAGGGCAGGCCCGCGCGTCTCGCCGACTGGGGCGCGGTGCGCCGCGAGTTCGGCGCGGACGAGACTCTCCAGGTGCTTCCCGTCAACTGCGGCCCGTGCCCGAAGATCGAGCCGAAGGTCCTCCGGGAAGACGACGAATACGTCGTACACGTCGATAGCTGGGGCATCGTCAGGCGCAACCCGAAGCGGAACGAGTCGATGTCGGAGTTCCTGTCGTTCCCCGTGAAGAACCGCTCCGACTGGGAGCGCTTCAAGGAGGAGCGGCTCGACCCCGACCGTCCCGAGAGGCTCGCGGGCGACTGGCGGTCGCGCGCGGCGGAGTGGCAGGCCCGAGGGCTCCCGATCCAGCTCGGGTACTACCCTGACGTGGGCATCTACGGGGGCCTGAGATGGCTCCTCGGCGACGAGGAGTGTCTGGTCGCCTTCTACGATGACCCGCAGCTCGTGCACGAGATCATGGAGCGGCTGACGGACGTCTATCTCACCGTCTTCGACAAGGTCTGCCGCGAGGCGAGGGTGGACGTCATCCACCTCTGGGAGGACATGTGCGGCCGTCAGGGGCCGCTCATATCACCGGCGCACTGGGAGGAGTTCATCGGCCCCTGCTACCGGAGGATCTCGCGCTTCGCCCGCGAGCACGGCATCCCCGTGATCTCGGTCGACACGGACGGCTGGCCCGATCCGATCATACCGCCGATGATGGCGGCGGGGGTGAACTATCTCTTCCCGTTCGAGGTCGCGGCGGGCTGCGACGTGAACGCGATGCGTGCAAAGTATCCGGGCCTCGGCATGATGGGCGGGATAGACAAGCGGGCGCTCGCCACGGGCCCTGAGGCGACGGACGCCGAGCTCGAGCGTGTCAGGCCCGCCGTCGAGGCCGGCAGATACATCCCGGACCTCGACCATCTCATCCCGGACGACGTCTCGTGGCAGAACTTCTGCCACTACGCTCGCGGCCTCAGGAGGCTCCTGGGGTTGCCCGCGCTGGAAGGGGCCGGCCAGGAGGACTGACCATGCCGAAGATCGCGATGATCGGTGCGGGGAGCATCGTCTTCTGCAAGACGCTCCTGAGTGACATGTTCGCCACGGAGGCGCTCGCCGGGAGCGAATACGTCCTCATGAGCCCGACCGAGTCCAAGCTCAGGCGAATGGAGGCGTTCGCGAAAAGGATGCTGGCCGAGAACGCTGTCAGGGGCTCGGTGCGAGCCACGACCGATCGGCGCGAGGCGCTCCGGGACGCCGACTTCGTCGTGGTCATGATCCAGGTCGGGGGCCTGGAGGCCTTCGGGATGGACTACGAGATCCCGCTCAAGTATGGCGTGGACCAGTGCATCGGCGACTCCCTGGGGCCGGGGGGGCTCTTCCGCGCCCTCAGGACGATACCGGTGCTCGTCGATATCGCGCGCGACATGGAGACCCTCTCGCGTCCCGGCGCGATCATGCTCCAGTACGCGAACCCGATGGCGACCAACTGCCTCGCCCTCGGCCGCGCCTCGCGCGCGAGCTTCGTCGGGCTCTGTCACGGCGTCCAGACCACGCTCGACCTGATCGCCGGCTACTGCGGCGTGCCGAAGGACGAGATCACGTACTCCTGCGGCGGCATCAATCACATGGACTGGTTCCTGAGGCTCGAACACAAGGGGCGAGACCTCTATCCGGTCCTCCGCGAGGTCTTCGAGCGCCCCGAGTACTACAAGAACGAGAAGGTCCGCGGGGAGGTCTTCAGACACTTCGGTTACTTCATGACCGAGAGCACGGGCCACCTGAGCGAGTACGTGCCGTACTTCAGGAAGAACAAAGCGGCGCTTGCGCTCTACTGCGACGAACCCGCCTTCGGCGGCGAGAGCGGCGCCTATTACAAGTGGTCGAAGAAGATCGCTGAGAAGTACGCCGCTTGCGACCCCCTCCAGTACGAGTCCGCGAAGATCGCCGGACGCAGTGTCGAGTACTGCTCGTACATCATCGAGGCGGTGCTCACAGGCCGCCCGTTCCGGTTCATGGGGAACGTCAGGAACGACGGCTACATCGATAACCTCCCGGCGGGGGCCTGCGTCGAGGTGCCCGTCTTCGCCGACGACTCGGGCCTCCACCCGACCCGCGTGGGCGCGCTCCCGAGCCAGTGCGCGGCGCTCTGTATGACCAACATCAATTTCCAGATACTCGCCGCGGAGGCCGCCCTCGAAGGCGACCCCGAGAAGGTCGTCCAGGCCGCCGCGCTCGACCCGCTCACGGCGGCGGTCCTGACGCTCCGGGAGATCCGCGAGATGTGCTCCGAGATGCTCGAGGCCGAGCGAAGGTGGCTGCCGCAGTTCGCCGGCAAGAAGATCGCGCCGCGGCCGACGATCGCGATCCCTCCGGGCACGAGACCCGTCCAGGTGCCGCTCGACCCGGCGCTCGCGATCGGGAAGCGCTTCGCGGAGCTCGTCGACAGGAAGACCGATTGACGCCCGCCTCGCCACCGCAGCTTCCGCATTCCGGCCGCGCCCTTCCGGAGGGGCAGGATGGGACGCCAGAGCGCTCGCAAGAAGACGGAGTGGTCTGCCTCCTGCGCGAGACTGCGGGCCTCGGCGGAGCGCTCGCGGCGCTCTACCTGTTCAACGTCGTTTTCATGGTCGCGGTCGGCCGAGGGGTCCTGGTCGGCGTGGGCCGGGGGACGTCGCTCGGAGGGTGGCTTGCGGCGCTCCTGGCGATGCTCTCGAACTCGCTCTTCCTGAACGCGCTCGTCCTCGCGCCTGTGGTGGCAGGGGCGCTCCTCGTGCGCGAATGGTGGTTCGTCAGGTTCGTGGCTCCGGTCCCCTGGGCTGTCGCGTGCGCGCTCGTCTACGCGGACAGCGTGGTCTTCAGGCTCTTCAGGCTGCACCTCTACAACGGTCTCGTGCTGAACCTGCTCTCGACGCCTGGCGCCTCCGACAGCGTCACGGCCGGGACCCGCACCGTGCTCTCGGCGGTGCTCGCGGTGGGGTTCATCTTCGTGGTCGAGATCGTATTCGCGAGCCTGGGACTCCCCTTCCTGCAAAGGAGGGGCGTCCTCGGCCTCTTCGGGACTCGCAGGGCGAAGCTGGCAGTCGCCTGTGCGGCGTTCGTCTGCGTCCTCGCGGACAAGACCGTATACGCCGTCGCGGACCTGGCGGACAGGACCGACATCACCGGGCTCAGGCATCTCTTCCCGCTGTACCAGCCGGTGACGATGAGGCGCTTCGCCTCGAAGGCGCTCGGGGTGGACCTGAACGCGCGCGTCGTCCCGGTCGGCGCGCGCGGCGGGGGCTCCCTCGACTATCCCAGGTCGCCGATCTCGTTCCGCCCCGGGGCGCCCGCGCCAAATGTCGTGATCCTCTGCATCGAGGGGGCGCGCTTCGACGTCCTGCGGCCCGATGTCATGCCGAACCTGCACCGGTTCGCCGAGGACGCCATCGTCTTCGAGCGCCACTACAGCGCCGGGAACTGCTCGCGCTTCGGCATCTTCGGGCTGCTCTACGGCGTGGACGGGACCTACTGGCACAGGTTCCTCGCCGAGCGCCGCGGGCCGGTCCTGGTGAGCGAGCTGCGTCGGAGGGGATACGAGTTCGCGATCCTGTCGTGCACCGACCTGAACTTTCCGGAGTTCAGGCAGACGGCGTTCGTCGAGATCCCCGAGGCCATCGTGGACCGCTGGGACTGCCCCCGCGTCGAGCGCGATCGCCTGATGACGGACCGGTTCGTCGAGTTTCTCTCGGCCGGCCGGAGGCCGTTCTTCGCGTTCCTGTTCTACGACGCCTCGCACCAGCCGTACCTCTACCCGCCCGAGCACGGGGTCTTCCCGACGGAGCTGGGGCCAGAGATAGACTACGTGGCGATAGCCTCGAACGTCCCCGGCGCGGCGGCGGGCCTTCGCGCTAGATACCTGAACAGCCTCCACTACATCGACTCGCAGCTCGCGCGAGTCTTCGAGGCGCTCGAGGAGAGGCGGCTTCTCGACGAAACACTGGTCTTCGTCACCGGGGACCACGGTGAGGAGTTCGGCGAGCTGGGTCTGTTCGGGCACAACACGAGCTTCACGCGCTACCAGGCCGGCGTGATCATGGTCGCGCGGATCCCCGGAGAGCGCCCGCGCAGGGTGAACCGGCTCACGAGCCACGTGGACGTCGTCCCGACGATCATGTCGCTCGCGGGCGCAGCGAACCCGGTCTCGGACTACTCGCAAGGCACGGCTCTCACCTCCGCGGAGGGCCCGGAGTGGGTCTTCGCCGCCGGCTGGGACGCCGCCGGCATCGTCGACGACGACTCGATCGCGTCCTTCGGCCTCGAGTTCTACAACGCCGATCTGACGATCACCGATCTGGACGCCAGGCCCTGCCCCGACCGCTCCGCCAGGCTCGCCGCGCGGAGGGGCCGGCTTCTCGAGGTCCTGGACAGGATGCGCGCGTTCACGCGGGGTGCGCGTTGACCGGCTCGCCCCAGTTCGGCGGTCCGGGCGCTCCGAAGGGGGGAGCTATGCGGTCGGCGGGTGGCGCGGGAGTCGTGCTCGCGGGGCTCTTGCTGGCGTCGGTCGCGGAGGGCGCGTCGGGTCGGGCGGCGCTCGCGGACGTCGAGCTCGCCACGGTCGATCTCTCGCCGGTCTATCCCTGGTCGCCTGACAAGGACGGCGACAGGGCCTATGCGCCGGAGCTCGAGACCGAGCGCGCGGGCGTCGTCTGGACGAGGGAGGTCCCCCTCGAGGAGGGCGTGATCGACCTCGCGGCGGCGCTCGGCGGGCCGACCAACGTCGTGGTCTACGCTCGCGTGGTGCTGGAGGCCGATTCGCCCGCCCGGCTCCACCTCTCGATGGGCAGCGACGACGGCCTGACGGTCGTCGCGAACGGCCGCAGGGTCTTTTCGAACAACCGCATGCGCGGCCTCAAGCCCGACGAAGATCAGGCCGACGTGGAGCTCGTCAAAGGCCGGAACGAGCTCCTCTTCCGCGTGACCCAGGGCGGCGGTGGGTTCGGCCTCCAGGTCGCCGCGAGCGCCCCGGCATCCGCCGGGGTCAGGCAGGTCCACGAGGAGCCGGCCGGGAAGGCGAGCTTCACGTTCACGCTCGGCTCGGAGGCGCTTACGAGCGCCGGCATCTACGACGGCGGGGGGCGGCTCGTGCGGGTCCTCTGGAACATGAGGAGGTTCGGGGCCGGCGCGCACAGGGGCGCCTGGGACGGCCTCGACGAGTTCGGGGCGAGCTGCCCCCCGGGCGAGTACCGCTTCCGCGTGGCGGCGAACCGCGCCAGGTGGCGGAACGTCGGCGCGATCGGGAATAGCGGCTATCCGTCCTGCGCCGCCGATCACGTCCCGACGGCCATGCACGACGTCGCGGTGGATTCCGCCGGGGCGGTCTACACCGCGAACTACTGGGACGAGGCCGGCGCCGACTTCAAGAAGTGGGATCGGGACGGCCGCCCCGTCTACGACGGTCGCTACCAGATGCGGAACGGCCAGCCCAACGGCGCGCCATATGCTATCGCGGTGGACGACAGGTTCATCTACTGCACGATGGAGGGCTGGGACAACGAGCAGTGGCGGAACGCCCAGCAGGTCCAGCGCTTCGCCCTCGCCGACGGCGCGCACGTCAAGTTCACGGGCGTCGAGAGGCCCGACGGGCACATACAGGTCTACGAGTGGCCCGTGAGGCTCGTCCCGAAGGACGCGCCGCGCGAGGAGGCCGAGCTCATGCGTTGGCCGCTCCGCTCGATCGCCGTCCGCGGCGAGGAGCTCCTCGTCGCCGACACCCTGGGCGGCCGGGTCCTGCGCTTCCACAAGGAGACGGGGAGGCCCCAAGGCGAGTTCCGGGTGAAGCTCCCCACTGCGCTCGCGGTCGACCGCAACGGCAGCATCTGGGTCGGCCACGAACGCTCGCGCGTGAGCGTTTTCTCGGGCGAGGGGCGGCTCGTGAGAACGGTGCTCTCCGCGCTCGGCGAGGTGAAGGCCCTCGCGTTCGGACCGGACGGGCGGCTGTACGTCGCCGACACGGGGGCCGAACAGGTCCTCGTCTACGACGTGTCCCGCAGGACCCCTAGGCGCGTCGGGACGCTCGGCGAGAAGGCCAGGCCCGGCGACCGCGCCGCGGATCGCTTCTTCGACCTGCGCGGCGTCGCGGTGGACCGTGAGGGGAACGTCGTCACGGTCCAGAACGAGCCCGCGGGCGGCGCGCGCCTGGCGAGATGGTCGCCGGAGGGCAAGCTCCTCTGGGAGCACTTCGGGACCGTCTTCGTCTCGCTCGCCAACTACGGCGCGCACGACCCGGACACGCTCTACTCGATGCACTTCCACAGGTACAGACTGCTCGATCGCTCGAAGGGGACCTGGGAGTACCTCGGGAACGCCTTCCCCGGCGAAGGGCTCGGCTACCACAGGGACGTGCACGGGGTGCCGAGGATCCTGAAGCTCGGCGGAAACGAGTTCGTGTTCTACCCGACGGGCGACGGCGTCCAGGTCTACCGCGTCGCCGGCGGGGCCTTGCGCCTGGCCGCCCTCCTGGGCGGATGCTGCCCCACCCCGGAGGGGGACTGGCAGCGGGACGGCTCGAAGACCGGGAAGTGGACCTGGAGCTCTCCGCGCGCCGAGGGCGGCTTGCCGAGACCCGAGGAGATCCGGTGGCACAAGCGCCCGGGCGAGCAGGGGGCGATCTACGCGGTCTTCGGGATGGACGTGGACCGCGACGCCGGCATCTGGTTCGGCGAGCTCCACTCCAAGGCGATCTGGACGATCCCGATGCGCGAGCTGAACGCCGCGGGCAACCCCGTCTACGACTGGGCGGACGCCAAGGTATTCGCGCCCAGGGACGAGTCCCCGCTCAGGTTCGAGCCGAATATGGCCCAGCGCGCGGAGGACGGCACGGTATACGCCTTCGGCTGGAGCGCGAAGTGGCCCCAGCCGCAAGGGAACCCGTTCTGGATGGGCGGGACGACGCTCGCCAGGTTCGCCCCCGACGGCCGCAGGCTGTGGGCGGTGAGGCTTCCGACGATCTGCGTCGGGCTCGACGTGATCCCCGGCCCGGGGGGCGGCTGCATGGCGGGCTCGGGCTCTACTGCGAGCGTTTACCAGTACACTGCCGACGGGCTCCTGATCGCGAAGATGAGACCCGGCGAGGCCATGTGCAAGGAGAGCGGTTGGCTCGACAACCACGCCTCCGTCGCCGTGAACAGGGACCCGCGCGACGGGCTCCTCGACGTTTTCGTCGAAGACGACTACGTTCTGCGCATAGGCTGGTACCGCACGGACGACAGGCTCGTCGAGAACATCGCAGGGACCCTCAGGCTGCCCTGAGGACGCGCGCTGAAGCGCCCCGAGCCGAGGGGAATGGCGGCGGCGCGGCCGTGCGGCCGGATGAGCCAGCCCGTGGGCTCGTCGTGCGCTGCAGGGCGAGGCAGGGCCGGGACGTCGCCTTCGGCGGCATCTCGTCGCGCGCGCCGGACCGTTCGGTGCTGTGCCCGTCTCGAAGAGCGCCCGCCGGGCCGCCGCTATCGCTACGGAACGCAGCACGGCGCCATGGGCGGCGCAGATACCGGCAGCGGACGGTCGCCGCCCTGGAGGAACTTGACACTCGCCCCGCGAAATGTAGCGTGCTTGCGTTGAGCGTCCGGCAGATGGACCCTCCGCTCCGGTGCGACCGCGCCGCCTCGGGGGGTCGAGACCGCCGGGGCACGGTCAAGGCCTCGGCGGTCCCGCTCGGATGATGGCGAGCTTGAGGGATCGGGAGGCGTGTCAGGGACATGGCTGAGACCGTTGCGGAGGGGAAGGACGTCGAGGCGCTGTCCAGGGCGATAAACCGTCGGAAGGCCGCTCTCCAGCGGCTGAAGAAGGGCGAGAGGCCCGGGATCGTCAGCGAGCGCTACCTGAGGAAGCTACTCAAGCAGGCTCAGCGCCGGAAGCGGAAGCTCCTCCTCGATAAGGCGAGGAGGGCTGGAAAGGTCGCCGGCGAGGCGCAGGCCGACACCGAGGGGCCGGCCACGGCGACGAAGAAGTAAGGGCTCACCTTCCGGCCAGTGGCAGCGTCTTGCAGGTCGTCGTGTCGGTTGACCGTGGCGGCGATGGGACGCCTGCGTTCCTGGCCCGGTCATGTCCACGATGTGCTACGTCCGCGGCCTGGAGCCCCTTTTGAAGCGCACTCCCTCCCCGAGCGTCATTGAATCGGGCGCGAAGCCCGCCGGCGCGCGGGTGTCGGACCTGGTCCGTCGCTTCCGCGCGGGCGACGGGGCGGCCTTCGACGGGCTCGTGGCGCGCCTTACGCCCCGTCTGTATTCGCTGGCGCTCCGTGCCCTTGGTTCGGCCGACGCGGCCGAGGAGGTCGTCCAGGAGGCCTGGGTCCGCATATTCCGCAGGATCCGAGACGTGCAGGACCCCGAGGCCTTCGAGGGGTGGGCCGTTCGGGTGACCCTCAGCAGGATCCACGACGAGTTCCGGCATCGCGCGCGGGAGCGCGCCGCGAGGGACGCCCTCGCCGGCCTCAGGCTGGCGGCCGGCACGCCCCCGGAGCGCTTCTCTGCGGCCGAGCGCGAGGACCTCGCGCGGATCCTCAGGGAGGGCCTCGCCTCGCTCGACGACGCCCACCGCGAGGCCTTCATCCTCAGGGAGCTCGAAGGGCTCCCGCACGCCGAGATCGCCAGGGTCCTCGGCATTCCCGAAGGGACGGTGTGGTCCAGGCTCTCCTACGCGCGGCGGGCCCTGCGCGAATACTTCAGGCGGCGGAGGAAGGACGACCTTTCATGATTGCCGAGCCTGCTGGCAAACGCTCCTGTGCAGAGGTATCGGACAAGCTCTCCGATTTCCACGACGGGCGCTTCCCGCCGGGTTCGGCGGAGGCCGAGGACATAGAATCGCACCTCGCCGTCTGCCCGTCCTGTGCGGAGATGCTCGACGACTTCCGCGCGCTCTCGGCGGCGGCCAGGCTCTTGCGGCAGACCGCATCCTGCGAGCGCGATGTCGAGTGCGTGCGTGCGGCCGTGGAGAGGAGCCTCCGGAAGCTCGGCTTCGTCAGACGGCTCGCCTGGACCGGGTTCGGGCTCAGCGCGGCGGCGGCCGCCGCGGCCCTGGTGGCGGCGCTCGTTCTGGAACCGCGCGGCGCGGCGAAGGTGCGGGGCCCGAGTGTCGAGGAGAGCGCCTTCATCTCTCCTCAGGGGCTGGAGGCCGGCGCGCCCGAGGGCCTCGACATGGTCGAGGCGAGCGTGCGCGCGGAGCTGGAGCGCGCGCTTCTGGAGGCGAGGATCTTCGGCGAGGCGAGGCCCTCCGAGTGGATGGCCATCCACGAGGAGGCCAGGCTTCGGCGGCCGAGCGAAGAGTCGCTCTTCCGGTCCCGGCTGTCGCAGTGGCCGGGGGCGAGACACGGCGTCATCACCGTTTCCAGTGACGGCCGGTGATTCTCCCCTGGAGGACAGGACATGATCGTGCGCGCGTTTCTGCTGGCGTCGGCTCTCGCGGCGCAGGCCGCAGCCGCCGCCACGGTCGCCGAGCTCGTCGAGCGCGGGCGCTGGGAGGCGCTCGCGGCGGCGCTCCGGGAATCCCTCCAGAGGGCCGAGGGGCTTCAGACGTCGTCTTGGCGCGAGCTCAAGGCCGCGAACGAGGCCGCCGCCGAGGCGCTCGCCGCGGCGGAGCTCTACGACGAGGCGTTCGACCGCCTGGAGGTGGCGCTCGCCGCCTGTCGCGCCGCCTCGAGGCAGGAGCGGTCGGTCGAGCTCTCCCAGGCGATATCGGAGCTCGAGTTCAGGCTGGGCCGGCCCGAGAAGGCGCTGCCGCTCGCGCGGGAGATCCTGAGCGCTCCCTCGGCGGACGCCGCCTCGAGGCGCTGGGCCGTGCGCCAGGTCGCGCGCTGTCTGGAGAAGCTCGGGCTCTGGACCGAACTCGGGGACCTGCCCGCGGCGCTGCGGCTTGCCGGTCTCGAAGAGATCCTCTCCTCCGAGGATCGGGCCTTCGTCGCGGTGAAGCGCGCCGACGCCCTCTGGGCGCTCAGGCGCTTCGCCGAGGCGGCGGAGGCGTACCGCGAGGCCGCGAAGGCGCTCTCGGGGATAGACCGGCAGGAGTCCTGCTACCGGCTCGTCGAGCGACGGGCGAACGTGGCCTCGGTCCTCGCCGAGTCCTGGCCGATCGTCAAGCGAGACTCCGGCGCGGCCACCCCGTACAGGCTGCGCTTCGTCATCGCCGACCGCGCGAGCCATCTGGTCTGCGAGGTGCCCATGAGCGCGGACCTGGTGTCGGCCCACCAGGCCATGCGGCCCTTCTACGAGTACCTCGAGCGCGTGGCCAGAACGAAGGCCGAGTCCTCCGCCGAGGCCGCTCGGCCGCAGGGGCTCCTCCTCGGGATACGCATGGGAATCCCGGCCGGGGACGAGACCGCGCCCGTCCCGCCCGAGGCGGCCGGGGTCAGGGTGGACGAGGTCGTGCCCGGCTCGCCCGCTGAGGCGGCGGGGCTCCGCGCCGGCGACGTGATCGTGTCGATGAACGGCGAGAGCCTGGGGCCGCTCGGACCGTACCGGGTGCGCGAGATAGTCAGGCGCGCCGGCCCCGGCGGGTCGGTGAGGATAGCTTACAGGCGCGGCCAGGAGTGCCGCGAGGTCGAGGCGGTCCTCGCCTCGGCCGGCGGGAAGTAGACGGCGCCGACTCCGTCAGAGACGGCGCTCGGCCCGCCTTCGCTGTGATACCGGGGCTCGGGAGCCCCTTCGATGGCAGAAAATGGCCGGCGCCCTGCGAAGGCTCTTCGCGGCGCCGCGGCGGGGAGGAGATCACATGGCCGTGGACGTGAAAGGTATCGCGCGGGAGGTGGAGGCCGCCTCGGCGTTCGTGAAGCCCTTCTTCGACGAGGTCGGCAAGGTCATCGTGGGCCAGAGGGACCTCGTGGAGAAGACGCTGATCGCGATGCTCTGCGGGGGCCACGCGCTCCTGGAGGGGGTGCCCGGACTCGCCAAGACGCTTGCGGTCAAGGCCGCTGCGGCGGCGCTCGACGTCAAGTTTCGCCGGATACAGTTCACCCCGGACCTGCTGCCGGCGGACCTGACCGGGACGCTCGTCTATAGCCCGAAGACCGGCGAGTTCTCGCCGCGCCTGGGGCCCATATTCACGAACGTCCTCCTCGCCGACGAGATCAACCGCGCGCCGGCGAAGGTCCAGAGCGCGCTTCTCGAGGCGATGCAGGAGCATCAGGTGACGATCGGCGATGGCACGCACAGACTGGAGGAACCCTTCCTCGTCCTCGCCACGCAGAATCCGATCGAGCAGGAAGGCACGTACCCGCTCCCCGAGGCGCAGGTCGACCGGTTCATGCTGAAGCTCAAGGTCGACTATCCATCCAAGTCCGAGGAGCGCGCGATCCTCGACAGGGTGTCCGAGGGTTTGCCAGAGGTGAAAAGCGTCGTGAGGCGCGAGGACCTCTTCCGGGCGAGGGAGGTAGTGGGCTCGCTCTACGTGGACGAGAAGCTCAAGAACTATATCGTGGACCTCGTCCACGCGACGCGGCGGCCCGCCGACTACGGGCTCGACATAGGCGCTTACATCGCCTACGGGGCGAGCCCCCGCGCGACGATATACCTCGCGCAATGCGCGCGCGCGCGGGCGTTTCTAGAGAGGCGCGGCTACGTGACGCCGCAGGACGTGAAGGCCGTGGCGATGGACGTCCTCCGGCACAGGGTGATCCTGACCTACGAGGCCGAGGCCGAGGAGAAGACGCCGGAGATCATAGTGCAGAAGGTTCTCGATTCGGTTGAGGTGCCGTAACAGCGATGAGCCGGGCTGAGACCGCCACAGGGGAATCGGCCGCGCTGATCCCGAAGGAGGTCCTTCGGCGGGTGCGGGAGCTCGAGCTCCGGACGCGCCGCGCCGTGAAGGACATCCTCGCTGGGCAGTATTCGAGCGTCTTCAAGGGACGCGGCATCGAGTTCTCCGAGGTCCGCGCCTACGAGCCGGGTGACGACGTGCGGACCATCGACTGGAACGTGACCGCCCGCTTCGGCCATCCATTCGTGAAGCGCTTCGTGGAGGAACGCGAACTCACGGTGATCCTGGCGCTCGACTGTTCGGGCTCGGGGCGGTTCGGGAGTTCGCAAGCGCTCAAGTCCGAGCGGGCGGCGGAGGCGGCGGCCCTGATCGCCGCGGCGGCGATCAGAAACAACGACAAGGTGGGGCTCGTCCTCTTCACGGATCGCGTCGAGAAGTACATCAGGCCGCAGAAGGGGCGCAGACACGTCCTGCGCGTGATCCGCGAGGCGCTGTTCGCGAGTCCCTCCGGGACGCGGACGCGGATCGAATCGGCCCTCCAGCACGTCTCGCGCGTCGTCAGGCGCAGGGCGATAGTCTTCCTGATCTCGGATTTCCTGGACTCCGGCTACGAGAGATCGCTCGCCGCCGTGGCGCGCAGACACGACCTGGTGGCCGTCTCCATCACAGACCCGAGGGAGCTCGAGCTCCCGCGCTCGGGCCTCGTCGAGCTCGAGGACGCGGAGACCGGCGCGCGGCTCCTCTTGGACACATCCAGCGCCCGCGTGAGGCGCGAGTACTCGGCGGCGGCCCGGAGGCGGGCGGAGGAGCGCCGAGCGCTCTTCCGCCGCTCGGGGGTGGACGAGATAGAGCTCTCGACCTCGAGGCCGGCCCTGGGGGGGCTCCTCGAGTTCTTCAGGGCGAGGGAGGGCAGGCGGTGAGCCGGGCGAGGCGCCCTCGCGAGCTCGACCTGCGCGACTGCGGCCTGGCAGTACTCGTCGCCGCGTCGTTCGCCTGCTGCGCCGCACCAGATCGAGCAGGCCAAGCCCGGGCTCCGCGCAAGGCGGTTGCGCAGCTCCAGCTCTCGCGCTCTCAGGCGAAGGCGGGCGAGCTCGTGGAGCTCGAGATGATCTGCGAGCACCCCGATGGCAGCGAGGCCAGGCTCCCCGCCCTGGGGACGGAGCTCGCGGGACTCGAGGTCGTGAGACCGGGGCAGGTGCGGACGCGCGAGCTCGAGCCCGGCTGGCGCCGGACCGAAAGGAAGACGGTCCTCCGCGGCTTCAGGCCAGGCGGCTACACCGTCGGGCCGCTCGAGGTGATCCTCGTCCCGGAGGAAGGGCGTTCGGGCCCGTCCGGCGCGGGCGACAAGCTCTCGACGGGCAAGGTTCAACTCGAATTGACGCGCGTCGCCGGCGAGGGCTCGAGCCTCGACGACCTGAAACCGCTCAAGGGCCCGTTCGAGCTCCCGCCGGAGCCTCGCAGGTGGGGCGCCGTCCTGGCGGTGGGCCTGGGCGCCCTCGCAGTGCTCGCGCTCGTCGGGTTCGGCCTGAGGGTCCTCGCCGTGAGGCGCGTATCTCCCGCCGGCGCCGAAGCCGCCCGGCCGCCGCACGAGATCGCCCTCGAAGAGCTCGAATCGATCAGGAAGCTTGGTCTCCTCGAGCAGGGCCGTGTTTCCGAATACACCGACAAGGTCTCGGACGTGCTCAGGCGGTACCTCGAGGCGCGCTTTGCCCTTCCGGCCCCGGAGCGGACGACCGAGGAGTTCCTCGACGAGGTGGCGCGCACACCCGTTCTCGACCGGGACCGGAAGAGGTTCCTGGCCGAATACCTCGCGCGCTGCGACCTGGTGAAGTTCGCCGCCGCGGAGCCCGGCAGGCGAGAGCTCGACGAACTCTTCGAGTCGAGCGTCAGATTCGTCGAGGAGACCGCGCTAGTCACGAGGGGGGCGTAGGTGTCGCTCGAGAACCCCTTCTACCTGCTGCTCCTCGTGCCGGCGGCGGTCGCCGCCGCGGCGAGGGCGATCTTCAGGCGCGCGCTTCGGCGGCGGGAGCCGGCCTCGCGCTTCCCGGCGATCGAGCTCGCCGGAGCGATCCGCCCCACGCTCAGGGCCAGGACGGCCGGGTGGCTCTGGACGCTCAGGATCGCGGCGCTCTGCCTCGTCGCGATCGCCATAGCGCGCCCCAGGCGCGGGATCGAGACCGTGCACGATACGACGAAGGGCGTGGACATCGTGCTCTGCATCGACGTCTCGGGCTCGATGAGGGAAACGGACCTCGCGCAGGGCGAGTCGCGCATAGCTGTCGCTCGGCGGGTGGCGGCGGCGTTCGTCGACCGCCGCACGCACGACAGGATCGCGCTCGTCCCGTTCGCCAAGTACGCCTACAGGTTGTGTCCGCTCACGCTCCACCACGGGTGGGTGAAGGAGCAGCTCGGCCGGCTCAGGATCCGGGAGTCCGATCGCCGGGGTCTACCCAAGAGCGAGGAGGACAGGGCGCTGATCGACGAGACGCGCACCGCGATAGGCACCGCGATCAACGTGGCCGTGAACGCCCTCCGAAACTCGACCGCGAAGAGCAAGGTGGTGATCCTGCTCACCGACGGCCAGTCGAACTTCGGGAAGCTCGATCCCCTGCAGGCGGCGCAGATCGCGAAGGAGTTCGGCGTCCGCGTCTACACCATAGGCGCGGGGAGCATCCAGGAACAGCGGGCGTTCGGCATGAGGATCGGCACCTACGACCCCGTCGACGAGGAGACGCTCCGCGAGGTCGCCTCGAAGACCGGCGGGCGCTACTTCCGCGCGCAGGACGCACAGGCGCTCGAGCGGATCTACGCGGAGATCGACGAGCTCGAGAAGACGGAGATCGAGTCGGTCAGGTTCACGCGCTACCGCGAGCAGTTCGCCTACGCGGCGGCGCCGGCGGCGGCGCTCGCGTGGCTGGAGATAATCGCGGGGCTCGCGCTCTTCAGGCGGTTGCCTTAGGGGGATCGGGGGCGCGGATTGAGCCAGTCTCTGGTCTTTGCCAGGCCCGAATGGGTCTACTACGTGCTGCCCGGGGGATTGCTCGCGCTCGCGCTCGCGGCGGTCCTCTCCGCCCGGCTGCGGCGGCGTTCGAGGGACGCCTTCGCCGGCGCGCTCTTCGGGCGGATAGAGCTGCGCTCGAGCCTCCTCCGCCGCTCGCTCAAGCTCGCCATGGCCGCGCTCGCGTGGGCGCTCCTCTGCGTCGGGCTCGGCAGGCCGCAGAAGGGCGCAGAGACGGTCAGCCTCCCGCGAGGCGGTGCGGATATCCTCGTCCTCGTCGACGTGTCGAACAGCATGCTCGTCGGCGACATGGTCGAGGGCACCAGCCGCCTCGAGTGGGCTCGGCGGAAGATCTCCGACCTCCTGGACGAGCTCGAGCGGGACCCCATCCACAGGGTGGGGCTCATGCCCTTCGCGGGCGAACCCTTCCTGCTCGTGCCGCCGACCCCGGACTACGACGCCTTGCGGTTCTTCCTGGAGGACCTGAACCCGCGCTCCGTGGGGTTCGGCGGCTCGGACCTCGCGCGGGCCCTGGACAGGGCCGCGGACGAGCTCGCCGCGCTTCCGGGCAGGGCGAAGGCCGTCCTCGTCGTGAGCGACGGCGACGCCGTCGAGCCGGGCGGAAGCAGCGAGCTCGCCAGGGCCCGCGAGCTCGCCAGGACGAAGGCCGTCGAGGCGGCGAGGGACGCGAACCGCCGGGGAGTCGCCGTCTTCGCCCTCGGCGTGGGGGGCAGCGTCGCGCGCGAGGTGACGATCCCCGACGGGCGCGGCGGCTCGACCTATGTCCGCTACAAGGACCCCTCCGGCTCCGAGGCCGTGGCCACGAGCGCCCTCGACGAGACGACGCTCGCCCTGGTCGGTTCGGCGCCTGGCGCCTACGTCCACACGACGCTCGACGGCAGCGATATCGAGCTCCTGCTCAGATCGGGGCTCGCCTCCGGCGGCGCAGTCGAAGACGGAGAACACGGGGAGGAGCGGTCGATACCGGTGGAGCGGATGCGGCTGCCGCTCCTCGGGGCCTTCGTGCTCTTCCTCGCGGAGCTTTTCGTCCCGTCCGGCAGGAAGGACCTCGGGCCGTGAGCGCGAGGATGCACGAACTCGCCGCAGCGTCCGCCCGGCGGGAGGCAGTCTTCGCACGGGCCGCCCGCGCCCGACCGACCGCTACCCTGGCCGCGTCTTCGCTCTTCGTCGCCCTCGCCAGCGCGGCCTTCGCCGGCGAGGCCGGTTCCGCTGCGACCTCGTCGCTTTCCGGGTCTCCCGAGGAACTCGTCAGGCAGGGGATGCAGCTCCTCGCGGGCGGCGACGCCGACGGGGCGATCGCCCGCTTCGGCAAGGCGCAGGCCGAGAGGCCCAACTCGCCGGAGATCGATCTCAACCTCGGCCTGGCGAGTTTCCGGAAGGGCGAGTTCGACCGCGCGGCCGACTACTTCGCGGCGGCCGCCTCGAAGGGCGGCGGGAGGCTGGAGGCCGTGGCCAGGTACAACCTCGGCAACGTCCGCGTGCGCCAGGGGCGCTTCGAGGAGGCCGCCGCGGCGTACCGCGACGCCCTCAGGGCCTCGAGCGACATGGACGAGGCCCGCTACAACCTGGAGCTCGTCGAGGCGCACATCGAGAAGATGAAAAAGCTCGAGGAGCAGAGGAAGAAGGCGGAGGAGGAGTTCAGGAGGCGCCTGGAGGAACTCGTCAAGGAGCTCTCGGCCCTCGTCGAGCTCCAGGCCCAGGCGCTCGTGCGCGTCTGGCGCGGCGCGGGACAGACGGAGCACCCCGAGCCTTCGGAAGAGGACATCAGGTCGCTCCAGGAACTCGCCGCGCAAAAGAAGCCCATCCCGGATGAACTCGCCCGCAAGCTCGCGCGCTCGCTCGCGAAGGCCCGCGCCGCGCAGGTCCAGGCCGAGGGGACGCCCGGCGAACTCGCCGAGCTCGAGCGCTCGGCATCCTCGCGCTCGCACAAGGCGGCCGAGACCGCAGCCGCGCTCGCGGCGGACCTGAGGCGCGCGACGGGCGCCGCCCAGGGCAAGTCCAAGCCGCCCCAGGGCGAGACCCCTCCCGAGCATCCCCTCGCGGGCGCGCTCGAGCGATCGGGCGGAGCGGCGGAGGAGGCGGCCTCGGCGCTCGATAAGGCGGCGGGAGAACTCGGAAGCGCGGGGTTCGCCCCGGCCGAGCCCCACGCGGCACTGGGGCTCTGGAAGCTGGTGCAGGCCCTGGGCGAGCTCGCCTCGCCCGAGGGCCAGGGCGCGCGGGGCGCGCTTAAGGAGCTCGAGGCCGCGATCCGGCGGATGGCGGACCTGCGCGCGAGACAAGGGGCGCTCGTGCGCGAGCTCTGGGCGCAGTTCCCGGACTCGCGGGGCCGGCTTCCCAGTCCCGAGGAGCAGAAGGCATTCTGGGATAGCATACGCTCCGGCGCCCATCCGAGCGAGGAAGAGCGCGCGCCCCTGGCGAGGCTCGAGATCATGGCCGGCGCGGCGAAAGGCCAGGGCCGCCCCGCCGCGGAGCTCGCGGAGGCGGAGCGCGCGCTCGCGGAGGAGTCGCGCCGGCTCGCCGCGGAGCTCGAGGCCGCCGCCGCGAAGTCGCCCGCGCAGGCGGCTCCGGCCGGAGAGCTCGTTTCCATGCTGCGCGGGGCGGCCGAGGCGATGGACGACGCGGCCGCGCGCCTCTCCGACTCGCCCACCCGCCCGGCCGAGGCCGAACCGAGGGCGGTGCTCGCCTTCATCAGGCTCTCGCGGGCCCCGACACAGCTCGACGAGCTCCTGGCCAGGCTGGGCGGGCTCCTCGCCGAACAGACCCAGAGGCTGCTCGACACCTGGAAGAGCGAGCCTGCCTCGCGCGGGCCGACGCCCTCGCCGGAGGAGCTCTCGAACGCAGAGAAGACCGCCGCCTCCGGCGGGGAGCTGCCTAGCGAACTCGAGGCGAAGCTCGGCAGGCTATTCGCCTCGGAGATCGACAGGGTCTCCGCCGGCAAGGCCGGCGGGGCAGTCGCCGCAGAGGAGGCCGCGAAACTCGAAGGCGCCCTCGCCGCGCGCACGCGCGAGGCCGCCTCGGACGCGCGCAGGCTCGCCGCCTCCGGCGCCCGGCCCGGCGAGCAGAACCCGGCGGTCGCTCTCCTCGAGCAGGCGGCCGGGGACCTGGACGCGGCGGCCTCGCGGATGAATGATTCGGTATCGGCGCTGGCACGCTCGTTCGCGGAGGCCGAACCCCTCCAGGCGAGGGCGGTCGCGGCCCTGATGAGGGCGCTCTCGAGGTTCGCCTCGGGGGCCTCGGCCGAGCCGGGTGGGGAATCCCGCGCCGAGCGCCCGGAGGAAGGACCGGAAGAGCAGAAGGGATCCGCGGAAGGCGAGGAGAAGGAGCGGGCCGAGGAGGCCTCCCCGGCCGGAGAGCCCCGCACCGAGGAGCGCAAGAAGCCCGGGAAGACGGAGCCCGTCTCGAAGGAGCAGGCCGCAAGGCTCCTCGACGAGGCCTCGCAGGAGGAGCGCGACCTCAGGCGGGACATGCGGAAACTCCGCGGATCGAGGCCCGTCGAGGTCCTGAGGGATTGGTAGCGTGCGCACCGGAAGAAATCTTCACTGTCGCATGCGGGGCATCCCTGCGCCCCGTCGGACTCCGCCTGGCGGGTTCGCGCTGGTGGCCGCGCTCTCCGCGCTCGGTATGCTCGTTTCCCCGACCGCGCCGGCCCAGAGCTTCACGGCTGCGGTCGAGCCCGCGACGGTGGAGCTCGGCGAGGTGGTGACGCTCACGCTTTCGCTCGAGGGCGCCAATCCTCTCTCGGTGCCCACGCTCTCGCTGCCCGAGGGCGTGCACGCCCGCGGCCCGAGCCGGACGCAATCCTTCCAGATCATAGGAGGCAGGCAGATCGCGTCCGTCGAGTTCAGGTACACGCTCTCGTTCGAGAAGCCGGGCGAGCACGAGATCGGCCCGGCGAGCGTCCGCACGGACAAGGGGGTCCTCAAGGCCGCGGCCGCGAAGGTGTTCGTGCGCGCTAAGGACTCCGGCCGCGGGCGGGACGTTCTCGTCATGGCCACCCTCGCGCCGGCGCGGGCCTACGTGGGCCAGCCAGTGGTTGCCACGTTCGAGCTGGCGGTCGCGCGCGAGATCGCCGGCTACGACCTCGAGATCCCGTTCCTCGCCGAACTCCCTGGCCTCAGGCTCATGGACCCCGAGGGGCTCGGCGAGCGGTGGAACGAGGCCGCTCAGAAGACGGGACGCGGCCTGCCAGGTCATGCGGTGCTCGAGGTCTCCTCTCCGCAGGTCAAGGTCGTGGCGTCGGTCTCGCAGCGGGAGATCGAGCACATACCTTACACAGTATATACGGTGAGAAGGGTACTCGTACCGCAGGAGCCGCGCAGGCTCGAGCTCGGGCGCGCCCGCGCGACGGCGAACGTCGTGGTCGGGCAGAGGCGGAGGCGCGACCCCTTCTTCAGCGACCCGTTCTTCGACGATCCATTCTTCGGCGGCTCGATCTTCTCGCGCCGCGAGGCGGTGACGCGCGCCGTCGCGGTCTCGTCAGAGCCGCTCTCCCTTGAGGTCCTGGAGCTTCCGCGGACCGGCAGGCCCGACGGCTTCGCGGGGGCTGTGGGCTCCTACGAGCTCGAGGCGTCCGCGAGCCCCAGGGAGGTCGTGTTCGGCGGGAGCCCGGTGCTGCTCACGGTCGTCGTGCGCGGCGAGGGGAACGTGGAGACGGTCGGGCCTCCGGGGCTCTCGACCGATCGCGACTTCCGCGCGGGGGTCCCCGAGCAGGAGCAGAGCCTGCGCCTCGAGGGCACGAGGCTTCTCGGGGAGAAACGTTTCACGCTCCCCTTGAGGCCGCGCAGGCCCGAGGTCACCGAGATCCCGGAGCTGCGCCTGGAGGTCTTCGATCCCAAGCAGGAGAAGTATGTTACGCTCCGCGCAGGGCCTATCCCCGTCACCGTGACGAAACCCGAGGGCCCGTTCGAGGTCGGCACGCTCGTGCCCCCGAGGACGACCTCCGTCTCCGAGAGGCACCCCGAGACGCCGGTGAGAGACATCGAAGACATAGAGTGCGAGTTCGACCCCGCCGAGTCGCACGCCGCCTGGCTCCACAGGCCGGCGGGGCTCGTCGCCTTCGGTGCGCTGCCGCTCGCGGCGTTCGCTGCGGCGTCCCTCATCGCGCGCAGGCTGCGCATACTGAGCGAGGACGCGACCCTCGCGAGGAAGCTCTCGGCCGCGAAGAACGCCCGCGCGAGACTGGAGACGCTTTCTGCCTCCGGTGCGACGCTCGGCGGGGACGAGTTCGCCTCCCAGCTCTCGCGGGCGCTCCAGACCTATATCGCGGATCGCACCGGGAGGCCTGCCGGAGAGCTAGCCGCCTCGGAGGCCGCTCACCTCCTCAGGCAGGCCGGCGCGAGCGACTCCTGCGCGCACGAGGCCGAGGCGATCCTCAAGGAGCTCGAGGCGGCGAGGTTCGGCGGGGCGGGGGGCGACCGCGAGGGCTGGCTCGCGAGGGTCGGCTCCTGGGTGGAGTCCGCCGAGAGGGAGCTCCGGCGATGAGACGCAGAGCGGCGCCGAGGCGTACTTTCTTTCACCTCGCGGCCTGCGCAGCGTGGGCGACGCTCGCGCTGCCCGAGGCGACGCGCGGCGCGGACGATCTCCTCGCCGAGGCGAACCGCCTCTATCGCTCCGCGGCCGACGAGGAGGGAGAGAAGCGCCGCTCGCTCTACCTGGAGGCGGCCCGGCGTTACGCGGAGCTCGCGCGCTCGGTCCCGAACGGGCATGTGCTCTACAACCTCGGGAACGCCTTCTACCGCGCGGGCGTCTTCGGCCGCGCGATAGCCGCGTACAGGCGCGCCGAGGAGCTCATGCCACGGCACCCGGCGACGAGGACGAACCTGGCGCTCGCGAGGGAGCGCGCGCCGGGCGGCGGAAACGCGCCCCGGCCTCACCCGGCCGCTGCGGCGTTCTTCTTCTGGCACTATGCGATGTCCGCCGCCGAGGTGGAGGCCCTCGCGGCGGTGTTCTACGTCGGAGCGCTAGTGGCGCTCGCGGGCGCGCAGTTCGCGCGCGGGCGATTTGGGGCTTTCCGTCCCAGGCTGAGGACCGCCGCGGCGGTCCTGGGGGCCCTGGCGCTCGCCTTCGCGCTCTCCGCGTGCGCTAAGCTCGTCTGGAGCTCTCGCGACTCCGCCATCGTCGTGGCCGCCGAGACGCGGGCGCGGAGCGAGCCGGCCGGGCGTGCGCCGGAGCTCTTCGCGCTCCGCGAGGGGGCGGAGCTGCGCGTCATTTCCCGCGCGGGCGACTGGACCCGCATCGACGCCGGCCGCGACATGCGCGGCTGGGTCGAGAGCCGAGCGCTCGAGTTTCTCGCCGAGCCGCCAGCGGCGGGGGCGTTCTGACGTGGTCCCGGACGCAGCCGTAATCCGGCGCGGCGCTCGCCGGGACGCGCCTCCGAACGCTTGCGGTGGCGGTGGGCCGGGGGTTATCATTGGAGCATGTTCGAATCGCTGACTGACAAGCTCTCCGGGCTCGTGAACCGGCTGCGGTTCAAGCCCACGCTCACGGAACGGAACATCAGTCAGGCCTGCGAGGAGGTGAGGGTGGCCCTCCTCGAGGCCGACGTGAACTATTCCGTGGCCAACGACTTCGTCGCCCGCGTCAGCGCACAGGCGCTCGGCCAGCGCATCATCGAGGGGGTCGCGCCGGGCCAGCAGTTCGTCAAGATCGTCTACGACGAGCTCGTCCGGCTCCTCGGGCCGACGGACGGGACGATCCACTTCCGCCCGAGCGGGGTCACAGTGATCCTCATGGCGGGCCTGCAGGGCTCCGGCAAGACCACGACGGCCGCGAAGCTCGCGGTACTCCTCAAAAAGCGCGGCCGGAACCCGCTCCTGGCGGCGGCCGACGTCCAGCGCCCCGCCGCGATTGAGCAGCTCAAGAGGCTCGGCGACTCGGTCGGCGTGCCGTTCTTCGCGGAGGAGAAGGGCATCCCTCCGGAGATATGCCGTTTCGCCGTCAAGATCGCCGAGTCCATGGGCCGCGACACGGTGATCCTGGACACGGCCGGCCGGCTCCACGTGGACGACGAGCTCATGCGGGAGCTCGAGCAGATCGCCGCGGAGACCGTCCCGAGCGAGATATTCCTCGTGGTCGACGCCATGACCGGTCAGGACGCCGTGAACTCGGCGAAGGAGTTCAACGAGCGCCTGGAGATCTCCGGGGTGATCCTGACGAAGCTTGACGGCGACGCCCGTGGCGGCGCTGCGCTCTCCGTGAAGGCGGTCACCGGCAAGCCGGTGAAGTTCGTGGGCGTGGGCGAGAAGACGGACGCCCTCGAAGAGTTCCACCCCGAACGCATGGCCTCCCGCATCCTGGGGATGGGCGACGTGGTGACGCTCGTCGAGAAGGCCCAGGAGAAGCTCGACCGCGAGGAGGCCCTGAAATTCCGGGAGAAACTCATCACGCAGCAGTTTACCCTGGAGGACATGCTCCAGCAGTTCCGCCAGGTGAAGAAGCTAGGGAGCGTGAGGGACACCCTGGCCATGATCCCCGGCTTTTCGACGATCGCCGGGCCGGTGGAGTTCGACGATCGGGAGTTCGCGCGCCTGGAGGGCATCATCTGCTCCATGACGAAGGAGGAGCGCGAGCACCCGGAGATCCTGAACCCCTCGCGCCGCGCGCGCATAGCGCGGGGCTCGGGCACCACGCCCGGCGACGTCTCCGCGCTCGTCCGGCAGTACGTGGAGATGAAGAAGCTGTTCTCCGGCAAAGGGAGGCTCGCCGGGATGTTCTCCGGGCTCCTGGGCCAGATGGGCCTGAAGATCCCCGCCTCGGGGCCCGCCGGCGCAGTGGGCAGGTTCGGCGCGCCCTCGCCCGAGAGGCGCGCGCAGCTCAGGGAGCTCCGCAAGAAGGAGCGCCGGAAGAAGAAGCGCGCCAGATGAGCCGGTGCGCGGAAGGATGCATCGGATTGCCGCCAGCGGATGACATCGAGACGCTCGAAGAGCAGCTCTCGGATTTCGATCCGGCCACGAGGACCCGCGCCCTCGCGGCGCTAGCCCGGCTCGCGTCGCGCGGCGAGATCGCGCTCCCGCCGGCGGGCGCCAACTCGAACCTGCACATCCACAGTTTCTTCTCGTTCAACGCGGACGGCCACTCGCCCTCGCGCATCGCCTGGGAGGCCCGCAAGGCGGGGCTCCTCGTCGCGGGGATCGTCGACTTTGACGTGCTCGACGGCCTGGAGGAGTTCCTCGCGGCCGGCGACCTCCTCGGCCTGCGGGCGACGGTGGGCGTCGAGAGCCGCGTCTTCGTCCCGGAGTACGCCGACAAGGAGATCAGCTCGCCGGGCGAACCGGGCATCGCGTACTACATGGGCGTCGGGTTCCATAGGCCCCTCGCGAGTGGCTGCCCTTCGGCCGCAGTGTTCGCCCGCATGCGGGAGCTGGCCCGACGCAGGAACGAGGGCGTGGTCGCGCGCGTGAACCGGCACCTGGGCGAGGCGGCCGTGGACTACGAGCGCGACGTTCTCCCGCTCGCGCCGTCCGGGAACGCGACGGAGCGGCACATGCTCGTCGCCTACGAGGCGAAGGCCGCCGCGGTGTTCCCCGAGCTCGACCGGAGGAGGCGCTACTGGGCGGAGAAACTCGGCGAGAGCCCCGACAAGGTGGCGAGGCTTCTCGGCGACAGCGCTAGCTTCCGTGAGCTGGTGCGCTCCAGACTCATGAAGAAGGGCGGGGTGGGCTACGCCAGTCCCGAGCGCGGGGACTTCCCGCTCCTCGACGAGATGGCCCGTGCGGTCTCGCTCGCGGGGGCCATTCCGACCGCGACCTGGCTGGACGGGACGAGCGACGGCGAGCGCGACCCGGAGGAGGTCGTCGCGTTCCACGTCTCGAAGGGGGCGCTCGCCCTGAACGTCATCCCCGACCGCAGTTGGAACCTGCCGAACCCCGAGGAGGCCCGGCGCAAGCTCCAGGCCCTGCACGCGATACTCCGCTCGGCCCGCGCGGCGGGGCTGGTCCTCGTCCACGGGACCGAGCGCAACAGGCCCGGGCAGAAGTTCGTCGACGACCTCGCGTGCGAGGCGCTCCGGCCTCTGGCGGAGGCGTTCACCGAGGGAGCCCTCGCGGTATACGGTCACACCGCGATGGCCCGCTGGGCCTCGCGGCCGCTGGGCGGCGAGTGGTCCCGGAGGACCTTCGGCTCCGACGCGCGGGCGCGGAACCGATTCTACGCGGAGGTGGGGAGGCTCCTCGAGCCTTCCCCCAGTGCCCCGGAGACGCTTGAGCGCGCCGTCCGCTCCGATGACCCGGAGGCGATCCTCCGCGCGCTCCGCGCCTCGGCTCAGCCGGTCGCCTTCGACCGGGGCGGCTCGTAACCGACCGAGAGCTCGTCCACGCCCACGTCGAAGAGTCTCCTGGCCTCCTCCGCGCCGATCTCGCCCGCGAAGAGCCTGCTCGCCGCCAGCACATACGAGAGGGCCTTGGCCAGGGCCCTCGCGTAGCGGCTGGAGCGCTCGTCGGTCGCGCCCAGGGCCTCAATAACGGCCCGCCCGTCCACGGAGTCGCCCCGCTGGCGCGCACGGGCGAGCCGGATGAGTCCGTCCGAGCGGTCGTAGAAGCGGGTCTCGTCGAGATACCGTCTGATCTTCTCGGGGGCCCACTCCCGCGCGGCGCGCGCGTACCGCTCGAGGGAGACGGTGTAGCGCTGGCGGGTCTCGAGGAGCTTGTCGAGCCAGGCCCCGGCGTCGGAGAGGTCGGGCGCGAACGTGTGCATCGCCACGAGCGCGCGCTGCCAGAGGATGCGGAACGCCTCCTCGAGCGCGCCCGGAGGGGCCTCGTGGATCGCCCGCCGATAGAGCTCCGACCGCTCGTCCCCTCCGCAGAAGACCTCGCGCAGGACGAAGATGTCCATGTAGATCGAGGCCTCGCAGGGGCCGTCCTCGTCGGATTTGTGCCCGAAGAACCGGAAGACGGGCTTCATCAGACGGTCGGCCGCCCTGTGGGCCAGGGCCCCCAGGACGAAGGCGAGCTTCTCGCGCAGCCTGCGGTCGCGCAGGGCCTCGCCCTTGCGGGCCTCCTCGCGCGAGCGGGCGATTATCTCCGCCGTGAAGCGGTCGGCTCCGCGCGTCACGCCCCCCAGGCGAGCCGTGTCCATGCAGGACTCGAGTGCGCGCGCGAGCTCCGGGTGCAGGTCCGGGTGGAGGAGCGCCAGCCGCGCAGTGTCGTCGCAGACGGCGACATGCGTAAAGTGTTCGGACATAGGCGTAACTCCTGCGCCGCTCCGCCGTGCCGAGGGGGCTCACCGGCCCGATTGCAGGGCGTGGCGAGGCTCCGCGTCAGCCCAGCCTCTCCGCCGAGCCGCGTATCGCCCGGACCTCCGCGAGGAGCCTCGGGAGCTCGGCGTGGGGGATCTGTGTGTCGGCGTCAGAAAGCGCGCGCGAGGGGTCCGGGTGCGTCTCGACGAAGAGCGCGTCGATCCCGACCGCGACCGCCGCTCTGGCGAGAGGCCCCGCCATCGTGCGGTCGCCGCCCGAGGACGAACCGCGGCCTCCCGGCCTCTGCACCGAATGCGTGGCGTCGAAGACCACAGGCCAGCCGGTCGCGCGCATGATCACGAGGGACCGCATGTCGACCACGAGGTCCCCGTAGCCGAAGGACGTCCCGCGCTCCGTGAGGAGCACGCCCCCCGGCGCCAGCCCCGCTTGCTCGGCACCCTCGAGGACCTTCGCCGCCGCATGAGCCATGAGCTCGGGCGACAGGAACTGCCCCTTTTTCACGTTCACGGGCCTGCCGGTCCGCCCGGCCGAGACGAGGAGGTCCGTCTGCCTGCACAGGAACGCCGGCGTCTGGAGGATGTCCGCAACCTCGGCCGCCCGCTCGGCCTGCTCGCACGTGTGGATATCCGTGAGGACCGGGACGCCGAGCTCGCGCCGGACGGCCGCGAGGATCTCCAGGCCCTCGTCGAGCCCGGGACCGCGGAACGACCGCGCGCTCGTCCGGTTGGCCTTGTCGAAGGAGGCCTTGAAGACGAGCGGGAACCCCGCCTCGCGCGCGATCCGCGAGACCTCGCGGGCCTGCGCCAGGCACGACTCCGCCGACTCGATCACGCACGGCCCGGCGATGAGGACGAGCGGGCATCCGCTCCCTATGCGAAGCGAGCCGCCTCCGGGGCCGGGTAGATGTATCTCGACCTGCCGCAGGTCCGTCCGCTCCAATCCCGGCGGCGCGCGAGGGCGCTACTCCTCGATCGTGATCGCCTCGGACGGGCAATCGTCGGCGGCCTGGCGGGCCGAGTCCTCGGCGCCGGAGGGCACCTTGTCGCCCTTCACCTGCGCCGTATCGTCGCCCATCTCGAAGACCTCGGGGCAGGTCTCCACGCACAGACCGCAGCCGGTACAGGCGTCCTTGTCGATGACGGCCTTCATGTCCGGACCTCCCTCTCGGAAACGCCCTACTCGCCTCCCCACCCGGCGATCTCGACGGCGGCCCGCCTCAGGAGAGCGGAGAGCACCGCAGCCTCGCCGGGACTCACCGAAATGCCGAGCCTGTCGACCTCCTTCGTGTCGGCCCGCTGGCGGGAGATCGTGACGAAGTAGTTGGGCGGGCGCCGATCGGCCTGGTACTTGAGCTCGAACGCGGTGTTCCCCTTGGGGGTCTGATGGAAGAGCTTGGCCTCGTTCTGTCTGCGTTCGAGGACCGCGAGCGCCTCGCCTATGTCCGCCAGGCCCCACTTCATCACTATCTTCTTCTCCCACTCGAACCGTCTGAGCTCCTGGGCGACCTGGCGCGCCGCCTCGACGAAGACGGCGCCGGTGCGCCTGTTCAACTCGAACCGCAACGCCCCGCCGGAGCCGTTGCGTACCGGCTTGTAGATCGTATACTGCCCGCGGAAAGAGCTCCCCTGGGCGGCCTCGGTCTCCTGCTCGGGCGGCCGCGAGGCACCCGGCACGGGGGCGGGCCTGCGACCCTCCGTAACCCGCACGGGCGGCGGACACCCGCGGACCGCTGCGACGCGCAGGCCACGCTCGTCCGCGCGCAACGCTGTCCCCCCTGCCTCCGGATGCGGCGGATTCTCCGCGGTGGCCGCTGCGTGTCAAACGTCTTTGCCGGGGTCGTTCAGTTCTCCCCCCCCTCGTGTCGCCGACGTATGCCCGAGCGACACCGGCCGCGATACGACTGTGTTCGCCGCGCGCGACTGGCGGTGCGGTGCAGTACTCGCAGCGACGAATACTATCGCTATCGCACCGCTTCGAATGGCCAGCTTCTCGCATCCATGGCCGCGCCGAGGAGCGGCTCGCGTGCTCTGCCGACGCATGCGCCCCGGTCCCGTAGGGGAGAATTGATTGAATGACCCTGGGCGTGGCGTCCGGTTTCTTGACGACGCGCTTCGGACCGCCGTACCATCCAGGCCTCAAGGGCTCGTTCGTGCCGAGGCCCGGCGACCTGGTGGGGGCGTTTCGAGGAGAGCCTATCGTGCCGCGCCGCGTGCGGAGACGGACCACGAGACGACGCCAGCGTCCACAGCGCGATCCTGTCGGCGGGCCGGCGCAGGCGCTCTACTCGCCCGGCGAGGTGGTGGCGCGCTCCGGGATCTCCAGGCAGGTCCTCCACAACTACACGGTCCTGGGCCTCCTCCGTCCCGCGGAGCGGACCGAGACCGGACGCAGGTACTACGATGCGTCCGTCTTCAGGAGGATCAGATTGATCAGGCGGATGCTCGACGCCGGGTACACGCTGCAATCGCTCCGGGAGATATTCCCGTGGGGCGAGTGAGCGTGCGTGCCGCCTTAGCGTGCGCAGCCCTGTCCGTGCTAGCGGCGACCTGGGGGTGGGGGGCCTCGCCCGCCGCCGAGCGAGCGCCGGAGCCGGTTCTCCGGTCCCAGGACCTGGCGGCCGTGAGGCGGCTCCTTGAGCGCCTCGCCTCGGCGATGGTCGCAGGCGACGCGAATGCCCTGGGGGCGCTGCTCAGCCCGGCGCTTCCGCAGTCCGAGCGGGGCAGGATAGTGGCGCGGGCGCGCGGCGAGTTCGCGCGCGTGACTTACCCGCGCTTCGAGTTCGACCTGCGCGGGGAGGTGCCGGCGGAATGGCTAGCCCCGGACGGGATGAAGATAGTCGTCCCCGCCGAGTACGAGTACGAGAGCCGCGCGCAGGGCGGCGCGCGCATGGCCTCGGTCGGCGAGACGGCCTACGAGTTCAGGCTCTCGAGGGTGTCCGGCGAGTGGTTCATCGCGGGTTCCGACCTTTTCGAGCAGTTCGCGGCGCTCAGGCTCGAGCAAGTCCTGGGATGGGCGTTCCTCGCCGGCTTCGCCGGGCTCCTGGCCGTCGCCTTTTGGTTCTGGATGGCCCTCGATGCGTACTTCCGGGCGCGGCGGCCGCGCGACGGGCTCCTCGTCCTGGCCTCGACCCCCGTGGGGGCCGCGCTCTACTTCTTCGCGGTGTATCTGCGCCGCAAGTTCATCCGCCGGGACGAGTAGCGCCCGCCGCGCAGGGTGCCCGAGTTTGGCGCCATCCCGTAGCGACGCGCCGAGCCCATTTTCTACGGTCCTGGCAGGACAACATCGTAACCGGGCGCGCACGGCCCGTTGCCGACGCTGCACGGGCGACCGAGGGGCCTGAGCAGCTCCGCCTCGTCGACACGGAGCACGGCCGCCTGGGGCTCATGAGCTGCTACGATGTTCATGCGGTACTCCGGGAACTCGGCGAGGTCAGAGCCGGGCGCCCGCGGCGGACCGGCGCGCCTCCGACTTGCCTCCCCTCGACTCCCGGGGTCGAACCCCTGGCAGGGAGACCAGCCGCGCAGAGGCGCGCTGTCCGCGCATGTCTGTCGGCGTTCGCCGATGAGTGCATGCCGTGGCCTCCATGATCCGTGCATACTTTTCTAGAAGAGCGGCCCGCGCCATAACCGCGCGGGCCGTCGGAGGTTGGGTGGTGGAGATGAGGGGATTCGAACCCCTGACCTGCTGATTGCGAACCAGCCGCTCTCCCAACTGAGCTACATCCCCATCTCGACGGCTCGTAGCATATCCCGCCGCCGCTCCGATTGCAAGCGGAAGATCTTTATGAATCATCCACCCTCTCGAGGCCTTGGCCGCGAACCGCGCGAGGCCCCGGCGGCCTGGGAAGCCGAAGAAAAGGACAGGGGTTCGCGAACTACGCTAGGACGCTCCTCGCGAGATACGGGCTCCTCCCTCCGAAATCGAGGCTGCCGCCTGATTCATCGGAAAGGAGCCCGTATGCCTCTAGTGGATATCAGGCCGGGATGATTCGAGGAGCTGGCCGCTTGACACAGCTTCCAGCGGCTGCGATCATCGCGTTGGGCGGTCGGAGGAACCTCCTAGTTGCCATTTCCTTCGCACAGAACAGTGTCCCAACGGGTCGCGGTGGCGGGACGCAACCGGTCCGCCGCCGCAGCCCTCGTTCCGGCGAACGTCGGTCCAGTCCGGATCGTCCGGTCCCGGTTCGCACGCCCTGCAGGAGTTGCTGCGCTTCTCTCCGCCCTGGGGCTCGCGGTCTCGGCGCAGGCGAGGGACGCCTTCGAGGAACTCGAAAGGCAGGCCCACGAGCACGAACTCGCGGGCCGTTTCGCCATCGCGCAGGCCGCCTTCGCGGAGGCGCTAGTGGCGGCCGCGACGGAGGCCTCGAGGCTCTCTCAGGGCGCGGCCGGGACCGCCGAAGAGGCGGCTTGCGCCGCGGACCTCTGGGCCTGGTGCGAAGTTCTCGCCGAGAAGGCCTGGGAGCTCAGTCACTGGACGTCCTGTCCGGCGGAGCTCCTGCCGAGCTTCGAGTCGGCCCGGCAGGCCTGCGCAGCGGCCGCGGGGGGGCAGCCGGTCGCGTCGGGTCGGGTCGCCGCAGAACCCGAGCTCCGGTCCGCGGTCGCGCGCTCGGCGAGTGAGCTCGAGTCGTGGCTCACGTACCGCCTGGGCGAGCTCGCCTTCCGGACGGGGGACTACCGCCGGCGCGCCGCCGAGTACGCGAAGCTGGGGTTCATCACCGACTGGCGCGTGATCGGTCCCTTCGAGAACGAGCAGGGGGGCGGGTTCAGGACCCCGTATCCCCCCGAACAGGAACTGGCCTTCGATGCCGTCTACCCGGGCAAGAAGCACCCATGCCGCTGGCGCGAGCTCCCCGCGGTGCCGCCCGACGGCGTCATCGACCTGGACGAGATGCTCCGGCCCAACGAGGAGTGCATCGCCTACGCAGCGACGTTCGTCAGGTCTAAGGATAGACGCGAGCTCGAGCTGCGAGTCGCCTCCGACGACGGCTTCGAGCTCTGGCTCAACGGACGGAAGCTCGCCTCCCGCGACGTGGAGCGCGCCTGCGTCTTCGATCAGGACGTCATCCCCGCGGTGCTCGAGCCGGGTTGGAACGCGATACTCGTCAAGGTGGCCGACGCCCATGTCGCCTGGGAGTTCTCGCTCCGGGTCACCGATCGCTCGGGAAGACCGGTGCGGGACCTCGAGGTCTCGGCGTCGAGCGTGAGGGAGTTCCCTCGCGCCGAAGGCCCGCCGGAGCAGACGCGGATCGGCGGCGCGGCCGCCCGATTTCAGGAGCGCCTTGCTCGAGTCCTGGACTGCGCCGGCGGCGGGTTTCTGGAGGTCTTCGACTCGGCCGAATCTCCCGCGAGGATGCTCGCGGAGGCCGCGGGCGTCGATGTGCCGGGCAGTCCTGCGGCGCTGATGGAGCTCGCGCGGTCGAGATCCGCAGCGGACTGGGCGCGCAGCCTTCAGGGCCGCGCGAGAGAGATCTCGAGGACCGAGCTCGCCCGGCTCTGGTACGGGCTCTCGCGGGTCATCACGTCGCGCGGGGCGCACGGCGTCAAGGACCACCCGGACCGCGCGGCGCTCGCCAGGGCCTTAGAGCTCGAGCCGTCGAACCCGGTCTACATCCACGCGCTCTCCAGGGTCTCGACGGACTGGGTCGTGATGGAGGCCGAGCGGAACGAGAGCCCTCGCGTGCGGCTCCTCAAGGAACTCTTGCGGGTCGAGCCGCGCGCGGCCGTGGCGCACTACGAACTCGCGAGCTACTACCTGCGGTCGCAGCGCAACGCCGCGCGCGCCCTGGAGCACGCCAGGCAGGCGCTCGAGATAACGCCCGAGTTCCCGCTCGCGGAGCTCGTCGAAGTTGACGCCCATGCGGAGAGGGGCTTCGACGAGCTCGCACGGGCGAGACTGGATGAACTCGCCAGGAGATACCCGCGAAACCCCGTCATCCAGGGGAGGCTCGCGCACGCGCTCCTTTCGGCGGGGAACGCCTCGGGGGCGAGGGCGGCCTATGCGAACGCGCTCGCATCGGATGCCGAGGTGGAGGCCTGGAGACAGGGGCTATTGGGCAGCACGATCGCCTCAGGGAGACTCCACATGGCGATCGAGCTAGTGTCTCGCAGGTGCGCTGCGGACCCGTTCGACGTCGAGTCGCGCCTGGAGCTCGCGCGGCTCCTGGAGGCGAAGGGCGACCACATGGCCGCCGCCGACGCCTGCCGCGAAGGGCTCAAGATCGCCCCCGACGATCACGAGCTCCTCGAGAAGCTGGGGCGCTGTCTCCAGGCCCTGGGCAGACTGGACGAGGCCCGGGAGGTATGGCGCAGGGCGCTCGAGGTCCAGCCCAACTTCGTGCGACTGGAGAGATACCTGGAGTTCCTGGATGGGAAGGTCACCTACGACCGTCGTTTCGCCGAGGACACCGCCGCCCTGCTCGAGGACGCGCGCGTCTACGTGCCGAGGGAAGACGACCCGCTCGTGGAGGTCCTCGAGAAGGCCATCGACCGGGTCTACATCGACGGCACCAGGAGCCGGACGACCCATCGGATCATACTCGTAAGAAACAGTCGCGGGGTGGAGCTCCTGGGGACGCCCTACGTGTTCTTCTATCCGGAGGAGCAGGTCGTGAAGGTCCGGACGGCGCGCGTCCACAGGGCGGACGGCTCCGTGGAGGACGGGCCGACGGGCGACGACGGCCGCGTCGTGAGGACCGGCTACGCCGCGCGCTCGGCGCGCGCGATAGAGCTCCCGCCCCTCCGCGCGGGGGACATCGTCGAGCTCGAGTACCGCGTCGACGACATACGCCAGAGCTTCTTCGGCAAGTACTTCGGCGAGACGTTCCGCTTCCAGGGCCAGTATCCGAGGTTGAGGTCGAAATACGTCCTCATCGCCCCGAAGGACAGGCAGCTATTCTTCCACACGCGCGGCGGCGAGATCGCCCCTACCAAGGAGGAATGGCCGGAGGAGCAGGCCGTCGTCTACACCTGGAACCTCGAGCCGGCCGAGAAGATCAGGTCCGAGCCCCTGATGCCCCCGCCGGAGGAGCTGGGACTCCAGGTCCAGGTCTCGACGTACCAGGACTGGAGGGAGTTCGGCGTCTGGTACTGGAACCTGGTCAAGGACACCCACCAGACCTCGCCGGAGATGGAGGCGAAGGCGCGCGAGCTCGCCGCGGGCGCTCCGGACGAGCTCGGCAAGATCCGCGCGATCTACGACTTCGTGTCCTCGGAGATCCAGTACAGCGCCTGGGAGTTCGGCGTGCACGGCTTCAAACCCTACAGGACGACGAAGATCTTCGACCAGAGATTCGGCGACTGCAAGGACAAGGCCGCCCTGATGAAGACGATGCTCGCCTGCATCGGCGTGGAGTCCTATCCGGCCCTGGTCGAGGCCACGCTCAGGCGGCCCGAGGAAGACCTTTCGCTCCCGCTCTTCGACCATTTCAACCACATGATCCTGTACGTGCCAGCGAAGGGCGATCGGAAAGAACTCTGGCTCGACGGCACCACGACGCTCCACGGCATGGATGTGGTGCCGGTGTCGAACGCCGGGGCGCTCGCGTGCGTCATCCACCCGGAAGGCGGGCGGCTCGTCCGGATCCCCCAGGAGGGCCCTGAGGGCAACTCCCTCTCCGAAGAGGCCGAGATCGAGCTCTCCCGGTCGCGCGGGAGGCTCGCCGCGCAGGTGACGATCCGCGCCCGCGCTAGGGGCTGGGTGGCCACGTTCTTGCGGTACCGCCTGAACAGCCGCGAGGCGGCGCGGAAGACGCTCGAGCGGCTCTACGCCAGGCAGGTCCCGTCGCTCAGGGCGACCGACGTCGCTACGTCCGACCTGGAGGACATCGCGGCGCCCGTCTCCTACGAGCTGAGGGCGGTCGCGGGCGAGTTCGGGGTCTCTCGGACTGGAGACCGTTCGGCGTCGGGGACGGGCGGGGGCAGGTGGTTCTTCAGGACGCTCCGCTCGCCGCTTCGCGGCGCCTTCGGCGGGGAGTGGGCCCTGCTCGCCCCGGAGAACCTCTCGGACTACGCCTCGCTCGGCGAGAGGGAGCACGACCTCGTTCTCGCGGCCCCGTGGAGGCACGAGAGCCGCGTCACGTACACGCTCGCCGAAGGCCTCGAGTTCGCGGCCGTGCCCGAGAACGTGGAGCTCTCGGGGCCCTTCGGCCGCTTCAGCGTCAGATACGAGCGCGACGGGAGGAAGCTCGTCGTGACGAAGGTCGTAGAGCTATCTACGAACCGCGTGAAGGCGGCGGACTACCAGGCCTTCCGGACCTTCGTGAATCGCGCGGACCGGGCCGAGCGACAAGAGATCGGGGTGAGACCGTGAGCCTGCCTCGCCTGGCTCGGTCGGCGCGCAGCGGGGCGCTCGTCGTCATCGCGAGCCTCGCGGGCGCGCTTTCCCTCGCGGGGACGCCTGCGCGCTCCGTCCCGGCCCCGGAGGTGCTGAAGGCGCTCGATGTCGCGTTGGGGTCCGGAGCGGAATCGAGGGGCGACCGCGCGCTCGCCTGCGACGAGATGCTCGCCGCGCTGGAGGGGCTCGGCGCGCTCGCAGGCCGCCGGGAGAGGCTGGCCGCGGCCGAAGTACTGCTCGCCCGCATGGAGGAGCTCTCCGAGGACGGCGGCCCTCCGCAACGTTCCGCGGCCGTCCTCGAGCGGCTCCTCCGGGCGCGCGACGAGGGGGGAAGAGCGGGTCCGCCGGGCCGCCTGAGAGGTATGCTAGTGGACGCTCTCGCCCGCCTCTACCGCGCCGCCGGCGAGTTCGGCAGGGCGGAGGCCCTGGAACGAGAGCTCGGCTTCGTGCGCAACTGGGTCGTCTGCGGGCCGTTCGGCCACACGACGAAGTCCGTCCACGTGCAGGAGTTCGCTCCGGAGCGGGAGCTCGACCTCTCGCGCGAGGAGCGGTCGCTCTGGAGGAAGCTCGCCTGGCGGCCGCTCGAGGCGCCGGGCGCCGGAAGGCGCGTGGACCTCTTCGCGCCGCTCGCGCCTCGCGAGGGCTGCGCCTACGCACTGGCGCAGGCCCGATGGTCACTCGGAGGCCAGGGGCCTTCCGCGCGTCGAACGAGCGGCGCGCCGCAGCGGCCTGCTCAAGGGGATTCGACCGCGGACGATCCGGGCGGCTCGCAGGCCGTCCTCGTCTTCCGGTGCGAGGGTTCGCACAAGCTCTGGTGGAACGGCGAACTCGTCATCGACGCCGATCTGGGCCGCGAGCGTCTGCCTTGCGAGAGAGCCATCGCCGTCCGGCTCCGGAAGGGCTGGAACAGGCTCCTAGTGAAGGTCACCGCGGCAGACCCTGTGATCTCGTGCAGGCTCGTAGACATGAGCGGCTACCCGCTGGAGGGCATCGAGTGGGAGAAGGCCCCGACGCTGCACGAGCTCGACCTCGCAGAGACTCCGGCGAGCAAAGCGGCGACCCCCCCGCCCACCGCGACGCAAGACGCGGCGCAGGCAGCACCGGACGGGCGCGTCCCGACGGTGGACTGGGGCGGCGCTCGCGCCCTGGCGGCCCTCCTCGAGCGCGGAGGTGTCCGACCCGAGGAGGAGGCGCTCGTACGGGCCGCGCTCGGGCTCGTCGCGAGGCTCGAACGCCGGGAGGAAGAGGAGCTCTCGTACATGGAGGCTGCCTCGCGCCTCGCGCCCGACAGACCGCACATCGCGTTCCAGCTCGCCAGGACGGTCATGCGCTCGAGCCTCCTGCCGCCCTCGGTGAGGCGGAGCCGGGCGCTCGAGTGCTGGACGCGCGCCGCCTCCGCGGAGGGCGGCTTCGTCCCGGCCGACGAGGAGATCGCCCTCCGACTCTGGCGCGACAAGAAACCGGACCAGGCGATCTCCCGCCTGCGAGAGGCGCTCGCGCGCAGCGGGGGGCCGCTCCTCCAGGCGGTCTCGGAGCGCCCCGTGCCGCGCCCGCCCCGCCGGGGGCGGGTATCGGCCGGCGAGGGGCGCATATGGCTCCTCATGGCCGAGATAGCCCTCAGCGAGGGATGGACGAACGAGGCGGTCAGGTTCGCACAGGACGCGGAGAAGGCGGACCCCGCCGGTCGGGCCGTGCACCTCTTCTGGGGGCGCTTCCACGCCTCCTTGCGCAACTATACCTTCGCCATCGGCGCATACAGGCAGGCGCTCAAGCTCGACGAGTCGGACACGGCCAGCCGCGAGGCCTTGGCGAGGTTGCTCTTCGCCCAGGGGGACTCCACCGCCGCGATACATGAGCTCCGTAGGGCCCTCGAGGCCGACCCATCGCAGGAGGGTCTCTACAGGGAGCTGGCTCGAATGGAATGCGAGGCCGGCCGGTACGAAGATGCCGCAGCCACGTGTCAGGCCGCGCTCAGGACCTGGCGGTCTTCGGCGGAGTTCTGGAGGCTCCTCGGCGAGATCCACCTCAGGCAGCTCAGGACGGAGAAGGCAGCCGAGGCGTGGGAGACCGCGCTCCAGATCCGGCCGGGCTGGCTCGAACTCAGGCGGGAACTCCAGGCGCTCCGCGGCGAGGACGAGGACTTCTCGAAGCCCTTCGCCATTGATGTCAAGAAGGCCATCGCGGAGTCCAGGACCGCGGCCGAGTACCCCAACTCCGACTCCATTCTCGTCGTAGACCAGACCGTGGATCGCCTCTACGAGGACGGCTCCTACAGCGAGATCACCCACCAGGCGCAGAAGGTCCTGACGACGGAGGGCGCGGAGGAGCTCTCCCACATCGACGTGGAGGGCGAGCTCCTCGAGGCGCGCACGCACAGGCCGGACGGCACGGTCCTGGAGCCCGCCGTCCTCCCCGGGCGCGACAAGCTGACGATGCCCGGCGTGGAGATAGGCTCCGTCGTGGAGTACAAGTACCGTCGGGACCATCCCGCCCCGCCGGGCGGGTTCGTCACGCTGCCATCCTGGTACTTCCGCAGTCTCAAGGTTCCGCACCAGGTCTCCGACTACGTGGTGATCGCGCCGAAGGGCATGGCCCTCTCGATCTCCGTGAGGAACTGGGGCCGCAGGTTCCCCGAGGAGAGCTTCGAAGAGCTGCCCGTCAGGGAAGAGGGCGATCTCGTGGTCCACCGCTGGATCGCCCGGAACACCAGGCCGGTAGAGCCGGGGACCGGTCACGATCACATGAGCACGCTCCTGCCCCATGTTGACATCGGCCGGGCGCGGAGCTGGCAGGACCTGAACGCGGAGCTCTCGGACCTCTTCCTCGGCAGGACCCGTCTTACCGAGAGCCTCAGGGCCGAGGCCGCCCGGGCGGTCGAGGGACTGACCGGCTGGGAGGCCAAGGTCCGCGCCATCTTCAGGCATGTCAACTCGCTCGTGAGGTCGGACGCCGAGCTCTACGAGGCGAACCATGTCCTGTTGGCGAGGGCGGGCTCGCGGAGCGTTCTGCTAGCCGCGCTCCTCCGCGCGGCGGGCTTCGACGCCCGTTTCGCCGTGGCGAGGCCCCGTCCCGAGGCGGTCGACCCCTCCGAGGGCCCGGGCGAGCCGAACTGGGCCCTGCCGAGGCCGGAGTACTTTAGGGACACCCTGGTCTGCGTCCTCGGCGAGGGCGGGGAGAAGCTCTGGCTCGACCCGGAAGGGCCCTACTCGGCCTTCGGGTGCATCGCTCCCCGATTCCAGGGCGGCACGGCCTTCATCGTCTCCCCGGAGGGCGGGGTGCTGAGCACCCTGCCGTGGGGGGCGCTCCGCGAGCATGGCGAGAGCACCGAGACCAGGCTCGAGGTCGACCCGACGACGGGCTCCGCCCGGGGGGAGTGCGTCGTCACGAGCGCCGGCGCCGCGGGCGCGGCGCTCAAGCAGCGCTTCGCCGAGTCGAGCGCCTCGTGGCGCAGGACATGGGCCGGGAGGCGACTCTCGGAGGCCGTGCCGGGCTCCAGGCTGACCGACCTCGAGCTCCGCGGCCTCGACGACCCGGACTCGCCTTTCGTCCTGCGGATCGCCTTCACTGTCGACGAGGCCCTCGCGGGCACGCTCGAGTGGCGGGAGCTTCCGACGGCGCTCGACCCGATCGGCATGGTCAGGCGTTTCATCCATCAGCCGACGAGGGAGTATCCGCAGAAGATCCCGAGCTCCCTCGTCAGGTGGGACGAGGTCACGATCCGGCTCCCCGGCGCGCGCCAGTGGGCGCTCCCGGAGTCGCGCTCGGAGCGGACGGCCTTCGGCTCGTACTCGCTCACGTTCGCAGCGAGGGGAGAGGAGCTCCGGATCGCGCGCTCAGTGACGATCATGAGCCAGGTCATCGAGGCCGAGCGCTACGAAGACTTCGTGCGCTTCGCGAGGGCGATAGACTCCGCGGAGGCCGCGCCGCTCAGGGTCAGGCTCGCCCCGAGGAGATGAGGAGGACAGTCATGGGTTGGCACTGTGCGCGGCTCGCGCTCGCTGCATGCCTCGCAGCGGCGGGGGTTATTCTGGTGGTGCCGACGGGCGCGGCTGGCGAGGGGGCTCCGATGCGCATGCCGATCTACGAGATCGAGGTGAACCGCTTCACCAAGGAGGGCACCTTCGCCGCGCTCGAGGCGCACCTCCCGGAGATACAGAAACTCGGCGTGGGCATAATCTGGCTCATGCCGATCTTCAGGCGCGGGGGAAACCCGCCCGGCAAGCCTCGGTCCGACAGTCCCTACTGCGTCAGGGACTACTTCGACGTGGACCCCAGGTTCGGCACGAAGAGCGACCTCGCGCGCCTCGTGAAGAAGGCCCACTCGCTCGGCCTGCGCGTGATCCTCGACTGGGTCCCCAACCATACCTCCTGGGGGAACCCGCTCGTCACCGAGCATCCCGAGTTCTACAAGAAGGATGCTCAGGGCAGGATCGCGCAGGCCGGCCCCTGGGCCGATGTCGCCCAGCTCGACTACTCGAACCGCGAGGTCTGGGAGTACATGCTCCGTGCGCGGCTCCACTGGATCCGTGAGTGCGACGTCGATGGCTTCCGCGAGGACGTCGCCGGCATGGTGCCGCTCGACCACTGGACCTGGCTCGTCCCCAAGCTCAGGGAGACGAAACCCGTGTTCATGCTCGCCGAGGCCGACGAGCCGGCCCTCCACCAGGCCTTCGATGCCACCTATGACTGGACCCTCCAGCCCTACATGTACATGATCGCGCGCGGCTCGTGGCCGGCCTCGTCGGTGGACAAGCTCCTGGAATGGGAGCGGAAGACCTACCCCGCAGGCGCCCTGCGGATGAGGCACCTCACCAACCACGACATGCAGGGCACGACCAGCGCCTGGCCGAACAGGAAGTACCTCCCCGCGAGCGAACACAAGTTCCTCGACACTGTACCCATTCAGGAGAAGTACGGAGAGCTCTACCGCGCGTTCGCCGTGCTCTGCGCGACGCTGCCGAACAGCGTCCCGATGCTCTGGAACGGCCAGGAGATCGGCTACATCGGGAAGACCCCCTGGCCGATCCCCTGGGGCGAGTCCCCCGACAGGGACTTCTACTCGAAGCTGCTCCGGACCTACCGGGACTCGGAAGCGCTGCGCGAGGGCGAGTTCAAGAGGCTATCCACAGGCGCCGACGAACGCGTCTACGCGTTCGTCCGGACGAAGGGTCAGAGCCGCGCAGTCGTGGTGCTCAATCTCTCGAAGGAACCGGCGACGGCGAGGCTCGATTCGCGCGAGGTCGCCGGCTCGTACACGGACTGCTTCACCGGCTCGAAGACCCGGCTCGGCGGAAAGGACGAGATCGCGCTCGGCCCGTGCGAGTACCGGCTTCTCCTCGCCGGCACACGGTAGACGAAGGACAGGGGGCGCCTCCGGCCGGCCGGCTGCGGAAAACCGCGGGTCGGATTCCCCGGCGCGCGGCCTCGCAAGACGCGGTACGGACGGGGCGGCAGCTCGAGCCGACAGACCCGAAGGCTGCGGCCCTACCTGTCCTTGCCGGGTGCGCCGGTGGCACCCTCGGCCGGCGGCCACTCGCAGCGGGTCATCGGCCGGCCCGCGTTGAGGTCCGCCAAGAGCCCCCAGGCCGCCGCGCGCAGGAGCCAGAGCTCGCCGGACCGCCGCAGTTCGCCCGCGACAACGATCGAAGCCCCCGGTTTGACCGAGGCCACCGGGCTGCCGGGCGGGAACTCCACGAGCACCGCCCCGCGGCCGGCCATCACCTTCACGGCCGCGCGCTCCGGAGAGGTGGCGGGCGGCTCCAGGAGCATCCCCTGCCAGAAGACGAGCCTCCCCGCCAGGGCGGAGAGAACATCGGCGCGATTCTCTCTCACGGCGGCGTGAAACTCGTCGGGCCCGCAGGCGCTTCGGGAGACGAGCTCGCTAACGCTGCCGGAAAAAGGATCCGCCGGGGCGGTGCCCTGCTCGGGCTTCGACGGCCTGCCCGCCGCATCCTTCGCGCGGATTTCCTTCAGCGTCTCGCGCGCCTGCTCGAGCTCCGCTACGAGCCTCTGACACGCCTCGACCGTCTGGGGGTGTTTCCCGTCCATGCCCTTGGACTGGCGATCATTCTCCGCAACGGCGGCGTTGTACCTCGCGAGCCAGGCGTTGTACCTGGCCTGTTCGGAGGGAGTCTGGCCCTTTGGCGGCTGGGACTTCCTGAGCTCGGCCAGGGTGCGAGCTGACGTAAGGGTCGACCTGTAGACGGCCCTGTAGTCCTCGAACTCGTCGAGAAAGGCCTGCATCCGCGCCCGCAGTCGCTCCCGCAGGGCGCGGAGCTCGGCGGGGGCGTCCTTCTCGCGGAGGGCGAGCCTGACGGCGTCGAGCGCAGCGCTCAGCTCCTTCATGGGCTCCAGGATCTCCTGCCGACCGAAGGCCTCGGGGTCGCGGGTCAGGAGGTGCCGGCTGGGTATCGCGACGATCGCCGCCTTCGCGGCCTTGAGCGCCCGCTCGACCACGGCCTCGTCCGTGGCCGCGAGCGACTGCACGGCCCCCAGGGCTGCGGCCGCGACCGCCATCGTCCGGAGCCTCATGGTTCGTACCCCGCCCTCCCCAGTTATTGTCCCCATCCCAGACGCCCCAGTCAAACCCCGCAGGATCACTGCGAAGGCTTCGATCCAGAACGCTATCTCACGATTCGCCTCAGCGAGACGAGCCCCGTCGCGGCGTCTCTGACGCGCAGCGTCCAGAGCCCTCGGGGGTCGGAGACCGCGAAGGGGACGACGAACCGCGCCCTGCCGCCGGAGACCTCCACGAGCTGACGGAGTTCCTCGCGCGAGCGGCCGTCCGGGCCCTCCACGTCCACCGAGAGCACGTGCGGAACGAAGCCTTCGCCGCCCTCCCTGCGCAGCACGAGCTCGAAGCCTTCCACGCCCGGTCGAGCGAGCTCGGGAGCCGGCGCGGGTTCCACGAGGATCGCGACGAGCCTGTAGGGAAGAAAGGCGTAGACGCGCGACTCGCCGATGGCTAGCTCCACATCGATCTCGTTCGTCCAGCCGATGAAACTGCCTGCGAGCGAGTCGTAAGCGGCCCTGGACGAAGGGGCGTCGACGCGCAGCCTCGCGCGACATGACTCGCCGCCAGCGGATAGGCGGCCCGGTCGAGCGCCCGGAGGGCCCTCGCGCGCGACGGCCACGATGCTCGCGCCTCCCAGTTCGCGGAGACACGCGACGGGGGGGAAGGGCGTGCCCTCGGGAGGCCTCAACTCGACGACCTTCCTCACGCCTGCGCGCGCGAGGGCGGCGCGGACGAGTTCCAGCAAGGCCGCTCCTCCGCCCGCGGGGCGGAGATCGAGATAGGCGGACATCGCCAGGTTCAGCGTCACCGCCCACCCGCCGCCGAAGCGGTTCACCGCGAGGCACGGCAGCCCGCCGAAACCCGCCTCCGCGCGTGCGCCGACGAGCTCCAGGCCCGACTCGGCGGGCCCCGGGCCGGGCGAAAGGACGCGCGGGAACCAGCTCGGCCCGTCGATCGGCGCCCTGAAGGCGAAGGGCCTGTCGGCGATCTGCACCCGCCTCGGCCCCACCTCGGAGAAACGGAGGAGCGGTTGGCTCGCGTGCTCGACGCCCAGGAGCTCTCTCAGGACCCCCGGCTGCGCGCGGCGCAGCGAGCCATCGAACATGCCCGTGCCTGCGTCTGCGAGCACTATCCCGCCGGAGGAGACGAATCGTGCGAGCTCCCTCGCGGACGACCGCTCGACGGCGAGCATCCTCGGCAGGATCGCCGCGCCGAATCCGCCCGCGACGAGGTCTCCGCGGGCGAGGTCGCCTTCGGTCAGGCACTCGAAAGGGACGCCCAGGTCGCCGAGGAGCGCGCACCAGGCCTCCCAGACGCGCCACCAGGAAGATCCGATGCGGACCTCCCCCGTCGCGGCCGGGGCCGCACCCGCGTCCACCAGGGCCGAGGCCTGCATGCTCGCCGCCGAATAGACCAGCGCGACGCCCGGGTTCGCGCCGCGGGCCGCGCGGGCGAGCGGCGGCGACGACAGCTCGACAAGTCTGCCCAGTCCTCCGGCCAGGCCCCCGCACGCTGCGGCGCAGGCGGCCTCAGAGGGCCGGAAGAGTTGGACGAGCTCGCCCCCGAAGGCCGCGAGCAGCGCCCGCGCGGGGCTCGAGCCGGCCCAGCCCGCCAGGCGGGTGCCCGGGGCGGCCTTCGAGGCGGCGAGGACCCTCTCGCCGGGCCCCCACTCACCGCCGCGCCAGTCCACGATTGAGGCGAGACGCTCCGGGTCGGCGTACCGTCCCGGGCCGGGCGTTTGGAGGAAGCCGACGGGCGCGTGCGGCGCGAACTTCCTCGTCTCTTCGGCGGCGAAACGCAGGAACGAGGCGAGGCAGTCCTCCCGGAACGACAGGCGATCCGACCAGGCGACGGATGCCGGGTCCCCTCTGCCGAATCGGTCGGCCACCGTCGCCGAGGCCGCCTCCTCCCAGTCGGTGAGCGTCAATCCCCACGCGGCCGAGAGGGCGTCCAGAGTCCCATACTTTCCGCGCAGATACTCGCCGAAGGCGGAGACGCACGCCGGCGAAGCGCAGTCTTCTCCAGCCCTGCCGCCGCACGCGGTGTCGAGGCCTGTGCCCAGGGAGATCGCCGCGGCCCGGGCGGCCTCTCTCGACGAGAGGACCTCGCGAATGCGCTCCCGCGCGGCCTCCCGAAGGGCGGCGTCGCCCAGGCAGCCCCGCGCGGAGGGTTCTTGCGCGGCGGGATCGCTCACCAGTGGCACTCTACCGCGAGGGGAGGGGGCGAGCAGCGCCTCCAGACCGATGTCCACGAGGAGCTCGCGGCCGCCGAACGCGGCGGGGGGATGACGCCCCCCGGGTCTCCAGAGCACCGCCTCGGCGGGGAAGTCCCGGGGCGGATCGCCCGCGTCGGGCACGAGCACCCTGATGTAGCCCCTGCGACCCGCGGGGGGGAGCTCGACCAGGAGGCGAGACCTGGCGATCGCGTCTCGCTCTCTCGAGGCGAGGGACGCCTCTTCACGGACCCGCGCCGCGGCATCGGGCTTCCTCACCGAGCCGCCGGCCAGGGCGAGCACGAGCTCGTTCTCCGCCGTCCTGGGACAGGATACCAGGAAAGAGAACCGGGCGTCGCCGGGGCCGTCGATATCCCTCCGATCGAGCACGCCCCATCTGTCGCGCCATTCGAGCGTGTAGCGCCCGGGTCCGAGCCTCCGCGCGATGCCCCTGATCTCCGCGCCGGGGCGGACGGCCTCCGGGGCGAGCTCTATCTCCGGAGGCGCGACCTGGCGCGCCGGGCCGCTCGGAGCCTCCTCTCCGGCGCGCGCGGCGAAGGTGACCATGACCGCGACGCCACAGGCCGTCGCGGCCGCGCTCAGACTGCGATATGTTCCATCTCTCGGCGCCGAACGTGTTCTCGCCCTCTGGACCTGCGCCTGGCCGCCGCTGGCCCCCGCGCCGGAACCGGGTCTCTTCGCTGCCGATGCCGAAGCGTTCATGTCGCCGCGCCGAACATGCCGGTCTTCCTGCGCGCGCGCAGGTCGTCGCGGTCCTCGAGCATGGCCAGGCGGGTCCTGACGTCCTCGCTCGCCTCAACGATCTTGAGCCCCAGCTCGTAACCCTTTCCGCCGGGTCTCGGCGTCATCCGGACGAGCTCGGCGATGAAGCGCATCGGCTTGGCGAACGCCCCTACGGAGAGAGCGACCTCCAGGCGCGTGCCGAGCTCCCACGGCGGAATGCGCGGCGCCGTCGAGAGCGTCCCCGCCTTCTTCTGGGCGCCGTAGACCGCCCTGAGGCCCGTGCGGCTCACGTCCTCGACGGGATACTCTGTCTTGTCGGTGGAGAGCGTGCCCGCCTTCCAGAGCCGACAAGAGGCCTCGGCGAGAGGAAACCGTTTCGCCTTACGCAGCTCGGCCTCGGGCGGCGGGGGCCCGCTTTCCTTAGTCGCGGGGGGGACCGGCATTTCCTCGATCCTTATGCCCGGAGTCGGCGGAGGCTTGGGGACGGTGACCACCCGCCCGCAGGCCGGACACGTCCCGGGCCTCCCCGCGAGGGCGGGCTCGGCCTGCATCCCCTTGCCGCAGTGCGGACAACGGAACTCGATCATGGCGCGGCCCTCCGGAGCCGGTCGGGAAGGGCCCCCCGATGCCGCCGTCGCGGGCGCGCCTGGTCGCGCCCGCCGTCCTATTTCCCGGCCGCGAGGCGCTCCGCGCAGTAGCTATGGAGGCAACCCGTCGCCTCTATCTTCGCCATCGTCTTCCTGAAAGGGTATTCGACCCGGTGGAAGAAGATCCGGCCATCGTTCCATTCGACGTAACAGGCACGCGGGTCGCCGTCGCGCGGTTGCCCCACCGAGCCCTCGTTCACCAGGTATTTTCCTGCGGTCACGTCGAGCCCGTTCGCCTCTCCCGGTTGGAGCCACTTGAAGTCCGGCGTCACCACGCCGGGCCTGTGGGAATGTCCGACGAAGCAGACCCTCGCGAACTTGCTGAAGATATCGATGATCTTGGCCCCGGGGCCGTAGGCGACGTCGGACTCCAGCACGTATTCGCTAAGCGGATCGCGGGGGGAGGCGTGGACGTACAGGACACCGTCTTCCTCTTGTTTCATCGGCAAACTCTTCAGGAATCCGATGTGGCCATCGCACCGCTCGCGATCCATGCAGGCACCCCTGAGCCTGCTGCGGTGGCATTCGATGGACATGGCGGCGACCTTGTTGAATCCGTAGGGCACCGTGAGCAGAGCATAGTCGTGATTGCCCATCAGGGTGAAGCGGCAGCTCTTTCTCACCAACTCGATGCATTCGACTGGCTCCGGCCCGTAGCCCACGAGGTCGCCGAGGCACACGATCTCCCCGATGCCGCGCGACTCGATGTCCTCGAGCACCGCACGCAGGGCCTCCTGGTTGGCGTGTATGTCGGAGATGATCGCGCGCCTCAAGAGCCGCCCTCCCTCTTCGGGACCTTGGTCAGGTACGGCTCGATCGCCTGAAGCACCTCGGGCTTCGTCTTCACGCCCGTGAGCGTGACCTTGGGCATGCCACCCGCGAAAAGGATCAGCGTAGGGACGCCCATGACGTCGTACCGCGCGGCCGCCTCCGGCGCCTCGGAGATCTCGGCCTGGGCGACGGATACGTCGGGGGCGAGCTCCGCGGCGAGTGCGTCGATCACCGGTTTCATCTTCGCGCAGGGCCCGCACCAACTGCCGAAGAAGTCGACGAGGACGGGGACCTGCGAGCGCAACACCTTCTCGTCGAAATCGGCGTCAACTACCCTCACCGGCCCTGGCATTGGCCCTCTCCCTGGGGAAGCCTCTTCACGAGCCTTGCCGTCCGCTGGCCGAGCCGCCTGCAGGCGTCGCCCTCCTCGGCGACGACGTCCTCGCGGGAGCCCGTCGGGTCCAGGGCCACGGCCCCGAAGGGACACCCCTCCGCGGAACCCTGGATGATCATGCCGTGGATGAGCATCGCGCTGTGGATCGCACGCAGCGTCTCTTCGGCCCCACCGCCCAGGTGCCGCTCGGCGGCGAAGGCCGCGCCGGGCTTGCCGTCGAGCTTCCCCCTGAGCGACCAGGTCGCATCGAGGAACGCCTTCACCTTGCCCGTCACGTTCGCCACGAAGCACGGCGAGCCTACGATCAGGGCGTCGTACTTCGGGAGCTCGGTCGGCTCCGCCGAGGAGACGTCTTCGAGCACCGCCTCCACGCCCTCGCTGCGGGCGCCCTCGGCCACGGCCTTGGCCATCCCGTACACGACACCGTCTCGCGAATCGTAGACGATCAGGACCTTCGGCAACGCTACCTCCCTATCTGACCAGACGCATTCTCTCGAGGAATAGCTCCCAGGGCACCTGCCCGTCGGTCACGGTGAGATCGTAACGGACCGCGCCGGCACTGTCAATCCACACGACCGCGGGCGCGCCGAAGACCCGGTATCGGCTCCTGATCTCCTCCACGGGCACCTGCGGCGCCGAGAGGTCGACCCGCACGCGCACGAAGCGCTCCGCCTCGAGCGCCACGTCCTCGCGCGAGAAGACGCGCTCCTCGAGCTCGCGGCAGCCCGGGCAGTTCGGCAGGACGAACTCGATCATCGCGGGCGCCGCGTTCGCGCGGGCCTCGTCGAGGGCGCGCGAGTAGTCCGTGCGGAAGCTCACCCTCGACGCGGAGGAGACGAGCCTGCGGGGGTATAGTCCCCCCAGGAGCGGCGCCGGCATCCCCGCGCGCACGAGCGCGCCGACCCCGAAGTACAACCCGAATACGAGCGCCACGAGCCCTCCCGCCCTGAGCGCGAGGCCCCTCCGGTCGTCCGGCCCCGGCGACTTGCGATACACGCCGAGCCAGAGCCCCAGTCCCGCGAGCGGGAGCGCACACCAGGCCGTGAAGGCGGCGTCCGGCAGGAGGGGCCTGGCGAAGTAGAGCGAGGCGGCCACGAGCATCACGCCCAGGGCCGTCTTCACGCCCAGCATCCAGCCCCCCGCCTTGGGGAGTTTTGCCATCAGACCCGAGAACGTCCCCGCGACGACCAGGATCGCGCCCATTCCCCAGGCTAGCGCGAAGAGCATCGCCCCTCCGCGGAGGATGTTTCCTGTGGTCGCCGCATACAGGAGCACGCTCGCCACGGGCGCCGCGATGCACGGGCTCGCTACGAGCCCCGAGAGCGCCCCGAGCAGCAACACCCCTAGCGCGCCACCGGACCGACGCATCCTGAGCGCCGCCTGCCACGACTGCGGAAGCTCCAGGTCGTAGACGCCGAAGAGGCTCGCCGCAAAGGCTAGGAAGGTCGCGGCCACGGCGAGCACCGCCGCCGGGTGGGTGCTCAACTCGCCGAAGGTCCTTCCCCCAGCCGCGGCCAGCATCCCGAGGGCCGAGTAGGTGAGCGAAAGCCCGAGCACGTAAAGAAGCGAGAGGGCGAGGGCCTTCGCCCATCCGCCCTCGCCGCGCCGCGTGCCCACGATCGCGAGCGTGACAGGTATGAGCGGGTACACGCACGGCGTCAGCGAGAGGAGGAGCCCCAGGCCGAACGACGTGAGCATCGCCAACACCAACCCGCGATGAGGGAATGACGATTCGGTCGCCTCGGCGAAGAGATCCGCGTTCAGCGGGGCCGCGGGCGCCCCGCCAGTCCTGAGCGGTACCTCCAGCGGCAATTCTCGACTTTCCGGGAGGAAGCATGTGCCTTGACTGCAGCCCTGGAAGCGAACCGTTAGCACCGTCCTGAAAACGCCATCAGCCCCCGTGGAGACGGGCACCTCCACAGAGAGGGTGAGGACGGTTCTCGACTCGTAGACAGCCCTCGGGGCCCCGCCGGCCGGGTCCGGTTCCTCGAGCGGGGGCGGCATACGCAGGCCCGCCAGGCGCCCCGGGCGGCCGGGCTCGAGCGAGACGCCCACGGAATCCGCGTAGATCTTGTGCCCCGGCGCGATCTCGAGGATGACGGCCACAGGGAACTCTTTGCCCGGCGTCGCAGCGTCGAGACCGGGGAGCACGCGCACATCGAAAGGCGAGGCCTCGCCCGAGCCCGTTCGCGCAAGGGCGGTTCCGAGGAGCAGCGCGAGGCCGACCCTGGCGATCAGGATGTCACCCTCCCTCTCCATGGGGCAGGTCGCCTTTTTGACGACGCCTTCCGGAGGCCATGCCTTCAGACTGCAATGCTATACCGCCGTAGGAATCGAACGGTCTGGGCACGCAGCCTCGATCGAACCTGCCTCTGGCGCTGTCCGCTATGGCGTCGGGCCGGGAACAGGATAGCGCAGTGCCGGCCGACCGCCAGCTCGGATCGCTCGCCTCCGACGACGCGCCGCTCGCACCTTCGTCTTGACGGCCGGGGCGAGCGAGGAGCCTCCGGGCAACCCGGCCGCGTCGCTTGACGGAAGCGATCGATCGCAGCTACTCTAACGACTGAGGGAGCGGGTGTAGCTCAATGGCAGAGCGCCAGCCTTCCAAGCTGGCTGCTGTGGGTTCGATTCCCATCACCCGCTCCAAGGAAGACCGAACTTAGCCGGCCAGATCAGCGCAGGTGCCCGCCCGTCGGGCGGATCGGGCGGTCGGCCGAGGCTCCGGACAAGGCCCGAAGAGAAGGGATCGGCAAGTGGTTGAGAAGGCAGAGAAGAACTCAGCTACGCAGAGGCAGGACGACGAGGCCTCGCTCTCGCTGAAGGTGGAGGTCCAGGACGCCGGACCGTGCAGAAAGGCCCTGAAGATCGAGGTGCCCGCAGAGGCCGTCAAGGCCGAGTATGAGAAGTCTCTGAGGGAACTCTCGCGGAACGCCGAGGTCCCGGGATTTCGAAAAGGGCACGTCCCGCGGCCGAGACTCCTCAAGATGTTTTCCAAGGAGCTGATGCAAGGGCTCAAGGCTAAGCTGGTGGCGCGCGCCGCGCAGGAGGCCATCGCGACGAAGGCGCTCGAGCCTGTCTCCGAGCCGGTTTTCGGACCTGGGCGGGAGCCGAAAGCGGCCGGGTCGGAGGAGGATGACGAACTCGCCGACAAGTATCTGCGGGAGCTCGAGCTCAAGCCGGAGGCGCCCTTCTCTTTCGAAATGAGCGTCGAGGTGAAGCCCACCTTCGAGCTTCCTCCATACAAAGGAATCAAGCTCACGAGCCGCAGAGCACCCGTCACCGAGGAGCAGGTGGATAGGTTCATCGACGATATGAGGCGCCTTCGGGCGGACTACCTGGCAGTAGAAGAGGGAGGCGCGAGAGTTGGCGATCGCATCACGCTCGGCGGGTGGAAACTCGAGGTCGAGGGGCGGACTGTCGCCGAATCTTCGAGGGGCATAGTTTACCTTCACGACAAGGGCGTCGAGGGCCTGCCCGTGGGCGTGCCGCACGAGAAGATCGAGGGCGTCTCGGCCGGAGCGGAGCTCCAGCTCGACGTGGTTGTACCCGACGACTTCGAAGACGAGTCTCTGCGCGGGAAGCCGGCGCGTCTGACGCTCAAAGTGGAGGAGGTGAAGCGGCCCCGTCTCCCGCCTCTCGACGACGCCTGCGCGAAGGAACTCGGTGCGCCGGACCTCGCCACGCTGCGCCAGCGCGTCAGGGAACGCCTCGAGGTGCAGGCGATCATCGACGAGCGCAAGGCTCAGGAAGATGAGATCATAGCTCGGCTCTCGGAGGGGGCCAACTTCGAGCTGCCCCAGGGGCTCCTGGAGCAAGAGGCCCGCTCCCGCGAGCTCAGGCAGTTCGTGCGCCTCGCCGAGGTGGGGCTGGACGCCGACAAGTTCCCGAGGGAGTTTGTCGATGCCCTGAGGCAGCGCGCGCGGGAGTCCTCGCCGCAGAGCCTCCGCGCCAGATTCATCCTGGAGCGGATAGCGGATGTCGAGAAGCTCGACGTTACGGAGGGGGAGGTCGAGGAACAGATCCACCGATACGCCGCGGCCTCCGGCAAGACGCCCGTCGCTGTGCGGTCGCGCCTCGAGAAAAATGGTCAGCTCGATGAGCTGAGACGCGAGATCAGGTTGCGCAAGGTTCTCAATTTTCTCATCGAACATGCCGATAAAGGAAATGCGCCGGCGGCCGAGCCGCCGCCCGGGGGCGGGGCGAGCCCTCCGGGGCAGGGGGGGAGCGTATGAGCCTGGTTCCGATCGTCATCGAGAAGACTGGCCGCGGCGAACGCGCGTACGACATATTCTCCCGCCTCCTGAAGGACCGGATCGTCTTCATAGGGGAGCCGATAGACGACCACGTGGCCAGCCTCGCGATCGCCCAGATGCTCTTCCTGCAGCTAGAGAACAAGGAACAGGACATCAGTCTCTACATCAACTCCCCCGGCGGGACGATAAGCGCTGGACTCGCCATCTACGACACGATGCAATACGTCTCCAACGACGTGGCTACCTATTGCGTCGGACAGGCGGCTAGCATGGCAGCGGTGCTCTTGGCCGCTGGGACGAAGGGGAAGCGCTTCGCCCTCCCTCACGCGCGCATCATGATCCACCAGCCCTGGGGTGGGGCGCAGGGCTCGGCGAGCGACGTCAGCATCCATGCGGAGGAGATCCTTCGCATGAAGAAGCTCTTGAACGAGATTCTCGCCAGCCATACAGGGAAGCCCGTCGAACAGATAGAGAGGGACTCTGACAGAGACAAGTTCATGTCCGCCGAAGAGGCCAAGGCCTACGGGATCGTCGACGAGGTCCTCAGGCCCTAGCGAGCGGCGGGGGCCCGCTCCGCCGGCGGGGTGACCGGGGAGGCGGGCCGGCAGGGGGGGGCATGGCAGGCACCGTCCGTCGGAAGGAGCGCTGCACCTTCTGCGGAAGGGGGTACGACCAGGTCGACAGACTGGTCGCCGGGCCCCCTGAGATCTACATCTGCAACGAGTGCGTCGAACTCTGCAACAGCATTCTGGACCAGGACGCGCGGCGGAGCGGCAAGGCCGTCCAGATCCATCGCATCCCGACGCCGGAAGAGATCAAGAAGGGCCTGGACGAATACGTCATCGGTCAGGAGCGAGCGAAGCGAGTGCTCTCCGTAGCGGTGCACAACCATTACCAACGCATCGTGCACGGCCGAGAGTCAGGGGAGGTCGAGCTCGAGAAGTCGAACATCCTCCTCCTGGGCCCCACCGGTTCCGGGAAGACGCTCCTCGCCAGGACGCTCGCGAAGATCCTGGACGTGCCCTTCGCCATCGGTGACGCCACGACGCTCACCGAGGCCGGCTACGTAGGCGAAGACGTGGAGAACCTGCTCCTCAGGCTCTTGCAGAACGCCGACTGGGACCTGGACGCGGCGGAGCGGGGCATCATCTACGTGGACGAGATCGACAAGATCGGCAGGAAATCCGAGAACCCCTCGATCACGCGCGACGTCTCCGGAGAGGGCGTCCAGCAAGGGATGCTCAAGATGCTCGAGGGCACCGTCTGCAACGTCCCGCCCCAGGGCGGACGCAAGCATCCAGAGCAGAAGTTCATCCAGATGGATACGACCGATATCCTCTTCATATGCGGGGGCATGTTCGAGGGAATCGAGGAGATAGTTGCCCAGCGCATAGGCAGGAAGATCATGGGCTTCACCAAGGAGGCCCGCGAGTTCGGCGAGGTCGAGAAAGCGAAGCTCCTGGAGCGGGTCGAGGCCGAAGACCTGATGAAGTTCGGGATGATTCCCGAGTTCGTCGGGAGGCTTCCCGTGATCTGCGCGTTGCACCCGCTCGACGAGGACGCGCTCGTGAGAATCCTGACGGAACCCAAGAACGCCCTCGTCCGCCAGTACCAGAGGTTGTTCGAGCTAGAGGGCGCGCGTGTAGAGTTCACCGAGGAAGCGCTGCGCGCCGTGGCCAGGCAGGCCCTGGCGAAAGGCACCGGGGCGCGCGGCCTGAGGAGCATACTCGAGGACCTGATGCTCGACATCATGTTCGAGCTGCCGTCGCAGAAGGATCGCAAGCTGTACCGTATCACGGCCGACTTCGTCCTCGGGAAGGCGAAGCCCGAACGCCTGGATCTCCCGCCGCAGGCGCCAGCGCACCGCAGGATCGAGCCCATGGAGGAGAAGGCGAACGAATCCGCCTCGCAGCGCCGCGAGAGGCGGGAGACTGCATAGAGTCTTCGTTCGCTATGACTCGGTTCCGGGGGGCCTCCTCTGGCGACCGGGGACTTCCTGCGGGGTCGCGGGACGGGCTTGATCGACCGCCCAGGCGCCCCGACAATGTCCTCATGGCCCGCAGGCGCTCGAAACCGACGACGAAGCGCTCCGGCCCGGTCATTCCATCGCCAGGCAGCCTCAGGACCGATCCCGGAGACCTGGCGAAAGAGCCCGCCGACGGCGCGCCCGCGTGCGCCAGTGCCGCCCCCGGCCCGCAGGCGCGAGCTCCCCTCGCCGACCGCATGCGGCCGCGGACGCTCGACGAGATCGTGGGTCAGGATGACCTCATCGGGAAGGGCACACTCCTCAGGAGGGCGATAGAGTCGGACTCCATCACGAGCATGATCCTCTGGGGACCGCCGGGGTCCGGCAAGACCTCGCTGGCCAGGGTCATCGCCGGGCTGACGAACGCCAGGTTCGTATCGTTCAGTGCAGTGGTCTCGGGGGTCGCCGAGGTGCGCGCAGTGATCGCCGAGGCGCAGGAGGCCCTCTCGCGCGAGGGCAGGCGTACGATACTCTTCGTGGACGAGATCCACCGGTTCAACAAGGCCCAACAGGACGCCTTCCTGCCCCATGTGGAGTCGGGCACGATAACCCTCATAGGGGCGACGACCGAGAATCCCTCTTTCGAGCTCACGGGGCCCCTCCTGAGCCGCTGCCGGGTCTTCGTGCTCCAGCCGCTCCGGCCGGAGCATGTGCGAGCGCTCCTGGAGCGGGCGCTCGCCGACGAGGAACGCGGGCTTGGCTCGCTGCGCGTGCGCGCGGATCGCGAGGCCCTCGACTTCATCGTCAACTACTCGAACGGTGACGCGCGCGTTGCGCTCGGGGCGCTCGAGCTCGCGGCCGCGTGCGGCAGGCTCGACGCACGGGGCGGGAGGCGCCTCACGCTCGACGCGGCGAAAGAGGCGATGCAGAGGAAGTCCGTCCTCTACGATAAGTCGGGCGAGGAGCACTTCAACCTGATCTCGGCGCTCCACAAGTCGCTCAGGGGCTCCGACGCCCAGGCCGCGCTCTACTGGCTGGCGAGGATGCTCGTCGGGGGCGAGGACCCGCTGTACATCGCGCGGCGGCTCGTGCGCTTCGCGACCGAAGACGTGGGGCTCGCCGACCCCCAGGCGCTCCAGGTCGCGGTCGCCGCGAAAGAGGCGGTCGACTTCGTGGGGATGCCCGAGTGCGACCTGGCCCTGGCCGAGGCGGCCGTGTACCTGGCCGCGGCCCCGAAGTCGAACTCGCTCTACGCTGCCATGAACGAGGCGAAGCGCGACATCAGCGAGCGCGAGGCGCCGCCCGTCCCGCTCCACATCCGGAACGCCCCGACCGACCTGATGAAGAGGCTCGGCTACGGGAGGGGCTACAGGTACGATCACGACGAGCCGGGCCATATCGCACCCCAGACGTACCTGCCCGACGAGCTTGCGGGTCGCGTGTATTACAGACCAGGCGAGTACGGCTTCGAGCGGGAGATCGCCAAGCGCCTGGCATACTGGGAAAGGATGCGGGCTTCTCGCGATCGTCGGGGCCAGTCATGTGCGCCCGCCGGCGGCGAGGGCATGCCGCGAGCCGATCCCCGCGCAGGTGAGTCCCCGGCCTCCGGCCCGGCGCCTTGAGAGGCTGTTTCTGCCACTCGCGTTCGGCCGCTTCGCAGAGACTGCCACCGCTCCGGTTCGAGCCCGGCGAGCCCTGTCTGCGAGGGCGCTTCGCGCAGCGTCGGCGGGTCCGGCGGGGAACCTCGCCTTCGGGATCTTCGCGCACCCGGTGTTCTGACTTTGACAGCCTCGCCACGCGGGGGAGACTTCCTGTAGTTCCGGGCAGGGAGACCTGAGAAGGAGGCGGAGAGATGTCCGGCAAGAAGCTAGAGGCTCCTGTGAGGATCGGCATGATCGGCGTGGGCGGGATATCGCACGGTCACGCGAGGAACCTCCTCGCCACCGGCCGCGCGAAGATCACCGCGATCATGGATACCGACGACCAGAGGATCGGGCGCATCCAGGAGGCGTTTCCTCCGCTCAAGGAGGCTGCCGTGTTCAAGGATCACAAGAAGCTCCTCGAGCGCAGCGACGTGGACGCGGTGGTCATATGCTCGCCTCACTGCTTCCACTGCGAACAGATCGTCGACTCGCTCGCCGCGGGGAAGCACGTCCTGACCGAGAAGCCGATGGTGAACACGATCGAAGAAGCGAAGAAGGTCCTGGCCGCGTGGAAGAAGTCCGGCCTCGTGCTCTCGATAAGCTACCAGCGCCAGTTCGATGGCAAGTTCCGCTATATGCGGGACTGCATCGCGCGCGGAGAGCTCGGGGACGTGCTCCAGGTATCCGCGTTCAACTCGCAGGGCTGGTACGAGGGCTGCAAGGGTTCCTGGCGCCAGTGCCTGAAGATCTCGGGCGGCGGCCAGCTCAACGACACCGGCTCCCACATAGTGAACATGATTACCTGGGTTCCGCAGCTCCGCGCGACAGAGGTCGCCTGCTACCAGGAGTACTTCGACTGCGAGGTGGATATCAACTCGGTGATCAACGTGAAGTTCGAGAACGGCGCGCTGGGCAGCATCTTCATCGCCGGTCGGGCCCCGGGCTGGTGGGAGGATTTCTCGGTGATCGGGACGAAGGGGGCGCTGATCCTCAGGGGCGACAGGCTCATCCAGATGCACAACAAACCTTACGTCGAGAAGCTCATCCAGACGGCGCACGGGCATTCCGATCCAGACAGGAACCTTGTCGACGTACTTCTCGGTCGCGACGAGCAGGTGGTGAACCCTGTCGACGGCCTCAGGGTCATAGAGCTCACGGAGGCCGCCTGGGAGTCGGCGAAGAAGGGCGGAACGCCGGTGAAGGTGAAGAGCGTCGCCATCTAGGGGGTCGCCGGAGACATCCGGCTGATGCCACATTTCTCTTGACTTTGTTCGGGCTCGCGCTACTATGACGGTCGCAGGGGGGAGGAAGGCAGCCTCGAGATGAGCGCGGCCCGAGCGGGGTCTGCGCATTATTCTTGTGTCCGTATCCGCAGCCGGAAGCTACATTCCGGCGCGCGTCCTTGCCGTTGTGTCATAGCTCAACTGCAAGCAGTTGGAAACGCCAAACGCTTCAGGGCGCGGGTGTGTATTGACGCTCGCGCGAACGGCATCCGCGCAAGGGGAGGGTAGGCGGAAAGAGCAGACTTACGCATTGCGCCGCGAGTAGCCGCACCGACAGCGCACCCGCCGGGTCGCGGGGGGGCGCCGGCCGGTCCGAGGACTGACGGAGCGGACGGGCCGGAGGCAAGTGGGACCCGGGGCAGGGCATCGCCTCTGGTCTGCGTGCCTTCGGCCCGTTCTCTTTTTTCCGCGGGGGCGCGCCGGGGACGAGCGCAAGGGGGAAGAGTACGGGGAAGGGGATAGGGATGGAGAGATACCAGACCGGCTTGCTCGCTGCGCTTCCCGCCATTCTTTCTGCGCTCGGATGCGGAGGCGCGTCCCCGACCGCCGACCGCGACGAGACGCTCGCGCGACTCCGGGCTACGGCCGCGGACCTTCGCACGGAGATCGAGTCGGCCGAGCGCAAGTCCAGGGCCCTCGCCGCCGAGGCGGCTGCCTCCGAGAAGGCGGCCCAGGACCTGGCCTCTGCGCTCCGCTCGGCAGGTATCAGCGTGAGCCCACGCGGCGCAGCGATCTCGGTGACGGTGGCTAGTCGAATCCTCTTCGAGCCGGGCGAGGCGTCCATCACGCCCCCCGCGAGGCGTGCGCTCGCCAGGATCGCAGGGGTCCTGAAGGAAAAGTATCCGGATCGCGAGATAGTCGTCGAGGGACACACGGATTCCGTGGCTCCGAAGAAGACTGCAGGGGAGTTCCCCACGAACTGGGAGCTGTCCTGCGCGAGGGCGGTGGCGGTGGCGCGCTGGCTCGTGGAGGAGGGGGCGCTCGCGCCGGAGCGGGTCTCGGCGGCGGCGTTCGCGGACACGCGTCCGGTGGCATCGAACAGGACCCCGGAAGGCAGGGCCGAGAACAGGCGGGTGGAGATAGTGATCCTCCCGCCCGTCGAGACGACCAAGGTCTCGGCGCGGCTCGACTAGCGCCGGGGGAAAGCAGGGCAGGGGAGGGGAGTGGTCATGCGGATACGCAGGTCAGGGAGAGCCGCGCTGTGCGGGCTCGCGCTCGCGTCCGCCGGTTGCGTGGTGGACGCCCTCGTCGAGGAACAGGAGGGCGAGCTCAGGGCCGCTCAGCAGGAGATCGGGATGCTCGAGGCTCGCCTGGAATCCCTGCGCGCCGAGGCACGCAGACTCGAGGTGCTGGCCGGCCCCGAGGCCGCAGCGAGGCGCAGGGCCGAGCTCGAACGCGACCTCGCCAGGTACGGCCTCAGGGTCACTGCCAGGGGCCCGGAGCTCGTCGTGACGCTCGCCGACACGGTTCTCTTCGGACCCGGCGAGGTAGCGGTGAGGAAGGAGGCGAAGCCATCGCTCCTCGCCCTGGCGAAGGCGATACGGGAGCGCTTCCCCGAAAGGTCGGTGCGCGTGGAAGGGCACACGGACAGCTCTCCGCCGCGGAGGATAGCGGAGAAGTTCCCCACAAACTGGGAGCTCTCCGCAGCCAGGGCACTCGCGGTGCTCCGATTCCTCGTCGATGAGGGTGGGCTCCCGCGCGACCGCGCCTTCGCGGCGGCGTACGGCCACCACAGACCCGTCAAGGACAACTCCACGCCAGAGGGGCGCGAGGAAAACCGCAGGGTGGACATAGTTATCTTGCCCGCCGTGGGGACCGAGAGGCTCGCGGCGGCGGAGCTCCGGCCATGAGGGCGCTCGCGATCGTTCCGGCAGTCGCAATCCTCGCAGGCTGCACGACCGATGCCGTGCTCGCCGAACGCGAGGCGGCCACGGAACGGCTCCGGGCCGAGGCGCGGGGCCTGGAGCTCGAGGTCCGCCACCTGGAGGCTAGCAACTCGCGCCTCAAGGCGGCGATCCGCGAGAACTCCGGCGCCCGGGACGCCGCGAGCCTCGCCAGGGCGCTCAGGGAGTGCGGGTTCGTCATGGAGAAGCGCGGTCCCGGCGCGCTCAGGCTCGTCCTCTCGGCCCCGCCATCGGGTCCGCGCGGCGAGCTCGGCCCTGTCGAGAGCTCGCGTCTGGCCCGCGCCGCGGTCCTCGTGAGGGAATGGCTGCCCGATCACGAGATCACCGTGGAGTCGCCCGACATGGCCCGTGCCGTGGCCGCGGTGAGGGTCCTGAACGAACAGGCGGGCGTGCCGGGCTCTCGGCTCAGGGCCTCCACCGGACCCGGCGCGTGGGACCTCGTCGTCGAGGTCCGCCCGACCCAGCTCGAGGCGCTCCAGCAGATGCTCGCCGAGGTGAGCGAGTAGGCGTCCAGGTGAGCCGGGGCAGGGTACTTCTCCCCTGCCGCCAAACCGGCATTTGTCGTCGCACGAGCGCAGGCCCGGCACCCTGAGGGATCGGCCTGTCCCCGGAGCGCGACGGAACTGTTGCGGAGACGCCTTCGAGGCCAGCGCGCGGCCGGCAAGTCGGCGTATGAGCCCCTCTCCCCCGATCTCCCGAGAATGCCGACTGACCGCACGAGCACAGCCCGGCCTCCGCCGCGACAGCGTACCTGCCACGGCCGCCCGCATCGCTCGAGATCCGGGCGTTGTTTGTGCCAGGAACGTCCGATAATGTACGTTATGTTCTGTTGACCCCTCACGCTGCCCCGGGTTCGCCGCTCGGCCCCACAGGGGCTGGGTCGCCGATAGACGGCCCAGCCCTGACCAGAGGGCCGACCAAGCGGTTGAATAGGTCGAGTTCCAGGCTCTCATGAAAGAAGCTTGCCGCGCCAGGAGAAGGGGGAATCCGGCATGACTGCCGCCAGAGTCGGGGAGTTCCTGGGCGTCGCGTGTCTCTGGGCTGTGGCGCTCTCCTTCCCGTGCGAGGGAGGCGCTCCCGCTAGGGGCCAGGCCGGCGGGGCCGACCCTCGGGCCCTGAGGGACGACCCTCTCACCTCCCCTCGCACGAAATGGTTCCGCGAGGCCAAGTTCGGCATGTTCATCCACTGGGGCATCTACGCGGTCCCGGCAGGCACGTACAAGGGCAACCGGGTGGGTGGGATCGGCGAGTGGATCATGCACAACGCGAAGATCCCGATCCCCGAGTACGAGGCGTTCGCCAAGCAGTTCAACCCGGTCAAGTTCGACGCGCGGGAGTGGGTGCGCGTGGCCAAGGCCGCCGGCATGAAGTACATGGTCATCACCTCGAAGCACCACGACGGCTTCTCCATGTACGGGACGAAGGTGAACGACTACAACATCGTGAGCGCCACACCCTACGGACGCGACCCTATGAAGGACCTGGCCGCCTCCTGCAAGGAGGCCGGGATCAAGTTCGGCTTCTACTACTCCATCATGGACTGGCATCATCCGAAGGCGAACGATGCCGGCGCTGCCGAGTACGAGGAGGAGATGCGCAAGCAGCTCGTGGAGCTGTTGGCCTGGTACGACCCCTCCATCCTCTGGTTCGACGGCCAGTGGGTCGGCTGGTGGAACCAGGAGAAGGGCCGGCAGCTCGAGCGGTTCCTCAGGGAGCGGAAGCCCGATCTGGTCATCAACAACCGTATCGGAAAGGGCGGGCCCACGGACGGCGACTACAGCACCCCCGAGCAGGAGATCCCGAAGGCTGCGATGGGCAGGCGGCTCTGGGAGACGTGCATGACTCTGAACGACACCTGGGGCTACAAGAGCTACGATCACAACTGGAAGCCTCCGCACGACGTCCTGCGCAAGCTCGCCGACATCGCCGCCAAGGGCGGCAACTTCCTGCTCAACGTCGGCCCCGATGCCGAGGGCGTGATCCCGGAGCCGTCGGTCAGGATCCTGGAGGAGGTCGGCCAGTGGCTCGCCGAGAACGGCGAGGCGATCTACGCGACGACGATGTCGCCCATTCCCCTGCCCTCCTGGGGAAGCATCACGCAGAAGGGCTCCAGGCTCTACCTCATCGTCTTCGACTGGCCGAAGCCCGGCGAGCCCCTGCGGATCGCCCTTCGGAACCCCATCAAGCGCGCGGCGCTCCTCAAGGGCGGGGTGCCGGTGAAGACGCGGCCCGCCGGGGACGAGGGAGTCGACCTCCTGCTTCCCGAGAGGCCCGCGGGGAAGCATGCCTGGGTCGTGGCCGTGGACTTTGAAGGCGAGCTCAGGCCCGCGAAGACGCTCGCCGAGCGGACCGCGGACGGCGAACCGATCCCGGCGAACCCCGACGGATCGATCCTCCTCCCGGCGGCCGGTGCTGCCCTCCGCGGGGAGGCGGTGCAGCTCGAGGGCCCGGCGGACGCCCAGAACGTGGGCTACTGGACGAACCGCGCCGACTACGTCGAATGGTACGTCGAGCCTCCGGCGCCGACGAGGTACGCGGTCGAGCTCACGCTCGCCTGCGCGCCCGGCTGCGGCGGCGAGTTCGTCGTGGCGTTCGGCAAGACCGAGCTCAGGGGCGAGAGCCGGCCGACCGGGGCCTGGCAGACCTACACGACGCTAAAGCTCGGCGAGGTCGCGCTCCCCAAGGGAAAGACGAGCGTGCAGGTGCGGCCCGCGGGCGAGTTCAGGGGCGCGCTGATGAACCTGAGGAGCGTCAGGCTCGTCCCGGTGAAATGAGCCGAGGCCTCTCTACGCCCCTCCCCCGCCCCGCTGGAGGGGGGCGAGCTTCGGGCGCCATAGAGGCCGCCCGATGAGGCGCGCCCAACTGCCCGTCAGGAACCCGCCCCGGTCGCCCCGCGTCGCCGCGCGAGGGCCTGCTACGGCTTCTTCGGCGCGGCAAGCTTCGCGAAGAGATCCCTGAAGACGGCGTCCCGGTCGATGAACCTCGCGCTTCGGATCAGGTGGCGCGAGCGGTCCGCGCTCCAGGTGCGCGCGTCCGTGAGGATGGGGCTGTGGACTAGATCGGTCGGCACCCAGGCCGGCTCAAGCAGGTAAGCGATCGCCGCGATGTCCCAGATCACCTTGGACTCGCCCGGGCGCGGCGCGACGTAATCGGCGAAGATGCTGTAGAGGTAGTCGCCGATCTCTCCCCTGCCCTTCACGTGCTCTCGCATCTCCGGCAGAGTGGTCGTCAGGTGAGTGGTCACGGGGAAGCAAGGGATCTGGACGAGCGGCACGCCGCAGTCGAAGACGAGCCGTGAGGCGTGCAGGTCCTGGCCCAGATTGAACTCCGAGGTGCTCGGCCAGTAGAGGGCGTTGCCGCCGAGCCAGACTATGACAATGCGCTCGATGATTCCAGGGTCCATGAGGATCGCCGACGCGACGTTCGTGATCGCGCCTATCGCCGCCACGTAGAGGGGCGCGCCGGACTCGGGTCTCGCCCTCGCGCGCCTCACCAGGTCCCGCGCGGCATCGCTCTCGACCGGCACGTCCGCCGCGCGCAGGTACTCGCGCGAGCCGCGGAAGACGAAGCCCTCCGGAGAGGGCGCGACGCGCCTCCCGAGCCTCTCGAGCACCCGCAGGATCTCGGCGTAACTCTTCTCCATGCCGTCGGCCGGGCCCGAGGAGCGGTCGTTGTGGAACGGGGCCGCATAGACCGCCTCGAGGCGAAGCCTCGGCCGCGAGAGCAGGGCGTAGGTCAGGGCGAACTGGTCGTCGATCTCGTTGTACGTGTCGGTATCGAGGACCATAGAGAGCTCGCCGCTCGGCGGCTCCAGACGCGCGACCCGCATCGCCTCGGACATCTTCGGGAAACCCATGTTTTCAGCCTTTCTCTCCTCGGGAGGGCCCCCCCTCCCCTGCCCTGCACGCACCATGCCGCACCCGCTGCTCGAGGCGCGCCGCCTCGGCGAGCGGTCCAGCCGCGTCTTCACCTGGCCCGGACATAGAGGGACTTGCCCAGTCCCCATGCGGCGAGGAGCGTCTCGGCCATCATCTCCCTGCCGCGAGCGTCGGGGTGAACGCCGTCGCCCCAGGACAGGTCCTCGCCGCCGTTCTCCTGGTGGCGCTTGCTCGGAGTGAAGCAGTCGGCGACCAGGGCCCCTTCCGCGGCCGCCACAGCCTTGAGCTCGGCGACGACCTTTTCGAGCGTTTGCGCAGGCCCCTGGAGCTCGGGCCTCCCCCTGGCGTCGAACGCGAGCGGGGCCAGGAGCGTCACGGCCTTCGCCGAGGGCTTGAGCGCCGCAAGGATCTCGCGGAGCCGCGCGCCGAATCCCGAAGCGTCGGCGAGGCAGTCTGTCGCACCCAGGCACAGGACCACCACGGTCGGCCGGTGCTGCGCCAGGAGCTCCCCGAGGCGGCGGAGGACGTCGCCCGCGCGCGAGCCCGGGAGACCAGCGTTGACGAATTTGAGACCGCCCTCCCCTGTCCTGCCGAGCTGCGGATACGCCCTCGCTATGCGCTCACGCGCGACCCCGATGTAGCCGCCGTCGAGTGTGATCGCGTCGCCCACGAAGAGAACGACGTCGCCTGGGCGCAGGTAGAAAGATCCTTCTCCTCTGGCGGGTTCGGGTGGCGCGGCCGGACCCGGCACGCGCACGCGCGGGTTCGTCAGGCGCACGGTCCCGCGGAGGGCCCCCGCAGACTTGCCCACGGTGAGGTGCACAGCCTGCACCGGCGCAATCGGTGTCATGCTCTGATGATTGCCGCCCCAGGCCTCGGGGAAGGTGACGCCGGTCGTAGGTATGGACAACGTGGTAGTCTTCCCGCCCGGCACCCGTACCGCGCGGCCCTGGTAGCAGCGACCGTCCGTGGTCCCCACGCGATGGTTCATCTGGCAGTCCTGGTCCGGCGTCACGTCGATGAGGAACTCTGCGACCCCGGCGGGGAAAGGCCCGTGGTATCCCCCCGAGACGTAGGCGCCGGCCGCGGTGAAGTCGTAGGAGAGCTCGACGGCCTCGGCCGTCACCTTCAGGCCGCCGCCGGCCGCGCCGAACTCGCGGCCATCGTGGAAACCCCAGAGCCCTGGCTCCATCCGGAGGGAGACGAAGCTGTCGCCCGCACGGGCCGAGCGGACCGCCGAGAGGCTCATCGCAAGGACCACAGTCGCGAGAAGGATCACGGCTCGTCGGATACCTGGCATTGCTCCCCTCCGCCCCCCCGCCTCAGCGACCGCCCTGCTTCTTCGCGTACACCCTTACGTAATCCACGTACATGTCTCCTCGCGCGGCCCCTCCCCTGCCCCGAGACGTTGCCGCCGCTCTTCGCACCGACCGATACATATCGCCACTGAACCGGCCCTGACGCTCCACTGTAACACGGACCGCTATCGAAGCGCCAGCACCGCGTCATACCCGACCCGCGGCGCCTGGCCGCGCGAACTCGCCCCGTCCCGGGCTAAAGATATTTTGGTGATATAGTAAATCAACTAGGTACACTATATGCAAGTCGATCTGTCGCGTTTGCCCATCGCCACAGGAGTCTCATCGGCTTCGCTCGCCGCGGCTCCTCCCGGGGCCCCGAGAGGAGCCCTCTGCAACACCCTCGAAGATCACCCCGACCACGGGATACATCTCGCGCACCTGGCGGTGCCGGAGCGCGATCGCCATCTCAGGCTCGGGTCCCCTGCCCTTCCGCCTCAGGTGCGTGTTCACGGGGATCAAGTTGTATACCGGGAGCGACGCCTCCTCGGGCTTCTCCCCCGCAAGCCTGTTCCGGTACATACGCTTGATCACCGCCCGCGTGACCGACTCCCCTGGCAGCTCGTACGTCACGTACACGATGCTGCCGTCCGGGATGTCTTCCTTGCGCACCGTCGGCGATATGACGACGTACTGCCCGTCGTAGGCGATGGGCTCGAGGCTGTCCCCCCGAACCAGGATCGCCCTGCACTCCTTCCCGAAGCCGACCGAAGGAACCGGCGGGGGCTGCGCGGAATCGTCCGGCCCTCCCCGCCCGCCCCGGGCCTGGTCGAGCGCCACCTCGCCGAGCTCCGGGCCGGCCGACGCGGTGCCGATCACCGGGATCCGGAGGCCCCGTTCAGGCTCCTCCCCCACCGGTTCGAGCAGGGGCCGCCACTCCGCGTAAGCGCGCTCGTAGTGCGCCTGGCGCACGAGCTCGCGCCTGTCTATGTCGAGGGCGTCGGCGATCCTCAGGAGCGCGGCGCCTCCAGGCGACCGCCCCCGGCGCAGGATCATGTTGATCCAGGGTGCCGTGAGACCGGCCTCCTTCGCCAGACGCTGCTGCGAGAAGCCCTTGCGAGCCATCGCCTCGGCGATCATCTCGGCGACGGTCGGCATGGCAGCTCCTTCCAAGGGAAGGCTTCACTGAGCGAAGAGTTGTTGTGTAAGGATCGTAAACTCAATAATATATTACCCGCGCTTCGAGCCGCGTCAACCGCGGATACGCTCACAGGGTGATGATGCCCTCCCCTGCCCCGAGGGCTCCCGCGGCGAGAACCGAGCGGCCGAGCCCGCGATTGGCCCCCGCCGTTCCGCTTCACCCTGCCTATCGAATACTTAGTATCATCCGGGCTGTTCGTCGCGCCCGAGAGCCTCCGGCTCGGCCCCGCCTCACAGACTCATCAGGACCCACTGCACCGTGCCGACCGCGGCGCCGATGACGCCGCCCAGGAGCTCTATCCAGCGCAACTCCCGCCGGGCGATCTCGAGCGCGAGCCGCTCCAGGACCTCCGGATCGAACGAGTTCACACGGTCTTCGACGAGCCGTCTCACGTCGAGCCGGCCTCCGAGCCGCCGCCCGAGGCTCTTCGAGAGCCCCGGCAGGGCCTCCATCACGTGCTTGACTATGCTCCGCCGGAGCCGGTCTTCCAAATCAGCCGGGAGGACGAGGAGCGCCAGAGTCGGGAGTTCGTCCACCTTCCGCGCGAGGAACTCTCGCACGCGGCGGTCGATCTCCGCACGGGCCTCCTCGATGAGGGCGGGGTCTTCGAGGAGGCGCTCGATGTCCTCGGGCCGGACTAGCTCGCGCTCGACGGCCGAGGCGATCTTAGCCGCGATCTCGGCCCTCCTGCGAGGGATGAGCCCGAGGAGCGTGAACCCGAAGACCCTCACGGGCCGGCGCGGTCTGAAGAGCATCCTCACTGCGAGCCAGTTCGTGGCCCAGCCGACCGAGGCCCCGACGAGCGGCAGTGTCCAGAGATGCGGCGCCAAGCGCGGTCCCCTCCCCTGTCGCCGGGCGAGCCGCGCAGAGGCTCGTCCACCATGCCGCGCTACTGGATCGTCGCGTCGCGGAAGGTCACCGTGCGCGAGACGAAGTCGTAGGTGATGAACGAGATCCTGGACGAGGAGTACGCCTCGACCTTCTTCTGGCCCGGCCAGAGGATGTAGATCGTGGGCTCGGCCTCCTTCCCACCGGGGGCGCGTTCGTCCTGGACGATCATGATGGGCTGGCCCTCCGGACCCTGGGCGGCCTGGACGCCCCGGGTATCCGCGAGCCTGAAGAGCGCAGCGGCAACCGCCGCCAGGCTCGCCACCAGAAGGATGTGCGCTACTTTTCTGAACTTGTCTCCGTTCACCGCTTCCTCCTTTGGAGAGGCGCATCTTGCGCCGACGCGTCAGGCCCTGCCGGGGTCACGAACGAAGGCCGCGTCCGGCCCTGTCTGCGATCTCTGCGCCGCCCGTGGCACAACGGGCCGTCCGCCCCGGCTGCGGAGGCGTCCCGGCTCGACAAGCTGTTCGATCCGGCACCTGGCGCGTTCGCGCAAGGGGTCCGGCCGGATAGACATTGCCTTGCAAATACCTCGTGGAGCGGGTGAAGGGGCTCGAACCCTCGACTTCGACCTTGGCAAGGTCGCGCTCTACCACTGAGCTACACCCGCCCAGAGCACTTTCATGATAGCCTCTTCGTTGCGCCAGTCAAGTGCTTTCACCGGGCACCCGACGCGGTTGCGGATGGCGGCCGCACGTATACCACGCTCGAGGAGATCCCGAGCCGGACGGTGCCGCCCGTCGCGGTGAGTGTCCTCCCCCGGCCCATGATGTCCACCACCTCGACGCGCCTGAGCGGTCCGACCGGGAGCGAGACCTCCCGCGGCTCCCCGGGGGTCCAGACGGCCCAGACAGGCTTGCCATCCCGCTCGAAACGGTAGCACCAGACGTCCTCGCCGAGGCCGCCCACGCGGCCGAGCGGCCTCGCCCGGCCCAGGACGGCGAGCTGCGTCGCCAGGGCCGACGTGGCCGGCTTGGGGGCGATGCGCGGCGGGTCCCAGCGACGCCGCTCGAAGTCGGGATCCAGGTTGAACGCTATCCCCCATGAGGGCTTGTAGTCGTAGGCGTAGAAGACGAGCGACGCCCTCAGGCCCTCGCCCTGCGCGATGATGTTCGAGCGCACCGTCGCCTCGGCTGTCTCGCGGAGGCGGTTCGTCGAGCCTACCTCGGAGACAAAGCCCCACTCGGTCGTGTAGATCGGAAGATCCCTGCCTGCGCGCTCCCTGACCGCGGCCCTCAGGTCGCGAATATACTGCACGAGACCCGAGCTCTCGGGCGGCGATGTGTGGTACATGTGAAGGGAGATCGCATCCACGTACTTCGTCAGGCCGGCGTCGAAGAACGGCCGCCACCACGCCATGCCGACTGCTATCCCGCTCGGGCAGGGGCCCAGGAGCTCCGCCTCGGGATCCGCCTCTTTCACGATGGGGCGCAGCCTCCGATAGAGATCGACGACCTGCTCGGGCCGCCAGGGCGGATCGAAGTTGTGCGGGGGCATGTTCAGGTCGACCTCCCACATCAGATCGATCGGCCTGGTCCGCATGTGGCGGAACTGGTGCCTGTGCACCCGCACGCAGTCTCGGACGTAACCCTCGAAGCCGGCCCAGTCCCGCCAGCCGGGCCAGGCCTTGTCCTCCCTCCGGGCCCACGCCGGCACCTCGCCGAAGATATTCTTCAGTATGCCGAAGCGGTGGGCGGGCTGCGGAGGCCCGGCGAGGAGCGCCCTCGCCCAGTCCGCGACGCCCCCCTGGCGCGAGGGACGTTCGCGCCCCTCGCAGTCCGCCCACCGGTGCTGGGCCAGGATCCACGAGGTGCCGATGAGCTCCGGCTGATCGAGAACGCCCCAGTGCAGGCCGAAGAACGAGTCCTGGCGGCCCTGCCGATGCTCACCCAGTTGGCCCCAGGCTCGGCCACGGATTCGTTCCTGCGGGCGACCTGCCAGCGGCCGAGTGGCATGTCGAGCTGGGCGAGCCTGACGCCGCAGGTAAAGGCGCACTCGACGTTCGTGCCCCCGGCGGCCTCCCACGTCGCCGGCGCGGCGGCGCGAAAGTCGTCGAGTGTCGCGACGAGCTCGAGATCGTGGGGCAAGGCGGTGGAACCCTCTATGGTATGAGGGTCGCCGGGCGGCCCGGCCCCACGCGCGCGGGCGCATAGGGAGAGAGCGGCCACGACGAACGCTGCGCTCCTGCACCGAAGCGGGCGCGGAGGAGCGAGTTCAAGGATAGGTTCAGACGCTCTCATGCCCGGGCGTGTTACTTGGCCGGCCGACCCCGGCAGGACGCGCCGAACTCGCGCCGGCGCTCGCCGCCGGACGCGTATCAGGCCCTCGGCCGCGGCGCTGGACCCTGCCGACACCCCAGCCTACTTCGCCGCCCTCGCCGCCAGGGCTTCCTGCTTCCTGAGCATGGCTTCGATCGCGGCCTCGTGAGGGGAGCCCGCAGCCTTCGCCTTGAGCTCCTTGAGGGCGGCGACGTTCGCAGCGTACTCCTTGGGAGACTTGGCGAGCTGCGCCTTCGCCGCCTCGAGCGCCGCGCGCCCGATCGCATCGAGCCTCTGCTCGCGAAGGCCCTTGAGCTGCGCCTGGAGGAGCGCTTCGTAGCGCGTGCCTTTGGTTTTCGGCAGGGCCTCCTCGGCCGCCGCGATGTTCTCGTCGTGCGCGTCCGGCGACCGCTTCACGCGGGCGAGGACGCCCTCGTAGGCGGACCTCGCATTGTACTCCTTCTGCTCGGCGCGGAGCTGGGCGAGCTTCGCCTGGAGCAACTCGTTGTACCGCGTGCCCTCGGTCTTCGGGAGGGCTTCCTCGGCCGCCGCGATGTTCTCCTCGTAGGCCGAGGGAGACTTCTTGACGCGCGCGATGACCGCGTCATAGGCGGACTTGGCCACAGCCTCCTTGTTCGCGGCGTTCCGCCTCTGTATCTCCTTATCGATTGCGGACTCCTGCACGGTTCCCGCGAGCTTCTGCTTCGCGTCCTGCAGGATCTCTATCGCCGAGTCGTGGCTCGCCGCGGCTGCGGCCCTCTTCATCGCGTCGTCGAACGTGGCCTTCACGTCGCGGACGGCCTTCTTCTCGGCGGCGGCCTTCTGCTCTTCGAGGCGGCGCTTCTCGTAGGCGATCATGCCGTCGAGCCGTGCGAGGAGCGGCGTGCCGGCGAGGTCTCCGTAGGAGCCCTCGCGCAGGCGCTCCATCGTCTCCACCTTCTTCGCCGCGTCCCGGATCTCCGACACCGTCTTGACGATCCCGTCGAACGCCGCCTGCGCACGCTCCTGTATCCTCGCCTGCTCATCCGTCTTCTTCTGAAGATCGTTGAACTGCTTCCGCAGGTCGGCGAGCTGGGTCTCCAGGGCCTTGCGGGCGTTCTCCACGGCATCCTTGTCCGACCGGACGCGGGCGATCTGCACCTCCGCGGAGGCGGCCTTCTCCTCGGCCTCTTTCCTGACCCTCTGGGCCTCGCGGAGGGCCTTCTGGGTCTCGGCGTGCTTGGCGCGCTCTTCAGCGAGGGCCGACTCCGCCTTCTTCTGCGCGGCCTCCGCCGAGTCCTTCTCGCCAGCCGCCCGCTTGAGCTGCGACTCGAGCTGCTCCGCCTTGCGCTCGACGTCCTTCCTGGCCGCCATCGCATCGCGGAGGGCCTTCTGGGTCTCGGCGTGCTTGGCGCGCTCGTCGTCGTACTTCTTCTGGGCGGCGTCGCGCTGGGCGGAGGCCGACTCCTCGGGGCTCCTGGCGAAGCCGACGATCGTCAGGACGAAGAAGAGGAGCGCCGCCGCTGCCGCGCCGACGAAGGCCGTGGCCATGAAGCGTGCCGGTATGACCTTGCCGACGTACTCGTCCAGCTTCCCCCCGAAAGGCGCGGGTCTCTCCTGGCCCTCGTCAGTTCTTCCCCTTTCCTTGTCCGCCACGTTTCCCCCCTTCCGCCCTTCGCGGGCGTATCGCCCATAGTCTAGCCGGGCTCGCTGCAACGGTCCAAAATGTCTCGAATCAATAGCTGTATACTCTTCTACCCCGCTCCGACGTAGATGTCCAGGCCGTTGCCGGCGCACGTCGGTCCATCCCTCGCATGGCTCGGGACGTCCCGCCGCATGCTGATGGGGAATTCCGGGGGTATTTACCGATTTCAGTTGACATGCGGCCTGCGCGCTCCACCATGTCGCGATACTCAGGCTTGCCAGGGTCGTCGTGCTGGGATGCCCGCACCACGTCGCTCAGCGCGGGAGCCGCCGCGAGGAGGTGCACCTCCCACGAAATCCTCGCCTCGATCTGACTTGCCGCCGCAGCCCCTGGCGGTTACACTAGCGAATCGTCCGGGTCTGTCGGAGACCCGGCCCCGGCAGCGGCACCGCCTGCGTGGAGCGCGGTTGGGCTGATCTCGGCTCGAGGCGACGCGGGTTCGGCGCCCTCTGCGACAAGGGACCCCGCAGCGCGGGCCCATAGCTCAACGGTCAGAGCAGGGGACTCATAATCCCAAGGTTCCTGGTTCGAATCCAGGTGGGCCCACCGCCGCTATTTTGCAAACAGACAGAGTGTTGCGACCGAGATGCACGGAACGAATATTTCGCCTCCCTGGGCGTTTTTGCTGCCAGTTTTGATACCGCCTCCCGCGGGGCGATCGGGGTCGTCTCGGCGCCAACCGCCACGGCCCTAGGCCGGGCGGAGGTCTCGCTCGGCCCGCGGCGCGACACGTGCGAAGCCTTCGGCCCTCTTGCGCGGCGCACAGGCGAGCGGCCTTCCGGGGTGCGACTCTCGACGCGGCGGAGGCTATGCATACCTTGATCGGTGAGGAACTGGGGCATTCAGCGCGATTCCAATCGAGAGCGGACCGGAGACGCGGGAGCTCGCCGCGCGACAAGTATCGGCCGCAGATGTGGCGGCGGTTTCCCGATCGAGTATACGCCCGGAGGTGGCTGGCGGAGGGCGCGTTCTGCCGAGACGAGCGGCGGCTCGGCGCTCTCGGCCACCTTGTGGAGCGCGCGGCAGCGCGGGATGCTCCTGCGGGTGCTGGCCTACGACCTCATGATCCTCTAACGTGCCGGATGAGGTTTTCGACTGGGCAATCCGGGTCATTCAGCGCGCACGCGCTCTCGCCCGGCGGAGCTGGTCGATCTCGTCGGCCGAATAGAGCCTGCCGCTATTCATGCCCGGGCAGCGCCTGGCCGCCGCAGCCCAGTCGCGAGGGGAACCGAGGTGCTCGTCCCAGAACGGGAAGGTCCTGCACTGCACAGGTCGCGCGTCATAGACCGAGCAGGCGCCGTCCCTGAGCATGACGCAGTTCCAGCCGGCCACCTCTCTGAGCGTGTAGCGTCCCCCCACCCTGCGCGCGTAGGTCGCGAGGAACGCGTCCGGTGCGAGCCCCAGGTACGAGGCGAGCGCCGCGATCTCGTCCCGGTCGATCCAGACGTAGCCGGGGAAGCCTCCGCAGCATCCGCCGCACCGCCGGCACTCGAAGGCTAGGCCCGCTGCGTACCAGGGCTCGCGCGGCTCCGGTTCCCCGGGCGCTCGACGAATCAGTTCCTCGGTGGCCAATAAAATGAGCCCTCCTTGATGCCCAGGGTAGGGACAGCCGCGCACGTGCCAGTCCAGGGCTCCCTGGCGGGACCGGGGATGTTAGTGGGAGTTGCGGAACGGTCAAGCGACGGGCCGTCGCTCCGGGGTCATTCGACCCGAATCACGGGCTATCGCTCTGCGGGCGCGCCGCTCGGCGGCGTATGCCAGGAGCGTAGCGGTAGTCGCGAAGATCTGTCGCGCACGCGGCGAACATCATCGCATTGCGGCTGGAGTCCCGCGGGCGCATGTCGGCGACTTCAAAGGCAGGATCGAAGGACCCCGGTGGGGCGGCGGGGCGCCGTCCCCGCTACTCCTCGCCCACGATCTCTATCCGGCCGAGCTTGTCAAAGCCCGCCAGGCGCAAAACACGGGCGACGCGCGCGTCCGCCCTGAGTGCGAGCTCCTTGCCCGATTCCCTGGCCCTCGAGAAGAGCGGGGCGATAACGCCCAGGTGCACGCTGCTCAGGTAGGGCACCTTCGACAGGTCGATCAAAAGCGCCTGCTCGGGCGAGTCCATCAGCGCCTCGCACTTGAGCCGAAACTCCCTGTTGAGCTCGTAGCCGAGCGGACCGGAGACCGTCAGACGCCCGCCGGCGATCTCGCAACGCGTCTCCTCGACCTCGCCGGAGATCCGCGCGAGCGTGCGGGGCGTCGGACGGCCCTTCGGCTGCGGTTCGCCTACCTGCACCTTGGAGGCAGGCGCTTCCGGCGACGGGGCCTCCTGTCGAGGAGGGGCGACCGCCGGGGCCTCGGGGGGACTCGTAGCGGCTCCTTCCGCCGTCTGGGCCGCCGGGGCGCCTGCAACCCCGCCCTCCGGGCCCGCCGCGGCAGGGGGTGGCGAGGGCGCCGCTGGCTCGGTGGAGGGCGGGCTCGGCGGCGCAGGGGACGCGGCGACGTCCAGACTCCTCGGTTTCTCTGCCGGGGTACCAGGCGCCGGCGACGGCGGCGCGAGGCCCACGATCGTTTTCGAGCCGCCGCCCGCGGGAGGGGCCGGAATGGACATGATCTGCCCACAGAGGGGGCACCGCCCCTTCTTCCCGCCGAGTTCGGCCTTGACCGCCAGGACCTTCTTGCACGCCGGGTTCGGACAGCGGACCTTGATCATGCCGACTCGGGGATCTCCGCTCTCGGCCACAGTATCCAGGCCTCCCGTATCTGGAGTTTCAACTGCAAAGATGCTAGGGGCTGCGCTGGACCTGTCAAGCGGTTCATCCGGAGAGCTCATGAACTCTCGCAAGGGCTCAAAGCGACCCGGTGGATCATGCCGTTGGGGCCGGGGAGCTCGCTGGATGACTCGGCTTGCGAGCCAATCGACACATGCCCCTCAGATCCCCAGTCGGTGGAGGACGTGATACGGCCAGCGCCGCCCCTGGAGGAGCTCTCGCGCGCGCAGGAACGCCTCGGACGCGCGGGCGGTCCGACCCTCGCGGAGTTCACGCAGGCCCACGTAGAGCGCGAGCTCCGCCCCGGACATTTCTGCCGGGTGCTCGGCCTGCCACCTGACGAGACCCTCCGACGGGGCGAGACCCAGGACGACTCGCGCCGCCTCCGAGAGCCCGCCGGGCGCGTCGGCGCGCCTGACGAGTTCCGTCCAGAGGAGCCGCGCCTCGTTCCGCCGCGCGGCGCTCTCCAGGAGCACCGCGAGCCTCCCGATGGCGACGGCAGCGGCTCCGCGCGCGCGGAGGTCGCCGGCCGCCTCGCGGTAGATAGCCTCGGCCCGCCTGGGTACCCCGCCGACGCGGCATGCCATGTCCCCGAGCTCGACGAGCCACCTCGCGCGCAGCTCGGGAGCGAGCTCCGTCTCCACGCCGGCGAGCGCCGCGAATGCGCGCTCCCTCGCCTCGGGGTCTCCGATGCCCTCGAGGATTCCCAGGGCCTGGTCGGCGAGCTCGCTGTCGCCCGCCGGGAGGTGCGAGCGCAGGGCCGCGAAGACCGACATCGCATCGACGCTGCGCCCGCTCGCCGCGAGGGTCGCCATCGCCTTCCGGACATGAGGCGAGTGCTGCGCCCCCGGGTAGGCGAGGACGCTCGCGCGGACGCGCGCAGCATCCTCTGGAAGGCCCGTATCGGCGAGCCTGCGTGAGAGCTCCGCCGCGGCGGCTGCGAGCCTGTCGTCCGCCGGCCCGAGGTTCCTCCTAGCGAAGTCCAGGAGCTCCACGGCCTCGGCGGTCTTCCCTTCCCTGACGAGCCCTATCGCCGCCTCTTCGAAGCTGACGGCGAGCGCGGGGTCCGGGTACGCCTCGAAGACCGAGCGCACCTCCGCGCGGGCGGACTCCGCGCAGAGCTGCTTCGCCAAAGCGATGGAGAGCCCGCGGAGCACCTCGTCGTGTTCGGGCTTCTGCGAGTGCGCATAGGAGAGGACGCGCATCGCCGCGTCGTATCTCTTGCGGGCGGTGGCGGCGGCGACCGCCTCGCCGAAGGTCGCGTAGACCGAGTCGAGCGCCCAGGCGCGATGCACGCGCACAGGTCCGTCGAGATCGCCTGCGGCGAGACTCTTCCTGGCGATCCCCGCGGCTGGCTCCGAGAAGAGCTCCCGACGGTCGGGCCACGTGCGCGCGCAGAAGGCGAGGAGCCCCACGGCCCCCTCGCGGTCGGAGTCGAACAATTGTTCGAGGACCTGCGAGAAGGCCGGCGCGAGGTCCGCTCCCGGACACGCCGCAGCGAGCGCGAGGAGATCTCCTGCGCGACCTGCCTTCGCGAGGCCCGCTCCTGCCGCCGAGGCGGCCGCCTCCATCCGCGACCATCCGACGGGAGGCCGGGCGAGCGCCACAACCTCCGCCGCGGTGGGGTAATCCTCGGCCTTCAGGAAGAACTCGGCGAGCGGCGCGAGGCCCCAGACCCAGGGGCTCGCCGAGATGTCCCAGGCGGGGTCGCTCCGAGCGGAGGCACGGCCAGACAGACGGACCACGGCTGCGGCTGCCTCCTCGCGGCGGCCGAGCGCACAGAGGCATGCGAGCTCCCTGATGGCGGCCTCGGCGGATGCCTCCGGCGGCGACGCATCCGTGCCCAAGGAACGATACCAGACGAGCGCCTCTTCGTACATACGTTTGATCTCGGCGTGCATCCCCAACCTGAGCCGCGCGAGGTCCACTCGCGCAGCCGGGCGGCCGGAGTCGACGATGGCGAGGTACATGGCCCTTGCGCCGTTATACTCCCCCAGGCAGAAGAGGCTGTCGGCCGTGTCGAAGGTGTCCATGCTGCCCGCGATGAGCTTGTCGAGTCGGAAGGACCTCCACTCGACTCCGCCCCCGAGGCCCAGGCCCGGCAGGAGATTCTTCGCGCGCCAGTTGGAGAAGTGAAGGTTGCGTAGGACGAGTTCCGCATCGAAGGACTCGCCGGCGACCTGGAAGCGGATGTCCATGTCCCGCCGCTCGAAGAGCACCGAGTAGCTCGCGCCGGGTTCGAGTCGGGGGCAGGTGCGCTCCGCGAGCACGGTCATGTCCCTGGTGGTGCGCCGCGCAGCCCCGGACTCCTCGATGTCCGGGACGGCGTGGATCCTGATCCTGCCGCGCGAAACGGTCCCGTAGAAGGGGACCGGGGCGTCCCTGTCCTGCGTGCTGACCAGGCTGCACGCGACGGTCGGGTCGGAGGTCTCGGGGTCGATCACCACCGTCGCCGTGATGCGTACGTTCCCGTGGAAGGGATCGGCGACCTTCGGGACGATCTCTCGCCCCTCCAGGAGGCTCGCTCTGTCCTCCCACCTCTTGCCCTCCCCGGACCCGGGGGAAGCATCCTCCCAGACCTTGCTCCAGACCGGCTGTTCTGGACGGACCTCCCGGGAGAGCGCCCCCGCCAGGGTCGCCCGGGCGCGCTCCTCCAGGCGGAGCCTGACGTCGTGTACGAAATACGCGGCTGTGGTGACCACCGCGACGATCACGACGGAGGACGCCGCGGCCGCCCTGTGCCGGCCGACGAAGCGGCAGAAGTGCCTCCAGACGCTCGGGGGGCGCGCACGGATCGCCTCGCCTGCCTTGAACCGCCGCACGTCGTCGCGGAACTCCGCTGCCGACGGGTACCTGCGCGCCGGGTCCTTCTCCATCGCGCGCAGGATGATCGTCTGGATGTCCGCGTGGATCCGCGGGTTCCTCTTCCGGGGCGGCACGACCTCGTCGTGCAGGACGTCGAGGATGATGTCGAGCACGTTCGGGCCCTCGAACGGGGCGACCCCGGTCACCATCTCATAGAGCACCGCGCCCAGGGAATACACATCGCTCTGCGGGCAGATCGCGTCGACGTTGCCGCGGGCCTGCTCGGGAGGCATGTAGGCCGGCGTGCCGATCGTGGTCCCGTCGCGCGTGTATCTGGTGTCGCCGTCGACTGGTTTCGCCAGGCCGAAGTCCATAATGAGCGGCCGACCGCTCCTGTCCACCATTATGTTGGAGGGCTTGATGTCCCTGTGTATGACCCCGGCGGCGTGGGCGCACTCTACCGCGTCCGCCACCTGTTCTATGATGTCCAAGGCGCGCCTCGTGTCGAGCCTGCGCTCGGCGATCAACTTCGAGAGCGGTTCTCCATCCACATAGTCCATCGTGAAGTAGTGGCGGCCGTCGACCACGCCGACGTCGTGTATAGGGACTATGTTGGGATGCCTGAGACGCGCGACGGCCCTCGCCTCGCGTATGAAGCGCCCGACCTGTTCCTCGCTCGCGTGTTCCCCGGCGAGGAGCACTTTCAGGGCCACGATGCGCCCGAGCGTCTTCTCCCGGGCGCGGTAGACGATGCCCATCGCGCCGCGGCTGATCTCGTCGAGTATCTCGTAGCGGCCGAACTCGCGGACAGGGACCCCCGCCTGGCCGGTCGGCCCGGTCTCCGAGGCTGCGATCGTCCCGGAGGTAGAGCTCGACGCCGGCTGGGCCTCCTCGGGGGCGACCGCCGAACGGCACGAGGGACAGATCGCCTCCCTGGAATCGCGCCCCTCGCCCGGTCCGGCGACGGCGAGCGGATCGGCGGAGGCCGATTGAGCGGGCGAGTCGGTCTCGAACTCCTTCGAGCACCGACAGCAGCGCAGCCGCACCGGAATCCTCTCCTGTTCCGACTCAGCCGACATCCTAGACCTGAGGGCGGCCGCCGGTCAACGGGTGCGGTACGGGCAGGCCGCGTCCGGGACCCACCCTCGATGGAACGCCTCAGGAACCGGCGCTGTGACGGCGGGTGACCGGAAGGACGGTCAGGCACGCCCCGACGATGGCGAGCCCCCCGAGCGCGGAGCCGAGGCGCGACCAGTCCGGGGCGCCCTCCCCCGAGAACGCCCAGGCTGCGCCTGACGCCGGGCTCAGGGCCAGGAGCGCATCCGCGCGTCGGGAAAGTATGTCGAGGAGAAGGTACGAAAGCAGAGGGGGCGCGCCGAGCCAGGCGGCGGCGGCGGCCGAGTACGCCCGCCCCGCGACCGCTCGCACCAGGGCGAACGCATAGGCCGATAGGGCGAGCAGCGCACAGCCCGCGAGCACCAGGGCCAGCCGCACAGCTCCAGAATGCGGATCGAGGCACTCGCAACCCGCGAGCGCCGGTGCCGCGAGCGCTCCGGCGGCGAGCGCGAACGACGGCGCGGCCTGCGGGCGCCCGGCGATCGGCACGCCGAGAAAGGCCAGGGCTGCGATGCCCGCCGGGAGCACTACCGCCGCCGGATGGACGCTGGGCGTCCGGCCCGTCACCACGCAGGCGACGCACGCGGTCAGGACCCAAGGCCAAGCCAGGAGAACAGCCCATTCCGCTCCGTCGAGCCCCACTCGCCCCCGGGAGGCAATGGGGGCCCCGAGGCCGTCAGAAGCGCCTACCCCGTCTTCCGCCATGACGTCCCCCCCAGGAACATCCTGCAGGCCGCGCGCTCGCGTGCGGCCCTTCTCCTGATGAACGCGGGGATCTCGAGCGTCGCGGGGTCCTCCGAGGGGAACTCGCAGTCGCGTCCCAGCTCGGCGGGAATCTCGACGCATACCGCCGCCAGAACTCGCGGGCCGAGAGAGCGCTCCTCGCGCGGACGGAGCTCGATCTCAGCCCCCGGCGCGAGCGCCTCCCTCATGATCTCCTCCGTGGCGCGCGCCTCGGAAAGCGTGATCGGTCGTCTCGCCACGGCCGCCGCAAATGCGCTCCGCGAGGCAGCGAGCACCTTCGGGGCGAGCAGTATCGAACGGGCGGCGAGCCGCATGGCTTCGATCGGGTCGTCGCCGGTCGAGGAGGCCGCACCCAGGGCCGTCACCCCGTTCCGTAGTGAACTCGGCGGCTCGGTGGTGCCGGTGTCGCTGGCTAGCGCGAACGCCAGGGCCTCGGCCCCGGCTGCGGCGATGCCGTCCACGATACGGTAGGCCTCGTCGAGAGAGCTCCCGGAGGGTGCGACGGCGAGCGCCTCGTCCCTGGAGGCTACTGCCGTGAGCGCCATTCGAGGCGCGAGCTCCGCGAGCGTCTCTTCGGCCAGTCTGAACGCCGCCGGGCGCTCGAAGGAAAAGGGCAGCACCAGCACCGCGGCGGCCCTCGCCTCCGGCAGGGCCTGGCAGAGGGCCAGGATGCCGGAGGAATCGCGCGCCCCCAGGTCGCAGACCAGCACCGCGGCGGAGGCGCGCTCGATCGCAGCGACGAGCCTGTCGCGCTCGCCGGTCGCAGCCTCGATAAGAAGCACCTCGGTGCTTGGAGGCCCCGCTGCCATTCCTGCGGCAAGACCCGCAGGCGCGTGCGCCAGTCGAGCCAGGATCCTGCTGCCGCCCGAACCGACTCCGATCAAGACCGGTGCGCCGCGAGTCACGTCGCCCCCCGCTCGCGCGCGGAAGTCAGAATCCCGCCGCGAGCCACTCCCACGCCCGCTTGAGCGTGCTCCTCCGCACATGGACGCCCCCGAGGCCGTCCGGGGCGGGATTGCCCGCGCCGGCCGTCGACAGGGCGAGCAGCCCTGCGGCGACCGCGTTCTCAGGTCCCGGAAGCTCCGCAGCGCCCATCCTCGCGGGCCTCGCATTGACGCCGAATACCGCTCTCGCAACGGACAGCGTCTCCTCGCCTCTCGCCGCACCGCCCGCGAGCACGACCCCGGCCCCGAGCTCGCGAAGGTCGAAAGCGCCCATCCTGGCCAGGACCAGCCTCATGATCTCCTCGACCCTGGCCTCGACGATCTCGGCGAGTTCGCGCCTGGCGAAGCTCCGCGGCCCGAGTCCGCCGAGCGAGCTCGCCAGCAGGCACTCGTCGGCGGGGCCGGGCTTGAGCGCCCGCTTGAGCCCCTCCGCCGACTCCCTCGAGATGCCGAGTCCGGCGGCGATGTCGAGCGTGACACGTTCGCCGCCGAGGCAGATGCACCCGCAGGCACCGAGTGTGCCGCCGGTCCAGACGGAGTACGAGGTCGTACCGGCGCCGATGTCGATCACGAGCGCGCCCAGCTCTCGTTCCTCCTCCGAGAGTGCGCCGAAACCCGAGGCCACGGGCCCTGCGACCGCGCCCTGAAGGCGCACGCCCGCCATGCGCACCACGCGCGAGAGGTTCTCCAGGGCGAAGGCCGAGGCCCCCACGACCACCACCTCCGCCTGGAGCAGTGCGCCCGAGAGGCCGACCGGGTCGCGCACGGGGCCGCGCCCGTCCACCCAGTACCTCCTCGGGAAGACGTGCAGCCGGGCGCCTTCCGCGCTTCTCCCCGGGGCGATGGAGGTCGCCGTTCGCAAATGACTGGAGGCGGTGCGGAAGCGGACCTGGGTTTCGGCGAGTGAGAGCGCCCAGGCGACGTCTCGGGCGCCGATCTCCTGGGTCTCGTTGAGGATGGGGACCGCCCCGCCCGAAACCCAGCCTTCCACCGAGGCCCCCGAGACTGCCGCGCAGACGCCCTGGACCAGGAGCCCCGACTGGCGCTCGGCCTCCTCGACCGCCGCGCGCACACAGCGGGAGGCGGCTCGGACGTCAGCGATCTCGCCCGCCCGGACGCCCTCGGAGGACACCTCGCCGCAGCCGAGGACCCCGGCGGCGTCGCCGATCCAGCACGAAACACGGCTTGTGCCGAGGTCCAGAACGGCCGCGAGCCCACTCGCGGCGGCTCCGTTCTCCCGATGGATGAAGCGCCTACCCGAGCCTCTCCGGCTCAGGGGGGGCTGCCGGTGCGAGTTGCGCCTCCATACGCTCATCTGGCCCCCTGGGGGTTCGGACCGGGCATTTGGCCCGCGATCACGGGGCCCGCGCGCTCGCAGACGAGGACGCTCGCCGGGAGTCGCCCATCGCGCGCGATGCGAGGCAGTATCTCCGCCAGGGTCGCCAACTTTTCCTCCGCGGGGGGTCCAGTGACGGTCCCCTCGCCACTGGGCAGATCGACGCCCCACACGATGACGAGCCCCGACGCGGTGAGGATCTCGACCGAGGGCCGCCCGGAGGGGCGCGACCAACTTCCCACGCGGATTTCCCTCGGCGCGAAGAGCTCCTTCGCCTTGGCGAGCGGTGCTTCCGTTCGAGAGAAGAGCGCACCGTACCTCTCCAGCACCCGGAGTCCGTCGGCGATGCGCACATCCTGCCACTGGTGCCCCGGAGGGGGCGGGGTCGAACCGACCCCTGAGATCCTCGCCAGGCCGTCAGGGACGGCAGAGACCGGCAGCCGCACGCCGGTCCGGTCGAGCACCACTGCGGGGCCGTTCGCGCGCGCGACCACGGCGACCGGTCTCCTGATGGCGAGCTCCACGTCGAGTCGATTCGGGTAGGCGCGCCTGATGTGCAACACCTGAGCGACCCAAGGACTCTCCAGGTAGCATGCAGCGAGGTCCGAGGCCAGGTCGGGGTCGAGGAGCGACCTCCCTTTCACCGCCGCCCCGAGCGAGTTGATGCGGGCGACCTCCGCCTGAGGGAGCCACTCGGGCGTCCGCGCGGCATCTATCGCCTGGGGCACGACGACGAAGGCGTCGGGTCCCCTGGTCCCAGCGCGCCAGAAACCCGCGCACAGGCCTGCGTAGGCCACGAACGTCAGCAACACGAGTGCGGCTCCGCGCAGGGCGTCCCGGGCGCCTTTCGCGTCCGCGGGGATCGCAACGGTGGAGGCGGCGAGACCCGTCCTGGTAGACATGTCGGCCCTCACCGCTAACCCCATCCCTCACGAGGAACGTGCCCCGCGCGAGCGCTCCAGGGCTCGAGCAACGATCCTCGACACGAGTTCTTCGAAGTCGATCCCGGCCGCCGCCGCCGCCTTCGGCAATAGGCTGTGAGAGGTGAAACCGGGGATCGTGTTCACCTCGAGCACCTGTGGCGTCCCGGCCTCGTCCAGAATCATGTCCACGCGGCCGAAGTCCCTCGCGCCCACGGCCTTGAAGGCGCGCAAGCCCGCTTCCGCGGCGCGCGCGGCGAGCTCCGGGCGCAGGGGGGCCGGACAGAGCACGCGCGTCATGCCGTCCGAGTACTTCGCCTGGTAGTCGAAGAACTCTCTCGATGTCGCCAGCTCCACCACCGGCAGAACCTCCCCGTCGAGCACCCCCACGGTGAGCTCGCGTCCGCTCACGTACTTCTCGACCAGGACCTCGTCGCCATAGGCATATGCCTCCGCGAGCGCCGCATCGAGCGCCTCCCAGGTCCTGACCAGGGAGACGCCGATCGACGAACCGCTCGCCGACGGCTTCACGACAAGGGGGGGGGCCAGTCCCCCCTCCCTCAAGCTGGCTGCGGCCCCCGCGGCCAGCTCGCGCCTCACTACTTCATATTTCGGCGTCGGGACCCCTGCGGCTTGAAATAATATCTTCGCCTCCGGTTTGCACATTGCGGCGCGCGAGGCCTCTGGGCCGCTTCCGGTGTAGGTGAGCCCGGCAGCTTCGAGCGTCCGCTGGACCTGCCCGTCCTCGCCGTAGCGGCCGTGGAGTGCGATGAAGACGACCTCGGCCCACGCGGCGAGCTCCGCGAGGATCGGGTCGATGCTCTCCCCGATGACGAACCGCCGGACGACCAGGCCGGCCGCCTCGAGCGCGGAGGAGACGGCCTCCCCCGACTCGAGCGAGACCGCTCTCTCCTCGCCCGGACCGCCCGAGAGGACTGCGACGCGGCGGCCGGCGACGCCCGCCGGCCGTCGCCTGCCGGAGACTGGCTGCGGATCGCGGGCGCCGGACATCGTTCAGTCCTCGTCGAAGCCCCAGAGGTCGAGCTGAAGCTCGAGCTCGACACCTTTCTCTTCGCGTGCGGCCCTGCGCATCTCGTCGATGAGCGCCTTCACGTCGGCGGCCTTCGCGCCCTCCCGGACCTCTATGAAGTTCGCGTGGACCTCGCTCACGCGGGCCCCGCCGACGGAGCGTCCCTTGAGGCCGAGCTCGTCGAGGAGCCTGCCCGCCGCGATGCCGGGGGGGTTCTTGAAGACGCATCCGGCGTGCCTCGAGGCGGCGGGCGGCTGGGTCTCCGCCCGATGAGAGAAGAGGGACTCGGTCCTGCGGCGGATCTCGGCCGGATCGCCGCGCACGAACGAGAGCTCCGCGCCCAGTATCACCTTGTCGCCGAGAGAGCTCGAGCGATAACTGAACGAGCAGTCGGGTCCGGAGAGCGTGAGCGCGCGACCTTCCGCCGAGAGGGCCCAGACCCTCCTCACGAGAGGGCCGATCTCGCCGACGGGTGTCCCCGAGTTCATTCGGAGCGCCCCTCCCACAGTGCCCGGGATGCCGGCCAGTCCCTCGGCACCGGAGAGCGCCCAGTCCTCCGCCGCACTCACGAGCCTGGAGAGCCTGGAACCGGCGCCGACCTGGACGGTCGTCTCGTCTTTGCGCACGAGACTCTTGAAAGGCGGCGCGGAAAGGAGCACGACGACGCCCTTCACTCCGGAGTCAGCGACCAGGACGTTCGAGCCCGCCCCGAGCACCCTGAGGCGCTTGCCCTCCCCGTGCGAACGCTCGACGAGCGCTGCGAGCTCCTCAGGGCTCCGCGGGCGCGCGAGGATCTCGGCGGCGCCGCCCACGCCGAACCAGGTCTGCGGACCCAGGGGCGCGTTGCGCTCGATCGACGGCAAGGCCCGTGCGTCGAGGATCGTCACGGTCGTTCCTCCGGCTGCGTTCGCCGCTCGAAGCTCTCTCCGCGGTGTCGCGCGAGGCCCCTGCGTTGGAACGCAGTCGCGTCAGAGCCTCTCGCGCAGCTCGTCGGTCAGCGAATCCACGTCTCCCGCACCGAGCACGAGCAGCGTATCGCCCGGCCTGAGCGTCTCGGCGAGGTCGCGAATGGCCTCCTCGCGCGACTCCACGTAGCGGGCCGTGGCGATTCCGGCCTCGCGGGCGGAGCTCGCCACAACCTCTCCCGTCACGCCGGGTATTGGGTCTTCGGAAGCGGCGTAGATCGGGAGGACGATGAGGTCGTCAACTCCCCTCGTGGGCCGGTCGGCGCACGGCCCGTCGAGGTGGACCGGGAGCCTGCCCGCGAACGCGGGGCCGAACTCGGCGCCCAGGTGGAGCGTCCTCGTGTAGCGATGCGGCTGGAACACCGCGATCAGCCGCCGGTGAGGCGAGAGCCGTACGGCGGCGACCGTCGCGGCGACCTTCGCCGGGTGGTGGGCGTAATCGACGATCGCGCGCACTCCGCGCGGAAGCTCGCGCGCCTCCATCCTCCGCCCGACGCGCACCCCGCGCGCGAGCGTCCTCCGCAGGACGTCCTCGCCGACGCCGAGCTCAGAAGCTAGCGCCACGATGGCCATCGCGTTCTGGACGTTGTGTAGCCCCGCGAGGCCGAGCTCGCAGTAGGCGATCGCCCCGGAGGGCGTCCGCGCGGTGAAGCGGGAGCTCCCCGCCGAGAGCTCAATGTCCTCGGCGCGGAACTCGCTTCCGCGGCCGAGGCCGTAGGCGAGAACCCTCCTGCCGGAGGCCCTGGCGAGCGCCAGGGCGGAGGGGCTATCGGCGCAGGCCACGATCGCGCCGTCAGGGCGCGTGTTCGCCAGGAACGCGCCGAACGCCCGGCAGATGGACTCGAAGTCGGCGTAGTGGTCGAAGTGTTCCCTGTCCACGTTGGTGAGGATCGCGAGCTCGCAGCTCGCGGCGGCGATATGACCGTCGGACTCGTCGAGCTCCGCGACGAACCACCCGGGCGCGCGCCCTTCCGACGTGTCGCGAGACTCCGCACGACCGGCGCGCACGTTCGAGCCCAGGACATCCACGACCCCTCCCACGGCGCACCACGGGTCGAAACCGGCCTCGAGGAGGAGCGCCGCCGCGAGCGCCGTGGTCGTCGTCTTCCCGTGCGAGCCGGCGACGCCGAGCAGCCTGTGGCCCTCGGCGAGACGCAGGAGCATCGGCAGGCGGCCCTCGACGTGGACGCCGAGCGCCTCGGCCGCGAGGAGCTCCGGCTCCGTTTCTCTCACCGCAGAGGTATGTACCAGGATATCCACCCCCGCGAGGTGGTCGGGGGAGTGCCCGTATTGCACGGCGATGCCCTCGCGCGCGAGCTCCGCCGCGACGGGGCCGGCCTTGCGGTCGCAGCCCGACACCGTGGCGCCGGCCGCGCGCGCGAGCCTGGCGAGACCGCTCACGCCTATCCCGCCTATGCCCATGAAGTGCACGTGCCTGCCGCGCACCATCGCGAGCCCCCGGGGCCAGAGTTCCCTGGAGCGAGTCTCCGCCGTCGAGGTGCGTCCAGTCAAGTTGCGCTCCCTTCTGCGATCGAGGCGCTAGGCCGCCCGGCGGGCGGCGAGTGCCAAGCCTGCGCACCGCGCGACGGCGCGCGCTATCGTCTCGGCTGCGAGCGGCCGCGCGAGCGAGCCCATGCGCGAGGACATCTCCGCGCGGCGCTCCTCGTCGCGCGCGAGCGCCAGCACCCGCTCGGCGAGCGTCCGCCCGTCGAGCTCGGCGTCAGAGATCACCTCGCACGCGCCCGCGCGCAGAAGCGAACGGGCGTTCGCCTCCTGGTGGCCGTCGCTCGCGTGAGGGTACGGGACGAGGATCGCCGGGAGAGCGCAGACCTCGAGCTCCGCTATGGCCGTCGCCCCCGCGCGCGAGACCGCCAGGTCCGCCTGCGCGTACAGGTCTTCCACCTGCTCGCAGAATCCCCAGACTCGCCCGGCGAGGCCCGAGGCGAAGAGCCTCTCTCGGGCGCTCTCTTCGTCCTTGAGCCCCGCGCAGTGGAGGATTCTGATATCCCTCATGGCCGCGCCGAGGCGCCCGAGAGCGCCCGCGAGCGCCTCGTTGATCCTCCGCGCGCCTTGCGACCCCCCCATGACGAGGAGCGTGAAGCCCCTCCTCGGGCGCTCGCGCGCGCGCGCTGCGGCGAGGACGCTCGAACGGACCGGATTCCCCGACACGAAGACGCGCGCGGAGTCGGGGAACCAGTCGCGCGACTCGGCGAACTGGACGTGGACCTCGCGCGCGATCCGCGAGAGAAGCCGGTTCGCGCGGCCGGGGATCGCGTTCTGCTCCAGAAGAATCAGCGGGAGGCCCAGGAGCCTCGCTGCGAGCGCCGGGGCGACCGAGGCGTATCCCCCGGTCCCTACGACCGCGCACGGCGAGAAGCGCTCGAGCTCGCGCGCGAGGCGTAGCACAGCCGCCCCTATCCTCGCCCCGAAGCCCGGGAGCCTCATCAGGCCCTCCGGCCGCGGCGCGTCGAAGAGGAGCGTCCGCGCCCAGGGACGACTGCGGACGCAGAACTCCGTGCCCCTGGTGGAGCACAAATAGAGCACCTCGGCACCGAATCCGGGACCGGCCAGAGTCTCCGCGAGGGCGACGGCCGGGAAGACATGGCCGCCCGTGCCCCCTCCGGCGATCGCGACGCGCAGGCGGCTCGCACCGGGGACATCGAAATGCGCTGGCGCCGGGGTCTCCGAGCCCGCGCGAGGGGCGCTCCGGTGCGCCGCGAGCCGCGAGGCAAAGCCCCCGTCTCGCGCCCGATCTTCAGGGTCACGATTCACGCGACACCTCCCGTCGAAGCGCCCCACTGGGGCGCCTGTGCGAGCGCGAGGCTCCTCCCGAACCCCCTCGCGTGGGACGCCACATTGAGAAGCACACCGAGCGCGATGCCCGTAGCGACGGCGGAGGAGCCGCCGTAGCTCACGAGAGGGAGCGGCAGCCCCTTCGTCGGCACGGAGGCCGTGACGACGGCCACGTTGAGAGCGGCCTGGAGGCCGATCCAGAGGCCCATGCCGAGCGCGAGGAGAGAACCCGCCCTGTCCGGCGCGCGCCTCGAGATCGCGAGCGCGCACATCACGATGCCGGCGAACGCCGCCAGCACGAGGAGCGCGCCCAGAAGCCCCAGCTCTTCTCCGACGATGGCGAATATGAAATCCGTGTGCGCCTCAGGCAGGAAGAAGAGCTTCTGGCTCCCCCGGCCGAGCCCGCGCCCGAACACCCCGCCCGACGAGAGGGCGATGAGCGACTGCCTGACGTGATAGCCCGCGCCGAGCGGGTCGGCGGACGGGTCGAGGAAGGAAAGGAGCCGCGCGCGGGCGTAGTCGAGCCTGACGAACGCATAAGCCGCGCCGACGGGCAGCACGAGCGCGCAGGCGGCGGCGATCACCCGGAGCCGGACGCCCCCGGCGAAGAGGACGCTCGCGCCCACGCAGCCGAGGAGCGCCGCGGTCCCCAGGTCGGGTTCCAGGGCGACGAGGGCCACGACGACCCCGGTCGCCGCGAGGCAGGGGAGGACGGCGCGCCAGTCCCGCGGAGATCGCGAGGGGTCGGCCAGGAACCCTGAGAGGTATACCACGAGTCCGAGCTTGGCGAAGTCGCTCGGCTGGAGGCTTAGGCCCAGGAATCTGAACCAGCGCCGCGCCCCGTTGAGCTTGGCGCCCACGCCCGGAACGAGGACGAGTACGAGGAGCGCCACCGTCACCAGGACGATCGACCTGCGCGACCTGACCAGGAAGTGGTAATCCACCGACCGCACGACCAATAGTGCGACCGCGCCGACCACGACCCACGCCGCCTGCCTGACCAGGAAGTACGTCGTTGAACCATAGCGCTCGGCCAGGATCCCGGAGGCGTCGTAGACCATCACGAGCCCCAGGCCCGCGAGGGCCGCCGCCAGGACGACTAGGGCCGCCTCTGCCCTCCGCACGGGGCGGGAATCATCCAGGGCGAGACAACCCTGCGAGTCGGCCACGGGAACCGGCGGAGCGAGCGGCCCGATGGGTACTGGGGCGGGCCTGGGCCTGCCCGCCGATGGGGCGAATCTCTCCGCGGGCTCGTCGAGGAGTCCGCTGAACCCCTGCGGCGGGGGCGTCGAGGTCGCGGCGAGGCCCGCGCCGTCGAAGTGGCCGCGCTCGAACTGCACGGTCGTCTCCTGCCCTACCTGATCTTCAGGGTCGCCAGACCCGCCAGCGCGAACATGAGGGCGGCGATCCAGAACCTGACGACGACCTTGTTCTCGGGCCAACCCTCGAACTGGAAATGGTGATGTATCGGCGCGATCCGGAAGATGCGCCGGCCGAGCAGCCTGTACGAGCCGACCTGGAGCAGGACCGACCCCGCCTCCGCGACGAAGACGCCGCCCAGGATCGCGAGCTGCAGCTCGTTCTTCGCCACGCAGGCGGCGACGCCGAGCAGGCCCCCCATCGCGAGCGACCCGGTGTCGCCCATGAAGATCTCGGCCGGATGGGCGTTGAACCAGAGGAACCCCAGCGCCGCGCCGGCCAGACCTGCGCAGAGGACGGTCATCTCCTCGGCACCTCGGACGAACGGTACGTTCAGGTATTCCGCGAAGCGCGCGTGACCGGAGACGTACGCGAGCACCGCGAGCGCGAGGGCTGCTATCGCGGTGCAGCCGGAGGCGAGCCCGTCGAGGCCGTCGCTCAGGTTCACCGCGTTCGAGCTGCCGACGACGACCAGGGCCGCGAACGCGATATACGCCAGGCCCAGGTCCGGCGCGAAGACCTGGGGCTTGACGAAAGGTACCGCGAGGGTCGTGTGCTCGAAGGGCCCGCCACCGCAACAGGCGAGGAACACCCCCACACCCGAGGCGACCACGAATTGGAGCAGGAGCTTGAGTCGGCCGCTCATCCCGCGCCGGCCGATCCCGACGAGCTTCATCCAGTCGTCGAGGAGGCCGATGGCACCGAGCGAGAGGGTCGCGAGGAGCGCGAGGAGCACGTAGCGCGAGCTCAGGTCCGCCCAGAGGAGCCCCGAGGCGAGGATCCCGGCGAGGAGCCCCACGCCCCCCATGGTGGGCACATCGTTCTTCGCCCGCTGGAGCTCCGCGAGCCGCTGCGAGTGGGGGTTCTCCGCCTTCTCCAGGACCCTTCGCGCCCGCAGATACCGTATGAGCACAGGGAGCAGCAGCACGGTCACGACGAAGGCCGTCGCCGCGGCCAGGGCGGCGCGGAACGTCACATACCTGAACAGATTGAAGACGAGGCGCCAGCTATCGGCCTCGTGCAGTCGCTGCAAGAGGTATAGCACGTCCGCCTCCTAGATGCTCCCGCCGACCAGGGCCTCCACAACCGCCTCGAGACCCACCGCGCGCGAGCCCTTCACGAGGACCAGGTCCCCGTCCCGCGCGAGCCTCCGCGCGAGAGCCGCCGCCTCGCGCGCGCTTGCGGCCGCGAAGGCCCGGTCGGCAGCGAGCCCCGAGTCGCGCGCGCCGCGGAGGACGTCCGCGGCGAACTCCCCGACCGCGAGGAGCGCGCTCGCCCCCGCGAACGCGAGCGCACGGCCGAGCTCTTCGTGGAGCTCGCGCGAGCGGGGCCCGAGCTCGCGCATGTCTCCGGCGACGACCCACCTGCGCGTGTTGGGCACCGCTTCCGCGAGCTGGCGCCACGACTCGATGGCTGCCCTGAACGAGAGCGGATTCGCGTTGTAACAATCGTCGTAGACGGCGAGGCCGCCGCACGAGAGCAGCCGTCCCCTGTGCGGAAGGGGTTCGACCTCGGACATGAGATGCGCTGCCTCCTCGCGGCGGACGCCGGCCGCCTCGGCAGCCGCGAGCGCCGCGAGGGCGTTCGAGACGTTCGCGCGGCCAGGGAGCCGGAGCGCGAACTCGACGCCGCCCACGGTGAAGCGCGTCCGGAGACCGTCCGTTCGGAGGGCCTCCGCGCGGACCTCCGCGCCGGGCGAGAACCCGAACGTGACCACCTTCCCGGGGGCCGCCGCCCTGAGGAGCCCGAGCCACTCCGAATCGGCCGGAAGGACGGACACGCCCCCTTCGACGAGCGCCCGCAGGACCTCCGATTTCTCTCTCGCCACGGCCTCCACCGTGCCGAAGCGCTCGATATGCGATTCGCCTATGGCAGTGATCACCGCGACCGTCGGCCTCGCGATGGCCGCGAGCGACGCGATCTCGCCGGGCGAGCTCGTACCCAGCTCGAGCGCGGCCGCGCGATGCGACACGTCCAGCCCCAGGATCGTGAGCGGCACGCCGACGCGGTTGTTGAAGCTCGCCGGGGCCTTGAGCACGGGCCCGCCGAGCGCCCCGAGCGCCGCCGCGAGGAGCTCCTTCGTCGTGGTCTTCCCGGCGGAACCGGTCACGGCGCACCAGGGGATCCGCGAGCGCGAGCGCACCTCGGCCGCGAGCGTCCCCAGGGCTGCGAAGGTGTCACGCACCACTACGAGCGGAAGCGAGCTCGCCTCGCGCGAGGCGAGCTCGAGCCGGTCCTCGCAGATCACTGCGCAGGCCGCGCCTTTCCGCGCGGCCTCGGCTAAGAAGTCGTGGCCGTCAAAACGCTCCCCGCGCAGCGCGAAGAAGACCTCCCCGGGGCGGAGCGTCCTCGTATCCGTCGAGACGCCCGAGGAGCGGCCTTTCGGGCGAGGACCCGCCAAGCGCCCGCCGCAGGCCCGCGCGAGTTCGGCTAGATCCCATCCAGCTCCGGAAGCAGGCCGTTCAGCGGGCGCTGCAGGTGGGCTATTGCCTTTGCCTTCGGACCGTCCGGAACCGTGCCGCAACCGTTCGAGCACCTTGCGCGCCTCGGCTGCGTCGTTGAACGGTATTCGTTCGGTTCCGACTATCTGCTCCGTCTCGTGGCCCTTCCCGGCCAGAAGGACCGTATCCCCCTCTCTTGCCAGGCTGAGCGCGAGCTCTATGGCGCGCGCGCGGTCCGGTTCGGCATGCACCTTCGAACGGTCCGCGATGCCGGCGAGTATCTCGTCGATGATCTTGACCGGGTCCTCGCTGCGCGGATTGTCGGACGAGAGCACCACCACGTCCGCGAGCTCGGTCGCGATCCTGCCCATCACGGGCCGCTTGGTGCGGTCGCGGTCGCCGCCGCATCCGAAGAGGCAGACGAGCCTCCGCTCGGTGTCCATTCTCAACGAACGGAGCACCGCCTCGAGCGCCCCGGGCGTGTGCGCGAAGTCCACCAGGACCCGGATGCCGAGTTCGTTCGGCACCTGTTCGAGCCTGCCAGGGACGCCCCTGAACTCCTCGGCGGCGCGGGCGATCTCGGCGAGCCCGATGCCCGCCGCGAGCGCCGCCCCCGCGGCGGCGGCCAGGTTGAGCAGGTTGTGCCTCCCGGCGAGCGACCAGGCGAACTCCACAGACTCGTCCCCGCGCGAGAGCCTGACCCGCCTCGGGCAGGAGACCGTGACCCTGCCGCTAGGGCTACAGACCTGCACCGCCACGTCTGGGCCGGGCGCGAGGCCGGTCCGGATCACCCGCGCGCGGGTCCTGCAGGCGAGCTTTTCCGAGGCGGGGTCGTCGGCGTTCAGGACCGCGGTCGCGTCCGGCGCCAGGCGCTCGAAGAGGATCGCCTTCGCGTCGAGGTATCGCTCCATGGTCCCGTGGAAGTCCAGGTGCTCGCGGCTCAGGTTGGTGAAGACGGCCACGCGGAACTCGAAACCGTCCAGTCGCCCGAGCGCCAGGGCCTGGCTCGACGCCTCGATGACGCCCCAGGGTATACCAGAGTGGTGCATCTCGGCTATGGCGCCCAGGACCTCGGCAGTCTCGGGCGTCGTGAACCCTGTCGGCTCGGGTCCCTTCCCGAGGTCCCGCCCGAGCGTCCCGACGAGACCCGCTCCGAGGCCGCCCTTCCGGAGCATGTCGCGGAGGAGCGTCGCAGTGGTGGTCTTTCCGTTCGTGCCGGTGACGGCGGCGAGCCGGACGGCCTCCGCCGACTCGCCCCAGAGCGCCCAGGCGGCCTTGCGCATGGCCGCCCGGGCGTCCGGGACGATGAGCTGAGGCAGCAGGGGGGTGACCGCCTCAGCCCGTTCAGTCAGCACAGCCACGGCTCCGCGGCGAGCGGCGTCCGCGGCGAAGTCCGCGCCGTCCGCATGCGCCCCCTTGAGGGCGCAGAAGAGCGCCCCGGGGGACACCCGGCGCGAGTCCGTCGAGATGCTCGTCACCTCCACTTCGCGGAAGCCGAGGGTCCTCACACCCGCGCCGCGAAGCGTTTCGCAGAGTTCACTCAGCCTCAAAGGGCCTCCGTGCCGCGCGAGCGCGCGGCCTCACGGGGCCCGCCCCCCCTGCGAGCCTTTCCCTAACCCGGTCTCCACTAGCGCCCGCTCGAGTATCCGCGCCGCGACGGGCGCCGCCGCGGTGCCGCCGCCGCGCAGCGTCTGCGGCTCGTCCCACATCACGAGGCAGACGATCGCCGGCCGCTCCACGGGGGCGAAGCCTGCGAACCAGGCGACGACCTTCGTGGCGGAAGGTCCGAGCGCGCCTGTGTTCGCGTCGCGCTCCCATTTCTGCGCGGTGCCGGTCTTGCCGCCGAACTCGACGCTCACGGACCGCGCCCTGCGGCTCGTCCCTTCGGCGGCCGCCCTGGCGAGCGCGCGGACGACCCAGCGCGATGTCTCCTCCGAGACGACCCTCGCCGGCTCCTCGCGGGCGAACTCGCACAGGACACGCCCGCTCTCGTCCTCGAGCCTGTCTATGATCCTCGGCCTGACACGCAGGCCGCCGTTCACGAGGGCCGCGTACCCCGCCGCTAGCTGCAGGGGGGTGACAGCCAGCTCCTGCCCGAAGGGCACGGAGATGACGGTGTGGGGTGACCACTCGGTACGCGGCCTGACCAGCCCCGGCGACTCGCCGGGGAGTCCCGCTCCTGTCCTCTCGCCGAAGCCGAAGGCCTTGACGCATTCGAAGAGCCGATCCGGTCCCAACCGAAGGCCCACCTTCGCCGCGCCGATGTTGCTAGAGTATACGAGCACGTCCTCGATGGGCACGACGCCCTTGGGTCGGGAATCGTGGACGACCCGGCCCTCGAGCGCCTGCCACCTGCCGCCCTCGCAGTCGATCTGCTCTAGCTGCCGTATCACGCCGCGCTCGAGGGCCCACGAGAGCACGAACGGTTTGAACGTGCTCCCCGGCTCGAACGCGCACTGGACGGCGCGGTTCAATGCCGCGCTCGCGGTAGCGACCCTTCTCGCCGCGGGATCGTAGGAAGGCCAGGAGACGATCGCCTTCACATCGCCCGTCGCGCTCTCTATGATCACGGCCGCGCCGCCGGCGGGTGCGAGCTCCCCGGCCGCGCGGGACATCTCCTCGAACGCGATCCTCTGGAGCGAGGCGTCGAGCGCGAGGACGAGCCTCGCGCCGGGGAGGCCCGGCCGCTCGCGCGAGTCCGGCAGGTCTATCCTTCTGTGGAGTCCGTCCGAGCCGAGCTCGCGCAGGCCGCTCCTCGAGGCGAGCGCGTCTTCCCAGGCGAACTCCAGGCCCTCCAGACCCGCGCCGTCTTCTCCGAGACAGCCGACGACGTGCGCGCACGCGCTCCCGAGCGGATAGGTCCTTCGAGATACACCCTGGAGCCTGAGTCCTGCGCAGGCTGCGGCGCGCAACGCCTCCGCCTGTTCGACGGAGAGCGCCCTCGCTGCGAGGAAGCTCCCGCGCGCTGAGGCCAGGCGCTCCTCCAGGTCCACCCCGAGCCCGCGCAAGAGCTCCGCCGCGGCGGGCATGTCCGTGAGTGCGCGGGGGTCGACCCACAGGTCGAAGCCAGGCTCGGAGAACGCGAGCGGCACGCCATGGCAGTCCAGGATCTCCCCGCGCGGCTCGGTCAAGACGAATGGAGCGCTCCGCTGGCGGGTGCCCGCCTCGCGGTACTCGCCGCCGGCCAGGACCTGCAGATGGACGAGCCTCGCCCCGAGCGCCGTCAGGGCCGCGAGCACGCCGCCCAGGAGGAGCAGGGAGCGCCCGTGCACGCCAGAGAGTTCCGCGGGGCGGTCCATCATCGTCTCTCCTGGAGAGGAGCTGCATCACGGGCCGGGCTGCCCGCTTGGGCTCCGGCGTGGGCGGGGAACGCCCTCGTTCCCCCCTGCGGCGATGCCCGGAGGATGTTTCCGTCCTCGGGACGGGTGTTCCTCAGCATCGATGCCGCCGAGGTCGGCGTCGCCATCGAGTCGATGCGCCGCTCGAGGGCCCGCGCCTCTTGCTCGAGCGCAGTGCGGCGCGAGCGCAGGGCGCTCACCTTGTAGCCGGCGGAGAGGAGCCTCATGTGCTCCCACACGGCCAGGAGACCCAGGGCCACGAGCACGAGAATCAGGATCGCGTACCGCGTCGGGCTCATGCGGCCCCCTCGGGCGAGGCGCAGGGCGCGTCGCCTGTCTTGCGGAGCACGCGCAAGCGCGCGCTGCGCGCGCGCGGGTTCACGGCGACCTCCGCAGCGCTCGGACGGACAGGCCTCCGGGTTAGGAGCTCCGCCGTTCCTTCTCGCGCGCGCTCGCGGAAGAACCGCTTCACACGGGCGTCTTCGAGCGAATGGAAGGATATGACGGCCATCCGCCCCAGCGGCGCGAGCCGTCTCCAGGCCGCGGCGAGCCCCTTTTCGAGGGCCTCGATTTCCCTGTTCACCGCGATCCTGAGCGCCTGGAAGACGCGCGTCGCCGGATGGATGCGGCCCCGTCGGTTTCGCTTCGCGCGCTCCACGAGCGAGGCGAGCTCGACGGTCGTCGCGATGAGTCGCTTGGTTCGCTCGCGCACGATGGCGCGCGCGATCCTGCGCGCCTCGCGTTCCTGGCCGAAGTTGAGGAAGATCTCCGCGAGCTCCCGCTCGCTCGATCGGTTCACCACGCTCGCGGCCGTGACGGCTGCGCGGTCGTCCATGCGCATGTCGAGCGGCCCCCGCGCGCGGAAGGAGAAACCTCGCTCGGGGGTTTCCACCTGAAGACTCGACATGCCAAGATCGAATAGCACCATGTCGACCTCGCCGAGCCCCAGTGCGTCGAGCTCGTCCTCGAGCGCCGCAAAGTTCGCCCGCCTCAGGTGCACCCGTGCGGGCGAGTCGCGGAGCGCCTTCTCCGCGCGCGTGAGCGCCTCGCTATCCACGTCGAGCCCCACGAGCACACCTCCTGGACCCAGCCTCTGGGCGAGCGCCCTCGCATGCCCCCCGCAACCGACCGTCGCGTCCAGGGCCCTTTCGCCCTCCCGCGGCGCGAGGAGCGCGAGCACTTCGTCCAAGAGCACGGGCACGTGACCTAGCACGATCCTCCAGAGCCTGACCCCAGCTCGCTGAGCCGCGGCGGCGGAGCCCAGGCCCCCGCGAGCACCGGCCCGGAGACCCGGCCGCCCCACCGTCGCTCGGGGCCGGGCGTGAGCTTCCCCGGAATCCCCCGGCGGAATGTCAGAAGCTCGCGGCCTCGCGGAGCTGGGCCGGTTCGATCACCCTGGGCGCCGCCGCGAGCCGCAGGAGACTTTCGAGATACGGGCTCACCTCCGCCACGCCCCGCCGCGCCAGGCGCTCGTGCAGGCGCCTGACGCGGGCGGCGAGACGAATCATGTCCGAGAAGTGCTCCCGCGCCTCCGCCAGGCCGCAGCCCTCGATGGCCTCCTGCCGGCGGAGGAGGGACCAGACCCTGTCGAAGGAATCCCCCAGGCAGTCAGCCCCTTCGCTCCGCGCACGAGACCCCGCTCCACCGCCAGCCGACCGGCTCCTCGAGCTCCGAGACATCTGTCCCATCCCTTCTTCCCCCCGGAGTTCCCAAGAGTCGAAGGCCAGCGGCCCCCCGGCAGGCCCTTCGCCTGCGCCCGCGGCCAATCGCGCATCTGTCGTCCTACGACTCGATTCCGCGCGTCGTCATCGCTCGAAGAGGTCATCCATCCTCTCCTCGAGCCGTCGCTCGTAGGTACCCTCGTGCTCTCGCTCGAAGGCGCGCCAGCGATCCAGAGCCCATATCTCGGCCCGGTTCGCGTTGCCCACGAACGCCACGTCCGTGTCTATCCCGACGGCGGCCTTGAGCTCCGCCGGGATCACGATCCGCCCCTGCGAGTCCATGTCCACAGGCGTGATGCGGCTGGCGAGCATGCGACGGAAATCCTGGTCCTCGGGCGTAGAGCTCTCGCGGAGTCTAGTCATGATCTGCTCAACTTCGCTCTGGGTATAGAGGTAGAGGCAGTTCTGATTCGTGCGAACAAGGTACAGGCCCTTCTTGGCTTCCTCTGGGGGGATGACCTGCCTGAAACTGGCGGGGACGGTGACCTGATTCTTGCTATTTAGCCGATGGTAAAATTTGCCGAAGAACACCTTTTCGGCCCGCCTTCTCGCTACTTCGTGCTACCTTCTGCTACTATGCTGATACTACCGGCTACCGAACTGTTGTCAAGAAGAATCCGGCAGAAAAAAATCTCATGCACAACGGGTCTTTTTGATGCTGCGAACGCTCCGATCTCGCGCTGCGCGCTCCCCGAGAAGTAGCGAGAGGGTCCCGGAGGTTCTTGCGCTTAAGGGATAGGGGCCCCGCCGAGGGCTGGACGCTTGGCGCGGCTCGGCACGTCCATTTGGAATATACTGATATAGAGGCGAGACTGCACAAATGTGGGATGCCATACCGGCTTTCCCAGTGCGCCCCGGCTGGCAGGCTGACGCTCGCTCTCCGCCTATACACGGAGCGGATGGCAGACAAGCGCAGGCGGTGTCGGGCGCCCCGTTGTGCGGTCTCCTCGCGCCGGCGGCACGGGCGGGCACAGGCAACTCGATCGGCGGCCGACTTGACTCGCTCGAGTAGTGCGGGGTAACGTGTAATAAACAAAGCCGTAGGAGTTTCGGCGACCGGTTCGCAGGCGGAAGGACACCCAAGTCAGTGGCCTGCGAGATCTGACGAGAATTCCGATCTGTCGGGGCGCCGGATGCTGCGTCCCATACCGACCGAGGTTTGGGGCTCGGCCGCCCGCAGGAGGATAGCATGCCAGGAGCGGCGGCACTGTGTTGTCGTTCCCGCCGGAGCGGGCGCGAGCGAATCTCCGGCGCGTGGGAGGCGAGCCGAGCGAGGCAGCCAGCGAGGCGTCTCCGCGGCCTCGTGTCGGCCCTGGTATGGGTCGCGCTTGGCACGACCGCGCATGGGGCCACCGGCGCTATACTCCGCGAGTACTGGACCGGTCTCGACGGGAGCGGGAGCGTGTCAAGTCTCACCGGCAGCCCGAACTACCCCAATAGCCCTTCCGGTCGGAACCAGGTGAGCACGTTTCAGGGACCGAGGGACTGGATCGACAACTACGGCACGCGCATCCACGGCTACGTGCACCCGCCTGTGACGGGCCAGTACACATTCTATCTGTCGAGCGACGACGGCGCCGAGCTCTGGCTGAGCCCCGACGACAACCCGAACAACCCCGCCATCGCAAAGATAGTGGAACACACCGGCGCCAGCGGTTACGACGACTGGAGCGCGGCGTCGAGCCCTGTGACGCTCAACGCGGGCCAGAAATACTACATCAGGGCGCTCCACAAGGAGGGTACCGGGAACGACCACATCCGCGTGGGCTGGCAACTGCCAGGAGGGACGCTCGAGCGGCCGATCCCGGGCCACAGGCTATCGCCCTTCATGGCGTGGGAATACCTCGCCCATTGGAAGCTGGACGAGCCTCCGGGCAGCTCGACGGCTGCGGACTCGTCCGGGAACGGCTTCACGGGCACGGTGAACGGGAGCCCTGTGTTCGAGCCGTCCGGCGGGCGCGACGGGGGCTGCCTCACGTTCAGCGCCGCGGCGGCCAACCAGTACGTCGCGACGGGCAGGAGTCTGCTCGGCAGCGTCTGCGCGTTCACCATCGCCGTCTGGGTGAAGCCGGCCTCCTTCGGTTCGCGCCGGGGCATATGCGGCCAGAACGACTGCGTCGAGTTCGGGCTGGACAATAACTCGGTATACGTCTGGTGCGCATCCGGCGGGAGCGTGACCGCGCAATACCCATATTCCGCGGGAGAATGGCACCACGTGGCAGTCGTGGGCTCCGGCGCCGACCTCAGGGTATACCTCGACGGTGTGCTGGCCGCGACCGGCGGGTCCGCCACGACATACTACGGCGTCCAGTCGGCGAACCCGAATCCTTTCAACATCGGCGGCGGTGGCATCTACGATGCCACAGGAAACTGGTTCGACGGCTCGCTCGACGATATCCGCGTCTATGACAGGGCGCTCGCGCCCGGGGAGGTGGCAGACCTCTTCGCCGGCGTCTCCCGCCGCTACTGGGTCGGCGGGAGCGGGAACTGGTCCGACGACATGCACTGGTCGCGCTACTCCGGGGGGCCCGGAGGGGCTCCGGCGCCAGACAGCGGCACGACGGCCGTCTTCGACGGATTCAGCGGCGGGACCTGCACCGTGGACCAGGCCGTGAACGTCGGCGGCGTGGAGCTCGCCGGCGTGCAGGCCGGCCTCCTGGCCGAATGCTACGACGGCACGAGCTTCGACACGTATCTTGGGACGTACGTCGATCAGACCGTCGACTTCAACCCGGCCGACGACGCTCTCGGCACCGCCCGCTGCGGAGGCAACGACACGTTCTCGGTCCGCTGGACGGGCCAGGTGAAGGCGAACGCCGACGGGACGATCCAGTTCTGGACCTATTCCGACGACGGCGTGAGGCTGTGGGTCAACGGCGCGCTGATCATCGATAACTGGAGCACTCACCAATTTATCTGGAACTCGGGCAACGCGACATATCTCGTGAACGGCCAGTGGTACGACATCAAGCTCGAGTTCTTCGAGTCGGGCGGCGAATCGGCCATCAGGCTGGCCTGGGGCGCGGAGCGGACGATCATCCCCTCCACGAATCTCCGCACGGGCGCGTCTGTCACGATCGACCAGGGCTCGAGCACCATCACGGTCGGTGCGCGCGGCTGGAGCCAATCGAGCGCTGCGTTCACGGGCGGGAGCGCGACCATCGACGTGAACGGCCCCTTCTCGCTCGCGGGCGGGAGCTTCACGTCGACCTCTGGCGTGCTCCAGGTCGCGGGCGATTTCTCCGTCAGCGGCGGAACGTTCGTCCACAACGGCGGCACCGTCCGTTTCGATGGTTCGCAGGATCAGCTCGTGAGTCCGGGAGCCAGCACGTTCAACCACATGGAGGTGAACGCGCCGGGGCGGACCGTCAGGTTCGCCGGGGACATGACCCTCGCGGGGGACCTGCTCGTCACGGCAGGGACCGCCTCCACCGGTTGGTGGAACACGGGCTGGGCGCGGTGCAGAAGGCTCGCCCTCGACAACTCCGCCCAGGCGAGCGCACTCACGGATTTCCCGATCCTCGTGAGGCTCGACTCGAGCAACTTCGATTTCGGCGCGGCCCGCGACAACGGCGAGGACATCCGCTTCGTCGACGCGGACGGCTCCACCGTGCTTTCGCACGAGATCGAGAGATGGTCGAAGGTCTCGCAGCTCGCCGAGATATGGGTAAAGGTCCCGCACATCCCGGCCGGCTCGAGCGCCGACTGCATCTGGATGTACTGGGGCAACCCCTCGGCGCCGGACGCGCAGGACCCGGCGGGCGTCTGGTCGAACGGGTACGTGGGCGTCTGGCATCTCTCGCAAGACCCGGCCGGCGGGGCGGGCGCGATCAGGGATTCGACGGCGAACCCGATCCACGGGACCTGTTACAACATGACCTCTGCCGATCTGGTCGACGCGCAGATCGGGAAGGGGCTCAACTTTTCGGGCGACGGCAATCCGAACGCCGACCACGTCCGCATTCCGAGCACGGGCTCGGACAAGCTGTCGATCACGGGGTCGTACATCACGCTCGAGGCTTGGGTCAGGCGCGGGGCCGCGACGGGCGGCTGGATGAACATCGTTTCGCGGCAGTTCGGCAGCGGCGGGGGGGACGCATACGGCCTCGCCATCGATGGCTCGGGCTCAAACCTCTATCTCTTCGCCGGGACAGGCGGCCAGGCGAACGCGAACGGTGTCACGCCTCAGGATACGTGGGTCTATGCGGTCGGCGTGAAGGATGGGAGCTCGATCCGCATCTACACAGGGGGCGTCCAGCGGGCCGAGGCGACGGGTCAGACCGGCTCGATCTCTACGGACGCGAACGACGTGACGATAGGCGCTCAGGACAACGACGGCGACCTGAACCCCGAGGAGCAGTACAGCGGCCTGATCGACGAGGTGCGCATCTCGAACGTCCCGCGCAGTGCCGCGTGGATCGCCGCCCAGCACAGGTCGATGACCGGCGCGTTCGTCGCCATGGGCCCGGAGGGCACGAACTCGATCTCCGTCGGCGGCGAGCTCGCCATCGCGGCCGGCGCGTCCCTCCTGGCCCCGGGAGCGACCGTGACCTGCTCGGGAGATTTCACGAATAACGGCACGTACTTCAACGTCGGCGGGACGACGGTGTTCGACGCCGACGCGACCATCGGCGGAGCGACCGCGACCACGTTCGACGACTTGACGGTCACTGGCGGCGCCGCGGTCCTGCTCGCGGCGGACGCGACCGTGGCGGGCGCGCTGTCCGTGGAAGCCGGCTCGACGCTGACGGTTCAGTCGGGCCGGACGCTCACGCTGAGCTCGAGCTCGACGCTCGCAGGGGCGCTCGTCCTCCAGGCCGGTTCGACGCTCGCCCTCGCGGATGGCGTTGCGCTCACGATGGCGACCGGCTCCACGTTCACCGCCTCGGGTACCGGTTGGGGGGCCGGCGAGTATGTCCTAGTGACGAGTGCCGGCTCGGGCCATTACTCTATCACCCTCGGCGGGAACGTCACCGTCGCATACGCAGAGTTCCGGCACCTCGCCGCTAGCGGCCTCGCGCTCTCGGGCGGCGCCGGCGCCGGGGCCTCGATGCATCACGTAAGCTTCCGCTCGAACGAGGGCGGCTCCGGCTCCAGGCACATGCTCATCAGCGGCTCGGCCTGGAACGGCTACACGTTTGACTGGTTCTCCTTCGAGGGTTTGGGATCGCTCGACCCCGAGTACGCGGTCGCCATCACCTCCGGCGGCGCTGTAACGATGACGAACTACGACACCGCCGCGAACCGCATCTGGGGCGACGCCTACGACAACGAGGTGAGCGGCACCGTTGCCTGGTCGGGCGCGACGCCCGCGATCGAAACGGACGTCTCGGCGGTGGACGTCCCTGAGGGCTCGACCGGGGGGTTCCAGGTCAGGCTTTCGGCGCAGCCGGCGTCGGATGTCACGGTGTCGGTGGCTCGGGTCTCGGGGGACTCGGATATCAGCGTGCAGTCGGGGGCGAGCCTGGTCTTCACGACGGCGAACTGGAACGCGTACCAGTCGGTGGTGCTCGCCGCCGCGGAGGATGCGGACACGACGAACGGTTCGGCGACGATCCGCTGCTCGGCCGCGGGCCTCGCCGACAAGGACGTGACCGCGACGGAGATCGACAACGACGCGACGCTCCCCCCTGCCGCGTTCAGCCTCGTTGCCCCCGCGGATAACGCGACCGATGTCGCGCTCGCGCCAGAGTTCACCTGGGGTGCGTCCTTCGGCGCGACAAGCTACACCCTGGAGGTCGACGACGACCCGCTCTTCGGAAGCCCCCTCTATGCGGTCCCGTCGCTTGTCGGTACGAGCTATGCATCTACGACAGTTCTCGCCGCCGGGGCCACCTACCACTGGCGCGTCACCGCCGTGAACGCAGGCGGGACGCGACCGTGCGACGCGAGCTTCTCGTTCACCACGACGACCGGCGGCAGCGCAAGCGACTGGGACGGCGACGGCCTCACGAATGCCGAGGAGGCGTCGCTCACGACCGATCCGAGGAAGAAAGACACCGACGACGATGGCATGCCCGACGGCTGGGAGGTGTCGAAAGGTACCGACCCCCTCGTGAGCGACGGCGGGGCCGATCCGGACGGCGACATGACCTCCAACCTCGAGGAGTATCGTGACGGAACCGACCCCCTCGTGAACGACCTGCCGGGCATCGGCGGCGGGACGGGAGGGTGCGCCCCGTCCGGGGGAGCGGCGGCGGGGGCGCTCGCGTGGCTCGCGCTCGTCGCGGCCCCGATCCTGACGAGCCGGCGCCGGTCGCTCGCGCGGCGGTCGGCGATCATCGCAGCGGCGGGCGCGATCTGGGGCTGCGCGGGCCAGCCGGCCCTGCGGGCGGCGTCCGTTGAACTGCCCGAGGCGGTCTTCGCGCCGGAGGGCGGCATCGCTCGTTTCGTCCAGGCGGCGGAGGAGCAGCGGCCGGTTTCGACGACACAGCTCGAGGACTTCCCTGCCGGCTGGGGCCTGAAGGCAGGCGGCGCGACGTATCTGAACACGAACACGCGCGAGGTCGCGCCCCGGGCCTTCCTCGGGGCGTACTACCACTTCGGGGAGACGGACGTGTCGCGAATGGAGATCGGCCTCGCGTTCGCTCCCGATGTCTCGGCGCTCTATAATCGGTACTTGTCCCTCAGCGCGCACTACTTGCGTTTCGTCGGCGCCTCCGGGAGAATCTGGTTCGAGGCCGGCGCGGGCGGCATATTCGAGACGCGGGGCGAGGCCGAGGCGACGTTCGGCCTCCTCGAGGCGGGAGCGGGCCTCTGGTTCGAGTTGGGGGAGAACAAGGGGCTCCTCGCCGGGGCGGCCTTGCAGTTCCCGCTCGGAGGCGACGTGAACGCGCCGCTCGTCGTGGCGCTCAGCGCAGGCCTTGATTTTTGAGGATGGGTGCAGCGGGCGGGGGGGAGCGGGGGCCGCACGGCTGTGCGCGTCGCGGGGCCGCGTGGGCGCGCGGTTGCACTCGGCGCAGCCAGGCCGGGCCGATCTGGCACCCAGGAGAGATGGGAGGCACATGAACACGGTCGATGCAGGGCGCCGCGTGAGCGAGCTCCGGAAGAAGCGCGGCATGACACTCACTCAGCTCTCGTCGCTCACGGGGCTCTCGCCGGGGCAGATATCGAGGCTTGAGAATGGCAAGCAGGGGTTCCGTTCGGCGACCCTGCTCAAGGTGGCGAGGGCGCTCCAGATCGAGCCGTGGGAGATCTACCAGGACGAGACGCCCGCGCCGCAGCCGCCCGAGTTGAGCCGAAAGCTCCTGCGTGCGCTGCGGCATCCGGAGGCGGTGTCCGTTCTGGAGCAGATCGCCCGCGCTCGGACGGAGTCGCCGGGGGCTTACAGGGCCATACGGCAGCTTCTCCAGGCGCTCGCAGGTCCGTGACCTTCGTTGCGGCGGAAGTATCGAGCGCACCCGCCGGATCGATGCCGCGACCTCCCCTGCCCTCCAGACCACGCCTGATTAGACCCGCGGCGCACGCATCGGCCTGCGTAGCAAGGCGCGCCCAACCACCGCGGACAAGCGTTTCTTGCCTGCCGCGCTCGTCGCGGCGCGATTGCCGGCTCATCGGCGCCGCGCCTACCGGAACGTTCTCCAGCGCTTGACAGTATCTGCTGCCGCCCGACAATGCCGCGCCCGTGGTCGATAACAACGAGAAAGGAGCCGGACATGGCGGAGACTCTCGACCCGAAGGCCATCGAGAAGCGGATCATGAGCGAGCCGGCGAAGACCTACAGCAAGATCGCCGTCGCGTACTCCGGTGGGCTGGATAGCTCTCTGGGCGTAGAGATCGCCAGGAGGAAATACAAGGCGAAGGAAGTCGTGGCCGTCTGCGTCGACGTCGGCCAGGGCGCCGACGAAGTCCAGGTGGCGCGCGACAAGGCGAAGGCCTTGAAGATAGACCCGATCTACGTCGACGCGAGGAAGGAATTTTGCGAGGAGTGGCTCACGAAGGCCATCCGGGCGAACTCCGACTACGAGGGCTACCCCGTCGCGACCTCCATGACGAGGCAGCTCATCGGTCGCATCGTCGCGCAGGAGGCGGTGAAGCACGGTTGCGACGCGCTCATGGAGGGCTCGACCGGCAAGGGCAACGACCAGTATCGCCTGCACAACGTCTTCACCCTCTTCGCGCCGGGGCGCGACATCCTGGCGTTCGTGCGCGACTTCGACCTGACCCGCATGGAGGAACGCGAGCTCTCGAAGGCCTGGGGCATCCCTATCACGGAGCTAGTGATAGGCGGCGACAAGACCATGTGGTGCCACTCGATAGGCTCGGGCTCGGTGATGCTCAACGACGTCCTGCCCAAAGAGGTATGGATGTGGTGGGTTCCGCCGCGCGAGGCCCCTGACAAGCCAGAAGAGATCACGATCGGTTTCGAGAGAGGGATCCCGGTCGAGCTCAACGGCGAGCGGATGCCGCTCGGCGACATCATCGACAAGCTGAACGTGGTCGGCGGCAGGAACGGCGTCGGATACATCGACATGTTCGAGGACGGGATCACCTGCCTCAAGAGCCGCGAGATCTACGAGGCGCCGGCCGCCCACATCATCCTCAAGCTCCACCGCGACCTCGAGCAGAACTGCCTCACCAAGGACGAGATCCTGTTCAAGGCGATGGTGGATCAGCGCTGGGCGCAGATGGTCTATCACGGCGAGTGGTTCCACCCGTTGAAGCGCGAGCTCGACGCCTTCATCGAGGCGAGCCAGGATGTGGTCTCGGGCTCCTTCAAGGTGGCGCTCTACAAGGGGAACATCCACATCGCCGAACGGACGCTCGGGCCGGGCTCGCTCTTCGCCCCGGAGATCCGCGACATCAAGCGCCGGTCCTTCGACCAGCGCTGGAGCGCGAACGCCGCGAAGATCCGCGGCCTCCAGTTCGAGATCCTGGCCATGCGCGACAAGAAGGTCAGGGAAGCGAAGAAATAGCGCCGCGCGTTGTCGGCGCGCTCTTCATCGGAGGCTTGCTGGCCCCGGCGTCCGGCTATTTGGGGCCTGTCTCCGCAACGGCGGAGGACGGGGCGCTCCGCACACAGGCCCGAGCTGCGTCTCATCGGGCTGTGCGACTCGCAGCTCGGGCCGCTCAGTGCAGGTACTTGGTCATCACGACCGAGTTGCCCTTTTCACTGTATTTCACTTCGTCCATGATCTTGCGGACTATGTGGATGCCGTAGCCGCCGGGGCGCTTCCCGGACCGCCTCCTCTGCTCCATCAGGGCGACCGGGTCCACCGTCGGGTCGGGGACCTCGTCAGGGATGAAACCCTCGCCCTCGTCCTCGACCCTGAACACGATCCTGTCGTCGAACAAGCAGTACGAAAGTCTCACGCGCTTGTCGTGATCGTAGCGATTGCCCCATTCGATGGCGTTCCGGCCCAGCTCCTCGACGGCAAGCCTGATGTCCTCCCGCACCGCCGGCAAGAGATTCGCGCCCAGGAGGATCTCGGTGAACTTCCTGAATCGGTGCAGGTACTCGATCTCGGACGCGGCCGTGAGCTCGAGCCACCCCGGTCCCTTCGAGACGATCTTGATGTCGTCGGGCCGTTGTTCAAGGTGCCTGCTCACGGCCAGGGCCCTCTTCACCGCGGCGACGACGTGCGCGACCTCGAAGGGCTTGGTCACATAGTCCCAGGCGCCATCCGCGAGGCACTCGATCACCTTCGCCTCGTCGCGCACCGCGGTGATCATGACCACGGGCATCCGTGGGCGCTCCGCTCGCAGTGCCCGGAGGAGCTCCCTGCCGTCCATGCGGGGCATCACGATATCGGAGAGCGTCAGGTCGTAGTCGCCGGCGCGAGCCTTTTCGAACCCCTCGGCGCCATCGGCGGCCTCGTCGACGGTGCGCGAGCGATCGTCGGCGAGGAGGATGTCCCTGAGAACGGCACGCACTATCGCCTCGTCGTCGACCACCAGGATGCGGTTGCCCATTCCCCGGCTCCCCCACACTGACAATAGACCGCCGCCCGCGGAATGTCAAACGGGTGGACAGAATATACCGCGCAGGGGCGCGGCCGGCATAGCCAAAGAGGTGCCGGGCCAGCGCGGGGCGCCTGCACCCTAGGAGAACTCTCTTTGCGTCTTGCGGTGCGTAGTGGAATCGCTAGTCTGATCCCGCGTGAACGGGGGGGGCTTGTCTGCGCTTGCGGCTTTTCTGGCGGCCGCCTCCTGCACCGCAGCGGCGGGCGCTCCGACCGGCGGAGGAACGGACCGGAGGATGCCGACTCCCGAGGCCGACTTCTACGTGGCGCCCGACGGGAACGACTCCTGGTCGGGGAAGCTACATACGAAAGATGCGTCGGGGCGCGACGGGCCCTTCGCCACGCTCGCCAGGGCCCGCGATGCCCTGCGCGCGCTCCCCAGGGACAGGGACCTGACCGTCCTCGTCAGGGGCGGGACGTATTTCCTCGACGAACCACTCGTCTTCAGACCGGAGGACTCCGGGTCCGAGAGCGGCAGGGTGATCTACGCTGCGTTCCCGGGCGAGTCGCCCGTCCTCAGCGGGGGTCGCAGGATCACCGGCTGGACCCGCCCGAAGGGCGGGCTCTGGGTCGCGGAGGTCGCCGGGGTGAACTCGGGGGAGTGGCGCTTCCGGCAGCTCTTTGTGAACGGCTCCAGGCGCCCGCGCACCAGGCTGCCGCGCCAGGGCTTCTTCAGGGTCGCGGGCCTCGCCGGGGTCGACCCCGGCGGCAACTACCAGACGCCCTCGGGGAGCTTCGAGTTCGCGCAGGGAGATCTGCGCGCCTCGTGGGCGAATCTCTCCGACGTGGAGGTGGTGGTGCTCCACTTCTGGGTCGATACGCATCTGCCGATCGCCACGATCGACGAGGAGAAGCGGCTCGTAACCTTCACCAGGAAGAGCCGCCGCAGATTCACCGACGACTTCAACAGGGAGGGCGCACGCTACTACGTCGAGAACGTCCGGGAGGCCCTGGGCGCGCCCGGCGAGTGGTACCTGGACAGGCGGCTCGGCGTCCTGAGCTACGTCCCCAAACCCGGGGAGTCCCCAGATCGCGCCGAGGCGATAGCCCCGCGCCTCGCGCAGCTCGTGCGCCTCGAGGGGCGGCCGGAGGAGGGCAGGTTCGTCGAGCGGATCGAGTTCAGGGGCCTGACGTTCAGTCACACGGATTGGGACCTGCCGCCGAACGACGCCGGGGACATCCAGGCCGCCGTGGGCGTGCCGGGCGCCTTATACGCTAGGGGCGCGAGGCACTGCCGGGTCGAGCGGTGCACGTTTTCCCATCTCGGCACCTACGGCATCGAGCTCGAGGACGGCTGCTCCGACTGGGAGATCGCCCGGAACGAGTTCGCCGACCTGGCGGGGGGCGGCGTGAAGATCACGGGGGGCGACGCCTCCAGCCCTCCCGCCCGCCGCACCGAACGGATCGCCGTCACCGACAACCACATGCACGACCTGGGCGCGACCTGGCACAGCGCGGTCGGGATACTCCTCAGGCACGCGGCCGGATGCACGCTCTCCTGGAACCACATCCACCACCTCTACTACACCGGGATCTCGGCGGGCTGGGTCTGGGGTTACGGGCCGAGCGTCAGCCGCGAGAACAAGATCGAGTCGAACCTGATCCACCACGTCGGCCAGGGCCTCCTCTCGGACATGGGCGGCATCTACACGCTCGGGGTCTCGCCCGGCACCGTGATACGCGGGAACGTGATCCACGACGTGGAGTCCTGGGGCTACGGCGGCTGGGGCATCTACACCGACGAGGGCTCGAGCCACATTCTCATCGAGGGGAATCTGGTCTACAGGACTAAGAGCGCCGGCTTCCATCAGCACTACGGCCGCGAGAATGTGATCAGGAACAACATCTTCGCCCTGGGCCGCGAGGCGCAGCTCATGCGCACGCGGAAGGAACCGCACCTGAGCTTCACCTTCGAGCGCAACATCGTCTATTTCAAGGAAGGGCAGCTCCTCGGCTCGAACTGGGACGACGACAAGTACGCCTTCGACTACAATCTCTACTGGGACGCGAGGAAGCAACCGTTGCGCTTCGCCAAGTGGTCTCTGGAGGAGTGGCGCAAACGCGGCCAGGACGTGCATTCGATACTCGCCGATCCCCTGTTCCGGGACCCGGAGAGAGGGGATTTCGCACTCGTCCAGGGCTCCCCGGCGTCGCGGATCGGCTTCAGGCCAGTCGATGCGAAGGCGGCTGGACCGCGCAAGGAGCGATGAGCGACGCCGCCGTACCCGGCGGATGTCGATCTCATGAAAGGAACGAATATGGCCGGTAAGAAGTCGCCAGTCTCGAGAGCCGTGGAAAAGCCGGTCCCGGAGTGGCTGGTCCTGGGGTCCTTCCAACACCCTGAGAGGACCAGGCTCTTGGATTGGCCTTTCGTGCCCGAGCGAGAGCTCGCCCCGTCGCCGGGGGAGAAACTCGGACGGATGGTCTGGCTCCACGTGCGGGGCCAGAGCGTGGACCTGCTGAGTGCGGGGCTCTCAGCGACGAGCTTCTGCACGGCCTACATGTTCACCTATATTAGGGCCGCGAAGGCGGGGCCGGCGAAACTCCTCGTCGGTTCCGACGATGGCGTCGCCGTCTGGCTCAACGGAGCGGAGGTCTGGAGGCACGACGTCCAGCGCGCCCACACGGCCGGCGAGGATGTCGTCCCCGTGAACCTGGAAAAGGGTTGGAACAGGTTGCTCCTCAAGGTCAGCCAGTTCGACGGCGGCTGGGCCGCCTCCTGCACCGTGGCGGCCGAATGCGAGCTCGCGTTCTCGCTCAGGAACCCCGAGCCGAGGCGCTGGCCCGGGGTGCGCCGGAACGCGGCCGACCCCGCCATCGCAGGGGCGGCCCTCGCGCGAGCGAGCGGCGCCGAATGCGAGCTCGCGGTCCATGTCTACAACTTCGGCGGCCGCGAGGCCGATGGCGCGAGGCTGTCACTCGTCGATGCCGGCGGAAGGGCCGTAGCGAGCGCCGAGCCGCAGGCGATCCCCCCTTACGGCTTCGCGAAGCTCGTCCTCAGGACCGGCCTCGTCGAACTCGCCTCCGCGCTCGGTTCCGAGGGCGCAGCTTTCCGCCTGGAGTGGCGCAAGGCCCGGCCGAGCGCCCCGGTCCCGGACGAGATATGTCTGCGGCTCCTCCCGTGGGTCGCCAGGGCGGCCGCCTCGGGATCGGACGAACTCGGCGCCATCGCGCAGGAGCTCGAGGGTGCGCTCGAAGCCTACCGCATCGATTTCGCAGCCGTCGCCGCGGATTCGCGCAAGGCCCTGGCGGCCTGCGCCGCGGGCGATGCGAAGTCGCTGACCGAGATGCTGAGGCGAGTCCTGAAGTCGGCGCTCGCGTCCGTGCCGGACCGGAAGAAGACCGACAGGGCCCACGTCGTGGGCCACGCGCACATAGACATGAACTGGCTCTGGACCTACCCCGAGACGGTGAAGTCCTGCCACGACACGTTCAGGCAGGTGATCGCCTTCATGGACGAGTTCGAGGACTTCACGTTCATTCAGAGCCAGGCCTCGACGTACAGGGCCATCGAGGAGATCGACCCGCCGCTCTTCGAGCGCATCCGCGAGCGCATCCGCGAGGGCCGCTGGGAGCTCGGCGGGGGCATGTTCGCCGAGGGCGACACGAACATGTCCAGCGGAGAGGCCCTGGCGCGCTCGTTCCTCCTGGCGCAGCGGTATTTCCTCGACCGCTTCGGGAAATGCGCCCGGGTCGGGTGGTTGCCCGACAACTTCGGTCACGTCTCGCAACTGCCGCAGATCCTCAGGCTCGCCGGCTGCGAGTTCTTCTACTTCCACAGGTGCAAGCCGTATCTGGGGACCTTCTGGTGGGAGGCGCCGGACGGCTCGAAGGTCCTGTGCTACGCGAACAACACCTACAACGGAAGGGTCACGAGGGACATCTCCAGGGAGTTCGACCTGATCGTCCCCGACAAGCGGCGGCTCCTGTTCGTCTGCGGAGTCGGCGACCACGGCGGCGGACCCACCCGCTCCGACATCGAGACCGCGCACCGGCTCGACGCTACGCCGCTCTACCCGAGCATATCATTCACGACCGCGGAGCGTTTCTTCCGCGAGGCCGAGAAGGAGATGGAAGGCCGCCCCACGCACAAGGGCGAGATGCAGTTCACGTTCGAAGGTTGTTATACCAGCGTGGCCCGCGTGAAGGAAGGGAATCGCCGTGCGGAGTCCGCACTCTTCGCGGCCGAGCTCCTCGCCTCGCTCAGGCGCATCCAGGGGGCGGCCTACCCGGCCGACGAGCTGAGGCGTTCGTGGGAGATCGTGACCTTCAACGAGTTCCACGACATCCTCTGCGGTTCGGCGATACATGAATCCAACCAGGACGCGGTGGCGGACTACAAGTGGGCCATCTCTCGGGCCGAGCACGTCCGCGACTCGGCGCTCCGCTCGCTCGCCGACGAGGTGAAGACCTCTCCCGGCAAGGGGCAGCCCGTCGTGGTCTTCAATCCCTCCCCCAGGCAGAGGACGGCGCTCGTCGAGGCCGAGCTCTACACGGACGCGCCTCCGGCTGCGGCACGGCTCGCGCCTTGGGGCGACTTCTACGGCTCCCATCGCGTCGGTGTCGGGCCCGGCGCGAGCGGCGACCTTCCGAGCGTGATGCTCCGCGACAACTCCGGCCGCGCGATCCCGGCGCAGGTCGTCTGGGGCAAGGACTTCCCGCCGGGCTGGCGCTGGCGCGTGCAGTTCGTGGCCGAGGCCCTTCCCGCCTGCGGCTACAGGACCTTCTATGTGGACGCGTCCAGGCCCTCCGACGCGCCGAGTCCCATCGCCGAGGAGAAGGGCCGCTTCGAGACCGATTTCTTCCGTGTCGGCTTCGATATGAAGACGGGCGAGATCGCGAGTCTCTACGACAAGCGCACCAGGCGCGAGTTCGCCGCCAAGGGCGGCGGGCTCAACAGGCTCAGGGTCTACCTGGAGGCCCCGCACGGCATGAGCGCCTGGACGATCGGCGAGACTTCGAGGGTCGAGGACGTGAGGGACACGGAATCGGTGAAGATCACGGAGCGCGGCCCGGTGCGCGCCTGCGTCGAGGCGGTCAAGCGCTGGGGTCGTTCGATGTTCGTGCAACGGACTTACCTGTACCGCTCCTATCCGAGGATAGACTTCGAGCTCGAGGCCCACTGGTTCGAGCAGGGCTCGCCCTCGCAGGAGGCGCCGATGCTGCGCGTGGTGTTCCCGCTCGCGCTCGAGGATGCGCGTTTCAACTGTCACGTCCCGTTCGACGTGGTGGAGCGCCCCTCGACCGGCCGCGAGGTCCCCGCGCAGCAGTGGGTAGACGTCTCGGACGGGCGTTCGGGCGTAGCGCTCCTCAACCGGACCAAGTACGGCCACTCGTTCGAGAAGGGGGAGCTCAGGCTCACGCTCCTCAGGAGCTCCTACGACCCCGATATCTACCCGGACCAGGGTCTGCACAGGATCTCCTACGCGCTCTTCCCGCACGCGGGAGACTGGCGCGAGGGCGTCTGGGCGGAGGGCGAGGCGTTCAACTGCCCGCCGCTCGCGGTAGAGCCGCCGTCGCGCTCCCTCGGGACCGATCACGCGAGGCTCCCCGATGAGCTCTCGTTTCTCGCCGTCGAACCCGCGGGGGTCGTCCTCTCCGGCGTGAAGGAGGCGGAGACAGGCGGCGAGATCGTGATCCGGCTCGCCGAGGTCGAAGGGCGAGCGACTGAGGCGGTGCTCACACTTCCGGCGGATGCACGCGCCGCCCGGAGGCTCGACCTGATCGAGCGGCCGCTCGAGGGGGCGGCTGCGCCTGAGCTCCGGGGGAGGAGGCTCTCCGTGGCGCTCAGGCCGCACGAGATCGCCACTCTGGGCGTGTCGTTCTGATGGCCCCGGTCTATGGCGGCGGGGAGCCGTTGCGCAGAACGAAGCGCCCGCCTACGATGGCCTGCGATCGGAGCAGGAGATCGCCGGCCAACGTCGGGCCGCGGGCGGGAAGGACGCGCGACGACCGTGGGGAAGGCGCTCGCTCGTCTCGCGCTCGTCTGTATCGCCGCGGGTTGTACCGGCTCCCTCGAAAAGGTCGAGCACGCCTACCGGGGATCGGCCTCGGCCCGCAAGCGGCGTGCGCTCATCCTGGAGCTCGGCTCCCGCCGCAACCCGTCGGCCGCGCCGCTCGCGGCGCGGGCATTGCAGGACCCTGACGCAGCCGTGCGCGAGGCGGCGGCGCGCGCGCTCGGCGTCCTCGCGAGGCCCGGTTCCGCGGAGCTCGATCTGCTCGCGGCGGCCCTGGGTGACAGCGATAGCCGGGTGCGGGCGGCCGCAGCGCGCTCGCTCGGCGAGCTCCGGGAGCGTTCCAAGGCCGCTAGGCTCGCCCAGGCGCTTGGAGATCCCGATGAGGCTGTGAGGCGAGAAGCGGCGCTCGCGCTCGGCAGGCTCGGCGGTGCGACGGCGCTCGCGGGGCTCAGGCTCGCCCTGAAGGACCAGTCGCCGGCGGTGCGATGTGCGGCCCTGGGGGCGCTCGCGGATCTCGAGGGGATCGGCGCATCGGCCGAGCTCTCCTCGGCCCTGGCGGACGCGGACGTCTCCGTCAGGCGGCTCGCGGCCGAGAGGCTCGCCGAGCAGCCGTCGATCGAGGCGGCGACCGCTCTCTCCGAGGCCCTGCGCGACCCGACAGTTGGCGTCCCGCGAGCGGCCGCCGAGGCGTTGGTGCAGCTCCGGACCGAGGCCGCGGTCGCAGGACTTGCCCGCGTGGCCGAGATCTTCGGAGGCGAGCTCAGGGAGCGGGCCTGCGCGGCCCTCGGGGAGATACCGGGCGACGCCTCGCGCAAGGCGCTCTCGGGCCTCCTGCGCTCGAGCGATGTCGCGCTGAGGGTCCTGGCTGCCCGGGCGCTCGGGGCCGGGCTCCACCCCGGTTCGCGCGAGGACCTCCTGACGGCGCTCCGGGATCCGTCCGACGAGGTCCGCCGCGAGTCCGCCTACGCCCTGGCGAACTACGGGTCGGCCGAGGGCGCGGACATACTCGTCGGCGACCTGCGCGCAGGACCCCAGAGGGCCAGGGCGCTCGACGCCCTGGTGCGCGCGGGCGAGGGGTCCTCCGGGGCTCTCGAACGCCTGGCCTCGGACGGCCGCTCGCGGGCGGACGCCAGGGCGCTCGCGATGCTGGCCCTCGCCGAGGTGGGGTCGCCATCGAGCGCTCGGGCTGTGGCGCAGGCGCTTTCCTCCCCTAGCGGCGAGCTGCGCTCGTGCGCCGCCCTCGCCCTGGCAGAGATCGGCTCCAGGGCCGATGCCGAGATCAGGCGCCTGGCCCTGGACGCGGTCTGGTCGATCGTGGACGATCGCGACCCCCGCGTGAGGCTCTTTGCGGCCTACGCGGCGGCTAGGCTCGGGAACGAGTCGCGCCTGGCGGAGCTCGGCTGGGCACTGCTCCAGGGGAGCTCCGGCGAGCGGGAGGTCGCAGCGCGACTACTCTGGCGCCTCGGACTTCCCCGGGCGGCCGAGATGCTCGTCATGGGACTCGGGGCCAGGGAGGCTGAGACGAGGGCGCTCTGCGCGCTCGGTCTCGGGAAGAAGGGCCACGAGTCGCCCGCGATCCTGGCGGCGCTCCGCGCGGCCGGCTCGGACCCCGAATCGAAGGTCCGGTTCTGCGCAGCCCGCGCGCTAGGCGAGATCGGGACGGTCGAGTCCGTCAGGGCCCTGGCGGCCTTCGCAGGCGACCGCGACGAGGTCGTGGCGGTCGAGGCGGCGGCGGCGCTCCTGCGCTCCCGGAGGCGCGAGGGCGTCCCGCTCGCAGTCAGGATGCTGGACGACCCCAGGCTGGAGGTCCGCGCTGCGGCGGTCGAGGCGCTAGCGGCCCTCACCGGCGAGGGTTTCGGGCTCCTGCCCCTCGGGCGCAAGCCGTCGAGCGAGGAGATCCGGGACGCCGTCGCGCGCGCGCAGGTCTGGTGGCTCGCCCATGCGAGGGAATACGGAGGCGCTCCCAGGTGAGCGGCCCCGGGCGGCCGCGCCTGCCGGGGAGCGGGGGGACGAGACGGGTCCGATGAGCCTCAGGGTCCGCCCAGGGCGCGGCGGAGGGCGTGCAGAGCCTCCGCGAACCAGTCCTGTACGGTGCTCCGCGGCCTCCCCAGGACCTCGCCGATCTCCTGGAAGCTGAGCCCCGCGAACACCCTGAGCTCCACGGTCTCGCGCAGCTCGCCCGGAAGTTCTCCAAGCGCGCGGGCGACCTCGACTGCCTGCTCGGCGCGATCCACTAGTTCGGCCGGGTCCTTCGCCTCGTTCGTGCGCCCGCCCGACGAGCGGAGTTCTCTCGAGAGCCGTGCCTTCGCGGACCTGAGCTGCTGCGAGCAAAGGTTTCTCGCGATACCGATCAGGTACGTGCTCAGCGAGGCCCGCGGCTCGTAGCGCGGAAGACTCTTGAAGAAGGCGATGAACACCTCTTGAGCAACATCCCGGGCGAGCTCCGCGCTCCGGAGTCGGAGCAGGCAGTAGGCGCGCACGCGCCGCTCGAACCTGCGGACGAGTTCGCAGAAGGCCTGGTCGAACGAAGCGCCGTCGGCGGCCCCCTTCAGGGCCAGGACGAGCTCCACGTCCGATGGCTCAGACAAGCTCGGGATCCCCCGGGGGGAGCCACACGCTGTCGCCCGGGGGGCGCCCTTCGACGCCCGGGCGGCCGGAGGCGTGTCTCCCTCGAACGGCGAGGCCTGTTGAGCAACGGCTATCCCGGCTGCCCGCCGAGCGGGTCCTGCCGCCGCAGTCTCCCATTATTGTTCCTCGTGGGGGATGTCAAGGCGCCACGTGCGTCGCTCCGCGAACGGCACGCGGCAGCGCACCTCCTCCCGAGAGGGACGAGCCCAGTAGCACGAGATACCCCGCCGCCTGGGACTGAGTCATGCTCATCGAACGGGTTGAGGAAAACCGGGGACGATTCAACGGTTCCCGTGCTTGACACGCGCCGGGCCGTTCGTTACATTCGCATGCGCGTGCCAAGAGAGATGCGAGAGGTACATGTTCAAGGCGGATGATTTCCGGTTGAGCTTCTCAACGTGGGCGGCCCCGGGCAAGACCATCCCCCAGCTCGTGGAGGCCGCGAAGGCGTGGGGGTATGCCGGCGTCGAGCTCGTTATGGGCGGCCCCGGCGCGAGCGCTCACGCCCACGGTCTGGATGCCGACACCCCACCCGGGCGCCTCGCTGAGGCGAGACACACGCTCGCCAGCTCGGGAGTGGACGTGAGTTGCGTCTCTCCGAATCTCCCCTTCGGCCCGGGCCAGGCCCCCGTCGACGAGCTCAAGCGGTACGTCGCCCTGGCCGAGACCCTCGGTTGCAAGTGCGTGCGGATCCAGGGGCCGTCGCTCTCGCGGGAAAGGGGAGAGCTCGCGGGCCTCATCGACTCGTTCGCCGACGCTATCGCCGATGCCATCACGTTCGCCGAGCAGTCGAGCGTCTCGATACTCCTGGATACGACTGACGATTTCGCCAGCACCAAGTATGTGCGGGAAGTGGTCAAACAGGTCTACAGCGAGCGCTTCGGCGTGCTCTGGGATGTGGCTGCGACTTTCCGCGCCCTGGAGACCGTCGAGGAGGCCTTCGATAACATCTCCGGCCAGGTCAGGCACGTCCACGTGGCGGACTTCCGATACGCCGAGGGACGCACCAAGGTGGTGAGCGTCCCGCTCGCCGAGGGCGAGGTCCCGTTCGCCGCGGCGATCGGGTGCCTAGCGCGCGACGGCTTCGAGGGGTTCCTCTCGCTCGACATGCGCGAAGGTGTCTCCGACGAGCTCCTGGCGCAGGGTGCGAAGGTGCTCGCCAAGCTCGTCGCGGAGGCCTTCTCCTCGCCAGTCGAGATCCAGAAGTAGCGGAAGCAACCGAACCGTTTCCCTCCTGGGTGGCCACTGTTCCTCTGGGACTGGCTGCGCGGGCGCTCGGCACCACGTCCGGCCTCGAACAGGTCGAACGATTCGACTCGCTCGCTGTCCTCGCCAGATGCTCCCACCGCTGCCGCAACGGGCCGGATACTCACGATCGTTGACCGGGCGGACGGCTGGCCGCCGGGCTGAATCGCCGAGGCATTCCGCCCGGCACCGAGCACCGTCCGCCAAACGCTCGACCGCTAGGCCCGGCCGGGCTCATCGACAGGCGCGAGGACAACGGGCGCCGGAAGGCCGACGAGGATCTCGCGGCTTTGACATCGCTTCCATGCGCCGCGAGTGCCGGCACCTCGACCGCCGGACCCGGACTCTCGCGGCCGCGCAGCGCTAGCGGGACCGGGGCGGGGCGCCTCCGGGGGTCCACCGGTAGAACAGGTTCTTGCCGCGCCCGTCATCCTCTTCCAGGATGAGATACTCGCCGTTCCTCCTCCGGTAGACGCTGAGGCATTCGCAGGCGTCCATCCAGCCCACGCCCCAGTCGTCCGGGGGCTCGATGTATCCCACCGCGGCGCCCGTCCGGATATCGTAGACGTCGATATGGCCCCGTGCGATCGCCCGGCCGCCGGCCCGACCGCGGTCGGCCACCGCGACGAACACGTAGTCTCCCGCGACGTCGAAGGAGATCGGCTCGCAGCTCGAGCCCGGCTCGAAGGTGCAGGTCACCTGCCAGGTCGCCGTCCGGTTCCCCCGGCTCCAGCGGTCGTACCGGCAGAGCCGGTTCCCCATGGACTTCCAGTGGTGCGTCTTCTCCCCTTCGAAGGTTCCCCCCAGGATCATCACGTCGGTGGCCGGATCGTATCGGACCCGGCGCACGGCGCCGAACGGGCGGGGGGCCGGGATCGTCTCGAAGGCGCCTTCGTAGACGGGCACGCCGCGCGGGTCCACGCCGCGAAAGGCGATCTTCCGCAGCGGACCCCAGCAGGTCATCCAGATGTCCCCCCGCGCGTCCACGAAGGCGCTGTTCCCGCCGTAGGCGTCGTGCACGTCCGTCCGGGTGTATTCGTCCGGATCGAACTGGCCGTTCCCGTTCGCGTCCCGCCACATCCAGTGGCCCTCCGGGGCGTGCGGGTACTTGCGGGAGTTGGACCAGATCGCGCAGGGGATCATGACCTCGCCGTCCGTGGCGGGACTCAGGCGGTAGAAGCACAGGGGCGACTGGCCCGACCCCATCCCTGTCGTAATGATGAAGGTCCGGTTCTCGAGTCGGCGGACGTAGACCCCGGCGTTCTCGTACTGCACGAACCGCGGATCGTAGGGATACTTGTAGAAGTTGGCCGTGAAGGCGGCGAGGACCGCCTCCTGCCCGGGCGGCCTCGTCAGGTCGACGTCGTACCGCTCGGTCATCCCGTAGATGATCTTCCCGTCGGAGGCCGGGTCGACGGCCCCCACGTCGGTGAAGACGACTCCGTAGCGCCTCCACTGCAGCGCCCCGGCGGGCGAGTATTTCTCCAGCCACACGCCTGGCCCCGTCGTCCGGTGCTCTGTGTTGGCGACGTAGAGGGCCCCAGAGGCGTCCACCCCGATCCCGCGGATCTGGTGGAACTTGAGGGGGCCGAGGGCGCCCGGGGTCCCGGAGAAGATCCCTCCTCGGGCCCCGATGGTCCCCGCCGGCCTCGGCCGGGTGGTGATATCCCGATAGACAAGGACGCACTCGTTCGGGCCCACGTCGCCCACGAGCAGTCTTCCCGTCCGGTCGACGCAGAAGCAGCCCGCCCGGCTGCCTTCTGGGAGCGTGATGGACTGCGGCAGGGGGCGGCCCTGCGCGTCGAAGCGCTTGAACACCGTGGCCTCGATACCGATCGCCACCCAGAGCGCCCCCTCGCCGTCCACGGCCAGAGGCCCCGGATCGGCCACCTCCCACGAGCGCTTCAGAGCCATCGACTCGGCGTCGTAGACCCGGATCTTGTTATCGAAAGGGCACGACACGAAGAGCTCGTCCTCGGTGGCGGCCAGCCCGCGGATGTGGACGCTGTCGGAGGGCTGGGAGGTGTCCACCTCGTGGACGGGGAGGAAGCAGCCGGGCGGGCTGTCCTTCCCCCCCTTGCCGCCCGGGAAGGGAGGTCCGCCGCCGATCTCGGCCCGGGACCGCCGGCTGACGCCGTACCAATCCTTCCCGGCGGGGGGCCAGTTGGCCGGGTTCTTCAGGCCGCCTCCCTCGTTGTTGTATTGCTGGGAGAAGAAGACGTACTTCGTGTTGGCCGTCACCGCCCGTCCCCCGCCGTGCCCCCAGCCGTGATACCCCGGCATGTGCGGCCGCGGCTGGACCGTGCCGTCCGGCGCGATCACGGCGACGTTGCCGCCGCCCTCTTCCCAGCGGATGTTGGTATAGGTGGTGCCGTCGGGCGTCACGAACATTCCTTCGATGCCCTGGGGCATGAAGGAGGCGTCGGCATGGGAGTTGCCGAACCAGGAACAGACGACCTCCAGACGCGGGGGGCCGGCGGGTTCCTGCGCTGCGGCGGATGCGGCCGCCACCAGGAGCCAGCCGAGGGCGGGACATCCCCCCCGGAGCTTCTCCAGGTTCTCGGTTCGCATCCCCGACCCCCTTCGCAACCGTTCGACCGCTCCGCCGGCGAGACAGTCCACGCTCCCCGAGCCCGCTCTCGAGGGACTTCGCGTCCAGTTCCAAGAACAGACACTCGCGGCGGCGCTACCCAGGGCGGACCGGGGCTCGTGGCCCGAGCCGCGCCTGCCCCTGGCGCGCCTCGCGCGTCCCGGGCAGTCCCGCGAGGTCTCCGCGATCGTCGACTCCTCTCTCGTCAACCCCCTCGGAACCGCACTCCGCCGCGACCTACTCGAACACCACCATCAGGTGGCCGCGGAGCTCCGGGACGACGACGTACGTCCGCCCGTCCCTGTGAGCGAAGGGAAGCTCCCGCACGTCCGGCGCGGTAGTGACCCGGCCGGGGGCGGAGTCCTGCGCCAGAGACAGCTCGAGGTTCCTGAGCGGCACGATGTCCTCGACGATGTCGAGCGTAGGCGTGCGCCGCTGGGGACAGAAACCCAGGAGATGGACGACCGTCCGCTTCGCCTGTCGCGTGACGGTGACCTCAACGAAGCTCGGCGAGTCCAGCCGCACGAGCGGCCTGGGCAGGAGCCTCGCGAGGCAGGCCCCGAGCAGCCGCCTGAAGGGCAGGTTCCCGTGCGTCGCGTAGGCCTGGAAGATGGGGTAGGCGATCGTGATCGCCCTCCCGCGCTCGACCGCCGCAGCGTAGGGCGAGACCCTGTCTGGCGGCGTCTGCGCGTGGGAGGAGAAGTGACGCCAGGACCTATCGAAGTAGGGCTCGACGACGCGCGCCAGGACCTTCGCGCCCCGGGCGGGCCTGAGCCTGAGCCCGCGCTCGTACATCACGTGGTCGGTCCCGGTCTCGGCCGCGGAGAGCTCCCGCTCGAAACGGAAGTACGTCGTGCCGAACGGAGACTCGCCCTCGCACGCGATGCCTAGTTCCTCGAGGGCGGGCCTTCCGTCCGCGCCGAGCGCGGCCCGCCCGCTCACGAGCAGCGAGCCGCCGCGTGCCAGGTGCCGGCGCAGGGCTGCGCGGAGCTTCTCGTCGATGACCAGAGACTCCGTCGCGATCACGAGCTCGTATCCCTCGAGCCCGGCCCCGGGCGGGAGGATGTCGAACTGGTGATGGAGCTCCTGCAGGGCCCTGACGACCCCCTCGCTCGCCGAGCCCGGCCTCGTGTGGTACTCCTCCGCCGGCCGCAGGACCGCGATCTGTGCAACCGTCCTGGCGCCCTCGCACCAGCTCTCGCAGCGCTCGACGTGGGCGTAGACCTTGCCTATCAGCGCGTAGGCCGCGCGGTCCAGTGTCCCGCGCGGGTGTAGCTGATCGCCCACGCTGCACCGCGCCCCGTGGGCGAGCATCTGGCAGCACTCGTAGAGGAGGGCCGCCTCAGGCTTCAGGCCGCCGAAGTCGGCCCAGCTCTTGTGGAAGCGGGCGGTCATGCCCAGGTAGGGCAGCCCGAAGACCCTCACGAATCTGACGTTGAGCGGAAAATACGTGTAGCCCCAGCCGCCGGTCGGGAGGGCCTCTATCTCGACGTGGCGCAGGTACTTCTTCTCCTCCACGAGGTTGGAGAGCGGGCGGCTGTTGAACCACACCGGCACCGCGCGGCCCCTGTGGGCGCGGTCGATCATACGCTTGTAGCGCTCCATGTACCGGTGCACGACGAGCCTGGAGTAGCGCCTGCGGTCCGCTTCGCTCTCGGGGTCGAGGCCCTCGCGGAGCATCCCGTCTATCGCCCACTTCGACGAGCTCGGCTGGTCCCAGCACATGTCCAGGAAGATCTCGTCGACGGGTGCGTACTTTCTGAGCACCTCGTCGAGCTGGTCGGCCAGATAGTCCTGGTAGGGGCTCGACATGTCAACGATATGCCAACCCGCGCTGAAGGGTCCCGCGCTCACGGGTGCGCCGTCCGGCTTGAGCGCCAGCCACTCCGGGTGCTCGCGCGCGGCGAACTCGTCGCACTGCACGCTGAGATAGATGGGCGCGCGTATGCCGCGCCTGTGGAGCGCCTCTAGCTGCTCGCCGAGGAGGTCGAGGCCCTTTCTGAGCCCCGGGTGGCGCGCCGGATGCCGCGTGTCGTAGTAAAGGTGCCCGTGGTGGCACTTGGCGAACACGGTGACGCTGTTCACGTGCGCCTCGGCGAAGACGCTTGCGAACTCCTCTGCGTCGAAGTCCCTGCCGACGTCACGGATCCAGGGACCCGTGTGGAAGTCCAGGTGTATCTGCCTGAAAGGCAGCCATGTCCCGGCCATCGCGCCCTCCCTCCACGCTGTTCGAAGCAATCGGCGAGGATTCGACGATCGGCCCGAACGACCGTCAATAACGACACGCAAGAGCCGCCCTGGCCCCGGGGCGGTCGCCCGCCGGGCGGGTCACTTGCCGAGCCTGAGCCTCTGCCCCAGGCGCTCGTCGAGCGAGCCGATCTTGGCCATCTCCGCGACGACCTTTTCGACGTCGTACTCCACGCGGTGGTAGCGCACGGTGTCCCCGTCCAACGTCACGTAGCAGGCGCGCGGGTCGCCGTCGCGCGGCTGCCCGACGGACCCCACGTTCACCACCGCCTTCGCGTTCTCGGCCACCTTGTAGCTCCCGTCCTGGAGCTTGCTCGGATGAAGGAACTTGTAGTCTCCCGTGAAGACGCCCGGGTGGTGGGTGTGGCCGACGAAGCACAGCCACTCCACTCGCGTGAAGATGTCCCGTATCTTGTCGCTCGGCCCGAAGCCCATGTCCAGGGTGTCCGATTCCTCAATGTACTCCATCACCGGATCGCGGGGGGATCCGTGCACGTAGAGTACCCTGCCCTCTGTGTACCGATCGGGCAGGTTGCGCAGAAAGTCCCAGCGGGCCCGCTTGGGCCAGAGGCTCATCGGTCCGGGCTTCACCTGCTCGCGCGTCCAGTCTATGGCATCGCGGGCGTACTTGTGGAAGCCGAACGCCTGGGTCAGAACGGCCACGTCGTGGTTGCCGCACAGGACTATCTCGCAGCGCTCCCGCACAAGGTCGATGCACTCGATGGGGTTGGGACCGTAACCGACGACATCACCCAGGCAGATGATGCGCTTGATCGAGCGCCGGTCGATGTCGGCTATCACAGCTTCGAGGGCCGGCAGGTTCCCATGGATATCCGAGATGATCGCGTGCAAGCCAGTTCTCTCCCGGCCAGGTGTCAGCCTGCTAGCACCATATTGGCGGAACGCGGATGCAAGTCACGGCGGACCTGCTCGACGTAGTGTTTCCGCCGGGGCCGCGCCCCACCCTTGCACCGGCGGCTTCGGGCGCCACGAGGACGCCCCAGCCGCCGCAGGCCCACCTTCGCCACGCTCGCAGCTCTGGCCCCGCCGCGGAGACCCCGCGAAGGAGCGCTATCTCCCGGTCCTGAGCCGCTCACCCAGGGTGTTGTCGAGCGACGGCGTGGCCCTGATCTTGGCCACGACGGGCTCGATATCGTACTCTACACGGTGGAACACCACCGTGTCCACGTCGAAAGTCACGTAGCAGGCCCTAGGGTCCCCGTCGCGCGGCTGCCCCACCGAGCCGACGTTGATCAGGGCCTTTTCCCCCGAAAGCATATAGACGCCGAAGAGCTCGTCCGGCCGCGAGAAACCCTCCTGGGTGAACACCCCGGGGATGTGCGAGTGCCCGATGAAGCAGACGGACTCCGTGGCCTCGAAGATCGCCGACATCTTCTCCTTGTTCTTGGCGTCCCTGGGGGTCACGTATTCCTTGGTGGGGTTCCGGGGGCTGCCGTGGACATAGATCAGGCCATCGATGTTCACCTTGATCTTGAAGCTCTCGATCAGGGAACGGTAGCTCTCGGGCGAGCCCGGCATCGCCGCCTCTCCCATGAGCTGCTCGTGCGTCCACTGCACCGCGCGCCGGGCGCGGCTGTTGAAGGCGCCAGCCTCGCCCGAGAGCAGCGCCTCCTCGTGGTTGCCCCTGATGAGCACGTCCGCGGTCCGGATCAGCTCCAGGCACTCCCGAGGATTCGGACCGTACCCGATGACATCGCCGAGACAGACGATCTCGCGAATGCCCCGGGACTTGATGTCGGCGAGCACCGCCTGAAGCGCCTCGAGGTTGCCGTGGATGTCTGACAGGATGGCCTTCATGTCTGTCCGACGGACTGCCAGGCTGACCCTCCGTGTGCCCTGTCGCGGCGGACGGCGCGATCCGGATTGTCCTTCCCAGCCGGCGGTCGCGTCAAGCGTGTTTGCGCCTGAGTCATCCCCAACTATTCACGCCGGCGCCGCGCCGGAGCGGCGCGGATGGGCTCCCGAGCGCCCTGTCCACCGGCTCCCAGGCCGATCCGCAGGGCGGCCAGGTCCCTCCGACCGTCCGGCGCGCCGCTCGGCTCGCTGTGCACGTCCGGCGCGACGATCATGGGGACTCCTCAACCCTAGCCGCCTCTCGCCGCAGCAGCCATCGTGGCGGGAGGAGTCCCGCCCCTCACCATATCACCCGCCCGCCGGACCGGCCCGGGACGCGAAGCGGTTCTTAGCTCCACTGCGCCGCCCTCGAAGAGAGCCGGCTACTTCTGGCCCTCGAGCCTCTCCAGGGGCTTCGCGTTCCCGTAGACCGGTTTCGGCCCGCCGCTCGGCGCCGCCCAGCGGACGGCGTTCGCGATCACCTTCAGCACGTTCGGATCGTGGTACGTAGGGAAGGTCTCGTGCCCCGGGCGGAAGTAGAAGATCCTGCCCGACGCCCTCTGGTAGGCGCAGCCGCTCCTGAATACCTCGCCGCCCTGGAACCAGCTCACCATCACGAGCTCGTCCGGGGCCGGGACGTCGAAGCGCTCGCCGTACATCTCCTCGTGCTCGAGCTCGAAGTGTTCGGGGAGCCCCGCGGCGACGGGGTGGCCCGGTTCGACGACCCAGATGCGCTCGCGCTCGGCGGCCTCGCGCCACTTCAGGTCGCAGGTCGTGCCCATCAGCCTTCGGAAGGGCTTGGAGGCATGGGCCGAGTGGAGCGGCACGAAGCCCATCCCCGCCCATACGCGCGAGACGACCCTGTCGACCACCGCGTCCTTCACCTCGCCGTGAGCCAGGTGCCCCCACCAGATGAGCACGTCGGTCTCGGCGAGAACCTTCTCGGTGAGTCCGTGCTCCGGCTCGTCGAGCGTGGCGGTTCGCACCTGCATGCCCGGCTGCGAGGACAGGTGCTTCGCGATGGCCGCGTGCATGCCGTCGGGGTAGATTTTCGCCACGGCCGGGTTCTTCTTTTCGTGCCGGAACTCGCCCCAAACCGTCACTCTGATCGGAGACCCCATTTCCTCAGTCCTTTCCCTGGCCCGCCTTGCGGGCCCGCCCGGGGCGCCTATATCGCACCGGTTAGCATGTGTTTCAAGAGCCTTTGACGGGTCCGTGCTGCGCGCCCGCCCCGAGCGACGGCCGCGCCGGAAGGCCGGGGGCGAGCTGGTTCGGGGCCTTGACTCGTCTCGCTCGCGCCACCAGCATCGTGCTCATTGTGAGAGCCCGCTCATGGAAGGGGCCTCCAGGGATGTCCGTGAGCGAAGGCGAGCAGTCCTCGGTCGGCGAACAGGGACGAGGCCGCGACGCGGCGATCGACCGTCGGCGGCCCCGCGATGCCGACTGTGCATGCGCGCCCGACTCCTCGCCGCACGGACAGGGGCGCAGGGCGGTCGTCATCGTCGCCCCGGCCGGTCCGGGAGAGCTCGCCGACTCCTTCCGAAAACGCTACGACCCGGAGTGGTTCGAGCGCGTCCCCCCGCACGTGAGCCTCCTGGGCCCCTTCGAGGCCCGCGAGCCGGACGCGGAGCTCGCGCTCGCCCTGGGGTGGGCCCTGGCGGGCTGCTCTCCCTTCAGAATCCGGCTGGGTCCGCCGGGGGCCTTCCTGGTCCCCGAGCTCGTGCTCTTCTTCACAGTGCGCGACGAGGAGCCTCTTCGCGACCTTCACGCTAGGGTGCTGCGGGCGCTCCCTGCGTACGCGCCGGCGCGACAGTTCCACCCCCACCTCACAGTGGGGAGGTTCGCGTCCGAGGCTGCGCTTTCGGGGGCGCTCGCCGAGCTCAAGGAGGCGTACGCGAAGGCCCTCGCCGCGGGGGCGAGCTCCACGCTCGAGTTCCCTGTGCCGGAAGTGCAGCTCTACGGCGAGCACCCGCAGACCGGCGTCTACAGTTCTGTCGCGAGCGTCGCGCTCGGAGGACGGTCGGCGGCCCCCGCGTAGGATGCGCTGGAGGCTGTTGCTGGACTCTGGCGACTCGATTAGCCTTCGTTACAGCCTCGCTGGGCCATGCGGGCGGCCTCGGCCCGGGAGAGGCACGGACAATGACGGAGAGGTCGGGCTGAAGATGCTCCTTTCGATATGGCGGGACTTCCGCGCGATAGCGGAGCGCGACCCGGCGGCGCGGTGGTTCCTGGACAGGCTGCTCTGCCATCCGGGCTTCCACGCCCTGGTCGCCTACAGGGTCGCGCACCTACTCTGGAGGCTCCGGCTCAAGCTCCTCGCTCGGCTGGTGAGCACCCTGGCGAGGTTTCTCACCGGCGTCGAGATCCACCCCGGCGCCCGGATCGGCTCCGGGGTCGTCATAGACCACGGGATGGGCGTGGTGATCGGCGAGACGAGCGTCGTCGGCGACAACGTCACCATGTTCCAGGGCGTGACCCTGGGCGGCACGGGCAAGGAGCGGGGCAAGCGGCATCCGACGGTCGAGTCAGGCGTCGTGATCGGCGCGGGGGCGCAGGTCCTGGGCAACATCACCATAGGCGCGAACGCGCGCGTGGGCGCGGGCTCCGTCGTGATCCGCGACGTCCCGCCGGGGGCGACCGTGGTGGGCGTTCCGGGCAGGGTGGTGGTCAAGGACGGCGTGCGCGTGCAACCGGCCTCGCTCGATCACGGCGACCTCCCCGACCCCATACGCGAGGCCCTGGAGAATCTCGCCGAGAGGCTGAAGAAGGACGAGGAGCGCTTAGCCCGCGAGCGCACGATCTTGAACGACATCGAGGATTGCAAGCGCAGGGAGGTCTCGCGGCTGAGGATCACCGAGCCGGAAGAGGCGCTCAGGGGGCGCGCGCGCTCGGCCCCGGCGAGCAGGGGTTTCGCCTCGGCGCTCGCCGCAGGCCCGGGCTCGGCGCTCCCCTGCCTGATCGGCGAGATCAAGCGCGCCTCGCCCTCGGCGGGGCTCCTGCGCGAGGACTTCGATCCGGCCGAACTCGCCCGCGCCTACGAGCGGGGCGGGGCGAGGGCCCTCTCGGTGCTCACCGATCGCTGCTACTTCAAGGGGGAGCTCGCCCACCTGGGCGAGGCCCGCTCGAGCGTCGCGCTCCCCGTGCTCCGCAAGGACTTCATCCTGGACGAGCTCCAAGTCCTGGAGTCGCGCGCCGCGGGGGCCGACGCCGTGCTCCTCGTGGCGAGGCTCCTCTCGCAGGAGGAGCTCTGCCGGCTCGCCCGCACCGCCGCCGCGCTGGGGATGGACTCTCTGGTGGAGGTCCACGACTCGCGCGAGCTGGCGAAGGCGCTGCGCGCTGGCGCAAGGCTCATAGGCATCAACAACCGCGACCTGGCGAGCTTCGAGACGAACCTGGAGACGACGTTACGGCTCGCGCCGGAGGTCCCCGACGACGTGACGCTCGTCTCGGAATCGGGGATAAGGACCCGCGAGGACCTCGTCAGGCTGCGCGCATGCGGGGTGGACGCGGTGCTCGTCGGGGAGACGTTCATGCGCGCAAAAGACGTGGAGGCGAAAGTCCGCGAGTTCCTCGCGCCGATGGAGAACCGAGCGGGCGCGTGACGCCGACACGGCGCTGAGTCGGCGACATGAGAGACTGTGGCAGCTCCCGCTCCCCGGCCCAGGCCGGAGCTCCGCCGGGCGCGCTCGAGGTCCGACGCCGGGATTCGGAGGCGAACGCATGAGGCTCGAACATGTCGCCCTCAACGTGGCCGACCCTGTGGCGTTCGCGCGCTGGTACGTCAAGAACCTGGGCTTTCGCGTCGTGAGGAGCTCCGGCGCGCCCCAGTTCGCGCACTTCATGGCTGACGCCTCGGGGAGCGTGCTCCTCGAGGTCTATCTGAACGCGAGGGTGAGAATACCCGACTACTTCACGTGGTATCCGGCGAACTTTCACATCGCGTTCGCTTCCGAGGACGTCCGCGCCGACCGCGACAGGCTCCTCAGGGCGGGCGCGAGCCTGGTCGCAGACGTCTCGGGGCCCGCGAGGCCCGGCGAAGACGAGGTCGTCATGCTCCGCGACCCCTGGGGCGTGCCGATACAGCTCGCGAAGAGGGCGGCACCTATGCTGTGACGCGCTGGCCCCTCGAGCCCGGCCCGGAGCGCTCCATGCGTATGGGTGGACCCGTCCAGAGGTCGTTCGCAGGCTCCGACGAATGGATCGCCGAGCTTGATCTCGAGCCCCGGGCGCTTCTTCGAGACGGGCGCGCTCATCCGGGAATGCATAGCGAAGCTCGGGCCATGGATCAGAAGCTGCCATGCCAAGGACGTAGCCCTCTCGGGCAGGCTCACGGTCCACATCGATGAGGTCCGACCGGGCGCGGGCGGGCTCGATTACCGGACCTACCTCCGCGAGCTCGACGCCCTGGACGCAGACCTGCCGCTCATGCTGGAGCACCTCTCGACCGAACAGGAATACGCCCAGGCGGCGAGCTATATCCGCTCCGCCGCGGCCGCGGTCGGGGCGAGGATCGTAGGCGGCTCGGCGCACCGGTAAATGCGGCCCCGCAACCGCCAGGACCGCGCAGCGATGCCGCGGCACCGCACCCAGGAAAAGACGCGGGCCGGCGGCTGCGGCCGCCGGCCCCTGTCCGCTGCGTCGCGCGACCTAGAAGTGGTACGCCAGGGTCACCCGGCCGATGAGGCCGCTCATGTCCAGCTCGTCCAGGGTCCCGCTGTCGAGGGCCGCCTTGCTTATGTCGTAGATGGCCTCGACCCCCAGGTTGAACCCCGCCGGGAGGACGATGTTCGCGCCTACGAGCAGCCTGTAACCCAGGGCGCTATCCACGTTCTGCACGGTCGTCATCGCCTCGCTCAGATCGTTGACGTTCCAGACGAGGCCGCCGCCCATGACCAGCTTCGCCGCGGTCGCGCCGATCACGTACCGCGCCGTCACGGCGATCGGTATCACGGTCAACTCCTCGCCGTCGCTCAGGCCCTCGGGCGTGTACTCGTAGCTCCTCCAGCCGACCATGGCCTCGACCTGGAGCATGGCCACGTCGATGCGCGCGAAGAGGTCGACCTGGTACGTGTTCTCGAGCGTACTCTCGTTGGGCACGACCGCAGAGATGCCAGCGCCGACGTTGAGCTTGGGGAGCTCGATGCACCCTCCCAGGCCCAGCACCAAGACCAGAGGCAGAATCCTTCGCATCCGCGTCTCCTTCCGCCCCACAGGGGCCTACGGCCCAGCCCCATCCTGACGGTACAGTACCACACGGATGGCCCGTGTCAAGCCTCGCGCGGCGACCCTTCACCCCCCTTCCTGCCGCGCGCCTCGCCACCCCCACGGATATATCGCCTCTCTGGGGCGAGGACTTGACCCCGGCTCCGGGTTTCGAAGAAGGTCCCGCGTCCGCCCTTGCGACGCCCCCGGCGTCAGCGCGATGAGGCATATGCAAACACGTTCACCGCGGCCCTGGCGACGCCGGAGCGGACGCCTATCCCGCGCGAGCCGAGGATCGTGTAGAGGCCCTCCGGGGCCGCGAGGACCGCGACCCTGGCGCACGATCCGTCATTCGCGGCCAGGGCGAAGAGGCGCGGCGGAGACGTCGCCCCGCGAGAGGCGGGACCAGCCAGCACCTCCGAATCCCAGCCGATCGCCGCGACTGCGGGCCGGCTCGCGGCGGACTCCCCGTGCGGGCGGGGCGCGAGCCGGGAGGCCAGCGCCAGCACCTCGGCCTCCGGGCAACCGGGCCCCCCCTCCACCACGACGAAGCCTCCCCCGCGGACGAAGGCGGCGAGCTCACGCAGGTCGTCCTCGGCAGGGGGAGACTCGCCATCGACCAGCAGGGCGACGAGCGCCGAACGACGCAGGAGCGACCCCGCTGCGGGGAGTTCGCCCCGGCCCAGTGCGCGGAGCTCGAGCCCCGTCCCGAGGCCGGTCCACCGGACCAGCGCGAGTTCGAGCGCCCGGACGGCGGCCGGGTCCAGGCCCCTCCCGCCCGGGGCGAGCGCGGTGACGACCGCCCGCGCGCCGTGTCGGCCCGGGCCGAGTTCGAGCCGCGCCTCCGAGAGGAAGAGCGCCGCGAAGGCGGTCGGGAAGTCGTGCGCGTCGCCGGCCCAGGTCCCGTCCGGCCTCTGCTCGCGCACGAGCGCTGAGGCGCCCTCGCGGGCCCAGTGCGGCTCGGGGAAGCCCCCGGCGGCGCGGGCGAGTGCCGCGAGCGCCGCCAGGTAATAGAAGCGATGGGCGGCGCTCCCTGTGGACGTGCGGGCGGCGGGGTCCTCGCCGGGGTTCGAGTCCACCGCGAAGTGCGACCTGAGCCAGGCGATGGCCCGCGAGGCCGCGGGCGAGCCGGGGTCGCCCCCCGCATAGAGGAGAGACGCCACCCCCTCCGCGGTCATCGAGCCTGTGGGGCGCAGCCCGGATTCACGGCGGTAGGCCCAGCCCCCGTTCTCGAGCTGCGAGCGCTCGAGGTACTCCTCCAGCGCGCGCCAGACCTCCGAGCCCACGCGGACCCCGAGCCTGTCGGCCGCGTCGAGACCCGCTGCGGCGAAGCCGGTCCGCGAGAGGTCGCCCCAGCCGCCGCGGTCATCCCGGAGCTCAAGGAGCCTCCCGGCGAGCTCCTCGGCGATCGAGGGCGGCGCCCAGGCCGTCCTCCTCTCGGCGAGCTGCTCCAGCAGGAGAAGCAGGAGCGCCGCGTGGTACGTGCCGACGTAGGCGTCCGCGGTCGCTGCCCGCACGTCGGCGAAGGCGCGCGCGAGCGCCCCCGAGACCGCAGGGTGGGAGGGGGAGGCCCCCGCGCGGAGCGCCGCGAGCGCCGCGAGCGCCATCTCGCCGACGGTGAGCTCTCCCGCTAGCTCCCTCCCCGAAAGGAGCGCGCCCCGCGCGAGTTCGAGCGCCGCGTCCACACTGCGTGCGAGGTCTTCGTCGCCGGCTGCGCCCGAGACCGCCAAGAGCGCGAGGAGCGCGACCTGCGCCGTGCCGGCTCGAGCCGCGCTGTGCCCGCTCGGAGTCCGCATGGCCCACATGGTATGCCGGGCGGGGCCTCTGTGTCCAGGGCGCCCCAACGCGCTCCAGAAAGCGGCGGATCACGCCGATACATCATTCGGTTGGAGGGCCTCGTGCGAAACATGGACTCTTCGGCGGCAAGGCGGCTCTGGGGACCGTCCGCGCCCAGTCCGCTACGGGTCGTGCCCCGGCCCCGCGCGATGCACCCTGCGATCGAGGAGTTCGTGTCGGCGCTCAGGGCGCATAACGCCTCGGAGCGGACCGTCGCCGCCTACGCGGGCGACCTCGAGCAGTTCGTCGAGTTTCTCTGCGTGCGCGGCATGGGGGAGGCGTTCCCAGGGCAGGTGGATCGTTTCCACCTCCGCTCCTATCTCGCGGATCTCGCCCGGAGCGGCGCCGCGAGGACCACCCAGGCGAGGAAGCTCGCGAGCCTCAGGGCGTTCTACAGACATCTCGTCCGCACGGGCCGCCTGGAGCGGAACCCGGCCCTGGCGCTGCGCACGCCGAGGGCCGACCGGAGACTCCCCGGCTTCCTGAGCGAGGAAGAGGCCGCCGCGGTGATCGACGCCGCCGGGCTCGCCGGCGCCGAGCCTGCGCGGGACCGCGCGATCCTCGAGGTCCTCTACGGCGGAGGGCTCCGGGTGAGCGAGCTCGTCGCCCTCGACGACTCCGACTTGGACCTGGACGCAGGCCTCGCCCGCGTCAGGGGCAAGGGCAGGAAGGAGCGCCTGGCTCCGCTCGGGAGGAGCGCGTGCGCCGCACTGAGAGAATACCTCGCGACCCGTCGGCGCTCGCCCGGTGAACGCGCAGTCTTCGTGAACCGCCGCGGAAAGCGCCTCACCTCGAGGTCGGTCGCGAGGATCGTGGGCTCCGCGGCGGCAGGCGCGGCCGTCCCGAGGCGGGTGAGCCCCCACACGTTCAGGCATTCCTTCGCGACGCACCTCCTGGACAGGGGCGCCGACCTCCGGAGCGTCCAGGAGCTCCTGGGGCATGCCTCGATCTCGACGACCCAGGTCTACACGCACGTGACCGCGGAGAGGCTGCGGCGGGCCTACGATTCGGCCCATCCGCGCGCGTAGCGGACGACGGCGCGGCCTCTCTCGGTGGCGCGGTCGTCGGGTCAATCCGTCCGCGCGCCTGACATGGCGCGCAGTAGCGCGCGGATATTCTCCGCGACCTTCCCGCCGGCGAGCGAGGCCGAGATCGCGCAGACCATGTCGGCCCCCGCCTCGACGGCCGAGCGCACGTTCCCGGCATGGAGCCCGCCTATCGCGACGAGGGGCAGCCGCGTGGCCGCGCGGATGCGGGCGAGCCCCTCGAGGCCGAGCGGCGGCCCGGCGTCCGGCTTGGTAGGGGTCGCGAAGACGGGGCTCGCGGAGACGTAATCCGCCCCGTCGCGCTCGGCGGCTCGCGAGTCCTCCACGCCGCCCGCGGAGATTCCGATGATCGCGCCCTCCCCGAGGGCACGCCTCGCCTCGCGCAGGGGCAGGTCGAGCTGGCCGAGGTGGACCCCGTCCGCGCCGATCTCCGCGGCGAGCTCCACGTCGTCGTTCACTACGAAGGGCGTGCCGTGTGCGCGGCAGATCTCGAGGAGGCACGCAGCCTCCTCGCGCCTGGCGGAGTATGGCGCCTCTTTCTCCCGGTACTGGATCATGACCGCGCCTGCGGAGAGGGCCTGGCGCACGTCTTCCAGGATGCCGTTCATCGTGAGCCTGGAGTCGGTGATGAAGTAGAAGCCCTTCCAGTCCCGCGCGGGCCTCACGCCGCGACCTCCTCGGCCTCGAGGACCAGCCCCTCGGGAGCGCGGGCCATCGAGTCGATCGCGTCGAAGAGCGAAGGTACGAACTCCCCCGGTCCGCGCGCGGAGAGCGCCGCGAGCTCCCCCGCCTTCTTGAACGCAGCGAGTCCTCGCGCCGTCGCCTCCGGGAGATCACCGCCTGCCGCGGCGAAGCAGCCGACCGTCGATGTGCTCATGCAACCCGTCCCGACGATCCGACCCATCATCTCGTGCCCGTAGCCGATCGCCCAGACCCGCCGCCCGTCGGAGACATAGTCCAGCCTCCCCGTGACGGCCACTACGTTCCCGAGCTTGGCGGCGAGCGCCTTCGCGGTCTCCGCGACGCCGGAGCCGACCGAGATCGACTCGACCCCCCGCACCTCGGCGCGGACGCCGGCGAGCGTGGCGATCTCTCCGGCGTTCCCCTTGAGGATGTCGATGCGCGAATCGCCGAGGAGCCTGAGGGCCTGCTCCGTCCTGAGCCTCGTCGCGCCCGCTCCTACCGCGTCCAGGATCACGGGCACCTTGAGCGAGTTCGCCTTCCTCGCCGCGACGAGCATCGCGTCGACGAGCTCCGGCGTGAGCGTCCCGATGTTGAGCACGAGCGCCCGCGCGAGGGCGACCATCTCCTCGACCTCCTCGCACGCGTGCGCCATCACGGGAAGGCAACCCCAGCGCCTCGTGACCTGGGCGCAATCGGAGATCGTCACCCAGTTCGTGATGTGGTGGACGAGCGGTCTGCGCTCGGCCATCGCCCTCAGGGCTCCGCCGACGTCGAGTCTCGTCACCCCCCGCCTCCTCCCCGCGGAACACGCCTGCGCTAGCCCCGCGCGAGGGGGCATATCCTCATGGGCGAGGCTAGCGTGCGACCGACCGGATCGGTAAGTATCCCCCTAGCCTGAGCATGTACCAACGATACGGGCTACGGCCGGCTCGTCAAGGCTGGGGATCGTTGACTCATCTCCGGTTTTCCTCGACCTATTCGGCGAGCATGCGCGCTAGGCACCTCGAGAATGGCCGCCGATCGCATATTACGCCCACTACATGTCGATGCACTCGTTCGCGATGGAGCGGGAGGCCCGCTCGACGTTGTGTTCGGCCGTGGCGCGGGTCTCCATCGCGCGAGGACTCGGCGGCGATTCGTCGCGGCGAAGGGGCATCCAGTCGAGAGACGCGTCTCGTCACCTGGGATGATTCAAGTGATTGGAGGCTTGACGCCCTTTCCGCGGGGTCGCTACCATCCCTACGGGGATGGGGGGATGCGTGATCCGCTGCCAAGTCGTCTGTGTAGCCCTCGCGTGCGTCGTCTTTGTGTCTGGTGTTCCCCCCTGCGGCTGCTCTAGGGAGGGGCGCCCGCGCGGGGGTCTGCCGGATGTGCCGCGGGAGCGGACGCTCGTCCTCGACTGCCCCGACAGCGGGGTCGGCACCGGGCAGTACGCGGACTGGAACTCGTTCAACCCTTTCATCCCCGGCGGGATCAGCCGGACCGGCTACAACTTCGTTTACGAGCCCCTCTATTTCTACAACGCCTATCGCGACGAGCTCATCCCTTGGGTGGCGGAGGGGCATTCGTGGAACGCAACTTACACGGAGGTGGCGATCCGGATCAGGAAGGGCGTGGAATGGAGCGACGGTCGCCCCTGGACGGCCCACGATCTCGTCTTCACGCTCGACATGCTCAGACGCAACGCGCCGTTCCTCGCGGGCTCGACCGACATCGCCGCGACGGTGGACGAGCTCGAGGCCCTGGACGATCACACGGCACGCATCTCGCTCAAGCGGCCGAGCCCGCGCTTCGTGTTCGATCACCTGACGAACAAGTTCATCACCGGCGTCACGCTCGTGCCGAGGCACGTGTGGGAGGGCCGTGACCCGAAGACCTTCCGCAACCTGGACATCGCCGGCGGGTCGCCCGTCGTGAGCGGGCCCTACAGGCTGGTCCAGTCCATTCCATCGAGGAAGGTCTGGGACTTGAGGCGCGACTGGTGGGCCGCGAGGATCGGCTTCCGGCCGCTCCCGAAGGTGGAGCGGATCATCTACCTGACGTACATGGGCGAGCCGCAGCGCGTGGAGCGGCTCGTCGCCGACGAGCTCGACTCGTCGCTCGAGCTCAGGGCCGCCAACATCGAGGCGCTGCTCGAGCGGAATCCCCGCGTGACGACCTGGTCCGGCAGGCAGAAGCCCTACGGCTACCTGGATCACTGGCCCGTGTCGCTGGGATTCAACGTCCTGGAGAAGCCGTACTCGGAGGCGGCGTTCCGCCGGGCAGTGGCCTTCGCGATAGACCGGCGGCAATTGGTCGAGGTCGGATACCGTGGCGCGGGGGAGGCGACGCTCGTCCCGTTCCCCGAGTTCCCGGCCATGAGGCCCTACGTGGAGGCGCTCGGGGACCTGTTCGAGAAGCATTCCCACGGCCAGTTCGACCCGGCCCGCTCCGCCGAGCTCATGGAGCGCTCCGGCTGGCGAAGGGGAGAGTCCGGTTTCTGGGAGAGGGCAGGCGAGCGCGCGAGCGTCCCGATCGAGGGCTACGTCTACATCTTCCAGGACATCGCCCCGGTGCTTGTCGAGCAGCTCCGCAGGGCGGGCTTCGACGCGTCCTTCAGGACGGCGGTGGATTGCTATAGCAGGATGGCGACCGGCCAGGCGCGGGCCTTCCTCTGCGGGACGAGCGGGAGCGTCAAGGACCCCTGCGCGACGCTCCTCCTCTTCCACAGCAGGCACGTCAGGCCGACGGGCGCGGCCGCGTCCACGTTCTGGAGGTGGTCGAACCCGCGTTTCGATTCGCTCGTGGAGCGTCTGGCCGAGCTGCCGGCCGAGGACCCTCGCTTCATGGAGCTCTACAGGGAAGCGATGGACATCTGGCTGGGCGAGCTGCCGGCGGTGCCGCTCGTCGCCTGGCACCAGAGGGTGCCGTACAACGAGACCCGTTGGAAGGGCTGGCCCACCGCGGCGAACCCCTACGTGAACGGGGCCTACTGGCACAAGACCTTCCTGCTAGTCCTCCTGGGGCTGGAACCCGTGCATCCGTGACACCGGGCGGCCGGGGGCTCGAGTGGCCCTCCCGCAGCGAGCTCCGTTCGCCTCTCGCCCTCTCAGCGATGAGGCGTTCGTAACGGTCTCGACTCTCGGGGACATGCCACTGAGGAAGCGGAGCATCTGGCGTCCTGCCGAAGCAGAAACCAGAGGAAAGCTCCGCTTGAGATCTCACGGGGGTAGACTAGGCTGCCAGAATGGAAGGAGCTGAACGGAATGCGCCGTCCATGTCGACACGCCCGCCAGGTGACCCGCAGGGCACCGAAGGAAACGAAGTTCGTGCGCCGGCCGCATCTGGCCTTGCTCTTCGCGATCCTCGCGCATGGTTGCCGGTCGGCCCCGACCATCCCGTCCCGGTCGCACCCGCCGGACCGCCCGGCACCGCCACCGACGGCCGACGGCGCCGAAGCGGCATCCCTGTCCGGACGCTGCACGCGCCGCACTGGGCCGGTGACGAGCCCAGACGGCGTGCGTTATGGCGCCGACATCGACGAATCGGTCGTTCAGCACACGATTCATGTTTCGCCGGACGTCGACGCTGCGGCGCCGCAGTCGGGTACCCCCTCCAGCCCGTACGGTTCCCTGGCCGCTGCGGCGCGCGCGGCGCTCGAGAAGCTCGAGGCGGGCGTTCCGACCCGCATTCTCCTCGCGCCGGGCATTTACCGACAGTCGTTCGGGTCGCTCGATTTCTCCCGGGGCGCGGCGTCGACGACACTTCTGGTGATCGAGGGCGCAGGGGACGGCCGGACCATCGTCAGTGGGGCCGACGCATTCCCCGGGGAGGCCTGGCGCGAGGAGGGCGGCGGCATCTGGTCGATCGCCTGGCCTCACGACCTCGGCAACACGAACGTCCCCTGGAACAAGATGACGAACGTCCTCGGCCAGAGGTCGGAGATGGCATGGATCGACGGCCGGCCCCTGGTGCCGCGGATCCTCGAAGAGTACGAGCTCTCGGGCTTCTGGACGGTGGAGACCGAGGAGTCTAAGCGGTCGGAGACCCGGGCCCGGTACGTCGGGTACCACGCGCCGGGCGATGCGCTCGTGCCGGGCTCCTTCGGCGTCGCGGAGCGCGAAGAGAATGGAAACCGCATATACGTCAGGCCTCCCCCGGACGTCGACCTGCGGGGCTCGACGGTCGAGCTTGCGGTCAGGCCTACACTGCTCGCCATGACCCCGAAGCGGAATCTCGTCCTGCGCGGCATCACCTTCGAGAAGACGGCGAGCCGCGTGTGGGTGTACGGCCCGGTCATCGATTTCGGCAAGCCCTGGGAAGGCGGCGCCTTCCGCGACGTGCTCATAGAGGGGTGCTCGTTCCTGTGGCACGCGTCGACGGGCCTGGCCTTGTCGAGAATGCACGGGCTGACCGTGCGCCGGTGCCGCTTCAACTACAACGGCGAGGGAGGCGCGAGCACGGGCGCGGTCAGCGGCGTCCTGTGGGAGGACAACGAGTCCTGCTTCAACGACTGGCGCACGTTCATGGGCGGCTCGCTGTGGGAGAACCACAACTCGGGCGGCGTGAAGTGGCACGAGTCGACGGACGTGCTCGTGCGCCGCCATCGGTCGATCGGAAACTTCGTCAACGGGCTCTGGTTCGACGTACACTGCCGCAACGTGACCGTGGAGGACTCGCTCGTCGCGTACAATGCGCGCGAGGGATTGTTCTTCGAGCTCGGCCAGGGGCCGTTCACCGCGCGGAGGTGCGTGCTGGCCAACAACGACTGGGTCCAGTTCGAGTGCATGGTCACCGGCGTGGCGAGGGCCGAACGATGCATCATGTACGCTTCTCGTCTGGGCTGCTGCTCGGTCAACCAGCACGTGCGCGACAACGAGCACGCGCGTAAGCAGCCGATCTCCGTCGGAGAGTCGTTCGTCTTGATGGGCAACGTGATCGCCCGCGGACCGGGCGCATGGAACGGCTCGGCCATGGTCTCTTTCACCAACTCGCTCATGGAGCGCGGGGAGGCGTTCGACCGCTTCGCCCGCGGATACCGCGCCGAAGGGAACTGGTACTTCGATCCCGTCGGCAACCCCTTCAGTTACGCCGTGACGCTCGACCGTACGGAGCGGAAGCTCAACCTCGCCGGCTGGGAGGAGCTCTGGCGGGATCAGGAATCCGGCGCGCGCTGGGTCGACCCGATGTTCGCGGACCCCGCCCGCTGCGACTTCCGTCCCGGCCCCCGAAGCCCGCTGCGCGGGCGCGAGGGCGAGCTCCCGCTCCTGGCACTCGACCGCGGCGCGATCGACGAGACCAAGGCATTCTTCGCCTGGGCCACGACCGGTGTGCACGCGCGTCCCGACCAGACGCTGCCGCAGTTTCTCGAGTTCGTGCGCGGGCTCTGAGCAGATTTCGGGAGACATGGTATTCGTCTCTGGGACCCCCTCGGCGCGGGGCCCGGCCGACGCTTCGCGAGCTCGCGCCCCGTCAACCTTCTCCAGGGTCGCCACTGACTGCGACTAACCCAGCGGACGACCGGTCCGCTAGTGGCGACGGATCGAGTTCCGTGCCCGTCGCTTCCGTAGAGATGCGCGCGCCGGTAGTTGCCGGCTCCACGACCGCCGCGCCATCGCGAGGCCGTCGCGCCTCCCAGGCTACGCCGGGCTCGGAGCACGCAGCGTTGCGGAGGGCCCCGCCCCCGTGTACGCTCCGAGCGTCAGGAGGAAACCGTGGCGGTCCAGGTGGGCGAATGCGACGCACTCTGGCGGAAGACCCGCGTGGGGGTCTTCGGGGGCTCGTTCGATCCGATCCACGTGGGGCACATCGCAGCGGCCGAGGACGCGGCCCAGGCACTCGGCCTCGACAAGGTGATCCTGGTCCCGGTGGGGACGCCGCCCCACAAGGAGCGGGGCCCGTTCGCCTCGGGCGAGGACCGCCTGGCCATGGCGCGCGAGGCCGTGCGCGACCGGCTGCGCCTGGAGGTCTCCGACATCGAGGTCCGCCGGCCCGGGAAGTCTTATACCATAGACACGATCAGGGAGCTCGCCGACCGGCTCGGCCCGGGGTGCGAGCTCTGGCTCCTCGTCGGGACGGACGCCGCGCGGGAGATCGATTCCTGGCGGGAGGCCGAGGCGCTCCTGTCGCTAGCGCGCCCGGCGGTCCTCGAGAGGCCCGGCGAGCCGCCGCTGGACTGGCGGAGCTTCGAAGGCAGGCTCCCCGCGGAGGCCGTCGCGAGGCTGCGGGGGGGAGTGGTGAGGCTGCCTCACGGGATGCGCCTGTCCTCCACAGAGGTGAGGGCGCGCCTCGCCTCGGGCGGATCGGCGCGTGGGCTCCTCCCGCCCGCGGTCGAGCGCTACATACGCGAGCGCGGGCTCTACGGGGTCTCGACCCGCCCTCCGGAGGGCGGTTGACCCGTGACTCGAGAGCGGGCCCAGGCGGGTCGGATCGTGATCCTCGAGGCGGGCCCCGCCGGGGGCTCCGGCGACCTCGCGGTCCTCGAGCTCGGGCGGCCGGGGGCGCTATCCCTCGCGAGAGACGGGGCGTGCGCATCCCGCGCGGCCCGCCCGCGCCGGGGACGGCCAGCACCGAGAAGAGAGGAGGTGCTCCTCGCCGCGAGCGGGGCTTTCGTCGTGACGCGCGACCCCGCGGCCGCACGCGCGGTCCTGGGAGAGTCCGCCGAGGTGCTCGACCTCGTTGCCATGGCTAGCCTCGCAATGCCGGAGGGCACGGCGCTACCAGAGGCCCCGCCGGGGGCCTCGGCGCTCGAGAGGGCCGAGCTGACGCGCTCGCTCTGGAACGAGCTCTGGGCGAGGCTCGTCTCGCTGCCGACCGCCGCCCTCGCCGAGATGGGCTGGCTCCTCTCCGCGGGCGGCGCGTCGCTGCTCCTGGGGGAGACGCGCGTGCTCGCGGAACTGGTCCGCCGCGCTGAGCTCGCCTCGCGGGCCGCCCCGGGGGCCGACACGCGGCCCTTCCGCGAACTCTTCGCGGATCGCGCTGAGCCTGCGCGGCGCGGGCGGCAGGAGCGCGGCCTCGGCGCGCCCGCGGCGCTCGACGAGTCGGAGGTCGATCGCGCGCTCGGCCCCAGCGGCCCCCTGGCGGAGGCGATCGGAAGCTACGAGGATCGCCCCCAACAGAGGGAGATGGCCCGCGCGGTCGCGCGCGCGTTCTCCTCCGGCGTTCACCTCCTGGTCGAGGGCGGGACCGGCGTGGGGAAGTCCCTGGCGTACCTGGTGCCCGCGGCGCTCTGGGCGAGAAGGAACGGAAGGCCTGTGGTCGTCTCCACCCACACGAAGAACCTCCAGTCGCAGCTCTTCACGAAGGACCTGCCCCTGGTCCGCCGCGCGCTCGGAGGGACGCTCTCCGCGGCACTCGTGAAGGGCAGGCGGAACTACCTCTGCCTGAGGAAGTTTTTCAGTCTTCTCCGCGCGGCCGAGCGCGAGCTCGAACCGTCCGAGCGGGAGACCCTCGCGGCCGTCGTCGCCTGGGCGGTCCGGACCGGCACGGGCGACATGGACGAGAGCGCGGCGCTCCAGCGCGAGGGGGCGTCATCGCTCCGCGATAAGCTCTCCTCGGAAGGTGATGAGTGCAGAGGTCGGGCCTGCCCGGTCTTCGGCCGCTGTTTTCTCCAGGCCGCGCGGCTCAGGGCGCTCGAGGCGGACGTGGTGGTCGCGAACCACGCCCTGGTCTTCGCGGAACTGGGGTGCGAGAGCCCCGTTCTCCCGCAGTACGAGGAGATCGTCTTCGACGAGGCCCATCACGTCGAGGACGTGGCCACGGAGCTCCTCGGGGTCCGCGTGGCGCGGGTGCCCATCATGAAGATCCTCGCGCGCCTCTTCCGCGCCCCGCGCAGGGGAGAGGCGCGCGGGGGCACCGGCCTCCTGGCCGAGGTCTTCGCGGCCGTCGGCAAGGCCGAGGGCGGGATGGACGAGAGGACCGCCCTCGCCGCGCACGAGGCGACGAGCGCCGCTGCGGAATACGTGCGGACGGTCGCGGAGACCGCAGACGCGTTCTTCTCCGCCGTCTCGACGCTTCTCGGGGACGATCGCTCGACTCCGCAGACGAAGCGGCGCTACCGCGCCTCGGGCCGCGAGGGACCCCGGTGGCGGCGCGTCCTCGAGGCCGGGGCGTCCCTCGGGACTGAGCTGCGCGAACTCGCCTCGCGGATAGGGCGCCTGGCCGATCTCCTCTCGCGCCGGGAGGCGCGGGGGATCGACGAGAGGCGCGAGCTCGCGCTCGATCTGAAGGCGCAGGCGGGCCTCCTGGAAGAGGCCGCGAAGGACGCGGAGTTCGTGCTCTCGGCCGACTCCCCCGGCTATGTCTACTGGGTCGAGGACGACTCGGGGGCCTCGCGCCGCGGGGGCCAGGCAGCGCTCTGCGCGGCGCCGGTGGAGGTGGGGCCGCTCCTGCGCGAGCGGCTCCTGGCCAGGAAGCGCGCCGTCGTCTTCACCTCGGCGACGCTCAGGGCGGGCGGATCGTTCGGATACCTCGCCGGGCGTCTGGGCCTGGAGGCCGGCGAGGAGACCGGTAGCGCCTCGGCCGTGCGCGCCGACACGCTCGCGGTGGGGTCGCCCTTCGACTACGAGCGCTCGAGCCTCGTGCTCGTGCCGACGTACCTCGGCGACCCGCGCGAGGCGGAGGACGAGTACATCGAGGGCTTGGCGCGCGCGGCGGTCGAGGTCTTCGCGGCGAGCCGCGGCCGCGGGATGGCGCTCTTCACCTCGTACTCGATGCTCGAGGCGACGCTCCGACTCGCCGAGCCCGAGCTCGCCCGCCGGGGCCTGAGGGTGCTCGCCCAGGGACGGGACGGCTCGCGAGAGGCGATGCTCGACGACCTCCGCGCCGGGCGGGCGGGCGTGCTCTTCGGCACGTCGAGCTTCTGGGAGGGGGTCGACGTCCCCGGCGAGGCGCTCTCGTGCCTGGTCGTCGCGAGGCTCCCGTTCCACGTGCCGACCGAGCCCATAGTCCAGGCCCGCTCGGAGGCCCTGAGGGCGGCCGGTCGCGATCCTTTTCTGGAATACGACCTGCCGGCCGCGGTGCTGCGGCTGCGGCAGGGTTTCGGGAGGCTCATAAGGACGCGCTCCGACAGGGGCGTCGCGGTGATCGCCGACCCGCGCATCTTCACGGCGGCCTACGGGAGGGCCTTCCTCGAGGGCCTCCCCGTCAGGCCCCGCGCGGCGAGGAGCCTGGACGCGCTCAGGCGGTGCGTGGCCGGTTTCTTCGGCGACTGCGCGGGGCCGTGAGCAACCCGAGCTTCCGCGTCGCCGGATAGCGCGAGTCGTTCCTGGTGCGCCGGTTGCGCTCGCGCCCGCACGGTCCCGCTCTCCGCGCCGGGACAGGTCCGAGCCCGGCCCGGAGAGCGCAACGGAGTATGTGCAGAAAAGAGGCGTGCGGCCTCAGAGCCTTTCCGAGAGAAACCTCACGACCTCCGAACGCATGGCAGGGGTCTCGTTGTGCCCCGTGTCGTAGCGGACGAGCCGCCACATCTCCGCGGCCCCCTCCTCCGCATAGACCCGGCGGAGCTCTGCGTCCACGCGGTCGAGCCCGGCGGGCGGGGTGAGCGGGTCGCGGTCCCCCGCCAGGGACAGATGCGCCCTGGGCGCGATCAGCGCGTTTATGCCGGCCGTCGTGAAGTGTCGCAGGAGGCCAGGCACGTAGTAGTATATTCCGTGGTAGTCTAGCCCGCGCGCTTCGATGAGGGCGTCGAAATCGGTCAGACAGCAGATGTCCACGCAGACCTTCACGCGCTCGTCGAGCGCGGCGAGCCACCAGGCCATGGTGCTTCCCATGGACATGCCCAGGGTGCCGACGCGCGAGGGGTCGACGTCCGGCCGCGAGACGAGGTAATCGAGCGCGCGAAGCGAGTCGTGCACCATCATCCCCCACATGACGCGTCCCCGCCAGAGCATCTCCTTGAAGATCTCGCTCTCGGTACGGCCGCGCCTCTCGCCGAAGGCCCAGTGGTCTATCGCCAGGGCGGCGATCCCGAGCCGCGCGAGCTCCTCGGCATAGGGCGGCTCCTGGAGCGCCGGCCGGCCCGCCAGGAGTTCGTCCTTGCCGAGCGTGTAGTCGCCTCCGTGCGCGTGGTTGTAGAGCACGGCCGGCCCCCGGCCGCCCCCCGACCGCGGGCGGACGAAGTACGCCGGGACGGGCTCGAGCCCGTTCAGGTCCAGGACGAGCCTCTCCAGGACGTAGCCGGGCCTCTCCTCGACCGACGCGGTCCTCGATGGAACAGGCCCCTCGCGGCGCGGCATCTCGCCGAGGAGACCCACGAGTTCCGCCCGGCGCGCCAGCTTCTCTTCCCGACGCACGATCGCCCCCCAGGGACCCACTACTTCGGACCGCCAGTCATGTCAACACGCGAAGCCGGGCCAGGAATGGAAAGGACAAGAAACATCTTCATCCCCTGACTTCCAGATGCGGTCTTCGACCGAGAAGGCGTGGCTGCCGCCCTCCTTGACCTCTGCCGACAGGGCGCTAGATTCTCTGCCGCCATGGCTACCGACGTGCGCGATCTCGTCCGAGCGGCCGCCTCGGGGGAGCTCCTCGGCCGAGAGGAGGGTCTCTTTCTCGCCGAGGAGGCGCCTTTCGACGAGCTCGTCTGCGGCGCGAACGAGATCAGGCGCTCGCGCCGGGGCGACGTCGTCTCGCTCTGCGCGATAGCGAACGCGCGATCGGGCGCGTGTCCGGAGGACTGCGCCTACTGCGCCCAGTCCGCGCACTGGGGGACGGACGCGCCGGTCTACCCGATGCGCCCGCGTGACGAGCTCGTCTCGGCGGCAAGATGCGCCGAGGCGGCGCTCGCGGATGCCTTCTGCATCGTCTGCTCGGGCCGCGGCCCGGAGGGCGGAGACTTCCGCGAGCTCGTCGAGCGCGCGAGGGCCGTGCGCGAGGTCCTCTCGATCGAGCTCCACGTGAGCGCAGGCGAGCTCTCCCGCGCGCAGGTGCGCGAGCTGCGCTCCTGCGGCGTGACGAGCGTCAACCACAATCTAGAGACCTCCGAGCGCTTCTTCCCATCGGTCTGCTCCACGCACTCGTGGGCCGATCGCGCGCGCACCGTGGAGCTCCTGCGGGAAGAACGCCTCGAGCCCTGCTCGGGCGGGATCTTCGGGATGGGCGAGACGTGGGCCGACCGCGTGGACCTGGCGCTCGCGCTCCGCGGGCTCGGGGTCCGGCGCGTGCCGGTGAACTTCCTGAATCCCAGGCCGGGGACGCCCTTGGCGGGCCGGTCGGTCCTCGCGCCGCGGGAGGCCCTGAGGATACTCGCCGTTCTGCGCTTCCTCCTGCCAGACGCGGAGATCAGGACCTGCGGCGGGCGCAGTCTCGCGCTGGGACCGCTCGAGTCCTGGATGTTCCACGCCGGGGCCTCGGCCACGATGATCGGCGACTACCTCACCACGAAGGGCCGGCCTCCGGCCGAGGACGTGGCGATGCTAGACGCGCTCGGGCTTGAGCCCAGGGCACGTCTCCGGGGCCGGGGGCCTCGAGCGACGCATGACGCCTCGCCGTCCGGGGTCCCCGAAGAACGGCCGGGCGAGCCTCTACGGCGGGACCGGTGAGGCGGCGCCCGACCAGGCCCGCGCCGCTCAGCGCCTCTCTACGACCAGTCTCCTCAGGCCGAACCCGCCGCGCGGCTCGGGTCTCGCAGGAGCGAGGTCGAGGACATCGAGCCTCAGCTCGTAATCGCCGGGTTCCAGCTCCTGCGGGAGCGCAGCGAGCCTCGTCACGTGGAGGTCGCGGAGCTCCGAGCGCGTCCTGTGCTCCACGCGGTCCGGGCCCCACACGACCCGCTCCACTCCAGGTCCGGCCTGGCGGAGGGAAAGCCTGATCTCCAGGCTGACGCGCCAGAGTTCTGGGCTCAGTCGCTCGATCCCCGACTCGCCGGGGCCCGCCGCCCTGAGTTCCCGCTGCGACCGATTCTCGACCACGCACGCGAACCCCGCGAGCTCCGCGTAGACGAGGAACGCATCGCCTGGCCGCAGGGCCGGGCGCGGGTCGTCCTCGTAGACGCCGAAGCTCTCGACGCGTCTCACGAGCCTGAGCGGTCCCACCTGGAGGCCCGGTCCCTCCCGGATGGTGCGCGCGAGTTCCTCGAGCGCGGCCGCTGCCCTGAGCGATTCGCCCCCGCGGGCGAGCGCGAGGGCCCTCGCGAAGAGCGCGGCCAGCTCCCCCGTCGAGGGCATCTCGCCCAGGAGCCTGAGCGCGCCGAGCGGGTCGGCCGGCTGTCTCACCAGGAGCTCGTAGACCCGGAGGAGTCTCGACTCGCGCTCGGCCTCGGGGGAGCCGGTCGGTCCGCCTTCTCGGCCGGAGGGGTCGAGCGGACCCGGCCCGCCGCCCCCCTCCATCGGCGGGGCCGCCGCGAGCAGGGCTACCAGCAGGCAGGTCCCCATCCGCCGGGCTCCCCTTCCCGCGGGCGGCAGTCCGCCCTGTGCTCTCCAGCCGCCATGAAACGCTCCCCTCGCCCGGGTGTCAACAGGTCTCTGGGCCGACTCGTCCCTGCTCTCTAGAAACCGCTCGAGTCCCGGGCCGGGTGCGCCGATGTGAATCCCGGTGCATTCCCTTCCTGACGAACTCCGCCGACGCATGCGACCTGGTCCCCCACGGGAGAATCGGAGGACCCTGCTCAGACGCCAGTCCGGTTGCGGGCCCGCCTGGTGCGGCGTAGCATCAGGGCATGGAGCTCGTCTCGATCCTGGTGCCGGTCTTCAACGAGCGCTCGACGCTGCGCGAGTGCATCGAGCGGGTTCTCGCGGTCGAGCTCGGCGTAGGGCGCGAGATCGTCGTTGCCGACGACGGCTCGACCGACGGCTCCCAGGACGTCCTGCGCGAGCTCGCGCGCGAGCACCCCGAGGTGAGGCCGGTATTCCTCTCCCATAACCGCGGGAAGGGCGCCGCGCTCGCCGCGGCCTTGCGGGAGTCGCGCGGCACGATCGCCGTGATCCAGGATGCCGATCTGGAGTACGACCCGCGCGACATCCCCCGGCTCGTCGCGCCGATCCTGGACGGCCGCGCCGACGCCGTCTACGGGTCGCGCCTCGCGGCGGGGGCGGAGCGCCGCGTGCTCTACTACCGCCACGCCCTGGGGAACAGGCTCGTCACGTTGGTGTCGAACCTGCTCACCGATCTCAACCTGACGGACGTCGAGACGGGCTACAAGGCCTTCAGGACGGAGCTCGTCAAGGGCCTCCCGATCAGGAGCAGGTCGTTCGAGTTCGAGATCGAGATCACCGCCAAGCTCGCGGCCCTGGGTGCGCGCGTCTACGAGGTCCCGGTATCATACCACGGGAGAAGCTACCTGGAAGGGAAGAAGATCACCTGGCTCGACGGCCTGCGGGCGCTCGTGGCGGCCGTCAGGTTCAGGCTCTGGCCCGGGCTCGGGACGGAAAGGGCAGATCTCGCGCTCCTCGTGGAGGCCCGGAGGCTCCGGCGCTTCTTCGCTCGCCTGGCCCGGCTCGTCGTGCGGGGCTCGGGCCAGAGGGTCCTTGTCTTCCTGCCCGGCGCGGGCGAGCTCGTCGCCCACCTGGCCCGGAAGGAGCGCGTCGTCTGCCTCGAGCCCGACACCGCGCGCGCGAGTCTCCTGCGCAGGCGCTTCGGCCACAGGCCGAACGTGCGCGTAGTGGAGGGCCTTCCCGGGGACGAGCGCGTCGCGGAGGCGCTCCGCGTCGAGAGGCTCGACACGGCCGTCTGCGTGGACGCGCTCGCCGCGGTCGAGGACGACCTCGCCGCGCTCGCGGCGCTCGCGCGCGCGCTGGGACCCGGGGGCAAGCTGGTCCTGGTGGAGCCCCGCGGCGAGTGGCTCCGCTCGCCGCTCGACTCCGCGCTCGGAAGGCTGAGACGCTACTCGCCCGGGAGGCTCCGCTCGATGCTCGAGTCGGCCGGGTTCGCCGTCGAGCGCGCGAGGTCCTTCAACAGGGCCGGGACGCTGGCGCACCTCCTGTGGGGAAAGCTCCTCAGGAGGCGCCGGCCGCCCAGGGCGCTTCTGGGGTTCCTCGACAGGCTCTCGCTCGTCTGGCGGCTCGGCGAGTTCCTGCTCCCGGTGCCGGGCCTGAGCGTCGTCATCGAGGCCCGGGTGCGCTAGCGGCGCGAGGCACGCTACCCGGCCGAGGCGCCTACGTGGCCTTCGCCCTCCCGGCCGCGCCGCCCCTCCGCCTGCGGCGGGTTCTCGCTCCCCGGCGACGCGGGGCGCTCGCGCAGAGCTCCGCGGGCGGAGCCCCTTCCGCCGGGTCGCCTCCCGCGGCGAGGAGCGCCCGCGCCTGCGCCTCCAGCCGGGCCGCGGGAGGCTCGGGTCCATATGCCGCAGGCTCTTCGATCTCCACGACGTCGTAGGGTGGAGGGTAGGGTTCGTCGAGCTCCGCGAGGAACCGCGAGCGCTTCATGAGAACCGGGTCCTGCCCGCGCCAGCGGTACGTGATGGGATAGGTGAGCACTAGCTCGTCGCGCGCGCGCGTCACCGCGACGTGGAAGAGCCTGCGCTCCTCTTCGTACCCGCCGGGGACCCTTCCGGCGAAGTCGGTCGGGAAGCGGCCGTCCGCGAGCCAGATCACGAAGACGACCGGCCACTCCAGACCCTTCGCCTGGTGGACCGTGGAGAGCGTCACGCGGTCGAGCTCTTCCGGGCCGACGGGCGAGCTCTCCGCCTCGACCACGCCCGACAGGGCGAGCTCCGCGAGAAACGCCTCGCAGGAGTCGAACTGCGCCGCATACAGGGCGAGCTGCGCCAGGTCCTCCCTGCGCGTGCGGGCGTTCGGGAACCGCGAGGAGAGGTAGTCGCCATAGAACTCGTCCACGACGCGGCGGATCATCTCTCCGGGCCGGGCGCGCATCTCGGGGCACGCGAGGGCCCCGAGGAGCCCTGCGAAGCGCGCGAAGCCCTCGCGGGCGCGCGGGCCGACGATGCGGGCGAGTCCGGGGTCTTCGAGCCCGGCGAGCGGGTCGGGTCTGCCGGCGAGTTCCTTCAGAATCGCGCGCGCCGTCGCCTCGCCGACCCCCGGCACCAGGACGAGCACCCTGAGCCAGGCGAGCTCGTCGCGCGGATTCTCGACCGCGCGCAGGAACGCCGTCGCGTCCTTCACGTGCGCCTGCTCGAAGAAGCGCAGGCCCCCGCGCACGCGGAAGGGCACGTCGCGGCGCTGGAGCTCGAGCTGGAGCTCCAGGGCGTTCCAGTGCGCGCGGTAGAGCACCGCTATCTGCTCGAGCGGCACGCCGGCCTCGTGGCTTTTGAGGATTCTCTCGGCCACGAAGCGTGCCTGCTGGAAGGCGTCGCGGCAGGGCACCACCTCCGGGCGCAGGCCGCTCGGGCGCGAGGGCCTGAGGTTCTTGTCGAACCTGCGGGGGTTCGCGGCGATGGCCCGGTTGGCCAGTTCCAGCACCTCGGGCGTCGAGCGGTAGTTCGTCTCGAGCTTGAACACCCTCGCGCCCTCGTACCGAGAAGGGAAGCCGAGGATGTTCTCCGCTGTCGCCCCGCGCCAGCTATAGATCGCCTGAGCGTCGTCTCCGACGACGGTCACGGAGCCCGCGGGCCGGCAGAGGAGGTCCACGATCTCGCCCTGGAGGCGGTTGGTGTCCTGGTACTCGTCGACGAGCACGTGCGCGAAGCGCGCGCGGAGCGAGTCCCGGAAGCCGCTATCCTGGAGGAGCTTGAGCCAGTTCCAGAGCAGGTCGTCGTAGTCCATCGCGTTCGCGCGGCGCTTGCGTTCCTCGTAGGAGCGCAGGACCTCGAGGATCGCCTCGGTCCTGTCGAGGAACTGCGGATAGCGCGCCGCGATCACGCGCGCGGCGTGCTCCTGCGTGTTCACGGCGAGACTGTGGATCGCCTCGAGGACCTGCGCCTGGGGAAAGCGCTTCTCTCCGCCGGTCCGCCTGCGCTCCCCGGAGGCGGCCCTCAGGAGCGCCCGCGCGTCCTCGCGGTCGAGGATCGTGAAGCCGGGGGCGTAGCCCAGGAGCCCCGCATGCTTTCTCAGTATCCTGTGCGCCACGTGGTGAAACGTGCCGCCCCATATCTCGCGGACGTTCACCGGCAGGAGCGACTCGACCCGACTCATCATCTCGCGCGCGGCCTTGTTCGTGAACGTGAGGAGCAGGATCTCCTCGGGCCTCGCGCAGGTCTCGAGGAGCCAGGCGACGCGATAGGTGATCGCGCGGGTCTTGCCCGTCCCGGCGCCGGCTATCACGAGCACCGGCCCCGGGGGCGCGCAGACCGCCGCGAGCTGTTCGGGATTGAGCGCGCCCTCGTAGTCGATGCGCGGCGGCCCGCCCCTGCGGGTGGCCGGACCGAGGACGAACTTCTTTCTCGGGGCGAGGCCGCTCATGCGGGGATTGTACGCGGGCGAGAATGCGCTTCCAAGGACTCGCGCGGGCTCGACGGCGCGTTTCCCTGGGGCGGCGTTGCGGGCGCGCTCGACTCCGGCTATCCTGCAGCGGCCTTCCGGGGGACTGCATGCCTGACGATGAGACTCGCCGGGATGTCGCGCAACGATGCCCCGCCGGAGTCGAGCCGCGCGGACCGAACTGGCTCGCGGGGATCGTCTTCCTGTCGGGCGCCGCAGCGTTGGCCCACGAGGTCGTCTGGGCGCGGATCCTCGCGGACGTCTTCGGCACGACCGCGGGCGCGACGGCCGTCGTCCTCGCCTGCTTCATGACGGGGATGGGCGCGGGCGGAGGAGTCTTCGGCCGGGCCGCGGACCGCCTGAACCCTCGGGGCGCGCTTCGGCTCTACGGGGCGCTCGAGCTCGCCGCGGCGGCGGGGGCGGTGCTCGTCCCGTTTCTCGTGTGGCTCTCGGGTTTCCTGTACGGCGCGCTCTTCCGCGCGACGGACGGGAATCTCTGGGTCCTGACGATCGCGAGGCTCGGTCTCTCCTCGGCGGCGCTCCTCTTGCCGGCCTTCGCGCTCGGCGGGACGCTCCCCGCCCTCGTCAGATTCGTAGCCGCCCCCCGGCGCGCCGACTGCGAGGCGCATCCGCCGCTCGTCGGATTCGAGATGGGCCGGCTCTACGCGGTGAACACTGCGGGTGCGGTCGCGGGCTGCTTCGCGACAGGGTATCTCTTCGTCCCGACCTTCGGGGTGCTCGGGACAGCGATGCTCGCGGCGGCGTCGAGCGCGGCCGCGGGGGCGGCGGCCCTGGCCATCGCCGGGCGCGCAAGACGCGACTCGCATGACGACCTCGCCACCGCCTCAGCGGGGGCCGGGGACATCCCCCCGGCGAATACCGGCCCGGCGGACGGGTCCGGCCGGCCCGGCGCGAGCGCTCGAGGGGCGGCGCCGGAGGGCTCGGGCAAGGCCCTGGCCGAGAGATGGCTCGTCCCCGCGCTCTACGGGGTCTCGGGCTTCGCGGCCCTGGGCTGCGAGGTCCTCTGGACGCGCTCGCTCGTCTTCCTCCTGCGGACCACGGTCTACGCCTTCGCGGCGATGCTCACGGTATTCCTCCTGGGTCTGGCGGCGGGAGGCGCGCTCGGCGCGAGGCTCGCGAGGGCGACACGCCGCCACGGGGCGCTCTTCGCCGCGCTAGAGCTCGGCGCGGCGGTCTCCGTGGCCCAGGGGCTCTTCGTCCTGAGGGCGTTCGCGTCGAACTGGGACGAGATCGACCTCGCGCTCGGCTCCGGGTGGGGCGTCTCGACCGCGCTCCACCTCGCGATCTCCGCGGCTGTGATGCTCCTGCCGACGCTCTTCCTCGGCGCGATCTTCCCCGTGGCTGGCGCGCTCCACGCGCGGAGGGCGCCGCCCGGCTCGGCGACAGGCGAGCTCTATCTCGGGAACACGCTCGGCGGGGCGGCCGGGTCGCTCGCGGCGGGGTTCGTCCTCATCCCGCTCCTCGGGACGGGGCGCGCGATCCTCGCGCTCGCGTGCGTGAGCCTCCTCGTCGCGGCGGCGGCCTTCGCGCTCCTGGCCGGCGCGCCGCGCGCGCTGGGGGTGCGCTCGCTCGCGATGGCGCTCGTTCTCTCGGCGGTCGCTTTCACGACGCTACCCGCCTCGGCGACGAGGGAGCTCTTCGCGGCGACGATCTCGAAGGCGGAGCTCGCCTTCGCGGAGGAGACCGCCGAGGGCGTCGTGACCGTGCACCGCTACCTGGACTCCGGCTGGCGCGTCCTCTCGGTGAGCGGGGTCCAGGTGGCCGGGACCGCGCCGCCCCTCCGCTCGACGCAGATACTCCAGGGGTTGATCCCGACGCTCCTCCACCGCGCGCCGCGCTCGGTCCTCCAGGTGGGGCTCGGGAGCGGCGAGACCTCGCACGTGGCGCTTCTCGCGGGCGCGGAGCGGCTCCTCTGCGTCGAGATCGCGCCGGGGGTCGTGCGGGCCGCGCGCGAGTTCTTCGCGGACACGAACGGAAACGTCCTCGCAGACCCGCGCATGCGCGTGATCGTCGCCGACGGCAAGAGCTTCCTCCGCCACGGGCGCGGGCAGTTCGACCTGATCCTGAGCGAGTCGACGTATCCGTTCCTGAGCGGCTCGAGCGGCCTTTACACGCTCGAGTACTTCCGATGGTGCCGCCGCGCCCTCGGCGAAGGCGGGATCGCGACCGCGTGGCTCCCGCTCGACGTCCCGGAGGCCGGCGTGAGGAGCATCTTGCGCACCTTCGCGGAGGTCTTTCCCCACGCGACGCTCTGGAGCACGAACACCTACGGCTACAAGCACGGCCTCCTGGTCGGCTCGGATGAGCCCATCGTCATGCGCTACGGAGAGCTGCGCTCGCGCGCGGAGGGGCCCGCGACGCGTGCGCTCCTCCGGCTCGTGGGGATACGGTCGCCGGAGGAGCTCGCGGCGAGCCTCATGCTCGACACGAAAGGTGTCCGCGAGTTCGGCGGGTCGAGCCCCCTCCACACCGACGACCGCCCGGTGCTCGAATACCAGACGTCGCTCAGGTCCGGCCTCCACTGGCGCGCAAGACTCGCCGGGAACTTCGAGGCCCTGGCCCGCCACCGCGCGAGGTCCACCGAGAGCGTGAGCCTCGAGGACGTCCCGCCCGAGGAGCGCGCCCGAGCGCTCGAGTCGCTTCGCCGGGCGGACGAGCGCGCCCGGCTCGCCGCCGAGAGGACCGCCGCGCTCCTCCGGGCGCAGGCGGAGGCGTTCCCATCGCTTGCGGCCGCGCGCAGCGCCGCGAAGAGGGGCGACGAAGAGAAGGCGCTCGAGCTCTACCGGAAGGCCCTTTCGATCTGCCCGGAGGACGAGGAGGCGCGGAACGAACTCGGGATGCTACTCATCCAGGCGGGCCGGCTCGACGAGGCGCGGCGAGTCCCCCAGGCCGAGCCCCAAGCGGGCCCCACCCTCGGCGGGGAGCTCGACGCCCCCGCGGCTGCGGATTCGCCCTGACCCGCCGCGGGAGTCGCCCAGTGCGATCGCCAGCGATGGTGCCCCCGGCCCAAGGGGCGGCGGACTATGCCGCTTCAGGAGGCCTAGCGGTCGCCACGTCGCCGCCCCAGGACCGCCCCGCGCGGTCGCGGCCGCCATGCTCGACGTCGGTGCGTCGCTTGCACGTCAGCAGCATCCTTGCCGCGGCGCAACATGTCCGGAATGGTGGGCGACGCGGGGCTCGAACCCGCGACCTCCTGCTTGTAAGGCAGGCGCTCTAGCCGCTGAGCTAGTCGCCCGGCGAACTCCGATCGCGCTCGCGCCCGGCGGCGGCCTCAGGCGGAGCATCCCCCGGAGGCAGTGCCGCCCTCGTCTTCGGCTTTCTCCGATCGTCTGGACCCGTTCAGGTCTTCGGTCTTAGCGGGCTCGGCGCGGATGAGCTCCTCGAACTTGATGTCGATCCCCAGGACCCCGACGATCTCGCCCTGGTCGTTCTCGATGACGTCGGAGACCGTTATGCAGAGCGCCTGGGTGAGCTTCGAGGTGTAGAGTCCCGTCACGTGCGGCTTGCCGTTCTTGAGCGGCTGCGTGAACCACTCGCGGTCGGCGAACGACTCCTTGCCGAACTCCTTGTACTTGGCGGCCTCGGTCCGCTGCGTGATGTTGCGCGTAACCTTCATTCCGCTGAGGTCCGTGACATAGCAGTACTGGATGAACGGGTTCTCGTCGGCCATCGCCTGTAGCGTCCGCTCCATGGCCGGGACGTCCATCCTCTTGAACTCCGGGGCCTCCGAGAGGCGCTCGACCAGGTGGAGGGCGAGGTCGCCGGCGCGCCGCTTCATCCGGTCGAGATCCGATACGGCGAGCTCCGGGATATGCTTGCGCGCGAGGGACTCCATCTCCTCGGTGCTCATGGTGGTCGAACGACCTTGCTCGTACTGGCGCTGGATCTCCTTGGCGATCCTCGCCACGCCGGGGTGCTTCTTGGAGACCTGGCGCTCGCCATCGAGCTTGAAGTGCATGTTGACCCAGAGGGCGATCCCGGCGACGCCGGACTTGTCGTTGATCGTGATCCCGAGGGGCCTGTTCAGGATCTTCTCCGTGTCGAAGATCGTGTAGATCTCGCGGTCCTTGGCCGCGCCGTCGGCGTGGATCCCGGCGGAGGTCGAGTTGAACTCGCTCCCGACGAACGGGTCGTCCGCGGGTATCTTGAAGCCCAGCTCCCGCTCGCAGTACTCGGCGATCTCGGTGATGACGGTGGTATCGATGTCCTGATCGCGCCCCGTGAGGGAGATGTACGCCAGGGCCGCCGCCTCGATCGGGGGGTTCCCGGTGCGCTCGCCGAAGCCGAGGATCGTGCAGTTGAGTGCGGAGCAGCCGTAGAGCCACGCCGCCATGCCGTTCGCGTGGACGAGGTGGAAGTCGTTATGCCCGTGCCACTCGAGTCTCTCCGAGGGGACGCCTGCCTCGTGTATGAGCCCGTGGATCAGCTTCGGGATGCTGCGCGGCAGCGCGGCCGCCGCGAGACCCACCCCGAAGCCGAGAGTATCGCAGAGGCGTATCTTGATCGGTATCCGGCTCTGGGCCTCGAGGTCCATCAGGGCCTGTGCGAAGGGCACCACGAAGCCGTAGAAGTCCGCCCTGGTGATGTCCTCCAGGTGGCAGCGCGGGCGGATCCCCGCGTCGAGCGCCGCGCGCACGATCCCGAGGTACTGCTCGAACGCCTGTTTCCTGTCCATTCCGAGCTTGTTGTAGATATGGTAATCGCTCGCGGACGTGAGTATCCCCGTCTCGGCCAGACCCATCTCCCGGACGAGGCCGAAGTCCTCGACTCTCGCGCGGATCCAGCCGGTGACCTCCGGGTACTCGTAGCCCTTGGCCAGGCAGAGCTCCACCGCCTTCCTGTCCCGGCTGCTGTAGAGGAAGAACTCGCACTGGCGGATCACTCCCGAGCGCCCCCCGAGCCTGTACAGGAACTCGTAGAGCTGCGCCACCTGCTTGGGCGTGTAAGGGGGCCGCGCCTGCTGCCCGTCCCTGAAAGTGGTGTCGGTGATCCAGATCTCCGCGGGCGGGTTCATGGGCACCTCGTGCCCGTCGAAGAGCACGCGCGGGACGTTCCTGTACGGAAACTGCTCCCTGAAGAGGTTCGGCTCGCTGGGGTTCTGGAGCTCGATCCGCTTCTTCCGGCTGATCAGCGCCGACGACTTCGTCATAGCTCCTCCTGGTCCTCCGCGCCACACAGCCCGCTGCTGCGCAGAGGCCTTCGCTCTTGAACGATTCAAAGGGTATTGCCCCGGGCCCTCCGCAGTCAAGCCAGGTTGCAGGGTCTCCAGGACTATTTCGAGCAACCCTTCCGAACAGCCTTCCGGCGGCAATCGTGATGTCGTCGGTGAACGCAGCACGTTCGGCGCAAGACCCGCGACTCCGTACGCCTCTCCGGTCGAGGCGGCTCCCATTGCGTGCCGGACGGCGATGCCGGCGATGGCAGTGCCTGCCCCGCGTCATCTGGAGAAACGGTCCGCGAGGCGCGGCTCTTGCAACCAGTGCCCTGCCGCACCGCCAGTCGCGCGCGGCGCACACAGTCGTATCGCGGCTGGGTGTCGCTCGGGCATACATCGGCGACACGAGAGGAAGGACTGAACGGCCCTGGGAGCGGATCATCTGCCCTGGACCGCTGGGCTGGGAGCGCCTAGGATCGGATCTTGCGCGGCAGGCCCGGACCTGCCCCGTGGGGGGGGAGCCGTGGCGAGGGTGTACGAGGCGGAGTCCTGGCGAGAGCACAGGATGAACTGGAAGGACCCGCACGCGAGGATCGAACCGCTCGAGCGCGAGGAGAATGTCGTGGATGGGGCGCTCGAGGCGCTCGTGGCGGCGGGCGTCCTGCCCTGCGCCAGCTACGACCGGGCGAAGTTCCTCGCCTGCCGCCAAGCCGTGCGCGAGAACTTCGAGATACCCTGGACCGCGATCACCCCGCGCATGCAGCGGCTCATCTATGCGGTGAACGCGATCGCGCGCCCGCGCGTCATGGTCGCCGTGGGGATCTTCTGCGGAAACACGTTCATCTCGAACGCGGGCGCGGCCGTGGGCCCCGGGGCCTGCTACCGGGCGGAGCGCCTCGTCGGCATCGAGATCCGCCCCGAGGAGGCCGAGCGCGCGAGGCGGAACGTCGCTCGCATCGATCCCGAGCGCCGCGCCGAGATAGTCGCTGCGGACGGCGTCCAGTGGCTGCGCGAGTACCGGGGCCGGATCGACCTGCTCTACCTCGACGCGGACGGACGCGGCGGCAGGGGGAAGTCGGTGTACCTGGACCTCCTCGAGGCGGCGCTGCACTCGCTCCGGGAGGGCAGCCTGGTCCTGGCGCACAACTCGGTGAACTCGGCGGCGGACCTGGCCGAGTACCTCGCCTTCGTGAGGGACCCGGCGAACTTTCGCGAGAGCGTGAACGTGATTGTCGACGACCAGGGGCTGGAGGTCTCGATCCGCTGAGATCTGCGCGGAAGCGCGCCGGAGGGGACCGATATGAGCCCTGCCGACCAACTCGCCGAGGCCGAGCGCGTCCTCGCCCGTTCGTGCGTCTGCCACATAGCGATGTGCGCGGAGGGCGTCCCCTACGTGGTGCCGGTGAACTTCGGCTACGAGCCGGGCCGGCTCTACTTCCACACCGGGCCCAGAGGCCGGAAGCTCGAGTTCCTGAAGGCGAACCCGCGCGTCTGCTTCGCGGTGGAGGCGGATTGCGAGCTCGTCCTGACGGAACGGGCCTGCGGCTGCTCGATGAAGTTCAGGAGCGTCATCGGGAGCGGCCGCGCGGAGCTCGTCGAGGACCCCGGCGAGAAGGCGCGCGCCCTCGCCGCGATCGCACGCCAGGTGGGAATGAACTACAAGCCCTCGCCGGGAGACCCGCTCCCGCGGACGGTCGTCGTGAGGATCGGGATCGAGGAGATGACCTGCCGCACGAAGGGCCTGCCGCCGCTCGCGTGAGCGGCGCGCCGAGCCGTCAGACCTCGGCTGCCTTGAGGAGCTCCTCGCCCTCGGCCCTGGACGGCACGGCGACGTCGATCATGAACCGCGAGAGCCTCGGGCCGAACTCGCGCTTGAGCTCGAGCACGTCCGCGGCCCGCTCGCACCAGATGTAGACGCGCTTGCCCGCCTCGATCGTCCTGTGATAGAGCGGCCACCAGCGCCTGTGCGCCGGAGGCTCGACGCCGGCCCCCGGCGTCCACTGGAGGACTTCGATCCCGGGGATCGAGAGCAATAGCTCGTGGTGGCGGATCGCCCCCGGCCCGTCCCAGTGGTACATGCAGTACGAGACCCGCTCCGACATCTCCGCGAGCACCGGGACCATGAACTCGCCGAACATGGCCGGCGAGATCATGGCGGAGAGGTCGCACTGGAACTTCGCCATGCGGCCCGGGGCCCAGGCCCAGAACACGGACCCGCCGAGTTCGTCGCGGAACATGTCGTAGAGGATGTCATAGGCGTGGAAATAGCGGTCGGTGATCTGGCGGAGGGCGCTCCGCACCCAGTCGGGCCTCTCGACGAGGTCGACCAGCAGGGGCTCGGTCCCCCGCATGGCGGCGAGGGTGTCCAGACCCTCTATCAGGTCGGGGAACGCAACCAGGAACTTTCCCGAGCCCTCCTCGAGCTGCGCACGCCCCAGGCGCTCGGTGAACTGCCAGTAGAAGTTCGACTTGTCGAAGACGAACTTCGCCTGCTCTGGCGTCTCGATGCACGGCTCGCACCAGACGGTCCCCGGGCGTTCGACGCCCTTGCAACCGAGGTAAAGCGCTAAGCAGTTCGGCGCGAGGTCCGGCGCCACGGCCGGCACCGCCTCGCCGAGGTACCAGGTGCGCACGCAGGCGATCTTCGAGAGGTAGATGCGGTACTCGAGACTGCGAGTCGAGTAGTCCGTCACCCAGCCGGCGGGCCTTTCGATCGGGGGGATCTCCTCCAGGGGTCTTTCCCGCGGGGCTGTCACCTTGAGGACCGGGCGGCCTATCTCGCCGCCGTCCCACCAGGTCTTGAGCCTGCGGCGGACCTCGTCCATGTCTTCGCGGTAGAGGAGCCCCGACATAGTTCTCTCGCCCTTCTCGCCCAAGACGCGACCCAGAACCAGCCTACGGGAGCAGTATCTGCCTCAGCTCTCTGATCATCCTCGCGATCTCGCGCGGGCAGCCCTGCGCGTGCTTGCAGGGGAGTGCTTCGATCTGCCTCAGGTCCACCTCGTCGAGGTACTTGCCCTTCAGCCACTCGACGATCCGCCCGAGCGAACCGGCTTCGCAACCGGCGACATCGTCGATGGTCACCGAGGCGAACCGGTACCGCCCGTTCTCCCCGACCAGGCGATACTTGAAGTTGTCCTTGCAGCTATCCTCGGGGGAGAAGCGCCCCTGGATGCGGTCCCCGTCGCGGCGGATGTCCATGAGGACGTCATCCCGTCCCTGTGCGCCTCGCTCGCGCCGAGCGCCGCCTACGCCTGCGGGAGGAGCGCCCCGCGAGCAGCGCCACCATCTCGGAATAGGCCTTCCGCGGGACCGGCATGCCGACGGGTTCGCCTCTCTGACCGGAGAGGACGATGGCGTTCGCGAGCTCCAGGGCCTTGAGGCCGTCTTCCCCCGTGATCATCGGCGCCCGGCCGGTCCTGATCGCGTCCGCGAAATCGGCCACGACGACCTCGTGGCCCCACTTGACGCCCGCGAACGCCTCGGCCCGGAACTCCTCCCAGGTGCATTTCGGCTCCGCGAACTTCTCCGGAGAGGACTCCATGAACTCCGCGCAGGATCGCTCGAGCTCGCCGACCCTCAGGAGCTTCTCGTCGAGCGTGAGCCTTCCCTTGTCGCACGCGATCTCGATGAAGGTGCCGCTCGGGGCCTCGGTCGTGGAGGCGAAAACGTAGCCGGTCGCCGAGTTCCTGTAGTGCACAAGGGCGCAGGCGCGGTCCTCGACCTCGATCTTGTGCATCAGTGTCGCGGTCTCGCCGGTGACGCGCTCGGGTACGAGGCCCGATATCCAGAGGACGAGATCGAGCGCGTGCTGCGCCTGATTCAAGAGTACGCCCCCTCCCTCGCCCTTCCAGGTCCCTCGCCAGGGGGCGCTCCTGAAGTAGGCCTCCGGACGGTACCAGTTCGACACGACGAGCGTCCGCTGCACCTCGCCCAGGCGCCCGGAGGCGACGATCTCGCGCGCCTTGGTGTTCAAGGGGGCCGTGCGGTACTGGAACGAGACCGCGAGCAGCTTCTTCGCGGCGCGCGCGGCGGCGATCATCCTCTCGCCGTCCTCGACCGTGACCGCCAGGGGCTTCTCGCAAAGGACGTTCGCGCCGGACTCGAACGCCGCCAGGGCGATCTCCGGGTGGAACCAGTGCGGCGTGCAGATGCACAGCCCGTCAAGCTTCTCCCTGGCGAGCATGGCCCCGACATCCGAATAGCCCGGGACGCCCAGCTCGCGGGAGCGCGCCTCGGCCTCCGCCTGGTCGATGTCGCATATCGCGGCCAGTGCGCACCCGCTCGTCGAGCGGATCGCCCTGATGTGGGCCTGGCCGACGCCCTTCGTACCGACTACCGCCAGCCTGATCGCGCTCATCTCGGTCCCCCCCTCCGCCGGACAGGGCCTGAAGTCTATGCCAGTCCGTCCGGCCGCGCAACGCGCGGAAGGCGATCGGTCGCATTGGGAAGTTCTCTGGGTACGAGCATTTCGAGGCGGACGCGCGAGAGCTCCGCTGGCGCTTGCGCAGGCAGCCCATGCCGCCTGGCCCACGACCGCGCCTATGATGCCCGCCTGACACGGGCCGCTATGCAACGGGCTTCGCCCTCGCGAGCGCGGCGCGGCTCCCGCCGCGGACCGTCGCTCCGGAGGGCCGACCTCGCGATCCCGCCGCCGCGGACTCCGCCGGCGCGCGCGACCTGATTCCCCCGGGGAACCTTCCGTCGGCGTAGAAGAAGCGCCGCCTCCTGTCGACGAAGCCGGAGGGGCTCCAGAGGGTCTTTCCATTCGTGTTTCGGCGCGAGCCATGCGCATTTTCATTCGCGCTCTCAACGGGGCACTCCGGCCGCCGCCGGAAAAGCTCCGCATGCGCCTCAGATACCCAGGAATTTCTAATGCAAACGGACTCGCGCTCGACGCAGGACTTTCCGGGAGCTCCCGGTCAATCGCGTGATCCGTGGGCCAGAGATTGATCCGCCGCGCGCGGCTGCGGGCCGCCCGGCGGTGCGGGGCGGATCCTGCAACTCCCGGTTGCGCAGCGGGATGTTAGACGGCGGTGCAACCGATCAAACGCGGTGGCACTCCCTTTGATATGGTCAGCCTGTACCTGCCGAGGAGAAAGACATGAGCGCTTCGGCCGGCCTGGACACAGTGTGGGTCCTCCTTGCGGCGTTCCTCGTCTTCTTCATGCAGGCCGGCTTCGGCATGCTCGAGGCGGGCCTCGTCCGTGCAAAGAACGCCGGCAACATCCTGATGAAGAACTTCCTCGACTTCGCGCTCGGGAGCGCCGTTTTCTTCCTCGCGGGCTACGCCTTCATGTTCGGGAAGGGAAACGGCTTCATCGGCCTGAGCGGCTTCGGCCTCGGGGAAGGGGCCGTGAACCCGTCTTCCGTCCCGCTCGAGGCGTTCTGGCTCTTCCAGGCGTGTTTCTGCGGGGCGGCGGCGACGATCGTCGCCGGCGGAGTAGCCGAACGCATCAAGTTCCATGCGTACCTCGTCTATACGGTAGTAGTGAGCGCCCTCGTGTATCCGATCATCGGCCACTGGGCTTGGGGGGGAGGCTGGCTCGCGGGGCTCGGCTTCGGCGACTTCGCCGGGTCCGCGGTGGTGCATCTCACGGGCGGGAGCATCGCCCTGGTCGGGACGATCTACCTCGGGCCGCGAATAGGGAAGTTCGGGCCGGACGGCAGGCCGCGGGCGCTCCCAGGGCACAACATCCCCCTCGCGGTCCTGGGCGTGTTCCTGCTCTGGTTCGGCTGGTTCGGCTTCAACCCGGGGAGCACGCTGGCCGTGGGCGACGGCAAGGCCATGTCCCTCGTGGCGCTCAACACGAACCTGGCCGCCTGCGCAGGGACAGTGGCGGCCATGCTCGCATCGTGGGTGCTGTTCGGCAAACCGGATCTTTCAATGACCATGAACGGGGCGCTCGCTGGCCTCGTGGCGATCACGGCCCCCTGCGCCTACGTGGCCCCGTGGGCGGCGATGGTGATAGGCCTGGTCGGCGGGGCCCTGGCGGTGTTCGGCGTGATCCTCCTCGACCGGGTCCACGTCGACGACCCCGTCGGCGCGGTGCCGGTGCATGCCATGAACGGCGTCTGGGGCACGCTCGCGGTGGGCGTCTTCGGCGAGAAGGCCCTGGGCCTGGCCAGGGACGGGCTCCTCCACGGCGGCGGCTTCGCCCAGCTCGGCGTGCAGGCGCTCGGCCTCGCGGCCGTGGCGACGTTCGCCGCGGCGTCGATGGCAGTCCTCTTCTTCTGCATCGACCGGGTCGTGGGCCTCAGGGTGACGAAGGAGGAGGAGCTCCGCGGGCTCGACGTAGGCGAACACGGGATGGAGTGCTACGCGGGCTTCCAGGTCTTCGTGACGCAGTAGCGAGGGGCCAAGGCATGAAGCTCATAGTGGCGTACATACAGCCGGAGAAGCTGAGCGACGTCAAGAAGGCCCTCTACGCGGCCGAGGTGTACAAGATCTCCGTCACGAACGCCCTCGGCTGCGGCCAGCAGAAGGGCTACCGCGAGACCTACCGCGGCGTGGACGTCGAGGTGAATCTCCTCCGGAAGGTGCGCCTGGAGATAGCGGTCAACGAGGACTTCGTGAGACCTACCGTCGACGCGATCGTCAAGGGCGCGCGCACGGGGAGGATAGGCGACGGCAAGATATTCGTCCTGGACCTGCCCGAGTGCATCCGCATCCGCACCGGCGAAACGGGGTCGGCAGCCATCGGCTGACGCACATGGGAGCGCCCCGCGCCTGGCGGCCGCGTGGCCTAGTATCTGGAGGAACGGCATGACGCCAAAGGAGTTCTTCGACTTCTGCGCCGAGCGCAACTGCGGGATGGTGGACGTCAAGTTCGTGGACCTGCTCGGGACGTGGCAGCACTGCACGTTCCCCCTCGACCAGCTCGACGAGGAGACCCTCAAGGAGGGTCTCGGCTTCGACGGCTCGTCCATACGCGGCTGGCGGATGATACACCAGTCCGACATGATGGCGGTCCCCGACCTCGACACCGTGGCGGTCGACCCCTTCTTCGCCAGACCCACGGCGAGCGTGATCGCGGACATCGTGGACCCGATCACGCGCGAGCCCTACGGACGCGACCCGAGGTACATCGCAAAGAAGGCCGAGAGCTACGCGAAGTCCACCGGCATCGCCGACACCGCGTTCTACGGCCCTGAGCCCGAGTTCTTCATCTTCGACGAGGTGCGCTACGAGCAGAACCAGCACACCGGCATGTACGCAATCGACTCGGTCGAGGGCGCGTGGAACACGGCGCGCTTCGAGGAGCCGAACCTGGGGTACAAGCCGAGCTTCAAGGGCGGCTACTTCCCGGTCTCGCCCACCGACACCCAGCAGGACATGCGCACCGAGATGGTGGAGGAGATGCGGAAGGTCGGCATCGTCGTCGAGAAGCACCACCACGAGGTGGCCACCGGCGGCCAGGCCGAGATAGACATGAGATTCGCCCCGCTCGTCAGGATGGCCGATCAGCTCATGTGGTACAAGTATATCGTGAAGAACGTGGCCAAGCGCCACGGCAAGACCGCGACGTTCATGCCGAAACCCATCTTCCAGGACAACGGTTCCGGCATGCACACGCACTTCTCGCTGTGGAAGGGCGGAGAGCCGCTCTTCGCCGGGGAGCTCTACGCGGGCCTCTCGGAGCTCGCGCTCCACGCGATAGCGGGTCTCATCCACCACGCGCCGGCGATCCTCGCCTTCGCGGCCCCGACGACGAACTCGTACCGGCGGCTAGTCCCCGGTTTCGAGGCCCCGGTGAACCTCTGCATGTCCGCCAGGAACCGCTCGGCCGCGTGCAGGATACCGGTCTACAGCCCGAGCCCCAAGGCGAAACGCGTGGAGTTCCGCTGCCCCGATCCGAGCGCGAACGGTTACCTCGCCTTCTCGGCGATGCTCATGGCGGCACTCGACGGGATCGAGCGCAGGCTCGACCCGGGCGAACCGCTCGACTGCGACATCTACGAGCTCTCGCCCGAGGAACTCTCGAAGACGAAGAAGGCGCCGGGCACGCTCGACGAGGCCCTGGCGGCGCTCGAGTCCGACCACGGGTTCCTTACGAAGGGTTCGGTCTTCACGGAGGACGTGATCGATGCCTGGGTCAAGTGGAAGAGGGAGAAAGAGCTCGATGAGATCCGACTCAGGCCCGTCCCGTACGAGTTCCATCTGTACTACGACGCATAGCGGGAAGAGGCGGGCCGCTCGCGCGAACGGACACGGAGAAGGTGGCGGCATGGAGCGTCTTGCCGACGAGATCGCCCGGTGGATCGCCAGGCATGTCGCCGCCGCGCGCGCGCGAGGCGCCGTCGTAGGTCTTTCGGGCGGCATCGACTCCGCGGTGACGGCGGCGCTCTGCAGGAGGGCGCTCGGGGACGATGTCCTGGGCCTCGTGATGCCGTGCGAGTCCGACCCGTCGGACGCCGAGGACGCGCTCGCCGTAGCGGCATGGCTGGGGCTGGCGACGATCACCGTGAGGCTGGACGCGGCCTACTGGGCGCTCTGCGAGGAGCTCATCGACCTGACGGAGCAGGCGAGGGCGAACATCAAGCCCAGGCTGAGAATGGCCGCCCTCTACGCCATGGCGAACTCGCTCAACTACCTGGTGGTCGGCACCGGCAACCGCAGCGAGATCGCGGTCGGCTACTTCACCAAGTACGGCGACGGCGGCGTGGACATCCTGCCCATCGGCTGGCTTCTGAAATGCGAGGTGAGGAACCTCGCCTGCGAGCTGGGCGTGCCCGCCAGGATCATCGAGAAACCGCCGACCGCCGGGCTCTGGGCCGGCCAGACCGACGAGGGGGAGATGGGAATCACCTACGAGGAGCTCGACCGCGCCATCGACGCCATCGAATCCGGCCGCGCCGACGTGATAGCGCCGGAGGTCCGGGCGAAGGTGCGCGGGATGATGGAGCGCTCGGCCCACAAGAGGGCGCTCGCGCCCGTGTTCAGGCCGCGCGCGGAGATGGGGAAGGCCGGGATGTCGCCATGATGCGAGGACAGCGCGAACTCGTCCGCCGCGGCGAGAAGGACGCCTCGGGCTGTGCGATCTTCGGGGTGATCGACGAGTCAGGGAGGCGCTTCACCGGCGAGGAAGCCATGCGCGCGATCGCCACGATGCGCGAGCGCTCGTGCGGTCTGGGGGGCGGGTTCGCCGCGTACGGGATCTACCCGGAGCGCGCGGACCTCTACGCCCTCCACGTGATGTTCGATAGCCCCGCATCGCAGGAGATGACAAGGGGGTATCTTCAGTCCGTCTGCGAGATCGCGCACGAGGAGCCGATCCCCACCAGGCCCGTCGAGGCGATCCGGTCGGCGCCCATCCTCCACCGTTACTTCGTGAGGCCCGCGCGAGGCGCGCGCGAGCGCTTCGGAGACGCAGGCGACGACGACCTCGTCGTCCGCCTGGTCATGTACGTGAACGCGGAGATCGAGGGCGCGTTTGTCGTGTCCTCCGGCCGCAACATGGGCGTCTTCAAGGGGGTGGGCTACCCTGAGGAGATCGGCGCCTTCTTCAGGCTGGAGGAATACGAGGGCCACGCCTGGCTCGCCCACGGGCGCTTCCCCACGAACACCGGCGGCTGGTGGGGAGGCGCGCACCCGTTCGGTCTGCTCGACTGGGCGGTCGTCCACAACGGGGAGATCTCGTCCTACGGCAGGAACAGGAGGTATCTCTCCGACTTCGGGTACCAGTGCACGCTCCACACCGACACCGAGGTCATCTGCTACCTCTGCGACCTCCTCTCGAGGAGGCACGCGCTGCCCCTGGAGGTCGCCGCCTGCGCGATGGCACCGCCCTTCTGGTCGAGGATCGAACGCATGGCCGCCGCTGAGGCGCTCCTCGCGAAGGCCGTGCGGACGGTCTACGGCGGGGCGCTCCTCAACGGCCCCTTCAGCATCGTGGTCGGGCACTCGAGGGGGCTCTTCGGCCTCAACGACAGGACGAAGCTCCGCCCGATGGTCGCGGCGCGGAGCGGGGACAGGCTCTACCTCGCGAGCGAGGAGGCGGCGATACGGGCCGTGTGCGACTCGCCCGACCGGGTATGGCACGCCGAGGGGGGCGTGCCCGTCGTGGGCGCGCTCCAGGAGGAGAGAGTTGCGCAACTGGCTGGTACAACCTGAGTTCACCGTCGAGCGCGATCCCGAGCGCTGCGTGCAGTGCCAGGTCTGCGTTCGTCAATGCGCCAACGACGTGCACGAGTACGACGCCGAGGACGACCTCGTGTCCTCGGAGAGCTCCCGCTGCGTCGGCTGCCACAGGTGCGCCACGCTCTGCCCGACAGGGGCACTGTCCATCCGGAGGGCGCGCCTGGAGTTCCGACCCAACGCCAATTGGACCCCCTCGGCGATCAGGAACATCTACAGGCAGGCCGAGGGCGGCGGCGTGCTCCTCACCAGCATGGGCACTGACCAGCCGTACCCGAGCTACTTCGACCGCCTGCTCCTGGACGCCGCGCAGGTGACGAATCCCTCGATAGACCCCCTGCGGGAGCCGATGGAACTCGTGACGTCCCTCGGTCGCAAGCCGGATAGGCTGGAGCTCGACTCCTCCGCCGGCGCGCCGCGCGCGAAGACGGAGCTCCCCCCGCAGCTCGAACTCCGGATGCCGATCATGTTCTCGGCGATGAGCTACGGTTCCATCAGCCTGAACGCATCGCTCGCGCTCGCCCGTGCGGCGCGGGAGTCGGGCGTGTACGCGAACACCGGCGAGGGCGGGCTCCACAAGGCTATCCATCCCTATGCGGGAAACATGATCGTCCAGGTCGCATCGGGGCGCTTCGGGGTGGACGCCGAGTACCTCGACCGCGCGGCCGCGGTGGAGATCAAGATCGGCCAGGGGGCGAAGCCCGGCATAGGGGGGCACCTTCCCGGGGAGAAGGTCTCGCCCGAGATCTCCGAGACCCGCATGATACCGGAGGGCACCGACGCCCTCTCGCCCGCGCCGCACCACGACATCTATTCCATCGAGGACCTCAGGCAGCTCATCTTCGCCATCAAGGAGGCCACCTGCTACGCCAAGCCCGTCTCCGTGAAGATCGCGGCGGTCCACAACGTGGCGGCGATCGCGTCGGGCTGCGTGCGCGCCGGCGCCGACATCGTGGCGATCGACGGCTTCCGCGGCGGCACCGGCGCCGCCCCCACCATGATCCGCGACCACGTGGGGATTCCGATCGAGCTCGCCATCGCGGCGGTCGACGACCGCCTGCGCGAGGAGGGCATCAGGCACATGGCCTCCGTCGTGGCGGCGGGCGGGATCCGCTCGAGCGCGGACGTAGTGAAGGCGATCGCCCTGGGGGCCGACGCCGTCTACATCGGCACCGCCGCCCTCGTCGCCATGGGGTGCCACGTCTGCCAGAAGTGCTACACCGGCAAGTGCAACTGGGGGATAGCCACCCAGGACCCGCTCCTCACGAAGCGGCTCAACCCGGACGTGGCGACGCGGAGGCTCGTGAACCTCCTGCGCGGCTGGGGCCACGAGATCAAGGAGATGCTCGGCGGGATGGGCATCAACGCCATCGAGAGCCTGCGGGGAAACCGGGAGCGCCTGCGGGCGGTCGGGATGTCCGACGGCGAGCTCCAGATACTGGGCGTGAAGCCGGCGGGGGTGGGCGCGTGAAAAGGATATTCGCCAGGGAGGAATACTGCCTCGGGTGCAGGCTCTGCGAGATCAACTGCCTCGTGAAGCGCTCCAGGTCGAAGCGGCTCATCAAGGCGCTCCGCAGGGAGCGCCACGCGCTCGTCCCGGGCGTCAGGGTCGAGGAGGCCGGGCGGGTGTCGTTCGCGCTCCAGTGCCGGCATTGCGACGACGCCCCCTGCATCGAGGCCTGCATCGCCGGGGCGATGCGCCGGGACCCCGGCACGGGGGCCGTGCTCTGCGACGAGGCCCGTTGCGTCGGGTGCTGGTCGTGCATCATGGTCTGTCCGGCCGGGGCGGTGCTCCGCGGGAAGGCGCGCAAGGTCGCGTCGAAGTGCGACCTCTGCGCCGGCGAGGCGACGCCCCCCTGCGTCGAGGGATGCCCCAACGAGGCGCTGACCTATGAAGAGCGATAGGACGAAGTACCTCGTGCTCGGCAACTCGACGGCCGCGATCGGCGCCGTCGAGGCCATACGCGCCCTGGACCGCGCGACGCCGATCGTGCTCGTCTCGAAGGAGCCCCGGCACGTCTATTCCCGCCCCCTGATCTCGTACCTGCTGGCCGGGGAGATCGACGAGGAGAGGATGTACTATCGTCCGCGCGATTTCTACGAGCGGAACCGGGTGGAGGCTCGGCTGGGGGTCGAGGCCGTGGGCGTGGACGCTCGCGCCCGCGTGGTCCGGACGGCGGACGGCGCGGAGCTCGCCTTCGAGAAGCTCCTCGTGGCGACCGGCGGCCGCCCGTTCGTGCCGAAGATCGAGGGGCTCAGCTACACGTCCTGGGACGACGCGCGGGTCGTGCGGACCGAGGGGGTCTTCACGTTCACCTCGTGGGACGACGCCGCAGCGATAGCGGCCCACCTGGAAGAGCATCACCCCGCCCGCGCGGTCGTGGTCGGCGGCGGGCTGATCGGGATCAAGGCGGCCGAGGCGCTTTGCGCCCGCGGCCTCCGGGTGACCATCGTGGAGCTCGCGGAGCGCCTCCTGCCGCTCGCGCTCGACCGGCGGGCCTCCGAGCTCGCCGCACGGGCGTGCGCCGACGCCGGCGTCGAGCTCGTATGCGGCGCGACGGTGAAGGCCCTGCGCTCGCAGGGCGGGCGCGTGAGCGGCGCGCAGCTCGCCGACGGGCGCGTTCTCCCGTGCGAGATCGTCGTCCTCGCGGTGGGCGTCGTCCCGGACCTGCGCCTCGTCGAGGGCTCCGGCATCAGGACCGAGCGCGGCATCGTGATCGACGACCGGTGCAGGACGTCGGTCGAAGGCGTGTTCGCGGCGGGCGACGTGGCTCAGGGCAGAGACTCGCTCTCGGGCGAGTCCCGCCCGATCCCCATCTTCCCGCACGCATACCGGCAGGGTGCGGTGGCCGGGACGAACATGGCCGGGGGAGAGGCGAGGCTCGAGTCCGCGTTCGCGATGAACTCGGTCGAGGTGTTCGGGCTGCCGACGGTGTCGCTGGGGCTCGCCGCGGCGGAGGGGGACGGATACGAGGTGCTGGTCCGCCTGGACGAGCAGGCACGCGCGTACAAGCGGATCGTCCTCAGGGACGGCCGCATCGTCGGGGCGCTCTTCGTCGGCGACATCGACAGGGCCGGGATCTTCGCGGGGCTCATGCGTCACGGGGTGGACGTGTCGGCGGCCAGGGAGCTCCTCCTCGCCGACCAGTTCGGCCTCCTCACGCTGCCGGCGGAGTACCGCAAGCACGTGGTGGAAGGCGAGGGCGTGGAGGTATGATCGCGCGGCCCACGGCATCCATCGACGCGCGCGGGCTCGGTTACAGGGAGCTCAACGCGAAGGTCCGCGAGGCGCTCGCCTGCGGAGCGAAGGGCCTTTCGCTCGAGAACGTCCTCGGCCAGCGCTACATCGGCGCCGGGCTCAGGGGGGAGGCCGAGGTCACGGTCCACGGCGTCCCCGGCAACGACCTCGCCTGCTTCATGGACGGGCCGCGCATAGTCGTGAGGGGAAACGCCCAGGACGGCGTGGCCAACACGATGAGCTCCGGCACGGTGGTCGTCCACGGCCACGCCGGGGACGTCCTGGCCTACGCGATGCGGGGCGGCAAGCTCCTGGTGCGCGGCGATGCCGGTTACAGGGTGGGCATCCACATGAAGGAGTACCGCGACCGCTCGCCCGTGGTGATCATCGGCGGGACGGCGAGGGACTACTTCGGCGAGTACATGGCCGGCGGGACGCTCGTTCTCCTGGGCCTGGGCCGCCGCGAGGGAGACCCCCTGGTGGGCGAGTTCGTCGGCACCGGGATGCACGGGGGCCAGATACTCGTCCGCGGGAGCGTCGGCGACGACCAGCTCGGGAAGGAGCTCGGCCGCGTCGAGGTCACCGACACGTGCTGGGCCTCTCTCCTGCGAGAGCTCGACGGGTTCGCCCGGGAGTTCGGCCTCGACGTGGGGTCATTCCGCCGGGATGAGTTCACACGGCTCGTGCCCGTGTCGCGCCGGCCCTACGGGAAGATATACGTCTACTGAGTCTGTCGCAGCCCCCGGATTAGCGCAGGGCGTGTGCCAGGTTCCAGGGCCGAGGGGCCGATGGATTCGGTCGCGGCGGCTGTCCTACCGCGCGGCGGCCTCGGCGCGCTCGATCAGTTCCTGCTGTTCGGCGGGGGACATGTCGATGAACCGCGCGCTGAAGCCGGCGAAGCGCACCACGAGGTCGCCGAACCGCTCGGGGTGGACCCGGGCCTGCCGCAAGGCCTCGGCGTCCAGGACGGCCAGTTGCAGCTCCTGTCCGCCGTCGGCGAAGAAGGCCTCGATCAGGGCGAGCACGACCTCCACGGGGGCGTTCGCCCTGGTGAGCGTGAGGTTCAGGTTGTAGCCGCCGCGGTAGTACCGGCTGGCGTCGAGCTTGAGAACGCTGTTCAGGGCAGCCGTCGGCCCGGCGCGCGCGGTGCCCGTCTGGGGGCCGATGCTGTCGGCGAGCGGCGCGCCGGCGAGGCGCCCGTCGCACGACGCGGCGAGCCTCCGGCCGTCGAGATGGTGGAGGCTCCGCACCACGTGGCAGACGGCGTGAGCCCGATGACCGAACTCTCCGTCCACTCGATTCAAGACCCGCTCTCTCGTTTCGACGAGTCGGAGCGCCCACCGGTCGGCCCTGTCGTCGTCCGTCCCCCACTTGGGGGCGAGCGCGATGCGCGCGCGGAGCTCCCCGGCGCCCTCGAAGTTCCGGCGCGAGGCCTCGACGAGCCGGGACAACCCGACCGCCCGTTCCTCGAAGGCCAGCTTCTCGATCGCCGCGAGCGCGTTCGCCGCGTTGGTGAGACCTCGCTCGTAGAGGCCCGGTACGTGGTATTCCATCCCGACGAGCATGTCGCGCCCCCGCGCGACGCATCCCTTCATCAGGGCCGACGTGAACGGCGTGGGGACGCACGCGGCCTCTTGGCGGATGCGCTCGATACCGGCCCGCCGCCCCTGCCGCGCCCGCGCCAGCATTTCCAGCTCCAGCAGCGCGAGGACCTCGTCCGTGCCGTTGATGCTGTCCGGGTCGGGATGTGAGAAGAGCGCCTCGTTGAGCAACCCCAGGTACTCGATGGTGCCGAAGCGGGCGGCGGCTGTCTCGTGGAGGCGTCCCGGGACGCCCAGTTCGTTGCAGCCGATGACGCAGTAGTCCCAGGCGTCCTCCGGCCGGACGCCGCACGCGACCAGGCCCGCGGCCGTGGGCGGGTCGTTCACCAGCAGCGGCGTGCTCGCGCCGGAGGAGAGCATCCCGGCCGCCGCGCGCTTCACACTGGCGTCGAGATCAGGATGCCAGCGCAGGAAGAGATGGGGGTCGCCCACCCGCACCAGATCGAACGCCTCCAGGAATGCGAAAGTCAGGGCGTTGGATCGATCGCGCCCCGTGTGGTCCGCGCCGCCCACGGTGATCGCCTGGGTCTTGGAGCCACGGCCCTGGAACGAGTTCGCCGCCACTTTGAGGATGAAGGCGGCGACCAGGTCGGTCATCGATTCGCGATCGACAGGCTCGCCCACGAAGGGCGCAAGGACCGAATCCGGCAGACCCAGGGAGATCGAGAGTCCGTGCCCCTCGATGGCCGTGGCCAGGTGGACGAGGACCATGGCCTGCAGGCCCTCGAAGAGGTCGCGCGCCGGGCGGGCGGGCACCTGCCGGCACGCCCGGGCCACGCGCAGGTGGGCCGAGCGACGGAGCGGATCGCTCTCGCGTCGGGCGGCGGCCTCCGCGGCCTCGGCGTATCTATGAGCCCAGTCGATCACCGCCCGGAGCGCCACGACCATGGCGCGGCGGTAGTCCCGCTTCTCCGGGTCGGGCTCGTCGGGGAATGCCTCCGCCTCGGCGACAATGGACTCCAGCCCTTCGTGGACCGCGCGCCCCATGTCCACCGCCAGGTGGCCGATCCCGGCATGGCCGCCGACGCTCCGCTCGCGCCAGTACTCGACGATCTCGGCCGGGAGCCTGCCCTCCAGGTGGCCCTCCAGCCCCGGGTTCTCCAGGGCGATCTGGGGGTCGACGCCGAAGCCGTGCTCGGGGACGAGCATCCATGCCCGTGGACGGGAGGAGGTGTTCCCGGCGAAGACAGGGTTGGAGCTCAGGTCGAGGGTCATGTGCGCGAGCACATGCGCGAAGGCGTGGGCGCGCCTGAGCGCGGCCGGCTCGCCCTCGTGCTCGCGCCAGGCCTCGGTGACCAGGCGCGCGCGCTCCAGGCATACCGTGTCCGCCGTCCCGAGCAGCGCGTCGCGGATGCTCCTGACGAGCCGGCGCAAGCCAGCGATCCCTTTCCCGGGTACGGCCCCGATGGTCCGGTAACGAGGCGCGACGCCCGTCAGCGCGCCTCGAGCCCCGCTTCGCGCAGGGCGGCGAGCGCGGCCTCGACCGCGCCGCGTTCCGGGCGGGCGCTCCGGCCGGGGCGCGCGTCGCGCGACTTGCCCCCTGCCAGGTCGTGGCCTTCGAGCACCTCCACCGGCACCCGCCGGGGCTGAGATGCGAGCCACCGGGCGATCCGCCCGGCCTCGCCTCCGTCGTTGAACCCCCGCACGAGCGCCAGCCGGACCACGACTCGCGCGTCGGTCCGGCCCAGCAGCCAGCCCAGGTTGCCCAGCGGGAGCGAGGAGTCGCCCCCCGTGGCCTCGCGGAAGGCGTCCGGGTCGACCGCCTTCACGTCCCACAGCCAGAGGTCCACCAGCGGCGCTAGGAGCCGCACCGCCTCCGGTTCTGCCGCCCCGGAGGTCTCCACCGCGCGGTGGTGGCCGCGCGAGCCCAGGGCGACGAGAACCTCGGCGAGGCCACCCGCCTGAGCGAGCGGCTCTCCGCCGGAGAAGGTCACCCCGCCCCGGCTCCAGCGCCAGTAGCGGAGGTCGCGCTCGAGCTCGTCCACCAGGCGAGCCGTCTCCCAGTGCGAGGCCGCAGGGTGCTCGCGAGGGCGCATCTCCGGATTGTGGCACCACCAGCACCGCAGCGGGCAGCCTTGCAGGAACACGACGGTCCGGATCCCGGGGCCGTCCCGGAGGCAGAACCGCTGGATCGAACTGACCGTGAGCACCAGGTCGCCTCGCGCGTTCCGGAGGCCCGCCACGCCGATCGCAAGCAACCGTCCAGAGTATCCCAGCGGACGCCCGCGCCTCTGTCAAGACGGCGGCACGTTCGCAGGGTCATTCAGTTCTCTCTGCTGAAATGCCGATGCACGCCCGCGATACTCCGGCTGCAATACGGCGGAGCTCGCCGCCGCGTGTGCGACTTGCGCCGCAGCACTTGCCGCAAGACTCTCGCCGGTGACGGACCCGGTACGGCTGTCGCGGCGAGCGTTGCGCTGCGTTCTGGCTCGCGCGCGGTGGCGAGGAGACTGAAGGCGCACCCCGACGACCGGATCGCCTTCGATCGGCTCCCCCCTACGCGCCGGAGCTCGAAGCCGGCCGAGTACGTGTGGTTCCCCCACTGGACTGCCCCGCGTCCGCCCGACGACGCGCCAGGAGCGAGTGGACCACCGGCACGAAGACCAGGGTCACCAGGCTCGAGCTCGTCAGGCCCCCCACGACCGCCCTCGCCATCGGCGCCTGGGCCTCGGCGCCCTCGCCGAGCCCCATCGCCAGGGGCAGGAGCCCGAGGACCGTGGTGAGCATCGTCATCAGGATCGGCCTGAGCCGCCTGCGTCCGGCCTCCCGTATGGCCTCGAGCATCGGGAGGCCGTCCCTGCGGTGGAGGAGGTTCGTGTGGTCGACCAGGATGATCGCGTTGTTCACCACTATTCCGGCGAGCATCACGCACCCGATGAAGGACTGGACGTTGAAGGTCGTCCGGGTCAGGTAGAGCACGAGGAGCACGCCTATCGCCGCGAAAGGCACCGAGAACATGACGATGAACGGGTCTCGCAGCGACTCGTACTGGGCCGCCATCACCATGTAGACGAGCGCCACGGCGAGCGCCAGGCTCAGCGCCAGCTCGCGGAAGGCCTTCTGTTGCTCCTCGTAGTCCCCCCCGAAGACTATGCTGAACCCGGCCGGCACCGGGACCGACCTCAGTCGCTCGCGGATGTCCGCGAGGACAGAGCCCATGTCACGCCCCGAGATGTTCGCGGTGACGTAGACGGTCCGCTCCTGGTCCTTTCTCTCGATGCGCGTCGGCCCGCGGCGCGGGACGGTCTCGACCAGGTTCCTGAGCGCGATCGGCTCGCCGTCGGAACTCGCCACGGCCAGGTCGAGGATGTCCTGAAGCGCCATCCTCTCGCCTTCGCTCAGCTTCACGACGATCGGGTATTCGTCGCCGGCCTCCCTGTAGTAGCCCGCGCGCGTCCCCGTGATCGCCGTGGCGAGGGCCGCGGCCACCTGGGAGACCGAGACCTTCATGGCGGAGGCCTTCTCGCGGTCGACGGCGATCACCTCCTCGGGGCTGCCGCTCTGGCGGCTCACCTGCGCGTCGGTGACCCCCTCGACGAGTTCCACCTCGCGCCTGACGCGCTCGGCGAGCTCGGCCGAGCGCTCCAGGTCGTGGCCCCTGATCTCGATCTGGAGCCTATCTCCGGAGGAACTCCCCATGCGTAGTATGAAGAGGCCCTGCCCGGCCCTCGTGCGGACGATCGTCCCGGGCAGACGCGAGAGCGCCGGGCGGAGCGCGGCGGCGATCTCCTCGCTCGAGCGGGAGCGCTCGCGCGCGGGTACAAGGGCGATCCTCATCTCGCCGGTGTGGGAGCCCGAGGCTCCCCAGCGCGTCCCTCCGACGCTCACGACGCGGTTGCGGGCCTCGCCCACCTCGCGCTCGACGACGGCATCGATCTGCCCGAACCTCTCGGCGACGACCTCGGGCCTGGTGCCGACGTCCATCTCGGCCGAGATGCGCACCTCGCTCTCGTCCGTCGCAGGCATGAACTCGACGCCGATCCAGGGGAAAAGCGCGGCCGAGGCCCCGAGGAGAACGAGCGCGCCCCCGACCGTCGCCGCGCGGCGGCGGAGCGCCGCGTCGAGGAGCCTGCCGTAGAGGGCGCCCATTCTCTCGAGCACCGAGGCCACGAACTCCGAGACCCGCGCGAAGTGGCCCCGGCCCGGGGCCGACGAGCCGGCCACGCCGATCCTCGCGGCCACCGCCGGCACCACCGTCAGCGCCGCGGCGAGCGAGCACGCGAGCGCGAAACCGATCACCACGGAGAGCTGCTTGAACATGACGCCGGTCATCCCGCGGACGAAGAGCATGGGCAGGAAGACGACGACCGTCGTCAAGGTGCTCGCCACCACCGGCGCGGCCACCTCCTCCGCCCCCTCGACGGCGGCCTCGAGCGGGGGCCTTCCTGATTCCCTGAGACGGTATATGTTCTCGAGGACCACGATCGAGTTGTCCACGAGCATTCCCACGCCCAGGGCCAGGCCCCCGAGCGTCATGATGTTCAGCGTGTAGCCGCTGAAGTACATGAGCGCGAACGTCGCCACGACGGATAGCGGTATCGCGCTGGCGATCACGGCCGTGCTCCGCAGGTCCCTCAGAAAGAAGAGGAGGACGAGGACGGCCAGGCCGCCGCCGTAGAGCGCCGCGGAGCCGACGCTCGTTATCGACCGGCGGATGTACGCCGACGTGTCTATGATCGGCGTGAGCCTGAGCTGCGGCAGGTCGCGGTTGATCCTGGCGATCTCCTCAAGGACCCTCTGCGCCACCTCGACGGTGTTGGTGCCCGACTGCTTGTTCACGGCGAGCCGGATCCCGGGCTTGCCGTTCACCCGTACGATCTGCCTGACGCGCGCCCAGGAGTCCTGGACGTTAGCGACCTCCCGGAGGCGGACGACCGCGCCGTCGCGGACCGCGACGGCCGTGTCGCGGATCTCGTCGAGGCTCGCGTAGGAACCGGCGGTCCTCACGGTCACCTCGTAGGGGCCTCGCTCGATCGTGCCGGCCGGGATGTCGGCGTTCTCCGCCGCGATCCGGGCGACGACGGCATCGAGCGGGAGGCCGAGGGAACGCACCTTTTCGGGGTCCAGGTTCACGTGTATCTCGCGGGTCAGGCCGCCCCAGACGTCGAGGGCCGCCACGCCGCTCACGCGCTCGACCCTGTATTTCACCTGTTCGTCGATGACCCTGCGCAACTGGATCGGGTCGAGCTCCCCGTACGCGCCCATGATCAGGATCGGGAAGCTCGCCAGGTCGAACTTGCGGAGCACCGGCCGCGCGGCGTCCTCCGGGAGGCGGGGGAGGATCCGATCGATGCGGTCGCGCACGTCGTTCGCCGCCGCGTCGAGGTCGGTGCCCCAGCCGAACGTGACACGCACGGAGCATTCCCCCTCGACCGAGTTCGACGATATCTCCTCGACGCCCGGCACCGCGCTCAGGGCCTCCTCGATCGGGCGGGTGACGAGCTCTTCCATCTCCTCGGGGCTCGCGTTGCCGTAGCTCGCGGAGACCGTGAGCGTCGGGTAGGTGACGTCGGGCATCAGGTCGATTGGCAGCCTCGCCAGGGAGATCGAACCCACCAGGATCACGATGAGCGCGAGCATCAGCGTGAAGATCGGGTGGTGAACCGCGAACCGCGAGAGCTTCATCGGCTCCCCCGGTCCTCAGGGCCGCCGGCCGGTCGGCTCGCCGGGGTCGCCTCGGGTGTCGCGCCGGTCCTGCGGCGAGTCGGACGGACCGCTCGCCACGATGACTCGCGAGCCGTCCTCGAGCAGGTGATGCCCCAGAGTGACGACCTCCCCCGCGAGCTCGGGCTCGAGGATCTCGGCGTTCTCGCCCTGGACGATCCCCACCCTCACAGGGACGAACCTCGCCCGCGAGGCCGGGGCATGGGCGCCGGGGTCGGGCTCGACGAGGAAGACGCCCTCGCGACCGGAGCGCCTGGCCACCGCCGCCACCGGAACGACCGTTGCGCCCTCGTGCGACTCCAGGGCGATCCGGACCCTGGCGAACATCCCGGGCTTGAGGAGGCGCTCCGGGTTCGGCACGTCGAGCTCCACCCTGGCCTGGCGCGTGCCTTCCTTGACGAGGGGCGCTATGCGCGACACGCGCCCCTGGAACACGCGCCCCGGGAACGCGTCGACCGATACCTCCGCAGGCTGGCCGGGCCTGAGGCGCGAGTAGTCTCGCTCCACGACGTGCACCACGCCCCGGAGCGACTCGATGTCGATGAACGAGACGAGCGGCGTCCCCGCCGCCACGAGCGCCCCGGCGTCGGCGAAGCGCTCGCCGACGACTCGCGCGTCGCCGCCGTCCTCCCAGGTCGCCTCCACGCGCGTGTAGGAGAGCCGCACCTCGGCCGCCCTGAGCGCCGCCCGTTTCTGCTCGACCTGCGCCAGGGCGAGCCTGTGCTTGGCCTCGCGCGACTCGTACTGAGCGGTCGCGGCGTCCAGGTCCGCCTCGGAGGCGATGCGCTTCGCCTGCAGGGCCCGGACCCTGTCGAGCTCCCGGCGGGCGGCCTCGAGGGCGCTTCGGCTCTCCTCGGCGTTCGCCTCCGCGACCCTGAGCTCGGCCGAGGCCTGCTCGACCGCGAGGGCGTACTCGTCGTCCTCGACGAGCGCGACGAGCGCGCCCCGCCTCACTGTATCGCCTATGTCCACGGCGAGCTTGCGCAGCCTCCCGGCGGCCTTCGGCGCCACGACGAATCTGGAGCGGGCCTCGAGCGTCCCGGTGAACGAGCGGGTGTCGCGGACGGCCTCCTTCCGGACCGGGGAGACCTCGACCGCCACGGGCGCTCCCCTCGCGGGGGCGCGCGGGGCCGCCCGGGCATCCCCCGTGAGAGCCCGCCAGGCCACGAGGCCCGCGACCCCGGCAAGGGCGACCATCGCGGTGAGCTTCTTCGCCATCCTGCGCCCCTCGCCCGCCTCCCCCGCACTGGCGGATCGAGTGTACGCCTGCGTGCGCCCTGCCGCAAGGCCGCCCGGGGCTGAAGAACGGCCCACGATTCCCGCGCGTCGCCTGCGCCCTCTTGCGACAGTCCGTCCTGGCGTTCGCGCGAGGCGTTGCGCCGTGGCGAAGAAGCGTGTAGTCTCGCGTCGTTCGTCGCGGCGCGAGGAAAGCGCCCATGCCCGCACCGGATCCCCTGGCGGCCGTCCAGGAGGCGAGGGCCTCCTCCGATCTGATCCGCGCGCTGGAGCAGTCGCGCGAGCTGGGCTGCTCCGGCGTGAGGCTCTCCCCCGCGCAGATACAGGCCCTCGAGGCCGGCGGCTCGAGTTCGGCCGACTGGTCGCGCGTACGCGTCTCGCCGGGCTTCAGGCCCGAGTTCGTGAGGGCCTCCAGATTCGAGGGCGACGTCTACCTGGGCGAGTTCGGCGCGCCAGTGGACGTGGGCCCGGGCATTCGGCTCTCGAGCGGCGTCTACGGTTCGACGGTGGTGGACTCCGCCATCGGCGACGGGGCGCTCGTCCGCGACGTGAGGCTGCTCGCTCGCGCGGCGGTGCTCGGCGGGGCCGCCCTGCTAGACGTGGGCGAGGTGACAGGGCTTCCCCGGTCGCGCTTCGCCTGCGGTGTCGCGCTGAGGCTGGGGAACGAACTCGGAGGACGCGAAGTCCTCATCTACCCCGAGATCGCCTTACCGGTGGCCTGGCGGATCGCCCGAGACCGGACCGACGCCAGGCTCCAGTCGGCCTACTCGCAGGCCGTGCGCTCCTACGCCCAGGACGTATCGAGCGAGGTGACTGTGATCTCCCCCGGCGTGCGCGTACTTCACACCTCGTGCGTCCGCGGTTCGTACCTCGGCCCGGGGGCGCTCGTGGACGGGGCGCTCCTCGTGGAGGAGTCCTCTGTGCTCTCCACCGACGGCGAGGGCTGCAGGATCGCGCTCGGCGCCGTCGTCCGGCGGTCGGTGATCCAGTGGGGCTCCCGCGTGAGCGCGGGCGCTGTCGTAGAGGAGAGCGCACTCCTGGAGCGCTCCTCCGTCGAGAGGCACGCGAAGGTGAGCCAATCGATCATCGGACCATGCTCGACGGTGGAGCGGGGCGAGGTCGCGTCGAGCCTCCTCGGCCCCCTGGTCGCGATGCATCACCAGTCGCTCCTCGTCGGCGTGCTCTGGCCGGGGGGAAAGGGCAATGTCGGCGCCGGCGCGCTTGTCGGCTCGAATCACACCGGTCGCGCGCCCGACCAGGAGGCACATCTCGGGGAGGGGCTCTTCCTGGGGCTCGGCGCCGCGATGAAGTTCCCGGCGGATCTCTCGCGCGCCCCCTACACGGTCCTCGCTGCCGGGCTCACGATCGGGCCGCAGAGGATCGAGTTCCCTTTCAGCCTTTTGCGCGAAGCGGCTAGCGACCTGGTCGCGAAGGCGCCCCAGGCGCGGCCGGGCGTCCACGAGATACTTCCCGCGTGGGTCCTCACAGAAAGCCCCTACACCCTGGCCCGCGCCGAACAGAAGTTCGCCCAGCGCTACAGGGCGCGCAGGCAGGCCGTCGATCCCGACCCGCTCCGGCCCGAGGTGCTCGAGCTCGTGAGGCAGGCGCGCTCGCGCCTGCGCTCGGCACCCCAGAAAGAGCTCTACACGAGCGCGGATATCCCGGGGCTCGGCCCGAACCTCATGACCGAGGCCGCGCGCCTGAGGGCCGTCGCCGGCTACACGTTCGCCCTGGTGTACAAGGCCCTCCTCGGTCTCTGGGCGCGGGTGCGCCGCTCCCGTTCGAGCGCGGAGGCCTTCGCAGAAGACCCTGCGGCCTCCCCCGACGCGGCCGACGAGGTCGCGGCGTGGAGGCTGCACAGGGCCATTCTCGAGGAGGAACGCGCAGGTAGCTCGCTCCGCGCGCTCCTGAGCGAGCTCGTCGAGATGCAGGCGGAGTTCGCCGGGAGGGTCGAGGAGTCCAAGGCCAAGGACGATGCACGCGGCACGCGGATCGTCGAGGGCTACGCCGACGCCCGCGAGCCCGCATCCGCCGACAAGGTGGTCGTCGCGGTCCGCGAGGATACGGAGGTCCTCAGGCGCGACGTCGAAGAGTTCCTGGCGACCTTGGGCGGCGAGGGGCCGCGCCTCGCGCCGCGAGGGGACGCACGGACTTGAGCGCGCACCACGGAAGGCTTCCTCTGGCGGGGCTAGCGATGCTGCTCCAGGCCTGCGTGCCGGCCTACGAGCTCAGGCCGACGCTCGAGGCGCTCGAGGTGCCGAAGGATGCCGACTTCATCTACGAGTCCGCCGAAGAACGCGAGCGCCACCCCAACAGGTACTTCTACGAGGTGCCGGCGGCCTCGTTCGGCCCGTTGCCGAGGATAGTGCTCGAGCCGCGCGTGCGGACGGAGCTCGACGAGAACGCCGACCTCGCCGACTCGGGCGTCCAGGCGCGCGCGCTCCTCCGCACCAGGATCCTCATCGACTCGGGCAGCTTCCACGAGATCGCCAACTACCGCGTGGAGCTGCAGGACAGCCGCGAGCTCTTCTCGGCGCGGGACGAGCCCGAGACGGCCCCCCTAGACGTCCGCCAGGCGTACCTGTTCCTCTCCACGGCGCGGGGGCTCTGGGGAGTCAAGCTCGGCCGCCAGGAGATCGACCTGGGGTCCTCGAGGCTCCTCGGGGCGAACTGGTACGACAACCTGGGCGTCTCCTTCGACGGGGTGCGGCTGACGCTTGCGGACCTGTGGTCGCGCTTCGAGCCTCGCCAGTGGAGCTGGCGTGCGGACTTCTTCGCGGCCGCGGCGGTGGAGCACGACGCGGGCGCATTCGACGGGTCGCACCTGCCCCGCCGGATCGCGGGCGCTTGGTACAGCGACCGGAGGATCTACCCCCTCCGTGCGGACGGGGCCCTGCTCTACACGTGGGGCGAGTCCGCAGGGCCCGACGAGTCGCTCGTGACGCTCGCCGGGGCGCTATCGGGCCTGAGGCTCACCAGGACCGAGGGGCTCTCGTTCGAGGCTGAGCTCGCCGTCCAGCTCGGCCGCCTCGGCGGGCTCGACCATCTCGCCGCGATGGGCGCGGGCTCCGTCGCGTACGTCTGGCCGACCCCGTGGGAGGTGCGCCTGTCGGCGCGCGCGGTCTATGCGAGCGGCGACCGCGACCCCTCGGACGAGAAGAGCGGCGCGTTCGTCGCGCCCTTCCCCGGGGACCTGAGGGCGGACACCGGTCTCCTCGGGCTCGTGGGCCTGAGGAACTCCTCCGCCGCGGGCCTGGGCCTGAGCTTCGAGCCGCTCGAGAACCTCCGCGTCGGCGCCGAGGTGAGATGGCTGGGCCTGGCCGAAGACTCGGACTACTGGTACGACGCCGAAGGCGAACCCCGAGCGGTCGCGGTCGGCGGGAGGTATCTCGGGCGCGAGCTCGCCATCAGGGGCTCGTATGTCATCACGACCAGCTCGGGGAAGGAACTCTCCGTGGACGGCGGGTACGCGGTCTTCGAGCCGGCCTCGACGATCTCGGGCGACCCGGCGACCGTCCAGGGCCTGTACCTCCAGGCGACGCTCCGGTTCTAGCGCGCAGTTGCGGGGCTCACGCCGGTAACAACTCGGCTGCGGTACGCACCAATTCTCCAGAGAAGCCGCCGAGTTGAGTCATCCCCAGTTTGAGGGTGCGTGTCAGGTAGTTCCCAGTTTCTGGAGCGGGACCGGATCCGTGGTCGAGCAGCGCCGCGAGCGCCCGTCCTCGCCGCGAGGTCGGAGGCGCGAACTCCTCGGCGCGGAGCTTCTCGCCGAAGAGGCGCACGGGGAGGCTTCCCCCCGAACTCCATCTGCCCGTACCCGCCGCCGAAACTCGAGAACTACCTGACACACGCCCGAGAATCGCTCGGCCCTCCCTCGAAGCTTGACTCCGTGCCCTGCGGACCTATGATCCGTGCCCTGGTGGGGCAGGGAGCGCCGCTCAGGCGCGCGTTCGGCCGCAGGGCCTATCGGACGGCCCGGAGCTCCGCGTGGATATTCGCGTCAGGTTGGGCCGTAACGAGGCTGCGATCACCGGCCCCGGGGGCGAGCTCGTCTTCAATCTCTCGCGGGGGAGTTTCAGCCTCCTCGGCCCGGGAGGGACCGAGGCCGTCTCCGATGCGACCGCATGCGTGGAGCTCGCCGATGCGGCCCACGCCCTCACGGCCGGATACCACCGGCGCGCGGAGAGCGCGGAGCTCTCGGGGGCCGCGGGGCCCGGCATGGTCCTGAGGGTCGTCTGCGAGCCCGAGGGCGCGGGCCCGAGGCTCGTCTTCACGGCCGCCTGCTGCGAGGGGGTGCCAGGCTTCTTCCTCACGCTCGAGTGCGAGAACGTCCTGCCCAGACCGCTCCCCGTGCGGTCTCTCGAGGTCCTGCGCGCGCGCTCCTCCGAGGGGGCGCGCTTCGGCATGCTCCCCTACCCGCCGGCCGTGCGCTTCTACCATACCGGTGCGACGATGGCGGGCTCCCCGTTCGTGGACCTCGCGCGGCCGCCGGAGGACCTGAAGGCCTGGCTCGAGTCCTCGTCGACCGAGCTCATGGGGTGCCTCGCCAGGGAGACCGGCTCGCCGGGCGCGCTCCTCCTCGGCTTCACGACCGCGTCGAGGCTGCCCACGAGGGTGCGGATAGGTCTCGAACCGGGGGGCGAGAAATGGGGCGAACTCTGCGCCCTCTGCGATTGCGAGCTCCGCGAGCGCCTGAGCGGCGAGCGGCTCTCGAGCGAGACGCTCTACGTGAGCCTGGCGGAGCCGGCCCTGGACGCGATGGAGCGCTATGCGACGCTCCTCGCCCGCTCCTCGGGCGCGCGCGCGCCGGGCGACACCCCGCCGACCGGGTGGTGCTCCTGGTACTACTTCTTCGCCGGGGTGAGCCAGGAGGATATCCTGTCGAATCTGCGCTACCTCGCCTCACGACGCGACAGGTATCCGCTCAGATACGTGCAGATCGACGACGGCTACCAGAAGCACTGGGGCGACTGGCTGGAGACCTCGGGCCGCTTCCCCGATGGGATGGCCGCGCTCGCCGCGAAGATCAAGGAGCTCGGGTTTTCCCCGGGGCTGTGGCTCGCGCCCTTCGTCGCGAGCCCAGCGTCGGACCTCGCGAAGGCCCACCCGGACTGGCTCGTCCGCGACTCGCGCGGCGCGAGGCTGCTCGCGCAGGGCTGGGGCCCGGAGGCTCCCTGGCACGTGCTCGACGGGACGCACGGGGGCGTCCAGGACCACCTCGAAAAGCTCTTCCGCACGATCACGCGCGACTGGGGCTACGAGTACATCAAGCTCGACGCGATGGACAGGGGCGCGCCGGCGGGCGCGATCTTCAGCGACCCGCGCGCCACGCGGACCGAGGCCTTCAGGCGCGGCTTCGAGGCGATACGCCGCGGGGCGGCCGGGGCGTTCATCCTCGGCTGCAACGCCCCCTTCGGACCGAGCGTCGGCCTCGCCGACGGGATGCGCGTCTCGATGGACGTCGGGCCGACCTGGGGGAGCTCCGAGGGCTGTAACGCCCGCAGCTCGCTCCGCAGCGCGATCAGGCGCTGGTTCTTCCACGGCAGGACATGGTGGAACGACCCGGACTGCCTGATCGTGCGCGGCCCCGAGCGCCTGACCGGACCCGGCGGCCGCGAGGACAGACCCGGGCTCTCGCTCGACGAGGCCCGCACGCTCGCCGCCGGCATAGGCCTCCTGGGCGGGATGCTTTTCCTTTCGGACGACATGCCGCGCCTGGAGCGCAAGCGTACGGAGCTCCACGACCTCCTCTTCCCGCCGAACGACCGCTCGGCGAGGCCGGTCGATCTCTTCGAGCGCGACCCGCCTTCGGTCCTGGACCTCCTTGTCGAGCGCCCGTGGGAAACCTGGCACGTCGTCGGGGTGATCAACTGGCTGGACTCGCCCGCCGAGAGGAGGCTGGACCTCGACGGTCTGGGGCTCGAGCCCGCACCAACCCGCTACCATGCCTTCGAACTCTTCGAGGAGCGGTACTACGGCGCGGTCAAAGGCGAACTCGCCCTGGGCGCGATCGCGCCGCACGGCACGAGGCTCCTCGCCGTGAGGCGCGTCCTGGGGCGGCCGCAGTTACTCTCGACCAGTTTCCATCTGACACAGGGCGGCGGGGAACTCTCGCTCTGCGAGTGGGTAGAAGCGGAGCGGAAGCTCAGACTCGTCTTCTCGGTGGGACGGGCGCGCCGGGGGCGGGTCTATATCTGGGCGCCGCCGAGCTTCGGCGCTATGCACCTCGGCGGGACGGCCAGGGTCGAGTCGTACTCGCACGAGGGCGAGCTCCTGAGGCTCCAGCTCGAGGCGGCGCGCGGTTCCGTACTGGAGGCCGCCTTCGAGTGAGCAGGCCGCGCAGCGGCTCGGTCCGGCGAGCACCATACGCCCCGGTTGCGACGGCACCACGGCGCTCCTCGCGCGGGACCGGAACCGGCCCCTTGATTGGGAACTCGGGCGAGGATAAGCTGCCGGGCGGTCGAGGGTCCAGGGGCCGATGAGCGAGCGAATCACGAGTGCGGGTCGCTGCGCGGCGCATCTGGCCGCTCTGGCGGCTCTCGCCCTGCTTGCCGCGCGGGCCCATGCGGGGGAGGCCGGCCCCGCAGGGCAGGAACCGGGCCTCATCCCCCACACCAACCTGACGCGCTTCAACGTGGACTACGAGATCCCGCCGGAGGTGAAGGACGTCGCGAGGGTCGAGCTCTGGGTCACGGAAAACGGGGGCGCGAGCTGGACCCGCGCCGGCTGGGACCCGGACGCCCGAACGCCGGTCGGCTTCTCGGCCCAGAAGGACGGCACCTACGGCTTCTTTATCGTGGTCGAGGATATCGCAGGGAACAGGAGCGAGGAGCCGTCCGGTGGCACCCCGCCGCAGCTCACCGTGGTGGTGGACACTCGCGCGCCTTCGATCGAGCTCCTCTCGCCACGCGGAGGGGCCTTCGGGCCCTCCCGGGGCGTTGAGGTGCAGTGGCGCGCGACGGACGAGTGCATCGCCGCGTCGAGCGTCTCCGTGGAGGTTTCGTCCGACGGCGGCGAGAACTGGAGGCCCATCCGTTCGGGCCTTCCGGCCGAGGGTTCCTTAAGCTGGAGGCCGGACGAGCCGCCCCCGGCCGGTCGGCGGGCGTTCCGCTTCAGGGTCTCTGCGCGCGACCTGGCCGGGAACGAATCGCGAGCCGTGAGCGAGGAACTGCTCTTCGACGACGAGCCTCCGGCGGCGCGCGCGACGGGTCCGGAGGAGTCGAGGGGCTCGATCGTCCAGGTCTCCTACGAGGCCTCCGATCGCGGAGGGGCGGGGCTCGAGTCGGTGAGGCTCTTTGTATCTCCGGACGAGGGTCGCACCTGGCAGGAGGGCCCCGAGGACGCCGATACGGAGAGCCCCCTCGAGTGGCGGCCGCCTCGCTCGGGGAGCTGGGGGCTATTCATCGCGGCCTCGGACAGGGCCGGGAATGCCTCGAAGCGCCCAGCCCCCGGCGACCGTCCGCAGCTCGTGCTCGCCGTGAGGTCCGCGGGTCCCAGGGCGAGCCTCCTCACGTTCAATAGCGGCGGCTTCTACAGGGGCGGCGCGCTGCATCCGATCGTCTGGGAGGTGAAGGGCGAGGGCCTGACCGACAGCTCCGTGCGCCTCGAGTATTCGCTCGACGGGGGCGCGAGCTGGAAGGAGATCGCGCGCGACCTCCCGCCGAGCGGGCGCTTCCCGTGGACGCTCCCTCTCGCAGATACCGACGCGGCCCTCGTGCGCGTGAGCGCCGCGACGAACGCGGGCGAGAGCGGCCAGGCGGTCTCCGAGCGGCCGTTCGTGATCGACAGCACCCCGCCGCGGGCCGTGGCGCGCTTCGACGCGGGTTCGCAGGCGGAGCCGGCGGCGCTGCCGAGCCGGGAGCCCCCGGTCGTGGAGCGACCCGAGCCCCCGCCGCCCGCCAGGGCGTCTGCCCGCCTGAAGCCGCCGCCCGAGCTCGCCGCCGCGCGGGAGCACCTCTCGGCCGGGAGATACATCGAGGCCGAGAGGGCGCTAGAACCCCTCCTCTCGCGCGAACCGATGTCCTGCGAGGCGAACGCGCTCCTCGGCGAGGCCCGCGCGCGTGAGGCGGACCGTCGCTCGCGCCTGGCGGGTCCCGAGAGGCCCGCGCCGGCGGAGCTCCTCAGGCGGTACGATGAGGCGGCAGCGGCGCTCCGCACGGCGGCGAGATCCGACCCCGCCTCGAACGCGGCGCATCTGTGGCTCGGGGTGTGCCTGTTCCAGAGGGGGCGCGTACTCTATCAAGAGCTCCGACGAACGCAGGAGGCCGTGCGCGAGTGGCGCGCGGCACTCGACGAGTACGAGAAGGCGCTCCTCGTGCGCCCCGACCCGCCCGAGGAGTTCTACTACGCCGGGATGGCCTGCTACATGCTCGCAGTGGCGGGTCCGGAGCGGGAGCGCGCCGTTTACGCAGATCGAGCCAGGGAGCTGCTCACGAAGGCGCTCGCGGGCGCGCCGCCCTCGACCGCAGGCGGGGCGCGCTGGTACCTGGCGGAGCTCTCTGAGAGACGCGGCGACAGACAGGAGGCCCTCGCGAACTGGACGGCGGCGCTCGCGCTCCTCGGCGAGGGGTCTCCCTTCGCAGGACAGATCCGCGAGCGCATCGCGCGCCTGGGCGCTCGCTGAGTCAGGAGGGAGCCGTGAACAGGATCGAGGAGACGCTGAGGCGGATCAGGCCGCTCGGACCGGCTGTCGCGCGCGACGCGCGGTTCGCGCTGCCGATCCCGAAGGACGGCCTCGGCCAGCTCGGCAGGCTCGTCGAAAGGCTCCGCTCGATCTACAGCGGCAGGCGCGTGGGAACGCCCCTGCGGAAGCTCCTCCTCATCGCGGCGGCCGACCACGGGATCGGCAGGCACGGCGTCTCGCGATACCCGCAGGCGAGCACGGCCGAGCTCGTCCGGGACGTACTCGCCGGCCGCGCGGCGGTGGCGCGCATCGCGCCCAGGCTCCAGGTCAGGGCGGTGGTGGTGGACTTCGGTCTGGCGGCGGACTTCGCCCCGAACGGGACCGGCTGGGCGGAGTTCGACCAGAGGAGGGTCGCGCCCGGCACGCAGGACCTCTCCGAAGGTCCGGCGATGTCGCGCGAGACCGCACTCAGGTCGGTGAGCGCCGGAATGGAGGCCCTCGAGCACTGGCGACGCGGGTGGGACGTCGACCTCCTGGGCACGGGGAACCTCGGCCTCGGGGCGAGTATCTCCGCCTGCGCGATCGCGGCGGCCCTCACCGGCCGTCCCCTGGGCGACCTCCTGGGCTGCGAGGGCCCCGCAGGCGCGTCGGGCGCGAGCGCCGCCAGCAGGATCGATCTCGTTCGGAAGGCCCTGGAGAGGACCGAGATCGATCCCGACGACGCGATCGGTGTTCTCGCCGAGTACGGGGGCCTCGAGATCGGCGCGCTCGCGGGGGCGGCGCTGGCCGCCGCCGCGAACGGCATACCGGTGTTGCTCGACGGGGCGGTCTCTGCCGCCGCGGCGGCCGTGGCCGCGGCGCTGTCGCCCGCGTCCCGCGGCTACTTCATCGCCTCCCACAGGGGAGGGCTGCCTGCGCACGGGGCGCTCCTCGAGCACATGGGACTCGAACCGCTCCTGAGGCTCGACCTGGACCTGGGCGAGGGCGCGGGGGCGGTCCTGGCGATGGACCTCGTGGAGGCGGCCTGGGAGCTCGGCGGCACACCCTCCGCCGCATGAGAGGCGCACCGCCTGTCGTCCCTCGTGGCGCCGGCTCGCCTGCCGAGCTCGACAGGCGGGAAGGCCGGACCTGCGGCGATCGCTCCGCTCGGCGACCTTCGCGTGCCCGGGGGGAATGCCGCGATGCGAGCCGCTCGCCGACGCCCCGTCAGGCCTAGGGTTGCGTTCCTCGGCCCGTGCGGCTCTCAGGCGCCATGCAGGGGAAGCGCACGGCCGCCAGGGCGCGCGAGGCCTCGACATAGGCGGCGATCTCGTCCTCGGAGAGCGCACGGTCCAGGACCACGAGCTCGTCTATCGTCATCGGGTGGCCGAACTCGATCGAGTTCACGTCGCCTGTCCTGAACTGCCGCCCCTTGATCGTGTGCTGGACCCGGAGCAGCCCGTCCCAGTAGGCGCGCACCTCCGCGGCTCCGGCGACCGTGACGGCGATGTGGTGCCACGTCCCCGGCTCGACCCGAGCCGAGCCGCTCCAGATGTGGTTCATGTTCGTGATGCCTTCGAAGTAATAGACCTGGAAGACGAAGGTCGGCTCCTTGAGCGCGCACCACTCGCCCTTGCCCCTGGCGAAGGCCGACACGATCCCCTTCCCGCCGAGGGTGATCAGGTGGTAGCCGGTCTCGTCGCGCATGGGTTCGTCGAACCGCCACCACATCATCACCGTCAGCGGACGGGCGAGCGTGAGAGAGCCGCTGGCGAGCTTCAGGGAACCATGCCCGGAACGCACTCTGAGCCCGCGCGCGGCGAGGCCGTCGGCGGGCGTCGCATCCTGCGGCGCGCTCACCTGGGCCCCGAGGAGGTCGAGCTCGGGCCTCGCCGCGCCGAGCTCGAAGGAGTGGTAGAAAACCACTCGATCCTCGATGCCGGGGGGCAGGTAGAAGAACGTTCGCGCTGCGCTGCCGCCGGGGGCAACCTTCTCTCCCGCCGGGGAACGCGCGGCGAAGGCCAGGAGCGAGAGCGCGATCCACTGGGCGCCGCGCATGGTCAGTTCCCCGCCGCGAACCTGATGACCTTGAGGTCGTGCCTCTTGAGCGGGAAGCGCAGCCTCCCCTCGCGCAGCGGGATCTCCGATGACGTCTCGACGTCCACGGCCTTGCAGCCGCGTTCGAAGCCGAGGGCCTTCAGGTCGACCGTCAGTTCGACCTGCTCGTCCCTCGCGGAGTAGCTCGCGACGGCCGCGACGGCCTCGCGGCCCTTCAGGCTGTAGACGATCGTCGGGAGCTCCGGGTTCTGCGAGGCCACGGGCTGCGGCCGCTCGTCCCAGTACCTGTAGACCTCGAGGCCCGGCTCGTCGAGGAGCCTCAGGATCGGCTCGGCCAGCCTCATGTTCCCCCCGACACCGAAGCCGCCCCCGCCGTCGAGCTCGTGCACGAGCCTCACTGCGGTGAACGTCCTCTGGGTCCAGGGGTCCTCCGCGAGATCCCCGTGGTCGTGGAGCGGCACAGGCCAGACCCCCGCCTGCTCGCCCGTCGAGGTCAGGAGGATCAGCTCGCGCGCGAACCTGTCCTGGACGTCGCCCATCGAGTACTGCCACTCCCAGTCGTACTGGACTGTGGCGAACGCGAGCATCGGGAGCGGCGCGAAGCTCGTCATGTGCGGGAAGGTGATGGGCAGCATCCCCTTCTCGTTCATCATGATGAACGTCCTCTTGCAGAGCTCCCTGAGCGCCCAGATCCCCGCGGCCGGCGCGATGGAGCCGTCCTCGCGGCGATAGGCGTCCGTCATGCGGGTGTTGAACGAGGGGCAGATGAAGAAATTATCCCAATAGACGCCTTTGTTGCCGCCGATCTCGAAGGACTTCGCGTACCAGTACAGCGCATGGTCGATGTAGGACTTCGACGGGACGATCTTGATCTCCCAGATGCCGTTGCCCTTCCCGATCGTGCGCAGGTCGTCGAGGCCCCACTCGTCCTTGAAGGTCTCGAACTCGTCGAAGAGCTGGCAGCTCGCGCGATTGTAGTAGAAGACCATCTTGGCCCCGAGGTGCGAGCGCAGGTTGTGCCTGACGTGGGCCTCCCAGGTCCGGACCTTCTCTTCGCCGTACGGCTCGAAGTACCTCCGGCCGCGCGCCACGGTCGCCTCGATCTCCGCGTCCGGGATGCGTTCCTTGTTCCCACGCGCGAGCATCTCCCAGAAGTGCATGTCGCAGCCGGCCGGGTAGACCGAACCGCAGTCACCGAGGGCGAGCCAGTTGATGTCCGTGCCGAGCAGGTGATATTTGTCGCGCAGGAATCTATAGCGCCACCAGTTCGGCCCCCCCGGCGAGAGCCTCGGCTTGACCGGCGCCGCCAGCAGCCCAAAGGAGAGCTGCCTCGGCTCGCGGATGACGATGCCGCGGTTCACGAGATGCACCCGGAGGAGCACAGAACCCTCCTCGCGCAAGACCTCCAGGTTGGGCCTCGAGGGGTCCCAGCCCCAGCCGCGGTCGTTCTCGGCGAAGAAGGCGATCCCCCGCACCGGCCCGCCTACGAAGACATAGGGGCAGAAGTTCCTCACGAACTCGTCGCAGGCGAGCTTGCTCGCGTCCCAGACGACTCCCTTCGCTGGCGGGATCCTCATCGCCACGGGGGCCCTGATCCGGTCGGCGTTCGCGTGGATCATCGTTGCCGCGTCCTCGCGGAACGGGATCTCCAGGTCGAGCGCGTCGAGCGTCGAGCCGCCCATCGGGTGCAGCGTGAGATCGACGCGCACGGTGCCGTCGTAGTCCCACGTGGTCTTCGCGAGGGCCTTGAGCGGCCCGGCCTCGAAGCCGCCCTCGGCCCTGACCTCGTGGGGCGCCGAAGAGATCACCCTGAGCCTGGCCGGCCTGACCTCGCAGGGCCTCCCGTCGATCCTCGCCACGTACCTCATCGGCGACTCGAGGATGGGCCTCGTCACCCCGGTGTGCGACGAGCTCGCCTCGACCTGGTCCCAGAGGCCGAGGCCGTTCAGGACGTGCTCGCGCAGGACGGTCCGGAGCCTGTTCCCCTTGAGCCTGATCGGCTCGAAGGGCGGGTAGACCGTCTTGCTCGTCCCGAGGTTCGTATGCTCCCATGGGAAGCGCTTGCGCTCGAATCCCTTGACCACCTCGCCCTCCGGCACCCCCTCCCCCTCGGCCTTGAGGGCGATCTCGTACTCGCCCTCGAGCCCCGGCAGGTCGAATGAGCGCTCCAGGCGCCCCTCTTTGAACTCCGCCCCGGCGAACTCGACGACCTTCACCGTCGCGCCGAGCTTCTTCCTGACCGTAGCGACCACGCGGGAGAGCCGGGCGTCTCGGGGGAGGCCTGTGACGTCGGCCTCGATCCTCATCGAGCTAAGGTAGGGGTAGTACGCGAAGCGGAAGTCGAGCGGGGGCAGCGGCGTCTTCTTCCCCGCCACCCACCTGAGCGGCCGCCCGCGCGGCCAGGCGGTCTTGCGCTCGTAGTAGACGATCTTGCCGTCCTCCGAGGCGACGGAGGCCGCGAGCTCGAACCTGGTCGTGGCGTTATCCTCGGGGACGTGCAGGACGAGCTGGGTCTTCCCGCCGGGCGGCAGCCGGAGCGCGCGTTCCTCGCTTAGTGTCGGCATCCTGTTCCTGACGAGCTCGAGGGACGCCCTGAGCCCGAGCTCTCGGGACGAGGGATTCGCGAGCCTCAGCACGCTATCGAAGTTGGTCAGGAACGGGTCGGAGCTCGCCTCGTAGGCCACGGCCGGAGCCGGCTCGGCCACGAACTTGAAGACCGCGAGCGGGTCGGCATAGCCGCCGGTCAACGAGGACCACTCCCAGGGTTCCTTCCAGTTGCGCGTGAGGTTCACGCCCCAGAGGCCGTCGGTGGCGCTGCGCCCCGGCGCGACGGACATGCTCGACACGGGGATCCGGCACTCGAAGTGCCACCAGCCTTCGTGAAACCCGTGGGCCTGCTCCCAGCCGCCCCGCCAAGAGGGCTCCTCGCTCGCGCCGCCCAGGAGGTGGATGTTGTAACCGCCCTTCCCCAGCGAGTTCACGAGGAACTGATACGTGACCCTGCGCTCGGAGCGGGGGTCCGGCGAGACGTAGACCTCGACCGAATCGTCGTAGACCGCCTTCAGCGAGTCCGTCGTCACCGCGGAGACGAGCGCGCCCTCGTCGGGCAGGCGGCTCACTATGGCTACATAGAGCGCGTCCTTGGTCGCGCCGACGAACCCCCGCGCGCGCCGCTGCCTGAGGCTCCCCTCGAACTGGAACCCGTCGAACCCGGCCGAGACCGCCCACTCCTCCGGCCCGACGAACCCGTCGATCGAGGGAGGCCGCAACATGAGCGGGACCCGGAACTCCCCCGCCCGCGCCCCCGCGGCGAGGAACGCCGCGAAGAGCGTCGCGGCGGCACGGCACCTGCGCGCGATACCGTTCATCGGAACCCCCTTGCGGTCCATGGCCCCCTGCGCCGTCCATCATGATACATTCAATATAGGATAAATGCAAGTGCAATCTAGAGACGAGCTCCCGTCCTTCCCCCTCCCGGCCTGGCGGCGCCTGGCGAGCCGCCCATCAGCTCACCGAATGGGTCGAGCAAAACCGGGAATGATTCGAGCGCCGGTGTGCTTGACCTGCGGCGGCGAAGTGGGGTATAGTCCGGAGGCCATCAGGGCGGCGTAGCCAAGCGGCAAGGCAAGGGTTTGCAAAACCCTCATTCGCCGGTTCAAATCCGGCCGCCGCCTCCAACCCTGAGCGACGCGCAACTTGCGTCCGTGAACGACGACCCGAACAGTGGCGGCTCCTCAGTGCGTTGCGCATGCGTCCGGAGCTGCACCACGATTCTGGGTGGGCGCCTAGACGTTTTCGCCGAGCCCGGTGACCACGTAGGTCCCGCTCTTCGGGCTCTTCTCGAGCTGGAGGATCCCGTTCCTCTGGGCATCCTCGAGGAGCTTCGAGAAGCTAGAGTACCCGTGGTAGCCCTCATCGAACTGTGGCTGCTTGCGCTTGATCGTGTCTTTGATGAGGGAGCTGTAGAGCGTCTCCTTGTTCTCGCGCATGAGGGCCTTCACGGCCTCCACCAGGATCCTGAAGGCGTCGGACTGCCTCTTCGGGAGCCCCTCGACCTTCGGCCTCGCCTGCTCCCGCTCGCGGAGAAGGTCCTCGTAGAAGATGAACTCGTCGCAGTTGGAGACCAGGAGCTCGCTCGTCGAGTCCTTGGCGCCGATGCCGATCACGTATTTGTTGTTCTCCCGGAGCTTCGAGACGAGCGGCGAGAAATCCGAATCGCCAGAGACCAGTGCGAAGGTGTCGATGTGGGCCTTGGAATAGCAGAGGTCCAGGGCGTCCACGACCATGCGGATGTCGGCCGAGTTCTTGCCGGTCATTCGGCGGCGCGGAATGTCGAGCATCTCGACGGCCGCCTCGTGGAGTTTCTCCTTGTGCTCCGCGAAGCGCCCCCAGTCCGCGTAGGCGCGCTTGACGAGAACCTTGCCCTTGTCGAGGAGCCGCTGGATCACCAGATCCACCTCGAACTCCTTGGCCTTTGCCTCCTTGGCGCCCTCCGCGATGTTCTCGAAGTCGATGAAGACCGCGATCATCCGCTCGCGCTCCGTAGGATCGACGCTCGTTCCCATGTTTTCCTCCCAGCCTCGTCCGTCGCAGGCTCGCAGCGTCACCCGATCCGCGAGCGAGACAGGCCCTGGCAGTTTCCCGCCCCGGAGGATAGCCGCCCGTGCCCGAGATTTCCAGCGGCGAAACCGTCGCTACGAGAACCCTGCTGAGCAGCTCCCGAGGGAGCCTGAGAGATCGTCGGCGAACGCGGCGCGTTCGGCGACGGGACCTCGCAAGGAACCCAGGGTCTTTCATCTGTAGCGTTGAAGACCGGGGCGCATGCGCGAGCGGCATTCATCGGGAGATACGCCAGGGTCGTTTAGTCCTCTCTGCGGGGACGCCGACGCTCGCCCGCGGGACTCCGGCCGCAATGCGATGGAGCCCGCCGCGCGCGACCGACGGTACCGCCACAATGAATGCTACGATCGCATCGCTCCGGAGCGCCGGCTTCACAGTCTCACCGCTGCGAACTCCGCCGGCGCGTGCGGCCTGGTTCCCCAGGAAAAATCGAAACTGCTTATCGTCACTCAACAACTGAGCTCCCTCAGCCCACAACGGGTTGGGATGCTTCCACCCCCACCGCGTCCCTGCTCAGTTCAGAAAACCCATTGCATCCTCCCATGAGGCCAGAGGGCTCCCGAGTCGCGTCCCTGCGCGAGGTCACGCGTGCGTTGGGCACTGGACCCGGGTTCGGCTGAGGCAACCGTGACGCGCGACGAGACCGGTTGCATATGTTGCGCGGCGCCGAGCCTTCGCGAATGGCGCGGCACCAGGAGCGCAAGAGCCGTGCTGGGGGCGTCGCCGGCACGGCTCTTGCGCCAGGTGTCGAGCGGCACGCGCCGCAGTTACGCGGTGGCGAACCCCGTCGCATCGCGGTCGGAGTCCCACAGGCGTGCATCAGCAACTCCGGTCCTTTCCCGCGCGGAGGGCGCGGTCCGGGCCGGCGACCCGTAGCCCACCACAGGCCGGGGGCCTCTTCGTCAACCCGATAGGCATGTATCGTCAAGTGACGATATGCATTAAATCGAATGGCCCTGGTCGGCCTGCGAGACTGTTGACTCGCGCGGCGCGTGCGGCTAACGTCCCGCCATGAGCGCTGCGGAGGTTCATGAAATGGAAGGGCCGGTGCGCAGTCCCGGCGATCGAGCTCAGGCGGCCGGAGAGCCGTCCGCGAAGGGAAGCGCCGGCGGGGGCCGAAACTCCGCCAGGGCCCGGCCTGGAGGCCCGGCCGGGACGACCCGGAGTTCCGGCCGCGCGAGCGCCCGCTCCAGCCGCAGGGAGATCGCCCCCGAGCCGATCGAGCTGGATGGGGCGACGAAGCTCGTCATCGTCGAGTCTCCCGCGAAGGCGAAGACCATCAACAAGTACCTCGGGCGCGAGTACCGCGTCGCCGCCTCGATGGGCCACGTCAGGGACCTCCCTCGCAACCGGTTCGGGATCGACATCGAGCACGACTTCGCGCCGCACTACGTCGAGATCACGAGCAAGAAGAAGCACACGGCCGCGCTCCGCAAGGCCGCCAGCAAGGTCGAGGAGGTCTACCTCTGTCCCGACCCCGACCGCGAGGGCGAGGCCATCGCCTGGCACCTGCTCGAGGCGCTCAGGATCCCTCCGGAGCGCTCGCGCCGCGTGACGTTCAACGAGATCACCCAGCGCGCCGTGCGCGAGGCGTTCGAGCATCCCCGCGCCATCGACATGAACCTGGTGTACGCGCAGCAGGCGCGGCGCATACTCGACAGGCTCGTCGGCTACAAGCTCTCGCCGCTCCTCTGGAAGAAGGTGATCAAGAGGCTTTCTGCCGGCAGGGTGCAATCGGTCGCGGTCAGGCTCATCTGCGAGCGCGAGGAAGAGATCGAGCGCTTCAGGCCCGAGGAGTTCTGGCGCATCAAGGCGGTCCTCGCCGCCCCGTCGGGTCCGCAGGGGGAACCGGTCGCGTTCGAGGCGGAACTCAAGGGCCGAAGGCGCGAGCGGAGGCCCGAGGAGACCTGCCCCGTCTGCGGCGCACCGATGCGCGAGGTGAGCACGCCCCGCGGGAAGGTCTTGCGATGCACGAGTGCCGCCTCGGCCGCCGAGCCCGCCGAAGAGCCGCCATCTGGCGATAGCGCGGAAGACTCGGCCCAGCGCTGCCCGGGCTCGCTCGGGCTCCTGCCGGACGGGTCGGTCATCGACAGCGTCAGTCTCCGGACAGAAGAGGACGCGAAGAAGATCCTCGCCGAGCTCGAGGGCCGCGCCTTCGCGGTCGCGGAGGTGTCGAAGCGCGAGTCGCGCGCCAATCCTTATCCGCCCTTCTCGACGAGCACGCTCCAGCAGGCCGCCGCCACGCGGCTCGGCTTCACCGCCAAGAAGACGATGATGCTCGCGCAGCGGCTATACGAGGGCGTCGAGCTCGGGCGCCTGGGCTCGGTCGCCCTGATCACCTACATGCGCACGGACTCCTTCCACCTGGCCCCCGAGGCGGTCGAGCAGGCGCGGAAGTTCATCGCCGGCCGCTACGGCAGCGATCACCTGCCGGAGAAGCCCAATGTATACCGCTCGCGCAAGGGGGCCCAGGAGGCCCACGAGGCGATCCGCCCCACCCAGGTCTCGGTGACGCCCGAGTCCGTCGCGCAGTACCTCGAGCCGGACATGCTCAAGCTCTACAGGCTGATCTGGCAGCGGTTCATCGCCTGCCAGATGGCCCCTGCCCGCTACGAGGACACCTCCGCCTTGATCCTGGCGGGGGACCTCGTCTTCCCGGCACACGGGAGGGTGATGCTCTTCGCGGGCTTCACCGCGGTCTACGGCCCGGCCTCGAAGGACGGGGACGACGCGAAGGTCCTGCCGCCGCTCGAGCGCGGGCAGATCCTGGAGCGCAGGACCCTCGAGAGCTCGCGCCACTTCACGCAGCCGCCACCCCGCTACACGGAGGCGAGCCTGGTCAGGACCCTCGAACGCGAGGGGATCGGCAGGCCCTCTACATACGCGACTATCATCTCGACGATCCAGGACCGCGGCTACGTGCGGAAGGAGGGGGGCTCGTTCCACGCGACGGAGCTCGGGCGGCTCGTCAACAAGAAGCTCGTGGACTACTTCCCGTCCATCATAGATGTCCGCTTCACCGCCGAGATGGAGGAGCGCCTGGACAAGATCGAGGAGGGCGCCGAGGACTGGGTCAAGCTCCTCAAGGAGTTCTACGGGCCCTTCATGCGCGACTTGGAGCGCGCCGAGCGCGAGATGGTCGCCGAGGCCGACCAAGCCGCCCCCGGCGGCGAGACCTGCCCGGCCTGCGGCCGGCCGATGGTTCTGAAACTCTCGCGCAAGGGGCGGTTCCTGGGTTGCTCCGGCTTCCCCGAATGCCGTTATAGCATACCAGTCGGGCCGGACGGGAAGGCGGTCGAGGTCCCCGAGGCCGCGCGCGGCAGGAAATGCGACCTCTGCGGCAGGCTCATGGTCCTGAGGCTCTCCCGCCGCGGGCGGTTCCTCGCCTGCACAGGGTTCCCCCAGTGTCGCAGGACCATTCCGCTCGACGACGCGGGCCGGCCCGTCGAGCTCGAGCGCACCGACGAGCTCTGCGACAAGTGCGGCTCGCCCATGCAGGTGAGGCTCGGGAGATGGGGCAAGTTCCTCTCCTGCACGGCCTACCCGAAGTGCAGGAACGCGAAGAGGCTGCCCGGGACGCTGCCGGGCGAGCCGGCACCCGGCGCGGCCCCTTGCGAGACGTGCGGCTCGCCAATGGTCCTCAGGCGGACGAAGCGCGGGGGGTATCTGCTCTGCTCGCGTTACCCCGACTGCACCCGCCGGCGCGCGGCCGACGACTTCCTCGCCGAGGCGAGCCCGCGCAGCGAGCCCGGCGGCGAGACGACCGCCGGCTGATCGCCCGATCGCCGCGGCCAGGGCTCAGGCCACCCCGAACGCCCCGGTGAGCTTCGCCGCGAAGCCGGCCGCGCCCTTTGCAAAGGAGCCGTCGGCAACCTCGCAGCTCCTGACGACGAGCTTGTCGAACGGAGTCTTGCCCACTATCTGGGCCATGTCGTCCAGGACCTTCGCCTCGCCCTGGCCCTTCATGGTCAGGAAGAAGGCCACACGCCTCGCGCGGCGGCCGTACTGCACCAGATACGTGCGGACCGGCGCAGCCACGTTCCCCGCCCAGATCGGCGAACCGATCACGACCAGATCGTAGCTCGCCGGGTCCTTCTGTACCGGGCCTATTGGGGTCTCGCGGTGGAGCATCGCATCTCTCCCCGCGCCGATCCAGCCCAGGACGCCCTGCCTCTTCTTCGTGTCGACGATCTCCTCGAACTCCGCCGCCAGCTTCGACGCTATGAAGCGCGCCACCTTCCGCGTATTCCCGGTGCGCGAATAGTACACCACGAGCGCTCTCATACCCCGACCTCCGTTCGGAGGCCGGAGGCTACACCGGCCTTCGTGATCGTGCAACTTGGAAAGTCCCTGAGGTTGCATTAGGAAGTTCTGGGGCGCGAGCATTTCGAGGCGGACGCGCGCGATCTCCGCTGGCGCTTGCGCAGGCAGCCCATGCCGCTCGCTCTCGCGCGGGCCGGAGTATTCTCCCGGCGAGGCCGGGCCCGTTGCTAGACAGTGCCGTCAGGGAGAGGTATCGTGACCATATACATGTCGGAGGCCCGGGGCCATTCCGCATCCCGGCCGGTCGGGGTTCGGTCCGGGGAACGCGGCGGCCGGCCCGTCCTGGATCGGGAGGGGATCGCCATGCCGACGCTCGGAAGACTCGCCCGGGGCGGCCGGCTGCTTCTCGGCCTCGCGACGGCCGCATGCGCCGGGTTCGGATGCGGCGAGAGCGGCAGCAGCTCGTACACGCTCACGGTGGACGTGTCGCCGGCGGGCTCCGGGACGGTGACGCTCGACCCGCCGGGCGGGAGCTATGCTCGCGGGACGGTCGTCACGCTCACGGCGACCGCCTCGGCGGACTACGCCCTCGCCGGCTGGCTGGGGGACCTCTCGGGGAACGCGAACCCCGTCTCGGTGACGATGAACGCCTCGAAGACGATCACCGCGAGCTTCACGAGCGGCGCGGGCTCGGGCCCGTACACGCTCACCACGGCGGCGGCGCCCACTGCGGGAGGCGTGGTCTCGCTCGACCCGCCGGGCGGGACCTACGCGCGAGGTACCGTTGTGACGATCAGGGCCTTCGAGTCGGCAGCGTACGTATTCTCCGACTGGGGCGTGCCGAGCCCCGGCACGGGCGATCTCGTCGCCTCGACGAACCCGGTCCGGGTGACGATGGACATGGATCGCTCGGCGACCGCGAACTTCGTCGCGTGCACACAGCGGCACACGCACTACTGGCCGCGCTTCAGGGGACCTGGGGGGCTGGGCGTCTCCGTCTACGACAACGCACCGACGTCCTGGGACGGGCAGACTAGTCAAGGTATCAAGTGGAAGAAAGCGGTCCCGCTCAGGGGCGTGAACTCGCCGGTCGTGATCGACGGCAAGGTGTTCCTCTCCGGGGCGAACACCACGACGCGCGAGGTCTACTGCTTCGACGCGGACACGGGCGCCATCCTGTGGCGAAAGACCGTGAACGCACCCGGCGGGAGCCCGCCGATGCCCGAGGGTATCTATGACTCGTGGGTCTTCGCCGGCCCGACGGTGGCCACCGACGGCGAGCGGGTCTGTGCGATGTTCGCGAACGGCGACGTCGGCTGCTTCACGGTCGGGGGCTCGCAGCTCTGGGTGAGGAACCTGGGCGTGCCGCAGAACATGTACGGCCACTGCTCCTCTCTGGATATCTGGGGCGGGCTCCTGATCGTCCAGCTCGACCAGTCCCAGAACTCGAGGCTGCTCGCGCTCGACGTCCTGAGCGGGGAGACGGTGTGGCAGGCCTCGCGGGAGGACAGGTCGGACGCCGCGCATACCTCGCCCATAAGGCTCACGACGGCGTCGGGGGCTCAGCTCGTGGCCCACGGCTGCACCTGGCTCCACGCCTATAACCCGATCACGGGCGGCGCCCTCTGGAGGGCGAACTTCGGCCCGAGCTATGCCGTCTCGCCCGCCTTCGGCGCGGGCTATGTCGTCGCTCGCGACGGCGAGGGTGGGAGGATCGCGGCGTACGGGACCGACGGCTCCGGGGACGTGACATCGTCCCACCTGAAGTGGACGCAGTCTGAGATGATCACGCCGAACGTAACCAGCCTGGTGAGCGCCAACGGCCTCGTTTTTTCGGTGAGCGAGTACGGCCGGCTCACCTGCCTCTCGGCATCGGACGGGACCAAGCAGTGGGAGCAGAACCTTTCGCTCGGGTTCTGCGCGTCGCCCGTGGTCTCCGGCGACAGGCTCTACCTCCTGAGCAGCGTCATGTCCGACGAGGACGACGACAACGGGACGATGGTCATCGTTCGGACCTCGGCCACGTACGAGGAGATCGGGAGGCCCGTTCTCGGCGAGAAGTGCCGCGGGGCGACGCCGGCGCTCGCGGACGGGCGCATCTACGTCAGGGCGCGGGACAATCTGTACTGCATCGGCCAGTGACGAGGCGGTGCGGGATACTCCCCCTGCGCGCGTCGGCGGCGGGGACCCGCCCCGCCTGGAGCGGGGCGACTCTGGAGCGATGAGGGCCCTGATCTTCACCTGGAGCGTCCCTGCGGTCCTCGCCGCGCTGGGTGCGGGCGCGTTCGCGGCCTGGCTCGTGAGGAGCGCGCCTCCGGGGCTCGCCTTGCGCGTCCCGGGGATGGACTCCCCCTCCGGCGGAGCGGACCTGCACGACCTCCCGGCCCCCGCGCGCGGGACGCTCGCGCGCTCGGACGGGCTCCCGGCCGATGGGATCGCCGGCTCCTGGCCCTGCTTCCGCGGGGAGGCGTTCGACAACATCTCCCGGGACCCTACGCCGCTCGCCAGGTCCTGGGGCGAGCTCGGGCCGCCTGTTCTCTGGTCGGTCGAGCTCGGCGAGGGCTACGCCGGACCCGCCGTGCGCGCGGGGCGCGTCTACGTCCTCGACTACGACGCCGAAAAGAAGATGGACGCGCTCAGGTGTCTTTCGCTCGCGGACGGGCGCGAGATCTGGCGCTACTCGTATCCGGTGCTCGTGAAGCGCAACCACGGGATGTCGCGCACCGTGCCTGCGGTGACGGACGAGTTCGTGGTGTCGCTCGGGCCCAAGTGCCACGTGACCTGCCTAGACGCGCGGACGGGCGAGTTCCGCTGGGGGCTCGACCTCGTGAAGAGCTTCGGCACGACCGTGCCTCCCTGGTATGCGGGCCAGTGCCCGCTCGTCGAGAATGGCCGCGCGATCATCGCGCCCGGGGGGAGCTCCCTCCTCGTGGCGCTGTCGCTGCGCACGGGCGAGCCGATCTGGAAGTCGCCGAACCCACGCGGGTGGGCGATGAGCCACGCCTCGGTGATGCCGATGGACCTCCACGGCAGGCGCACCTACGTCTACTGCGCCTCGGGCGGCGTCGCGGGCGTGTCGGCCGAGGACGGCTCGATCCTCTGGGAGACGGACGCCTGGAAGATCAACATCGCCACGGTCGTAATGCCGCTCGACATAGGCGACGGGCGCTTGTTCTTCTCGGGCGGATACAACTCCGGCTGCATGATGCTGAGGCTCAGGCCCGAGGGCGGAAGGTACGTGCCCGAGATCCTCTGGAGGCAGAAGCACCAGGTCTTCGGCTCGGAGCAGCACACGCCCGTGCTCTTCGAGGGCCACATCTACGGGGTGAGGCCGAACGGCGAGCTCGTGTGCCTGGACCTCGACGGCAACGTCAGGTGGACGAGCGGCACGCGCCGCTTCGAGAAGGGCTACGGCCCCTGGCTGATCGCCCAGGGGATGCTCTACGTCATGGACGGCGATGGGATGCTCGCGCTCGCGGAGGCGAGTCCCGCGGCCTACCGCGAGCTCGCGCGCGCGCGCGTCCTCCAGGGGCACGAGTCCTGGGCTCCTATGGCCCTGGTCGCGGGCAGGCTCCTCGTGCGCGACCTCACGCGCATGGTCTGCCTGGACGTGAGCGCCCGGAAGGATTGATCATGGGAGGGCGTCGGGCGGGTCTCGTCGCGAAGCTCGGGATCGGCGCGGCCCTCGCGCTCGCGGCGGCCGCGGCCGGGGTGGCGGTTCTCAGGACGGACGTCACGGGCCGGCGCGGGAGCGGCCTCGGCCGGGCGTTCGAGTACGACCTCGCCGAGTTCCGCAGGGTCGAACCAGGGCTCGTCGGCTATACGGAGACCGCTCGGATCGCCACGGGGTTCTCCGAGGCGCGCTCCGTCGCGGTGGATGCGCAAGACAAGATCCTTGTCGCCGGGGATCGCGCGGTGCGCGTCTTCTCTCCCGATGGCGCGAGGCTCGCCGAGTTTCCCGTCGAGGGCGAGCCCCGATGCCTGGCGGCGGGCGCGGGCGGCACGCTCTACGTCGGCATGAGGGACCATGTCGAGGTCTACGCGCTCGACGGTCCCCGCAAGGCCGTCTGGGAGCCGGCGGGCGAGAAGGCGCATCTCACCTCGCTCGCCCTCGACGAGTCGGGCACCGGGGCGCTCTTCGCGGCGGACGCGGGGTCGAGGATTGTCCTCGTCTACGAGCTCTCGGGGAGGCTCGCGGGGCGGATCGGCGCGAAGGACGACTCGCGCGGCGTGCCCGGCCTCGTCGTCCCAAGCGCCTGCCTCGACATCGCCATCTCGCGCGAGGGCACGCTCTTCGTGACGAACCCGGGGAGGCACAGGATCGAGACCTACACGCGCGAAGGCGAGATCCTGGCCGCCTGGGGCGAGCCTGGGATGGACATCAAGCGCTTCTCCGGCTGCTGCAACCCTTCGCACTTCGCGCTACTCCCCGAAGGGTCGTTCGTGACGAGCGAGAAGGGCGCCCTCAGGCGGATCAAGGTCTACCGGTCAGATGGTTCGTTCGAGTGCGTGGTCGCCGGTCCCGAGGACTTCGGCGAAGGGACCGCCCCGATGGACGTCGCCGCCGACTCGCGCGGCCGGGTGCTCGTACTGGACCCGGATCGGCGCGAAGTCCGGGTCTTCGAGCGCGTCACAGGGAAGAGGAGCTCTCCATGATTCGGCAGGCGCGGACTCGGATGGCGGCGCCCGAGGCTCGGCGCGCGGAGGAGTCGAGGCGAGAGTTCTTCAGGGGCCTCGCCCGGTGGGCCTCGTCGCTCGCGATCGCTGCGGCGGGATGGCTGGTCCTCGCTCCGCGCGGGCGCGCGGCGCGGCGCGAGACTTGCACCGGTGCGGGCATTTGCAGCAGGTGCGGTTCGCTTGAGGGCTGCGGGCTTCCGCAGGCGCTTTCACTCAAGGCCGCGAGGAGCACGAGATGAAGAAGGAAGAGGACGGGCGCTCCACCCGTCGCGAGTTCCTGCGGGGCGCCCTCCGCGGGGCATGCCTCCTCGGCGCGGGGGGAGGGATGGGGCTCGTCATCTCCAGGGCCGGCGCGGACGAGCTCCGCTGGCAGATAGACCCCGCCAAGTGCACGCGCTGCGGGAACTGCGCGACCTACTGCGTGCTCAAGCCCTCGGCGGTGAAGTGCATCCACGCCTACGATGTCTGCGGGTACTGCCGGATCTGCTTCGGCTACTTCGGCCCGGAGCCCTACGCCATCGACACCGGCGCGGAAAACCAGCTCTGCCCGACGGGCGCCATAAAGCGCTCGTTCGTCGAGGATCCTTACTACGAGTACGTGATCGACGAGTCCCTTTGCATCGGCTGCGGAAAGTGCGTCGAGGGCTGCAACGCCTTCGGGAACGGTTCGCTCTTTCTGCAAGTCCGCCACGACAGGTGCGTGAACTGCAACGAGTGTGCGATCGCGGCCGCCTGCCCTGCGGACGCCTTCGTCAGGGTGCCGGCATCGAGACCGTACCTCCTCAAGGGCAAGGGGGCGAAGGCGTGACCGGTTCGCGCGGCGGGTGGCCCGGCGTGGTCCGGGCGGCGCACCGCATCCTGGCCGCGGCGGGGCTCCTCGCGACATACCCGCTCCAGGCGCGGGCGCTCGAGCGCTTCCCGCCGCCCGAGTTCGAGTCCTACAAGATCCCGGTCACGACCGTCCCCGGGGCGCCCGGCCTCTTCTACGAGTACGCTGACGTGGCGGCCCTCCTGGTCGCGCTCGCGGCGGCGAGCTACTTCGCCATCAGGAGGCGCTCGAGGGCGGGCCTTCTCGGGACGTCGTTGGCTTCGCTCGCGTACTTCGGCCTCTGGCGGAAGGGATGCGTCTGTCCGATAGGCGCGATCCAGAATGTCGCCCTGATTCTCGCGGACCCCTCCGAGACGCTGCCGGCGGCGGTCGCGGCCTTTTTCTTCCTGCCGATCCTCTTCACGCTCGCCTTCGGGAGGACGTTCTGCGCCTCGGTCTGTCCACTGGGCGCGATCCAGGACATCATCGTGGTGAAGCCCGTCGCGGTCCCGAGGCCCCTCGAGCACGCCCTGGGGCTCCTGGCCTACGTGTATCTGGGCGCGGGGGTGCTCTTCGCGGCGACGGGGAGCGCGTTCCTCTTCTGCAGGTACGACCCTTTCGTCTCGTTCTTCAGGCTTTCGGGGAGCGCGGGGATGCTCGCCCTCGGGGTGAGTTTCCTCGCGGCGGGGATGTTCGTCGGGAGGCCCTACTGCCGCTACGCCTGCCCCTACGGGGCGCTCCTCAGGCTCGCCTCCTGGGCCTCCAGGTGGCACGCGAGGATCGCCCCCGGGGAATGCGACCAGTGTCGCCTCTGCGAGGAGAGCTGCCCCTTCGCGGCGATCCTCCCGCCGAGCCCTGCGGAGCGTCCGCGCAACCGTAGGGAGGGCATGGGCCTCCTCGCGGGGCTCGTGGCGCTCGTCCCGGCGCTCGTGGCGATCGGCGCGTTCGCGGGGCTGGGGCTCGGGGGCGCCTTCTCCAGGATGCACGCGACGGTACGGCTCTCCGACCGCGTCGCGCTCGAGGACTCCGGCGTCGCGAAAGGCACGACCGACGCGAGCGAGGCCTTCAGGAAGACCGGCCGCGCCGCCGCAGAGCTCCACGCGGAGGCGGCGACCGTCGTGAGGAAGGTGACCGCGGGGGCGGCGGTCTTCGGCGGGTTCGTCGGGCTCGTGCTGGGGCTCAAGCTCGTCTCGCTCTCGGTCAAGTGGACGCGCACAGGCTACGAGCCCGACCGGGCCAGGTGCGTCTCCTGCGGGCGGTGCTTCATGAGCTGCCCCAGGGAGCGCGAGCGCCTCGGGCTCCTGCCTGTGGCCGAACGGCCGCCCCGCTCCGCGAAAGAGGGGGTCGTCGTGACAGAGGGGGCTGCGCTTGGGCGCTGAGCCGAGGCAGGAGAAGCGCATCGCCCAGGCGCGCAGGCGCTGGGAGCGGCCCTCGCTCGCTGCGGCGCTCGTGGCCGGGGCGTTCGTGCTCGCGGTCCTGCTCGTGCTCGTCGTCGGATACGCGCGCGAGAACGCCGCGGACCCGCTCGACTCGCCCGAGATCGCATCGCTCAGGGAACTTCTGCGCAAGAGCCCGACGGACACGGGCGCGAAGGAGCGCTTCAGGGTCCTGGACCTCGAGCTCAGGACGAGGTTCTTCGCTCACCAGCGCAGGGTCGAGACGGGCCGCTGGCTCCTCCTCGCGGGGGGCGCGGCCCTGGCCCTCGCGCTCGGGATCCTCGCGGAACTCAGGCGCACGCTGCCGGAGCCGCCCTCGCCCGAGGGTCCCGCCCATGAAGTCGCCCGCGGCCGGTCGCTCGCCGCCGTGGCAGGTATAGGCGTCGCCGTGGGACTCGCGGCGCTCGTCCTCGCGCTCCTCCAACCTGGGGGCCCCGCCAAGGCCGGGCGCGCGGCGGGCCAGGCGGCCGGAGACGGGTCCGCACCGCAGCGGGTCGCATCGAGCGAGGAGCCAGCGCCCCCGACGCCTGAGGAGCTCGCGCGGAACTGGCCGCGCTTCCGGGGGCCCGGCGGCGCGGGGGTCGCGCGGTTCGCGAGCGGCGAAGAGGGCCCGCTCTCCTGGGACGCCGCGACGGGCGCGGGGCTCCTGTGGAAGTCCCGCGTGCCGCTCAAGGGCGCGAGCTCCCCGGTCTTCTGGAACGGGCGGCTCTTCCTGACCGGCGCCGATGCCTCGACGAGGGAGGCCTACTGCTTCGACGCCGCGGACGGGAGGCTCGTCTGGAGGAAGGTCGTCTCCTCGGAGCCCCCGCGCGGCGGCGAGAAGAAGGTCTGGGACGAGAAGACATACGCCGCCTCGACCCCCGCCACGGACGGAAGGTCCGTATGGTGCGTCTTCGCGAGCGGGGACGTGGCATGCCTCGATCTCGAGGGCCGCGAGGTCTGGAAGAAGAACCTCGGGCCTATCGCCAACTCCTATGGGCACGCCTCTTCCCCGGTGAGCCGGGGGCGGTTCCTTTACATACAGCTCGACCAGGCTAGAGACGAGAAGACGAAGACCGAGAGGTCCAGGCTCCTCGCCCTCGACGGGGCGACCGGCCGGGTTATGTGGGAGAGACCCAGGCCCGTGCGCGATTCCTGGACGACGCCCATCATCGTCGAGTCGCAGGGCCGTGAAGAGCTCGTGACGGTGGCCGACCAGTGGATAATCGCGTACGACCCCGCTTCCGGCGAGGAGCTCTGGCGCGCGAAGGGCCCGAAGGGGGACCTCGTGCCGTCGCCCATCTTCGCGGGCGGGCTCGTCATCGCGGCGATGGAGATGTCGAGGCTCGTCGCGGTGCGGCCCGGCGGCTCGGGGGACGTCACGTCCACGCACGTCGCCTGGACGGCGGAGGGGGACCTGCCCTCGATACCGAGCCCGGTCTCCGACGGGGAGAGGCTGTACCTCGTGAGTTCGGCGGGCATGATGAGCGCCTGGCAGCTCTCGACGGGGGCGAAGCTCTGGGAGGCCGACCTCGAGATGGCCGTGCAGTCCTCGCCGACGCTCGCCGGCGACAGGGTGTACGTCTTCGGCGACGAGGGCGCCTGCGCGATCGTCGCCGCGGGGCCGGAGTACAGGCTCCTCGCGCGGAACGAGCTCGGCGAAGGGTGCCAGGCCTCGCCAGCCTTCGCGGCTGGCAGGATGTTCATCCGGGGCGAGGAGCATCTCTTCTGCGTCGGCAAGGCGTCGGATGCGGCCGCGGCCCAGTCCGGGAAGCCAGGGGGAGCGCAGTGAGTCCGCCAGAAGGCCCCGCGACCCGGACAGCTCCCGATCTCTCGGTCGTGGACGAGGTCGTCGCGCGCATCGGCCGCGGGCGCGAGAACGCGATAGCGATCCTCCAGGCGCTCCAGGAGCGATACCACTACCTGCCGCGCGAGGCCCTGGAGAGGGTCTGCGAGCTGAGCGAGATCACGCCCGCGCAGATCGCAGGCGTGTCGACCTTCTACAACCAGTTCCGCCACGAGCCCGCGGGCCTGCACGTGATCAGCATCTGCCATGGCACCGCCTGCCACGTGAAGGGCGCGACCCTGGTCCATGACGCGCTCAAGCGGCACCTGGGGCTCGCCTCGGACGAGGGCACCGACAGCCGGGGCCTTTTCACCGTGGAGAAGGTCGCCTGCCTGGGCTGCTGCACGCTCGCCCCGGTGATGCAGATCGACGGCGTCACGTACGGGCACCTCACGCCCGAGAGCATCCCTAGGACGCTGAGCGACTTCCTGGAGCTCAGCTCGCGCATCGGCCGATCCGAGGGCGCCGAGGCCCCCGCGGCGCGCCCGGAGGGGCTCGCGGAGATAAGGGTCGGCGTCGGCTCGTGCTGCGTCGCGGGAGGGAGCCTCGAAGTCCGCGACGAGCTCGCGCGCGCCGTGAGCGAGCTCGGGGCGAGGGCCGTCGTCAAGCCCGTATCCTGCGTAGGCATGTGCCACAACACGCCCCTCGTCGAGGTGGTGACGCCGGACGGCCGGAGCGCCCTCTACGCCAAGGTCAGGCCGCAGGACGCCGCGGGGATCGTCCGCCGCCACTTCCGCCCGAGGGGGCTCGCCCGCAGGGTGATCGCGGCGGCCGCGACGGTCCTCGAGCGGGTCCTCACGGACGAGTCCTGGGACGGCGTCGAGCGCTACTCCCTGGACGTCCGCGACCCGGCCGTCTGCGCCTTCCTCGGCCGGCAGAGGCGGCTCGCGACGGAGCACTACGGCCGGCTCGACCCGCTCGACCTCGACGAGTACCTGGCGAGCGGGGGCTTCGAGGCGCTCAAGAAGGTTCTCGCCGAGATGAGCCCCGAGGCCGTGATCGAGGCCGTGAAGCGCTCGGGCCTCCGCGGACGCGGAGGGGCGGGCTTCCCGACGGGACTCAAGTGGGCCGCCGTGCGCGCTGCGCCCGGCGACACGAAGTACCTGATCTGCAACGGCGACGAGGGCGATCCTGGCGCCTTCATGGACAGGATGCTCCTCGAATCCTATCCCTACAGGGTGCTCGAGGGCATGGCGATAGCCGCCTACGCGGTCGGCACGCGGACGGGCTTCCTGTACATACGCGCCGAGTATCCGCTCGCCGTGAGGCGCATCCGCGAGGCGATCCGGAGGCTCGAGGAGCGCTCGATCCTGGGGGAGTCCGCGCGAGAGGGCCTCCCGCTCGTCCTCAGGGTGAGGGAGGGCGCGGGCGCGTTCGTCTGCGGCGAGGAGACCGCGATGATAGCGTCGCTCGAGGGCAGGCGCGGCATGCCCCGCATCAGGCCCCCCTTCCCCGCCGAGAAGGGCCTCTGGGGCAGGCCGACCTGCGTCAACAACGTCGAGACCTTCGCCCTCCTGCCGTCGATAATAAGGCGCGGCCCGGAGGAGTTCGCCTCCATCGGCACCGCCACGAGCAAGGGGACCAAGGTCTTCGCCCTGACCGGCAAGGTCGCGCGCGGCGGGCTCATAGAGGTCCCGATGGGGATCACCATCCGGGAGATCGTCGAGGAGGTCGGCGGCGGCGTGGCGGGGGGGAGGCGCTTCAAGGCGGTCCAGATAGGGGGGCCCTCGGGCGGCTGCATCCCGGCCACGCTCGGCCATATCCCGATCGACTACGAGGCGCTCACCTCCGCCGGCGCGATCATGGGCTCCGGGGGGCTCGTCGTCCTCGACGACTCGGACTGCATGGTGGACATCGCCCGCTACTTCCTCGAGTTCACGCAGAACCAGTCCTGCGGGAAGTGCACCTTCTGCCGCATAGGCACGCGGAGGATGCTCGATATCCTCTCGAGGCTCTGCGGCGGCGAGGGCCGCAAGGGCGACGTCGAGGAGCTCGAGGCGCTCGCGCGACTCGTCAAGCAGGGGAGCCTGTGCGGTCTCGGGAAGACCGCGCCGAACCCGGTCCTCACGACGATCCGCTACTTCCGGGACGAGTACGAGGCCCACGTCGCGGGGCGCTGCCCGGCCGCGAGGTGCAAGGCGCTCATCAGGTACTCGATCACCGAGGACTGCATCGGCTGCACCCGCTGCGCGCAGAGGTGCCCCGCGCAGGCGATCGAGTTCAGGCCCTACGAGAGGCACGAGATCGATCCTTCGAAGTGCATCCGCTGCGGGACGTGCAGGACCGTCTGCCCGTCCGATGCCGTGAAGGTGGAGTGAGCCGGCCCGGCGGCGGGCCGGGAAGAGGGCTGCGACGCATGCCCAGGCTGAGCATCGACGGCCGCGAGGTGGATGTCCCCGAAGGAGAGACGCTCCTCGACGCCTCGAGGAGGCTAGGCGTCGAGATCCCCACGCTCTGCTTCAGGAAGGGCCTGGAGCCCTCGACCTCCTGCATGGTATGCGTCGTCAAGCTCAAGGGGCCGGACCGGTTCGTCCCGTCCTGCGCGACGATTGCCGCCTCCGGCATGGTCGTCGAGAGCGACACCGACGAGGTCCGCGCGATGCGTCGCGCAGCGCTCGAGCTCCTCCTGAGCGACCACAGGGGCGACTGCGTCGCGCCCTGTACGCTCACTTGCCCCGCCCATATGGACATCCCGCTCATGATCCGACAGATCGCGGAGGGCGACCTGCGGGGGGCGATCGCCACGGTCAAGGAGCACATCGCGCTCCCTGCGGTGCTGGGGCGCATCTGCCCCGCCCCCTGCGAGAAGGCCTGCCGTCGCAAGGGGCTCGACGACTCGGTGGCGATCTGCCTGCTCAAGCGGTTCGCCGCCGATTCGGACCTGTCCCAGGCCGAGAGGTACTCGCCGCCGCGCAAGCCCCCGACCGGGAGGCGCGTGGCGGTCGTCGGCTCGGGTCCTGCTGGCCTCGCAGCGGCCTACTATCTGCTCAGGGAGGGCCACGCCTGCACGGTCTTCGAGGAGCGCGAGCTCCCGGGCGGCGCGCTTCGGTGCGCGGTGGGCGCCGAGAGGCTCCCGCCCGATGTGCTCGACGCCGAGTGCTCGGTCATCGAGAAGATGGGCGCGCGGTTCGTCACGAAGACTGCGGTCGAGCGCGCCGAGGATCTCAGAAGAGACTTCGACGCGGTCGTCGTCGCCACGGGTGCCCTAGAGGGCCGAGCACGGGCCGCGCTCGGACTGCCGGTCGCGGGAAGCGGCATCGAGGCGGAGAAGCGAAGCTTCCGCACGCCGGTCGAGGGGGTCTTCGCGGCCGGCTCGGCCGTGCGGCCAGGCAAGCTCGCCGTGCGGGCGGTCGCTGAAGGCAGGAGCGCGGCCATCGCGGTGGCGCAGTTCCTCGCGGGCGGGCGACCGGTCGGCCCCGAGGAGATCTTCACGACGCGCCTCGGCAAGCTCACGGATCAGGAGATGGCCGAGTTCTGCGCGGGCTCGAGCCGCCTGGCGCGCACGAGCCCGTCGACCGGAGGCCAGTCGGGCTTCACCCGAGAAGAGGCGGTGCGCGAGGCAGGTCGCTGCCTGCACTGCGACTGCCGCAAGGCCTCGAGCTGCCGGCTAAGGGCCTACGCCCGGGCCTACGGCGCCGACCCCGGCCGCTACGAGGCCGGTTCGAGCGGCGAGGAGGCCGAGGCGCGGCGCTTCCAGCGCGTCGCCGACCATCCGTTCGTCGTCTACGAGAAGGGCAAGTGCATCAAGTGCGGCCTCTGCGTGAAGATCGCGGAGGCAGCGAGGGAGCGGCTGGGGCTCGCGTTCATCGGTCGGGGCTTCGCGGTCCGCGTGGCGGTGCCTTTCGGGCGGACGCTCGCGGAGGGCCTCGCCAAGGTCGCGCAGGACTGCGTGGAGGCCTGCCCGACGGGGGCGCTCGCGGCGCGCAAGTAATTGCGGCCCGGCCACGTAGACCGGCCGCCGGGGAAGGGGCGATCGAATTGCGCACGTACACGAGGATCGAGGTGGCGGTCAACAATCTGCCGTACGCGCTGATGATCGTCCTGGGAGGGGGCCTGATCGCTAGTGCGCTCGGGATCGGCACCGCAGGTCTCGCCGCGGCGCTCGGTTACGTGGCGTATGGTCTCTTCGGGGCCTTGTGGATCATCGTCTTCCTCTGCCCCTCCTGCGCCTATCACGGGACGCGCAACTGTCCCTGCGGCTACGGGACGCTCTCCACGTACCTCCGACGCAAGGCCGAGACGCGGTGCTTCGCCACGCAGTTCAAGAGGCACATCCCGGTGATCGTGCCGCTCTGGTTCATACCTCCGGTCGTCGGCGGGGCGGCGCTCGCGCGGGGGTTCTCGTGGGTGCTGGCGGTCCTGCTCGCGGCGTTCGCCCTGGACGCCTTCCTCATCCTCCCGCTATTCTCGAAGAGGCACGGCTGCGCGGAGTGTCCGCAGAGGGACGACTGCCCCTGGATGGGCGGCTCCTGCGGCCGGTAGGCCCGGCGGCGCGCCGGGGCGACGCGAGCCGGGAGGCGCGGCCTGCTCGCGGATTGGCGGAGATGCTTCTCGTCGCGAGAGACATCGTGAAGGATTACGCGGGGCCCTCCGGGCCAGTTCGGGCGCTCGCAGGCGTATCCTTCGAGCTCGAACAGGGCGGTTCGATGGCCGTCATGGGTCCGAGCGGCTCCGGGAAGAGCACGCTGCTCAACATCCTCGGCGCGCTCGACTCGCCCACCTCCGGGGAGGTGCTCCTCGACGGCGTGGACATCCACGCCCTGGGCCCGCTCGGCTCGGCAGTCCTCAGGAATACCAGAATAGGTTTCGTCTTCCAGGACCACCACCTTCTGCCCCAGTGCACGGCCCTGGAGAACGTCCTCGTGCCCTTTCTCGCCTCGCCGCCCGGGCCGGGCGCGGAGCAGGTGGAACGGGCGCGGGAGCTCCTCGCGCTCGTGGGACTCGCCTCCATGGCCGACCGGTTCCCGTCCGAGCTCTCGGGCGGCGAGAGGCAGCGCGTGGCGATAGCTCGCGCGATGGCGAGGACCCCCGGGCTCCTCCTCTGCGACGAGCCCACGGGCAGCCTCGATGCCGCGACCGCCGCCTCCGTGGCGGGGCTCTTCCTCGAACTTCGTGACAAGCGCGGCGTCGCGGTGGTACTCGCGACGCACAACGAAGGCGTCGCCCGCATGCTCGGCCGCGTGCGCCTCCTCCGGGAGGGCAGGCTCTGTGAGTAGCCTGAGGCTCCTCCTCAGGACGATCTGGTATTTCCGCGCAGCGAACGCCGCGGCCGCCCTGGCGAGCGCAGTGGGCGCGGCAGTGCTCGCGGGCTCGCTCCTCGTGGGCCGGAGCATGCGTCTGAGCCTGGAGCGGATCGTCGAGCGGGGGCTCGGCGACGTGGATTACGTCGTCACCGCACCGCACTTCTTCGGCGAGTCGCTCGCCAGGCGCCTCGAGGCGCAAGCCGGCTGGGCCGAACGCTTCGCCCGGGCGGATCCGCTCCTTGCGACAGCCGGCAGCGCGAGCGGAATAGCGCCGGGCCGGGTGGCGACGCGCGTGACCGTCTTCGGCCGCTCGAGCGTTCCATCGGGGAGCTGCGTCATCAGCGAGGCCCTTGCGCAGGCCCTGGGGGCCGATGTCGGCTCGGTGATCGTGCTCCGCATGGACCGCCTGCTGGGCCCGGCCGCGGCGCTGCCGGGGAGCGCCGAGAGAACCGACCTCGCCGTACTCAGGCTCCGCGTCGGGCGCGTCGCGAGCGGCGGTGGGCTGGAGGACGCGTTCTCGCTCCATCCCTCCCAGAGGGCCGTGAGAAACGCATGGGTGAATCTCGGCGAGCTCCAGGTGGCGCTCGGCCAGCCGGGATGCGCGAACGCGCTCCTCGTCTCCTCGCGCGCGCGTCCGGCCGGGTCCGGCGCGCAGTCCGAGCTCGCGGCGCTCGCGCGTGCATTGGGCGCCGCGGCTCGGAGCGAGGACTATGGACTCCGTGTGAGCGACGTCGGCGAAGGCGCACTCTCGATCGAGTCCTCGCAGATCGTCATGCCTGGGCCTGTCGAGGAGGCGGTGCGCGCGGCCCTGAGCGGTTCGACGGCGGTCTTCGCCTATCTCGCCGAGACGATCCGCGACGTGGATACCAGGAAGGAAATCCCGTACTCGATGGTCGCGGGGCTCGATACCCTCTCAGGCGAGGCCCTGCGAGAGGGTCGCATCGCGCTCAACAGGCATGCCGCGGAGGACCTCGGGGCCCGGCCGGGGCACAGGATATCGCTCGAATACCCCGTGCGTTCGGCGGGCGGGCTCCTCGAGAGGCGCTCGGCCGAGTTCGTCCTCGACAGGGTGATCGAATGCTCCGGTTTCGGCGCGGATCGCACGCTCGTACCGGAGTTCAAGGGGATCACCGACGCTGCGTCGGTGGCGTCCTGGCGCCCGCCGCGCGACTTCGAGTTCCGCCCCGAGCGCATCAGACCCATCGACGAGGATTACTGGCATCGCTTCGGGCCGGCGCCTAAGGCGTTCGTCTCACTGGCCGACGCAAAAAAGCTCTGGGGGACGCCGTCCGGCTCGCTCACATCGATCCGCGTGAGCGGGTTCGGAAGAGGAGCCGTCGAGCGCGCGATCCTCGAGCGGCTCTCGCCCGAGACTGCGGGCCTCGCCGCGAGGGCGCTCCGCGCGGAGGCGCTCGAGGCCGCACGCGGGGGGACCGAGTTCGGGGGGCTCTTCTCGGGGATGAGCTCGTTCATCTTCGCGAGTTCCGTGCTCCTCGTGGCGCTCGTCATGCAGCTCCACGTCGAACAGCGCAGGCGGCAGATAGGCCTCCTGGCTGCGCTCGGGTTCGCGCCGGCGCGGGTGCGCAGACTGCTCCTCGCGGAGTCTGCGATCGTGCTCGCCGCGGGCTCGGCCCTCGGAGGCGCGGCGTCATTCGGTTTCGCGGGGCTGGTGCTCGGCGGGCTCAGGACCGTCTGGTTCGACGCCGTGGGGACGAAGGCGCTCGCGCTCGAACCGGCGGCGGCCCCCGTGGTCGCGGGCGCACTGGCTGCGTTCGGCGCGGGGATGCTCGCTGTACGTTGGGCGAGCCGGCAGGTCCTGGCCATGCACCCGGTCGAGGCGCTCGCCGGGAGGAGACCGGACCAGGCGCCGCCCGGGCGCCGCTCGACCCGGGCGCTTTCGGCGCTCGCGGTGCTCGCGCTCGCGAGCGCGGCCCTCGTGGGGTGGGCGCTCCTCTCCGAGGGCGCGAGCGCAGCGGCCGCGTTCTTCGCGGCCGGGGCGTGTCTCCTGGGGGCGTTCCTCGCCCTCGCGCGGGCCGGGATGGCCTCTGCGGCGAGGGCGTCCAGAGGCTCCTCCGCTCGCGGGGCCCGGCTGACGCTCGCGACGCTCGCCTGGAGGAACGTCGCCCGCTCGAGCCGGCGCAGCCTCCTCGCCGCAGGGCTCCTCGCGGCCGGGTCGTTCGTCACTGTGGCGGTCGGCATAATGGCGCCCGCTGGGGCGGCCTCCTCCGCCGGAGAGTACCTCGTGGCCGAGTTCGACGCGGCGATCCCCTACGACCTCGCCGAGCGCAAGGGACGCGAGCTCCTCGGCCTGGCCGACCACGAGGCGCTGCTCGGACCGCTGCGCATAGTCTGCCTGAGGACGAGCCCCGGCGAGGACGCGAGCTGCCGCAACCTCCTCAGGCCGCAGAGGGCCCGCATCGTCGCGGCGAGCTGCGCCCTCGCCGAGGGCTGGGGCCTGGAGTTCGCGTCGACCGCGGCGGACGCCGCCGACCCGTGGGCGCTCCTCGAACGCGGGCTCCAGGGCGACTCGATAGCGGCATTCGCGGACTACGGCTCCGCGCGATGGATACTCAAGAAGTCGCTCGGCGACACGCTCCATGCGACCGACGAGCGCGGCAGGCCCAGGGAGCTCAGGCTCGCGGCCCTGCTCGAGAGCAGCATATTCCAGGGCGATATCCTCATCGGCGAGAGGGCCTTCGCGGAGCTCTTCCCAGGGAGGACGGGTTACGGCATGGCCCTGATAGGCCTACCCCCCGGTTCGAAGGCCGATCTCGCCCGTATCCGCGGCGTCCTCGAGATGGGCCTCGCCGACTTCGGGGCGAGCCTGCAGACTTCGAGCGAGCGGCTGGCCTCTTTCGCGCGCGTCTCGGCGGCCTACGTCTCCGCGTTCCAGGCCCTGGGCTCGCTGGGCGTGCTCCTGGGGACCGCTGGGCTCTTCGCGGTCTTCGCGAGGAGCGTCGCGGAGCGGCGGGCCGAGATAGCCCTCCTGTGGGCGCTCGGATTCGCGCCGCTCCGCGCGGGGCTCGCGGTATCGCTCGAGTTCGCGCTGCTGGTGGGCCTGGGGGTCGTCTCGGGCTGCGCGGCGGCGACAGTCGCGGTCGCGCCGGAGTTCGCGAGGGCTGGAGGCAGGATCGCCCCCGCGGCCGGGGCGCTCGCGTTCTACGTGGTCATGGCGGGAGCCGTGTGCGCGGCCCTCGCGGCGGCGGGCGTGCTCGTGGCGGCGACCGCCTCGCCTCAGGCTCTCCGTCAGGAATAGGCCGCGCCGGGAGGTGACCATGCCTAACATCGAGACAAGCCCTGATGCGAACGGGCCGGCCCGGAGCTCCGGCCTCCATCGCGTCGCGCGGCGGACGATGCTGGCCCCTCTCGCCGCGCTCGGCCTCCTGGCGGGCTGCGCCGAGAGGTCTAAGGTTCCCGCCCCTCCGGGCGCGGGGGCGAGGTCCCCCTCCTGGCCCGCCTTCCAGCTCGGCGGCGAGCTCCGCGGGGCGACGAGCGGGCTCGCCCCGGGCGCGCTCCGGGTCCGGTGGGAGCTTCGGTCGGAAGGCGGCTCGCGTTCGGCGCCGGCGATAAGCGGGGGCATGGTCTACGTCGGCGGGGCGGACGAGTCGCTGCGCGCGGTGGAGCTCTCGACCGGGCGCGTCGTCTGGCGGCACAAGACGGAGGGCGCCGTCTCGGCCGCCCCGCTCGTCCGCGACGGGAGGCTCTTCTTCGGCGACTCGGGGGGCGTCTTCTGGTGCCTCTCGCTCGAGGGCAGGGTTCTCTGGAGCTTCAGGGCGGAGGGCGAGATCAAGGCCTCGGCGAACGCCTCCGGCGGCGACGTACTCTTCGGTTCCTACGACAACTCGCTCTACTGCCTGGACGCTTCGTCTGGTCGGCTGGAATGGAAGTTCACGACGCAGGCGCAGGTCCACGCGACGCCGGCGGTCGTCGAGGGGCTCACGTTCTGCGGCGGCTGCGACAAGACGCTGCGGGCCATCGACGTCTCGACGGGAGAGGAGCGCTGGCAGGCGAAGATGTCGGGGCCGATCCCCACCGCGCCCGTCGGCGTCGGGGGCGCGGTCGCGGTGGGCTCGCTCGGGGGCGAGCTCGCCTGCTTCGAGGTCTCGAGCGGAAAGGAGCTCTGGCGCGCGAGCTTCCCCGGCGAGGAGTTCTACGCGGCTTTCGCGTTCTCGGGGGGGAGGTTGCTTGCGCCGGGCAGGAGCAAGGCCCTCTACTGCGTGGATGCGGCCACCGGCAGGACGCTCTGGACGCTCTCGAGCCGCTCCGGCTTCGAGGCGCCCTGCGCGATATGCGGCGACATGGCATACGTGCCCGGCAAGGACGCGAAACTCCGCGCGCTCGAGCTCGCCACCGGGAACGAGCTCTGGACCTTCGAGGCGGGCGGGGCCCTCGAGGGGCCGCTCGCGATCGGCGAGGGGGCGCTCGTCTTCTGCGACCTCTCCGGCACCCTCTACTGCCTGGAGCCGCAGGGCGCCGCAGTCCCGTAGGAGTCGGCGTGCTCAGTACCCGCACGGAGCCACGACAGTGGATCGCGCAAAGGACGTTCCGCCCTGGCGGCCCATGACGGAGTTCGAGCTCGTCTCGCTCGGCTCGCGAGTTGCGCGGGCGCTCCGGAGGGAGCACACGTCCTGGCGCTGCGCGCTCGGAGCGGCGCGCGAGGAGGGCCTCTCGGCGCTCGTGGAGCTGGCGGCGCGCGGAGTGGTCCTGGAAGCGAGCCGGCACGACGCCGCGCAGTGGGACAAGCTCCGCCGGCGCGCCGCGCTCGCCGGGGTCGTCATGGAGGAGGCCGCCGCCGCGATCTCGTCGAGGCTCGCCTCCGCGGGTATCCCGCACGCGCTCCTGAAAGGCGCGGCGGTCGCGCCGCTCTACGGGAGGGCATGGGCGAGGCCCATGTCGGACATCGACGTCCTCGTCGGCGAATCGGGCCTCGCGGGCTCGCGCGAGGCGCTTGAACCGCTCGGCTACGTCGAGGCGCTCTCGAGCGAGCTCGAGACGGTGCTCGTCCCCGAGCGCGGGGCAAGCCCGCTCTGCGCGGTCGACCTGCACAGGCGGCTCGGCTACGCGGGGCAGTTCGACTTCCCTGTGGACGAGATGCTCGCGCGAGCGCGACGCAGGGGGCGCGTCCAGGTGCTCGCGCCGGAGGACGAACTCCTCGCGCTCGCCGCGCACGTCGCCTGCCACAGGTTCAGGGGCGTGGGGCGCTCGCTCTGCGACATCGCGGCGGTAGCGCTCGTCTGCCCGGTGGACTGGCGCGCCGTGGTCGAGCGCGCTAGGAGCTGGCGAGTCTCCGCGGCCGCGTGGGCGGCGTTCTCCTGCGCCCGGAGGAGCTTCGGCGCGCCCGTCCCGCGCGACGTCATCTCGCGCCTCAGACCGGGGCTTGCGCAAGAGGCGTATCTCCGGCTCTGGCTCGACCTGGGGAGCGTGTCGCCCTGGCGGCTTTCTTCGCGCGGGTACGGGGCCCTGGCGCGGAGGGCGGCGCTAGTGATCCTCTGGCCCGCGCTCTCCGACGGTCTCCTGAGGGGTACGGCCTTCGCGACCTGCTACTCCCTGAGGATGTTGACGAAGTACCTTGCAATGGCCCTGCGCCGCGGCGGCGGTTCTTGACCGGTCCGTTCCCCGGCCAATAGGCTCCTGCGGAACGCGGAGGGAGGCGCGGCTGCATGGCCGGGGGAGGCGCTGTATCGCTCGTCACCGGGGGGGCCGGTTTCATCGGCTCGCACCTGGTGGAGGCGCTCCTCGCGCGCGGCGAGCGAGTGCGCGCGATCGACAACCTCTCGACCGGGAGGCGCGAGAACCTCGGTCCTTTTCTCGAGCGCATCGAGTTCATCGAGGGCGATCTCCGCGACCCCGAGGTCGCGAGCCGCGGCTGCCGCGGCGTCGACTGCGTCTATCACGTCGCGGCTCTCCCGAGCGTGCCTGTCTCGATGGAGCGCCCGCTCGAGTGCGCGCAGCATAACGTCATGGCGACCGTGAACGTACTGGTCGCCGCGAGGGACTGCGGCGTGCGACGGGTCGTCTACTCTTCATCCTCTTCGGTATACGGCGGCGAGGGGCCCTTTCCGCAGCGCGAGGACGCGCCGCCCAGCCCGAAGAACCCGTACGCGGCGTCCAAGCTCTGCGGCGAGGTCTTCGCGCGCGCGTTCGCGGAGGCCTTCGGCCTGGACTGCCTCTGCCTTAGATATTTCAACGTGTTCGGCCCGAGGCAGCCCCTGAAGGGCCCGTACTCGGCGGTGCTGCCGGCCTTCATCACGCGGATGCTCGCGGGCGAGCGCCCTGTGATCTACGGCGACGGCCTCCAGGGCCGCGATTTCACCTACGTCTCCGATGTCGTGCGCGCGAACCTCCTCGCCGCGGACGCATCGCGGCGCTTCAGGGGCGAGCCCGTGAACGTCGCCGCGAACCGCGAGACGACGCTCCTGGAGCTCGTCGCGGCGATCAACGCGCGGCTCGGGACGGACCTGAAGCCGGTCTTCGAACCTCCTCGGGCCGGCGACGTCAGGCACAGCCGCGGCGACACGAGTCGGGCGCGGGAGCTCCTCGGCTTCGTCTCGGAGGTGAGCGTCGCCGAAGGACTGGAGAAGACGATCGCGTACTTCCGCGGCGTCTTGGCGGACCATGGCTGGTAGTGCGCGGGAACCCGGGTCGCCGAGACGCGCGCCCTGGGAACGGCCGCGACTGGTCTCCCAGAGGACCGCCGAACTGTCCTCCGTGTCGGGCGTCCTGGAACGCATCCTGCGCGAGGCCGCCTCGCAGGGCCGCCCCCGCGCGGCTATCGAGACTCAGAACCCGCCCTCGCCCTCCCAGGGCGCCTCCGCCGGGCCTGCGATCGCCACGCCCTCGGCGGCGGAGAGGTCGACGAGGCGTCTGGAGGCCGGGGGCTCTCCCGACGCCTCGCGGAGAATGCTCACCACGGGCCGCTCGTAGAGGTCGCCCGAGGTCGCGACGACCCGCGCGAGCTCCCCCGTGGAAAGACGCACCGCGCTCCCCACCGGCCAGAGGCCGACCGCCCTCAGGAGGGCGCGGATACACTCGCCGTCGAGCGACCCCTCCCCGGCGAGCCGAATGCAGAGGTCCATCGCCTCGCGCGGCGCGAGGCCCGGCCTGTGGGGCCTCGGGGCGAGGAGCGCGCAGAGGACGTCGACGACGGCGAGGAGCTTGGCCTCGCCGAGCGAGTCGCCCGCCAGAAGCCCCAGGGGATAGCCCGTCCCGTCCGATCTCTCATGCACCTCGAGGGCCGCGAGCGCCGGGAGCACGGAGAGGCCGTCCGCGTCCGCGAGCGCGGCGAAGGCCCTGAGCGGGTGGCGCCTCACGGCCGCGACGCCGGCCTCCGAGAGCGGCCCACGCTCCGCCAGGAGGTCCTCGCGGACCCACGCCATCGCCGCGTCGTGGAGGAGCGCGGCAGTCGCGAGCTCCAGGCAGTCCCCCTCGCCGAGGCCCAGCTCCCTCGCGCATGCGCACGCCACGACCGCGGACGCCGTGACGTGGTCGCGGAGCCTCCCCGACGCGACTGCCCCCAGCGCGACGGCCACCGCCGCGAAAGACCACTTGAACGCGAGCTCCGCGGCGCTCCGCGCGGCCTCCAGGGCCCGCGGGACGTCGAGCGAAAGCGATAGCGACATCTCGCCCACCAGGGCCTCCGCCTCCGAGGCGAGCACCGCCCTGGCGAGCATAGCCTCGGCGACGGGGGGCGAGTCGGCGGCCCTGGCGGGTCTCGCGGCCGCCGAGCGCGGGCGCGCCGGGGGAGGAGAACCGCCCGACGCTCGCGCACGCGGCGCGCGCCTCCGGGCGAGCCGGCGCTTGGCGCGCGCGACCCGGGCGGGCAGGTCGTCTGGCGGTTCGAACGCGAGCTCCACGCCCGAGGCGGCGAGGGCCTCCTTGCGATGCAGGGTGAGCGAGCGCCCCGCCGAGAGCAGCTTCCTCCCGTGCGGCTCATACAGCCCTCTCCAGAAGGGTGTCTGGATGGGGAGATCGTCGAGCACTGCCGGGCCGAGGCCGCACGAGGACGCCAGTTCCTCGGCCTCGGCATCGTTCGAGCAGAGCACGAGCCTCGAGACTCCGGAGCTGGCCAGGGCCTCGAGTAATATCTCGTCCACGGCCTGGCCGCGGTGGAGGACGAGCGTCCCGCACTCCAGGTGCAGCGACTCGTCCAGGCGCATGAGCGGCTCGAGGTCGCCGAGAGGAATCGTCTCCATGCCGAAGTCGGTCCCGAGCGCGCCCGTTTCCGAGGGCCGCGACACCGAGCCGGTACGCCGGGCCGCCGACTGCGGCTGGACGCGCATGGAGCATCCCGCGGCGAGGCGCCTCGGCGCGAGCCGCTCCATCCGATCCGGCCGCCTCGACGGCTACAGCACCAGCCCCTCCCGGAACTCGGTTCCCGGCGGGAGCGCCCTGGCGAGCTCCTCGGCCGAGTCCGCGGTGAGCGGGCGGATCTCGATCGGGCCCGCCACAGAACCGTCCGCGAGCCGCTCGACCCGCACGCCGCAGGCCTCCAACCACCTCGCGTAGAGCTCCGAGAGCGCCTTTCTCGACGTGGCCACGGAGTCCTCGCCGACGGCGTTCTTCACGGGCGCGAACTCGTCCTCGCGTTTGACCTCCATGGTCACAGAGCGTTCGGCGAACTCCAGGGCGTCGAAGACGAACATCTCGAACTTGATCCCGTTCGGCTCGGAGGGCGAGACGCGGCGCCCCTGGTCGTCGACGAACGGGATCTTTTTGCGCGCCCGGTGGAACGGGAGCGCGCACCCTCCCCTGGCGAAGCGCGCCACGAAGGCCACCGACAGCGCATGAATCGCTATCGAGCCGAAGGGAAACCTGAGGCTCCCGTCCGGCGCGCGCGCCTCCCGGATCTCGAGGGGGATATCGCTGTACTCGATCACGCGAACCTTGCCCGAGAGTGCGACCACGGTCCCGATGGGCTCGTCGCTCGAGCGCTTCCTCAAGACCTTGCTCGACATCTCCGCGCCGCGCTCGATGTGGTAGCCGAGGAAGACCGGGTCTGGCACGGGCAGGAGGGGATTGTCGACCTGGAAATAGTATATGTGCTCGACGCCGCGGCCGGTCATGTCGTCGAGCGCCCCGCTCTTGTCCAAGGCCCTGAGCACCCCCCCGTGGCCGTTCGGCGCGGCGAAGACGCGGTCGGGGGCCTCGAGGATCAGTTTCCCCTCCGGCGTCACCGCCGGCATCATCTCCTGCTGGAAGATGAACACGTCCTCCGGGTGCAGCCCAAAGTAGGAGTTCCTGCGGAGGAACTCGCGGGTGGCCTTGTCGTTCGTCTCACTGGTCATGATGTACCACGGGATCGGCCTGCCCGCCCGGCGCGAGGCGGCGAGTATCTTCTCGGCGTGCACCTGGAACAGGGTCCGGTCGGTGACCGGCCCGATGGGGAAGCACCCCTTCGGCCCGTCGAAGCCGAGCCGCGTCCCCTGGCCCCCGGCGACTGTGAGCACCGCGACACGTCCGGCCTTGATCGCCTCGAGGCCCCTCCGCAGGGCGAGTTCCCTGCGGGCGAGTTCCTCGTCGGTCCGCGGGAGCGTGACGACCTCGGGCTCCTCCACGTCGGCGAGCCGGGGGACCGTCGGCACCCCCGAGCTCCCTCTGACGAGACGTTCGACGAGCTCCAGGTCGAACGATTCGATCTGGGCGGCCAATTTCTGCCGAGACGGCTCCGCGAGGTCCGCCCAGAATCTCAGGCAGTGGTCCTGTCCGTGCTTGAGGAGAACGGACCTGAGCGCCTCTTCGCGCCTCCTGTCCATTTACGAATCTCCTCTCGTGCTGCTCCCCCAGCTGCCCCACAGCGCACTCAGCGTAGGCGACTCGCGCGCCGGGTCGCCCGCCACCCTTGCCTTTCGGTTACACGAGTCCGTGACCTGCTCGACGACGCGGCGAACGGCCCGGGCGGGGCTTCCCCCGGACTTGAGCCGCGAGGTCCCGCGACGCGGCTCCGGGCGACGGTCGGACGATCTCGGCCGGAATCGGCCGCGCCGGGATGCGAAAGTACGACCTGGTGGCCTCTTCGTCAACGGCGATCCCCTTTGGGCCAGTGCTGTTCAGCCCTTCCTCCGAAGTTCTCGAATGTCTCTTCGGGGGCGGACCTCGCCAGCATCGCCGCCGCGGCGAGGAGCGTCTTCGCGAGCCGCGCCGGCACCTGCGACCCTATCCCCTGCGAGACAACCGAATAATCCTGCGGTTCGCCGCGGACGTGCACTCCCGCCCGCGGTGGAGAGCGCCTATCATGCGATTCGGAAGGGTGTCAGGCCATGACGAGCGGGGACCTCGGCATCGCGTCGGGCGTACTGGTCGCGGCGGGCGTCTGCGGGGTCTGTCTCCTATACTTGCGGCTGCGCAGGAGACGGCGGGCGCTCCTCGCGCGAACGGCGGAGCTCCTGGGGGCCCGGTTCCACGGCTTGTCCTTCAGGGGCAGATTCCGCGGGAGGGCCGTGCGCGGCGACGCCGTGCCTCGGCTCCGACGCAGCCCGACTGCGGAGGTCCCCACGGTCGTGACGGCGATCCTCCAAGGCGCCTCCGGGGTGCTCTCCGAACTCTGGGCGCTCGCGAACTCGGCCTCGGACGCCTGGCGCGTCCTCCGCGTGCGCGTGGAGCTCTCGGCCGCGGGCGCGCGCGACCCAGACCCGGCCGCCGCCGTCGCAGCCGTGCGGAGGGAGCTCGAGGCGCGCCTCCCCGAGCCTGGGAACTGCGATGTGGCGGCGACCGGCTCGGAGCTCACTTTCATCCTGCGCGCTCGGGCGGCCGAGGCCGAGCTTGCGCGCGAGCTAGTCCAGCTCGCCGTCTCCGCCGCCGAGGCCGGCGCGCCCGGCGACTCGGTCCGGTAGGCGCCCCGGCTCGCACGCCCGGCAGCCGCACCCGTCACGGAGGACGCGAGGGGCGGCGCTCGACGCAGCCGCCGCAGGGCCGCAGTCCGCGCTAACCGAGGGCCTCCGGAGCCCGACGTGCCGGAGCCGGAGCCCGGCACGGCCCCCGTCGCCTGCGCGAGGCGAGAATCGACACGGCGAGCGGAGCGAGCGCGGCGATCAGGCCGGTCGCATGGCCTCTCCGTCTGATCGCCCCGAGACAGCCGAACTCGCCCCCGCCACCGCCGCCAGGGACGTCGCCGGCCGGTGTGCGCGCGGCGAGCTCGTCCTGGTTCGTCACGCCGTCGGAGTCCCAGTCGTCCTGGCCGTCGGGGACGCCGTTCGAATCCTCGTCCCCGTCGGTGGGGTCGAAGCCGAAGGCGACCTCGTCGCCGTCCGCCATGCCGTCGCCGTCAGTGTCCTGATCGAAAGGGTCCGTGCCGTGCGCAGCCTCCTCGGAGTCCGCGATGCCGTCGCCGTCGGAGTCGAGGCCGGCCACCCTGTGGATGGCGAGCCCCGCCATGCAGGGGTCGCCCTTGGAGTGCCGCAGGATGTCGATATCTAGGACGCCGTCCGCGACCGTGGTTTCGTAGGGCCCGTACTTCGCCCACCTGCCGAGCGGGAGGTCCCCTATCGCGGTCGCGACCTGCACGCCCTCGAGCCTCACATCGTTGTCGCGGAAGTTGCTCTGGTAGTTCTCGAGCGTCCAGAGAAAGACTCGATAAGTGCCGTTCGGGATCGCCTGCGTCATCCGGAACCCCTGCCCGTTCGGCGGGGCCGGCCTGTAGAGGACGTGCTCGAGCATCGTTCGCGTGTCGGCGTCGGCGGCCGGATCGAGCATGAAGCCGTAGCTGCCGCTCCAGCTCGAGGCGTTCGAGGTCCCGAACCCCAGTAGGGCGGCGGCGTCGTGAGAGAGCCAGGTCTCGCCCTCGATCGTCACGGCCGGTCCGTTCAGGTCTATACCCCTCCAGAAGCCCGCCGGGATCGAGCCCACGTAGATCGTGACGGCCGGCGACGCGCCGGTCTTGCCGCCGTCGTCCGTGGCCACTGCGGTGAGCACGTAGGTGCCCGCCTGGACGCCGCTCCAGACGCAGTGCCAGCCGTCCGCCGCGTTCGCATCGGTCCCGATGAGGTTCGTCCCCTCGTAGAAGTCCACCTTCGTCACCTGCCCGTCGGGGTCGGAGGCCGTGGCGCGGATCGTCACGCGCGCAGGGTTGACGAACGTGGCTCCGTTCCCCGGATCCGATATGGTCGCGCCCGGCGAGAGATTCCCCGCACCGGCCGCGAGGATCCTGAGCGCCACATCTTCCGAGTAGGCGGGGCTCGAAAGGGTCCTAGGACCGCCGCCGTGGACCAGTTCCTCGGACCTGTCGATGGCGCCCGTCTTCGTGTTCACCCATTCGGCGCGGTAGGTGCCGGCGGGGATCTCCACGACCAGGTCGCCCTGGCTTCCGCCGCTCAGGTATATCGCGTAGCTCTCCCCTTCCTTGGCGAGCGCCCTGGCCTGGGCGCCGCCGGGGGTGGATTTCACCACGGCGTTGTTCGGGGCCATTCCGATGAAGTCAAAGCCGTGGATGAAGCTCTTCAGTATCCCGAGCTGGGTTCTCAGTGCGGGGCTCCCACCGCCCGGGGCGCTCTGCGTGTCGTCTCCGTCCTCATGGTCCACGGTGAACGAGTAGTCGAGGTTGTTGAACAGCCCCCCGCCCGCGATGATGAAGTTCCAGCCCTGCATGCGGTAGGTAGCGTCCGCGGAGCCCGCGAAGCCGCTCTCGTCGAAGCCGATGACCTTGTTCAGGCCGTAGTTCTGCGCCACGGCGTCCGGCGGGGCACAGTAATGGAAGTTGAATATCGAGACCGCCGGGTCGGGGTTCGCTATCACGGTGGAGCCGTTGGCTATGTTCTGCGCGATGAGGTGGCGGTGCGCGAAGCCCGATTCGGCGGCGACGATGGTCTGCGCGATGTGGGCCTGCCAGTCCAGCGTGACGCCGCCGAAGTAAGGCTCGTTGCAGATCTCGTAGAAGAGATTGTCGTAGTCCTTGAGCTCGGTGACCAGCTTCTGGACCATCGCGTCGTGATAGCCGAGGTAGGGGCTCGACAGGGTATAGACCTGGTCGGCGGCGATGTCGGCGGTGCCGTTGACGTTGTTGTCCTTGTGCATCGGGCTGTACGTCCAGAGGTCCGCGTTGTAGAAGGGGCAGAATAGCGAGAGCTCGACCACTATCCCGCGGCTCCCCGCCTGCGCGAGAAAGTCCTTGAGCCTGGCGAGGTAGGCGCTGTCCCACTGGCTCAGGTCGAACTTGTTACCCCCGCCCTTGTATCCGGGCGTCGCGCTCCGCGCCCAGGGGCAGATGAACCGACCGCTCGCCGGGGCGAGGGTGTTCTTCTGGATGCCGAAGGCGCCCGGCATCTCGACGTAAGCGCCCGAGAAGATGCGCGTGTAGTTCAGCCCCTTCGACTGGAGCTCGTTGAGATAGGGCACGTAGTCGAAGTCCAGGTTCAGCACCGCCCCGTAGTGCTCGCCGGACGTCACGAGCACGGTCGGCTGGCCGCGGAAGATGAAGTAGCGCCCGTTCGCAGGATGCAGAGATATCGGAGCGTCCTGCGCCCCCGCGATCGGCGGCACCAGGAACGCGAGCGCCGCGCAACCCGGGACGCCCTTAGCGGACCACTTCATGGCTCCCTCCCCCCCGCGCCTTCGCCCGAGTCGCGGCACGTCAACCTGATGAAGGAGCGACTCCCTCCGCGCTCGGATGCAGGTCTCCGATGATTAATATCCGCCAAGGCCCGGCCTGCCATGACCTTCCGGGCCAGCGCGGCCGCAGAGCGCGCTGGACACTGCCGGGCGAGGCGGACAGGATGTCGCCCGGGGCCGCGGAGCGGAGAGCATCGGATGGGCGAGAAGACCGCCGGTACGGGCGGGGCGAGGAAGCTGCCAGCGTTCAAGTGGCCGCCGAGCCAGCCGAGTGCTCCTCGGGACGGCGGCAGCGACCGTCCGGGCAAGGTCGTGGGAGAGTACGAGCTCCTCGCCAGGCTCGGCAAGGGTGGGATGGGCTCCGTCTTCAAGGCCAGGCACACGAAGACCGGGCAGATCGTCGCCTTCAAGACCTTGATGCCCAGCGACGCGAAGAACGTCAACCTGGTCAAGCGGTTCCAGCGCGAGTCGAAGATCGCGCTCTCCCTCAGGCACGAGAACATCGTGGCGGGGCTCGACGCGGGGGTCGTGGGAAACCTCTTCTACCTCGCGATGGAGTTCGTGGACGGCGAGTCGCTGGCCGAGCTCCTGCGGCGCGAGGGGCGGCTCGCCCCCGAGAAGGCCGTCAGGATCATGATCGGCCTGGCGCGGGGGCTCGCCCACGCGCACGAGCGAGGCCTGATCCACAGGGACGTGAAGCCCGAGAACGTCCTCCTGGGCCGGGACGGCTCGGTGAAGCTCTGCGACCTGGGTCTCGCGCGCGAGGTCTCGGACCTCGGCTTCACGATGCTCGGCGCCGCCCTGGGGACGCCGAAGTACATGTCGCCCGAGCAGGTCGCAGGCCTCAAGACGATCGACGGCAGGACGGACATCTACTCGCTCGGCGCGACCGCCTACCACATGCTCGCCGGCCGCGCCCCTTACGGGGGCTCTTCGAGCGCCCTCGTGATGGCCGCGCAGCTCTCGGCCAAGTTCCCCCCGCTCCGGGAGGTCGCCCCGGAGGTGGACGAACGCCTGGCCGGGATCGTCGAGCGATGCATGCGGAAGGACCCCGCCGAGCGCTACCAGTCCATGGAGGAGCTCATCGAGGACCTCGAGGCGCTCTTGCCCGGGGAGAAGCCGCAAGCGGCCCGTCGCGCGCGGAGGCGGGCGCCCGCCAGGGGGATGCGGTCCTCCGGGCGGGCGTGGTGGCTCGTCGCGGCGATCGCGCTCGCGGTGGTCGCCGGGGGCGTGGCCTGGGCGGTCCTCACGGGGGCTGGCCGAGGTGCGCCCCGCGCGGGCGCTCCGGAGGGCGCGCGGAGGTGATTCGAGGCGCCGCGGAGTGCGGTTCCGGCGGTCCGACGAGCGCCCCGTTCTGGGATCGCAAGATCGGGCGTTCAAAGTCCAGGCGATGCCATATTCGGCGTCGCCGGCGCCCGGCCGGCCGCCGCTGACGCGGAATCTTCGGCCTCCCCCGCGGAGGCGCTCACGGCCTGCCGCCGCCGGGTCCGAAGACCCTGGCCGCCTCGAGCCGCCAGTCCGGTCCGAAGAAACCCGCCACGACGGCCCTGTTGACCGGGTCCATGCGGTCGGTCGTGTCCTTCCCTGCCTCGAAGAGGACGAGGTCCGGCACGTGGTCCCACTTATGGTTCACCGAGAGGTGTTCGCCCCAGAGGATCCCCGACATGACCAGCACGAGCCGCCCGGGCGAGTCGGGGTTCGGGTACACGAACATCAGGCCGCGGCCTGCGAGCGAGTAGGACCTGGAGGCGATCTCGACCGTGTCGCCATCCCATCTCACGGGGAGCCTCGCGGCGATCCGCGCCAGGATGCCATTCGTCCGCGGCTCCCCGAAGAGGACGAGGTTCTTCGCCTTCTCGAGCGAAGGCGTGACCTCGGAGTCCGCGAGGAGCGGAGGTCTCCCCTTGGCGAAGTCGCGCCACTCCTTCACGAAGCGCTCGGCCTTCGCGCGGAGCGCTGTGGTCTCCTCGGCAGAGCCGATCGTGCCGAACACGGCGCAGAAGGGCGAGCGGAATACCTCCTTGACGGGGCCCGAAAGCTGCGGTCCGGTAGCGAGGGCCGACGTCCCGAAGGCCGACTCGGTGAATGTGACGAGCCCTGCGGCGGTCGGCCCGCTCCGGGCATACGTCGCCCCGTCGAGCGCCCCGAGGCCAGCGACCGGTCCGCGCACACGCACGACGGCTGCGTTGGAGACCGCCAGGCTCGGCTCGCCGCCCGCCTCGGAATAGCGCAGCTCGCAGAACCGTAGCGGGTCTCGCATGGCGTCGATCCGCGCGGCGAAGCCCTGCCCCCTCCACCCGAACGCGGCGTATCGGGGGTGGCCGGCCCGGACGGCGAACTGCGGAGGCGTCGAGTCGGGGAGCCTGTGCTCCTTGAGCCAGGCGACGGGTTCGTTCTTCCAGAGGACCGCATCGAAGAGGCCCCAGTGGCTCGCCCCCTTGACGAGGCAGAGCTCTGCCCTGCCGCCCAGCTCGCGCAGGCGGTCCACCATGCGGATCGCGTGCTCGGGCCTGACGACGTAATCGGCCTCCCCGTGGTAGGCCCGCACCGGGACGTGGACGATGTTCGCGGCCAGGTCGAGGGGGTTGTCTGTCTCGATCAGGTGCCTCCACCAGGGAGGGAAGCGTTCCCTGTCTATATTGTGCCAGAGATAGTGGTCCGACTGCCCCGAGACTATCACCGCCGCCGCGAAGCGGTCCGGGTAATGGCAAAGGATCGTCCAGGCCCCGAGCCCGCCCATGCTGTAGCCGTAAAGGTATATCCGGCGGGGGTCCACGGGGTAAGCCGCGCTCATCTCGTCTATCACCCTCAGGACATCGTCCTCGCCGACGTTGCGGAAGTCCGTGTTCGATCTGCCGAAGGGCACCGCGAGAATGCAGCGTTCCTCCTCCATGACTGAGTTGAAGTTCGGATCGGGTTTGAGCCAGTCGTCCTTGTCATAGCTGGGGACGTAGCCGTGCAGGTACACCACCATCGGCCACGGCCCCGTGCGGGCCTTGCACCCGGTAGGTATGTAGACCAGGTACGGCTGCGCCGACTCGTCCACGTCGGAGTAGTACGCGCGCTCGAAACCGCCCGTGATACCGGCCTGGAAGTCGCGTCCGGCGGAGGCCTCGCGGAGGGCGAGCTCCGCGGCCTCCAGGTCGCGCGCGAGCGCGTCGGGGTCAGGAGGGCCCCCCGGGCGCGAGAGGGCGAGCCGCGCCTTCTCCGCCTGGAGGAGCGCGTAGGCCAGGGCGCTCGGCGGGCCGGACCTGAGCGAGCGCGCCTCGCGCTCTATGCGGTCGGCGAGCCGCTCGACGCCCTCGGCCACCAGGCACGAGGAACCGATCCGCGCGAGCGTTCTCCCGTCGCGCAGGAGCCGCGCCTCGACCTCCAGGCGCGCGCTCGCGCCGGCCGGGACGGCGAACGCGACCCCGGCGGGCACGAGCGCGAGCTCCGCGAGCGAGACGGGTCGGTCGGGGCCCTTCCGCTCGAGCTCGCCCGGGCCGAGCCGGAGGCCGGGACAGGCGAAGTCCGCCTCGAAGGCGCCATTGAGCGCGGGACAGGCCCCCGTCCTGAGGAGCTCCGCGGTCACGCGCCCGCCCTCGCGCGCGAGCCGGGGTTCGAGCCTCAAGGTGAAGGCGCGTTCGACGAGACGCGCGAGCCTCTCCTCGCGCGAGTCGGCGAGCGCGAGGCTCACAGGCGCGGGGGCGGTCCTCCTCCCCCCCGACTGCCGCTTGACCTCGAGGAGCAGCGCAGGCGCGCGGTCCGAGACCTCGAGCGAGACGAGGACGTGCATGGAGCCCTCAGGCGCAGTGAACCTGCCCCGCTCGAAGGCCTCGACCTCGCCGAGGAGCGCGCCGCCGGCCCAGACCTTCGCCCTGCCGGTCGCAGCGAGCGCGAGGACGTGCGCGCCCTGGCCGCCGGGGGCGAACTCGGCCGCAGCGTAGCAGATAGAACCGGGACGGGCCTCGCGCGTCGCGGAAGCCGCGGCGGTGCGCTCATCCATCCCGTCGGGGGCCTTCCGGTCCCCGGAGGAGTCGCTAGCCGGGCGCCCCCGCTCCGAAGAGGACAGGCACAGCCTCACGGCCGACTCGCCCGGTCCGGCGAGCGCCAGGCGCCACTCGCCTCCCTCGGCGGGGGCGGGCCCGGCCTCGATATCGGGCCTGGGCGCGTCGAACGGCCCCGCGACCAGAAGGGCGCCCACCGTCCCGGATGGCGTGGGCAGGAAAGGGACGCGGCCTCGGGTATCCGCCGGGGCGGCCGCCCGCGAGCAGGAGGCCGTCGCGGAGAGCGTCGCGGCGATACCTAGCGCCTTCGCCAACAGAGCGAAGGTGCGCCGCTGGTGCGCCCGGGCATTCGGTCCTGCGCTTCTGCGTTCCAGCGGCGCATGTCGCCCGCGATAGCTCACTGGATCTTGTCCTGGTGGACCTTCAGAGAGCCCCGCATCCTCGTCTCGAAAAGGTGCTGGTAGTCGGCGTACTCGGACGTATCGACCGACATCGCCACCTCGCCGTACCAACTGCACTGCCTGCCCGAGGCGACCACGAAGAGCCAGTACGTGGTCCTGCCGGTGTTCTTGTCCTCGACGCGGGCCGGGGCGACCGTGGCGAGGCCCGAGTTGTACGCGCCGAGCGACGTCGCGGTGATCCCCTCCCTGCGCTCGCGTTTCTCCACGATCTTGCCGGTGCGAGCGTCCGTGATGGTCACGAGGGCCGTTGTGAGATCGTTGATGCGCTCCCTCTGGAGCGCCTGGGCGCTCTGGAACCGCCTACCGGCGGGGGGCGAGCTCGTCCCCGGTTTCTCGGGGTCGCGCGTGGCGGTGAAGTTGACGAGCGGAGAGCCTGGGGCGAACTGGTCCCCTGCCGACGTCCCCGCGCGTCTCCAGGCCGCCGGGACCTCCATCGTGAGCCAGCCCCAGTCCATGGGCGCCATGGGGACGGCCGAGACCTCGTCCTCCAGCTTGACGTTGAGGGCCTTCGCCCACTGCTTCCAGGTCCAGTCCTCGCCCGGGCGCACGCCCGTCATCGCGATCAGCGCCCTGACCGCCGCGTCGCGGGTCGCGTGCTCGAGCTTCCGGTCGCGCATCACGAAGACCGTCTTCTCCACGACCTTCCGGGAGGCCTTCTTGCCGAGCCCTTCGGCCAGAGACAACGCCGCGGCGCGCACGCGGATGTCGGGGTCGTCCATCGCAGCCAGGATCGCTTCCTCCGCCTTGGTGCCGAACGAGAGGATCGCGGACCTGACCTCCTGCGCCCTGTCCTCGGGGAGGTCGGGGCATCGTTTGACGAGGTCCGGCAGCGCCTCCGCGTGGGCGCATGCGGCGAGGGCCTTCGCCGCCGCCGTGACCAGGGCGGGGTCCTGCTCGCGCACCAGCGCGCGGATCGCGCCGACGGAGTCTGCGTCCTTGATCTCGCCCAGGATGCGCACGGCCTCCGCGCGCGCCTCGCCGGCCGCCCGGTCGGCTGCGACCGCGCGCAGGCGTTTGATCGATTCCGGCTCGCCCCGCCTCGCCGCGGCCGCCGCGACGAAGACGCGCTCCCGCACGTCACGGCCCGCCGGCATCTGCGCGAGCAGCGCCTTCACGGGCTCGTCCTCGCCGACTAGTGAATACTGGTACGCCGCCCACGCGCCGAGCGGCACGGGGAGGGCCGGCGTCCCGAGGGCCGCGAGCCTGAGCGTCTCGGCCCCTGCCGATTCGCCTCTCGCCGCCAGGGCTCCGGCCGCGAGCACCCTACGTTGCGGATGGACGCCCTTCGCCGCGCGCCGCAACACCGAGAGGAGCGGGGCGTCCGATCGCCCGGCGCACGCCCGCGCGCAGGCGAAGGCGAACTCCGCGTCCTGCGAGCCGAGCGCGATCGCCACAGGCAGCGGGAACTCGATCTCCGCGAGGGACATCACGTACCCGAGGGCCGCGCGGCGGATCCTGTCGTCGGGGTCGAGCAGACACAGGCCCACTGCGGCCGAGATCTGCGGGGCCTTGCGCGCCGCCTCGCTCGCCTCGGAGATCGCCTCCTTCCTCGCGGCTACCTCCGGCAGGGCCAGGATCCTCTTGCAGAGCTCCAAGACCTTGGCCGGCGGCTTCTCGGCGAAGAGACGCTCGGCGAGCGTCTCCGCAGCGTCCGCCCTCCTCGCGGCGAGGACCGGCACCGCCGCGAAGGCGCTCCGCTCGGGCCCGAAGGAGCCGAGCGACTTGACCAGTACGTCGATGGAGTCCGAGTGCATGGAGAGGGACTCGGCCGCCGCCGCCGCGACGTCTATGCTCTCGTCGCCCGTGGCCGTCACGAGAGGACCGAAGACGTCCGGTCCGCCGAGCGCCCCGCGGAAGGCGCGCGCGGCCTCGAACCGCACCTCCGTCTCGCGATCGGAGAGCATGAGCTTCGCCACGGTCTGGGCGTGCTCCCTCAGCGACAGTTCCCCCGCCGCCCTCGCGGCGGCCGCCCTCGCGAGGGCCTTCTCCGAGCCCAGGGCCTTTCCCACGGCGTCCGCAGCCGTGCGGCCTATCGCCGAGATGCCGGCGACGGCCGCGTCCCTGATGCGCACGTCCGGGTCGCCGAACGCCCCGGTCAGGAGCGAGGCCGCCTCCGGCGTCCTGAACCTCGCGAGCCCCCGGACGCAGGCGGCGCGGACCGCGTAGTCCTGGGACTCCGAGTACCGCCTCCCCAGGAGCTCGACCGCCGGTTGGCCGATGGCGAGCAGCTTCTTCAGGCCCTCGACCTGCGTCGCCGGGACCGGGTCGGCGAGGAGCGCGAAGGCCTCCTCGAACCGCGAGGTGGGGTCGCTCGCGACGGGCCCGGCGGGCGCAGGTGCCGGGACCGGGCGCGGGGACGTCTCCGCAGGTCGGCCCGGGGCCGCCGCCGGGGCGGACTTCGCGGGGCCGGCGGGCGGCGACGGAGGAGTCTCCGGGCTGGCCTGTGGCGCGGGGGGCGCCGCGGGGCCGCTCAGCCCGGCTACCCGATGGGCCCGGGCCTCGGCGGCGGACGCGTCGGGCTTGGGCGACTCCCCCTCCATTACGGTCTTACCCCAGCTCATAAAATGTTTCACCGCCAGCCAGAGGCCAATCGCTATGGCAGCGGTCACGGCCGCCGTGAGGATCCATCCCGTCCTGCTGAAGATGACCCTGAAGATGCTGGGCCTGTAGCCGACGAACTTCTCGTCCCGCCGGCCGGTCCTGAGATCAGTGCCGCAGCGCGTGCAGATCTCCGCGCCGCGAGCCACGGGGAAGCCGCAGGTCGGGCAAGCCCCTGGCGCCACGTAAGGCACGGGCGTGCGGGGCTTCATCGGGTCGACCGGCGGCCCCGCCGACGGGGGCGGAGGCTCGGGGGCGAGCTCGAGGCGTTCCTCGATCTTGACGGGAGACCTGCAGTTGGGGCACGCGACGGTTCTGCCGATGGCGCTATCCGGCACCGATAGCTGCGCTCCGCAACCGGGGCACGTGACCTTCATGGCGGCCCCCCTCCGGGATCGTTCGGGCCGGGGCTCGACCAGCGGCTACTCGATGAAACCGGCGACCATGTCGCCCACCTCCGATGTCGAGTAGCCCATTTTCCCGGCGGACATGGATTTCAGCTTCTCCGAGGTCACCCGCATCACCGCCTTCTCGATCCCCGAGGCGGCTGCGGTCTCGCCGAGGTGCGCGCACATCATGGACGCGGCCATGATCGCGGCCAGGGGATTGATCACGCCCTTGCCGGCGTACTTCGGCGCCGAGCCCCCTATCGGCTCGAACATTGAGACGCCGGCGGGGTTGATGTTGCCGCCGGCGGCGATCCCCAGACCGCCCTGGATCATCGCCCCCAGGTCCGTGATGATGTCGCCGAACATGTTTTCGGTCACTATCACGTCGAACTGCTCGGGATTCTTGACCATCCACATGCAAGTGGCGTCGACGTGCGCGTAGTCGCGCTCGATCTCGGGGTAGTCGCGCGCGCCGACCTCGTTGAAGGTCCTCCACCAGAGGTCGCCGGCGTACGTCAGGACGTTCGTCTTGTGGACGAGAGTGAGCTTCTTCCGCCTGGCGCGGGCCCTGGTGTGCTCGAAGGCGAAGCGGATGCAGCGCTCGGCCCCCATGCGGGTGTTGCAGCTCACCTGCGTGGCGACCTCGTTCGGCGTGCCCTTGTACTGCACTCCCCCCATGCCCGAGTAGAGCCCCTCGGTGTTCTCCCGCACGATGACGAAGTCGATCTCCGCGGGCGACTTGTCGCGGAGCGGCGTCCAGACCCCTGGGTAGAGCTTGACCGGCCTGAGATTCACATACTGGTCGAGCTCGAACCTGATCCTGAGGAGTATCCCCTTTTCCAGTATGCCCGGCGCCACCGAGGGATGACCTATCGCGCCGAGGAGTATCGCGTTGAAGGTCTTGAGCTCCGCGATGGCGGAGTCAGGGAGGGTCTCTCCGGTCCTCAGGTAGCGTTCCGCCCCGAAGTCGTAGTGCGCCAGCTCCGTGCGGAACGAGTGCCTCTCGGCGGCGGCCTGGAGGACCTTGACCGCCTCGGCGATGACCTCTGGGCCCGTCCCGTCCCCGGGTATGACGGCGATCTTGTAGCTCTTCATCGGTGTCCCTTCTTTCCTGCGTCAGCCATCCTACGGGATGCGGGACCGGCCGGCAAGAGCCGGCAGTGGAGGCATCCGTGAAAGGCCGCCCCGTTCCGGTTCGCCATGGGTCGGCCGGGCCCGCGCGCGAGCTCCGCTCCCGCTGCGAGCGTTCTCGGCGTCGCTATCTCGGCTCCTGGACGGATGCGGCCATACTGTATTCGCATCAGAAGGCTCGGGTCCTCCTCGGGCGGCCGAACGGGTGGGCTTCCTGGCCCGCCGGGTCCTCGTGTCGACGGACTCGCGCGACCGGCTCCGCGGCGCGGCGAACACGGTCGTATCGCGGCCGGTGTCGCTCGGGCATACGAGAGGGAGAACTGAATGCCCCTGATTCAACAGGCGGTTTCCTTGACTGGGGCCCGCGCCGCTGATAACCTCGCGGAACCCGGGTCGTTCGATACTCCAAGCCGACCCTTGCGCTATGAGGGCCCGGTCCCGGGGCGAGCCCGCAGCCGGTGGACCGGGGGCAGGACCATCCATGACGCGATCGGCCATCACCACGGGCGTCCCCGAGCTTGACGGCCTCGTGGGCGGGCTCCGCCCCGGCGACAACGTCGTCTGGGAGGCCAACTCGGGCGCGATACTGGAGAAGTTCGTGTCGCGCTTCGTCACGGCCTGCGCGGACCAGGGGGCCACGCTCGTCTACGCGAGCTTCAACCGCTCCCCGCAGGCGGTGGTGGACCTCTACGGCGGCGCGATCCCGGCCGGGAGGTTCGTGCTGGTCGACTGCTTCTCCTCCGGCAAGGGCAACGAGGACCCCGTGTTCCTGGAGTTCTTCAAGAGCGCGGCGGGCATGGAGATGCACGGCCCCTTGCACGTCCAGAAGCCGTCGAGCCCGGCCGAGTTCGAGCAGGCGCTCATCGAGATAGGCTCCCGGGACGACGCCCCCATGAGATATGTCTTCGACAGCCTGACCGGCATGTTCGACCTCTGGGGAGACGAGGACCAGGTCCTGTGCTTCTTCGGCCACTTCTGCCCCAGACTCCACGACCTCGGCACAGTGGCCTACTGGCTCGTGGAGAAGGAGGCCCACTCGAAGGCGTTCCTCGCGAGGGTCAGGCACATCACACAGGTCGTGCTCGACGTCGCCGCCGCGCGCGGAGGACCCGCGCTCACCGTCAGGAAGGCCTTCGGCAGGCCCTGCGCGGACATAGGCGTGCCGATGCGGTTCAGTGCCGAGGGGGACAAGCTCGTCATAGCCGCCGAGTCCCGCGAAGGGCGCGAGCTGGAGCTCCTCTCGCGCATGGGGAAGGTCTTCGGGAGCGCTCTCGACCCGGCCGCCTTCTTCGAGCAGACGATGACGGTGATGGCCGAGGAGCTGGGCCTGACGCGCGGGACGCTCGTTCTCCTGGACCCGGTCTCGGGGAAGCTGCGCATAGCCGCCGCGCACGGCCTGTCGCCGGAGGAGCGCGCCAGAGGCGAGTACGCCGTGGGCGAGGGCGTCACCGGACGCGTTGTCGAGACGGGGCAGGTCGAGGTCGTCCCGGACATAGGGAAGGACCCCAGGTTTCTCGACCGCACCGGGGCGCGCCGCAAGGACCTCTCGGGACCGATCGCTTTCATATGCGTCCCGGTCGCCGTGGACGGCGAGGTGATGGGCGCCCTCTCTGCGGACAGACCGTTCGCCGGGGAGGCCACGCTACAGAAGGACGTCAGGCTCCTCCTGATAGTGGCATCGATGGTCTCGCAGGTGCTGAAGCTGAACCGCATCATGCAGATCGAGAAGGAGAAGGTCCTCGCCGGGAGGAGGGCCACGGCCTCAGAGCTCAGGAAGCGCTACAGGCTGGACAACGTCGTGGGAGAGAGCAAGGCGATCCGGGACTGCCTGGCCGTCGCGGCGACGGCAGCGAAGTCCCGCGCCTCGATCCTGATCACGGGCGAGACCGGCACGGGGAAGGAGCTCGTTGCGAACGTCATCCACTACAACAGCCCCCGCGCCGAGGGCCCCTTCGTCAAGGTCAACTGCGGCGCGCTGCCAGAGACGCTCCTGGAGTCGGAGCTCTTCGGCCACGTGAAGGGCGCCTTCACGGGGGCCGTGAAGGACCGCAGGGGCCGCGTGGCCCTCGCCGACGGCGGCACGCTCTTCCTCGACGAGGTCGCCGAGATGAGCCCCAGACTCCAGGTGAAGCTGCTCAGGGTTCTCCAGGAGAGGGAGTTCGAACCCGTCGGGAGCGAGCTCACGGTCCGGTCCGATGTCCGGCTCGTCGCCGCCACGTCGAAGGATCTGAAGGAGGAGGTCGCCTGCGGGCGTTTCCGCGAAGATCTCTACTACAGGCTCAATGTCATCGCGATCCACCTGCCCCCGCTCAGGGAGAGGCGCGAGGACATCCCGATACTCGTCGACCACTTCCTGGAGCGCTACAACCGGCTCAACGAGAAGAAGGTGACCAGGATCTCCCGCGAGGTCCTCGACCTCCTGGTCAGGTACCCGTGGCCCGGGAACGTGAGGGAGCTGGAGAACTGCATCGAGCGGGCGGTCGTGATGAGCGATTCCGACTCGCTGGCGCCGGAGCTCCTTCCGGAGGAGATCACATCGTACAGGCCGGGCGCCCAGGCCGGCTTCAGGGGTCCCGCCAGGGTGCGGAGCGCGGGTCCCCTGGGGCGCGCGATCCGCGAGTTCATCGACACGCGCGACGATCTCGAGGCCGCCTGGCGCGAGGCGACGAGGATCGTTGAAGAGACGGTGCTCCGCAGGGCGCTCGAGGTGCCCTCGCTGAGCCAGCGGGAACTGGCGCGGAAGCTCGGCCTGAGTCGCGTAACCCTGCGCAAGAGGCTCCGGGAGTACGGCCTCGGCTGACGCCGCTCGCCCGGCGGGTCGGTCTGTAGACTCCTTGCGGACAGACCTTCGAGCGCGCGTGATCATCTGGTGTCCCTGGGACAGCGTTTGATCCAGAGTTGGCTCGCACACCGCAGCCGCCCGCGCCTGCGGGTCTGATACAACCGCTGGCGTAGCAAGGCGCTGCGCGATGGCCCGCGCCGCGCGCGCCGATTCCAGTCGCTCTGGTCCGCAAGTTGCTCACAGGTTGTCGCAGTGATGGGCGACGGCGAAGAGCGCCGGCGCGCCTGCGTTTTCCTGGGAAGGAAGTGCAGATGAATCTGCAGCAGCCGAACTCCAACGAGGCGACCCAGACGGCGAACCGCTCGAGGAGCGTGGCCCCTGGCTCGGGGATATGCACGCGCTGCCTCGACGGCTGCAAGGGCAACTGCGAGATCTTCAGGGCCTCGATGCGCGGACGAGAGGTGATCTACCCCGGCCCGTTCGGGACCCTCACCGCCGGGTGCGACAAGAACTACCCGGTGGACTATTCGCACCTGAACATCATGGGCTACGCGCTCGGGGCCGATGGCCTCCCCGAGGGGGCGTCCGGCAACCCCGACAACACGCTCTTCTCCATGGTGAACACGGAGGTCGAGTACGGCCGCACGAACAAGGTGAAGATGCGCCTGCCGGTCTTCACCGGCGCGCTCGGTTCGACGGACGTCGCCAGGAACAACTGGGAGCACCTGGCGGTCGGCGCCGCGATTTCCGGGATTACGATAGTCTGCGGTGAGAACGTCTGCGGGATCGACCCCGGCCTCCAGCTCGACGCCAAGGGCAAGATCGTCGAGTCGCCGGAGCTGCGCAGGCGCGTCGAGGTCTGGAAGAAGTGGCACGAGGGCTTCGGCGACCTGGTCGTCCAGATGAACGTCGAGGACACGCGCTTCGGCGTCGCCGAGTACGCGGTAGGGAAACTCGGCGTGAAGACGATCGAGCTCAAGTGGGGCCAGGGCGCCAAGTGCATCGGCGGGGAGATCAAGGTCGATTCTCTGGAGCGCGCACTCGAGCTCAAGAAGCGCGGCTACCTGGTCACGCCGGATCCGTCCGACCCCGCGATCCAGGCCGCATTCCGAGTCGGGGCCATCAAGCAGTTCGAGCGGCACTCGCGGCTGGGGTTCGTGGACGAGGAAGGCTTCGCGGCTGAGGTGAAGCGGCTCAGGAACCTGGGCGCCGAGAGGGTGACCCTGAAGACGGGCGCCTACCCGATGCGCGAGCTCGCCATGGCGCTCAGGTGGTCGTCGGACGCCGGGATCGACCTCCTCACGGTTGACGGCGCGGGCGGCGGCACCGGCATGAGCCCCTGGCGCATGATGTCCGAGTGGGGCGTCCCGACCTTCTACCTGCATGCCATGACAAACCAGCTCGCGGCGAGGCTCGCCTCGAAAGGCCGGCCGGTCCCCGACATAGCCATAGCCGGGGGATTCTCGACCGAGGACCACGTCTTCAAGGCCCTGGCGATGGGCGCGCCGTGGACGAAGGCGGTCTGCATGGGCCGGGCGCTCATGATCCCCGCCATGGTCGGCAAGAACATCGACGGCTGGCTCAAGGAGGGCAAGCTTCCGCAGAGCGTCTCCCAGTACGGGAATACCGTAGAAGAGATCTTCGTCACCTACGAGACGCTCGTGGCGAGATACGGCAAGGCCAGGGTCAAGGAGATGCCTCTGGGCGCCGTGGGGGTCTTTACGTTTACGGACAAGCTGAGGGTGGGCTTGCAGCAGCTCATGGCCGGGAGCCGCAACTTCCGCCTCTCGTCGATCAGTCGCGAGGACGTCTTCGCGCTCACTGAGGAGGCGGCGAAGATCTCGGGGCTCGCCTACGTGATGGACGCCTACCGCGAGGAGGCGGAGCGGATCATCGACGGGCACTCTGCGGGCAGGGTGCACGCGAAGTAGGCGGCGATGGCCTGAGGTCGCCGGCGGGGAGGTGGAGCCATGAAGAGCAGGTCCGGGGCTGGGTCTTCCGCGGGCCGGATCGAGGGACTCTGCGTTACCTGCGAGAACGATGCTGACTGCACGTTCCCGAGGCGTCCGGATCGACCCGTGATCGAATGCGAGGAGTTCTCGGCCGCTCCCGCCCCGGCTCCCCGCTCGGAGGCTCCGGAGGGAGGCCCGGCGCGTCGCGAGGCCGCCCGCAGCGACGAAGGGCTGTGCTCGAACTGCGACAATAGAGACGGCTGCACCTTCCCCAACGCCAGGGCCGGCGTCACGGAGTGCGAGGAGTACGCCTGACCCGCCGGTTTCCTCCCGGACCTGCGGCGAGCGGGTGACGAGCGGGTGGCGACAGTCCCGGCCTCGCGCTCGGAATGTTTTCCTGCGACGCGCTGAGGGGGGAGGGGGCTTGCGTGGCCGGCGCGAGCGCGCAGGCGGCTGAGGCCAGGATCGGCGAGTCCTGCGGCGTCTTCGCAGTGTACGGCTCGCACGACGCGGCGCGCCTGGCCTATCTGGGCCTCTTCGCCCTCCAGCACCGGGGCCAGGAATCTGCCGGGATCGTCGTCTCGGACGGCCGGAACATCAGGAGCAGGAAGGGCCAGGGTCTCCTGAGCGAGGTCGTCTCGCGCTCGTCTCTGGCCGAGCTCCCCGGGCACATCGCCATAGGGCACGTGCGCTACTCGACGACCGGCTCCCACAAACCGCAGAATATCCAGCCGCTCGTCCTGGAGTACTCAATGGGCCTGGTGGGCGTGGCCCATAACGGGAACCTGGTGAACGCGCGCAGGCTCAGGCAGGAGTGCGAGGCGCTCGGCTCGATATTCCAGACCTCGACGGACAGCGAGCTCATCGTCCACCTGCTCGCGCGGCCGGAGAACCTGGGTCTGGAGCATCCGCTCGCCCATTGCCTGGCGCAGCTCAGGGGGTCGTACAGCTTCGTCTTCCTCCTGCTCGACTCCCTGATCGCCGCGCGCGACCCGCACGGCTTCAGGCCGCTCGCGATGGGCAGGCTCGGAGAGGCCCTGGTCTTCGCGAGCGAGACCTGCGCGTTCGACCTCATCGGCGCGCGATACGAGCGCGACGTGGAGCCCGGCGAGATCGTCACGGTCTCGCCCCGCGGCATCGAGTCGAGCCGCGTGGAGGGCTCCTCGGGCGAGCGGCTTTCGCACTGCATCTTCGAGCACATCTACTTCGCCAGGCCCGACTCGATCATCTTCGGCGAGACCGTCCACGACGTGCGGATGGCCCTAGGCCGGCGGCTCGCCAGGGATTTCCCCGCCGACGCCGACGTCGTGGTGCCCGTGCCGGACTCGGGGTGGTCAGCGGCGCTCGGCTACGCGAGGGAGCTCGGGCTCCCGGTCGATCGCGGGTTCATCAGGAACCACTACGTGGGCAGAACGTTCATCATGCCCGGCGGGGACTCCCGCGGGGACTCGGTCGAGATCAAGCTCAACGTGGTGAAGAGCGTCGCCAGGGGCAGGCGCCTGGTCGTAGTGGACGACTCGATAGTCCGCGGCACGACCTCGCGCAGGCGGCTGGGGCTCCTCCGCGAGGCGGGCGCGAAGGAGCTCCACGTGCGCGTGAGCGCGCCGCCGTGCCGGTTCCCATGCTTCTACGGGATGGACTTCCCCTCCAGCCCCGAGCTCATCGCGTCGGGCGCGCGCCGGAGCGCCTCGCAGATCGAGGAGGACGTGCGCACGTTCCTCGAGGTCGACTCGCTCCGGTACCAGACCGTGGAGGGGATGCTCTCGGCGGTCTCGCGCCCGCAGGACTACTGCACGGCGTGCTTCACGGGCGACTACCCAGAGCCGGTCGAAGGGCCGGTCGGCAAGCTCGCCCTGGAGAATCCCGCCGTGCGCGACGAGGGCGGCCCCCCTAGGAGGCGACAGTGACGAGATACGTCTTCGTGACGGGCGGCGTGGTGTCTTCGCTCGGCAAGGGGCTGACGTCCGCCGCGATCGGGATGATCCTCGCGCGCAGGGGGCTCAAGGTGAAGATGCTCAAGTTCGATCCCTACATCAACGTGGACCCGGGGACGATGAGCCCGTACCAGCACGGCGAGGTCTACGTCACCGACGACGGCGCCGAGACAGACCTCGACCTCGGCCACTACGAGCGCTTCACGGGCGAGCCCACGTCGAAGCACTCCAACTGCACCACCGGGCAGATCTACACCTCGGTCATCGAGAAGGAGCGGCGGGGCGAGTACCTCGGGAGCACGGTGCAGGTCGTGCCGCACATCACCGACGAGATCAAGTCGCGCGTACGGAGGCTCGCGGCCCCGGGGACCGACGTGGTCGTCACGGAGGTCGGCGGCACGGTCGGGGACATAGAGGGGCTGCCGTTCCTCGAGGCGATCCGCCAGATGCGGCACGAGGAGGGCCGCGGGAAGACGCTCTGCGTGCATCTCACGCTCGTGCCCTTCATCCGCGCCGCGAAGGAGCTCAAGACGAAGCCCACGCAGCAGTCGGTCGGGAGGCTGCGGGAGATCGGGCTCCAGCCCGACATACTGATCTGCCGCACGGAGCGGCCGCTCTCCGAGGAGCTCCGGAAGAAGATAGGCCTCTTCTGCAACGTCGAGGACCGGGCGGTGCTCGAGGAGCGCGACGTCCAGACGAGCGTCTACGAGATCCCGGAGGTGCTCGTAACGCAGGGTCTCGACAGGCTCATCGCGGAGTTCCTGGGGCTGGAGCTCGGTCCCCTCCGCATGGACGACTGGCGCGCCATGCTCGAGCGCGTAAGACACCCGCGCGGCGAGGTCAGGATCGCCGTCGTGGGCAAGTACATAGGCCACCAGGACGCCTACAAGTCGATCTACGAGGCGCTCGATCACGCGGGGGCTTCGGCGCGGCTCCCGGGGAGCAAGCAGCCCGACGGCGTCCGGGTGGTCGTCGAGCGGGTGGACGCCGAGGAACTCGCCGCCGGGGACGGGTCGCTCCTCGAGCGCGCGCAGGGCGTGCTCGTGCCCGGCGGTTTCGGCATGAGAGGGATCGAGGGCAAGCTCATCGCGGTCCGCTACGCCCGCGAGCGCGGGGTCCCGTTCCTCGGCATATGCCTGGGGATGCAGTGCGCGGTCATCGAGTTCGCGCGGAACGTCCTGGGCCTGGCGGGGGCGAACTCGACCGAGTTCGACCCGTCGACCCCGCACCCGGTGATCGCGCTCATGGACGCGCAGAGGAACGTGACGGCGATGGGCGGGACGATGCGTCTGGGCGCGTTCCGGTGCATTCTCGCGCCGGGCAGTATCGCCCGCGAGGTCTACGGCCTCGACGAGGTGCAGGAGCGCCATCGACACAGGTACGAGTTCAACAACGTCTATCGCGAGAGATTCGAGTCGGCCGGAATGAGCTTTTCCGGATTGTCGCCCGACGGACGCCTGGTCGAGATGCTCGAGCTGCGGGATCATCCCTGGTTCGTGGCGACCCAGGCGCACCCGGAGTTCCGCTCCCGCCCGGTCGAGCCCCACCCGCTCTTCCGCGCGTTCGTGGAGGCCGCGCTCGCGCGAGCGGCGAGCTGTCTCCCGAGCGGCAGCTAAACGGCATGTGGCGTCGCCCCGGGCCTGCTGGCCCGCAAGAAGTGGCGATTGGCGGCCAGTCCCCGAGCTGCCCAGCGCGCGTGCTCGCCGAATGGGTCGAGGAAAACTGGGGATGATTCGAGCACCGCCCTTCTTGACGCATGCGGCGCGTCCCAATAGGGTGTGTCCTGCGCGCAAGCGACGCCGGAAGTTCGGCGTTCAGGGGCGCCCCTGACCAAGTTCGGGGTCCGACGTGCGAAGCGCGTCGTTTCGGCGGCTCAGCCGAGGTACCGTCACGCCCCTCCGTCCACCGGCGTCGAGCGTCGTCCCGCAGGAGAGACGCTCCAGGGAGGCTAGCCTTGCCGCCGGAAGAATGGACCGTCGAGCGCTCCGCAGGCCTCTGCGCGACATGCGCCAGGGCGTTCGCGCCGAAGGACGTTCGGTTCAGCGCCCTATATAAGGAGAAGGCCGGCCTCGTCCGCAAGGACTACTGCGCCGCCTGCTGGGGGGTCGCGCCCCGCGGGGCCGAGATCGGTTTCTGGAGGAGCGTGGTCCCCGAACCGGAGGAGTTGGAGGAGAAGAAGAAGCGCCGTGCCGACGCCGCGCTGAGCACCGACACGCTGTTCGAGATACTGGGGGAGACCGCGGGCTCCTCGGACCCAGAGCGGCTCCGGTTCAGATTCGTCGTGGCGCTCCTCCTCATGCGCAGGAAGAAGCTGAAGCTCGTCCAGCTCGCGCGGCGCAAGGTCGAGGGCGGTCAGGAGGAGGACGTCCTGGTGCTCGCGCGGACCGGCAGGGGGCGCTTCAAACCCATCGAGGTCGTGGACGTGAAGATGTCCGAGCAGGATATGCTCGCGGCGCAGGACGAGGTGGAAAGACTTCTCACCTTGTCCGGTCCACCGCCGGAGGAGGGCGCGGGCGCTGCAGGACACGGCTGCGAGACCCCCGGCGGACCGCCCGACGGGGGCGGAACGGGCTAGGTGTCGGGCGCGCCGCCGCTATCCGGGAGAGGTACGTGAAACGCCCCCGGCAGGCCCCAGGCACTAGAGCGGACCTGCGGCCGGCCTCCGTCATCCTGGCGGGCCTGGGCGCCGCCTGCGCGGGGGTCGTCTCACTCGCCTGCGTCCCGCAACTCGAGCTTATGCCCCGGGCGGGACCCGCCGAGGTGCGCATCCGGCCGGGCGAGGAGGTCGTCCTCGACGGCTCCGGTTCGTTCGACCCGGAGGGCGAGCGGCTCTCCTTCCGCTGGAGGCAGTCGGCCGGCCCGACCGTGGAGCTTCGCGACGCGGACACCCCCTGGCCGCGGTTCGTGCCTCCTGCGCCGGGACGCTACGAGTTCGAGCTCGTCGTGGCGGCGGCCCCTCCGGGCGGCGGCGCGGAGCTCGCGAGCCCGCCGGCGCGGCTTGTGGTCGAGGTCCTGCCGCCGAACCGTCCGCCCGAGATACGTCTGGAGCGTGAGCTCTCGGCCGAACCGGGCCAGTGGGTTTTCCTGGACGGCGGCGGCGCGAGCGACCCCGACGGCGACGCGCTCACCTTCAGATGGGAGCTCGTCGAGGCCGCCTCGCGCGAGCTCGTCGAGATGGAGCCTTTCGACGGCCGGGCGCGGTGCGTGCGCGTGCGTGCCTGGAGGGCGGGCTCGTATTCTTTCCGGCTCGTCGTGCGCGACTCCTACGGGGCGGAGTCGAGCGCGCTCGTGAGACTAGTCGTCGCCCCGCGCGATCTTCCCCCCGTCTCCATACCAAGGATGCAAGGGCGTGCCTGGGTCCCCGTGCGACTCGCGGCGTGGCCCCACCCGGGGGGCGGCGCGAATCTCCCTCCCATCGCACGCGCGAGCGCGACATTTCTCGAGGGCGGCGAGGTGCTGCTCGACGGGAGCGGGTCGAGCGATCCGAACGGGGACGAGCTCGAGCACCGCTGGGCGCAGGTCTCCGGGCCGCCGGTGAGGGTTCTGAGACCCATCGCGGGGCGTCCCGCCGACCGAACGGGCCGGCCCGATCTCTCGCGGGTCGCCTTCCTTCCGCCCGCCGGCGGGCGATACTGCTTCCGGTTGACTGTATCAGACGGCTTCCTCGAGAGCGCCCCCGACGAGGTGGAGTTCAGCGTCCCCGGCGCACAGGCGGTCGAGCGCCCACGGGCTCCCGCCGGACCTGCGCTGCGGTTGCGCGACACCTCGCTCGCTGCGGACGCCGGGCCCGATATCGTCACCGAACTCGGCTCCGAGGTCGCGCTCGACGGCTCGCGGAGCCGAGGACCGGACCGTGCGAGGATGCTATTCGACTGGCGCCAAGTCTCGGGTCCGCAGGTCCTGGACTTCCGCATGGAGGACCCGCAGGGCCGGCTCGGGCGGCGCTCGCGGCAGGCCGCCCCGATCTGGCGGTTCACGCCGCGCGAGAGCGGCCGGTACGTGTTCGCCCTGAGCGTCTCGACGGACGGGGAGACGTGGAGCGCCCCGGACCAAGTGGCCGTGACCGTTCTCGCGCCGAACAGGCCGCCGGAGATCCGGACTTGCGAGCGGTTGCGGTGCCGGCCGCGCGAGCGCATCCTCCTCTCGGCTGCGGTTTCCGACCCGGACGGCGACGAGGTGGCCTGCTCCTGGCGGGTCGTCTCGGGTCGCGCGGCGGCGCTCGAATCCCATGACGGCACGGCCGCCGTCGAGGCCGCCTCGCCGGGGGAGCTGGTCCTCGAGGTGCTGGCCCGCGACTCGCGCGGTTCGGAGAGCCGCAGGCGCGTCCGTCTCGAGGTCGTGGACTCGCGAGGCACGCCCGTGGCCTCGGCGCGCGTCCTGGGCCGTCGCGGGCGGGTCATCCTGGACGCCACGGACTCCTACGACCCGGAGGGCGCGCCGCTCGAGTACCACTGGGACGTCTCCGGCGCGACGCTGGTCAGGCTCCTGGGGCGCGACTCTCCCCGCGCGAGCTTCAGCCCCCCCGCGCCCGGGCGGTACGAGTTCACGCTCGCGGCGAGCGCCCGCGGGCGTTCGAGCCGGCCCGTGCGCGTCCCGGTCGACGTGGAGACGCCGGCGGCTTCGGGCATCTCGATCCGCGGGGCGAGGCCCCGCGTCACCGTGGGCACGCCCGTGGTCCTGGACGCTTCGGGCTCGCGCGAGTCGAACGGCAGGACGCCGGTCGTGTGGCGGGCAGTCTCCGGGGGGCCCCTCCAGTTGCCGGAGGAGCCGCGCGAGAGGATAGCGTTCGTGCCGCGCGAGCCGGGCCTCTACGTGCTCCGCGCGGAGAGCCCCCATGGCGGTCCGGCGGGCGCGGAGGTGCGCTTCGCGGTCGTGGAGCGGAACGCCGCGCCTGTCGCGCGCGCGAACGTGCGGACAAGCGGGACGGGTCGCGTGGTGCTCGACGGCTCGCGGTCGAAGGACCCGGATGGCGATCCTCTCCGCTTCGCGTGGGTCCAGACCTCGGGAGAACCCCTTGGCCTCGAGCGGTGCGGGGAGCTCGCACGCCGCGCGGGGAGGCTCGTTTTGGACCGCGTCAGGCCCGGGAGGTATGGGGTGCGCCTCGTCGTCACGGACGGCGAACGCGTGGCGAGGAGCGACGAGATCGAGTTCGATGTGCCGGGGCCGCCCTCCTCAGGAACCGATCCGCGAGAGGGCGCGTGAGCAGGCGTGTGCTTCCGCGGCGAACCTGGCTCAGCAGGGGGGCCATCCGCACTACGGCCGCGCGACGCCCGCGGCGGAGCTTCCGCGCCGCCTGGCCTTGCCGAGCGCCCAGGCCGCGAGCGCTAGGGCCGCCGGCCACGCGACCCCTCCCGCCGGCTGCGCGCAGGACGTACCGTCTGAGCCGCCCGAGGCCGGCGGATGCGAGCCGGCGTCTCGCGGATCGGTCCCGGCCGCGAACTCGGCGTAGTTGGAGAAGCCGTCGCCGTCGGGGTCCGCGTGCGCATCGTCCGCGAGCGGATCCAGACCGAAGGAGACCTCCCAGCCGTCCGTCATCCCGTCGCCGTCCGTGTCGCCCTGGAGGGGATTCGTCCCGAGGGCGACCTCCTCGCCGTCCGGCAGGAGGTCCCCGTCGGTGTCCGGGTCCGCGGGGTCGGTGAGGCTGTTCGAGACCTCGTAGCCGTCCGTCAGGCCGTCGTCGTCCGAGTCGGGGTCCTGCGGCGACGTGCGGTGCCTGTACTCGTCGAGATTGGCGAGGCCGTCCGAATCGGGGTCCTCCCCCGCGTCGCTTGCGCTATCCTTGTCGAGCCCGTGCAGGTCCTCCCAGTAGTCGGGCATGCCGTCAGCGTCCGAGTCCGCCGCCACGGTGATGCTCACGGGCTCCGAGACGCTCGAGGCCCCGTAGGTGTCCGTCGCCCTCGCCGTGAGCGTGTACGTGCCGGCCGGGGGGCTCGTCCAGACGAACTCCCAGGGGGAAGCCCCGTCCTCGCCGAGCTTGTTGGTTCCCTCGTAGAACTCGACGAGGGCGACCCCGTCCGGATCTGACGCGCTCGCGGAGATCGCGACGGGCTCTCCCTCGACGAACTCGGCGCCCGAGGCGGGGGCGGTGATGCTCACGGATGGCGGCAGGTCCACCGTGATGGTCACCTGGGCCGAGGTCGTGGCGTCGCCCGAGTCGTCCACCGCCCGCGCAGTGAGCGTGTGCACGCCGGCGGGCGGGGACCACATCATGCCCCAGCCGTCGGAGCCCGTCGTGTCCTCGCCGATCTTCCCGGCACCCGAGTAGAACTCCACCCGCACGACCGTGCCGTCCGGGTCCGAGGCGGTCGCGGAGATAGGCACCTGGGCCGTCGCCGGGAAGACCTGCCCGTCCGAGGGCGAACTGAGCGAGCAGTACGGCCTCTGGCTGTGCGAGGAGAACGTGTAGTCGACCCATGCGTGCGCAGCGCTAGCGTCCGCGGTCTTCGGGAAGGTGTTCGTGGAGACGACCTCCGTCCGCGCGTAGACGTCCACGAGCTTGAACGAGTAGAGCGTGGCCGGGGCGAGTCGCCACCCGTCCATCACCGAGACGTAGTAGCGCCTGGCCGCCCCGTACACCGCGAGCTCGGAGAGGTCGAAGACGAACGTCCCCTGGACCGCCTCCCCGGCGGAGCCGTCGAGGGCGTAGGGCCCCCCCGCGTTCTGCAGCGCCCCGGGGGTCCAGTAGGCCGACGGCGTGGTCCTAGTGGGGTCCGAGACGCCGAGCCGGACGGCCATCTCCTCCCGCAGGGCGTGGCTCACCGAGAACTCGGCGACCATCTTCGGCGTGTACGAGGCCCTGGCTGTGATGTAGAGGGCCTCGTCGTACCACCAGCCGCTTGTGCGGCCCGCGTTCGGCGCCCCGGGCACCGAGGAGCGACCCTTGAGCGCGTCGTAGGCGAACCAGACGAAGCCGCCATCCTCGTAGGAATCGCCCCATGAGTTGGCTATTCTGAGCGCCCCCTTCTCTCCCGCGTCCACTACCCCGTTCGCGTTCACGTCGCACCACACCGTGTCGTCGTAGCCGACCACCGTCATGGCATGGCCGCCCTGCTCCGTGTCGTCGACCCAGAGGCAGACGGTCTTGCCGGTCTCGGGGTCGACGCCCGGCGTGGCGGGATCGTCGGAGATGGTCCCGGTGTGCCAGGAGTCGATGTCAGTTCCGAAGACGAGCACGTAGCCGTTATTGAGCAGGGCCTTGAGCTGTGCGAGGCCGTCGGCGGTGGAGACCCCGGTCACGTATCCCGAGGAGTTCATCCTGAAGGAGATCGCCCCGCGCCAGACGTCCCCGTCGAGGCACCAGGACAGGTAGTCCAGGCCGTCGTACGGCAGCTCGCTCCAGGTTGCGCAACCGTGCTTGAGCAATACCTCGTAGACGTCGGTGAAATAGGCCCCGAGGTCCGCACCGTCGTTCACCATGTTGTACGTCCACCTGGGCGAGAACCGGTAGCCTTCGCCGCCCGTCTTGGCGTTCCACGCCCCCCTGGCGAGGCCGACCATGTGCGTCATCTGGTAGTAGGTCGTCGAGAAGGCCGCACAGGAGTTGATCCAGCCCTGGCTCCGGATCGGCGGGAAGAAGTCCAGGGCGCTGTTGTCGACAGAGCTCGGCAGGTCGCGAGCGGCGCTCTCCGCGAGAAGCCTCTGCGAGTCCGAGGCCGTGGTTTCGCCGGCGGCGTCAGCGACGACCTCCTCGCCGGTGGGAGCGGCGCCGAGGAGGTCGTACGTGGCGAGCCCCCTCGAGCGGCGGGCGGCGTTGATGCGCTCCAGGCCCAGTCTGTTCGGCCTGACGCCCCGCACGCGGACCATGTCCCGCAGTCGGGCGGCCCTCTCGCGCTCGCCCGGCCTGCGGAGTCCTTTCGCGCGGGGGTCGGCATCTGCCGCGAACAAACCTGCAGCGACCAGGCAGCAGGCGGCGACTGCGGCGAGGGCGCGAGGCAATCGGCCTCCAGGTGGGTTATGGCCTTTTATGCTCGTATCAACGTACCCGGCAGCGCAGGAAAGGTCAAGCCGCCAGGGCATTGATTCATGTATTGTCAAGTGACGATATGCATTTTCCGGATTCGCGTTTGACTCCCGGGCGGGAGAAGGGTAACGTTCGTTGCGTGACCGACACGCAGGGCCGCGCGGCGGGACGGGAGTCGTCAGGGACGCTCGAGGAGCGACCCCCTGCGGACCGGGGGCGAGCGCGGCTCCAGCCAGGGCCTGCCGGGCGCAGGTTCCGACACGTCCTGTGCGTGTATCCCTACCGCTCGGAGATCGGGCCGGCCGGCCGCTTCTATCCTCCGCTCGGGCTCGAGATCGTGGCGGCGGCCCTGAAGCCCTACTGCCAATCGATCGACGTGATCGACCTGCGCTGGGAGTCGAAGCGCACGAGGGACTTCATCCGTCCCGACACCGACCTCGTCTGCTTCTCGGTGAACTGGAGCTTCGAGCCGGAGTCGGTCCGCGAAGAGATACGCTCCGTCCCGCCGGAGATCCTGACCATCGTGGGCGGAAGGCACGCCTCCGAGGACCCGGAGAGGTGGCTCGCGGACTGCCCGAACGTGGACATGGTGGTCCGAGGGCCGGGGGAGGTGGCGATCGAGGAGATCGCCCTGGGCCGTCCGCCGGGGGAGATCGCCGGGGTCAGCTACCGGCTCGACGGCCACCTGGCCCATGCCCCGGCTCGCAGGTCGGACTCCATCCCCGACCGTTTCGGGCCCGACCGCCGCCTGCGGCGGTACTCCTACACGGTCGACCAGCCTGATTTCCACACCGGGCTCAAGTTCGACACCCTGGCGTCCTCGGTGGGCTGTCCGTACAACTGCGCCTTCTGCTCGTTCAGCCGGAACCCCTGGGGCGTCAAGCGGCAGTGGTCTGCGCGGACGCCCGAGGCCGTAGTTGAGGAGCTCGCGGGGATCGACGCGGACCTGGTAGCGTTCGTAGACGACATATTCACCTATGACATGGACCGCGTGTCGGCCATCTGCGACCTGATACTCTCGCGCGGCATCCGCAAGAAGTACATCGTGAACGCCAGGATCGAGCTCGCCCGGAGGCCCGACGTCGTGAGGAAGATGGAGCGCGCGGGCTTCTCGCTCCTGCTCATCGGGATCGAGTCCGCCCAGGACAAGACCCTGCGCTCGATGCGGAAGGGCTTCGACACCAGGCGCCTCCGGGAGCTCTTCCGGAGCCTCAGGGCGACCCGCATGATCCTCCACGGGTATTTCATCGTTGGCAATATCGGCGAGAGCGAGTCGGAGATGCTCCAGATCGCGCCCTTCGCCCGCGACCTGGGGCTCGACTCGCTCAGCCTGTGCCTCCTGCGCAACGAGGCGTACTCCGGCATCGAGGAGATCGTCGCAGACACGCCCGGGTACCACATCGCGCCCGACCGCGGCGTGTACTCGGATGCGTACCCGCAGGAGCGCCTCCGTGAGATCCGGAACCGGATCTACCGCGAGTTCTACACCGCCCGCCAGCTCGCGCGCCTGGCCGGCAAGCTCCTCAGGCGGAGGCTCCTCACGCCGCGGATCATCTTGCAGTTGCCGTCACTCATGTGGAGCGCGCTTCTCGGCAGGTTCAACCCGGTGCCCGGCTGAGCCCGTTCGGCGGGGGCTTCTTCCCCCTTCGTCCGGGCCGCAGCGACCCCCGCACAGCGGTCTCGCATCTCCCGGCGGCTATTGCGCACGGCGGATGTCCTGCCTACACTTCTCCACGCCCTCGGGGGGAGATCAGGACCGGGGGCACCGGAAGGCTCGACTTGAAGATCCTGCTCGCCGACGACGAGAAGAGCATCCTCCTGACGCTCGGCGACGCCCTGGCCGGCGCGGGGCACGAGGTCCACAAGGCCGAGTCCGGCGAGAAGGCCCTCGAGATCCTCGCGCGCACCCGCGTGGACTGCCTGCTGACCGATATCCGCCTCCCTGGGATCTCGGGCATCGAGCTCCTGCGCCGCGCGAAGACCCTGGACCCGGATATCCGCGTCATCGTGATCACCGGGCACGGCTCGATAGAGTCGGCCGTCGAGGCGATGAAAGCCGGCGCGACGGAGTACGTCACCAAGCCCTTCCTGAACGAAGACATCCTGATCCGCCTCGAGCGCATCGGGCGCGAGCTCCAGCTCGCGGACGAGCTCAGGCGGCTCAAGGGCGAGCTCGCCACGCGGTACCGGTTCGAGGACCTGGTCGGGCGTTCGGACGCCATGCAGCGGCTCTTCGACCAGATCAGGTCCGTGGCGCGGAACGACTACGACGTGCTCGTCACGGGGGAGTCTGGCACCGGGAAGGAGCTCGTCGCGCGGGCGATCCACAAGAACTCCTCGCGCGCGGCCAAGCCCTTCGTCGCGGTCTCCTGCGCGGCGCTCCCGGAGACGCTCCTGGAGAGCGAACTCTTCGGCCACGAGAAGGGGGCCTTCACCGACGCGCGCGAGCGGCGGCTCGGGCGCTTCGAGCTCGCCGACGGCGGAACGCTATTCCTCGACGACATAGACGACATGAGCCTCGGCACGCAGGTGAAGCTGCTGCGCGTGCTCCAGGAGCGTTGCTTCGAACGCCTAGGCGGCTCGCAGACGATCCGCGTGGACATCCGCGTGATCGCCGCGACCAAGATCGACCTGCGCGAGAAGATGGAGAAGGCCGCCTTCCGCGAGGACCTCTACTTCCGGCTGAACGTGGTGCCGATCCACATCCCGCCGCTCAGGTCGCGCCCGGAGGACGTGCCGGTGCTCGTCGAGCACTTCATCAGGAAGTACGGTGCGGGCCGGAACTACCAGGTCGAGCCCGAGACCTACGAGGCGATGGCCTCCTACTCCTGGCCCGGCAACGTCCGCGAGCTCGAGAACGCGGTCAAGCGCGCGATGGCCCTCTCCACAGCGCCGGGCGTGCTCTCGCGGAAGTATCTCGTGCCCTCGTCGCTCGGCGTCCCGGCGAGCGCACCCTCGGGGCCGGTGCCCTTGAAGGACGTCGTCGCAGCGAGCGAGCGCTCGCACATCCTGAACGTGCTCAACATGACCGGGGGAAACAGGACCCGCGCTGCGGAGGTGCTAGGGATCAGCCGCAAGTGCCTCTGGGAGAAGATGAAGGCCTACGGGCTCCTGTAGCCGAAAGGGGGACGCCCGATGCCGCGCTTCGTCGTCCACGAGCACCACGCCTCGCACCTGCACTGGGACTTCCGCCTCGAGATGGACGGAGTGCTCAAGTCGTGGGCGGTCCCCAAGCTCCCGCCCACGGAGCCCGGCGTGAGGCGGCTCGCCGTCCAGGTCGAGGACCACCCGCTCAACTACATCAACTTCGAGGGCGAGATCGAGGAGGGCTACGGCAAGGGCACGGTCGCCATCTGGGACCGCGGGACGTACGAACTCGAAGGCCGCTCCGACAAGCTGATCAAGCTCGCGCTCTCGGGGGAGAAGCTCAAGGGGAGATACAGCCTCGTCTTCACCGGCTACGGCGGCAAGGGCACCGGATGGCTCCTGATGAAGAGCAAGGACGAGAAGGCTCCCTCCGCGCGAGAGGCCGCCGGGGAGACCGCCCGCCCGAGCGGCGCGCCTTCGTCCCCTCGCCGGGCGGGGCGGAAGGGCCGGGCCTGACGAGGGCCGGGGCTCAGAGCCCTTCCTCCGCGAGCTTCGCCCTTATGAGCGCGGCGTCGATCTGCGCCCAGCTCTCCCCTGCGGAGCTCACCGATTCCGCGGCCTGCGGCGCCTCCTCGGTCCGCCGCTTCGCCAGCGTGAAGAAGAACGTGCTCCCCTTCCCGGGCTCCGACTCCACCCAGATCTCTCCGCCGTGCGTCTCGACTATCGCCTTCACGGCCGCCAGGCCCACGCCCTTCCCCTCGACCCCCGACTCCGCGGCGGCCCTCCCGCGCCTGAAGACCTTGAAAAGGTTCGCCCTGTCCTCCTCGCCGATTCCGGGTCCATTGTCCCTAACCCAGAAGACGTACCTCTCGGGCTCCTCGCGCCAGCCCACCTCGATCACGCCCCCCTCGGCCCTGTGCATGTACTTCGCGGCGTTGTCGATGAGGTTCTGAAAGACCCGTGCGATCCGCGCGCGCTCGCAGGCGACCCTGGGCCAGCGCTCCGCGAGCTCGAGCCTGATCCGCTTCGCCTCGAGGTCGCTCGAGAGCCCCCCGGCCGCCTCCCTCGCGAGCTCCCCGATGTCTACCTCGCTCACCGAGCCCCGGCGCGTGCGGATCCTGGAGAGGTCCAGGAGCTCCCCGATCAACGCGATCTCGGCCTCGGCGTTCCGCCGGATCCTCGCCAGGCGGTCCTTCGCCTCTTCGGGGAGTGCGTCCGAGTGCCTGCGGACTATCGAGTCGGCGAGGCCCACGATGTTCCTCAGGGGCGCGCCGAGATCGTGCGAGACCACCCGCAGGAAGTCGTTCTTCTCGTCGATCTCCTGCGCGAGCCTGGCGTTCGCCTTCGCGAGTTCGGCGGCCTGTTCGCGCACCTTGTCCTCGGCGCGGCGGCGCTCCGTCACGTCCCGCAGGAGTACCAACCTGCCGAGTTCGACTCCCTCCTCCATTATGGCGGAGCACGAGACCGCCACCATCCTGGCCCCCTCGCCCCGGCCGACCGCGAGCTCGCGGCCGTGACCGTTAACATCCGGGCAGTAGCCGGGCAAGAGCGACTCGAGCCGCAGCTTCCCGGGGCCGAGCGCGGCCGCGCCGAGGATCTCCCTCGCGCTCTCGTTCATCATGAGGACGTCACCTGCGCGGTCCACCACGACCGCCCCGTCGCTCGCGTTCTGGAGGAGCTTGGCGGCGACCCTGTCGAACGAGAGCGTCATGAGATTGTGCTTCCTGACGGCCCAGTACACGTGCAGGTTCAGGATGACGGTCAGCTCCGCGGCCCAGTCGGGCACCATGTCCTTGCAGCACGGCAGGTTGCCCATCACGACGTCGGTGAATACGCCTACGCAGATGGTGAACACCGCGCCCCGCACGATCAGGCGGATCTGGCGTTTCTCGTGCGGCAGCGTGCCGGCGGAGCGCAGCTTCCTCCAGAGGAGCCACACGCCGTAGCACGCGGGAATCACGACCACCGCGACCGCGACCGGCACAAAGAGCGGCCCGTTGATCTCGTTCCTGCCCCAGTAGGTGACCTTGTGCCCCGTGTAGACGAGGTCGGTAGTATTCGCGAGCACTGCGGCGGCCGCAGCCAGGATAGTGCCCACCGCGCGCACGAGGTCTCTGCGCTTGCCGACGAAGACGCAGGCGAAGTTCAGGAAGAGGACACCTATCGGCATCCACGAAAGAATGCTCAGAACTTCCAGGACGTCGGCGAGGAGACCTTCGACGGGCAGCATCGTCAGAAAGTCGAGCGCGGCCCACGCCGCGGCCACGCCGGCGAAGTGGAGATAGGCGCGGTTCACGTCCGACTTCCCGCGCTGGGCGAAGACGTACGTCCAGGCGAAGGTACTGATGATCGCGCCCGCGAAGGGGATGAGCGCGATGCAGGTCATGCCTCTGCGCTCCGGTCCGTGCCGCGCCCCGACGGCCTCTGGTGCACGTCGGTCCAGTAGCTCGTCGCCTCGATGACCGTCTTCGCGAACTCCGCCGGGTCTGTCGGTTTCACGGTGTAGGAGTTCGCGCCGCACCTGGCGGCCTCGAGCTTCTCCCTGTCGTCGCCGAGGGCCGTCATCATGACGACCGGGATGCGATCGAAACGCCTGTCCGCCCTGATCGCCTTGAGCACCTCCTGGCCGCTCATCCCCGGCATCTCTATGTCGAGGTACACGAGGCCCACCTCCGGCGCGCCCGCATGGCGCCCGCGGCGGTAGAGGAAGTCGAGCGCCTCCTGGCCGCTCCTCGCCTCGTAGACCCGGCTCCCGATATGGCCATCGGCGATCGCATCCTTGATGAAGAGGAGGCAGTCCGGATCGTCGTCGACGAGCAATATATTGAGCGCCTCGCGCTCGCTCACGCCTGCACCCCCTCCCGCCCGGAAGAGGGCAGCTCCACTACGAAGCGAGAGCCGCCCTCGTTCACGGGCTCGTGCCATATCCTTCCGCCGTGGGCATCCACGATCCTGTGCGAGACCGCGAGGCCCATACCCATGCCCTTGCCGGGGTCGCGTGTCGTGAAGAAGGGGTCGAAGATGCGCCCCCGGATCCCCGGCGGGACGCCGTGCCCGGTGTCCTCGACCTCCAGGCGCACGAGACCGCCCTGGCCGGAGACGCGAACAGTCAGGTCCTTACGGGCCGTCTTCTCCATCGCCTGGAGGGCGTTCCTGACCAGGTGGTCGAGAACGTGCTCCAGTCCCGGGCGGCTGCCGACGAGCTCGACCGGCGTATCGGGGAGCTGCGCGACCAGCCGCACCCCGAACGCCTCGAACACCTCGGTGTGCCCCTCGAGCCACTCGCGCACTGCCGCGGCAAAGTCAAGAGGCTCCTTCGGGAGATTCTCCTCGCCGGCGAAACCGGCGAGGGCGCGCACCACGTCCCTCAGCCGTTTGCCGGCCGCGGAGATCGTCTCGATGCACTTGCGCGCATCGGGCTCGAGGCCGTTCAAGTAGAGCTCCGCGTAGCCCAGGACGGCAGTGAGGGGGTTGTTCATCTCGTGGCAGAGGCCCCCGGCGAGCGTCCCGAGGCTGGCGAGCTTCTCCGCCCTCTGGACCTGCTCGGCCATCCTCCTGTGCTCTCGGCGGCGCGCGGCGTCCGCCAGGGCCTGGCGCAGGATTTCGGGCAGGACCTCCAGGTTCTCGCAGGTCTTCACCAGGTAGCTGAAGGCGCCGGCCCTGACGGCCTCCACTGCCGTCTTCACCACGTTCTCGCCGGTGAGCATGATGACGGGGGTCTCGGAGCCCGCTACGATCTCCCGGAGCAGAGCGATGCCCGTTCCGTCGGGCAGGTTGTGGTCGAGGACGATCGCGTCGTAGTCGCCCCACCTGCGGCGGCGGGATTCGGCCGCCGAGCTCACCACCTCGGGACTGAAGCCCCTTGCCTCCTCGAGGGCCTCTGTCTCCAGGAGGGCGTAGTCGGGGTCGTCCTCGACGATGAGTATCCGCGCCCCTGCCCCGGACGTTTCGGCCTCGCTGCGCGTCTCAGGTCCGTCCATAGGTGTTCACCTTTCCGGAGCCCTTCGCTAGGCCGACTGTAGCAAGAATGGGGCCAGACCTTCGGGTTGAGGAGCGCGTATATTCTGTTGATCTGACGGCGATTACGGATGGCCTTTGGAAGCCCCCAACTGATGTGGGGCGTTTTGGGACACCGAAAGCCACTTTCGCCCCTGAAACGGTATGCACGCCCGCGCCGCGTTCGGGGCGAGGGCCTATGAACCAGACTGAAGATGCGTACTAGCAGTCAGGCGGGCTTTGGATCGGAGGGCCAGCTCTCACAGCCCGGGCCGGCCACTGCGTCGCGCCCCGACGGCAGAGACCTCAGCCGCCGCCGGGCCTCCTGGCGACCGCCACGAGCCTCGAGGCCTGGGCGTCGTAGGGCCTGCCGTCGAGCCCCCCGAAGAGCCTCACGTCGCGGAAGCCGCACTCGGCGAGGAGCCGATGGAGCGACTCCGCCGAGTAGAGCCTGTGCGAGACAGCGAACTCGGCCGCCTGGCCGGACGGTCCGGTGATGCGCCTCTTCTTCTCGAACCAGGCGTCATTCGTGATACGCCTCTCCTCCTCGACCACGAGACCGGCTATCTCGCGGCGCTCGCGGGGGACGAGGTGCCGCGACTCGACCTCGAGACCGAGCATTTCCATGACGATCGCGCCCCCGTGCACGAGCGACTCGAAGATGTTCGCGAGCGTCCGCGCGTCGTCGCGAGGGTCCTCGAAATAACCGAATGACGTGCTGAGGCTGAGCGCGAGCTCGAACGCGAGCGGCCGCACGAACGTTCTCATGTCGCCCAGGACGAACTCGGCCTCGAGCCCTTCTTCCGCGGCCCTGAGGCGGGCCTCCTCGACGAACTCGGCGGTCCTGTCCACGCCGGTCACACGGAGGCCCAGTCTCGCGAGAGCGAGGGAGTGCCTCCCTGGCCCGCAGCCCATGTCGAGAACGCGCGCGCACCTCGTCGCGCCCGCGAGCGCAAGCGCCAGCTCCGCCTCGCGGCCCGCAGCGGCCCAGTGCTCGGCCGAGAAGAATAGCGGCGCGCAGGCGCGCCAGAACTCGTCGTCCTCGTGCCAGACCGGTTTGACCGGCATCGCCCGCCCGCGCGACGCTACCCCGGGCCCGCCTCCAGGCAGACGACCTCGCCCCTGTTGCTGCGGCAGTAGATCCTGCCCCCGGAGATCGCGGGGATCGTCCAGCAGGGCCCGTCGAGGGCCTTCGCTCGGCCCAGCTCCTCGTAGCCCGAGGGGGAGACCTTCATCAGCACGAGCTCGCCGGACTCGCGGAGCACGAGAAGCCTGTCGCGCGCGACGATGACGTTCGCCCAGCCCATCCCCTTGAGCGTCCAGTGGACCTCGCCCGTGCGGAAGTCGATGCACTTGAGGGATGAACGGGCGTTATCGGAGTACTGGTAGTCGGTCCGCGTGTTGTCGCTGCCGTAGAGCGAGCCCTCCCAGAGGACCGTGTTGCAGTGGAGGGCCTGGTAGGTGGTCTTCCCCTCCCAGAGGGGGACCTTCTCGCCGATCCTGAAGACCGCGCACCCGCGCGCGAGCGAGGCGCTCGACGCGAAGACGAGCTCCCCGTCGGCCACGGGTCCCATCCATGTGGTCCACTTGAGGCTTGTCTTCCAGACCTCCTCGCCGCTCGCCAGGTCGTGCGCGGCGAGCACGTTGTCGCTGACGAAGAGGACGAGCTCCTTCCCCCCCGCGCGGGCGAGCGCCGGCGAGGCGGTCGAGGCGCTGTTCGAGCCCGCCTTCCAGAGGAGTCGGCCAGTCGCTGCCTCGAACGCCGCGTAGGAGCCCCCGTTCGGCGCGTTCAGCTCCACGACGACCTTCCCGCCGCTCACGAGCGGCGAGCAACAGTAGCCGTAGAAGGGGATCGCGCCGCCCAGCTCCTTCACCAGGTCCTTCGACCAGAGGATGCGGCCGGTCTCGGCGTCGAAGCAGTGGAGATGTCCCTCGAGGCTGAGCGTGTACACGGCGCCGTCGGCGACCGCGGGCGTGGCGCGAGGGCCGTCGTAGCCCGCCGTGCTGTCGCGCCTGGACGTGAGGCAGTCGTAGGATTGGCGCCAGAGCACGTCTCCCGTGCGCGCGTCGAGACACACGACCCGGTCGAACCCGCGACCGGGGGTCTCCTCCCGCGGCTCGTGGCCGAGCGCGTAGGCCCTTCCGGCCGCGACGACGATCGAGCTGTAACCGCGTCCGACCTGCGCGGACCAGAGCCTCCTCGGGGGCCAGGAGGCTATCGCCTCGGGGGTGAGCCCGTTCCTCGAAGGCCCCTGCCACTGGGGCCAGTCCGCGGCGCCGCCCGCCGCTGGAACGAGGAGCGCCGCCGCGGTCGCCAGACCTCGCGCCATGCGGTCGAGGACGCCCCGCGCGCCTCGCCGGCCGGGCAGGCCCCCGAGCGTCGGTCCCGCGTCCCCGCCCCCCGCGCGCACCTGATTCCCCGCGCTCTTGCCCCGCCTCGCGCGCGCCTGGCGCATGGTCCCCCCACCTCCCGCTGGCCCCGCCTGAGGACCGATCCGGCCGGTGCCGCGGGAGTTTGTCAAGCGTGCCCGCGATCAAGCAGTGTCATCCGGTTCTCCCTCTGAAGTCGCCAACGTATGCCCGAGCGACGCCGGCCGCGACACGACTGGGGGATTCCGGGGGCGTTCACCGATTTCAGTTGACATGCGGCCTGCGGGCGCTGGTCCACGACCTCATGATCCTCCAACGTGCCGGATGAGGTTTTCAACTGAGCAAACGGCCCCGATTCAAAAGTGCCCTTTCTTGACTCGCCGCCTGGCGGCGAAGATCATCCGGAAGGCCGGCGGAGGCGAAGCCTCGTCGTCGCGCGCCCTGGCCGGCCGCCCTCAGGCGCGAGCGGGATATCGGAGCCGTCGCCCATGAGAACCGGCAGGGGCGTCTCGCGGAGCGGCGTCCTGGCCTTCGCGGCCCTGGGACTCTCCGCGCTCGCCCTGGCGATGCCCGCGGTCTGGACCTCCCGCGCGCGCATGGCGGCCATATCACTCGCTGCGCCGGCGCTGCGCGCAGCGGCGCCCATGGGAGAGAAGCCCCATCCCCTTTCGGCAGACGCCCAGGAAGAGATCGCCCGGCTCCGCCGGGAGCTCGTGCGGCTCGACGACGAGCGCAGAAGCCTCAAGGAGGAACTCGACCGCGCCCTCGAGTTCCGCTCCGCGGTGTCGCGCGGGAGGCTGGACCTGGGCCGCTTCATCGAGGCGTTCGTCGTGGGGCACGCGGTCAACTGGCAGGAGCGGACGTTCTATGTCGATCGAGGCAGCGAAGACGGCGTCGTGCCGCGCTCCGGCTGCGTCTGCGGGGGCGCCGTGGCGGGCGTCGTGGCCGAGGTCGGCCCGCGGCTCTCGCGCGTCATGATGCTCACCGAGAGCGGCGTCCGAGTGGCCTCCAGGACCCTCGAGACGCGGCGCTCGGGCCTCGTCGTCGGGACCGGTGACGGCTGCGAGCTGCGCTACGTCGCGCGCTGGGCCGGATCGCTCGAGAGGCCGCGCCCAGGCGAGGCCCTGGTGACGAGCGAGCGCACGGGGTTCTTCCCCGCGGGATTCCTCGTCGGGCACGTGGCGATGGTAGGCGAGGCGCCCGAGTCCCTCCATCTGAGTATCGCGGTGCGCGCGGCGATCGAGGAGCCGCCGGAAGGGCGCGTCTGGATCCTGAGGCCGGCGCCCCGCGAGGTGCGAGGCGAGGAGGGCGGCGGCGCGGACGGCCCCGGCCGGGCGGCCACGGGACGGGGGCCGCCATGAGCCTCCTGTCCCTGGCAGGTGCGGCGCTCGTCCTCGGCGGGATCGAGCTCGTCTACGGCTGGCGGCTCGCAGTCCTCGGCGTGACGGCGGACCTTCTCTTCGCGCTCGCCGCGTTCGCCGCGACATGCCTCCCGCGGGAGAAGGTGGTGCCGGTGGCCTGCTGCATCGGGCTCTGGTCGGATTTCCTCGTTGGCGGGCGGCTCGGGGTGATGGCCCTCGGCTACGGGCTCGGCGCGCACATCCTCGCGGAGATCGCTCCTCTGGCGGGGCGGATCGATCCCGGCGGGGCGGCCCCACGCCCGGCGCGCGCGGTCGCGATCCTCGCCATGTGCTTTGCGGGCGCCGCAGTCGCCCACGCGCTGCCTGCCGTCGCCTCGGCACTCTCGGGCACCGAGTCGCCCGCGCGAGCCCTGGCCAGGGCCGCGGGTGTGGCGCTTTTCACCGCGCTCATCTCTCCGCTTCTCTGGCCGATCCTCGGCGCGGCCGCAGGTCGCGCCCGCTCCAGCCGGGGGGCGTGAGCCGTGTATCCGAGGAGGGTCCGCGTCCTGGCAGGCCTTTTCGTCGCGGCGCTCGCGGCGGTAGCCGTCCAGCTCGTCAGGCTCCAGCTCGTGCACGGCGGCTTCTACGCGGAGCTCGCGCGCGAGGGCCGCGTCTGGGACGAACTGGAGAGCGCCCCTCGGGGGCGGATACTCGACGCGCGCGGGAGGCTCCTCGCCTGCGACGAACCAGCCTACGGCCTGGGCATCGTGGCGCGTGAGTTCCCCCTGGGGCTCGTGCGGCCGAGCGACGTCCGCGAGCTCGCATCGCTCCCAGCCGAGGAACGCTCGCGCGCGAGGGCAGCCCTGAGCGAACGCCTGGAGGCCGAGGCCGCGGTAGCGGCCCTTGCCACGCTCTCCGGGTGCGACAGGGGCGAGCTCGCCCGCGGAGTGCTCGCGGCGCTCGAGAAGGCCTCCCGCTACGGCTCCGAGCGCGCGGCGGAGCCTGCGATCTTCGGGATCGACCACGAGGCCTGGCTCAGGCTGGAGGTGCTCCTCAGCCCGCCCGGGCGACGCGGGACCGGCGCGGCGGGCTCCGCCATCCCCGGCGTCAGGTGCATCTTCCGTGCGCGGCGGTCGTATCCCTTCGGGAGCGCCGCTTGCCACGTGCTGGGCCACCTGGGCGAGTACGAGCCGGCGGAACTCGAGCTCCTGCGCAGGTTCGGGCTGCTCCCCGACGCGGACTTAGCGCGGGCGTCGGGCCTCCGCGAGGCCCTGCGGGGCGCCTGGCCTGCGCTGGCGCGCGAACTCGGCTGGCCGGGGGCGGACGACGAGCTCTCGACCGAGCGCGTCGTCTCCCTCCTCTCTATGGACGAAGAGACGCGGAGGCGCCTGGCGTCTTCGTCCGGGCCGGCGTGGCCGCAGATCGAGTCGTTCCTCGAACGGGGCGCCCTGGCGAGGCTCGCCGAGGGGGAGCTCGTCTGGGTGAACTCGCGCGGCCACCTCGAAGACAGGCGCATAGGCAGGATGGGCGTCGAGCGCTCCTGGAACGAACGCCTGCGCGGCAGGCACGGGTACAGGGTCGTGATCCGAAACGTTACCGTAGAGGATGGCAGACCGGTGCCCGAGCTCGACTACCTGCGCGCCGAGCATCCCTCGGCGGGCGGTGACGTGGAACTGGGGCTCGACCTCGCCTTCCAGAGGGCGGTCGAGACGATCCTCGCCTCCGCCGGCAGGCGCGGCGCAGCGGTGTTCCTCAATCCCGCGACGGGCTCGATCCTCGCGCTCGCATCCATCCCCGGTTTCGACCCGAACGCCTTCGGCCCGAGCCCTCGCGGGGACGTCGCAGGTCTCCTCGCCGACCCGGAGAAGCCGCTCCTCAACAGGGCCACGCAGGGGCTCTATCCCCCCGGCTCGGTCTTCAAGGTCCTGGTCGCGGCCGCGGCCCTGGAGGAGGGCGCGATCGCGCCGGACGAGCGCATCGAGTGCTCGGGCGGGTACGAGGTCGACGGGCGAATCTTCCGCTGCCTGGCCGAGGGCGGGCACGGCCCGCTAGACGCGGCCGGGGCGCTCGCGCAGAGTTGCAACGTCTTCTTCTACCAGGCGGCCGAGAGGCTAGGCGCGCGGGCCATAGCGAGGTGGTCGCGCAAGTTCGGCCTCGCCGCGAGGACCGGCGTCGACCTGCCCGGGGAGGCGGCGGGCTCGGTGCCGACCGAGGAGGACGCGGACCATCTCTCGCGCAGGACGCTCGTGCAGCTCGGGATCGGACAGGGGCCGATCTCCGTGACGCCCTTGCAGGTGGCCGGCCTCTTCGCGTGCCTGGCGACGGGCGTCCTCCACGAGCCGCGCGCGGCGCGCCCTGCGGGCTCGGACGCTCCCTTGGGCTCGATCGAGCGGTCGCCCCAGGGGCCCGAGGCGCGAGGCCGGGGCCGGTCCGAGACCCGACGCGTCCTGCGCGTGAACAGGCTCTCCGACGCCACCCGCCGGGTGCTTCTCGCGGGGCTCGTCGGGACCGTGCACGACCCGAAGGGGACCGCTCATGCGGCGTTCGCCTCGCCCCCGGCGCCGGGCGAGCGGTCATTCGCGGGCGAGTTCCCGGAGATCAAGGTCGCGGGGAAGACCGGCACCGCGGAGCGCCCCGGCGGGCCGCCGCATAGCTGGTTCGCCGGCTTCGCCCCGGCCGAAGACCCGGAGGTCGCGTTCGCGGTGGTGATAGAAGGCGGGGGCTCGGGGGGCCGGGTCGCGGCGCCGGCCGCCGCGAGGATGCTCGCGGCGTACTTCAGGCTGGCGCGCCGCGCGGCCGCGGAGTGATCGGAATGGGCGAGAGGGTCGTCTCGCGCTTCGCGCGCCGGATGGACTGGTTCCTGCTCGCCTGCGTCGCGGTGCTCGCGACGTACGGAGTGCTCTTCGTCGGGAGCGCCCAGGGCGCCGAGAGCGGGCGGCTCGGCAAGCAGATCCTGTGGATCGGGCTCGGCCTCGTGGGGTTCGTGGGGGCGGTGTACATCGACTACGCGAGGCTCCTGCGGCACGCGAGGCTCCTCTACGCGGCCGGGATCGCGTCGCTCCTCCCCGTGCTCCTGACCAGGCCAGTGAACAACGCCCGCTCGTGGTTCGACCTCGGGTTTCTCAAGATACAGCCGTCCGAGTTCGTGAAGCTGCTCTGGATCCTCGCGATGGCCCGGCACCTGGGCACGCAGGAGAACTACAAGCGCCTGGCCGGGCTCTGGTCGCCGCTCGCGCTGACGATCCTGCCTGTCGCGCTCATACTAGTCCAGCCGGACCTGGGCACCGCCATGATATTCATCCCCGCCTTCTTCGCGGTGCTCTACGCCGCGGGCGCGCGCGGTGCGCACCTCGCGGCGGTGGGCGGCTCGGGGGTCGTCCTCGCAGGGGTGCTGTGGGGCGCGCTCATGCACGACTACCAGAAGCGCAGGATCGCCGCCTGGCTCGATCCTTCGCTCTACCAGGCTACCGACGCCTACCAGATGACGATGGCGCGTGTGGCGATCGGCTCCGGGGGCCTCACCGGGCAGGGCCTGGGCCGGGGGATGCTCAACAAGCTCAACTATGTCCCGGTCAAGGATACCGACCTCATTTTCTCGGTGATCGCCGAGGAGTGGGGCTTCATCGGATGCCTGGGGCTCCTCGTGGTCCTGGGGCTTCTCGTGGCCTCGTGCCTGGAGGTCGCCAGGAGGACGAGGGAGCCGCAGGGGCGCCTCGTGGTCGTCGGCGTCACGGCGATCCTCGGCTTCCAGTCGCTCGTGAACCTGTGGGTCGCGGTGGGGCTCCTCCCGACCACGGGGCTCACGCTCCCGTTCGTGAGCTACGGGGGGAGCTCAATGCTGAGTTCGTTCCTGGGGATAGGCCTGGTCGTGAACGTCGGCCTCAGGCAGCACCCGACCTTCGGGCCGGACCCCTTCTCGACGTAGCCTGGGACGCCCCGACGGCCGCCGATGAAATCAGGCCCGGCGCGACGGTTTGACCTCGCGGCCCCAGGCGGGTTAGGACTCCACAGAGAGCGGCAAGTGCGCGCTGCTCGTGGCTGGAGGTAATCGGCGTGGATCGGTCGCCGCCTGAGACTGGCGCCCTGGAGGCGCCCGAGCGCAGATGCGAGAGCTGCGGCCGGGGGCTGGCCCCCGACGAGGGCCGGTTCGTGCGCGTGAGGCGCGACAGGTCCAGGCTCCTCTGCCAGGACTGCGAGGACATGCTCCTGCCCCCGGACAGTCTCATGGGTCCGATCGAGGCCGACTCCCGCGTTAGGCCGGTGAGCGACGGCTTGCCTGCGGCCGATCCGAGGGCGGCGACCGTGGAGCTTCCACCTCCCACGGGCGCGGCGTCGCGGGTGAGTCCCGTCGAGGTCGATTCCGACAGGACCCCGTCCGGCGACTCGAGCGGTTCGGCTCCCTCGGCCCCGTCCGTGAGGACCCGCAGCGTCCGTCTGGCGTTCTACGTGGCCCTGGCGGCCTTCGCGGGTGCGGTCGCGGGTCTGGTCTGGATGGCCCTGTTCGGGGGTGCGCGCTGAAGCCCGCGCCGGGGCCGCGGAGAGCGCTGGCGGTGCCAGCCGCCCTCCCGCCAGGCTCGGCCCGAGCGCAGGGCGGCTAGCCCCGGAGCTTCGTGGTAACCCGGGCGGTCCCCGCGAGCGAGGTCTCGACCTTCTCCTTGCCGCCCGGGGACTGGGGCGAGTCGAAGGACATCTCCATTTTCACAGAGAGCTTCACGTCCAGCTCGCTCTCGACGAGCTCGCCGCGGGCGATGTCGAACAGGACGACGCCGGTCGCGGTGCGCTCAAACGACGTTATCGTCACCGGCTGACTCCCGAGTGCGTCACTGCTCGCCGTCGCGGAGAGGTCCTTCTGCGCCGTCTCGGATCTCACGGCGATCCTGGCCAGGCGCCCCCCGGGCCGCTCCTCCAGCCCTTCCAGGGTGAAGCGCGTCTTCACAGGCACGGGGTTCGCCGAGAGGTCGAGTCCCCTGAGACGGCTCACGCTGCGCTCCGGCGCGGCCCAGGTCTCTCCGACCCCCACGGGGCCGGGGGGCGTCTCCAGGACGAAGAGCGAAGAGCCCGTCTCCGCGGCGAGGAACTGCTCGAACTCCTTGGACCCGGTGACCGCGCCTATCCGGCCCTCGGGCTCCAGGACGACCGTCCCCTCGGTATCGAGAAAACCGAACTCGCGCAGCAGGCCCGAGGCGAGCTGGAGCCCCTCGCCCTTCTTCGTGTCGACGATCGTCCCCTCGCCGCGCTTCACGACGACGTCGCGCCCGGAGATGGTCACGCTCACGTCGCCCGCGGGGCCCGCGAGCTTCTGCTCGACCGAGAGGTCGCGGAACGTGACGCCGAGCGACGGCTTCTTCCCCTCCTGCACGCGGTCGACCACGTCCATCGAGAGCCTGAGCTGCGTGCTCGACGAGCTCTCCTGCCTCTGCGAGAGCTGCGCCGCGGAGGTGGTCACGTCGAGCTTGACGGTCATGTCGTAGACCGACTTCTCCCCGTCGCGATACTGGAAGCGCAGCGAGTACTTCTCCTCCGCCCGCGCGAACAGCGCTATGGCGAGGACGATCGCCCCGCCGGAAAGACTCCTGGCGAGCGTCATATCGGTGCCCCTTCCAGGGCGTCAGGGCCCGGCGCGCACCCACACCCGCCGCGACGTAGCGGGGCGCGCGGGAGCCGGCCTCACGGGATGACCTTGCTTAATGCGTACTCGATGATCCCCTCCGCGCCCGCGGCCTTGAGCGCCGGGATCAGCGTCCGGACCTCCGACTCGTTCATGACGGTCTCGACGGCGACCCAGTCCATGTCGCTCAGGGGGCTCACTGTCGGCCGCCTGAGCGCCTTCAGGCAGGCGAGCACGTCGTCCAGTCTCGAACGGGGCACGTTCATCTTCAGGCCGACCTTCTCGCGGCCGAGGATCGCCCCCTGGAGCATCATGGCGAGGGTCTCGACCTTCTTCCGCTTCCACTCGTCGGCCCAGGCCGCCTTCGAGACGATGGCCACGGTGACCGACTCCAGCACGGTCTCGACGATCTTGAGCCCGTTGGCGCGGAGCGAGGCGCCCGTCTCCGTGAGGTCTACGATCGCGTCTGCGAAGCGCGGGACCTTCGCCTCCGTGGCCCCCCAGGAGAACTCGACCTCGGCCTTCACCCCGCGTTTCTCGAGGAACCGGCGGGTCGTCTTGACGAGCTCCGTGGAAATGCGCTTGCCTTCGAGATCCTCGACGCGCTTGATCTCCGACCTCTCGGGCACCGCGAGGACCCAGCGGACGGGGTTCGCGGTGTTCTTCGCGTACACGAAGGAGGCCGCCTCGACTACGTCCGCGCCGTTCTCCAGCACCCAGTCTCGCCCGCAGATGCCCGCATCGAGCACCGCCGCCTCCACGTATCGCGGCATCTCTTGCGGGCGGATCAGGACGGGTTCGATCTGCGGGTCGTCGATCGTGGGATAGTAGCTCCTCCTCGCCGGCGTCACACGCCAGCCGGCCCGACCGAAGAGCTCGATGGTCGCCTGCTGAAGCGAGCCGGCCGGAAGGCCGAGTCTCAAGACGTTTGCCATCTCCTGCTGCCTCTCGTGCTGTGAGGCCGGAATCGTAGGGACGCTGCCCCGTAGTGTCAAGCGCTGCCGGCTGAATCATCCCCGGTCTTCCTCGACCTATTCGGTGGGCATGCGCGCTAGGCACCTCGAGGACCGACCGCCAATCGCGATTTCTTGCGGGCAGGCATCGATCCGATCGCCGCATTCGTCGCAGCGGCGCTCGTGGCGGGAGCCGCCCACACGAGGCGATGGTCCTCCGAGAGGCGCTGCCGTGTTCACGGGGCTCTGGACGCTCGCGAACGGCCCGATACCAGAAACGCAAGAGCCGTGCCGAGGGCGTCACCGGTACGGTTCTTGCGGCAAGTGTCAAGCGGCGCGCCCGCAGGTTGCGTTACGGTGAAGCGCGTCGCATCGCGGCCGAAGTCTCGCGCGCGAGGATCGGCGTCTTTGCAGAAGGAAATCAGAACTTCCTAATGCAGCCTTTCTGCTCGGGCCAGTTGACAGCCTCACGGAGCGATGATAACGTGACCCTGGAAATGGGCGAACAACCAGACAGCACCGGCGGCGGGCCGTCCCGGGAGGGCCCGGACCTCGACAGAACCGAACCCTACGTCCCGAGCGGCAGGGTCCAGCTCGGCGAGTACATCATCGAGGAACGCATAGGCTCCGGCGGCATGGGCCAGGTCTACAGGGCCAGGCAGCCCTCGCTCGACCGTATGGTGGCGCTCAAGGTCCTCCCGAGGAGCACCGCGCAGAGCGCCGAGCACGTCGAGCGTTTCTACCGCGAGGCCAGAAACGCCGCCAAGCTCATCCATCCCAACATAGTGCAGATCTACACGGTCGGCGAGGACAAGGGCGTCCCGTACTTCGCCATGGAGTACGTGATCGGCGAGGACCTGGACCGGCGGCTCCAGCGCGGGGAGAAGTTCTCGATCCAGGAGACCCTGGGCATCGTCACCTCCGTGGCCATGGCCCTGGCCTGCGCCGAGGAGCACGGGATAGTCCACAGGGACATCAAGCCCGGCAACATCATGATCGACTCGCACGGCGTGGTGAAGGTCACCGACTTCGGCCTGGCCAAGGCCGTCAAGGTCCTGGACACCGAGATCACGCAGGCGGGCTTCATCGTGGGGACGCCCACGTACATGGCGCCCGAGCAGGCGGAGGGGCGCGAGGTCGACGTCAGGACGGACATCTACTCCCTTGGCGTAGTGTTCTACGAACTCCTGTGCGGCCGCCCCCCGTTCAAGTCCGACGACCCCGCCACGATGATCTACATGCACGTGCACAAGGCCCCCGACCCGCCGCGGACGCTCCAGCCGGAGATCCCCGAGGAAGTCGAGCGCGTCTGCCTGAAGTGTCTCGCGAAGAAGCCGGAGGAGCGATTCCAGTCGAGCGCGGAGCTCCTGGCGGAGCTCGTCCGCCTCCGCGACACGGTCAAGATCCCTGACGAGGGCGGCACGATCGTCTTCGATCGCCGGATGGCGGACATGCTCGTCTCGTCGCACCTGACGCGCGCGCCCGGTCAGGCGCCCGGAGAGAAGACCGAGAGGGCGCAGGGGCCGGAGAAGCCGGAGAAGACGACCGAGAGAACCGTCTCGATCAAGGCGAAGGCAGCAGTCGGTCCTCTCGATTGGCTTTCGCTCCACTGGCCGATCGTCGCCGGCGCGGGTTCCGCCGCGGTGGCGGTCCTGGTAGTGACGCTCGTCCTTCTCCTGTCTGGCAGGGGCGCGGACGAGCCGGAACCCGCCGCGGGCCCGGCGGGGGTGGAGGCCGGCGCCCCGAGCGCGCAGGGCTCGGGCCCGCCCCAGGCCGAGCCGGCGCCGGAGCGGCGCATCCCCGATCGCCCGGTGCTGCCGCTCTCGAGGCTCAGGGGATTCCTGCCCGAGGGCACGGAGATCGAGGTCCAGATAGGCGCCAACCCCCCGTACCGGGTGCGCTCCCTGGACGATCAGGCCGTCGAGCCGGGGCGCGTGAGGGTCACGGCACGCAGGCCCCACTACAAGGACGCGACGGCGGAGTTCGAGGTCGGCGTCGGCACGTGCGTGCCGGAGCTGTCGAGCGAGCTGTTCCGCCTCGAGCCGGACGAGAGCCTCGCCAGCCTGATCGAGAAGATCCGCACCCACATCCGGGACGAGGACTTCGCCGTCGCGGCGCAGTCTCTGGACGCGCTGCGGCTTCTCGACCCGGGCTCCAGACTCCTCCCGGAGCTCGAGCGGGCGCTCGCTGAGTCCAGGGCGTCCTGGAACCGGCGCTGGGTCGAGGCCTTCCAGAAGGCCGAGCGGGCCCTCGCGGAGGGTCGCTCGGAGGAGGCCGATTCCATCCTGGCCTCCATCCCCGCGCTGCACGAGCACTACGAGGCCGCGCGCAGGCTGCGCGAGGACATCGCGGCCGCGAAGATGAAGCTCCTGGAGGGCAGGGCCAGGGTCGAGGGCCTGCTCCGCGAGGGCAAGTTCCGCGAGGCGCGCGCGGCCTGCGAGGGCTTGGTGAACGTCTTGCGGCTCCCGAGCGACGCCATCTCGGACCTGACCGACCAGCTCGCGCGGGCCGAGGATCTGGAAAAGGAGGCGGAACTGGCGGAGCGGTCCGGTTCCGTCGAGTCGGCGAGGGCGAGCCTCATCTCGCTTGCGAAGATCGCGCCGAGCTCGACCGCGATCTCCGCCCGGATCGCCCGGCTGGACGAGGCCATCGAGCGCCTGGACCGCGCCAGGAAGATCGTGGCCGTCATCGAGGAGCGTCTCGCGGAGAAGGACTTCGCCAGGGCGACCGCCGAGCTCGCGGCGCTCCGGCAGCTCGAGCCCCAGAGCGAGCGCGTCCGGGAGCTCGAGACCCGCGTCAAGACCAGGGCAGCCGAGCACGAGATCGGGACGCTCCTCGGCTTCCTCGACAAGGGACTCTTGACGCTCGACGCGGCCCTCGTGGCCACGCTCGTCGATCCGGAGAGCAAGGAGTTCCTGTCCTCGTGCCGAGACGCAGTCCAAGGGCTCCAGTCACAGGGCGTCAGGTTCTACCGGTCCAAATTCAAGCTCAAGGGGCTCGAGCTCAGGGAGGACGGCGCCACCGCCGACGTGTCCTGGGAGTATGCCGTGGACATCCCGTCTGCGAAGGGGAAGGTCTCGGCGAGCCGCGACATGCGCCTCTCCTTCAGGCGCGGCCAGGCGGGGCTCCGGCTCGCGGCTGTGACGGGGAGTTCCCGCGAGACGGCCTCGCTGGACGGCGGGGGCGGGCAGGACGCGCGCGTGAGGGGTCAGGTCGTGGCCGCGGACAGGGACGTCGTGACCATCGACCGCGGCTCCTCTGCGGGCGTCAGGCTTGGGATGGTCTTTGGCATATACCGCGACGCCCGCGTCGCGAGGCTGCCGCTCGTCGATGCGGTCGTCGTGATCGAGGAGGAGAAGATCGGCGAGTGCCGCGTGGTGGAGGTCCGGCCGAACGAGTGTCTGGCCTCGTTCGTCGCGGGAGCTCTCTCGTCGCGGCCGGTCGCCGGGATGCTCGCGGTGGAGGCCCCGCTCTCGGCGCTCGCTGGCGCGCCTCCCGCGATCATCGCGCTCAAGGCGGACCGGGTCTCGGCGAGGATGGGCGAGGCGATCGGGCTCGAGGCGGTCTCGCGAAATCCCGACGGGCTCCCGGCATTCTATCTCTGGGCCGCGGACGGCGGCAGGGTGAGCCCCGCGCGCAGCGTCGGCCCGAAGGCCTCGTGGCTGGCGCCCGCGCGCGCCGGGGAGTACCGCGTGCGGGTCACGGCGGTCTCGCCCCTCGGCTCCACCTCGCGCGAGATCGTCCTGCGGAGCACGGGCCCCTCGACGCCCGCTAGGCTTGTCCCCCTCGGAGAGCTGCACATGGCGGCGAGTTTCGACTCGGCCGCGGACCTCGCCTTCAACGAGGCGGGCGGGGCGTACGTCCTCGACGGCCGCAGCAGGTTGGTCTCGCTAGACTCGGAGTTCAAGTCCGTATCGGCCTCAGGACCGTACCGCGGTCAGGCCAGGAGACTCGCCTGCACGCGCTCTCACGTGTACGTGCTGGACGGCTCGTCTTGCGCCGTGCAGAGGTACGCGCTCGCTCCGGGCAAGGACCCATTCGCGGCGCCGCCCGGCACGTCCTACGGCGGCGCCGGGGTCGGGAACGGGAAGCTGCGGAGGCCTGTGGCGTTCACGCTGACGCCGGACGGCTGCGTTGCGATCCTCGACGCCGGCACATCGACCGTGCAGGTCTTCGGCCCGGAGGGGCGGTTCCTGACGAGCATGGGACTCGCTGGCCGCGGACCGGGCGAGATGACGAACCCGGTAGCCATAGTGTCGGACTCCCGGGGCGGCCTCTACGTGCTCGACTCCGGCCGGAGGCAGGTCCTCGCATTCAGGGGTGGGCGCTTCGACGGAGAGTTCCCCGCCGGCCCGGACGATTCCGAGCTCGCCGATCTCGCCTACGACGCGATCGGCGACAGGCTCCTCGTCCTCGACAAGAAGCGCTCGGAGGTCGCCGCCTATTCGACGGGCGGGTCGAAGTTCCCGGTGAGCATCATCCCGGCAAGGCTCGCGCCGAAGCCCGGGGAGCGCTCGCAGGAGCCTTCCCTGGGGGAGCTCAGCGCGCCCTCGCGGATCGTCTGCGACGGCATGGCGCGGCTTTACGTGATAGGCGGCGATCGCAACCAGACGGTGGACCGCTTCTGCCTCCCGCTGCCGGAACAGTCGCGGGGGGACACCGGCTCAGCCCCGGGCCGCTTCGCCGGGCAGATGACTTCCGTCGTGCCGACGGGTTTCTCGCGCATCGCCGCGGCGCCCGACGGCACTCTGCACCTCCTCGACCCCTCTGCGGGGCTCCTCTGGCAGATGCAGGGGGTGTGGAAGACCGCAGCCCTGGGCGCACGTTCAGGCCCTGCCCCTTCGTGGTCCGGAGCGACGGCCGTCGCCTGCGACGGCGCGGGGGACTTCTACGTCCTCGAGCCGGCCATGTGCTGGGTGCACAGGTTCTCGCCGGCCGGGAAGAGGATCTCGCACTTCGGGAAGAAGGGAAGCGCGGACGATCCGTTCGGCCTCCCGGACGCCGTGGACATCGCCGCGACCACGGCGTTCAGGGCACCCAGCGCCGGGCCCCAGGGCGAGCTCGTGGCGGTGCTCCTGCGCGACCGACAGTTCGGGATCCACCTCTTCACGCCGGAGGGCGAGGCGCTGCCGCCCTTCCCGTCGAGGACGGAGTCGGCCCGCGGTGGCACGCAGATAGCCCTCGGCGCCGACGGCGCGGTCTACGTCGCCTGCCAGGGCGGGATAATCGAGAGCTTCACCCGAGCGGGCGAGCTGAAGGGGCGGATCGACACGGGCGTCGCGGAACCCTCGGCCCTGGCCGCGTCGGCGGACGGGCTCATCTACGTCCTGGACGCCAGACGCCGCGCCATAGTGGGGGTCTCCCCGCGGGACGGCAAGGCGATCCTGAAGGCCGAGCTTCCGCGCGGCCTGCGCTCGCCCTCGGACCTGGCCTGCGACGGGTTCGGCATCGTCCACGTGGTGGACGCCAGGGCGCGCACGGTCTTTTCATTCGGGGCGGCCGCGTCTCAGGAACAGTGAGAACGGGGCGCGCCGGAGGGATCGACCGGTGGGCCAGAGCGACCTCCCTCCCGAGATCGGAAACGCCGAGATCCTGGCGGAACGGACGCTTGGCTCCCTCGGGCAGGTCCTCGTCGCCCGCGTCCCGGCTGAGAAGCTCGCCGGGCCGCCGGAGGCCGCCACGGGCGCCGATTCGCGTAGGCCGGCCTTCTCCACCGTAGCCCTCAGGCTCGTGGCGGCGGACGCCGAGCACGGCGATGAGGCAGTCGCGCTCCTCCGCGAGGACGCCACGGCACTCAGGGCCATTGACCATCCGAACTTGGTGCGCGTCCTGGGGCTCGTCAGGCGCGGAAGAGAAGAGTTCGCGGCGGTCGAGCTGCCCGAGGGCGACGACCTGGCCTCGCTCGTCGCGCGGCGCCAGTTTCCGCTCGAGCGCGCGGCCTCCGTGGCAGGCGACGTCGCCAGGGCGCTCGGGGTGCTCGCTGCGATCGGCCGGCCGCACAGGGACTTCCGACTCTCGTGCGTCTTCGTCGCGAAGGACGGGCTCGCGCGGGTCGTGCCGCTCGCCTTCCCTCCAGAGTTCAGGGTGGAGCCGAAGGCGTCGAAGCTCTCGGTCTACCGGGGGCTCCCGCATTACGCGGCGCCCGAGCTCCATGCGGAAGGCGGCGGCAGTCCCACCGAGAAGAGCAACATCTTCGCCTTCGGCGTGGCGTTCTTCGAGATGCTCACCTGCCAGGCCCCGTTCCGCGGCGGCACGCCCACGAGGATGCTCATCGACATAAGGGAGAGCGCCCCGCCGCGACCGAGCGCCGTCGCCAAGGACGTGCCTGCGGAACTCGAGCGTATCTGCCTCCGGTGCCTGGAGAAAGACCCCGAGCGCAGGTTCCCCAGCTTCGCAGCGGTCGAGGCCAGCCTGAGGATCGCGCTCGAGACCGCCCCGGTCGCGAGGCGGGCCCCCTCAACACGCGCGATGAGCGTCGCCCCAGGTCCCGGGACCCCGGCCGCCGAGTCCGCCCGGCGCGCGCGGATGACGCGGAGGCAGATCGCAGTGGCCGCGGCGGTCTCTTGCGTCGCGGCGCTCGCGGTCGCCCTCGCGGTCCTATCCGGGCTGAGGCCGCTCGACGAGGTTCCGCCTCCCGCGCGGCTCGCCGAAGAGGTGCTCACCAAGGCGCTCGCCCACATGAAAGAAGGCGAGTACGAGAAGGCCTGGCGGCTCCTCGAGGCGCACAGGGCCGTCAGGGAGGTGTCGCCCTCCGCTTACGACGACCTCCACAGGCGCGCGGCGGGTGCGCACTGGATCGAACGGGCCGAGAGGGCCGAGGAGGCGCGCCGCTGGTCGGAGGCGGCGCAGGCGCTCGACCAGGCCCTGGGGTTCCATGCGCCCGAGGGTCGCGAGGGACTCCTCCTCAGGCGCGATCGCTGCGCGTTCCGTGCGTCGCTCGCGCGAGCCGATGCGGCCGAACTCTCGGGCGACTGGAAGGAGGCGCGCGATTCGCTCCAGGAGGCGCTAGCGCTCGCCGAGAAGATCGCCCTCGGCGCCGAGGAGACCGCCGCGCTCGAGCGGCGCGCCGAGCGGGCCCGCTCGGCGGCGCTCGCGGCCGAGGCGCGCCGCGCAGGGGACGAGGGAGCGGAGCGCAGATTCCTGCTCCAGGCCGCGCTCACGAGCTTCGAGGGCGACAAGAGCGCGTTTCAGGCCGCGAGCCGCGCCGCGACCGAGGCTCTGATGAAAAGGCTCGAGGAGCTCGGGCTCGGCCCCGCCGCGGCCGACTCGCGCCTTGTGCTGGCCAGAAAAGCGCTCGCCTCCGGGGACGCGAACGCCGCCGAGGCGCTCGCGAAGGAGGCCGGTGCCCTCTGGCCGCCCGCGCCCGGCGTGGAAGACCTGCTGGCCTACGTCGCCGACTGGAAATCCTGCGAGGCCAGGGGCATGGTCCTCGTATCGGCTAGGCCGAGCGAGGAGTCCTGGGAGCGCGTCGGGCGCGCGCAGGCCTTCTGCATAGATCGGTACGAGTTCCCCGGCCGTGCGGGCGAGATGCCGCAAACTCTGGTCTCCGCGGTGGAGGCCGCTTCGCTCTGCGCCGCGAGGGGCGAGCGGCTCTGCCGGCTCGCCGAGTGGCAGCTCGCCTGCGGCGGGAGGGAGTCCCTCGCCTACCCTTACGGTAACGAGTACCGCGTCGGGATCTGCATGACGAACGGCGCCTCGAGCGTCCCCGCAGGCTCGCTCCAGGAGTGCCGGAGCCCCTTCGGCGTCATGGACATGAGCGGGAACGTGGCCGAGTGGACATCGGAGTCGGTCGGTGCGCACGTCCTGGTCGCCGGGGGCGACTGGAGCTCGGGCGCCGCGCTCTCGCGGTGCACCTCGGTGACCCCCTTCAACCCGGGCCTGACCTCGACGAGGGTCGGCTTCCGTTGTTGCGGGCGCGCCGGGCAGGCCCGCGCCGCGCCCTCGCCCTGAGCACCGGACTTCGCGGGCCGCCCCGCTCGCAGCGCGCTGCGGACCCGTGAGGTGTTCTCGTCGCTTGCGCCTCTAGCCGCGCCCGCTAGAGTGCAGGTCTAATCTGCGGCGTTCCCGCGATCCGCAGCCGACCGGCGCGCAGCACCTACGGGGGCACCGGATGGAAGAAGACAACTCGGGCGTCACCGGGTCCGGACTGCGCAGCTCGGTGCATCTCCCGCCGGAACCGGCCTGGCGCGTGGTCGTCCGGAAGGCCGCGCGCGTGGCCGCATTCTTCGGCGCGTTGTATTTCTTCCTCACCAGCATAGCTATGATGGAGGCGGCCTTCGGGGCCTTCAGCAGGGGCTACGAGGGCTTCTGGATGCTGTTGATCGGCTCGACATCGAACCCTCTGGTGGGCCTGTTCGTCGGCATTCTCGTCACGAGCGTGATCCAGAGCTCCTCCGCGACGACCTCGATGGTAGTGGCCCTGGTCGCGTCGAAGCCGGAGCTCCTGCCGAACGCCATCCCGATCGTGATGGGGGCGAACATCGGAACGACAGTCACGAGCACGCTCGTCTCGCTCGGGCATATCACCAGAAAGAAAGAGTTCCGCCGAGCGATCAGCGGGGCGATGCTGCACGACCTGTTCAACATTATCACCGTGACCGTGCTCCTGCCCATTGAACTCGCGACCCACTACTTGCAAAGCACCGCGTCGTTCCTGAGCTCGCACCTCTGGGGCGCAAGCACCGTGGAGTGCCGGAGCCCGCTCAAGGCGATCCTTTGCCCCGTGGCGAATGCGGTGGTGGGGCTGTTCGGTTGGCTGGGCCCGATAGGCCAGGGGGTCGCCGCGCTGGTGCTGGCCCTGGCGGTGCTCTTCGTGAGTCTCCTCGTCATGGTCAAGCTGATGCGCAGGGCCGTCGCCGGGAGGGCTGAGAACGTCCTCGACAGGACGCTCGGGCGCGCCCCGGTGCTCGGGATACTCGTGGGGCTCGTTCTGACGGCGATCATCCAGTCGAGCTCGGTCACGACCTCGATGCTCGTGCCTCTGGCGGGGGCAGGGCTTCTCTCGCTCGAGCAGGTGTTCCCGATCACGCTCGGGGCCAACATCGGCACGACGGTGACGGCGATCCTCGCCTCGCTCGCGACGGGGCCCGCGGGGTTGACCATCGCCCTGGTGCATTTCCTCTTCAATGCCACGGGCGTCGCGATCGTCTACCCCTTCAGGCCTGTCCGCGCCGTCCCGATGCGGCTCGCGCGGTGGCTGGCGGAACGGTTCGCGGAGTCGAGGTATTACGCCCTGGCGTACGTGGCGTGCGTCTTCTTTGCTGTCCCGGCGCTGTTCGTCCTGGCGAGCAGGCTCTTCTGAGCCCTTGACGAGCTCGCGCAGCGGCGGGACCATGTCGGGATAGACGGGAGCGTATGTCATGTTCCGCGCGTTGATCGCCGCCTGGCGGAAGGCCGATCCGCTGAAGGAGATGTTCCAGAGCCTTCTCTCCATGATCGAGGGCGGCCAGTGGATGCTCGACAGGGTCTGGCTGGCCGCGGTCGAGGGCAAGGTGCGCCCGGAGGTCAAGGAGGAGGTTTACCACCGCGACATAGAGATCAACCGCGCGGAGCGCACGATCCGCAAGAAGATCGTCGAGCACCTCTCGGTGCAGCCCGGCGTCGACGTGCCGGCGTGTCTCGTGCTCATGAGCGTGGTCAAGGACGCCGAGCGCGTCGGCGACTACTGCAAGAATATCCTGGAGGCGACGGAGCTCGTGGGGAAGCCGCTCACGGAGTGCCCGCTCTACGAGTCCTTCGAGCTCATCCACAAGGAGATACAGGGGCTCTTCTCGAAGACCAGGAGCGCCCTCTCCGACTCCAACGACCTCCTGGCCCAGGAGGTCATCATCGAAGAGAGGGACATCGGGCGTCGCTGCGAGTCGCTCATCGAGCGGCTGGCCGCGTCCGACCTCCCCTCCAGGCTCGGCGTCCCCTGGGCGCTCGCGGCCAGATACCTGAAGCGCGTCGCAGCGCACCTGTCGAACGTCGCGTCGAGCATCGTGATGCCGCTCCACAAGCTCGACTACTACGACGAGAAGTACCTCAATAAAACCAAGCCGGAGGCTCATCGGGAATAGCGCCGCCGTGGCGGTTCCGACGAGCGGTTGGAATCCTCTGGCGGCGATGCGGCCGCCTGGGCCGTGAACGGACGCCGCGCAATGCGCGGACTGCCGGGGCAGATGGGTCTCGCCGCGGGGCTCTCCTTCGCGCTCGCCGCCCTCTTCAGGGGCCTGACTATGGAAGCGCTGCCGTCGTGCGCGAGGGGCGCGTCGGCGGCCTGCGCGGCGGCATTGCTGTTTTCGCTTCTCGTGCCTGTGGCGTCCGTGGGTCTCGCGGCTGCACGCGACCTCCCGCGCTGGGCGGCGCGCACGGCGTCCTGGGCCGGAGGCTCGGCCGCGGGGCTAGTCGCATTCGCGCTGCTCCTCTGCCGGGGTGCCGCCGGCGCGGCCCTGAGATCGAGCCTCGTGGTCGCCGCCTGCGCGCTCTCGTTCGGGGCGTTCGGACTGGCGCTCGCGCGCCTCCTGCGCCCGCGCGTCGCGGAGGAAGGTCCGGGCCCGCGGAGATTCGGCCTCGACGAACTGGCGGGGTGTCTGCCCGCGGCGGCGCTCCTCGTCCTGGAGGCGCTGCCATTCTGGTCCGGGCCGCTCTTCAGATCGGCCGCGGGGCCGTCGCTCGGAAAGCTCCTGGTGGGCTCGAGCCCCTTCATGGCCGCGTCCCTGCCCTGGGTCTCGCTTTCCGCCTGGAGCTTCGACCCGCGCACGTCGCCGGTCCTCTACGGCCTCTGGGTAGGCACGGATGTGCCCGTCGCCTATCCGTCTTGGGCGGCCTGCGTGGCGGGCCATGTTCTTGCCGGGTGCGTCCTTCTCGGCGCGGTCCTGGCGCTCGAGCGCCTCCGGGGGGCCTACGCTCCTGCTGGACGGGACGCCTCGATGGAACACCGCGTGCCGGTCCCCGAGGAGCGCTGAGGCCGGCATCGGGCCGCCGGCGGGCTTGGTGTGCGGGAGCGATGGGTCTGGTTCCAATGGGCGGCGTCTCGCCGCCAGGGGTCGCGCGCGGGGACATCTACGGGCAGACATGAAGATCGCCATCTTCGACACGAAGGAGGAGCTCGGCGAGGCCGCAGCGAGGTACGCCGCCGAGGCGATCCGAAGCGCCATCGATGCGAGGGGGGCCTCGAACATCGTGCTCGCCACGGGTGCCAGCCAGTTCGACACCCTGGCCCACCTGGTCTGCGAGGAGGGCATCGACTGGGCAAGGGTGACGATGTTTCACCTGGACGAATACGTCGGGCTCCCGGCCGACCATCCCGCGAGCTTCAGACGTTACCTCGCCGAGCGCTTCGTCAGGAAGGTGGGGCATCTCGCCGCCGCGCACTTCGTCAACGGCGACGCGCCGGACCCGCAGGCCGAGTGCAGGCGGCTGGGCGAGCTCATCGCCGGGCGCCCCATTGACGTGGCGCTCGTAGGCATCGGCGAGAACGGTCACCTGGCCTTCAACGATCCGCCGGCGGACTTCGACACCGACGAGGCGTACATCGTCGTCCGGCTCGACGAGGCCTGCCGCCGCCAGCAGCTCGGCGAGGGCTGGTTCGAGAAGCTCCGGGACGTGCCGGCGCGGGCGATCTCCATGAGCGTCCGCCAGGTCATGAAGGCCGCCCGACTGGTCTGCTCCGTGCCGGACCTGAGAAAGGCGGACGCGGTGAAGAGGGTGGTCGAGGGCGAGGTGACGAGCCTCTGTCCGGCCTCCATCCTCAAGAGACATCCCGATTGCCTGCTGCTCCTGGACAGAGCGTCGGCGTCGAAGCTATCGAGGCCGCCGGCGTAGCGCCGGGCGGGGCCCGAGGCTCCGGAGGAGAAACGGTGCGGCTCCCCGGCTTCGTCGACCTCCAGGTGAACGGCTTCCGCGGGGTGGACTTCTCCGGCCCGGAGCTCGCGGAGGCCGATGTCGCCCGCGCGGCGCGCGGGCTATTCGCCGAGGGGACGGCCGCGTTCCTCCCCACGCTCGTCACGAGCCCGCTCGAGATCTACCGCAGGAATCTCCCCATCCTGGCCACCGCAATGGACGAGCCCGAGCTCAGCGGGAGGCTCCTCGGCATACACATCGAGGGGCCGTTCATCTCGCCGGAGCCTGGGGCGGCGGGCATCCACGACCCGGCCTGTGTCCGTCCGCCAGACGTCGAGCTGCTCCGGGAAATGCACGAGCTCGCGCGGGGAAAGCTCAGGATGATCACGATCGCCGCCGAGCTCCCCGGCGCGGAGGAACTGGCGCGCTGCGCGGTCTCGCTCGGCATCACTGTGTCGCTGGGACACGGGCTGGCGACCGAGAGAGACCTGGCCCGGCTCGCCCGCGCCGGCGCGAGGGCGCTCACGCACCTCGGGAACGGCGTTCCGAACCTGCTCCCCAGGCACCCGAATCCCATCTGGGCGGGCCTCGCGGAGGACTCGCTCTCCGCGATGTTCGTCACGGACGGCCACCATCTCCCCGCGTGCGCGCTCAAGCCGATGATCCGCGCGAAGGGCGTGGAGAGGACCATCGTCGTGAGCGACGGGTCGCACCTCGCGGGGCTCCCGCCCGGCCGGTACCTCCACCGGGGCCGCCGGCTGCTCCTGGAGGAGTCCGGCCGCCTCTCCGACCCCGAGCGAGGATGCCTCGCTGGATCGTCGGCGACGATGCTCAGGTGCATGAACCATCTGGCCTCGCTCGGCTTCCTCTCGCTCGAAGACCTCGTCCGGGTCGGATTCGAGAATCCGCTCCGGCTGATAGGGGCCGAGCCCGATCGCATACCACTGCGCCCGACGGTGGAGTTCGACGAGGATGCGCGCCTGTTCCGCGTCGCGTAGCGCGCGCGAGCGTCCAGCCCTTTCGCAGACGCGGTTGTTCCCCGCTCGGTCGTGATGCCCGCGCCTGGCCATCCGTGGCGCGCGTCCCCGACGGCGCTCGCTTGACGGCCGCCGCCGGCCCCGGTCGAATGCGCAGGCCCGATAAGGAGAGCCCCCCGTGACGTCGTGCGAGATCGTCCGTCGCGCGCTCCAGTTCCGCAGGCCCCCGCGGATGCCGGTCATGTTCGGCTCGCTCGGCGTGGACGACACCGCCTGGCTCCCCCTGCAGGCCCCCGCGGGCTTCAGGCCGCGCGTCGAGGGCGAGGACGAGTGGGGCTGCGTCTGGTCCAAGAGCGAGCTCGCCAACATGGGCCAGGTGAAGGGCCACCCGCTCCGCTCGCTCGCCGATATCGAGTCCATGAGGCGCCCCGACTACGACGACGACACCCGCTACGCCAAGGTCCCGGAGGCCCTCGACAGGTTCGAGGCCGAGGGGAAGTACGTCATCGCCGGGATATTCATGGTCCTCTTCGAGAGGATGCATACGCTCTACGGCTTCGAGAACGTGCTCTGCGGCCTCCTCGAGGACAGGCCCGCGATGGAGCGCCTGGCGGATCGGATCGTCGAGACGCACCTCGCCTTCGTCGACAACATCGGCCGCCGGTTCGGCCCCCGCGTGCACGGGATCAGCATGACCGACGACTGGGGCACGCAGCAGGCGGCGTTCGTCAGTTTCGACCTCTGGATGGACTTCTTCTTCCCGCGCTACAGGCGCCTATTCGGCAGGATGCACGGCTGGGGCTACGATGTCTGGGTGCACTCCTGCGGCAAGGTGAACGAGATCATCGAGGGCTACATCAGGGCAGGCGCGGACGCGGTGAACCTCCAGCAGCCGCGGGCCCTCGGGATCGAGGAGATCGGAAGGCGTTACCGCGGACGGATATCCTTCCAGAGCCTGGCCGACATCCAGGCGACCCTGCCCTCAGCGGACAAGGCGAAGATCGACGAGGACGTCCGCGCCCTCGAGACGCACTGGGCGACGCCGCGCGGCGGCTTCATCTTCGCCGATTACGGCGACGACGCGGCGATCGGGGTGAAGGACCCCTCCGTCAAGCGCCACATGTACGCGCGCTTCTCGGAGGCGAGCGAGAGGTTGTATGGGGAGCCGCTCCCGGAACCCAGGGCGTGAGCAGGCGCCGGTCCCCTCGGGCGCGGGCGAGTTCGTCGGCGAGCCGATAGAGGTCGAGGGCGACGGGGTGAGAGGCCCGAGGCGTTTCACCTGGCGGGGCCGCACCTACGAGGTGGCCGAAATCGAGCGGGCCTGGCACGACCGCGGTCAGCCGTCGACCGTTCTCAAGCCGAGCTGGCGCACGAGGCGTCACAGGAACTGTTTCGATCTGCGCACAAGCACCGGCGAGCGCTTCCGCATCTATCTCGATCGCGGTACGAGGCTCGACAGCAGGCGCACCTGGGTCCTCGAGAGGGTCCTGAGTTGAGGCCCCGCCGCGAGCCCGTGCTGCGAGACGACCGCGCTGGTCGCCGTCCTTGGGAGCGCCGTGCCGGGACGAATAACGCTGCGCGGAGGGAGTTCGAGCCGACCGGCCCGCCGGGCCGTTTCACCCCGCCGCCGAGTCGGCTTCGGTCGCTATCTCGGCGACGGTCCAGCCGAGCTCCTCCTGGACCGAGCGGCAGAGCTCCAGGGACAGGTTGAGCCGGCCGGCGGCCTTCTCGAGAGGCACGTTCGAAAAGCCGTACTCGTGCTCGAGGCCCGTCCCCGCGAGGTTGGCCAGGACGTCCGCGAGCTGGAGCAGACTCGCCTGGACCGCGTGCGCCCCGGCCCTCTGCGGCGCGTGGTGGTGCTCGGTCATGGCGAAGATGTCGTGCTCGACGCCCCAGATGTCCAGGATGAGCGGCACGAGCTCCGTGTGCGTCATGTTGACCGCGCGGAGCTCGGCCTCGAGCACAGTGAGCGTGCCGCCCTGCGAGGCCGCCTCGGCCGACGGCGCGCGCGAGTCCAGGAGACCCTGCACGGTGGGCTTGCCGATGTCGTGAAGCATGCCTGCGAGGAACAGCGTCTCGCACGCGAGCTTGTGAAGCCCCATCGCCCGACCCAGCTTCCTGGCGGCGACGGCCGTGCCGACGAGGTGCCTCCAGAGCCCCCGTTCGCCGTAGCCGTACCAGGGGAGCGCCGCACCGAAGATCCCCCTGAACGCCGCGACGAACGTCAGGCCGCGGAAGGCGGCGGTCCCGACCTGCTCCATGAGAGCGGCCAGGTTCCGCGCGGGGGGGCCGTCCCCCCGGAAGAAGCTCGAGCCGCCGACGGCGAGCACCATCGCTGCCAGGGACGGGTCCTTCTCCACGGCCGCCTCCAGGCCCTCGACGGAGGCGCCGGCGGGTTTGCTCGCCTCGAGGACGATGGCCGGAAGGGCCGGCAGCTTCGCGAGGAGCGTTGAGGCCCTCTGCTCCGCCTCCCCGCGCGTGTACGTGGGCCTGCAGTCGCCCCCGCCCGGCGCGGAGAAGGCGAACTCCCTGTCGAGCTTGGCCGTCCGCCGCCTCATGCGCTCGTGGCGGCGGGCGTCGTCGTCAGCGGATCCGTTCACGTCTCCAGCCCCCTTACCACTCGGGCGCCCCCCCGATCAGCGCCTCGGCGCGACTGCGCCGGACTGCTCCGCCGCAAGCCCTGGAAGGCTCGGCCGGAACCGCTCCGAAAGCGCGGCCCGCGTGGCGCTAGTCGAACGACAGCACCTCGTCGAGTCTCTTCCTCTCGCGAGGGCCGGGCTCCGCCTCGGGCCTCCCGACGGGCACCAGGGCCACGACGTGCCACGGCGGTTCGACCGCCAGGATCTTTTCCAGGTCGTTCTGGGCGATCGTAGGCCCCGTCATGAAGCAGGCCCCGTAGCCCAGGGCGCAGGCGGCGAGGAGCATATTCTCTATCGCCGCGGCCACGCTCATCGCCGCCACGTCGACGAGGTGCTGCGGGGGGCGCTCCTCCGGCGCCAGATACTTCTCGAGGATGCGCGTGTAGATGGAGTCGTAGGGCCTCGCGAGCACCGCGATCACCACGGGCGCGCGATCGAAATGCGTGAAGTGCGCCGTGTAGCCGTCGTACTGCTCGAGCGCCCTGGGCGAGCTCACCCGCGCCCGGACCTCCGCGATGCGGCGCTCGACCGCCTGCCGCATGGCGGCGAGCGTCCCGCGGTTCCTGATCGCGCGGAAACGCCACATCTGGCGGTTCCCGCCGCTCGGGGCCATGCGCGCAGCGTCCACGATCTCGCGGACGACCTCGTCCGGGACGTCCTCCGCCGCGAAGCGGCGCACGCTCCGCCGCGCACGGATGATGTCCAGGACCGCCCTCGCGACGGCGTCACTCGCCGGCATCCCGATCCCTCCCCGACGCCAGGTGCCACTGGAACAGCCCCCCCAGGACCGCCGCGAGCACCACGCCGATCACCTGCGCCGGCCCGTAGGGCACCCGCCCCCCGGCGGGCTCCGTGACGACGCTCAGTATCCCGGCCGAGGCTGCGAAGGCCCCGAACAACGAGAACCCCGCCACGAGGAGCGGTCTCGGAAAGACTGCGGTGAGCGCGGCGCTCGCGGCCAGGCCGCACGCGGCCGCCGCGAGCGTCACAAGCCAGCTCGACGTGAGGCACTGGACGATCACCGCGGCGAGCAGCGCCCCGGCGAGTCCCCCGACCAGCCCCCTCGCCACCGCCCTGAGGGGGATGGCGCCGCCGGCGCCCGCGAGGACCCCCACGGCCCCGCCGACGAGGGCCGGCCACCCCTCGCCGAAACGGGAGCCCGCCTCCAGACCCACGAATCCCAGGAACGTGGCGAGATAGAGCACGATGCCTATCCGGAAGAGGCACTCGCCGAAGAGCATGAGCGCGAAGCCCGCGGCGGTGGCGGCTATCGCGACCGGGAGCGGGAGCGGCCGCACGAGGCCGCGCGCGAGCTCCGCGGCCTTGTCGAGCCTCTCGGCGGCCGGGACGGGCGGCGCGGAGAGCGCCCTCTCGATCAGCGCCCCCGGCAGGGCGCGCACGAGCGAGTCGGCGTTCTCCGCCCCCGGCCGGGCGGATTCCTCGCCGCCCGCCTCGGCCGCGAGGACCGCCGCGACGACGGCCGCGGCCAGAGCGGTCATGCCGTCTCCCCCATCGCGCGCGTCGTCAGGGTCTCCGTCCGCCCGCCCGGGAACTCGACCACGAGCCGCATGGCGCCGTCAAATCCCACGGCGCGGCCCTTGCGCTCGCCGACGATCACGTCGCGTCCGACGGTCGCCGAGCGCTCTGCGAGCTCGGCGGCGAGGGCGGCCTCGCGCGAGAGCCGAGCCTCGAGGGCGGGCAGGAACGCCCCCAGGATCGCCCTGCGGTCCGGCCGGCGGGCGGCGTACTCGGCCACTGAACCGGCCGAGTCGCGCAGCGCCGGCGGGAACTCCTCGCGCCGCACGTCCACATTGAGACCCACGCCGAGGACCGCCATGTCGCTTCCGTGCCTCGTCTCGACGAGCACGCCGCCGAGTTTCCGGAACCCGCCGCCTGCGAGCGGGTCGGGCAAGACGAGGTCGTTGGGCCAGTCGACTAGGAGCCTCGTGCGGCAGGTCGTCTCGACCGCCTCGGCCATGGCGAGCGCCCCGGCTGCAGTCACCCAGGGTAGCGCGCCCGGCCCTGCCGACGCCTGGGCGCGGGGCACGACGACGGAGACGAGAATCCCCGCTCCGGCCGGGCAGAGCCACCTCCTGCCGAGCCGCCCGCGGCCGCGCGTCTGGTGCTCGGCGAGGACCACCGTGCCCGCCGGCCAGCCGAGCTCGGCTAGCCGCCGCGCCCTGGAGTTCGTCGAGTCCACGCTCTCGAAGTAACGCAGGCGGCGGCCCACCCACTCGCAGCCGATGGAACGGGCGAAGAGCCGCGCCTCATCCTCGTCCGCGAACATGGCTTGGCGATCGGTGGGGGCGTCTCGCGAGGCGCGCAACGGTATCTCCCTCGGGTGACGCGGGCAGCCGACCCCATGCCGAAGGCGCCGGGGCCCGGCCGGGGAGGTTAGCCTCCAGCGTCCAAGAGCGGCACATCCAGACGAGGCCGGCCGCGGGCCTGGAGCCCGGCCTGGTATGTCTCCCACTCGTCGTCGGTCATGAGGAAAAAGAAGGGCGGCACCCCGAGCGCCTCCGAGATCGCCATGAGCGTGCTCGACCTGAAGCCCTGCCTGCCGTTCTCCAGGCGCGAGATCTGTGCCTGGGATATGCCGACCTTGTCTGCCAGACCCACGGTGGTGAGACCCCTGGCCTCCCGCAGGCGAGTCACCCGCAGCCCTATGTCACGGCTAGTCATCGCGCGTCCCATCGAAGATGCCGATCGATGCATGATGCTTAGCGGCGCGGAAAGGGTAGCAGCCGCGGCGGCTGTGTCAAGTCCGGCGCGCGTCGAGTCGGGTCGTTTCAAGAACCTCTCCCGATCAGTCTGCCGGAGTCACAACGGGGTCCTCGACGAACACAGCCATATCGCGGCCGGCGCCGCTCGTGCATACGTCGGCGACTTCGGAGGGAGAACTGAACGCCCCTGGGAGACTCGGCGGCTAGCTTGCGGAGCCCTGTGGCGGGGGCTATACATGGGGCAGGAGGCCGAATGCCGAGCGGAGAGCAGAGCGACCGCCGCCCCGGCGACCGCACCGGAGAAGAGCTCGAGGCGCTCGACGCCGAACTCGCCAGGCTCCTCGAGCGCAGGATCGCGCTCCTCGCCGAGCGCGCAGCTTCGGCGCCGCGTCCCGGCTCGCACGAGCCGAGGGCGAGCGAGGGCCCGAGCGGTTTCGTCTGGCGCGGCGTCGCCGACCTCACGGCCGCCGCGGCGCGGGCCCTCCGGTGCCGCCTGAGGCGCAAGAGCTCCCGCCCCAGGCGCGTGACCATAATCGGCAGGCGCGGTTCGACCGGCGGCTTCTTCGCGCGGAGACTCGATGCCGCCGGCCACCGGGTCGACGGCTTCGGCCGCTCCGGGTGGAGCTCCGAGGGCCCGGCGATGCTCCGCGAGGCGGAGCTCGTCCTCGTGAGCGTGCCCCCCGCGAGCGCCCCGGAGGTGATCCGCAGGGCCGCTTCGCACATGCGGCCCGAGGCCGCGCTCGCAGACGTGACGAGCGTCAAGCTCCCGGCGTTCCGCGCCATGATGGAGAGCCACCCCGGTCCCGTGGTGGGGCTCCACCCGATGTTCGGACCCGGCGCGGAGAGCTTCCTCGCGCAGGTCGTGGTGGTATGCCACGGACGCATGGAGGAGTCCTACCGCTGGCTGCTCGACGAGATCGAGGCGGACGGCGGGACCCTGGTGGTCTCTACGCCGGAGGAACACGACCGCGTGATGATCGCCGTCCAGGCGATCAGGCACTTCGCGACCATGGCGCTCGGGCGTTTCCTCGCGGAGGAGGGCGTGGACCTCGCCCGGACGCTCCAGTTCGCGAGCCCCGCCTACAGGCTCGAGATCGACCTCGTCGGCAGGCTCTTCGCGCAGGACCCGTCGCTCTACATCGACATCATGCTCGCGAGCCCCGAACGCACGGCCGCGATAGGACGCCTGGCGGAGACCTGCTCGCGGCTCGCGCGGGAGGCCCACTCGCTCGACAGGAATGCGCTCCTCGCCGAGTTCGACGCGGCGCGCGCGGTCCTAGGGCGGGAACCGGCGCGTGCCCTGGAAGAGTCGAACCGGCTCCTCGAGCTCTTCGGCGCGATCGTCGTCGCGCGCGCCGGGCGGGAGGGCGGGGGGCAGACTTGAGGCGCCCGACCGCGGAAGACCGAGCGCTCTCGCGCCGCCGCCCCAGGCCAAGCCTCGGGCTCCTCGCCTGCGCGGTGCTAGCCGCGGGAGTTTCGTGTTCCGAGAGGTCCTCCGGCCCGCGCGGCGAACCGCGCACCACGAAGAGCGTCGAAGCGACCGAGTCTTCGGCGCCTTCAGGCAGGCAGGGGGCGTCACCGAGCGAAGCTCGACCGCTGGAGGCCTTCCCCCCCGCAGCTACGCCCGTGGCGAGGCCGCGCGCGGACCGGTCGGGCCCCGAGGAACCAACCCAGAGGCCGTCCGCCCCGGAGACCGACGCCGCGCTCGAGCACTGGGAGGCAGTGGCGCTCGACGAGGCCATGAGCGGGCCGAGCGGCGAGGCCGCACCTGTGGCGAGAGAGGCCCCGGTTCGGGAAGCGCCTCGGCCGGGGTCGCCCGGCGCGCGGCCGAGGCTCGTCGTCTACGACTTCGAGTCGGCGTTCGACGGGGGCGTCCTCGGCGCGAAGGTCGCGGACGTCCTGACGGGCCACGCCGCGCGTTCGGGCCGGTTCCAAACCTTCCCCGAGGTCGAGCAGGAGGCGATCCTCGCGAGGAGACCGTTCCGCGCCTCCTACGACGCGGAGATGGACGCGCTCGCCGCCCACGCGCGCGACGCCTTCGGCGCCGGGATCGCGATCTGGGGCCGCGTCGCGGGGAGCCGCGAATCGCCCGTGCTCGACGTGCTCGCGCTCGACCTGAGGAACGAGAAGGAATCGCTCGTCCTCCGCGAGCGCTATCCGTGCCCCAATCTGCATTACATCCCGATGGCCGCCGAGCGGATACTCGCATCCTGCCTCGGCATCGAGCACCGCGAGGAGGAGCCCCCAAGGACCGTGGCGGTGCTCTCGGGGAACCTGCTCGGGAACGGCGGGTTCGAGAAGGGCCTGGCGCCCTGGAGTATAAGCGACGCCGCCTCCCGGACAGGCGTCGCGGTCCGCGGGGGCGCGGCCGTCTTCGAGCTCGAGCGCGGCGTCGCGGAGAGCACGGGGCTCGGCCTCCTGAGCGAGTACGTCCCCGTCGAGAAGGGCGCGCATTACGAGTGCCGCGTGCGCGTCCGCTCCGACGGCCCGAACATCATCGTCTGGGTCAAGGGCTACGCGGAGTTCGCCGGCGGCACTCCCGGCGAGCGCGAAACGGACCCGCGCCGGGAGGTCTACAGGCACCAGATGTACCCGCTCAAGAAGGGCTCGCGCGGCCCGGACGGATGGGTCCTGGCCGTGTCGGACCCTTTCAGGCCGAGGCACCTCCGCCACCAGGTCGGCTGGATGCGCGTGAAACTCTACGCGTATCTCTCCCCGGGCAAGGTCGAGTTCGACGAGGTCCTGCTGCGGAAGGTCGCCGTCGAGGGGGCCGAAGGCGAAGACGAGCGGATGTTCGACGCCTTCGAAGAAAAGGGCGCGGGAGGCGCCGGCGAGTGAACCGCACGAGATCTCAGGCTGGCGCCGAGATCGGAACGGCGCATCGGGTCGTTCTGAAGACTCCGCTCGGCCCTGTGGTCGCCGAGTGGGGCGGGCTGGGGCTGCGGAGCCTGCGTTTCACTTCGAGGCGGGCTGCGGCGAACCTGCCGCGGCTTTCGGCTCGCGGCCCGGGCAGAGGAAGCGGGGGCGAACCGGGGAGGCTCGCGCGCGAGCTCGAGCGGTACTTCAGGACCGGGAGGTCGCGCTTCGGCGTCAGGCTGGACGTGCTCGCCGGCACGGAGTTCGACCGCGCGGTGTGGGAGGAGCTCCGCCGGATCCCGGCGGGCGAGCTCCGCACCTACGGGGAGCTCGCGCGTTCGATCGGGAGGCCGCGCGCGGCCAGGGCCGTGGGCGGCGCCTGCCGGAGGAACCCCGTGGCGATCCTCGTGCCGTGCCACAGGGTGGTGGCGGCGAATGGTCTCGGCGGGTACGCGGCGGGGGCCGCGCGCAAGCGCGCGCTCCTCGAGTTAGAGGGCGCACGATTCCCGCTCGGAAGGAAGGCGGGCGCTTCCACAATCGGAGGCCGCGAGCGATGAGAGACCGCAGCGCGATCTTCTACCGGCCTCGCGCCGGGGGCTCCGTGTGTCGTGCAGTATCTCCGGCGAGTCGGGCCTTCGCCGTCGCGCTCTCGACGCTCGCCGCTGCAGGGTGCCTCGCGCCTTCCGGCGACACCGCCGAGGACAGGGCCGCTCGGATACTCAAAGAGTCCCTGGGGGCCGCCCCGACCGAACGCGGAGCAGCCCGGAACGCACGCTGGTATCTCGTGAGGGGCTGGGCGGCCGCCCCGGGAAGCCCCCCGGCAGAGCTCGCGCCGGCGCGGGTCGAATCCCTGGCCTCGGACGTCCTCGCGGCGGGCCTCGTCGCGGTCCTGGACGAGCCACCGCAGGGGGACTCGGGGAGGGCGATCCTCCTCAGGGACGGCCAGACCGGCTTCGTCGCGGTCTGGAGGGGCGAACCCTGCGCGCCATTCGAAGTGGCCGGGCGTCCCCTGGGGGGAGACGACACGCCCGTCGACCGCGGTTTCGAGGTCGCCCCGGCGGTCCGAGCGGACGGGCTCGAGCTCGAGCTTGCGCCGCTATTCAGGGGCCTCGGGGAGGGCGGAGGCGACCTGCGTGTCGGCTCGCTCGCGTTCACGGTGCGGCTCGCGCCGGGGGAAACGCTGAGGCTGCTCGTAGGGCCGGAGCCGCCGGGCGCGCCTCAGGCGCCGGGCCATAGCGAGATCGAACCAGGTCTCCGGCGCTCGGCGGTCCTGAAGGCGCTATTCTCCGGCCGGGGCGGCCAGAGGCGCGAGCTCTGGCTGCGCGCGGAGGTCTTCCGTTAGCGCTGCGTTGCCGGAGCTGTGTGACAGGCGGTCATGCCTGTCGCGGGCGCGTTTTCTTTTGGGCGTGACTCGGGGTCGGCTGGGCCGACCAACCTGATAGGACCGTGCGGCGATGGGTCCGGCGCCTGACACGGAGCGACCCTGGGCGGAGCACGTTCTGGCCGCCAGGGCGGGCGATCGCGAGGCCTTCGCCGCCCTGGTCGAGAGGTTCCGCGGCCCCGTGTTCGCGATCGCTTACTCCTATCTGCGCGACCCTCACGAGGCGGAGGACATCGCCCAGGAGACGTTCGCCAGGGCGTTCCTCGCGCTGCCGCGTCTCGACGAGCCGGCGCGGTTCGCGAGCTGGCTGAACGGCATCGCGGCGCACGCCGCCGTGGACCGCCTGAGGGAGAGGCAACTCGCGGCGAAGGTCGCGTCCGATCCCTGGAAGGCGGCGCGGCTCGCAAGGGGAGCGAACCCCGAGGACACCGCCTCGAGGAAGGAGACGATCGAGCGGCTCGCCGAGGCGCTAGAGGAGGCCCTGGGCGAGCTCCCGGAGGACTCGCGGCGGGCGGTGCTGCTCAGATTCTTCAGCGGCATGAGCTACGCCGAGATCGCCGAGCTCACCTCGGTGCCGACGAGCACGGTCCGGGGCCAGCTCTACCGCGCCACGCGGCACCTGCGGGAGAGGCTGCGGCCGTTCTGGGAGGGACCTGGCCGTGGAGTGTAGATTCGCCGAGCAGCGCCTGCAGGCCTTTCTCGACGGCGAGCTCGGGCCGGCCGAGCGCGCCGAGATCGAATCGCATCTCGAGTCATGCCGGGATTGCTCCAGCGTGCTCGACGAGCTCCGCAGGGTGGGGGAACTCGGCAGGCTCGTCTACCGGGGCGGGCGTTTCTCGAAACCGGGCTTCCTGCAGAAGGTGCTGGAGCGGATCGAACAGGCGAAGTCCAGACCCATCTCCGGCTACGTGGAGCGCATCTTCGCCGGCTACGAGATCCTCGAGCGCATCGGCACGGGCGCGATGGGCAGCGTCTACAAGGCCAGACAACTCTCGCTCGACCGCATAGTGGCGCTGAAGATCCTGCCGCAGTCCCTCGCCCGGGACAGGGAGTTCGCCGAGCGGTTCCTGAACGAGGCGCGCGCGAGCGCCAGGCTCAATCACGAGAACATAGTCCGCGGCATAGACGCCGGGCGCGCCGGAGACACCTTCTATTTCGCGATGGAGTACGTCGATGGTCGCCCGCTGCGGGACTTGATACGCGAGCGCGGTCGGCTCGGAGAGTCCGAGGCGATCGACATCTGCGTCCAGATCGCCAGGGCTTTGGTGCACGCCTCGGAGGCGGGGCTCATCCACCGCGACATCAAGCCGGCGAACATCCTCGTCACGAAGACGGGCGTCGCCAAGCTCTGCGACCTCGGGCTCGCCAGGCCCGTGAAGACGGACGCCCACCTGACCCAGGAAGGGATGGTCGTCGGCACGCCGCACTACATCGCCCCCGAGCAGGCGCGAGGGGAGACCGACCTCGACGCGCGCGTGGACATCTACTCGCTCGGCGCGACGCTCTACACGATGCTCACCGGCGAGGTCCCCTTCGACGGGCCCACCTCGGCCGTCGTGATGGCCAGGCACGTCCAGGATCCATTCCCCGACCCGAGGAAGCTCGTCCCCGGGCTCTCGAGCGGCATCTGCTCGGTGCTGTTCAAGATGGTGGCGAAGGACCGTCGCGAGAGGTACGCGGACGCCAGGGCCCTCCTGGAAGCGCTCGAGTCCCTCAGGGAGGGCAAGCCGCAGGGCGAACCGCCCTCGACCACGGCGCGCGCGAGGCGCGTCAAGGTCCAGCCCCCGCGGAGGGCCCAGGCCGAGTGGGTGCGGATGGCGCTCGTCGGGCTGGGGGCGGCGGCCGCGGCGGTGGCACTCTACGCGCTCGTCGCGCCCGGGCGCCGCCCTCCGCCCCAGGAGCGGAGGCTCGCCGCCCCGACGCCGCCGACGTCCGCCGAGGGCCCTCGCGCGGACGGCGCCGACTCGATCGTGCAGCGCATCAGGAGCCGTTTCGCCGAGAACCCCTCCGAGGCCGAGTCGCAGCTCAAGCTGCTTGAGGAGGCCCTGCCGTCGCTTTCCGGGGACTCGGCGAGGGCCGAGGCCGCGCTGCTCAGGGAGGAGCTCGTCGCCGCCGCGGAGCGCTCCGCGCGCGAGTACATCGATCGGGCGCGAAGGAAGGCGACCGAACTCGCAGACCAGGGGCGCTTCGACCTCGCCCTGGCGGAGCTGGGGCCCCTGGACGCCACCCGCGCGCCTGCACGGGCAAAGGCCGGGATCGAGCGCCTGAGGACCGAGTTCGCCGCGAGAGCGGCCGAGGCCTTGAGCGAACGCCTGGCGCTCGTCTCCTCCGCTGGCGCGGGCGGGGCGATCCCGAAGGCCGAGGACGTCCTGCGCGGGCTGCCGAGCGACCTGGCCGAACCCGTGCGGAAGGAGATCGAACGGCTCGCTGCCGAGCGCTCCGCGGCCCCCGCGGCGGCGAGCTCGCCCGCCGCGCCCTCCCCCGATGCGCTCGCGGAGCTCACGCGGGGCGTGAACGAGGCCGTCCGCAGAGGCGACATGGAGGCCGCGAGGGCGCTCGTCGCTGGGGCGCGGCTCGACGCGCGCACGGCGGCCGCGGCCGACGCGCTCGCAAGGGAGGAGTCTTTCCTCGCGGACATGGACAGGGCCCGCGCCGCGCTCGGATCGCACCTCGCGGCGATAGCGCAGTCCGGGGCCGAGGTGCGGCTCCGCGGGCGCGACGGCCGGGAGCTCGTGAAGGGGCAGGTCGTCAGGGTCGACCCGAAGACCTTGAAACTCTGGCTCGTCAGCGCCCGGCCCGGCGGAGGCAGCGCCGAGAGCGTCGTCGAGATCGACAGACTGGACCAGTCGGACCTGGCGGCCTTCGTGCGGGAGGAGCTGAAGGGCGACGCCGCGGCCGCCGAACGCTCCGTGGCGGCGCTCATGGTGGCGAGGGGAGACATGGCCGCCGCGGAGGCCGTCTGCCGCGCGGCGGAGCGCGCGGGGCTCGATCTCAAGGCCCCGCTCGGGCGGCTGCTCGACTTGAGAAGGCAGGAGTTCGCCCGGCTCTTCAGGGGGCGCGTGTCGCTCGGAGAGGGCGGTTCCGTCACGATCGCCTGGGACTTCTCGCAGAGCTCGCATCTCGACGACTGGGTCGTGCATGCCTGGTCCCCGACCGGTGCGCCCTCTGGGGAACCGCCCAGGTGCGAGCTCGCACAGGGGTTTCTCAAGGTGAACGGCCTCGGCGGCGTCAGGAGCAAGGCGCGATTCCAGGGCCAACTGTCCGTGACGTTCCGCGTTGCCCTTTCGAGCGTCGAGTCCGGCGCCGCGGGGCTCCTGGGCGTCGACGACGCGAGGCCCGGCTCTTTCGTTGCAGGCGTAGTCGGGTTCGACGGGAGGGCGTTCCCGGAGCGGTGGAGCTCGGCCTTCCCGCTCGCGCTCGGCGAACCGAGGCGCCTCCGCGAGCCCCCCGCCGAGGGCGGCCCCCGGGAGCGGCCCGGTCTGAGCGTCGCCCTCGAGCGCTCGGGCGGAAGATTCGTGTTCCGGGTCGAAGGGCTCCCGGAGTGGTCCTGCCCGGAGGGCGAGAGCCGCGGCGGCTCGGTCGCGTTGTGGTCTCTCGGCTCGGAGGCGGCCTTCGACGACGTGGTCGTCACTGGGGTGGTCGATCCCGAGTGGCTGAGAACGGCCTCCGCGGGAGTGCAGGCTAATGCCTGCGCGGTATCTCGCGATGCGGCGGGCAGGGTCCGCGGGCCCGGCCCGAGCGACAGGGGCGCAGACGAACCGGCCTCTCGCCGGGTGCGCTCGGATTCGGGCCTGGCATCCGCGACCGACACCACGGCACCCGCCGCGCCAGCGGGCGCGGGGGGCTGAGCCGGGAGGACGGAGCGAGTAATGCACAGTGTCGCCGTAGCGCTCGTCGTGTTCGCGGTTGCAGGGGTTCCTGTCCCCGAGCGCGAGCCCCGCCTGCCGCCGCGCTGGGTCGAGGCGGCAGCGGAGGCCCTGCGTTCTCCGCGGACGCTCTCGGTCGAGTGCGACGTCGTCTGCGTCTCCGCGCCCTTGATGCTCCCGCCCCTGGGTGCCGGACGGGTGATCGCCGGACGGACCGAGGGCGACAAGGTCGTCCTCGCGGTGGTCGTCGAGGCGGCCGGCCGTCCCCCGGCTGCCGCACAGCAGATCTCGGAGCTCGAGTTCGGCGACAGGGTGAGTCTGCGGGGCCGCGGATCGGAGCAGGAGCTCCACGTGGCGCTTCTCGTCGAGGGCGCGAAGCGGCTCTCGCGTGCGTTCGACCGCCCGGCCGAGCCCGGAAGCCTCGAAGATGCGCTAGAGGGGCCTTTCCCGTTCCCCGCGACGCTCGAGCTGACTCAGGGCCGTCGCGTCCAGGCGAGGGTGCTCGGTGCGGAAGGGCAGTCCCTGCGCATCAGGGCGTCGCTCGCGGAGCTGAAGATCCCATTCGCGGAGGTCAGGGCGGTCGCGAGAACGGGCGGGGGCACCAGTTTCCGAGCCCGGGACGGCCGGGTGGACTTCCTCGCGTCCATCGTTCGCGGGGGGCCTGAACACGCGATCTTCTCCGCCGCGGCGGCCGCCGCTTGGGCGCAGGTCGAGGCGAAGGGCCATATCAGGGGGACGGTCCTTCGCGGCCTGAGGATGGGTCATCGCTTCGGACTCCTCGTCCGGTCCAAGGACTCGGGCGACGTCCTGCTCCTCCTGGGGGAGGCCCGCCAGGGCCGATCGAGGACGAAGGAGGCATCGCACGCCGCGCAGCTCGTAGGCGCCGCGGCCGCCCTCAAGCGCGGCGACGAGGTGGTCGCGCGCGTCAGGAGGTCCGGCGAAGACCTCGTCGTGGTCCCCGAAGAGGACTCCCTGATGGTGGCCGATCCCCGCGCGGGCCTGGTGGCGCCCTCCTGGCGCGACGACCCGGACTGGCGTCTGCTCACCCCGTCGCGGCGGGAGGCACTGGAGGCCTTCCTCAACAGGCTCGCAGAGGGCCCGGGGCCCGAAACGATGCTAGCGGAGTTGCTCAAGCTGGACCCGGTCGGGCAGGCGATCGCGATCAGGATCGTGGCGAAGTCCCTGGACGAGGGCTGGGTTTCTCAGGCCGCGGTCCTTCGCGCGGTCGTCGAGAAGCTGCCGGCCGAGAGGTTGCCGGCGGAGGCGGCGCAGGCCGCACTCAGGGGCCTGTTCTCTCCCGTACCTTCGGTGCGCATCACCTCTGCGGAGATACTGGGGCTGCTCGGCTGCCGGGAGGCGCCGCCCGTCCTGGCGGAGGCCGCCGTCCTCTTCGGCACGGGCGAGCGCGGCGAGGAGTTCCGCAGGGCGGCCGAGAAGGCGATCGAGAGGATCAGGCTCGCCCCGCCGCAACCTACGCGTGAGCGGTGAAGGCCCGGAGTACCTGGCCGGCCCACGGAGGCGCCGCTCCAGGATCCCGGCGCACGGGGGCGGACGAAAGGCGAGGAGCGCCCGGGCCGATAATCCCTTGCCACGGGGCGGCCATCGCTATATACTGTCCCGAGATCAGGGCGAGCTCTGGTGGGTGGGTAGGAAGGATTGCGTGTGAACACCCTGAGTCGTTGTACGGTAGGCGCGGCGTTAGTTTTCATGGCTGGCGCGGCTGCCGGGGCGATCCCGGAGAAGATCTCCTTCCAGGGGCGCCTCCTGAACTCCGCAGGCAGCCCTGTGGCGGACGGATCGTATTCCATCACGTTCAACATCTATGGCTCCGGTGGGACCTTGGCGTGGTCGGAGACGCATCCCAGCGTCCAGACGACCGGCGGCCTCTTCTCGGTCCTCCTGGGGACGTACACCTCCTTCCCGGCGGACCTATTCTCGGACCAACTGGAGCTGGGCGTCCAGGTCTCTGGGGACGTCGAGATGACGCCGCGGTTCGCGCTCGCGTCGGCACCCTACGCCATGACGGCCAAGCAGGCGCTCAGTGTCGCCTCGGAACAGTGGGTGAACACGACTGGTGATTCCATGACGGGGGCGCTGACCATCGACGCCGGGGGTACGTACGGTTTGAACGCCACCACGTCGAACTCATCCGGGACGGCCGTGCGCGGCTACGCCTCCAGTGTAACGGGCACGACCTACGGGGTCTACGGCCAGTGTTTGAGCGCATCCGGCTACGGCGTCTACTCGTCGGGCAGGATGCACGCCACGGCTGCGATCTCGACCACGTCGAGCGTCATAGCCGGCACCGACTTCCGCTACTCGAGCGCGAAGCCGTTCTATCTCAACCTGCATCCGTCGGCGTTCATGAAGGGGAACATGAACGCGGACAACGTCTGGATGGTGACCTTCGGCGAAGGAGGCTACATCGACAGCGGGGCGTTCCTCACCGCGAGGCTCTTCGCTCCGGTGCATCTGCCCGACGGCGCCTCGCTGACCGCACTTCGGGTGTACTACTATGACAATAACGCCAGTTCAGACGTACATGGCAACGTCTCCCTCCTGAGACGCCCGAACTCGGCCACGGACTCGCAGACCGTGGCGAGCGTTTCGATCGTCTCGTCGGGCCAGCAAGACGCGGTAATCGAAGCCAGCGTGGTCGCATCCGGGACGATAGACAATGCCAACAATCAGTATTACGTGCTGGTCATCTTCCAGCCCGATACGTACGGCAACACTCTTCGCTTCTACGGGTGCCGGATCGACTATCAGATCCAGACGCTATGTCCGTAGGCGCCGATGGGAGATGTCGCATGAAACGGGCAGCATTTGTCCTCGTGGCGCTCTTCTTCTGCATCGCCGCGGCCGGCCTGCTGTATTCGATCAAGACCGGAGGGGTGGACTCCGGCGGCGGCCGCGCGAGCGGTTCTGCCTACGCGGTCGAGGCGTCGATCGGCGGGGCCGTCCATCCCCCGAGCGGGGCCTCTTCGGCCGGCAACAACTACCGGCTGGAGGTCGTGGGCATCCAGCTCGTGCCGGCCGGGGAGTCGCCGCGGCCCTCCGGGGGAGGCGGCGGCTGCGCACCGCGCTGAGCGCATCCGCCGCCCCGACGCCGGCGGATCGTCCGTCTGGCGCCGAACCTGCGCTAGGCGTTCACCGCCGCCTGCGGGATGCCGCTCGTCTAGATCGCCTCTGGGGCGGCGATCCCGAGCATGCCGAGCGCCTCGGCGAGGACGGTTCTCGCGCACGAGACGAGGAGCAGCCTCGCGTCCTCGAGCCCGCGCTCCGAGCCCAGCACGCGGCAGGCGTTGTAGAACTGGTTGAGCGCCCTGCCTATCTCCACGAGGTGCGAACCGAGGATCGAGGGCTCGTTCGCTGAACGCGCCCGTGCGACGGCGTCGGGGTAGCGGCCGAGCGCCATGACGAGCTCCCGCTCGGCCTCCGACGAAAGGAGCGAGAGGTCCGCGTCGCGCGGCGGAGTCCGCCCGGCCTTCTTGAGGATGCCGACCGCGCGCGCGTGCGCGTACTGGAGATAGGGGCCGGAGTCCCCCTCGAGAGAGAAAGCCGTCTCCCAGTCGAAGTCGAAGTCCTTTATGCGTCTGCGGGAGAGGTCGGCGAAGATCACCGCGCCGATGGCCACCGCCCTGTCGGCGGCCCGCTGCGCGGCCTCGTCGAGCGTGCCGCCCTTCTTGCGAGTCTCCACGATCCGGCCGAGTTCCTCGAAGGCGCGCGCGAGTACATCCCCGAGTAGCACGCTCGTTCCCTTGCGCGTGCGCATCTTCTCGCCGCCGAAGCGGATCATCCCGAACGGCACGTGGACGCATCTCGCGGCCCAGTCGAGCCCCATGAGCTCGAGCACCCTGAACAACTGCCTGAAGTGGAGCTCCTGGTCGCGCCCGACGACGTAGACGCAGCGCTCGAACCGGTAGCGCTCCCACCGGTCCAGGACCGCGGCGAGGTCGCGCGCGAGGTACGTGGTCGCGCCGTCGGACTTCAGGATCATCGCCGGCGGGACGTTCTCGCCGAGCCCGAGCCTGACGACCTGCGCACCCTCGCTCTCCTCGAGGAGCCCGCTCGTCCGCAGCCTCTCGACCGCCGCCGGGATGGACGGCTGCGTCGCGGCCTCGCCGTCGAAGGAATCGAACGACACGCCCAGGAGGTCGTAGACGCGCTGGAACTCCCTCAGGGAGACGTCGCGAAAGCGCTGCCAGTTCTTTCGGCTCTCCTCATCGCCGCGTTCGAGCGCCTTGAACGCGCAGGCGGCGACCTCCGCAAATGTCGGAGTTCCGGCGGGGGCGTAGTTTCCGAGCCGCTCCAGCTCGAGCGGCGAATCTATCGTGCGCCCGGCCTTTTCGGTCGCGTCCTTGTACAGCTCGACAAGGTAATCCACGCCTTCCTTTTCGAGCCTGGCCTCGTCGCCCGCGAGCCGCCAGTTTGCGAGCAGATAGCCGAACTGGGTCCCCCAGTCGCCCAGGTAGTTGAGCCTGACGACGCGACAGCCCGCCGCGGCATAGAGCCTCGCCAGCGAGTTCCCTATGACCGTGCTCCGCAGGTGGCCTATCCCGAAGGGCTTGGCGATGTTCGGGCTGGAGTACTCGATGACGACGGTCTTCCCGGCGCATTCGTCCGTTGCGGCGTACGGACGCCCGACCTCCGCGGCGCGCACGATCCCGCCCAGCACCTCGCGCGCGAGGGCCTCGGTCGAGACGCGAATGTTCAGGTAGGGGCCCGCGGCGCGCGCCTCCTTGATCGCGCCGCCCGCCGCGAGGCGCGACTCGAGCTCGCGCGCGAGGGACTTCGGGTCCTTTCCGAGCCGCGGCGCGAGCGCGAAGCAGGGCAGCGCGTAGTCGCCCATCGAGGCCTGGGGCGGCGCGCCGAGGAGCGGCGCGACCTCGCGCGGGTCGAGCGCAAGGGCATCGGCGACCAGGTGGGCGATCTCACCCGAGAGCGGCAAGGCCATCGTATCCTCCAAATGCCAGGCCTGCGCGCAAGGGGGCAGGGGACTCGACCAGGTCGCGGCAGGCGAACACGCCGCCGCGGAGGGCGCTAGTGCCGTCAGTGCCGGCCTCTGCGCCTTCCGGGGCAAACGCGACGATCCTACTGCCGCCGGGTTGCACGTCAACGCGCGCTTGTGGCAGAGACTGCCCCGAGGGCCTCCCGAAGGCCCGACGAACCGTCTGGACCCGGCCGAGGGCCTTGGCCGCTTCCTGCTCCTACCGCGCCGCGCCCAGATAGGGGCTCGCCGGATACTTTTCTTTCAGTATCGCGAGGAGCCTGTCCGCGCGCTGCTTGCTCTTCTCGCCCGGTATCTGCCTGTAGCACATCGCGGCCTCGTAGAGCGCCTTGGCCTCGGTCGCCTCGTCCCCTCCGTAGAGCGTCGGCACCCTGAGATACGCCAGGAGCGCCGCCTCCCAGTCCTCGGGGGTCTTGGCCTGTGCCTTGAGGACGTCTCCCAGGAGGAGATAGCCCTGCGCGTAGGTCTCGCTGGACTTCGCCGCGCGGAGCAGGCTCCGGGCGCGGCGCGTGGCCTCTTCGTACTTCTTGAGCCCGATCAGGCACCTGAGCGACCCGATCTCCGCCTTCGCGGCGGCCTCGGCGTCGGTGCCGCCCGCCTGGTCGGCCGCCTGCTGATAGAGCGCGAGGGCCTGGGCCAGCCGGTTCTGCTTCTCCTCGACGGCAGCCTTGATGAGCAGGATCGCGAGTCTGTCCGCGCGCCTGCTGCCTTCACCGAGCTCGCCCAAGAGTTTGGTGACCTGGCCGGTCTCGCCCTTCGCCAGGTACAGATTGATAAGGCCCTGGATCGCCTCCATCCGGAAGCGCGTCTTCGCGCCCATCGCCCTGAGCTTCTCGAACGTGGCTATGGCGGCGTCCTGTTCGCCGGGGATGCGCCTCTGGCATTCACCGGTATAGTAGAGCACGTACTGCTCGAGCAGGTCGTGCTGAGGCTTCACCAGCTTCTCCGCCGCGCTCTGGAGGTGATTCAGGGCGTTGTCGTAGTCCCCGGCCAGGAAGCTCTCCTTCCCCATCACGTATTCCTGCGGAGTGCCGTCGTAGATCACCTCCTTGACCTGATCCCTGGCGTACTGCGCCTGGGCGACTCCGGAGACGGTCTTGATCTCCAGGGTCACGCCCTCCGCGTCGTCGCGGACGACCTTCCCCTCTCGCTTCTCCTGCTTGGCGCCGACGAGAACGACCTTGTCGGCCGCCCCGGCACCGCCCGCGATGGCCGCGAGGAGCGCAGCCAGAGCGGAACAACAGCGCATGCGCCTCATCGCCTCCTCCTTGCCGCGGCGGGTCGACCCCGCCGCCAGTGATCGCTCTGTCCGCCTCCGCCGAGTCCCCTCGACGCGCTCAACCCGCGGCGTCCCCCTGGACGCCGGCCCGCGCGGAGTCGGCGGAATGCGGCGTCCCGGGTTCGCCTCCCTGCGGCTTCCCGGTCCCCTTCTGAACGCCCCGGGGCCCGGCGGGTTCGCCGCCTGGGGGTTGGCGGTCCGTCTTCTCCGCGTCGTCATGCGACTCGCCGCCCCCGGGAGGGCCGCTCGCGGCCTCGGCCCCCGTCTCGCCGGCCGGCCGCGGCTCCCCCTGCGCCTCCTCGGCGCCCGAGGCCCTCCCCTGAGCCGGGACCTCACCGGTCCCTGGCGGCTCGGAGGCGGAATAGAGGTCCATCGTCTCCACGGAGACTACCGCGAGCCCAGCCGGAACGCCCTGGACCTTCCGGGGAGGAGCCTGGCCTTCGGCGGCCGACGGCGCCGGTCCGGGAGACGAGCCCGCCGGTTCGTCAGTGCGTGCCCCGGCCCCGGCGACAGGCGGCGGAACCGACGCCGCCTCGCCTCCGCCCTGCGCTGTCCCTGCGGGGGCAGTAGCGCCCGCCTCCCCCACCCCAGGGCCGGGCGGCGGACCGGCGGCGGCTCCGACGCCCGGCTGAGCCGAGCCCTCCGCCGGGGCGCCCGTGAGCTTCTCGAGGTCCAGCTCCTCGATCTCGGTTATCACGGGCGCGGGCGACGACTCGTCCGCCGCCTCCGTCAGGGGCTTCTTCCTCTCGCTCGCCTTGGGGGACGAAATACGGCCGCCGACGATCTTCGCGTAGCTGGGGAGGTAGTCCCCGCCGAGCCCTCGCTGTTTTTCGGCGATCAATGCGCACATCTTGCAGAGGTACAGCCCGTCGCGCACTGTGCCCTCGTCCGGAGCGCCTTCCCTCATGAAGATGGCCTCGCCGCAGGCCTCGCAGAACTTGCCCTTGGCCGAGATGAGCTGCTTGCTCCTGCCCATCGCGGCGTGTTTGGCGGCCTGCAACCGGCCCTTCTGTCGGAACTGGCGGCGTTCGGCCCGCGTCGCCTCGGTCTCGCGTTCCGCGCCGGCCGTCCGGGCGGCCGACGCGCCGCCCGAGGAGGAGGCCAGAGCCAGATCGCTCCTGCGGAAGGCGATCGTCTGGTTGGGGTTCGCCACGAGCCCGGCGGTGGCGGGGGCGGCGGGCGCCTGGCCGCCCGGAGACAGCGGCATCCCCAGGAACTCGAGTTCGGTGAAGCCGAGTCTTATGAGATCGCCCGGCTTGAGTATGGCCTCTTTCACGCGTTCGTTATTGACCCAGGTTCCGTTCGTCGAACCGAGGTCCTGGATGTAGTCGCCGTCCTCCCTAGACTCCAGCACGCAATGGCGCCGGCTCATCCGCTTGTCGGGAAAGTTGAGATCGCCGAGCTCTCGACCTATCGTGATGCGGGCACCAGGTTCCAGGCGGAACTTGCGCCCCTCGAGCTCGCCGTTCCGGACGATGAACTTGCCCACCGGTGCCTCCGCACGGCCGCGGGTTCTTCGGCGATCCGGCTCGAAGCGATCATATGACGATAGGAGCCGGTGTCAAGCCGCGCGCAACGCCGGGCAGGGCCGTTCAGTTCTTCCGAAGGGGACCTATCGCAGGTCACGGCGCAGTTCATCAGGAGGCGCCTCGGCGCGGTGGCAACGGCCCTCCGAAGTCTCGCGATCGCGGCGTTCTCGCCCTCGGGGTTAGCGTGCCGCCGATACGCAAACAGCATACGCCCTTCCGAGCGGCGCACCACGGAGCGATGGCTCGGCATTCGAGTCGAATCACCGTGAGGCGGGCTCCAGGGTCATTCAGTTCTCCCCTTGAAGTCGCCACGTATGCCCGGCTGACACGGGCCGCTATGGAGCGGGCTTCGCCCTCGCGGGCGCCGCCACGACGAATGCGGCGATCGCGTCACTTCGGAGGGCCGGCTTCGCAGTCTCGCCGCCTCTAACTCCGCCGGCGCGCGCGACCTGATTCCCCTGGGGGGACAATTGAATGACCCCTGGGCGGGCTCTTTTTTCCCTTGACCTCGGCGGGCGGGGGCCTATAGTGTCGCATCTCGGTGGTTCGTGCGGGAGGCACACCTGTGGCTGAGAACATCAAGATGACAGAAGGCGTTGCAACGGGTATACTCGGCAAGAAGCTGGGCATGACCCAGATATTCAAGGACGACGTGCGGCTGCCCGTGACCGTGATCCAGGCGGGCCCGTGCGTGGTCCTCCAGGTGAAGACGACCGAGAGCGATGGGTACAACGCCGTCCAGCTCGGCTTCGACGAGTGCAAGCCGAAGCGCCGGACCCGGCCGATGCTCGGGCACTTCGCGAAGGCGGGTGTGAGCCCCAGGCGGCTCGTCCGGGAGTTCCGGTCGGAGACTGCGCCGTCCCTCGCGCCGGGGGATTTCGTCGGCGTATCGGTCCTCCAGGGGACGAAACTCGTGGATGTGCAGGGCACGTCGAAGGGCAAGGGCTACGCCGGAGTGGTGAAGCGCTATCACTTCGGCGGGGAGGCTGCTTCGCACGGAAACAGCAAGCATCACAGGCACGCCGGGTCCTGCGGACGGTGCTACAGCATCCACAAGGGCATACCGAAGAACAGGCGGATGGCCGGCCGCATGGGCGGAGAGAAGGTTACCGTGCGGGGATTGGCCGTGGTCGAGATCGACGCGGAACGCAACCTGCTTCTGGTCAAGGGCCCGGTCCCCGGCCCCAACGGCGGGCACCTCGTTATCCGCCGCAGCCTGAAGGATCCCAGCCGACGGACGCCTGAGGGCAAGAGGCTCTACTGAGGCGCAGCGGGGGGACACGAAGTGGGCGAGGAGCCCGCGACCCGTACCGACGAGAAGGAGCGCGCCCCCGGGGGCCAGCTCGTACTCTTCGACCGGGTTCGTTCATTCCCCCCCATGATCCCCCGACGCATCTTCCTGACGAAGGGCGTGGGCAAGGATCGCGAGAAGCTCGCGAGCTTCGAGGCCGCGCTCCGCGACGCGGGGGTCGCTTTCTGCAACCTAGTCAAGGTGTCGTCGATAGTCCCGCCAGGCGCGAAGATCATCCCCCGCGAGGCCGGGGTGAAGCTGCTCCAGCCGGGGGAGATCACCTTCGCGGTCCTCTCGGAGAGCGCGACGAACGAGCCGCACCGGCTGATCGCGGCCTCGATCGGTGTGGCGATCCCGCGCGACCCCGGTCATCACGGGTATCTCTCCGAACATCATTCGTTCGGCCAGACTGACGAGGAGGCCGGCGACTACGCCGAGGACCTGGCGGCGCAGATGCTCGCCTCGACCCTGGGAGTCCCGTTCGACCTGAACAAGGCGTACGACGAGCGCAAGATGCAGTACAAGGTCGGCGGGCTCATAGTCCGCACGAGCAATATCACCCAGTCGGCCGTCGGCGACAAGGACGGGCTCTGGACGACCGTCCTCGCGGCGGCGGTGATGCTCTGAGACTGCACGGGTCGAACGGCCATCCGTCGCCATAGCGCGGGAAACGCCGGGCCGATCTACGGAAGGGAAGGGGCGCACATTTGCCCGCGAGCGAGCTCTACCAGGCGCCCTGGAACTTCCTGGGCCTCCCGGAGGAGCTCACCTCGCCGGAGCGCGCCCGGGCGTGGGTCCTGCCGGTCCCCTACGAGGCCACCACCTCCTACGGCGCCGGGACTCGGAACGGTCCCGCCGCGATCCTCGGCGCCTCGAGGCAGGTCGAGCTCTACGACCGCGAGTTCGGCTGCGAGCCTGCGGTGGAGTACGGCGTCCGAACGCTTCCGCCGCTCGCCCTCGTCCACGCCTCGCCCGAGGAGATGGTGGGGCGGATCGAGGAGGCTGTTGGCGGGATTCTCGACGGCGAGGCCGCCCCGCGTCTCGTCGCGGTCCTAGGGGGCGAGCACACGATCTCGGTCGGTGTCGCGAGGGCCCTGGCCCGGAGGCTCGCGGGCAAGCTCGTGGCCGTGCAGATCGACGCGCACGCCGACCTCCGCGAGGAATACGAATGCACGCCCTACAGCCACGCCTGCGCGGCGCGCAGGATCGTCGAGAGCTGCCCGGTCTTCCAGGTCGGCATACGCAACATCTCGTCCGGCGAGGAGGAGTTCCGCCGCTCCTCGTCCCGCGTCAGGACCGTCTTCGCCGAGGAGGCGCTCGCCGATCCGGTGCGCCTACTAGAGGCGCTAGGCTCCTTCGTCCGCGGCAGGGCTGTCTATCTCACGATCGACCTGGACGGCCTCGATCCCTCAGTGATGCCGGCGGTCGGCACGCCGGAACCGGGCGGGCTTTCGTGGGCGCTCGTGCTAGAGATCGCCCGCACGATCGTCCGCGAGTGCGAGTCGCTGGCATGCTTCGACGTGGTGGAGCTCGCACCGATCCCGGGCCTGGTCGCCCCGGAGTTTCTCGCTGCCAGTCTCGTGTACAAGCTCATGTCGCTTGCGCTCGCGCGCCGGCGGGCCTAGGATACCTACATCGGCCGGGATCGGCTTCCGGCCGCGTCGGGGGCGCTCCGATCGCCTCGAGGCGCGCTGCCCTGGGGCGCCAGGGGGGCTGGCCATGTGGATCGTGTTTCTCGTCGCCGCATTGCTGGTTCTCGTGGGGGGGATAGGCGGCTCCATCGTCGTGAAGCAGGACCTGGGGAGCGTCCCGGCCTCCGTGGCGCCGCTCCTCCCTCTGATCGAGAACCTGGGGGTGTCGGCGGGGATCGGCCTGGCGCTCCTGGGCGTCGCGCTCCTCTACAGGAAGGTGTCGCGCATAGACGCGGTAATGGGCGGGAGGACGCTCTCCAGCCGTCTCAGGCGCACGCGGATAATCGCCCGCGCCCAGGGCGAGGGAGGGAGGCCGGGCGACGACTCCGGCGGCTCGGGCGAGCTATCCCCTCCGCCCTCCGAGAGCGAGGGCACCCGCAAGATGCCCAACGTAGGCCGGACCTGAACCCGTGACGACAGAGCGGACGATATGCGCGCCGGCCGGCCGTGGGTATCGCTCGGCGGCGGCGCTCGCGCTGGTGGCGCTCGCTCAGGCCGGATGCGAGGGGATCTCGATAGGACTCCCCTTCGACGACGCGGAGCCCCGGGCGGTCGAGCAGGCCTACGAGCTCCGCTACCGGCGGACCGTCGGCGAGGCCCTCAGATACCAGGCGACCTACGGCATCCGCTACCGGGCCGAGCCCTCGAGGGCCGCCGCGGCCGCCCCGGCCGGGACCGGCATGGAAGTGGACGAGGACATCACCGCGGACCTCCTCGTCTACACGACCGGCAAGACCGAGGGTGCGCAAAGCTTCGACAGAGTCGTCCTCCGCCGACACGAGCTCAAGCGGAGCATGCTCGAGGTCGCGCCCAACGGGAAGGTGACGAACAGGGAAGACGTCCGCGACATGCAACCGACGGTCACGCCGAATACCGAGTACGAGCCGGCGCTCAAGGGGACGGGCATGCGCTACATCCCCATGGACGAGCTGGGCTGCATCGCGCGTCGCAAGGAGACCCCATATCACTATGCGGCTTACGACAGCCTGTGCTACGTCTTCCCGGTCTTCCCGAGACAGGCCGTCCGCGTGGGCGACACCTGGAGGCACAGCTTCCCCGTCATAGTCGGCTGGGAGTACACGAAGAACGAGTTTGTCCTCCACTCGCAGTTCACGCTCGAAGACGTGCGGCGCCTCAAGGCCCCGGCGGGGGGCGAAGGGGCGCTCTGCGCGGTCGTGCGCTACAAGTATTACGGCCTGCTCGACACAGCCCACGCTGAGGACGCGGACAAGATGCCAGAGGGGGTCACCGGCCTCCTGTGGCGCAGGGACGTGGTCGAGGGCGAGGGGCTCGCCTACTTCGACATCAAAGAGGGCCGCGTCGCCTGGCGCAGGGAGAAGTACACGGTCTCGGTGGAGCGGGAGTTCGAGCGACCGAGGCGTTCGGACGAGAAGGCGAGGAAGGAAACGGGTCCTGTACGCGAGACCTTCCGCTCCCGAAACACCGTGGAGTTCACGTGCAGGCTGCTCGGCCCCGGCGAGCGGGCCTCAGAGCGTCCCGCCCGCATGTAGGCGGCCTTTCCGGGAAGGGAGAGCGTCATGTCCGTGCTGCTGGGCATAGATGTAGGCACGTCCGGCACGCGTGCGCTCGTCGTGGACGAGCGCGGCGCGGTCCTCGGCTCGGCGTCCAGCCCCCACACGAGCCTCCAGCCGAAGCCCCTCTGGAGCGAACAGGATCCCGAGGAGTGGTGGCGGGCGACCGTCGAGTCGATCCGCGAGGCGCTCGCGCGTTCGCGGGTCAGGCCCGCAGACGTGAAGGGGATCGGCCTCTCCGGGCAGATGCACGGCCTCGTGCTCCTGGACCGGTCGAACAAGGTCCTGCGGAACGCGATCCTCTGGAACGACCAGCGGACCTCCGAGGAGTGCGACGAGATCACATCGGCCGCGGGGGGCCGGAAGGCCCTCATCGAGCTCGTCTCGAACCCCGCCCTCACCGGTTTCACCGCGCCCAAGGTGCTCTGGGTGAGAAAGCACGAGCCGCAGCTCTACGAGAAGACGAGACACATACTCCTTCCAAAGGACTACGTGCGGTTCCGCTTGACGGGCGAGTACGCCACCGAGGTCTCCGACGCCTCGGGGATGCTGCTCCTCGACGTGAAGAAGCGCACCTGGTCTAAAGAGCTCCTCGGCCGGCTGAAGATAGACGCCGCGCTCCTGCCGCGCGTCCACGAGTCGCCGGAGATCACCGGTCGGCTCACGAACGAGGCCGCCTCGGCGACCGGCCTTCCGGCCGGGGTGCCTGTGGTCGGCGGCGGAGGAGACCAGGCCGCTGGTGGCGTCGGGAACGGGATCGTCAGGCGGGGCGTCGTCTCCGCCACGATGGGCACCTCGGGGGTCGTGTTCGCCCACGCCGACGAGGTCCAGGTCGATCCGGAGGGCCGCGTGCACACCTTCTGCCACGCCGTGCCCGGGAAGTGGCACGTGATGGGCGTGGTGCTCTCGGCCGGGGGTTCGTTCCAGTGGTTCAGGAACGCGCTCGGCGCGGCGGAGAGGGCCGTGGCCGAGGCCGCGGGAGTCGATCCCTACGAGATACTCACGATGGAGGCCGAGCGCGCGCCGGTGGGCTCAGAGGGCCTCGTCTTCCTGCCGTACCTCACTGGTGAGCGCACCCCCCATGCGGACCCCTTTGCAAAAGGGGCCTTCGTGGGGCTCACGCCGCGTCACGGCCGCGCCGCGATGGCCCGCGCCGTGATGGAGGGCGCGACCTACGCGATGCGCGACTCGCTCGAGATCATCCGCGGCATGGGCGTGCCGGTGACGGAGATCAGGCTCTCGGGAGGAGGCGCCCGGAGCGCCTTCTGGGCGAAGATGCAGGCGGCCGTCTATGGCCAGGAGACCTGCGTCACGAACGCTTCCGAAGGCCCGGCCTACGGTGTCGCGCTCCTCGCAGGCGTAGGGACGGGGGTCTGGAAATCGGTGGAGGAGGCCTGCGACGCGACGATCCGGGTCGCGACACGCTACCCGAAGGACCCCGGGGCCGCCAAGGTCTACGATAGGTTCTACCCGATCTACCGCTCGCTCTACCGCGCGCTCGCGCCGGAGTTCAGGAAGATCGCGGAGGCGGTGGCGGCGGCGTAGTGCCGCAGCGAGGGCGCCCCGGCAGTGGCGCGAGGTCGCACGGGGGAACCGGACGTGCCGCCGGAGCTCGTCGGCCTGGGTCTGGCTACGCTCGACCACCTCGTGGTGGTCGATGATTTCGACAGGCCCGCCGGCTCGCTCAGGGTGAAGGCGTTCGACATCCAGGGCGGCGGGATGACCGCCACGGCGCTCGTCGCGGCCTCGAGGCTCGGCCTCAGGACCGAGCTCCTGGGCGTGGTGGGCTCGGGCAGGATAGGCGACTGGATCCTCGCGGGACTGCGAGAGGAGGGCGTAGGGGTCGAGCGGATGCGCAGGCACGAGGGCGCCGACGGCCCGCTCGTCCTCGTGTTCGTCGACGGCCGCACGGGCGAGCGGCGCTTCCAGAGCGGTATGTGGTTCGACAGCGAGGGCCCCCTGCCGCTCGACCCGCACGCGCTCGACGGCGCTAGTTGCCTCCTGGTGGACGGGATCTGGCCTGTCGCCGCCGCCGAGGCGGCGCGCGAGGCGCGCTCGCGCGGCGCGAAGGTCGTCGCCGACCTGAGCGGCGTCGAGGGCCGCGCGCAGGAGGTCGCCAGGAACGCGGACTTCCTCATCGTCGACGAGGGCTGCGCGAGGCGCGTAGCCGGCTGTGACGACCCCGCGCTCGCCTGCCGCAAGCTCGTCGAGGAAGGGCCCGAGGTGGCCGTGGCGACGCTCGGCGCACGCGGCTGCGTCTGGGCGACCCGCAGCGGCGAGGAGGGGCGGCTCGGCGCCTTCCGGGTGGACGTCGTCGATACGACCGGCGCAGGGGACTGTTTCCACGGGGCCTTCTGCGTCGGCGTAGTCAGGGGCTGGGGGCTCGAGAGGACGATAAAGTTCGCCTCCGCCGCCGCGGCCCTGAAGTGCAGGCGGCTGGGGGGGCGCTCCGGCCTTCCTCGCCTGGCCGAGGTGGAGGCCTTCATGAGGGAAGCTCGCGCATGATCGGGCGAAAGGTGAAGCTGGGCTTCGCCCCGACGAGGCGGAACATCTTCGACAAGGCCGAGGCGAAGCGGGTGAAGGACGCGATAGAGCGCAAGCTGCGGGACTGGGGCGTCGACTACGTGGGGCTCGAGTTCCTGAACGCCGAGGGTCTGCTCTTCGACCTCGCGGACGCGCCCCGGGTGGCCAGGCGCTTCGTCGAGGAGGGCGTGGACGCAGTCTTCGTCCCTCACTGCAACTTCGGGACCGAGGACGCGACCGCCGAGCTCTGCCGGCTCGTGGGCAAGCCCGTGCTCCTCTGGGGGCCCCGCGACGACGCGCCTGACTCCAATGGGTGGCGGAACCGCGACACACAGTGCGGCCTCTTCGCCACGAGCAAGGCCCTGAGGCGGCTCGGCGTGACGTTCACGTACCTGCCGAACTCCTGGCTCGACGGTCCGGAGCTCGAGGCCGCTCTCAGGGCGTTCCTGCGGGTGGTGGCCGCGCGGCGGGCGCTCCTGGGCGCGCGGATCGGCCAGGTGAGCACGCGACCGAAGCTCTTCTGGTCGGTGATGTACAACGAGGCCGAGCTGCTCGAACGCTTCGGCGTCCAGGTCGTGCCGGCCGCCCTCACGGAGCTCGAGCGCGGGGTGAGAGACATCCTCGGCGCCAGGGACGAGGAGCTCCGCGCGCTCGCCGCGGACATGAGCTCGAGGCTGCGCTTCCCAGGCCAGGACGACGAGGCCGTCTCGCGCCACGCGGCGCTCGTCCTCTGGCTGCGCAGGTGGGCCGCCCGTGAGAGGCTCTCGGGCGTCGCGATCCAGTGCTGGTCGGAGATGCAGAGGGTCCTCGGGCTCTGGCCGTGCCTGGCGGCGGGGGAGCTCGCGGGCTCAGGGCTCCCGGCCGGCTGCGAGACGGACGTCCTCGCCGCACTGACGGGCGCCTTCATGCAGGCCGCGGCGGACGCGCCCACGTTCTGCGCGGACCTGACGGTGCGCCACCCGACGAACGACAACGCGGAACTCCTCTGGCACTGCGGGCCGTTCCCGTCGTGCCTCGCGCGCGAGGGCTGCGAGCTCCAGGTGGTCGGCTACGACGCGGCGAACAAGGTCTCCGGCCTCGGCCAGTGGGAGATACGCGGCGGGCCGGTCACCATCGGCCGCATCGACGGGGACCACGGGCGCTACTCGATGTTCATCGGCGAGGCGCGGGGGACCTCCGGTCCCTACACCCGCGGGACGTACCTCTGGATCGAGACCGACGACTGGCTCGAGTGGGAAGAGAAGCTCATTTACGGGCCGTACATACACCACGTGACCGGCGTCCACGGCCGCGTCGCGCCCATCCTGATGGAGGCGTGCAGGTACGTCCCCGGGCTCGAGGCCGACCCGGTGGGGTTCGACGAGGGCTCGCTCAGGGCCTTCTGGCGGAACCCTGCGGCGAGGCTCCCGACATGAAGCGCCCCGGGCTCGTCCCGCTCGGCGAGATCCTCAGGCTCGCGGAGGAGCGCGCCGTCTGCGTCCCGGCCTTCGACTGGGGCTTCGGCCGTCCCGAGTTTTTCGAGGGCATACTCGCCGCCGCGCGCGAGCTCGCGGCGCCGGCCGTCTTCCTCGTCTGGGCCGGTTCGTGCAGGAGATACGGCTTCCGCGCCCTGGTCGAGATGTTGACGCGCGCCGCCTCTCGCGCGGGCGCGAAGGTCGCGCTCCACCTGGACCACGCGGACGCGGAGGAGGACGCCCTCGAGGCCGTCGAGGCCGGCTTCGGCTCGGCGATGTTCGACGGCGCCGAACTCCCGTTCGAGGAGAACGTCGCGCGGACGCGCGCACTTGTGGCGCAGGTCCATGCGCGCGGGGCGCTCGTCGAGGGCTCGCTGGGCGGTATCGGCAGGGAGGGCGTCCGGAGCGAGGCGCACTCGCCCACCGACCCCGAGGCCGCGGCGAGGTTCGTCAACCTGACCGGCGTCGACATCCTGGCGCCCTCCGTCGGCAACCGCCACGGCTGCCGAGGCTTCACTGTCCCGCTCGACTGGAGTCTGATGGAACGCCTGCGCGCGAGCGTCCCGATGCCGATGGCGCTCCACGGGGGATCGGGGATAGAGCTCGCCGACGTCGCGCGCGCGGCGTCCTTCGGCTTCAGGAAGCTCAACCTGGTGACGAAGCTCCAGTCCGCCTACGACGGGGCGTTCGCCTCGGCCGCAAGGGGGCCCGGAGGCTGGCGCGAGTGGAGCGCCGCGGGGGCGAGGGCGGTCGAGGCCATAGCAAGACAGTATCTGGACGCGCTCGGGCTCGCGGGCCTCGCAGAGGCCCTGGGGTGAGCTCGCGGGGGGGCTCGCCGTGGCGAAAGGCCAGTTCCTGACGCCCTACCAGAGAGGGATCGTCAGGCGATACTACGAACACAAAGAGACCCTGATGACCCAGAAGCTCGGCGAGCTCGTCTCCGAGCTCTACGTCTGCCAAGACGAGCGCCGGGCCGGACGGCTCTGGGAGCGGGCGCGCCGTGCGCTCCTCAATGCCGGCGCGAACCGCGTGGCCGTCGAGAAACTCCTGGCCGACCGGAGCGTCGAGCGCCTGGCGAAGATGGTGGGGGAGCTCTTCTGACGCCGGCCGCGCGCGCCGTCGGGGGGCGACCGGCGGGCCGCCTGCGCCCTCTACGCGCCGGGCCTCTTGAAGCCGTGCGAGCCCAGCATCGAGCCCATCGACCAGTATCGGCCGAAGATGTAACAGAGGAGCCACGGGCGATCCGAGCAGAGCTCGCCCTTCTCGTCCAGGAGCTCCTCGTCCACGTGCTGCGCGACGACCTCGCCGACGAAAAGGTCGTGGTCGCCGATCTCCTGGATGCCCGTCACCCGGCACTCGATGTTGACCGGGCACTCGGCGATGAGTGGGGGCGCGACCTTCGTCGCCGGCAGCCGGGTCAGGCCGAACTCGGCGAACTTGTCGATGTCCCTGCCCGAGGTCGTCCCGCAGCGGTCGACCACCTCTACCATGTCTGCGGTCGGCAGGTTGATCACGTACTCGCGGGTCCGGGAGATGTTCCCGTGCGAGTAGCGGGCCTTCGCGATCGCGATCCCGACGATGACGGGGTTGGCGATGCTCAGGTTGAAGACCTCGCCGAGCGTGAGCACGTTCGGCCTTCCGGAACCGTCCACGGACGTGACGAGCGCTGCCGGTGACGGGCTCACTGGCCTGAAGGGCCTGACCATTCTCTTCGCCACCGCGGTCTCCTCCGGCCCGCCCCGGCGTGCGGGGGGGGCGGGCCGGCTCGAGCGTATGCGCCTGGTCGCGCGGCGCAAGCTCCTCTGCGCAAGCTTGAGCGCCTGGAGGGTTTCTGGTAGACGAACCCCCGGCATTTCGTGTTCGGCGGTCTCGAGGCGCAACGGAGGTGAATCATGACCGCACGGTGCGGACGTCGCGCGGCAGGGTCCCGCGGAGGGGCGAGCCGCCCCTGGCGAGGCTCGTGGATATGGGACGGAGCCTACGACCTGCGGAACTCCTACGTCTGCTTCCGCAAGGCGTTCGAGCTCCCGGAGGAGCCGGAGCGAGCTCTCGTCCGCATCTCTGCGGACTCGCGGTACAAGCTCTGGGTGAACGGGGTCTTCGTCTGTCGCGGGCCGGCGAGGGGCTACCCCCATGCGCAGCCCTACGACGAGCTCGACATAGCCAGTCACCTGAGGCGGGGCAGGAACTGCATCGCCGCGCTCGCCCACAACTACGGCGTGAGCAACTTCCAGTACCTGCACAGGGGCGGAAAGGGTTTCCTGCTCGACGGGGAGGCAGAGCTGCCGTCGGGTGAGCGGGTCGAGCTCTCCACCGGCGCCGACTGGAAATGCCTGCGCGACGGCGCGCGGAGGCGCCGCGTGGCGAGGAGCTCCATCCAGACGGGTTACCAGGAGCACTTCGACGCCCGCGTCGAGCCCGCGGGTTGGCTCCTCCCGGAGTTCGACGACTCGACCTGGAAGGCCGCCTCGATCGAGGGGCCGGTGCCGACGATGCCCTGGTCGGCGATGGAGCCGCGCGGGATCCCGATGCTCCGCGAGGGGCCGCTCGAACTGCCCGCTGCGCTCCTCCACGAGCGCGAGGGCGAGTGCGCCCCGTTCTGGCGGGAGGCCGAGAACGTGTACGAGCTCACCTGCATGGAGAAGCGCCTCGCCCCCGGCGGCGCTCACGTGACGGCCGCGAGCCCGTCGGGACCCTATCGCGTGGAGGGCGCGCCGCAGGGCCGCTTCAGGGCGTTCGTCCTCGACATGGGTCGCGAAACGGCCGGCTTCCCGTTCATCGAGGTCGAGGGCGCCTCGGGGGGCGAGTGCATCGACCTGGCCTTCATGGAGTATCTCGTCGGGGGCGAGTTCCCGAGCCAGCCAGACCCCTGGTGCAAGACGAGCATGTCGGACAGGTACATCTGCCGCTCCGCCCCTGGCGGGACGCAGTCCCACGAGTTCTTCAACCTGCGCGCCGGGAGGTACGTGCTCGTCGTGGTGCGCGACTGCCCGAGGCCCGTGTCCGTCAGGTTCGGCATGAAGGCCGCGGGCTACCCGTTCGAGGAGCGTGGCGCGTTCGAGTGCTCGGACGAAACCCTGAACCGCATATGGAAGCTCGGGGCGCGCACGCAGCAGCTCTGCGCGTTCGACGCGCACGTCGATTGCCCCTGGCGCGAGCAGGCCCAGTGGTGGGGCGATGCGCGGGTGCAGGGTCTGGTGACGTTCCACGCCTTCGGCGACCTGCGCCTCCTCAGGCGCGGCATCCACCAGGGCGCGCAGAGCAGGACCTTCGAGGGGCTGCTCTGGGGCGTCTTCCCCACCGACTGGCCCTACGGGATACTCCCGGACTACAGCCTGGCCTGGATCCTCTCGCTCCACGACTACGCCCTCTGCACGGGCGACACGGGCTTCGTCCGCGAAAACCTGGAGGTCGTCGACGGGATCCTCGCCTTCTACCGTGCGAAGGCAGTCCACGGCGTCGCGCCCGGGAAGATGCCAGGGCGCTGGGTGTTCCTCGACTGGGCGCCGCTCGACCGAGAGGGGCTCTCGGCGACGCACACGCTGCTCTGGCTCTGGGCGACGCAGGCGGCATCGAGGGCCTGCTCGTGGGCGCTCGCGCGGGCCGAGGCGGCCCGGTACGCCCGCGAGGCGCGCAGGATCGCCGCGGACGCGCGGCGCGTCTTCTACGACCCCTCGGCGCGGGTCGTGCGGGAGTCTGCGGACCTGCGGACGCTCGACCGCTCCGCACAGGTGAGCAATCACGCGAACGCGCTCGCAGTCCTGACGGATCTCGTCCCCGGGTCGTCGGGGGACGTGCTCGCGAACGCCGTCCTGCCTAGCCTGCGCGAGGAGAAGAGCGACGCGGTGCTCGCGTCGTCGTACTTCATGGCCTACGTGGTCGAGGCCCTGTTCAAGGCCGGGATGGCCGACGAGGCCGTCGCCGCCATCCGGCGCTGGTGGGGGAAGTACCTCGCCGACGGCGCGACGAGCCTGTACGAGGGCTGGCCCTCGGAGGCGCAGGCGCACTCGAGCCGCTGCCACGCCTGGTCCGGCTCGCCGACCTATCTCCTGCCGCAGTGGCTACTCGGCGTGAGGGCCCTCGCACCGGGCGCGTCGAGGCTTGAGGTCGCGCCGCGCCTCACGGCGGGGATCGCCTGGGCGCGCGGGAAGGTCCCGACGGGCGCGGGAGAGATCGAGGTCTCCTGGTCGCGCGAGGGGAAGAAGGCCGAACTCCGGGTCTCGCTGCCGAAGGGCGCGAAGGCGGATCTCAGGCTCGGGAAAAAGACGAAGGCGGCGTCGGGCGGCCGGCACGTCCTGGGCGCGGAGGTCTGAAGCGCCGAGCGCGATGCCGGGCGCGGGATCGCCGCGGCGGTTCCGAGGGGCGGGGGAGCTCGGTTCCCGCATGGTGCGATCGCCTTCGGCATTTCCGGGGACATGATACTGTTCCCTTGGCTTCGGCGCACATGGGCCGACAAGCGTGACATAGCGCGCATCACGAAAGCGTAATTCCAACGCGGCAACCGCCGAGCGAAGAGGCTCGTGTGCGATAGAGGCGCTTCCGCTGAGCTAAATATCATGCCCCCCCGGAAGGCCCGCCGAGCCCCTGGAGCGCATGCTCACCGAATGGTTCGATGAAAACTGGGGATGACTCAACGCTCTTTCCACTTGCGCGGCGGGGCCGGTCGCGCTATTCATACGCCTGCGCTCGGCGCGTCGGCGAGTCGCCGCGCGGCGCAGCCTCGAAAGGAAACGGACGTGTCCAAGGTATGCGAACTGTGCGGCAAGCGACCCGTCGCCGGCCGCAGGTACTCGCGCAGGGGCCTGGCCAAGTACAAGGGCGGCGTCGGACGCAAGATCACCGGGATCACCAAGAGGAAGTTCACCCCTAACATCCAGAAGATCCGCATCAGGACCGAGGAGGGCTCCGTCCGGCGCATCCGGTTGTGTACTAAGTGCCTGAAGACCGGGCTGCGGGACGGCACGCTCCTCAAGGCGGTGCGCAAGCCGCGAACGCCGAGAAAGGTGGAGGTGCCGCCGGCAGCCGCACCCGCCCCGGGGCAGGCCCCCCAACAGCCGGAGCGCACCCCGTCCCCCGCCGACGGCGCGGCGAAGGAGACCTCTACCCGGCCGCAGGCGAAGGAATCGCAGGGACCCTCTGACGCCTAGCCGGCCGTACTCAGCGCCTGCCGGGGCCGTTCAGGGACCTGCGCAATACGACCTCTGAGGCGGGCTAGACTCCCGCTTCACGAGCACTCGCAGCTCGCGCGGTTCAAGAAGGCGCTCGCCAGGGCAGACCCAGGCAGCGAGTTTGGCGACGGCAGCGCCTCCGGGACGCTAGCCACCTGCGACCGTCGTCACTGTTTGTCGCCGTCTACGACCTCGAAATCAGCGTCTACGACCTTCCCCTTGCCAGACCCGGCCTCGGCCTTGGGCTTCGCGCGGGTGCCGCCCGACTCGCCGGACTGGCCCTGGGTCCCCGTCCCCTCGCGCGCCACGCGCTCGTATACGGCCTTGCCCATCTCCTGGGAGGCGTTCGTCACCTCCTCCATCGCGCGGCGGATCGCGGGTGCGCTGTCCCCGTTTCTCGCCTCCTTGAGGCTGTTGAGCGCAGACTCTATGCGGGCGCGCTCGGCGGAGCCGACCCTATCCCCGTACTCGCGCAGCGCCTTCTCGGTCGTGTAGATCAGATGGTCGGCTTGGTTCTTGAGATCGACGAGTTCGCGGCGCTTCTTGTCCTCGCTCTCGTGCTGCTGGGCCTCCTTGATCATCCTCTGGATCTCGGCCTCGCTCAGGCCACTCCCGGCCTTGATGACGATCGACTGCTCCTTGCCCGTCCCGCGGTCCTTCGCCGAGACGTGCAGGATTCCGTTCGCGTCGATGCTGAACTTGACCTCGATCTGCGGTACGCCCCGCGGGGCGGGGGGGATGCCCGTGAGCTGGAACCGCCCAAGCGTGCGGTTGTCCTTCGCCATCGGGCGCTCGCCCTGGAGGACGTGTATGTCCACGGCCGGCTGCGCGTCGGTGGCGGTGGAGAATATCTCGCTCTTCTCGCAGGGGATCGTCGTGTTCCGCGGGATGAGCGGCGTCATCACACCGCCCAGGGTCTCCACGCCCAGCGTGAGCGGCGTCACGTCGAGCAGCAGTATGTCCCGCACCTCGCCGCCTATCACGCCCGCCTGGATCGCGGCGCCTAGAGCCACGGCCTCGTCGGGGTTCACTGACCTGTTCGGCTCCTTGCCGAAGATGTCCTTCACCAAGGCCTGGATCCTGGGGATCCGGGTCGTGCCGCCGACGAGGACCACCTCGTCTATGTCCTCGGGCTTGAGCCCGGCGTCTTTGAGGGCCTGCATGCACGGCGCGCGGCTCCGTTCGATGATGCCCTCGATCAGCGACTCGAACTTCGCGCGCGTGATCTTCATCTGGAGATGCTTAGGCCCCGAGGCGTCGGCCGTGATGTAGGGCAGGTTGATCTCGGTCTGCATCGAGCTCGAAAGCTCGATCTTCGCCCGCTCCGCGGCCTCCTTGAGGCGCTGTAGGGCCATCCTGTCCTTGCGCAGGTCGATGCCCGTCTGCTTCTGGAACTCGTCGGCCACGTAGGTGATCAGGGCGCGATCTATGTCGTCGCCGCCCAGGTGGGTGTCACCGTTCGTCGAGAGGACTTCGATCACGCCCTCGCCGACGTCGAGGATCGATATATCGAACGTCCCGCCGCCGAAGTCGTACACGGCGATCCGCTGGTCCTTCTTCTTGTCGAGCCCGTAGGCCATCGCCGCTGCGGTGGGTTCGTTCAGGATGCGCTTCACCTCGAGCCCGGCGATACGACCGGCGTCCTTCGTGGCCTGACGCTGGGAGTCGTTGAAATACGCGGGGACGGTGATGACCGCTTCCTTGACCTCCTGCCCCAGGTAGTTCTCCGCCTGTTTCTTGATATACGATAGTATCTTCGCCGAAATCTCGGGGGGTGTATACTCCTTCCCCATCACGCTGACGCGCGCGAGCTCGTCAGGAGCTCCGACGACCTTGTAGGGGACGAGCCTCTCCTCCTCCTTGACCTCACTCCGCCTGAGCCCCATGAAACGCTTTATGGAGTAAATCGTGTTCTCGGGGTTCGTGATCGCCTGGTTCTTGGCCGCCTGTCCGACGATGCCTTGCGGGTCCTCCTCGGTGAAGGCGACGACCGATGGCGTGAGCCTCAGGCCCTTGTCGTTGGCCAACACCACGGGCTTGTCGCCCTCCATGACCGCGACTTTAGTGTTGGTCGTCCCCAGGTCTATCCCTATGATCTTGCCCATAGGCCACCTCCGCCCAGTATTGTACTACCCGCCCGGGGACAGCCCGTGCGGGTTCTTGCGGGCAGGCCGCAAGCCGCGTGCCCCCCGGCCCGAAATCTGCGTCTGCATGCAACATCTTGCAAATCCGCAAGTTAAACGCCGAGATCGCTACGACCTGTCACCATCGGGCCTGCTCGCAGGTCTTGGCCCGTCACCTTGACAGGCGGCCTTGTCATTATGACGCGGAACCTGAAGCGCCTCAGGAGGAGCCCGAGAGGATCGCCCCAAGCCTCGGAGCCTCCTCATCCGCGGCCCGGAGGACCGACTCCACGGCCTGGATGAACAGGGCCTCGTCCGCTCCGCCAGCGCAGGGGACATCGGCCCGCAGTACGACCTCGCCGTCCGTGGCATCCCGCGCGAACTGCACGCCGGACATCACGAAGTTGCGGTCGAGCATGTAGACCATGAGCTCCGCGAGCCTCGTGTGACCTGCCGGCGCCCGCGCGAGGCCCGCCGACTGCACGCGCACGTACGCGCCCCCGCCAGACTCGCATGCGGTCACGGCTACGACTATGGTTTGCAATAGCCGCTTCGTCTTGACCCAGAAGACCAGCCTCGGTACGCCCCCGCCGACCCGCCCGGAGTCGTCGGCTTCGGGTGCGGCCCTTTCGATCCGCGCGAGCCTGGGCGGGACGCCCCGCCGGACGAGAATCTCCCGCAGGTGCTCTAGCGTCGGCGGGCCGGGGGTTGCCGCAGGGGCGACGACACCAGTCGAGGTCTCGACCGGCGCGGAGACCTCGCCGCCCTCCTCGGCGAGGGCCGCCTGCACCGCGAAGGCGAACCCCATCGCGGCTGCGGCCTGCCATGAGAAGCTTCTCTTCCCGATCATGTGCGTTTTCTCCAGGCGGCCGATCTCGTCCGGGCTGACCGGCCATCCGGGCGGAATCGCCCGTGCCCCGGCGCTCTTCTGCCGCCCTTCTTTCTCGAGCCTGGCTGTGGGATGGACTCCAGTCAAGGAGCCAGCCGAGCGGCCTCGGCGAGCGCGCGCGGGGGCATGTGGCGACCAGGGACCCCCGGCGCCGGCCAGCTCCCGACGAGTCAGGCCTTGTAGATGAACCAGATGCCCATGCCGATGAGCAGAACCGCCGCTACCTTCTTGAGTATGTCCGCTGCTCTCTGCGCGTTCTTCGACTCGATGATGCCCTTCGCCGCCCCGACGGACGTCCCGGCGACGAGAAGGAGCGTGCAGTTGCCGAGGCCGTAGAAGATCAGGAGCCCCGCCCCGAAGGCGGCGCCCTTCATGGGGATGAGCGACAGGATGAGGAGGAGCGCCGGCCCCGTGCACGGCAGCGAGATGAGACCGTACAGGAATCCGAAGAGAAGCGCCCCGACGAACCCCGTCGCCCTGGGCAGCCTGTCCTGGGAGACGACTGCGGGCAGGCGTATGACGTCCAGGAAGAAGAGGCCCATCGCGATGCATATCGCGGCCACCACGTAGTTGAGCCAGACACCCTTGAGATAGGGCGCCACGCCCGCCATCGCCGTGAACAGGAGCGCGAGCTCGATGCAGAAACCGATTACGAAGACGAGGCTGAGGAGAAACGACCTCGGCAGCGACGCCTTCTTCTGCCCTCCCACGAATCCGATGATGAGCGGCACGGTCGCGAGCACGCAGGGGTTGAGTGCAGTGAGGAGCCCCCCCAGCCACGCGCCGACGAACGCCGGGATCCCGCCCGATTCGATGAGCCCCTCGATGGTGCTCAAGCAGTCCCCCCTACTCCGCGCGACCGCCGCCGGGCGTCCTTCGTCCCGCGGCAGAGCACGGCGCAGACGAGCGAGGGCTCCTCGGCCCTCATGCTACGTTCCGCTGCCCCGCCCGGGATGAACACGGCGCCCGGCGCACCGACGGTCTCGACCTGGTCGCCCTCGCGGAAGGTCACGCGGCCCGAGAGGACGACGAAGACGACGTCCTCCCGCATCCGGCACGGCGGGATCGCCGCCCCGGAAGCGAGCGCCACGCGCCTCACCTTCACCGCGCCCTCGTCGAGGAGCACGTCCACGACCTTGCCGTCGGCAGCGCCGGCCGGCGGCGCGAGATCGATGCGCTTCACATCGCCAGTCCTCTCCGACGGCGTCCCTAGCGGCACTCGCCGATCTTGCACGCCTTCTTGATCTGCCATCCGTCCTAAAGAAACAGGTCGTACGCAGCCTCAAGCGCCTGGATCATCTCGGCATACTTGTCTGCCAATGTGCCGGTTCCCGTTTGCTGGACGGCTTCCACGAACCCGTTCACGGCCGCAGAGAAGCGAGCGAGCGCCTGGTGCTTCTCGCCCTCGGTTCCGGTCCCTCCTGATGGGTTCTCCAGCGCCTCGTCGCGGAGGCGGCGAAGATCATCGGCAGCCTTCCTGAGACTTTCCGAATCTCCCGCTTCCACCTTCTCGAACAGCGGCTTGGCCGCCTTGCGGAAGGCGAAAAGCCTCTCGCTCGTGCGGCTCGAGTCGAGAAGTCCGACAAGCTTCACGAACGCGCCGCACCCCTTGCCGCACGCGGCCATCGCCCTGGCGGGCTCGCCGGCCTCGATGGCAGAAGCCATCTCGTCCATCGCCGCACCTATCGCGTCGATAGTCGGCCTCCACTCAGGCTGCGTCGCATGTCCTCCAGAACCATTCGCGAGGCCATTGAGGTATTCGTTCCACGCGTACCGTGCGCAACCGGTGCCGGCCGCCGCATCCCGCAGCAACTCGCCCTTGTTCGCGTCGGTCCGGCGGGGCCGCACGATCTTCAGGTACCGCCGCGTGGGCTCCGGCGCGGGCGCGTCAGGCTTCCACGCGACGATGTCCATGAGATTCTTGCATGCCGAGCGCAGTAGCCGGCGGACCTGGGCGATCTGCTCCGATTCACCCTTGGCGTCGCCGGCGACCGGAGGCGATGCGGACACTGTCGAGATGGCCCCGATGTCCGATCGGCCGGCGACGCCGCCGCACCCCCCCTGCATCAGCCCCACGGCCAAGCACATGACCTTGAGCAACAGCTCTTTCCTTTGCCCGTACATTCTGGACGTCTCCTTTCTCCTAGACACGCCGGCGGGCTCTCCTGCGAACCCCGCGGGGTCTACCTACCGCCCCTGATCATTCCGTGCCTCTCCATCTCGGCGAGCAGCTCCTCCCGCGACATGAATCCCTCGTGCCTGGCGAGCTCCTTGCCATCCGCGCCGAAGAAGATCTGGGTCGGGATGAGCCTGATGTTGTGTCTCCTGGCGAGGAACCCGTACTCGCCCGTGTCCAGGACGAGAACATGGGCCCGCCCCTTGAGCTCCGTCGCGAGGCCCTCGAGGATGGGCGCCATCATCTTGCAGGGGATGCACGTCCCGCGGCCGAAGTCGGCGAGCACGGGGAGGCCGCTCGCGAGCGCCCGGTCGAGGGGGTTTTGCGCGGCGGCGCGCTTCTGCTCCTCGACCCATTCGGCGTTGAGAACGATCCGCGCCTTCTCGCGCAGGCGGTCGATGAACTGCTGTATCGCCTGGCCCTCCTTCTCCTGCCTGACGTACGGCTCGAGCATGTCGCGCGCGCGCTCAAAGCTCGGCCGCCCGGGTATCTCATCCCTGTGGGCGTCGTAGAAGGCCCGGATGTCGGCCTCAGTGACCGTCACGCCGCCGGCGACATGCGTGCCGATCAGCGTGTCGATGAGCACGTGCTCCTCGTGCCCGGGGTGGGCGTCGTGGCCCGCGAGCGCCGAGCGGTACTCGTCGGTCCGGTCCACGCCGCGCTCGCGCGCCTCCTGAAGCAAGAGCTGCCTGACCACAAGCTCGTCGAGAAGCGCGACCCTGTCGCGCGAGTACTCGGCGCGGAGGTCGGGGGCAAGACCGGCCAAGGCCGCGTCCATGTCGCTCTCCGTGATCTCCTTGCCGTTGACCGTCGCTAGGACGCGTGACGGGGCCCTGGCCGGCTCTGGCCGGTCCGCCGACCCGGGGGTCGACGGCCGTGACCGCGTCGTGGCCGGCGGCTGGGGGGCCGGCGCGGCGACGGCCCCCGCACCGCTCGACGGTCCGGCCGTGGCCGAGGGGCCCGTCTCCGTCGAAGCGGACCCCAGGTCGAGGAGACGCGGGAGCCTGGCGGAAGGAGGGGCCGCCCCGGCAGGGCCTCCGTCCCCGCGCCTCAGGCCCTTGGCCGCGATAGCCACGACGACCAAGACGACTACCGCCGCAACCACCGCGACCTTCACGGCAACGCTCTTGTTCATTGCCGCCCCCTTTGCCCCCGCCCCGGCCAGCGATTCAGAACTCGTACTTCACGACAGTCTGGAGCACGTTGAAGTCGCTCCACGGCCCGCCGCTCCTGTCCGACTGCCTGACGTAGCCGATGCCCAGCGTCAGCCGCTCCGTGACCTTCCGGTGCAGGGTCACGAACAGCCTGTTGCGGTAGAACTCGTCCGCGCGGTCCCCCGAGAGGTCGACGCGCATCTCGTCGGCCAGCTCGAAGATGGTCCCTCCCGTGCGACATTCGAATGCCAGCTTCGGGCGGTGATAGTCCCACCCCGCCGGTGAGTTGACCCTGTAGAAGAAACGGTCGGCGACGTTCATCTTCCATCCGCAACCCAGCTCGCGCTCCCACGAGATTCCTGCGACGGCCGACCTTACGCCGGTCCACGCCCCCGCCGACTCGACAGCCTCGAAGTACGCCTGGAGGAGCCAGCCCAGGCCGTTCGGCGACCAGCGCGAATAGGTCACGTACTCGTCGTAGACGTAGTCGTCGGACATGTCGTCCTGCGCGTACATCTCCGCGAGAACCGACAAGCGCGAAGAATCGCTGAGCTTGTGCGTCGCCGCCCACGTGCTCCAGTACTGCCAGTCCTCTGCCGCGCGCGCGGTGCCTGCCAGCGACAGGAGGGAGAATGCGGCGGCACACAGCCAGCGAGCGAACACGGTACCGTCCTCTCTGCTGCATCTGCCCGGCGGACGCAGAGCGTTGCGAGCCATCACTCTGGACCGCCGCCGCCAAGCTCGCCCCGCTCAGCATCCTCGCCGCTCGCTCGCGCCGACGCGTCGTCGCCGTGAAGGTGCAACTGCGCGTCGCACCCAGCCTTCTCGGCCGCGTCGATCTGGGGCCTCACGCGCTCCCGGACGAACCTGAGCGCCCCGGCGGCGTCCCCGTCGAGGCAGATCTCCTCGACCTCGAGGATGTCCCGCATCTCGAGCGTCACCACGACGCGCGTTCTTCTCACGGTTTCCCGCCCCGCGCTACGCGAGCAGTTCGGCGCACTTCGCCGCGACCTTGCCGACGCTCGCGTCGTTCACGGGCGACTTGCCCTTCTCGAAGCCCAGGTCCGTGACGCGCACGTGCTTGTAGCGCAGGCCCACGCGCTCGAGCGTGTGCTTGACGCAGTCCACGGGGCAGCCGTCGAGGGCGAGGATGAGCGATGCCTGCCGCGCGTTGTCCAGGATCGACTTCACGTCCCCGCCAAGTCCGACCGTGCAGTACATGTTCCCCTTGCCTTCGCGCGTGAGCTTCCGCGCGGCCTGGTCGGCGATGGCGCCGACGTCCGCCGCCCCCGAGCAGGCGAAGACGAGCTTCGGCCCGCCGCCCGAGCACCCGCATCCCTTCGTCTCACCACACATTGCGACCTCCTTCATCTCTCAGCGCGTCTGTCTGCCCCGCGGCACGCCCGCGGCGCGGACTTAGCGCTTCTCCCCGATCCACTTCTTCACGTCGTCGAGGCTGGGGATCTTCCCCGAGACCTTGACGACGCCGTCAATCGCGAGCGCCGGAGTCATCATGACGCCGAAGTTCATGATCTGGTTGATGTCGGTGACCTTCTCGATCTCGGCCTGGACGCCGAGTTCCTTCACCGCCTTCTCGGCGACCTCCATCGTCTTTTTGCACTTCGGGCACCCGGTGCCCAGGATCTGGATCTTCATGTGCTCACTTCTCCCTTCTTCTCTCCGGCCGAAGCGTCGCCCATCGACGCTGCCAGCCTCTTGTAGACCGCCTTCGCCCGCGATCGAGGCATTGCCTTCTCTCGCAGGTACGTCACCATCTCGACGATGGGTTCCAGCATCGAGCCCGGGAACCCGAGCACTGCCTCGCCGGGGGCGAGGTCCGTCGCCTCGCGGCAGCCGTAGCAGCCGAGGCAGAAGTTCATGCGCTGTTGCAGATGTGGTATGACGGTGGCATCCACGCACGTCGCCTGAAGCACGGCCGTGCTGCCGGCGCGGCGGGCTCCGCCGGCGAGGTTGAGATCCGCCAGGAGGAGCCACATCAGCTTCTCCGGCTCGCCCTCCACCACAACGACGTCCGGCCGGGCGGGAGCGCGTTCGAGCGGAGAAAGCGCGAGGCGCTGCACCGATCCGGCCGGCAGCCGCGGCATGGCCTCGAACATCGCCCTGCCGGTCGCGGGATCCTTCACGATGCCGAACCCGACGAGCCCGTCGCCCGACATCAGGCCCGGCGGGAGCGGCTTCATGCCGAATGCGGCAGCCGCGGCAGGGCATGCGATCTCGCCTCCTTCGAGGACCACTTGCTCGCCCGAGCGTGCGCGCATCAGCGCCTGGCAGTAGCGATGCTTCTCGAGCTTCCGCCAGTCACGATACGGAGGCTCCACGCGCGCACCCTTGTCGAGGTAGACAGCGACCGGATGCGTATCGAGATCGAGAGCGTTTTTCAACAGAAGGCAGCCGGCATCGATAGTGTCACTCATCAGCGTATGCCTCGGTTCCCGTGCCCGACACCCCCTGGCCGCATGTCAGTCACAACGCCTGCTCCGTCCCGAGCGCCCTGCATATGTCCACGAGCGCGTCCTTCAACTCTCCGAACGGCCCCGCGAAAACGGGAATGCACCTGGAGGGCTGTACCTGCCCCATCCACACCTTCGCGGCGAACGCCAGGCATGAGGCCTCACCGCACGCGCGGCAGTTGGTCTTCGGCAGGCGCTTGTAGATCTCGAGCGCCGGCGGTCGCTCGCGCGTCTCAAAGCTCGGCTTGATCTCCGTTCGCCGCGCCCACGTCTCGTTCGCCCGCCGGCGGATATCCTCGAGCACGCGCCAGGCGTCGACGATACCGTCCGCCCTGGCGACCGTGATCCTGTTCGGATAGAGGGCGACCATCCGGTAGCCGTCGAGGAACGTGAAGTTGGGGCCGTGGGGGTTGTAGCTCGCCATCGTCATCTCGGCGTTCATGTACGGGAAGACCGGCGCGAGGTCGCCGGCGACGTGGGCGGTGACGCGGATCTTAGTCCTGGCCGCGACGCACGGCGCGAGGACCATGACCGCGCACGATTCGAAGACGGGTTCGTCGAACTCGCGCGGGGGCTCCTGCGGCACGCGACACTCCTCCTCGTGCCAGTCGACCCAGCCGCTCGCGACGAACTCGGCGGCGCCGAGCGACGCGAGCTTCATCCGCGCCTCGTCGTCGACGATGACGGCTCCCGCGCCGACCCGCGCGTACCCGGGCGCCGCCGGGATCGCCTCGTGAGGCAGACCGAGCGCGCGAAGGCTCGCGACGGCCTTCTCGAACTCGCTCGCGGCGGGGAATGTGGTGACCACGCGCGACATCAGCCCCCGGTCCTCTCTGGCGTGCCGGCCGCCGCCGGATTCGCGGCGGGCCCCGCGCGCTTCCCGGCGAAGACGGCGTACATCGCCGGCAAGACGAACAGCACGACCACGATCTCGAACAGGAGCCCGCCGATCGCGGCCGCGGCCATAGGCTGGAGCAGGTCGCCGCCCTCCCCCAGGTTGAGCGCCAGCGGAACGAACCCGGCGATGGTGCTCATCGTCGTCATGAGCATCGGGCGGAACCGGAGCCTGGCCGCCCCGAGTACGGCCTGGAGGGGACCCTTCCGCTCGCGCATGCGCAACTCCTCGGCGAATGACAGGAGCACCACGCCGTCGTTGACCGTCCCCGACACCACGAGCAGCACGCCGATCACCACGGTCGCGCCAATGGACATGCCGGTCACGAACAGACCGCAGACCATGCCGACCAGGCAGACAGGCACGCAGGCGAGCATGATGAAGGGCAGGCGAAGGCTCTCGAACTGCACGGCCAGCACGACGAAGGCGAAGAACACGGCGAAGCCGAGGACGAGCCCCGCGGTGCGCATCATCTCCGCCATCATCTGGGCCTGGCCGCCCATCTCGACGTGCACGCCCGAAGGAACGTCGAGCGCGCGCACCGCGGCCTCGGCGCGGCGGACTGCCTCGCCCACGCTGATGCCGGCGGCGTCGGCGCGCACGATCACCTCTGTGGCCTGGTCCTCCCGGACGATCTCCACGGGGCCCACGGCCCTGCGCACCTCGGCTACGTCGCGCAGGTAGAACTGTTTGCCCGCCGCATTCTCCAGGACGAGCCCCTCCAGGTCGCCCTTGCCGGCCAGCCGCGTCTCCGGCACCATGACCCGGATGCTGTAGTACTCCGAGCCCTCCCGGTACTGCGTGGCGACGGTGCCGTTGACGAGCGAGCGCAGGGTCTCAGCGATCTGCCGCACGGAAATGCCGTGGGCGGATGCGCGCGCCCGGTCGATGTGGATGCGATACTCGGGCTTCGTCATGTCCATGGAGATGTTGACGCCCGTCAGGCCGTCGGTCTGCCTGAGCTCCGCTGCCGCGCGCTGCGCGAAGGCGAACACGGAGGCGAGTTCGGTGCCCTTGACCTTCACCTCGACCTGCTGCTCGCCGATCTGGCGGATGCCCTTGATCTTCATGTGCATGACGGGAATCTTGGCCCCCGGCGCCGGGATCGAGCCCACGATGGGGCGCAACTTCTGGATGAACTGGTCCGTGCTCACGCTGCGCCTGGCGCGGGGGACGAGCTGGATGTCCACCTCGCCCTCGTGCGCGATTTCGTAGGTGTAGAGCCCCCAGATCTTGCCTCCGGCCAGCGTGAAGTAGCTCTCGATGAGCGGGTCGCCAGCGATCCGCCGCTCGATCTCGGCGAGTATCTCGTTCACGCGCTCGACCGAGGTGCCCGCGGGCATCTTGACCTTCACCATCACGCGGCCGTCGTCGAGCTGCGGCAGGAACTCAGAGCCCGTCCGCGCGGCGAGCACGCCTCCCGCCACCAGGACCGCCAGCGCACATACGAGCACGAGCCAGCGGACTTTGAGAACGCGCGCGAGCACCCAGCCGTACGCCGCAGCGAGCGCCTCGTTCACCGCGTTCAGGAGGCGGCTCATGCCGCCCTTCCCCTCACCCGATCCGCGCAGAATCCTGTCGGTCACCAGCGGGGTGATCGTCCACGCCACAAAGAGCGACAGCACCACGACGCCGGCTACGACCATCACCAGTTCCTTGAAGAGCAGCGTCATGAGCCCCGGCACCATGAGGAACGGCAGCACCAGGGCCAGGAAAGAGAGCGTCGCCGCGAGGATCGGTGTGCCTACCTCCTGCAGGCCTCGAAGCGCGTAGTCCGGGGCGCCTTCTCGTCTCAGGCGCGTGATGTTCTCGACCGCCACAATGGAGTTGTCGATCACTACGCCCATGGCTACTACCAGGCCGCCGAGCGAGAACACATTGAGCGAGAACCCGGCCAGGCCCATGACCGCGAAGTTGGCGACGAGCGTCAGCGGCAGCGCCACGAGCATGACCACGATCTGACGCCACTCGCCCAGGAACAGGTACGTGACGAGGACGACGAGGATGGCGGCCGCGAGGAGCGAATCGCGGACGCTGCTGATGGCCGCCATCACGTAGTCGCCCTGGTTCTCTATCACCCCGAATTCGATGTCCTGCGGGACCTCGCGGCGGAGCTCGTCGATGCGGGCCTTGACGCGCCGCGCCACCTCCACCGTGTTCGCCTCCGCCTGCTTGAGCACACTGAGAAGCACGCAGCTTCGTCCGTTGAACCGCGTCACCACGCGGACCTCTTCGTGCGAGTCCTCGACTGTCGCCACGTCCCGGAGATAGACGAGGCGTTCGCCGTTGCGGGCGACGACGACGTTGCGGATCTCGTCGAGCGACTCGAACTCGCCCATGGTGCGCGCGATGATCTCGCGGGACGCCACCGTGATGCGCCCCGCGAACGTCTCGCGGTTTTCCTCGTAGAGAATTCGCGCGATGCGCGCGGGACTCAGGCCGTAGGCGAGCAGTCGCTCGTTGTCGAGGTGCACGCGGATCTCGCGCTTCAGACCGCCCACGATCTCGACGCCGGCGGTCCCCTCGACGGTGACAATGCGGTCCTGGAGCCAGTTGTCCGCCCAGTCGCGGAGCCAGACGAGGTCCCGCACGCCTGACGAGACCGCCACCTGCATGACCGGCAGCTGCGAGGGATCGGCCTTTATGATGACCGGCGGGTCCATGTCCGGCGGGAGCTGCCGCGCGACGCGGCCCATCGCGGCGGTGACGTCCTGGTAGGCCACATCGACATCCACCCCGTACCGGAAGTTGACCAGGAGCGTGTACATGCCCTCGATGCTGGATGACTCGAGGTAGTCGAGGTTGTCGACCGTCGAGAGCACGCGCTCGATCGGGTCGGCGATGTTGGTTTCGATCTCCTCCGGCGTGGCGCCCCGCCACCAGATATGAATCTTGACCATCGGGTAGGTGATCTCCGGCAGGTAGTCCACGTCGAGCCGGGTCAAACTGAACAGCCCGATGACGAACACCGACAGGGCCAGCACGCCGGCGGCGATCGGGCGGCCGAGTGTCGCCTGTGTGATCTTCATCGGGCACCCGCCCCCGCCGCACCCGTGCTCCCGGCGCCCTTGCCCGCCGCGCCCTTCTCGCCCGCGCCCGCGCCCGGGAGGCGTACCTGCTCACCGTCCTTGAGGCCCTCGTTGCCCGCGACGACGACCTGCTCACCTGCCGCGACACCCGCCACGATCTGGACTCGCCCGCGCCCCTCGATGCCGGTCTTGACCTTGCGAAGCTGCGCCGCGCCGTCCTTGACGACGAAGAGAATGCTCTCGCCCTTTGCGTTGATCAGGACGGCACCCTCCGGCACCGTTATCGCGCCGCGAGCGACCTCCGTCGTGACGTCGATCCGCGCGAACATGCCGGGGACCAGCTTCACGTCGCCCGCGATCGCCGCTTCGACAGTGCGCGTCCGCGTCGCGCGGTCCAACTCCGGATAGACGCGGACGACCGTGCCCGCGAACTTCCTGTCGGCGTATGCGTCGATCGTGACGGCAAGCGCGGCACCCGTCTGTACGTGCGCGGAATGCGCCTCGGGGACGGCGAAGCGCAGCACCAGGCTCTCCGGATCGAACAACTCGACGAGCGTCGAGCGCGGCGCGACGTAGTCGCCTTCGGCGATCAGCACCCTTGAGACCACGCCGTTCCACGGCGCCTCGATATTGTAGTCGCCAACCTGCGTCTCCGCGGCCACGACCGCCGCGCGCGCCTTCTCGAGGTTCGCCTTGGCGATGTCCAATTGATCGCTGGCCACCGCGCCCCGCTCGACGAGCTGTTTGATCCGGTCGAACTCGCCGGCCTGCTTGCTCAATTCCTCGCGCGCCGCCGTGACGGCCGCGACCGCCGCGCCGCTGCGACCCACCTGGACGAGCATCTGGCCCTTCGTGACGAGGTCGCCCTCCCGCACCGAGCACTTGACGATCGGGCCCTCGGCCGGCGAGGCCATCCTGGCAACCTTGGTCGGCTCGACAGTGCCGGTCAGCTGGATCACGCGGGCCACGTCCTGCTGCGTGGCCGGCACCACCTTGACCAGCGGCGGTTTCTTCTGGGGCGTGGCCGCCGCATCGGGCGTCCCGCCGCCCTTGCGGTCACAGCCCGCCGACCACGCAACGACCGCAAGCACCATGGCGACAGAGATTGGACATGTCCTGCTCATCGTCCCTCCCCGACTGCAAGGCGGTACTGCTCGACCGCCGTATTGTGCTCGACTATCGCCTGCACGTTGCTGGTCTCGGCTTCAAGGAGTGCCCCCTGCGCGTCGAGGACATCCGTGATAGAGCCCTTGCCGAGCTCGTACTTCTCCCGCTCGATCCGCAGGGACTCGCGAGCCTGCTCGATGGACTTTTCCGTCGCGCGGACGCGCTTGAGGCTCGACGCGAGGTTCAGCACCGCGGTCTGGACTTCGAGACGGATCCGGAGCTCGAGTTCCCGCAGCCGCTCCTCGGCGACCCGGAGATCAGCCTGCTCACGCCGCAGCGTTGCCCGGGCTCGACCGCCGTCGGCGATGGGCACGCTGAAGGACAACCCCAGGCTGCCGATGTCCTCCGAGGCGCTTGCGCCCGTCTGCTCCGTCACGTCGCCCACGGCCCACCGGCCGCCGTACGAACCTACCAGGGAGAGCGTCGGCAGGCGCCGCGCCGCCTCCACGGCCACGCGCTTCCGCTGCGCTTCGACCTCGGCCCGTGCGGCCAGGTAATCGTCGCGCCGCGCGAGCGCGCGTTCCACTGGCATTTCCTCGGGCTCGAACGGGTCGAGCGCCAGGTCGCCGGACACGTCGACAGGCGAGTCCGACGACAGCCCCATCAGCGTGGAGAGCACCTGGCGCTGGATCGCCAGCGAATTTCTGGCGCCCAGCAGTCGCTGATCGATGTCGGCAAGCCGCACCTCGGTCCGCAGGAGGTCCACCCGCGTAGCCTTCTGGGCCGCCATGAGTTCGCCCACGCGCTTGCGGTGTTCCTCCAGGGTCGTGCGCGAGAACTCCAGTGATGCGATCACGCGGCGCTGGCCCTGGATCGAGTAGAACGCGCTCGAGACGTTGAATACGACTTCTCCGCGCGCGCGGGCGAGCCGCTTCGCTGCGGCCAGCCGCAGCAGTTCCGACGCCCGCATCTCGTTGACGATCCGGCCGCCGGTGTAGATCGGCATGCTGATGACGAGGTCGGCCGCGAGGATGTCCGAGCTCCAGACACCGACTCCCCCCGGCTCCGTCGCGGGGATGAGCCGCTGGTCGTCCACGTGGTGATGATAGCTGGCGGCGAAGTCCACGGAGGGCCAGCGTGCCGCGGCAACGACCTCGCATTGTGCCGCCGCGCCCTCGGCACGCCAGTGGTACTGCCCGATCCGCGGGCTGCGCTCGAGGGCGATCTCGATGCACTGCTCCAGGGTCAGCGGTCCGGAGATCGTCGGTGCGAGGTCGGGCAACGGCCGCATCGTTTCACGTTCGAGGCCGGCACCGAATGCGTCGCGCCCCCCGACCACGGCACCACAACCCGCGAGGATCGCAAGAGACGCCGCTGCCATCACTATTCGACTGCCCCGCATGATCATCCCCAGATCGCTCCGAAGAGCATCCCCACGACCGTCGACAACCCGACGACCAGCCCGACGTAGACGGCCGTCTTCTTCGTGCCCATGATGCTCCTGATGACGAGCATGTTAGGGAGCGAGAGCGCCGGCCCCGCCAATAGCAGCGCCAGGGCAGGGCCCTTGCCCATCCCGGAGTTGAGGAGCCCCTGCAAGATCGGCACCTCGGTGAGCGTCGCGAAGTACATGAGCGCGCCGGCGACCGATGCGAACAGGTTCGCGCCGAGCGAGTTGCCGCCGACGGACCTCGCCACCCACTCCTTGGGTACGAGACCCTGGCCGCCCTCGTGGGTCCCGAGCAGGAGCCCCGCCACGAGGACGCCGCCCACGAGGAGCGGCAGGATCTGTTTGGCGAACCCCCAGGTCGAGCCGAGCCATTCTTCCGTCTCGGGGCCCGAGGTGTTCGCGACGACGCCCAACCCGACGATCCCGGCGGCGAACGGGACGAGCGGATAGAGCGGGTGGCTGAGCCCGGTAACGAGCGGCAGCACCGCGAGCGCGCCCGCCGGGAGCGCCGCGAGGACCATCGCCCACCACTTCACGCCGAACCAGGCGACGAGGATCGCCGCGAGCGCGGCCGCAAAGACGGCCGTGACGATCCACTTCGCGGTCCAGATCGCGTACCACGCGCCCTGAGCCGCGTCGGGCCTGCCCCAGTTGGCAAAGACGAGGATCCCGACCATCGAGGCGAAGTAGAGCGCGTTCTTCCAGAGCGGCCGCGCGACGGCCTGCGCGGGCACCTCCATCGCGGCGGCGGCCTTCTGTTCTTCCTCCTTGCGGAAGATGAGCGCCATGAGGAGGCCGATCAAGACGCTGAAACTCACCGCGCCTACCGCTCGCGCGACGCCGAGCTCGAGCCCCAGCACGCGCGCGGTGAGGACTATCGCCAGCACGTTGATCGCTGGCCCCGAGTACAGGAACGCGCTCGCCGGCCCCAGGCCCGCCCCGCGCCGCCAGATCCCGGCGAAGAGCGGCAGCACCGTGCACGAGCAGACCGCGAGGATCGTCCCAGAGACCGCTGCGACGCCGTAGGCGAGGGGCCTCTTGGCCTTCGGCCCCAGGTACTTCATGACCCCTGCCTGCGAGACGAAGACCGAGATCGCCCCGGCGATGAAAAACGCCGGGACGAGGCACAGGATCACGTGTTCGCGCGCGTACCACTTCACGAGCGCGAGCGCCTCGAGCACCGCGCCGCGGAACCGCTCGCTCTCCGTCGGGAGCCAGAAGCACACGACGAACGTGCCGACGATGAGGAGAAGCTTCTTCCACTCGTCCCTGAGATTCAAGGCGCGCCCCGCTATCTATAGCGCTTCCGCTATAAAAGACGCCACACAAAAACACACCTTCAACTTCTCGCCATCGCCTCCCCGCCGGAGGCCTTCCGAATCGCCCTGGTGATGCAGGGCATCGCGTCCAGGACGCACGGCAGCGCGAGCCTGTAGATCATCTTCACGCCCTCCCTGCGCCGGTCGAGTATCCGCGCCCTGAGCAGCACGTCGAGGTGTCGCGATACCGTCGCCTGCGAGTTGCCGAACTCCGCGACGATCTCGCAGACGCAGCGTTCTCCCTCGGCGAGCATCTCGACGATCCTCAGGCGCGTGGGATGCCCTAGGGCCTTGAAGATGCGGGCCTTCGCCCCTGCGACGGCCCGCGCCGACATCGGGGACCGCTTCATAGCCGACATGCTATCGATCGCCCGGAGGATTGTCAAGTGCGCTGTCCGGATTCACGAGCGCGGCGCGTGCGCGCGGCGGGCGCTGTCTCCTCGCCTGCGATGCCTGGGGCGCGACCTGATCGCGGATCCGCCCTTGACAAACGACGAGCAGACATTAGTCTATACGTAGGCACTAAAATGGATGCGGATCATCGCGAGCTTCTCGTCCGGGCGATGCAGGCGCTCTCGGCGCCCGCGAGGCTCAGGATCGTCGAGCTCCTGAGGGGCCGCGCGCTCTGCGTGAACGCGCTCACCGCCCGGCTCGGGATCACGCAGGGCGCGGTCTCTCAGCACCTGCGCGTCTTGCGGGAGGCGGGGTTCGTCGTCGCCGAGAAGCACGGCTACTTCGTTCACTACACGCTCGACGAAGCGAGACTGGCAGAGGTCCGGGACGCGCTCGGCGCCTTCCTTTCGGGAGGCCGGGGCGTGCCCAGTGCGGCGAAGGGAGCAGGACCATGTGCGAGGCGAAGAAGTGTTGCGAGAAGCCGAAGGAGCTGAAAGGCGACCCGGCGAAGTGCTCGCCGGAGCAGATCAGGAAATGCCACGGCGACGCGAAGCGGCACCCGTGCGTCGGCCGGAACCGCAAGTAGCGCGGGCCTCCGCCTCTGACTGCGGCCCACCGAACGAGCTCGGCGATGACTCGCGACGGCATCCGATGTGAGGTCGTGGGCGCGAAGACTGGAGGCTACGACGTCACCTGCCCGCACGGCGGCATTGCGCAGGGGTTTTTCTCGTGCGCCACGCCACGCCTGACGATGCCGAGCGCCTGAGCGTCGGCGGAGCCGCGATCGAGACCCGCGGGCTGAAGAAACGCTTCGGCGAGGTCATCGCCCTGGACGGCATCGACCTCGACGTGCGCCCGGGCGAGGTGTTCGGCTTTCTGGGGCCCAACGGGGCCGGCAAGACCACCACCATCAACATCCTCACCGGCCTGGCGCGGGCGGACGCGGGCGAGGTCCGCATCGCCGGGATCGACACGACGCGCCGACCGCGCGCGGCGCAGCACTTGTTCGGCGTGGTCCCCGACGAGAGCAATCTCTGGCCGGAGCTCACGGGCAGAGGCAACCTCGCGTTCTGCGGGGCGCTCTACGGCATGCGGCGGGCCGAGCGCGACACGCGCGCGGAGGAACTCCTCGGCGCCTTCGGTCTGGCGGACGCCGCGGACAGGCCCTTCGCCGGCTACTCGCGCGGCATGAAGCGCAAGCTCGCGATCGCCGCGGGGATCGTCCACCGGCCGGCGATCCTCTTCCTCGACGAGCCGACGACCGGGATCGACGTGGCGGCGGCCCGCGCGATCCGGGAACTCTTGCGGAGGCTCAACGCCTCGGGCACGACGATCTTCCTGACCACGCACTACATCGAGGAGGCCGAGCGGCTCTGCGACAGGATCGCCTTCGTCGTCTCGGGCCGGATCGTGCGCACCGGCCGAGTCGACGAGCTCATGGCCGAGGCGCAGGGCAGGCATTCGCTCGAACTCGCCCTGGACTCCGCCCCCGAGGGGCTCGCAGCCGAGGTGACGAAGGCGTTCCCCGCGCTCGCATGCGAAAGCGCCGGCCCGTCCGTCCTGCGCGTCACGTCTTCCGAGCCCGTGAAGATCGGCCCCCTGATCCGCTGGCTCGAAGAGCGCGGCGTGGAGGTCGGCGAGGCGCGGAAGCTCAGGCCGTCGCTCGAGGATGTCTTCGTCCACGTCACGGGCATCGAGGCGGAGGCCATGCGGAAGGAGCGCGAGAAGAAGGGGCCGGCGGCATGAAGACCTGGATCGCCTTCTCGAGCATCCTGCGCAAGGACATGGCGACGTACTACCTCAAGCCCCCGAACGTGAGCTGGGGAATAATCTTCCCCATCGCGTGGGCACTCGCGTTCTTCCTGAGGGCGGGCTCGCCCGTCGACCTGCGCCAGGTCCTGCCGGGGGTCATCGCGATCTCCGTGCTCTTCGGGACCACGTCCATGCTCGCGGTCACGGTCACCTTCGAGCGGAAGGGGCGGTCGTTCGAGCGGCTGCTGCTCGCGCCTATCTCGCTCGAGGTCCTCATGCTCGCGAAGACCTCGGGTGCGATCATCTTCGGCGTGGCAAATGCGTTCGTGCCCGTCGCCCTTGCCGCCGCGCTGGGAGATGTTGCCGGGATCGATTGGCGCAGGCTCGTCCCGTGCGTCATCCTCGTCGCGATGAGTTCGACGTTCCTGGGGCTCTTCGTCGCGGTCTCGGTGAGCGAGGTCTTCGAGGCGCAGACGTTTTCGAACTTCTTCAGGTTCCCGATGATCTTTCTCTGCGGCCTGTTCGTGCCGATCGAGCGGCTCCCCGGATGGCTCCGGCCGGTTTCGTACGCCCTGCCCCTCACCTACGGAGCCGACATCCTGCACGGTGCCGTGCGCGGCGCCGCGACGATGCCGGCGTGGCTCGACTTCGCGGCGCTCTCGGCCTTCGCGGTAGGGCTCTTCGCCTTCAGCCTCAGGAACGTGAAGCGGCGCTGGATCCTCTAGCGGAAGCGGAGAAAGGCGTCCGAGGGCGGCTCCGTCGAGTGCGACCTGTGCGCGCCGGCGCCTATTTCTCCTCGGCCGCGCCCTCGCCCGCGGCGGCCCTCGCACGCAGGAGGTCGGTGAGCCTGAAGCGGGTGCCCTTCTCGTTCTCGACGATGATCACGCTCTTCGTGGCGCTCACGAGCTTGACGCCCAGGCCGGGGAGCTCCTCGCCCTCCTTCACGGCGAGGTAGCGGCCGTCCTCCTTGACCATGAAAACGGTCCGGCCGTCGGAGCCGCCCACGGAGATCATCCCGACCGGGCGTACGGGGAGCTCGTAGGGCTTGGGCTTCTCGGCGGGCTTCTGCTCGACGGGCTTGGGCGCAGGCGGAGGGGTGGGTTGCGGCCTGGGCTCGGGCTTCCGCGTCTCGACAGGGGCACGCTCCTCGCGGACGACCGGCAGCGGCTTGCGCGCGGCCGCCGCGACGGCCCTCTCGGGCCCCCCGAAGGGGTTCGCCCTCGCGCCGGAGAGGAACTCGCCGAGCGGCGGCGGAGGTTCGAGGCTCACGGGGACGGGCTCGCCCGCCGCCTCGGCGACCCGGGGCGGGCCCCAGGCCCTGACTCTCGGCACCGACTGGAACGACAACCCGGCGGCGAGGAACCACGCGGCTCCGACCAGGAAGGCCGCCTTCTCGCGGTTGAGCCAGAGAGTCAGCGTATCAACCACCGCCCACCTCCGCGGGCCGCTCTCGCCTCCGGAAAACCTCATGTAGCGCTCCGCAGACCTCCGCCGCGGCGCCGCGGCGCTAGTATCCCAGCGGCCTCCCCGCCGGAGGTCCGGTCCCTGCGGGGCGGCTCTCGACCGGCCGCGCCGGCTGCCGGTCGGCCTCCGCGATGAAGCGCATGCCCGCGGCGGAGACCACCGCGTCGAGCTCCCCGTCATCGGCGGCCTGGACGCTCCCTGCGGCGTCCTTCGAACGCGGATCCCGGCCCCGCACCTGGAGCCCGCGGACCACCAGGAAGAACTCGCCGGGCCTCCTGACCGCGTGCAGGAACTTCATGAGCGGGTCGAGCCTCGTCTTCACGGCGATCTGCACCGGGTACTCGATGATGAAGGGCGTGTAGTCCTTCGCCCCGGTCTTGACGGGCTCCCCGGGCGAGATGCTCACTATCTCCGTCACGCGCGATTCCACGAGGAGCAGAACCAGCCTCCTCACGATCGAGAGTCTGTTCAGGTTCTCCTGGGCCTGCTTATTGTCGAGTATCCCGCCCTCGAGGATCTTGCGGAAGCCGAGGTAGTCGTCCGAGAGGCGAACGCGCGGCTCGGCCTTCTGGCACTCGATGTAGAGCTCGTCCCTGACCTGGGCGTGCTTCAGGGCGAAGTAGGCGCCCGGGTCCCTGGCGTAGGAGGCGGGGATCGAGGTCCAGTCCTGGAACGGGATCTCGACGCGCTTCTTGAGTTCCGCGAGCTCCCGCTCGAGCGCGTCGCTCGCCGCCCTCAGGGACTCGACGGCCTCCGCGACCTCGCAGGGGCCCCGCCTGGCCTGCTCGAGCTTCTCGCTCAGAGTACGGTAGACCTGGGCGTCCTGCTCTATCGCGCTCCCGACCGGCAGCGCTATCGTGAAGAGCGCGGCCAGGACCGCGAGGAGCGCGATCCCCGCCCCGGTCAGGAGTCTCCTGTTTTCCTCCCAGAGTCTCATGCCGATCTACCTCGGCCTCGCCACCTTCAGAGTTATCACGAACTCGGCCAGGTCCGGTCCGCCGGGGGCGTTGGCCCCGGCGTCGCGGAGGAGCACCTGCTTCACGTCCTCGAAGAGCGACTTCGCCTCGCCGAGGGATTTCTGGTAGGCCGTGACCTGTTCGTAGGCCTTGGCGAGGGAGACGTTGCTTCTGGAATACCCGTGCAGGTATATCAGCCGCTCGGATTGGAAGGTGGCTCCCTTGTCCGGCGCGTCCTTCGATTCCCCCAGGACTGCCGGGCGGTTCGTAGAGAGACTGACGAGCCGTATCGCCTCCGGCGTGCGCTTCTTGAGCTGCGAGAGCGCCCTGAGCAGGTCCTCGCCGCTCGACACGCGCTCGCGGAGGGCGTCCATGTCTGCCCGGAGCTGCGCGTAGCGCGCCCTGGCGACGTCGAGAGTCTTCCTCTCCGCCTCGTCCTCGGCGACCCGGGCCTTGGCGACCTCGAGGGCCCTCGCCACGACGGACCTCTCCCTGAATACCCCCGCGATCCAAAATACGAGCCCCGCGGCGAAGGCCACGGCCGCCGCCCTGAGGTAGACCTCGCGCCGGCGGAAGTCCCTCGCGGCCTTGGCTGCCGGCTGCCTGAGGTCGAGTCTCGCGGCGCCCCGCACCAGACGCGAGAGCGCCAGACCCGCCGGCACGGCGAAAAGGCTGTACCCTCCGCCGAGCGAGGCGAGCTCCTCCTTCGGGAGCCTCCCGAGGCTCACCCTGCGCAGGGGCTCGAGCGGCGCGACCTCGGCCCCGAGCCTCGCGCCGAGGAAATCGGCGAAGCCCTCCAGGCGCGCGCCTCCGCCGGAGAGGAGCACCCGGTCGATCTTCAGGTCCTTGAGCCGCGTCTGCGCCCGGGCGTAGAGGAGCGTCCCTTCGACCGCGCGCACGATGGCCACGGCCTCGCGCAAGAGGGCCTCGCTGACCGTCTTCGCCTCCTCTGTCGGCGCCCCGGCGGGATCGGCATAGAGCCTGGCCTTCGAGCGTTTGTAGTCCTCGGCGGCCGCATGGCTGAGCGAGAGAACCTCCGATATGGCCCTGGTGAACTGCCGCCCACCGCCCGGCTGGTGCCTGGCGAAGTACAGGCCCCCGCCGCGCGCGATCACGATGTTGAGCTCGTCCGCCCCGATGTCCAGGAGGAGGACGGTCTTTTCCTCGTCGCCCTCCGCCCCGTGCCCGTGGACGTATGCGGAGTAGAGGCCGAGGGCCGCCAGGTCGATATCCGGGTCCTCGGCCCCCGCGGCCAGGGCGAGCGACGCACGATCAGCGGCGACCGACTCCCTCGCCATCGCCAGGAGCACGGTCGATTGCCCCTCGACGTCCGGGGCGTCGAGGAGCCTGTAGTCGTAGGCGCAGGGCCCGGCCTGCGCGTCCTCGTTCGAGCGGCTCGCGGCCTCCGTGGCCTCGAACTTCATCAGGGCCGCGAGCCTCCAGGGTGGGATCGGCGGCACAGGCACGTAACGCAGCATCGTCCCGCGCCCGGAGATCGCCACGACGGTCTCCCGCATCGGCATGCGGCTGGACTCCGCCAGCCTCCGGATGCGCGGACGGAGCGCTGCGAACTTCTCGGGGCCGTCCTCCACGCGGCCGAGCTCCCCCAGCGGCTCGTAGGCGACCCTCACCAGCTCGGGGATACCGGGGCCCGGCGCGAGCGCGATCATCTTGATCGCGTCGTGCGCGATGTCGATACAAGTCACCACGCGGCTCAAGAGGTCCTCCGGTCGCGACCGACTCAGCGGCCGGGCGCGAAGAGCTCGCGCTCGAGTTCAGGCGCGAGCTCCGGTACCCATTCCTTGCGCTCCGGGGGTGCGCCGAAAGACCTCAGCCCGAAGCCGGAGTCGCCTCCCGGCTCCCCGGCGGGCCCTCCCGTCGCGTAGCGCCTCCCCGAGGGCGCGATGATCTGCGCCTGAACCGCGATGAGCAGGTTGCTCTGCCTGACCATGTCTTTCCGGTAGCGGAACAGAAGCCCCACGAGCGGGATGTCGCCCAGTATTGGTACACGCCTGTCTACGGACTCGCGGTAGTTCTTCAGGAGTCCGCCCAGGATCACGGTTTCCCCGTCCTCGACGACAAGGCGCGTCCTGAACTCGCGGGAGTCGATGACGGGACGTTGTACGGCCTGGGTTGTGAATGTGCCTGTGCCGCCGGTGCCGTTCTCGTCCTGGCCCGGGAAGATGATGGGGACGCTCTTAAAGTCCTCTATGTTGCCGACGACGTCGTCCACGCGCGCGTGGAGGTCGAGGACTATGTTCTTCATGTCCCGCCCGACCGAGGGCACGAACTCCATGAAGAACCCGACGTTCACCTCCTCGAACTGCGATGGGATCAGCGCCGAGACGTTCTGCACAGTCTGCCCGCCGGAGAGATAGCTGGTCCCCGTCGCCGGCTGGTACTGGCTCGCGTAGGAGAAGGACTTGGACACGTCTATCGTGGCGGGGGTGTTGTTCATCGCTATGACCTGCGGCGCCGAGAGGACCTTGGTCCGCTGCTTCTTCTCCAGGGCGTTGAGCGTCGCGATGATCTGCGAGGTGTTCGTCAGGTACTTCCCCATCCTGAACTGGAGACCGCTCGACGCCCCCCCCATTCCCGTCACGGAGACATCGGTCCCTTCGGGCGTCGTGCCGTCAATGAGTTTCCGGTTCGTCCACTCCAGGAAACTAGCGCTGGACAGGCCGAACTCCCTGAGGTCGTCGGCGAGCACCTCGGTGAACTTGGTCCTGACCAGGATCTGGATCGGCGGGGTGTCGAGCACGTCCAGGATCTCCTCGATCCGGTCGTGCATCTGCGGCGTGGTCATCACGAACAGGGTGTTCGTCTGGCGGTCGATCTGCCAGCTCGAGCCCTGGGGCCACTCGTCCTTCCACGTCTCGACCCAGCGCAGGACTGACTCCAGGTACGAGCCGCCCCCGGCCCCGGTCCCGCCGGCGGCCCCCGCGGCGCCGGCCGCCTGGGTTCCGGCCGCCCCGGTGAGCTGTCCGAGGGCGCGGCTCAAGGAGCTCGGGTCGAGCCCCGAGAGCTGCCTCGGCAGGCGCGAGGTGTCGACGGAACCGGCGGTCCGGCTCCTGACGCCCGTCGTCTGGAAGGCGCTCTCGCTCACGAGGCCCCTCGAGAGCGGGTAGCTCCTCGGCACGAGAGGCGGCTTCTCCGGCGTCGTGAGCCAGACCGCATTCTCGGTCACTGAGTAGGTTATGCCCTCGTAGTTGCGCTCGATGAACTCGAGGATCTCCTTGAGCGGGACGTTCTCGACGTGGAGCGTGAGCTTCTTGTCGGCCACCACGCTCTGCTCGGCTATGATGTCGACGCCGCTGATCTTGAAGAGCGTCTGGATCACGTAGTCGAGGTCGGCGTCTATGAAGTTCATCGAGACCCGCTGGTTGAGCTTCTCCTCCATCCTGCGCATCGCCTCGGAGCGCGGCATCTCCTCGCGGAGCGCCAGGCGCGGCCTGGGGAGCGGCTGCTTCTCCTCGGGGAAGCGGCTCTCGCGGTCGACCTCCGCCAGGGCCTCCTCGTCGAGGAAGAGGTCCTTCTCAAACTCCATCGCCAGGCGGTGGCCCTGGCGGGCGCGTTCGGCGGCGTACCTGAGCCTCTGGGCGGCGAGGCTCTCCGGCTCGATGGCGAGCGCGCGGTCGCAGGAGGCGATCGCCCCGGCGTAACGTCCCGAACGGAAGGCCCTCAGGGCCTCGAAGTAGTGGGCGCGGAACATCTCCTTGCGACTCTCGGCGAGGCGCTCGGCGGCGCGCCTGAGCTCCTCGGGACTTCGCTGGGCCTTGTGCGCCTGTGTGGGCCTCGCCGCGGATGGGACCGGCGGAGTCGCCGGCTGCTTCCCGGTCTCCGCCGGGGCCTTGGGCTGGGTCGCGGCGGGGCTCGGCTCCTTCGTCGGGGCCGCAGGTTGGCCTGATTGCTTCGCCGGGGCCGCTGGCTCCTGCGGGGTCTCCTCAGCCGACGCGCCGGCTGCGAGGGCGAGGAATGCCCACAGGGCCGCGAAGGTGGCGCCCCGCGCCGCGGCGAGGGCATTTCCCGAGCGCCTTTCTCGTGCCATCATCACGGCCTCCGATCCGCCCCATCGCGCGTCTGCGCACGGTCGCACGGAGTCACCATGCCATCACGACCTTCCCTGCGAACGCCTCCTGGGGAATAGGCCCGAGCCTGCGGCTGTCAGCTACGCGCGAGAAGCGCCTGTCGTTGAGCAGGAAAAGGGCATTTTCCGGAACGACCTCGGTCCTGGGCTCGAGTTCGTCCGACCTCTCGCCCGCCGGGGAGGCCGGCAGGACGAGCTCCGGTCCCCACGGCACCGGCTCGCCGTTCACCAGGACTTCTTCTCCGGGACCGCCCGCGCGGGGGCGGATCTCGACCTTGTCGCCCGGCAGCGCGGCCACACGGCCGAACCTCACCGAGACCCCGTCCGCGCCGCGCACAGCGTACGCGACCATCTCGCCTCTGGCGAGATCCCTCGCCCGTCGCGCTGCGCGGCACACGAGCACCCTGCCCCCGGGCGGAAGCGCCGGAGCCATCTGATCGTTCCAATCGGGCACCTTGACCGTCCCGTAGGTCCACATGAACCTGAGGACGAGCCCGGTCACGAGGAGCGCGATCCCCAGTCGCACCGCGAGACCTATCCTCGCCGGCGAGAACCAGCCGGCAGGCGCCGGCCTCGGGCCTGCCGACCCGGTGTCCAGCGCCGGGTTTCCGCTCGAAACCGCCATGCTCTTCATGCCGTCCCCGGCTCGCCTCCCGCCTCGCGGCCATACCAGTGTACAGGACGTCGCCCTCCGGAGCGCGCCTGGTACAACCGTTCTCCGGGGTTTATGAACACCTCTGTATCCCTAAAGTCACGCGGTCCTGAAACCAGGGAGGGCGTTCCCCGGCCCGCGTATCGTGAGTCGCTGCGCCAAAGACGTGGCGGCGCCCTGGGGCTTCGTGTAGCATTCCGCCGATCTGATACGGAGCGGACGATGCCGGAACCCGACACGAGCGGACGCGATGCGGTTCCCCCGGAGGGGATGCCCGAGCGGACGGCGCTCGCCTCGGGGCAGCGCCCGGGGCGGCTCGAGACCCTCTTCTACGACGCGTTCTACACACTGGCCCTGGGCCTGGGCTCGCCGCTCTTCGTCTACAAGATAGCCAGAGGCAAGTACCGCCAGGGCTGGGCGCACAAGCTGGGATTCGTCCCCACCAGACCCGCAGGAGACCGCATCTGGTTGCACGCGGTGTCGGTCGGCGAGGCCATCGCGGCGGGCATACTTGCGGAGCGCCTCCGGCGCGAAATGCCCAGTCTCGAGCTCGTCGCCAGCACGACGACTCCGACCGGCCAGGCCGTGGCGCGGAGGCTGTTCGGCGAAGGGAACGTGTTCTATTTCCCGCTCGACTTCTCCGGCTTCGCCGCCAGGGCGCTCGCGAGGACCGCGCCCTCGCTAGTGGTGCTCGTGGAGCTCGAGATATGGCCGAACCTAGTCGCCGCGGCCGCGCGCGCGGGCGTCCCGGTCGTCGTGGTGAACGGCAGGCTCTCGGAGAGATCCTTCAGGGGCTACTCGAGAATCGCCCCGATCCTCGGGCCCACCATGCGCCGCATCGCGGCGTTCGGCGTCCAGACCGAAGAATACGCCGAGCGTTTCCGCGCGCTCGGGGCGCCGCCCGGGCGGGTCACGGTCACCGGGAGCCTCAAGTACGACGGCGTCAAGACCGAGCCCGACCCCGCAGCCGCCGCGTGGGCGCGCGCGCAGCTCGGCTTGAAGGGTCCCGAGCGCGTCCTGATCGGCGGCAGCACGCACCGCACAGAGGAGCTGGCCTTGGCGCGCGCCTGGCGCGAACTGGGCGAGCGCACGGCCTGGAGGCTCGTCATCGCCCCGAGGCACCCCGAGCGCGTCCCGGAGGTCGAGGAGGAACTCGCACGCGAGGGCATCAGGACGGTCCGCCGCACGGCCCTGGGGCACGCCGGCGCGGGGGCGGAAAATGACAAGGCCGTCGTCATAGTAGACACCGTGGGTGAGCTCGGCAGGTTCTACCACGCCGCCGACCTCGTCTTCGTCGGAGGCAGCCTCATACCGCACGGGGGGCAGAACCCGATCGAGCCGGCCGGCATCGGGAAGGCCACGATCTTCGGGCCGCACATGTTCAACTTCGCGGAGACCGTCGAGCTCCTCCTGGCCGCTCGCGGGGCGCGCATGGTCGGTTCGAGGGAGGAGCTCGCGCGGGCGGTCTCGGAGCTCGCGTCGTCGGAGGCCGAGCGGGCGAGGCTAGGGGACTCGGCCAGGGAGGCGATCCGCTCCAAGCAGGGTGCGGCGGAGCAGAGCGTGCGGCTCATCCGAAATGTCCTTGCGGAACGCGCCCGGCGCAGCCAGAATCCCGCCTCCCCGTCGTGAAGATCAGCCGCCGCTGGCCGGACGTCAGGTCCTTCGGGAGTGTGCGGCCTGGAAGACCCGGCCACAGTCCGGGTCGGTCGGGGGCTCGGCCGGAACGACCAGGCGGAGAGGAAGGAGAGGACCACATGGGTAGGAAGTTCCTGTTCACATCGGAATCCGTGGCCGAGGGCCACCCGGACAAGATGGCCGACCAGATCTCCGACGCCGTCCTCGACGCGATACTCGCGCAGGACAGGAAGGCCAGGGTGGACGTCGAGACCCTGGTCAACACTGGCATGGCCATCCTCGCCGGGCAGGTCACCACGGAGTGCTACGTCAGTATCCCCGACATAGTCCGCGAGACGGTGCGCGAGATAGGCTATACGAAACCGGAGTACGGCTTCGAGTACCAGACCTGCGCCGTGATCACGTCCATAGACAAGCAGTCGCCGGACATAGCCCAGGGCGTGGACGAGCGCCCGGGCCACGAGCAGGGCGCCGGCGATCAGGGCATGATGTTCGGCTTCGCCACGAACGAGACCCCCGAGCTCATGCCGACGCCGATAATGCTGGCCCACAAGCTAGTGAGGCGGATGGCTGAGCTCAGGAAGTCGGGCGAGGTGCCCTGGATGAGGCCGGACGGGAAGAGCCAGGTCACAGTGGAGTACGTCGACGGCAAGGTGAAGAGGGTGCACACCGTGGTCATGTCCTCGCAGCACGACGGGGACGTGAACTACGAGACGATCCGCAAGACCCTGATCGAGAAGTGCGCGAAGGCGGTCATCCCGAGCAACCTCCTCGACTCGAACACCATCTACCACGTGAATCCGACGGGCAGGTTCGAGTACGGGGGGCCAGTGGCCGACTCGGGCCTCACGGGGCGCAAGATCATCGTGGACACCTACGGCGGCATGGGCCGCCACGGCGGCGGGTGCTTCTCCGGCAAGGACCCCTCGAAGGTGGACCGCTCGGCCGCGTACATGGCGCGGCACGTCGCCAAGAACATCGTGGCGGCGGGCCTGGCCGACAAGTGCGAGATCCAACTCGCCTACGCGATCGGAGTGGCCGAGCCCGTGAGCGTGATGGTCGACACCCTCGGCACGGGCAAGGTCGACGAGTCCAAGCTCGAGAAGGCCGTGCGCGACGTCTTCCCGCTCAAGCCCAAGCAGACCATCGAGTACCTGGACCTCCTGCGCCCGATCTACAAGAAGACGGCCGTCTATGGACACTTCGGGAGGACGGAGCCCGAGTTCACGTGGGAGCGGACCAACAAGGTCGACGAGCTGAGAAAGGCCGTGGGGAAGTAGGGGCGGCCGGCGGAGATGCCGTCCGGGGCAGCCCGCCCGGCGAGCCCAGAGGGAACAGGACCGATCATGGAGAGCGACATCCGCGACCCGAAGCTGGCCTCCGAGGGGCGTGGGAGGATCGAATGGGCCGGCATTGACATGCCGGTCCTCGCGGCGATCAGGGAGCGCTTCGCGAAGGAAAGGCCTCTCGACGGCATCCGCATGGCGGCCTGCCTCCACGTGACGGCGGAGACCGCCAACCTCGCCAGGACGCTCGTCGCCGGCGGGGCGAAGCTGAGGCTCTGCGCCTCGAACCCCCTCTCCACGCAGGACGATGTCGCCGCAGCCCTCGTGAAGGAGGGCATCCCGGTCTTCGCCATCAAGGGCGAGGACTCCAAGACGTACTACAAGCACATACGCTCGGCCCTCGGCCACGACCCCACGCTGACGATGGACGACGGCGCCGACCTGATCAACGTCATCCACACGGAGCGCACCGACCTCGCCCCCGGGATCGTGGCAAGCATGGAGGAGACGACGACGGGCGTCATCCGTCTCCGCGCCATGGCCGCCGACGGCGTCCTCCGCGTCCCGGTCGTGGCCGTGAACGACGCCTCGACCAAGCACCTGTTCGACAACCGCTACGGGACCGGCCAGTCCACGATCGACGGCATCCTCCGCGCGACGAACCTGCTCCTGGCGGGCAAGAAGTTCGTCGTCTGCGGGTACGGATGGTGCGGGCGGGGAGTCGCGGCACGCGCGCGAGGCATGGGCGCGCACGTGATCGTCACCGAAGTGAACCCGCTCAGGGCGCTCGAGGCCGCGATGGACGGCTTCGACGTCCGGCCGATCGCCGAGGCCGCGCGCGCAGGCGACATCTTCTGCACGCTCACCGGGGACAAGCACGTGATCCGCGCCGAGCACTTCAAGCTGATGAAGGACGGCGCCGTCGTCGCGAACTCCGGCCACTTCAACGTGGAGCTGGACCTGGAGGGCCTGCGGAAGCTCGCGAAGTCCGTCCGGAAGGGCGCGCGCCGGAACGTGGAGGAGTACGTCCTCGCGGGCGGCAAGCGCATCTACGTCCTCGCCGAGGGCAGGCTCGTGAACCTCGCCGCGGCGGAGGGGCACCCGCCCTGCGTGATGGACATGTCCTTCTCCGTGCAGGCCCTCACCAGCGAGTGGGCCGTCAGACAGTGGCGCAAGACCGGCGCTCGGATGGAGGTGGCCGTGCACGACGTCCCGCCCGAGATAGACGAGTTCGTCGCGGCGCTCAAGCTCGAGACGATGGGCATATCGATCGACACGCTCACCCCCGAGCAGAAGAAATACCTCGCGAGTTGGAACGCGGGGACCTAGCCCGCCGGGACGGTTCCCTGCCGCCCAGGGATGGCGACGTGGGTCTCCCGATAGGGCGCCCGATCTCCGGCACCGGGGCGGCTCGTGCAGGGAGAGGCCCTTGGAGATTTTGCCCGGCGCGCGCGCCGACTCCTTCGACCGGCCCGCGGAGATCTACCTCCTCAGCCACTTTCACGAAGACCACATGGCCGGGCTCGGGAAGGGCTGGTCGTCCGGGCCGCTATACGCCTCCAAGATCACGTGCAGGCTGCTCGCGGACCTCTCTCGCGTGGACCCGGCTTGCCTGAGGCCGCTCGGCGAGTGGGGCTCCGTCCGCGCGGGCAGGTGGACCGTCACGGCGCTCCCGGCGAACCACTGCCCCGGCTCGGTCATGTTCCACGTCGAGCGCGATGGCGTAGGGAGCGTCCTCTATACCGGAGACTTCCGCCTCGACGACGGCGTCAGGCGCGCGCTCGCGGGGCTCCCTCCTGTGGACACGGCCTATGTGGACTGCACCTACTCGGACCAGCGCTACAGCTTCCCGCCCCAGGAGGAGGCGGTGCGCCGCGTCGTGGAGATCGCCTCGCGCGCCGACCGCGGGCGCGAGGTGATGCTAGCCGTGTATACGATCGGGAAGAACAGGATCGTCGAGGCGGTCTCCAGGGCATGCGAAAGCCCCGTCTACATGCCCGAGCGGCTGCGGCGCGTCTACGAGCTGATCGGGATGGGGCGTTTCGTCACGGGTTCGCGCGAGTCGACTAGACTGCGCGGCTACGCGCGGGCGTATCTCGAAGAGCGTTTCCGCATGCTCCCTGCCTCGCGCAGGAGGAACAGCCTCGTCATCGTGCCAACCGGGTGGGCGCGCGACGAGCGCGAACTCGAGCAGCGCCGGTTCGGCGCGACGTTCCACTACGTGCCCTACTCCGAGCACTGCGACGCCGCTGAGACCGTCGAGGCGCTCTCGCTCATCCGCGCCGGGCGTGTCGTCCGGCTCTCCGGTCGACCTGCGCCCGGCCGGGCGGGGTAGCCGGCGCGCCCCCCAGCCAGATCTGCGCCACCGGGGCAGCCCGCTCAGGCCAGGGCGATCTTCTTCTCGGACGCCCAGAGGCCGTGGATGTTGCACAGGGCCAGGACGTGCAGCGTCCCCGCCTTGGACGTCCTGAAAGAGAACGCGACCTCGTGACTCGTGTAGAGGGGGCCCTTGTTCGCACCCTCGGCGGACTCCCCGTGCGCGTTGAACTCGAAGCGCCCGAGCTCGTAGGTGAACCTGTCGCCTTCGGGCGAGAAGAACGCCTTCACCCATCTGATGTGGTGCTCTGTCGTGTTCGGATGCGAGACCGCCTTGCCGAGCGTGACCTTCACCTGGACCGGCTCCCCGGGCTTGACCTTCTCGGGGCAGTCCACGACCGGCACGTGCTTCTCCTTCTGCCAGTCGGCCTTCTGGATCTTCTCGCAGAGACCGAGGCCGCAGCCGCACGAATCCATCTCCGACCTCCCCTTCTCCTGGGCCAGGCAGATCGCCGGCCCTCCTTCGACAATCACCCTCTCGTCCCGGCCGACCTCGCCGCGGGCCGGGGCGTCAGCTCCTGCCCCTCGCGAGCGCGCGCGCCACCTCGGTCACGTACTTCCCCTGGAAGCGCGCGATCGCGAGCTCGTTCGCGGAGGGCTGCCGCGACCCGTCGGCGCCCGTCACGGTCGAGGCGCCGTAGGGCGTGCCGCCGGAGACCTCGCCTGTCTCCATGAGTCGCTTCTCAAGATACGGCACGCCCACGACGATGAAGCCCAGGTGGAGCAGCGTCACGTGGAAGCTCGCGAGCGTCGTCTCCTGTCCGCCGTGCTGCGAACCCGTCGAGGTGAACACGCTCCCGACCTTGCCCACCAGGGCGTTCCTCGCCCAGAGCGCTCCCGTCTGGTCGAGGAAGTTGCGCATCTGGGCCGCCATCATGCCGAAGCGCGTGGGCGTCCCGAAGACGATGGCGTCCGCCCTGGCGAGATCGTCCACCTTGGCGACCGGCACGTGCGCGAACGCCTGCCGCGCGGACCAGGCCCCGCTCTTCTTGAGGATCTCCTCGGGCACGAGCTCGGGCACCTGGAGGAGCTCGGCCTCGGCCCCCTCGACTTCCCTCGCCCCCTCGGCCACGGCCTCGGCCAGGCGATACACGTGACCGTACATGCTGTAAAAGACGACCTGGACGCGCACGGGCTTTGCCATCTTGCTCACAACTCCCCCCTCTGGGCGAGATAGTCGTAGGCCGCGAGCGCCGCCTTCGCCCCCTCGCCCGCCGAGACGACGATCTGCTTGTAGGGCACGGTCGTCACGTCGCCCGCCCCGAAGAGCCCCTCGACCGACGTGCGGCAGTGGCAATCCACTATGAGTTCGCCCTTCTCGGATAGAGCCGCGAGGTCCCTCACGGGTTCGCTGTTCGGGACGCCTCCTATCTCCACGAAGACGCCGTCGGCGGCCAGCTCCTTCACCGAAAGCGTGGCGCGGTCGCGCACGGAGACCTTCTCGACCTTGCGCTGCCCTTCGATCCTCACGATCTCGTGGCTGGCGAGGAGCGTCGCGGAGGGGTGCCTGGCGACCGGCTCGAAGAGCACGCGGTCGGCCTGCCAGTTCGGGGCGATGTTCACGAGCGTGACCGCAGCGTCGAGCTTGAGCAGGTCCGCGGCCGCCGTGAGGGCCGAGTTGCCGCCGCCCGCGACGACGACCCTCTTCTTCCTGAAGAGCGGGGCGTCGCAGATCGCGCAGTAGGAGACCCCGCGGCCGGAGAGCTCCGCTTCGCCCGGCACGCCGAGCCTCCTGTAACGCTTGCCGGCGGCGAACACCACCGTCCTGGAGCGGTAGGTCCGGCCGCCCTCGAGGACCGACGCGAAAAGCTCGCCCTCCCGTCTCACGCTCGCGACCTTTTCGCCGAGCGCGTATGGAACGCCGAAGGCCTTCATGTGCTCCACGAACTTCGCGGCGAGCTCGCGCCCCGAGACCATCTGGAAGCCGATGTAGTTCTCGATACCAGCGGTGTCCGCCATCTGCCCGCCGAATTCGTCGGTGAGGAGCGCAAGCCCTAGGCCTTTGCGCGCCGCGTATATCGCGGCGGTCATCGCGGCCGGGCCGCCGCCGACGATCACCAGGTCGTAGACGACCCCTGCGTCGGGGGGCCTGGCGGACGCGCCGGACGCGAACGTGTCGAGTTCCGAGACCGTCATCCCGACTCCTCGTGCTTCTTCAATAATGCTCCTCGAGCGCCGCGGCGAGGGCCTTCCTGTCGAGAGACCTTCCGACCAGGGGACCGGGGCTCAGCGCCGCTATTCGATCCTCGAACGGCGGCCTGTCGTTCTCGTAGATCACGCCCACCGGGATCGTCTCGCCCCACTCCGACGCGAGCTCGAGCGCCGCGGCCCTGTCGTGCGGGTCGTGCGAGGGCGGGACCTCGCGGCAGCGCTCCCTGTACCACGCGAACGTGTTCACCTTGTTGAACGTCACGCAGGGCTGGAGGATGTCCACGAGGGCGAACCCCCTGCGAGAGAGCGCGCGCTCGATCACGCCCGCGAGGTGGTCGGGGAGACCCGCGAACGCCCGCGCCACGAACCCCGCGCGCATGGCGACCGCGAGCTCCACGGGATTCATGGGCTCGGAGGCGACCCCCCGCGGCTGCGCCTTCGTCACGAAGCCAGGCCCAGAGGTGGGGCTCGCCTGGCCCTTCGTGAGCCCGTACACCATGTTGTCGTGGACGAGGACCGTCAGGCCGATGTTCCGCCTGATCGCGGCGAGGATGTGGTTCCCGCCCTCGCCGTAGATGCACCCGTCGCCGCTCTCGACGATCACCCGCAGAGCGGGGTTGGCGAGCTTCGCGCCGGTCGCGGCCGGGATCGCCCTCCCGTGCAGGCCGTTGAAGAGGTTGCAGTTCAGGTAGTGCGGGGCCTTGGCCGCCTGGCCTATGCCGGAGACGAAGAGCACCTCGTGCGGCGCGATGCCGCTCCCGGCGAGCGCCCTCTTCACTGCCTTGAGGATGGCGAAGTTGCCGCAGCCGGGACACCAGGCCGTCTCGCGCTCTCCGTAGTCGGCGATCTCGACCATTCGCTGCGCCTCCCTCAGGACCGCGCCGCAGACCCCAGCTCGCGGAGGATGTACTCCGGGGTGATCGCCAGCCCGTCGTAGCGCAGGACGCGCCGGGCGATCTCGACGCCCGTCTCGCGACGGAGGAGCCTCGCGAACTGGCCCGTGGCGTTGCTCTCGACGCAGACGACCTCGCGCGCGCCGCGGAGCCGTTCGGCGAACTGCTCGGGCACCAGGGGCCAGACCTGCGCGAAGTGGAGCACGGCCGAGCGCGCGCCACGTTCCCGGAGGATGCGCGCCGCCTCGAGGGCGGAGCCCCTGGTCGAGCCCCACGCCACGAGGAGCACCTCCGGCCGCTCGTCGCCCGCGTACTCCGGAGGGACGCAGGCCTCCCGGAGGATCGCGCCCTTGGCGAGCCGCTTCTCCACCATCAGCTTCCTGAGCGAAAGATCCTCGGTGATGTGCCCGAACTCGTCGTGCTCGTCGGAGTCCGCGACGACGAGGTGCTTCGTCCTCCCGGGGAGGAGCCTCGGCGAGACCCCGCCCGGGACGAGCCTGTAGCGCCTGTAGGGCTCCTCGACGGGCACGTCCTCCCGCGGCGCGCCGACCGCCTCGAGCGACTCGACGTCGAGCGGCTCGATCGTCCTCATCGAATCGGCGATGAAGTGGTCGGTCAGGACGAACGCCGGACCCTGGGTCCTCTCGGCGAGCTCGAAGGCCTTCCTCGTCAGGTGAAAGCATTGCTCGATGGAGCCCGGTGCGAATACCGCGCGGGGAAACTCGCCGTGGCCCGCGTGGAGGACGAACTCGAGGTCCGCCTGCTCCGTGCGCGTCGGGAGACCCGTCGCCGGCGCGGGCCTCTGCCCGACCACCACGACGAGCGGCGTCTCGGTCATCGCGGCGAGGCTCACGCCCTCCACCATGAGCGCGAAGCCCCCGCCGGCCGTCGAGACCATGCTCGGGGCGCCGGCGAACGAAGCCCCTATCGCCATGTTCACGGCCGCGATCTCGTCCTCGGCCTGCTCCACGACGAGCCCGAGCTTCTCGGCGAGCGCGGCGAGCTTCTCCGCGATGGGGGTCGAGGGCGTCATCGGATAGAAACTGGCGAACCGCAGGCCCGCCGAGACCGCGCCGAAGGCCACCGCCTCGTTCCCGCTCAGGAGTAGCCGCCGCCCGGCCCGGGGCGCACCCTCGAGCGTGAGAGTTCTCGCGCCGCTCCGCGCGAACCAGTCGTAGGCCCTCCGGAGGACCTCCTCGTTCTGCCGGGCGACCTCCGCGTCCTTCCGGCCGAAGCGATCCTCCACTGCCTTGCGGACCACCTCGCGGTCGAGCGAAAGCGCCCCCGAGATCACGCCCAGCGCGGCGACGTTGGCCTGGCGCGCCGGGGCGAGCTCGCCGAAGGGGACGCCGAGCGCGCCGCTCGGCCTCCCCTCGAGCGCTCCGTCCGCGATCACGAGCGCCCCCGGCGAGAGCGCGCCCGAATGGAGCCGCAGCGTCTCCCCGTCGAGCGCGACGAGGAGGTCGGCGGACTCGCTCGGAGCGAGGACCTCGGCCGCCCCGGCCCGCACCGAGAAGGTGTTGTGGCCGCCCCGTATGCGCGACTCGTAGGTCTGCGAGGTGAGGACGGAGTAGCCGCTCCTCGCGAGCGACCCGGCCAGAAGCTCGCCGACAGTGACGAGCCCCTGCCCCGCCTCGCCGCCTACGAGCACGTTGACCTGGTTCGGCACCGCGCAGCGTCCTTCCGGTCAGGCGATCGGCTCGGCAGGCGACCTAGCCGCCCTCGAAGTTCCAGCGCTCCTCCTGCATGAACCAGTCGCCGGGGCGCTCGAGGTATTCCTTGGCGTTCTCGAGGAGCTGCCTGTGGAAGCGCTCCTGGCCGACCAGGGTCTCGCCCAGCCTGCGGAGCTCGTCGGAGTCACCCTTTTCGACCCAATCCGAATACGCCCTCACCGATTTCTCTTCTATTCCTATCGCGAAATCAATCGCGGCGATATCGTCGCGGAGCTTGTCGGCGAGCTCAGACGGGGAGACTCCGGCGAAGACCCGCTTCAGCCTCCCGAAGAGGGCTCGGTTCAGCCTCCCCGCTTGTTTCCCGTCCGTCGAGAGCGCCTCGAGCCATTCGAGGTGCCGCGACTCGTCGTCGGCGAGGGCGCGGAACATCTTCCCGACGGCAGGACTTCGCGCCCGGCGCGCGGCCTCGACATAGAAGTCGCGGCCCTCGATCTCGAGCGCCTTCGCCGCCGACACGGCCTCGCTGGTTCCTGTCATCCCACGCCTCCTTCTATCTCGTCGCTCCCCGGCCCGGGCGGGCCGCTCGACGCCGGCTCGACCCGGGCGGATCTCGCGACATCGCGGCGGCCAGTCTAGCGGACCGGCCTCGCGCCGTCCAACCGGTTGCGAACATCCCGAGGGTCCTTGAGTCCTCCCCCAGGAAACTGGGGCGCATGCGTCGGGCAGACGAACCACAGAACCAAGGGCTCGGACGAACGCCGAGGCGATGCTCGCGTTGCCTACTGCTGGACGCGCCAGGCCGCGGCGGCGCAGTGCCCTCCCGCTGCCCTCGACCTGCAGAGATACAGTCTGACCCTGTGCGCCGCACCGCCCCGGAGGGAAAAGTCGTGTGAAACAGGTGAGGTCCCGATGGGCGCTTCTCACCCCTACAGCCCGTGCACCGCTCCATGGGCCACTACCCCGCGCCGCTCAGCGGGACGGCCCGCGGCCGCGCGAGGCGAGGATCCGCAACGCGACCTCGAGAACCGCTCCCGCGAGCGCCGCCACGGCCAGGATCGAGGAGCCATCGAGCCAGTCCACCTGGCGGAGGCCCGAGAGCGCCTCCGCGAGCCCGGCGGGCTCGGCGAGGAGTCTCCCGCCCGAGGCCCGCGCGATCTCCGCGAGGGCCGCGAGGTCTCGGCCGGTCCTGAGCGTCTCCGGCTCGGGGGGGACCACGAGGGGCGCGCGCAGGAGCTCCCTCCGGCCGGCGGCCTCGAGAACGCGCACCGTGAGCGTCCGCTCCCCAGAGAGCTCCGCCGGCACGCTAGCCCTGTAGGTCCCGAGCGCGACCTGCTCCGCCCGCACGACGCGCGCCGACCGCTCCGGCGCCGCGGCGGACCTGAGCTCGACGATGAGTTCGAGCAGGTTCCTAGGGGCGCCCTGGGTGTCCCTCGCGGCGACTTCGATCAGGAGCCCTCCTGCGTCCCTCAGCGGGCGGAGCGCGAGCCCCGGATCGGGGGGCGGCGGCGAGATCTCCCTGAGTATCTGGGTGAGGAGCCGGAGCCTGCCGGGCCAGGACTCGAGCCCCCCCGCCCAGCTCCCGCCGAGCGAGGACGCGAATGCGGCCGAGCGCCCCGAGCCGGCCTCCGCGAACGCGAGCACGGGCTCCCCCGACCCCGCCGCGAGCACTGGACGCGCCGACGGCCTGAGCTCGGTCCTGTTCGCCGCGCCGAGCTCGGGGAGTTCACCCAGACCCTCTAGAACGCCGCCCGGGGAACCTGCGCGCACGCACACGACCGGCCCCGGGATCACGAACCGCCCCGCCGCGCGCGCGAGGGCCCGGCGCATCGCCTCCGAGAGCCGGGCGAAGCTCGTCTCGAACTCGGCGACGCCGCCGCCCTCCGAGGCGAGCTCCGCGAGGAGCTCCCTGTGCGCGGGGGCGGGGCTCGTCCCTATCGCGTGGAGGGAGAAGCCCGAGCGCCTGAACTCGCGGGCGAGCCCCACGAGCCTCTCGCGGGAGGTCTCGACCGTGGGCTCTCCGTCGGAGAGCATCACGGCCGAGCGGATCGCGGCTGGCCTCGCGCGGAGGATCGCGAGCGCCTCTCGCAGCGGGGCCTCGAGCGAGGTCTTGCCCTCGGCGCGGAGAGAGCGCAGGCGCTCGAGGAGCTCGTCCCTGCGGGAGGCCTGGAGGCCCGAGGCGAGCGTTTCGGCGACGTCCCTGAACGCCACGAGCGCGACCTCGTCCGAGCCGGCGAGCATCGGCAGGACGGCGGCCAGGGCGTCCCTGGCGTCTTCGAGCTTCGACCGGCCGGGCGAGCCCTGCTCGGCCATCGAGCCCGAGGCGTCCACCAGGAACGCGACGAGCGCCTTCTCCGAGGGGCTCGGCGTCACCTTCACGGGGAGCTTCGACGGGAGGACGTCCTCGTCCCGCCAGCCGCCTGCGCCGAAGGCGCGCGGCCCTCCGACGGCGAGCAGCCCCCCGCCGAGCGAGACATAATCCGCGAGCGCCCGCTCAGCGGCCGGCGAGAGCTCGGACCTCGGGACGTCCTCGAGCACTATCGCCGAGAAACCCGCGAGGGCGTCGGCGGAGACGGAGAGCTCCTCCGGTCGTGCGGACGCGAGCTCGAAGCGCTCCCCGGCCAAACCGAGTATCTGCGCGGCCGCCCCTCCCCCTGGGACCACTAGCACCCTGGGAGGCCCGCGGACGAGCACGGCGGCCGCCGCGCTGTCGTTCTCGGGGAAACCGTCGTCCAGGGCGCCCGCGCCGCCGGGGGCGCGGAGCTCGACCTCGTAGCGGACGATGCCGCGCGGCGGGGACGGGTCGCTGAACGCCACGGCCGTGCGGCTGCCGGGCGCGAGAGCGACGGTCGCGCGCCCGAGTTCCTCCGCGCCGGGACGCCTCAGTGCGACCGCCACGACCCGGGCCGGGACGCTCGCGGAGAGCAGGGCCGTGAGCGGCACGGGCCTGCCGGCCTCGATGGAAACGGGCGCGGCGACGCCCTCGACGCGGATGTCTTGCGGCTCCCGGTCCGGGGCGAGTGCGAAGATCGGCACGCCGGTCGCGCGGCACTCCAGGGCCGCGGCGACGGCCTGGTCGAGCCCCCGCGCGGAGGTGTCGATGCCGTCCGAGATCAGGACTATCGCGCCGCGACGGCCCTCGCCGACGAGGCCCATCGCCGCGCGGATGCCGCGCGCGAGGTCGGTCGCGGACCTGTCCAGGGACGAGGCTGCGAGCTCGACGCCCCTCCGACAGGCCTCGGCGGAGTCCGCGCCCCCGCGCGCCGTCAGGTCCTGGAGCCTGAGCGGCGCCGCCTCCGCGGCGAACGCGACCGCTCCGAACCGGCACTCGGGGGGCAGCGACTCGACTGCCCGGGCGGCGAGCTCCGGCGAGGCGCCGCCCATGCTGCGCGAGACGTCGACGGCCAGGACGCAGGGGATATCGGCGCGTCTCTGCGGGAGCCTCGCCCCTGATGCGGCGAGGATCGCGAGCAGTGCGACGAGCGATCTCGCGACGACCCGCGCCGCGCGGGACCCGGCCGGTCGAACCTGGAGGCGCTCTGCGAGCCACACGCCCACGGCCGCGAGCGGGACGAGCAAGAGCCAGCCGGGCCTCGCGAACCAGTCCATTCCCGCGTTCCCCGAAGCATCCTCGCACGGCCCGTGACGCCTCTTGCGCGAGTTGCCTGATGGTATGCGGCCCGCGGCGCGGGCGCAACGAGCGCCGCGCGGGAGCGGCGGGGGACCTTCCGGCGTCAGGTCCGCGCCCGTTTCCATCTTGCAGGGCCGAGCTTGACGACCCCCTCAGGCGCCGCGTAGCGTGGGATCCACCGGAGCCGAGGCGTTCCGGCCGGAGGCGGGGCGTTGCACTTCGCGGACAGGCTCATAGGACGCGCGAGAACGCTCGGCACGGCCGTCTGCGTCGGGCTCGACCCGCGCTGGGAGCTCCTGCCGCCGGAGCTCCGCCGCCGCGCGCGCGAGCTCGAAAGCGACCCGGCCCGCGCCGCCGCCTGGGCCTACCGCGAGCTCGCGGCGACCGTGATCGAGGCGACCGCGCCGTTCGCCTGCGCCGTGAAGGTCCAGTCGGCGTTCTACGAGGCCCTGGGCGCGCCAGGCGTCGAGGCCTTCGCCGAGGCCCTGAGGCTCGCGCGCGAGGCGGGCCTCGCGGCGATCGCCGACGCCAAGCGCGCCGACATCGGTTCGAGCTCGGAGGCCTACGCGCAGGCCTTCTTCGGAGGCGCGGCGATCGATTCGGAAGAGCTCCCCGGGCTCGGCGCGGACGCGCTCACGGTGAATCCCTACTTCGGCACCGACGGCGTGGAACCCTTCCTCGCCGCCTGCGACAGGCGCGCGAGGGGGCTCTTCGTTCTCGTCAGGACATCGAACCCCTCGGCGGCCGAGCTCCAGGACCTTCCGGCGGGGGCCGAAGGCGCGCCGCTCTTCACGCACGTGGCAGGGCTCGTCCGCCGGTGGGGCGAAGGCCGAGTCGGCGAGTGCGGCTGGTCTTCCGTCGGCGCGGTCGCCGGCGGCACGGACGCCCGGGCGCTCGAGGAGGTCCGCTCGTCGCTCCCGCGCGCGATACTCCTCGTGCCCGGCTACGGGGCCCAGGGGGCGCGCGCGCAGGACGTCGCGCGTGCTTTCGACGCTAGGGGCGAGGGCGCGATCGTGAACGCCTCGCGTAGCCTAGTCTTCGGCTCGGGGACCGAGTCGCTCCGGGCGCTCGGGTCCGCGGCCGCCGAGGCTGCGAGAAAAATGCGCGACAAGATCGCGGATGCGATCGCCCGCCGCCGCGCCTGAGCGCGACGCTAGGCGTCAGTCCGTCCGAGCTATGGACCGCTTCGCCAGCAAGCTGTACGCGATTGGTATCACGTAGAGCGTGAGCAGCATCCCGAACGCCAGGCCGAACCCTACGGTTATGCCGATCGGCGCGCGCATCTCCGCGCCCTGGGAGGACGCGAAACCCATCGGGAGCACGCCCACGATCGTCGTGAGCGAGGTCACCAGGATCGGCCGGAGCCGCGTCACGGCGCCCTGGACGATCGCCTCGCGGAAGGGCACGCCCTCCTTGCGCAGCCTGTTCATGTAGTCGATCATGACGATGGCGTTGTTGACCACTATCCCCACTAGTATGCAGGTCCCGAGGAGCGCCGGGAGCGAAAGAGTCATCCCCATCACCCCCAGGCCGAAGGCGACGCCGACGACGCCCAGGGGCACGGTCAGCATGATAATGAACGGCTGCACCAGGGACTCCAGTTGCGCCGCCAGGATCATGTACACGAGGAACACCGCCGCGACGAAGGCCCAGAAGAGCGCCCTGAGCGTGACGACCATGTCCTCGTAGCTGCCGCCGTAGTCGATCGAGTAGCCCTGAGGGAGTTCCAGCCGCTTCATCGCCTCGCGGATATCGGCGACGACCTCGCCTAGGCTCCTGTCGGTGATGTTGGCGGTCACCGAGACCTTCCGCTCGCGCCGCTCGCGCAAGATCTGGAGGGGCCCCCTGCCGGGCTCGATCTCGGCGATCTGCGAGAGCCTGACCATCGCGCCGGAGGGCGAGGCGACGGTCAGGTCCAGGATCTTCTCGACGGAGTTGCGGTCGGCCTCGCTGAAGATGACGCGGATGTCCGTCTCCTCGCCGCCGGACCTCAGCACGGTGGCGAGCGTCCCCTGCGCGGCGGTGCGGATGGTGGAAGCGGCCTGGAAGACCGAGATGCCGAACTCCGCGGCGCGGGCGCGGTCGAGCCTCACGCGGAGCTCGGGTTTGCCTTCCTCCGTGCTCAGCCTGAGGTCGCGCAGGCCCCTGATCCCGGCCATTAGCTCCTTTGCCCTGCGGCCGAGCCTGGCGAGTGTGTCGAGGTCCGGCCCGAAGATGCGCACGGCGACCGGCGCCTGTTCGGCTCCGGTCGTCATGGAACCCAATCCCAGGGGCTCGAAGGCGAACTGCGACCCCGGGAGCCTCGGCGCCGCGGCCCTGAGGCTGTCCTCGATCGCCATGGAGCTCCGCTCGCGCTCCTCGCGCTGCTTCAGGCGGACGAACATTATGGCCTCGTTGACGTCGGCCGCGGTCGAGCCCTCCGCGGAGGAGTAGACGTCCGCGGCCGGGCCCACCTCGACACCGACAACGAGGGCCTCGCTCATCCCGAGGGCGGCCTGCTCGACCTTGGAGACGGCAGCGTCGGTCTCCGCGAGCGTCGTCCCGACCGGCATGCGGATCCGCATCATCGACATGGGGATGTCCTGGTTCGGCAGGAAGTCCGAGCCGACGAGCCCCAGGACCGCCACGGACCCGACGAACATGGCGAAGGCCGCGACGAGCACGACCGCCTTGTGCGCGAGCGCGGCCTCGAGGCTCCGCCTGTAGCGCTCCTTCAACCTCACGAACCAGCCGCGCTCGAAGCGGCGGCGGTACTCTTCGGCCGTCCCGCCCGAGAACACCGTCCTCGCGATCGCCGGCACCAGCGTGATCGCCACGAAGAGCGAGGCGAGGAGCGCCACGCAGACCGTGAGCGCGAGCGGCCTCGAGAGCTTCCCGGCGAGCCCCCCCACGAGCACCATCGGCAGGAAGACGGCCATCGTCGTGAGCGTCGAGGCGGTTATCGCGAGGCCGACCTCGTTCGCGCCCTTCGCGGCGGCCAAGGCCGGCTCCTCGCCGCTCTCGAGATGGCGGAAGGTGTTCTCTATCACGACCACGGCGTTATCGACCAGCATCCCCACGCCGAGGGCGAGCCCCGCCAGGGTGAACAGGTTGAACGTGTAGCCTATCGCGTAGAGCCCCACGAACGTGGCCAGGACCGAGAGCGGTATCGCTACGGCGATCGCGAGCGTCGCCCTCGCGCTCCACAGGAAGACCAGCATGAAGCCGATCGTGAGCGCCGCGCCCTGGAGGGCGTTGGCCGTCGTGCGGCTCACGACCCGCTCCACCATGTCGGCCATGTCCATCACGGCGTGGAACCGCACGCTCGGCGGGAGCCGGGGCTTGAGGCGCTCCAGGGCCTCCCTCACCGCTCGGCCGACGCTCACGGTGTTCGCTCCCGACTGCTTGAGCACCATGAACATCACCGCCGGCCTGCCGTTCGCGCGGACGTACTGGCGCACCTCCTTGTGCGTGTCGATCACCTCGGCGACGTCTCCGACAAGCACCTGCGCGCCCCCCCAGGCCGCGACGACGGTGTTCCGGATGTCGTCCACGCTCCTGAACTCGCCCAGGGTCCTGAGGAGGTGCTCCGACCGGCCCGTGACGATGTGGCCGCCCGAGACGTTGAGATTCTCGCGCCGCAGCGCCGCGATGACGGCGTCGACCGAGAGGCCCCGCTTGCGCAGCTCGTCCTGGCTCACGCGGACCTGGACCTCCCTCGTGAGCCCGCCGAGCGGCACCGCTGTGGCCACGCCCTCGAGGCGCTCGAGCTGCGGCGCAACCTCGTCCTCCAGGTACTTCCTGAGCGCGAGGGTGTCCTCCAGGCCGCTCACGACATAGACGACGACCGGCATGTCGCCGATGTCGAACTTGAGTACGATGGGCCTCTCGGCCTCGGCAGGCAGGTAGTCCTCGACGAGCCCCAGCTTGTCGCGGACGTCCTGTGCCGCGAAGTCGAGATTCGTGCCCCAGGAGAACTCGACCTGGACGGTCGAGGTCCCCTCCTTGCTGATCGAGCGCACGCTCCGGACGCCCTGGATGGTGCTGACTATCTCCTCGATGGGCCTCGTGACGGTCTGCTCGATGTCCTCGGGCGCGACGCCCTCGTATTTCGTCACCACCGCGACGAGGGGGAAGTCTATCTCCGGCATCAGGTCGAGGCCGAGCTGGAAGTAGAAGATCACACCGAAGAGCGCCACGATCAGGGCCAGCATCGTGACGGTCACGCGGCGTTCGACGGAGAATGCCGGCAGGTTCACTCGCTCGCCTCCGCACCGGACTCGAGCTCGATCTCCACCTCGTCGCCGGCCGCAAGCAGCCTCGTGCCGGAACTCACCACGAGCTCGCCCGGCTCGAGGCCGCTCGCGACCTCGACGAGCTCGCCCGCGCGGAGACCCAGCTCAACGGGCTTCGCCTCGAGCCTCGCCACCGTGACCGCGGCGACGTCGGCGACATCGCCGAGGCGGACGCCGCTAGCGCCGAGCGCGAGCCCCTGGACCGCATCCAGGCCCCTGCCCGACTCCGGCAGCCGCAGGAGCGCGCCGGCGGTCCGTCCGCCGGACCCGGCCGAGAGGCCCAGCGCCGAGAGGATCTGCCCACGGGTTACGCCGCGCGAGCGCATGCGTGCCGGGTCGGGCCGGACGTGTATCTCCCTGGACGGCCGGGCCACCAGGACCGCGTCCTTGCCGCCCGCCAGGGTCAACGCGCTCGCCGGGAGCACCATGGCTTGGGTCCTCTCTTCGGCGACGATGGTCGCCTGCGCGAACATCCCGGGCTTGAGGAGCCAATCGCCGCGCTCGAAGAGGTTCTCGACCGCGATCTCGACGGTCGCTGTTCTCGTGGCGGGGTCGAGGGCCGGTCCCACGACGAGGACCTCGCCGGGGAAGACGCGGCCCCCCCACGAGGCGACGCGCAGCTCGGCCTTCTGCCCCCTCCCGCGCAGGCGCGGGAGATCCCGCTCGCCCGCGCGAGCCGTCACGCGCAGGTGAGCCATGTCCACCAGATGCGAGACTGGCGCGGCCGGAGACACGATCTGACCCTGCGCTAGTCCGTAGTCGTCGGCTACGACGCCATCGAAGGGCGCGCGGATCAAGGCCTTGTCGAGCTGTAGTCGGGCGACGGTCCTCGCAGCGCGGGCCTGCTCGACCTGGGCGCGCGCGAGCTGGACCTGCGCCTCGGCGGTCTGGAGCATGGCCTCCGCGTTGTCCACGTCGCGCCGCGAGACCGCCTCGGAGGCCTCGAGGCCCTTCAGGCGCTCCCTCTCCCGGCGGGCGTTCGCGCGGGCGACCTCCGCCTGCATCAGGGCCGCCGTCGCGACCGAGAGCGCGGCCTCGGCCTGGGCGAGCTGCGCCTGGAGCGTGTCGCTCTCGAGCTCGGCGAGGACGTCTCCCTGCTTCACGGCCCTGCCGCGCTCGGCGGGGGCTTTCGAGAGCCTTCCGGCGATCTCCGGCAGCACCCTCAGCTCGCGCGCGGAGCGTATCGTCCCGGTGAGCTCCACGACCGACCTGAGCGGCCGCCGCCTGCCTACGCGCTCCACTCGGACCCTCTGGAGACCGGCCTCCAGGCGCGAGCGGGCCTCCTCCTCGCGCGCGAGACGCTCCGTCCGGGCACGGACCACGCCCCAGCAGAGCATCCCCGCCGCGGCGACCAGCGCCAGAGCCACGAGCGCCCATACGCTTGCGCGGCTCCTGTGAGCTTCATCGGACATTGCCGCCTCCAGGCGCGGCCGGGCATCAGAGGGACCGGCGAGTTTCCCGACCGACCGGTCAGTCAGTTTGACGCGCTGCGTCTCGTACGTCAAGTTAATCATTGTGACGAGCGGACGTTCCGCCCGCAGGCTTGACCCGAGGCATCTGGCCGCGGAAGATGCGGGCGTGAGAGATACCGTCGGCGGAATCGCGCGTCTTTCCGGAGGCTCCCCGGGTCCTGCGGCGGAAGGTCTCCTGCCGCTTCGGGCGGCCGCGCTGGCGGCAGTTCTCCTCGCGGCGTGGTCGTCGGCCGCGTCGGGCGGCGAGACCCTCGATGAGGCCCGCGCCGCGTACCTCTCCGGCAGCTACGCGAGGGCCGAGCGCGCCCTGAGATCGCTTTCCGACTCCGGCGACGCGCGCGCAGGGGAGCTCCTGGCGAGGCTCCTCGCCGAGACCGGCCGCCTCGGCGAGGCCTCTGCGCTCGCGGCGAGGCTCCTCGAGAAGTCTCCGCGGGAGGCGGCGCTAGCGGTGCTCGCGGGCGAACTCGCGCTCGAGCGCGGCGAACTCCGCTCCGCCGAGGAGCTCTTCAAGCGGGCGCTCGAGATCGACCCGGAGAACCGCCGTGCCCGCGTATTCCTGAAGCGCATCTACGATCTCACCGCCCGCAGGGCCGAGTCCGAGAAGATCGTGGACTACTTCTGGGATTTCAATAACCGCAGCCTTGTCGTCGCGGAAGACCCCGACCCGCGCGACTTCATGTACGTCGCCGAGGCCGTGAGGGGTGTCGACGCCGAGTCCACCAAGGTCGCGTGGCGGCACTTCCGCCGGGCCTACACGCGCGAGCCCGAGCTGCTCGAGGCGTATGCACTCGCGGGGGAGCTCGCCCTGGACGTATTCGACTGGGAGCGCGCGCGGGGCGCGTTCAAGGGGCTCCTGGAGCGGAACCCCGCCCATCCGCGCGGCCACGCGGGTCTGGCGCGGCTGTATCTGGCGGTCTCCAAATACAAGGAGGCCGAGGCGGAGGCCAGGGCCGCCCTCGGGACGAATCCCGAGTTCGCGAGGGCCAGGCTCGTCCTCGCGGAGCTCCACCTCCTCGACGACAGGTACGACGAGGCCCGCGCGGAGATAGACGCGGCGCTGCGGGCCAGCCCCGCCGACCCGGACGCGCTCGCCATGGACGCGACGTGGCGGTTCGCGACGGGCGACGGGCAGGGTTTCGCCGCCGCGGTGAAACGGATGCTCGCGCTCTATCCGCGTGAGGCGTCCGTCTACGTCGGCACGGCCGCCGTGCTCGAACGCAGGAGGCGCTTCCCCGAGGCGCTCGAGCAGTACAGGAAGGCCGTCGAGCTCGACCCGGACGGCTGGGAAGGCCACTACGGCGTCGGCATGACGCTCGTCCGGATGGGCGAGGAACAGGCGGGCTACAGGGCGCTCGAGAAGGCCTTCGAGCTCAATCCCTTCAACGTGTGGGCGTACAACACGCTGACCGCGCTCGACCGCGATTTCAAGGAGGGCGCGCTCGCCAGGCGGCAGACCGAGCACTTCGTCGTCAAGATCTCCAGGACCGAGGAGGAGGTGCTCGGCGAACACGTGGAGGAGGCCCTGGAGGAGATCTGGGCGGAGGAGACGAAGCGCTTCGGCTTCACGCCTCGCGGCCCCGAGGAGACCGGCCGCCGGATCCTCTTCGAGATGTTCGCCGATCACGAGGACTTCTCCGCGCGCACCACCGGCGTCCCGAACCTGGGCGCCCTCGGGGCGACCCTCGGGCAGATCGTGACTATGCCGTCGCCGAGCTGGGGCGTGGCTGAGGGGAGGCCCTTCCGCTGGACTGCCGTCGCCCGCCACGAGTTCGCGCACGTCGTCACGCTCCAGCTCACGGACTACCGCATACCGCGTTGGTTCACGGAGGGCGTGAGCGTCTACGTCGAGGGCGACCCGCAGGCGCTGTTCGACATGCTGCTCGCCCGCGCGGTGGCGGAGGGGGAGCTCGCGCCGCTCTCGAGGTTGAACTCGCTCTTCACGCGGCCCGAGACGCCGCAGGACGTAGCGCTCGGCTACTACCAGGCCGCGCTCGCCGTGCAGTGGATGGTGGAACAGTTCGGCTTCGGCTCGGTGCTGAGGGCTTGCGCCGAGTTCGGGCGGGGACGCTCGACGCCCGAGGCCCTGCGCGCGGCGACCGGCCTCGCGATGGACGAGCTCGACGCGCGTATCGGGAGGTACATCGCCGAGCACGCGGCCAGGATCAGGGCCTGGTCGCCCCCCGGGCCGAAGGAGCTCTCGCGCCTGAGGGAGCGGCTCGCCCGCGACCCCTCCGATGCCGCCGCTCGCGCGAGGCTCGCCGAGGGATACCTCGCCGCGGCGCAGTACGAGGAGGCCCGCGCGGAGGCCGAGAGGGCGCTCCGGGACTCGCGCAGCCCCCAGGCTCGCGCGCACGTGGTGGCGGGCCTTGTTTCTAAGGTCCGCGATCGCGACGATGCCGCGGCGCTCGCCTCGTTCGAGAAGGCCGCCCGGCTCGACCCGGAGGACTTCCTCGCGCGGCTCTACCTGGGTCTGGCGCTCTGGAACGCGGGCAGGAAGAAGGAGGCCGCCGAGGCGCTCGACGCCGCGCACGCGCTCAATCCGCGCTTCGTGGAGCCAGTCCCTGCCTTCGGCGCGCCCCCGCTCGCGCGAGTGCTGCTCAGGCTGTTGAACGAGCTCGGCGAATCGAAGCGGGCGCTCGCGGCGGCCTCGCGCGCCGCGGCGGCCGACCCGGCCGACTTCGAGGCCTCGCGCACGGCCGGCGAGGCCGCGCTCGCGGAGGGGGCGCCGGAGGAGGCGTCGAGGTGGCTCGCGCAGGCGCTCTCGGCGAACCCCTTCGACGCGAGATCCCAGAAGCTCTTCGGACGGGCCGAGGAGGCGCTCGCCTCGCGCGGGGGGCGCTCGCGCGAGGCGCACCTCTCGCGCGCCGCGAGGGCGTACCGCGCGGCCGCGGCGCTCCCAGGGCGGGACGCGGAGTCGCTCTCGGGGCTTGCGCGCGTCCTCTGGGCGCTCGGGCGCAGGGAAGAGTCGCGCGCCGCGGTCGAGAGGCTCCGGCAGCTCGACCCCGCCGCGGCCGGCGCGGTCGAGAAGGACTTCAAGTAGGACACGGGACCCGAGGAGGACCGACATGGATTCGGCGATGCCTTCGGATGTCGAGCGGCGGGCGAGCTTCCCCGACCACCCGGCGCAGTATCCGATGACGCCGGCCAGGTGGCACCAGAAAGAGGCGAAGCGCCTGAAGACGGTGCTCGCGGTGGAGACGGGGCTTCTCGTGGCGATGGGGCTCGTCGTCCTCTTGCTATTGGCGAGCCTCGCCGGGAGCTACATCGCCGCGCCCTCCTCGCGCGTGCGCGTAGACGTGGTGAGGTCGGGCGACCCTCTGGCGAGCGTGGCGGTCGTCCCCGTCTCCGGGATCCTCTACTGCGGCGCGACCGGCGGCGCCTCGCGCGGGGGGCCGGCCGACTGGATCGTCGAGGCCCTGTCCGCGGCGGCCTCCGACGAGCGCGTGCGCGCCGTCGTGCTCGAGGTGGACAGCCCCGGAGGCTCGATCGCCGGGAGCGACCTCGTCCACAGGGAGATCGGGCGCGTCCGGTCGAGCGGCAGGAAGGTCGTGGCGTTCCTCGGGACGCTCGCCGCGAGCGGCGGCTACTACGTGGCCTCCGGCGCCGACAAGATCGTCGCGCTCCCGACGTCCGTCACGGGTTCGATCGGCGTCATCCTCCAGACCTTCCGCGTGGAGGGCCTCTTCGCGAAGCTGGGCGTCGAGGCCGTCACCGTGAAGACCGGCAAGCACAAGGACATGGGCTCGCCCTTCCGCGAGCTCTCGGACGACGAGCGCCGGATGCTCCAGGCCATGGCTAACGAGGCTCACGAGAGGTTCGTGACGGTCGTCTCGAACGGCAGGGGCCTCCCGCGCGAGAAGGTCGCGGGCCTGGCGGACGGCCGCGTCTTCACCGCGACGCAGGCGAAGGACGCGGGCCTCGTGGACGAGCTCGGCTACCTCGACGACGCCATCGCGCTCGCCGAGGGCCTCGCGGGCGTCTCGGGGGCCACGGTCGTGCGCTATAGAAGCAATCCCTCGCTCATGGATCTCTTCATGATGCGCGCCTGCGCCGCGGACGTCGCGAGAGAGTTGACCCGCCCGGGTCTTGCGTACCTAGCGGAGGGCGCGCCGGCGCCGCTCTATCTCCCGGCGTGGGGCGCGCCTTTCATTTGGCAGCCGGACCGCTGAGCGGGGCTCCGCGCCGTGGCGCGCCGGAGATTCACCGTCGTCGGGCTGGGCGAGCTCCTCTGGGACATCCTCCCGGGCTCGCGCGCGCTCGGCGGGGCGCCGGCGAACTTCGCCTACCACGCCGCGGCCCTCGGCGACGAGGGCGTCGTGGCGAGCCGCGTGGGTCGGGACGAGCTCGGCCGCGAGGCGGTCGAGCGGCTGCGGGGGCTAGGTCTCGCCACGGACTTCGTCCAGGAGGACGCGCTCCGCCCCACCGGCACGGTGCACGTCCGACTGGACGGGCGCGGCGTGCCGGACTTCACGATCTCGCCCGACGCGGCCTGGGACTCCATCGAGTGGAACGACCGTCTCGCGGGGCTCGCCTCGCGGGCGGACGCCGTCTGCTTCGGCACGCTCGCCCAGCGCTCGGCTCGGACGCGCGAGACGATCAGGCGCTTCCTCTCCTCGCTGCGCGCCGGGGCGCTCGCGGTCTTCGACGCGAACCTCCGACAGTCGTACTGGTCCGCCGAGGTCCTCAGGGAGTCGCTCGGGCTCTCGACCGTGGCAAAGTTCAGCGACGGCGAGACCGGGCCCGTCGCGCGCACCCTGGGGTTCGGCGCGCTCGACGAAGAGGCGTTCGCGCGGAGGCTCCTCGATCGCTACGAGCTCGAGCTCGTCTGCATCACGCGAGGCGAGCGCGGGTGCCTGCTCGTCTCGGCAGGCGAGACCGTCTCGCACGAAGGCTTCAGGGTGAACGTAGCCGATACTGTCGGCGCGGGCGACGCCTTCGCCGCGGCGCTCGCGCACCACCTCCTGCGCGGCTCGACTCTCGAGACCGCGGCCGAGGCGGCGAACAGGCTCGGCGCCTGGGTCGCGAGCCGCCCCGGCGCGACGCCACCGCCGGACGCGCGCGTGATCGAGCTCGTGACGGGCGGCCGAGCGCGGTCGTGACGGTCCCCGCCTGCGCGTCCTCGCGGACGGCCGCGCCAGGGTCGTTCGGTCGTCCCGCAGAGGTTCGGCCCGCACGCGTCGGCGCAGCTCGTCGGGACGCGCCTCGGCGCGGCGGCGATGTGCGCGAGGCCGGACGGCGTCCATTGCCCTCTCGCACCGCTTTGACAACCCGGCACGCGACTGTAGTCTGCTACCGCCCATCCGGCGACGCATCTCCGGGGGGTCGAGGGAGATCGCACATGCCGAGCAGCTTTCCAGAACCGCCATCGGGCGGAGAGTCCGTGGCGATCCGCGGCGCCAGGGTCTCCGAGGTGCCGCGGCGGCCTATCGTCGTGAGCATCGTCGGCGACGGGATCGGCCGCGACGTCTTCCCCGCGACGCAGGCCGTCGTGAACGCGGCGGTGCTCGCCGCGGGCTCCGGCCGCGCGATCGCGTGGTACACGGTCCCAGCCGGCGAGGAGGCGCAGGAGCTCTTCGGGACGCCGCTCCCTGACGGAACGCTCCGCGCCATCGAGCGCTTCGGCGTGGCGCTCAAGGGGCCCCTCACGACGCCCGTCGGCGGCGGCCACCGGAGCGTGAACGTCACGCTCCGCCAGGCGCTCGACCTCTACGCCTGCGTGCGCCCGGTGCGCCATTACAGGGGCGTCCCCTCTCCGGTGAAGGAACCCGACAAGCTCGACGTCGTCATATTCCGCGAGAATACCGAAGACGTGTATGCCGGCATCGAGTGGCCCGCCCGCTCGGCCGAGGCCGAGCGCCTGCGCGGCTTCCTCGCGCGCGAGATGGGCGTCACGGTCCGCGAGGGCTCGGCCCTGGGCGTGAAGCCCATGAGCGAGTTCTGCTCGAAGAGGCTCGTGCGCGCGGCGATCCGCTACGCCCTGGACAACGGCCGCAGGAACGTGACGCTCGTCCACAAGGGCAACATCATGAAGTACACCGAGGGCGCCTTCCGCGACTGGGGCTACGCCGTCGCGCGCGAGGAGTTCGGCGAGCAGACCGTCCCCGAGGCCGAGCTCAACCCGAGCGCGACGCAGCCCGTGAACAGGATCGTGATCATGGACAGGATCGCGGACTCCATGTTCCAGCAGGTGCTCCTGAGGCCGGAGCTCTACGACGTGATCGCGCTCCCGAACCTGAACGGGGACTATCTCTCCGACGCATGCGCGGCGCAGGTCGGCGGGCTCGGGATGGCGCCCGGCGCGAACATCGGCGAGTCGGCCGCGGTCTTCGAGGCGACGCACGGCTCGGCGCCCAAGTACGCGGGGCAGGACGTGGCGAACCCGTGTTCGCTCATGCTCTCGGCGCGGATGATGCTCGAGTTCCTCGGATGGCGCGACGCGGCGGCGCTCCTCGAGAAGGGCATCGAGGACACGATCGCCTCCGGCGTGGTGACCCAGGACCTGGCGAGGCTCATGCCCGGCTCGCGCGCCGCGCGCACGATGGAGTTCGCCCAGGAGGTGGTCAGAAGGATAGAGGGCCGGGCCTGAGCGGTCCTCGCGTCCGGCGACGCGGCGCCGTCGCCCGGGCGATCACTGCGCGCGCCGGAACGCCCCCGGCGGCATCCGCATGTACCGGCGGAACACCCTGGAGAAGTAGTACTCGTCGCAGAACCCGGCCCTGCGCGCGATCTCCCGGAGAGGGAGGTCCGTCGTGAGCAGCAGGTCGGAGGCCAGGTCGAGGCGGAGCTGGCGCAGGTCTTCCATCGGCGTGCGGCCGACGGCCCTCTTGTAGCAGCGCAGGAACTGGAACCTGCTCATCGCCGCCCTTCGTGCGAGCTCGCTCAGGCTGTGCGGCTCCGCCAGGCGATCCTTCAGATAGGCCCTCGCGCGCACGGCCGGGTCCGACGGCCTGGTGCATGCGAGGTCCCGGACCTCGGCGAGGATCGCGAGCAGGAAGGAATCCATGCACTGCTTCCTGCCCGCGGAGGGCGAGGACTGCTCGTCGCAGAGCCACCGCGCGAGCACCCTCGCCCGGCCGGAGGAATCGCGGACGACGAGCGGCAGGTCGCCGCAGCCCGTCTCCTGGCAGCTCGCCGCGAGGAACGCGAAGTCCGCGGCGCATTCGGCGAGCTCTCTGTGGGGGGCGAAGGGCCTGTAGCAGAGGACATCGCCCTGCGAGGCCGCCATCTCCTCCCCGGAGATCGTCACGCGCAGCCTGCCGGCGAAGATCACGATCAGCTCGACGAACGGGTGCGAGTGTGCCCTCGCCGACCATCCCCGCGCGACCGCCAGACGCCCCGCGTGCAGGCATTCCACGGGCGCGGACCCGCCATGCAACCCGGCACAAGAAGACGCAACGCGGCCCATTGCCATGCCCCCTGCGGGCGGTACTCTACAGCCGCCCGGGGCCGGGAGTCCAGAGGACCGCCCCGCGGCTCGGGAAGGAAGGGTACACATGGGAGAGAGGCTCCGGATCGGGTACGTCGGCTGCGGCTTCATGGCCCAGAAGGTCCACCTGCCGAACATAGTCTCGCTCGATTGCTGCGAGCTCGTCGCCATCGCCGAACTCCGACCCAGGCTCCGCGAAAAGGTCGCCGCACGCTTCGGCGCGAGGAGGTCCTATGCGAGCCACATGGAGCTCGCAGGCGACCCCGGGATCGACGCGGTCGCTGTCTCCGGACACTATTCGGGCCAGGGGGAGATCGCCATCGATCTCCTCCGCGCGGGCAAGCACGTGTTCATGGAGAAGCCGATGGCCGTGAGCGTCGAGCAGGCGGAGCGCATTCTCGCCGCGGAACGCGAGAGCGGCAGGCGGCTCATGGTCGCCTACATGAAGCGGTATGACGCCGGCAACATGCTCTTCAAGGAACTTCTGGACGGCCTCAGGAGCTCTGGCGAGATGGGCAAGATCATCTACGTGCGGAACCACGGCTTCGGCGGCGACTGGATCGCGGGACTCGATACGCCGCTCGACGAGACCGACGAGCCATACCCCGCCAGCCCCACCGCCTGGCCCTCCTGGTTGCCGGAGCGGCTCAGGCGGGGGTATCTCGCCTATCTCCAGCAGTATACGCACAACGTCAATCTGGTCAGATGGTTCCTGGGGGCCGGCTCGGACGTGAAGGTGAAGGCGGTCGACCTGGACGCCGACGGGACGACGGGCGTGGCGGTGCTCGACGCAGGCGGGACGCGCGTCGTCATCGAGTCCGGCTGGATGGAGTATCACGGGTGGGAAGAGAACACGCACGTCTACTTCCAGAAGGGCTGGATGAGGACGGAGGCGCCCCCTCTTCTGCTGAGGAACACGCCCGCGAGCATCGAGGTCTACAGGGGCGATGGCAGGCACAAGTCGCGCACGGAGCTCTTCCCCGAGCGCGGCAGGACCTGGTCCTACAAGGAAGAGATGAGGCATTTCGCCGAGTGCGTCCTCGAGGGCAGGGAGTTCCGCACCCCGGCCTCCGACGCGATGAACGACGTCAGAGTGCTCGAGGATATCTATCGCATGCACGCAGGGAACGCGGCGTAGGCATCGTGCGCCGGACCGCGCGCCCCGGGGCGTCCTCCGGAAGGCGGCGCGTGGGGGCGTCCGCGGCGGGTTTTCCGGTTGATTCCGGGGCGGGGCGGGATAGGATTCCGTGACCTGGGAGACCGCCGCCCATGCGGATGCAGGAGCTCTTCGAGCACTACGGCCTCGTCAGGAACCCATTCGCCGACGAGGACGCGCTGAGCGATCCGGTCTTCAAGCAGCTCATGGCGAGCGCCGTCTTCCACCCGGCCTGGGATAAGATCTACGGCCGCCCCGAGGAGCCGGGCACCGCGATCGTCTTCGGCGAGAAGGGCAGCGGGAAGACCGCGCTCAGGCTCCAGATCCAGGAGCACCTGGAGAGGCATAACCGCGAGCACCCGGACTCGCGCGTGTTCATCGTCCAGTACGACGATTTCAATCCCCTCCTCGACCGCTTCAACGAGGCCAAGGGCTCGACCGGACGGGCGTCGCTCAAGCTCTGGGAGCTCTGGGACCACATCGACTCGATCCTCTCCATCGGGGTCTCGGCCCTGGTGGACAGGATCATCGGCTCGGGCCGGACGAGCGCCGACGACCCGCTCGCGATCGACCTGCGCCGCGCCTCGAAGATGCCCGTCCTTCTGAGGAGGGATCTCCTGCTCCTCGCGGCCTTCTACGACCGCTCGAAGCAGGCCCCGTTTCTCGAGAGGTGGGGGCGCCTGGCGGGCCGGCTCAGGTACGGGATGCTCCTCCCGCGCTGGCCGGAGGCCGTGGGCTGGGCGGGCACGGGCGCCGCGCTCCTCGTCATGGGCCGGAACCTGATCTATGCGAGGGAGTACTTCGGGAAGCTCTGGTTCTGGATCCTGATGGGGCTCCTCGTGGGGGCGTCCTGGGCCGCGAACATCCGGAGGCTCTGGCGCGTCGGAAGGACCGCCTCGCGCGTGGTGAAGAGCGTCGCGGTAGTCCCCCGGCACAGGTACGAGCTCAGAAAGGCGCTCTCCGGCTTCCGGGAGTCCGCAATCCAGGACCAGCCGCTACCCGTCGCCGGGCCATCCGATGCGCGATACCAGCTCCTGTCCAAGTTCCTGGCGATCCTGAGGGAGCTCGGCTTCCAGGGGGCCGTGGTCCTGATGGACCGCGTGGACGAGCCGCAGCTCATCAACGGGTCGCCGGAGGCGATGCGCGACTTCGTCTGGCCGCTCCTCGACAACAAGCTCCTCCGCCACCCGCACTTCGCGCTCAAGATGCTCCTGCCGATAGAGCTCTCGCACTTCCTCTCGAAGGAGTCGAAGGAGTTCTACGACAGGAGCCGCCTGGACAAGCAGAACACGGTGCGGTCGCTCGAGTGGTCCGGGCAGGCGCTCTACGACATGGCCTCGGAGAGGCTCACCGCGAGCCTTTCCGAGGAGAGGCGCGCCAAGGGCGAGAAACTGCTCCTCAGGGATCTGATCCACGAGGAGGTGCCGACCTCGGAGATCATCCACGCGCTCGACTACCTGCGCGTGCCGCGGCACCTGTTCAAGTTCCTGTACAGGTTGATCACCGATCACTGCAACGCCTACACCTCGGACGCGCCCGAGTGGAAGGTCAGGGCCCCGGTCTTCCAGGCGACGCACAAGCTCTACCTGAGGGACCTAGAGGCCTTCGACAAGGGCTACGGCCACGGGTGAGCGCCGCGTGTTACCCCTTACGCGCGGCCCTTCGGTGCAGGGGGCGCGGAGTCTCTGCGCTGGCGCTCCCTCTGGGCGCTACGTTCGCCGACAAGATCGCACCTGGGAGCCCGTCGACATCCCCAGGACATTGCCGATCTCGGTGCGGAGGACCCCGCATCCGTAGCCGTCGGGACGGAGGCGCCCGGTGCCGGGAGCTACCGCTCCAGCCCCCAGCGATGCCGGAACTTGCGCTCGCACTCGGGGCAGAAGGTGTGGTTCGCCTGACGGGCCACGGCTGCTGGTTCGCGCACCCTGACCCATGCGGCGCCCTCGCGAACCCGGTGGCACATGCAGCACTGTACGATCATCAGGCGCTCCCTCCCTAGTTGTCTGCGGGGTCGCTCGCTGCCTCCCAGAATCGCGCGCCCCGCGCCAGCAGTTTTATCGGCCGGTCGCGGCCGCCGACTTGAGCGTCCCGCGCTGTCACTGTGCGCGGCCGGGCCTTACGCCAGGGTCGCCTCACAGGCTCGCCGCCGCGAACTCGGCCGGCGCACGCGCCCCAGTATGGCCATTCGATGCTCTCATAGGATGGACCTTCCGCATAGCAGGTTGCCTCCCGGGCCGGGCGCGACATAATCGGGCCGGGCGGCCGGATGCGTCGCGGAGGTCTCCGGCGAGTGGTGAAATCCGAGGCCCCACCTCGGGACGGGGCGCGCGAGCTCCGCAGTTCGGCGACTGACGGTTGCATAGACAGGCGCAGCGGGGAGGTATCGGGTGAGGATCCTGGGCATTCACTCCGACGGCTTCGCCTTCGAGGCGAACGACCGCGCCATGGCTGCAGCAGAGCGCATCACCAGGCGCGAGGGCGAAGTGAAGGGCGACGTAGTGGTCGTGTACACCGCCGTCGAGGCCGGCGACGAGAAGGACCCCGAACGGCTGGCGAAGATCCTCGCCCACGAGGCCGCGCGCCGGGCGCGCGAGCTCAAGGTGCCGAGGATCGTGCTCTATCCGTACGTGCACCTCACCTCGAACCCCAGCGACCCCAAGACGGCGCTCAAGGTGCTCCAGGGGGCCGAGCTCGCCCTCAAGGCGCTCGGGGAGTTCGAGGTGGTGCGGGCGCCGTTCGGCTGGTACAAGTCGTTCCGCGTGAGCTGCAAAGGACATCCCCTCTCGGAATGGAGCGGGAGCTTCACGCCGGAGATGCCCCTCCCAGCGGAGGGCGAGAAGGTCACGGCCGCCCGGCCCCCTTCGCCCGGGAAACCGGAGGGTCCGCAGCCCTTCAAGTTCTCGCGGCTGGTGCTCCAGGACATGGAGGGCTCGACCTACGAGGTCACCCGCGAGAACTGGCAGGACTCGGAGCTCTGGAAGAAGACCGGCGACGCCTACGACCGGCTCCGCCAGTTCGTGAGAAACGAGGTGGGCGGCGCGCCGAGGGCCGCGGGCGAAGGGACCGAGCCCCCGCACATCTCCTTCATGCGCCGTCACGAGCTCGTCGACTACTGCGAGGTCTCCGAGAAGGGCCACTACAAGTGGTTCCCGAAGGGCGTGCTGATCCAGAGGCTCATCCTCGACTACGCCCGCGAGCTCGCGCGCGAATGGGGCGCCGCCGAGATGAAGAACCCCATCCTCATCCGCGGTGACAACAACATCGTCGGCGAGCTCATGGGCGAGTTCCACGAGCGCGACTACCAGGTCGACGGCGGGCGCGGCATATGCTACCTGCGCTACGCCTCCGACCCGCTCGGGTTCCCTTTCATGCAGAAGGTGCGCTTCACCCACAAGCAGACGCCCTTCAAGGTATACGAGGAGGCCTCCTGCTTCAGGAACGAGCAGGAGGGCGAGGTCTCCGGTCTCAAGCGCGTGCGGAACTTCCTGATGACCGACATGCACGCCGCCTGCGCGACCGTGGAGGAGGCCAGGCGCGAGTACGAGACACTCTGCCTGAGGTTCGGCGAGCTCATGGACAGGCTCATCGCGCGAGGGCGGTGGGTCCTCGGCTGGGAGGGCACGGTGCAATTCTTCGACGAGAACCGCGACTGGCTCGTGGGGATAGGCAGGAGCCTCGGGGTGCCCGCGTTCTTCAAGCTGATGCCCGAGATGACGCACTACTACGCGATCAAGAACGAGTACCAGTCGATAACCTCCGACGGCTCGAACATCCAGGTATCGACCGTCCAGTGGGACGTGAAGGACGGCGAGCGGTTCGATATAGGCTTCATCGACGAGACCGGCCGCAAGAGGCCCTGCGCGGTGATCATCCACGCCTCCAGCTTCGGCTCGATCGAGAGGACGCTCTGCACGATCCTGGAGAATATCGCCATCGACGCCTCGAGGGGCGCTACGCCGGCCTTCCCACTGTGGCTCGCGCCGACCCAGGTGAGGTTGATACCGGTTAAAGATGCGTATGTCGAGCTCGCGCTCAAGCTCGCGCAGGAGCTCTCTTCGAGGAAGGTCCGCGCGGACGTGGACGAGCGCTCGGAGACCGTCGGCAGGCGCATCCGGGACGCCGAGCAGGAGTGGGTGCCCTTCATCGTGGTGGTGGGCGAGAAGGAGGCCGGAGGGGCGCCGCTCCAGGTGCGCGTGCGCGGCGAGAGGGAGCAGCCCAGGCTCTCGCTCGAGGAGCTCGCCTCGCGGGTGCGCGAGGGCACGTCAGGCATGCCCTGGCGGGAGCTCCCGCTCCCCGTCAGGGTGAGCCAGCGGGCGATATTCTTCGGCTGAGGCGCGACCTGGCCCGGAGTGGGTCGAGCGTTCGGCCGGCGGCTTCGCAGTCGGCCCGCACGCGGTCGGTCGGGGGTGCGGTCAGGCTCACTTCGCTCCGCCGGGGTCTCCGGCCTGCGCGCCGGTCCCCTCCAGGCGGCGGGCGATCGCCTTCCTGAGCGCCTCGTCCGACGGGACGAGGAACTGCACGATCTCGCCCCGCAGGATCACGAGGCCCTTCGCCTCGAAGGCCCTGACGACGAGCCGCACGAGCCCCTGCGAGGAATCGAGCCGACGGGCGATCTCCGAGAGCCTGAGCGCATCGCCCAGGCTCGCCGCGTGGAGCCTGAGGAACGCCTCGTGGAGCGGCGTCCGCATGAGCTCCTTCAATGCCTCCTCCTGAGAGTCCTCAGCGCGCGACTCGACGTAGCGCGAGACCTCCCCAGCGACCGGGGCCTCTAGCTCCAGGAACTGGATCCCCATCCCGGGCCTTCCGGGCCCGCTCGAGGTCCAGCGGACGACACCCAGCGCCCTGAGCTCGCCCGCCCTCGGCCCCAGGCGGAAGCGCATCTCCACCACCGAGCCCACCGTAAGCAGGGCCTCGGTCTCGACGAAGAGCCCTCCCTTCGAGAGGTTCTTCACGCGGCGGCGCACGGCCTCGAGCTCCTCCGGCGAACCCTCGACGGGGCGCATCTCCGCTACGAAGTCGGCCGAGACCCTCCTGTAGGCGCGCCGATCGATCGAGCCTACGGCCGGCTGGATGTCCGTGCGCGGCTTGGGCCTGTCGCCGAGCCCCTCGGCGAGGGCGCGCTTCACGCTCGCGATGGCGGCGAGGAGCGCCCGCGCGGACGGGTACCTGTCCTGCGGCCGCTTCGCCATCATCCTGTCGATGAGATCGCTCACGGCGCGCGGGACGCTCTTCTCAACCTCGCAGGCCGGGACGAGCGGCTCCGACGCGTGCGCCACGATTATCGCCGCGGTGCTCGGGCCCTGGTACGGCGGGCGCCCGGTGACGAGGTGGTAGAAGGTCGCGCCCAGGCTGTAGATATCCGAGCGCGCGTCGAGCCGGGCGCCCTCGGCCTGCTCGGGGCTCATGTAGTACGGCGTCCCCAGGGCGCCGCCGCCGGTCTGGGTGACGGTCCTGTCGCCTGCGGACTTCGCCAGGCCGAAGTCGGCGAGCTTGGCCTCGCCGCGGCGCGAGACCATGATGTTGGCCGGTTTGATGTCCCTGTGGACGATCCCGAACTCTTCCGCGCGCACGAGCGCGAGCGCCGCCTGGCGGACGATCTCGAGCGCCTCTGCGGCGGGGATCCTGCCCTCGCGCGCCAGGCGGTCGTAGAGCGTCTCGCCGTCGACGTACTCCATCGCGATGTACGGGATGCCCTGGTCGACCCCCACGTCGTATATCTGGACGACGTTCGCGTGGATGAGCCTGGCAGCCGAGCGCGCCTCCCTATAGAAGCGCGGGATCGCCTCGCTGTCGCCGGTGGCGCGCTCGTCGAGGAGCTTGAGCGCGACGATCCTGTTGAGCGAGAGCTGCTCGGCCTTGTAGACGACCGCCATCGCCCCGCGGCCGATCCGCTCGACGATCCGGCAGCCGCCGATCGTCCGGCCGATGAAGGGATCCAGGGGCAGGCTCAAGCGCGCCCTCCCGTGCCCGGCGAGCCCCCTCGTCCCCTGGGCGCGGGGACGCCTCGCGCCGGGCGGAGCAGGTCTCGTGGCTTCTACTCGCAGGAGAACGAGCCCGCAAGCGGAACGACGACCGGTTCCGGCCGGGCCGCCGGAAGCAGCTTGGGTCGGGCCCGCAAGAAGCCGAAAAAAGACTTGACGGGAAGCCGCGCCCGGAATACATTATATTCCGGCAGCGGCAGGGGGGGGTAGTATGAACGCCCGAAAGACGTGTCGGATCGCCGCTGGGCTCGCGGTCCTGTGGGTCCTGGCCTCGGCGCCCGTCTCGGCTGAAGAAATGCCCCTTCCGGGGGCCGCAGCGGGTGGCGAAGAGGGCGCACCTGCAGGTTTGCGCGATGAAGAGGCCGCCCCATCCCCGGCCGGAGAAACGCTTCCTCCAAAGACCGCAGCAGGCGGCGAGGGCGGCGCCCTCGTGGATTCCCCTCGCGAGGGGGCTGCTCCCTCGGAAGGCAGGACGCGAAGAGAGCTCGCGCCGGGCGAGTCCGTTCTCATAGACCCGAGCACGCTCGAAGAAGAGGTCGTGTTCGAGATCGTCAGCGGCGAGAGCTCCGTCGCCCTGAGGGTGACCCCTGACGGCTTCCTCCAGATCGTGGAGGTCAAGGCCCGCGTGGCCGTGGCCGCCGCGAACGAGGCGGGCAACCGCGTCAGCTTCGGCCTCATCGCGGGCGAGAAGGTCTCGATCTGGCCGCTCGGCCAGATCAGGGTCTCCGCTGCGACCGGCGAGTTCTCGCTCGATGCCCAGGCCTCCGACTGGGCCTTCGTCGTCAGGGCGGACGAGGTCAGGCCCGGCGGCCTGCCCTTCCGCTGCGACGACGTCCCGGGGACGCTCCAGGCCGGCGAGAGGCTGGACAGCGACCGGGAGGCGGGAAAGATAATCTTCAGGAAGATCGGCAGGGAGTGGCCGGGCAAGCCGGTGTTGGTCCAGGTGCCGAAGGCGCCGCCGAGGCCGCCCGCACCGGCGGAGGAGCGTCGGCGCGACGGGGGGCCCATGCCGCCCGGCGTGATAGCGGACCGCGGGCGCGATTTCCCCTGGCAGACGATTCCTCTGCCGGTGATCGCGTGGGAGATCTTCCGCCCGCCGGACGTGAGCCCGTAGGGCGCCTGCGGCAAGTCGAACCAGGATCGCGAGAGGGTGCGGGGCGTGTCGGCATTCCGACATCTTCCACCTTGGTGCATCATTGCGTTTGCGCTCGCGGCGTCGCTTCCGGCGCTCGGGCTGGACGTGCCTCCCATCGGAGGGATAGGCGCGCCCGGCGGCGACGCCAAGCGCATCTCGGTGTTCGCCGGGGTGTCCTCGGGCTGGGACTCGAACGTGCCCCGCTCGGAGGACGCCGACGGCGACACGTTCATGCAGACCCTCGCAGGCCTGGGGCTCCAGTTCGGGAACGGGCGGAGCAAGTTCGAGCTCCGGTACCAGGCCCGCCAGGAGACCTTCAGCAGCCTGAGCACCTACGACCTGAGCGAGAACGTGTTCCTTGCAGGGCTTGACGTCGGCGCGGAGAAGCTCAGGTTGTCCCTCCGGGGCGAGTTCGCCGAGCTCGCCGATCCCGTCGACCTCGAGACGCTCACCCTGCCGCTCCTCAAGCGGACGAGGACCGCCTGGGCGCCGGAGCTGAGCCTCGAGATGGGCAAGGTGGAGCTCGGCGTGGGTTACTCCTCGAAGTCGGTCGCGTACGACGACCCCGCGTTCGCGGATCTGGACTTCACGGAGTCCGCGTTGAGCGCGGAGCTCCGCTTCGGTGGCAGGGGCAAGCCCAGCCGGTTCTACATGCACTGGGACTCCGGCCAGATGGACTACGCCGAGGACACGAACTCGGACTTCTCGTTCCAGAGGCTCTATCTCGGTTGGCGGGGCGAGCGGGGCGCTTCCGGCGAGGGACCTGCCCTGGCACTGGAGCTCGGGGCGGGCGCGAGCACTGTCGATGACTTCAGCCTCGCCCCGTCGCTCTCCGAGCAGGGGCTCTTCGCGCTCCTCCGGACCACGTTCCTGTTCGGCGGCGGGAGGTCATCGCTCATGCTCGCATGCACGAGCGGGCCGGAGGCGGCGGCCACGGCCGACTATAAGGACGTTCTCCGCGCGATGGTGCGCCTGTCCCGGATGGCCAACCGCCGCTGGGGCTGGTCGGTCGGCGCGAGGATCGAGAACGCGGAGTTCGCCAACCCCGACCCGTCGTCCCCGGAATCGCTGTCTCTCCTCGTGGCCGAGGCCGGGCTCCAGATAGAGATCGGCTCGCCACAGAAGACGCACGGGCGGTTCTACGTCCTTTTCTCCAGCGAGTCCAGGACCGGGAACACGGCGGCCTTCGACTACGACCGGACCAGGTTCCTGGCTGGGTTCGCGCTAGTCCACTGACTATGGGCTGGTGCCGGTGGGCTACTCGACCGCTTGCAACCGACGCCCCTGCGGGGCCGCCAAAGGCCCCCGCTCCCAGGCCGCGTTCGATCAGCCGCCGCTCAGAACGGCGTGGGCCTCGATCACAGTCTTCTCGACGGGAAGCTTGTAGGGGCACCGCCTGTCGCACCTGCCGCACCTGATGCACTCGGAGGCCTTCACTCTCTCGGCCGAGTAGCAGGCGCGCGCATACTCGATGAAGCCGTAGTGAGTGGCCATCGCGTACTGCCTGTGCACCTGGGGTATATTGATCTTTACAGGGCACGGCAGGCAGTTCCCGCAGGCCCGGCAGAGCGCACGGGCTGTCCTCTCGCGGCCGAACGCGGTGCGCGAGACCGCCTCCTCCGAGAGCCCGCGGAAGCGGGAGGCGACGGCGAGCGAGAGCTCTGCCGCGGCCGCCGACTCCCAGCCCACGAGTACCGAGGCCACGGGGAACGCCAGGACGAACTCGAGCGCTCGCGCGTGCGCCTCGTCGACAGTGCCGCCCAGCACGCGCTCCAGCCCCTTGGGTCTCCGCAGAAGCTCGCCGTAGTTGAACGGCTCGATCGCGATGACGCCGACGCCCCGCGACTCCGCGGCCGGGAGGACCTCCTCGGCGAACTCGCGCCTGACGAGGCTGAGCGGGATCGTCACCGCGTCGAGCCCCGCGGACTCGACGAGGGTCCTGGCGGTCGCGGCGGAGCTCCGACAGTCGGCGCCGAGCAGTAGGACCTTGCCCTGCGCACGTGCCCTCCGGAGCTCCGGCAGGTCGCGGTCTAGCACAACTCTCAAGGTGTAGTCGTTCTTGGCGCCCGAGAGGCAGCAGAGGTCCAGCCGGTCGGTCCCCAGCCTTTTCAGGATGTCATCGATCTGCGCGAGGACACCGCCGCGAGGGGAAAGTGTCGCCACCAGGAAGGCCTCCGCGCGCCGGCCCGCGAGCGCGCGAGCGAGCTCTTCCTCCCTGCCCGGGTTGCCGTGGACGCAGGACACCTCCAGGACATTCGCGCCCCTGTCCAGAAAAAGCCTGACGATCGCGCCGAGCTCGCCCGCGCTGGGGTAGCCGGGCGCCTGAGGACATCCGAGGCCGACCACGCCGACCGGCGCGAGCCTCGGACGGAGCGGCCTCACGGGGATACGGCCGGCGCCTTCCGGGGGAGAGTCCTGGGCGAGCGACGCGGAGTTCGCCCCCCCGCCCAGACCTCCCGCGAGGGAAGCCGCCGCCAAGCGCACAAACTCCCTGCGGCCGAGCCAGCGCGGCCGGACACGATCGCGGCTCATCTCGAGCAGGCTACAGCGGCGGCCCGCCGCTCGCAAGCCTGCGAAGGTCACTGCAGGGTCGTTCTGTTCTCCCACTGAGGTCGCCGACGCGAGGGGACCGAGGCGACACGGGACGGCCGAACGGGAACGAGGGCTCGAACGCGCTCGCGCGTCGGTACCAGTCGAGGATAGAGTCCGGCTGGGAGAGGAAAAAGGCGATCCGGGAGATCGCGCGCGAGCCTGTCCATCGCGTCCGCGATCGCAAGAACGGGGAAGGAGCGCAGCGACGGCCTGGCGAGGTCTCTTGAAACGGTCCCTCCGGGGCCCTCCTGTGCTTGCGCCGTCGCCGGGGGGATGCATGATCGTACGCGGTCACTCGGGACATGTACCTCGTCAGCGACGCGATAGTCGTCGGCCGGCGGATGGTGGCGAACACCAGCCTCGTGCTCAGGTGCTATACTGAGCGGGCAGGCGGCCTCGTGGTGTTTGCAAAGGGCGCGTTCCGCAGACGGCGGCGCGCGGAGCCGCCGTCGGTCCCGGACCTTTTCCAGAGGGGCGAGGTCGTCCTTTCGACCGGCCCAGGCAGGGGCTATTCGATTCTCAGGGAGTGGTCCCTCGAGGACGTGCGCCGCGGCGTGCGGGAGAGCCCGCCCGCCTTCCGCGCGGCCTCGGCCTGCGCCTCGATCGTGGCGGCGCTCCCGGGGGAGCCCTTCCCGGGCGGGGAGCACTTCGCGGCGCTCGAGGAGGCCCTCGGCGAGCTCGACCGATCGGCGACCGCCTGGGGCGGGGCTGCGGGTCGGGCGGCCGCGGGTGTCGCACGGCGAGCGCCTGGCGCTCCGTATCTGGGCGGCTCGCCGCGGCCGGTGGTCTGGGCCTTCGCCCTGGGGGTGCTGTCCAGGGCTGGTTTTCTCGCGCCGCTGGATTCCTGCGCCCTCTGCGGGGCGCTCTTCGGGAGAGGTGGGGCGGGCCTGGAGGCCACGGCGGCCTCGCCTCTGGCGGGGGGGCTAGTCTGTCGCGGGTGCGCCCGCCGCGCGGAGGGGAGCGTAGAGCTCACGCCAGAGGCCGCCTCCGCGGCCAGGTTCCTTGCGAGGGCGACGATGGACGCGGCGGCCAGGCTCAGGTGTTCGCCGGATGCGACGAGGGCGCTCGACCGCGCCGTGCGCGAGTTCGCGGAGCACCACCTCGAACGCGCGTTCCCGGCCCTCGCGCCCGAGGAGGGAGAACCTTGAGAACGCGGCTATCGCAAGCCCTCGTCGGCGGGCTCGTCCTTGCGGCGTGCCAGTCCTGCGTCTACACTGCCAGTTCGGCGCTGCCCGCGCACATCAGGTCCGTGCGGGTAGAGGTGTTCGGGGGCCTCGCGGGGTACCCGGGTCTGGAGGCGGAGCTCGCCCGTGCGATCGCGGAGGAATTCCGGGCCGACGGGACGCTGACGCTCGCGTCGGCCGGCGCCGACGCAGTCCTGCGCGGGAGCCTGCGCGCGGTGCGGCGCGTACCGCTCGAGGAGGATCGGCTGGACGACGTGATCGCCGGGCAGATGGTCGTCGAGGCGCTCGTGACGTTCGAGGACTCTTCCGGGGAGGCCCTCCTGAGGCGCGAGCTCGTCACGAGCCGCGATGTCCTGCCGTCGGAAGGGATCTGGCGCGCGAGGCGCGGCGAGGGGGAGCCCGACGCACTCGCGAGCGCAGTGCGCGCCCTCGCGCGGAACATAGTGCGCCGGGTCGTGGAGGTGTGGTAGATGCCGGTTTCGGAACCCGATCGGGGGGGTAGACCCCGGGCGAGTCTCTTCTCTGCGATGCGCAAATCCGACGACGCCCCCCGTGAGGGCCGCGCGCGCGGCGCGGACGGCCCCCGCCGCGGAGGGGCCCTCGGCAACCGTTGGGTGATGTGGCTCGTCTTCGCGGCGCTCCTGGCATTGATCCTCCAGTTCGGCAAGGGCCTCGGCGGGCGCGCGGAGACCATCCCCTTCTCCCAGTTCCGCGAGCGGTTGCGGAGCGGCGACATCCTGACCGTCGTCGTCGAAGACACCGAGTACAGCGGCAAATACCGGGAGGGGAGGCCGTTCCCCTTCTCCGAGTACCGCACGACCGGTCCCAGGCTCGAGGAGAACCCCGAGCTTCTGGAGGAGATCGACAGCAAGGGCGTCGTGCTGGAGTTCAGGAAACCCTCGCGTTGGGGCGAGATGCTGATATGGTATCTGCCGCTCATTGTACTGCTCGCGTTCGTGTGGTACGTGTTCCTGCGCCAGTTCCGCTCGACAGGCGGCCCGGGCGGGGTGCTCTCGTTCGGGAAGTCGCGCGCGACTCTGGTCACCAAGGAGAAAACCCGCAAGAGCTTCGCCGATGTCGCCGGCATCGAGGAGGCCAAGGAGGAGGTCGAGGAGATCATATCGTTCTTGAAGAACCCCAGGCGGTTCCTGCGCATGGGGGCCCGGATCCCGAAGGGCGTGCTCCTGATCGGCGCCCCGGGCACCGGGAAGACACTCCTCGCCAAGGCGATCGCCGGCGAGGCGGACGTGCCCTTCTACAGCATATCGGGCTCCGACTTCGTCGAGATGTTCGTCGGCGTGGGCGCCTCGCGCGTGCGGGACCTCTTCCAGCAGGCGAAGGAGAACTCCCCCTGCATCATATTCCTGGACGAGATAGACGCCGTCGGCCGCAGGCGCGGCACGGGGCTAGGCGGCGGCCACGACGAGCGCGAGCAGACGCTGAACGCTATCCTGGTCGAGATGGACGGCTTCGAGTCCGACGAGAAGGTCATCGTGATGGCGGCCACGAACCGCCCGGACGTCCTGGACCCGGCGCTCCTCCGCCCTGGGCGCTTCGACAGGCGGATCGTGATCGACCTCCCCGACGTCCGCGGCCGCGAGGCGATACTGCGGGTCCACGGGCGGCGCGTGCGGCTCGCGGACGACGTGGACTTCTCGCGCCTCGCGAAGGCCACGCCGAGCTTCAGCGGCGCGGACCTCGAGAACATGATCAACGAGGCGGCGCTGCTCGCCGTGATGAACAACCGCGATCAGGTGACGATGGAGCACATGGAGACGGCGCGCGACAAGGTGATCTGGGGCAAGGCGAAGCGCTCGCGCGTCCTCGACGAGGAAGAGCGCCGCGTCACGGCCTACCACGAGGCGGGCCACGCCCTCCTCGCCCACATCCTGCCGGAGGTGGACAAGCTGCACAAGGTCACGATCATCCCGCACGGCATGTTCCTGGGCGCGACGATGCACCTCCCTAAGAAGGACGAATACAACAAGACCAGGCGGAAGCTCATGGGCGAGCTCGCGATGCTCTACGCCGGCCGCGTGTCGGAGGAGATGTTCTGCAACGACATATCCACCGGCGCGAAGAACGACATCGAGCAGGCCACGGAGCTCGCTCGCCGCATGGTCTGCGACTGGGGCATGTCGGACAAGCTCGGCCCCATCAACTACGCCGCCGAGGAGGAGCATCTCTTCCTGGGTCACGAGATCGCCCGGCAGCGGCAGCACAGCGAGGGCACCTCTGTCGAGATCGACGCCGAGGTGAGGCGGATAATCGAGGAGGCGCTCGGCCGTGCGCGGAAGATCCTGGAGGAGCACCGCGAGGACGTCAGGCACATCGCCGAGGCGCTCCTCCAGTACGAGGCCCTGAGCGCCGAGGACGTGGATCTCCTGCTCAAGGGCGAGCCGCTCACGAGGCAGCCCTCCGAGCGCCGCGCCAGGGCTGAGCCCGCGCGCGCGTGAGCCTGCGGCCGCGCGGGGCGGGATCGGAGGACCGTCGCGGTGGACACCGGCCCGAAGCTCCAGGGCGGATTCGACGTGGAGTGGCCCCGCGGGAGGCTGGAGCTCTCGCGCCGCGTCTACGTCATGGGCATAGTGAATGTCACGCCTGACTCCTTCTCGGACGGCGGGTCATACCCGACGGTCCGCTCGGCGGTCGACGCGGCGCTCCGCATGCTCGACGAGGGGGCCGACATCGTCGACGTGGGCGGGGAGTCCACGAGGCCGGGAGCCGAGCCCGTGCCGGCCGGCGAGGAGATCGCCCGCGTCCTCCCCGTGGTCGAGGGCATCCGCGCGAAGAGCTCCGCTCCGATCTCGGTGGACACGAGAAAGGCCGCGGTCGCCCGCGCATGCCTCGCGGCAGGCGCGGACATCGTGAACGACGTGAGCGCCCTCCGACACGACCCCGAGATGGGCACCGTCTGCGCCGCGGCGGGCTCGCCCGTGATCCTGATGCACATGAAGGGGGAGCCCCGCACGATGCAGCTCGCGCCCAGCTACTCGGACCTTCTGGGAGAGGTGCGCGCGTTCCTCGAGGAGGCGGTTGCGCGCGCGGGGCGGATGGGGATCCCGCGAGAGCGAACGATCGTCGACCCCGGGATAGGTTTCGGCAAGACCGCGGAGCACAACCTCGCGCTCCTGAACCGCCTGGGGGAGCTCGCGCCGATCGGGAGGCCTCTCGCAGTGGGGGCCAGCAGGAAGTCGTTCATCGGGCACGTGCTCGGCCTCCCGGTGGGGGAGCGTCTGGAGGGTACGCTCGCCGTCACGGCCCTCGCCGTCGCCCGGGGGGCGAGGCTCGTCAGGGTCCACGATGTGAAGGCGAACGTCCGCGCCGTCAGGATGGCCGAAGCCGTCCTCGCGGCCTGAGAGGCTGCTTCGAGTGGAATCGCTCGCCGGATTCTTCAAGGCGCTCTGGGAGAGCCTCGCGGCCGACTGGCGGCCGGCGGTCGAGATAGCCGTCATCGCCGCGGCGTTCTACGGTCTTTTCAGACTCCTGCGCGGGGCGCGCTCGGCGGGACCGCTGAGGGCGGTCGTGCTCGCGGGCGCGCTCGGCCTGGCGATGCTCGTGCTAGTCTCGCAGGCGGCCGGCCTCGTGCGGCTCCAGTGGGTGCTGGAGAGGGCGGTGGCGTTGGCGGCGGTCGGTGCCGTGGTCGTGTTCCAACCGGAGCTCAGGAGGGGCCTCGCGCGCCTGACGCGGAGCCCCCTCGTCGGGCGGATCTTCCGCCACGAGTCGAGCGCGGTCGAGGCGGTGGTCGGTGCGGCCGTGGCACTCTCGCGGGAGAAGAGGGGCGCGCTCATCGCCTTCCAGCGCGAGGATTCGCTCGGGAGCTACGTCAAGGGCGGCGTGAAGCTGAACGCCGAGCCGTCCGCGGACCTGATCGTGAGCATCTTCAGCGCAGGCTCACCGCTCCACGACGGGGCGGTGGTGCTGCGCGCCGGGAAGATCGCCGCAGCAGGGTGTCTCTTCCCGCTCACCGACAATCCGCAGGTATCGAAGTCGCTCGGCACGCGCCACCGCGCGGGGGTCGGCCTGACCGAGGAGACAGACGCCGTCGCCGTGGTGGTCTCAGAGGAATCGGGGCGCATCTCGGTGTGCGTGAGGGGGGAACTCATGCAGGGGCTCTCCCCGGAGGATCTCCGCGGCATCCTGCGCAAGCTCTGCCCGGAGGGCGAGCAGGTCCAGGCCGAGTATCTGGTCCCGTAGGCGTCTGGCCCCGGCGGCCGCGGTGGCCCCGGGGAGGCGCTCCGGGCTCGGAGGAGCCATGAAGGCCAGGTGGCGGGCGCTCGGGAGAAATGTCTCGCTCGCCGCGGCGGCGGTCGTCTGCGCCGTGGTGCTGTGGGCGCACCTGGATTCGTTCGTGGAGGACGAGCGCGTCCTCCAGGTTCTCCTGCGCTCGCAGGAAGGGGGAGCGCCCGTCGCCTCGGTGAACGGGCGCGCCGACTGCGCGGTCTCGGTGACCGTGCGCGGCCCGTCGAGGGTGGTGAGGCGGCTCGACCCCGGCTGCATACGGTTCGTGGGCTCCCCCGGCGCGCTCCGGGAGTCGGGGGCGGGTCTCGCCCCGTCGGACTTCGTCCTCGCGCTCACCGGCGAGGCGACCGTGACGAGGGTGGAACTGCGCAGGCAGGCCGCCGCCGCGGACGCCACCGAGGGGCCTGCATCGGGAAACTGACGGCGAGGAGGCGTAGCGGCATGCCCAGGCTGGGCGTCAACATTGATCACGTGGCCACGATCAGGCAGGCGAGGCGGGCCGCCGAACCGGATCCCGCATGGGCGGCGGTGCTCGCCGAGCTCGGCGGCGCGGACGGGATCACGTTCCACCTGCGCGAGGACCGCCGGCACATCTCGGACCGCGACGCGGAGGTCCTGCGCCGCACAGTGCGGGTCAAGCTCAACATGGAGATGGCCGTTTCGGGGGAGATCATGGAGATCGCCCTCGCGCTCCGCCCGGACCAGGCGACGCTGGTTCCGGAGAGGCGCGAGGAGATCACTACGGAAGGCGGGCTCGACGTCGCGGGGTCGCTCGCGCGCGTGAGGGAGGCGACGGCACGGCTGCATCAGGCCGGGATCGTCGTCAGCCTCTTCGTGGACCCTAGCCCGGCGCAGGTCTCTGCGTCGAAGGACGCGGGCGCCGACGCGATCGAGCTCCACACCGGTCGCTACTCCGCAGCGAGAGGTCCCCTCGAAACGGCCGAGCGGCTCGCGGAGCTCGCGCGCGCCCTGCGCCTGGGGCGCGACCTGGGCCTGGACGTCCACGCTGGGCACGGGTTGACGTATCTGAACGTCCGACCGGTCGCTTCACTCGAGGGCATACAGGAGCTCAACATCGGGCACTCCATCGTCTCCAGGGCGGTATTCGTCGGCATGGAGCGCGCCGTCAGGGAGATGAAGGCCCTGATAGGGTGAGCTCGGCGGCGCCGTCAGAGGACGAGCTCCGCCAGGACGCTGTCGGCCACGGGCAGGGCCTTCCTGGAGAGGCGGAGCGCGCCGCCGGCCGTCTCGAGCCAGCCTTCCTCGAGGAGGCGTCTCCCGCGCTCGCCGAGGAGCTCGGCCGGGCGGTAGCCGGTCCTGGAGCGGAAGGCGCCCTCCTCTGCGCCGCGCCGCGTCCTGAGCGCGAGCACCAGGGCCTCCCGCGCGGCGCGCTCGCCCTCGAGGCGCTCGCGCTCGGCCGCGGGACTCTCGCCCCGGAATAGCCTGAGGGCGTAGCCGTCGAGCTCTCGCGCGTTGACGAACCGCTCGCCGCGGAGGTAGCTCGCGGCGGAGGGGCCGAGCCCTACGTACTCGCCGCCCAGCCAATACACCAGGTTGTGCGTGCACTCGCGGCCGGGCCGGGCGAAGTTCGATATCTCGTACTGGGAGAAGCCGGCCGCCTCCAGGTCCTCGATGACGGCGAGGTACATCTCCCGTTCGACCGACTCCTCGGGCGGCGCGAGCTCGCCCCGCTCGCGCATGGCCCAGAGGGCGGTCCCCTCCTCCCAGGTCAGGGCGTAGGCCGAGATATGCTCCGGCTCGAGCGCTACCGCGCGCGAGAGGTCGCGCCGCACGCCCTCGAGCGACTGGCCCGGCGCCGCGAAGATCAGGTCGAGCGACACGTTCCGGAAGCCGGCCGCCCGCGCGGCTCGGATCGAGCCTTCCACTTCGCGCACGGAGTGGCGCCGGCCGAGCGTCCGCAGGACGCGCTCGTCGAAGGACTGCACGCCCAGGCTGAGCCTGTCGGCCCCGAGCGAGCGGAGGAGCGCGAGCCTCCGCCCGTCGGCGGTGCCGGGGTTCGCCTCGACCGTCCACTCGACGACACGGGAGAGATCGAGCCCGCGGCGGAGCAGGTCGAAGAGCCGGAGGAGCTCCGGCTCCTCGAGGCAGCTCGGCGTGCCGCCCCCGACGTACACCGTCGATACGGGGCGGAGCGCGGCCGGGCTCGACGCGATCTCCTTCTCGATGCAGGTCAGGTACAGCGCGACGCGATCGGTGCGCCTGACCTCAGAGGCGAAATCGCAGTAGCGACAGCGGCTCGCGCAGAACGGGACGTGGACGTAGAGAGAAACCGTACCGCCGCCGGCAGAGGGCGGGGACTCCTGGGCCTTCTCGCAGCCCGGCGAGGTCGGGAGAGACGCCAATGCGGAACCGCTCTGCGCCGTCGGCAAGGCGTCGCCGCTCCTCCGGGGCTATCCGCGGCCCTTCTCTCGGCGGGCAGACTTCGAAGGCTTCCGCCCGGCGCGCGCAGGTCCCTTCCTGCGGGGCTTGCGGCCCGCGCCCGAGCGCGCCTGATGCTCGAGCACGCGCTTCACGTCCGGCGGCGTGAGCTTTCCGCGCTCGACCAGTATCTCTCCGATCTTCTTCCGGGGCGCGCTCGATTCCTGCTCCTCCAGGGCTGCACGCACGTCGGCATCGCCCACGAGGCCGAGTTTTCTTGCCACCTCACCGAACTTGCGCCAGAGTCTGCCGAAGACACCGCCCTTCCCGGCCGCACTCGCGCCTGCGACGGTCATTCATCCCCCTCCCGGTACCTGCATAGTACCCGAGCCGTTTGCCCTCCGCAACGACGGCCCGGGTGCGGGTTGCATTAGGAAGTTCCAGATACGAGCATTTCGAGGCGGACGCGCGTGATCTCCGCTGCGCCCTTGCGCAGGCAGCCCATGCCGCCTGGCCCACGACCGTGTCCATCGCCCCGGTGCCGTTCATGTGGGGCGGCAACTCCGGTCTCACCGCGCGGTCCGATTCCGCCAGAGAGCGTACCCGAGGCGAGGAGCTCGCCGCCCGCCGAGTATCGGCGGCAGATGACGCGGCGGTTTCCCGAGCGCGCGTACGGTCGGAGATGGCGGGTGAAGGGCGCGTTCAGCCGGAACGAGCGACGGCTCGGTACTCTCGGCCACCTCGTGGAGCGGGCATCAGCGCGGGATGCGCCTGCGGGTGCCGGCCCACGACCTCATGGTTCTTAAGCGTGCCGGGTTAGGTCTTCAGCCGAGCAACATCCGGTCCCGCCGCGTTGCCTCTCGGGATCCCCGGGAAACAACGCCGGGACGTGAGCCCGGCTAGCGGATCTTCTCCTGCATCAGCCTGCCTGGCTTGAACGTGACCACGTTCTTCTCGGGGACCTGTACCTCCTCGCCGGTCCGCGGATTGCGAGCCTTGCGGGCCTTCCTGTGACGGACGGCGAACACTCCGAAGTTCCGCAGCTCTATCCGCTTCTCCGAGACCAGGACGTCCACGATCCCGTCCAAGACCATCTGCACGATCTTCTTGATATCCGTCTGCTTGAGGCCCGTGGCCTTCGAGATGCTGATCACCATGTCGTTCTTGGTCACGACTACCCCCTGTCTCCCATTCCCTGTTGCCTATCCTCCGGACGCTGCGGACGAACGCCGGCTTCAGGTCTATCCGGCGAGGAAAACAACCCTTGCCCCGGCAGACCCCCTCTCCTGCGGCTCTTCCCCTGGTCCGCCGCGCCCCCTTCGGCGAAGTGCTCCATATCTCCGTGTTCGGGCGCAAAAGTCAAGTGAGCCGGACGTGATTTTTTCGGAATCCGCTAAAAACCACAACGGTATACCTGCGGCCCTGGACCAGCCCCACGCCCATCCTTGCGGCCCCGGGACGGGAAGTGTACGCTCCTCGTGACTCGCCCGGAACGGAAGGGACCGGCAGATGCCAGAGGCCGCCAAGTCGCCGAAGTGCTTCGTGCTGGACACCAACGTCATCCTGCACAACGCGGCAGCGCTGACCGCGTTCGCCGACAACGACGTCGTCCTCCCCATGCGGGTCCTCGAGGAGCTCGACAGGTTCAAGAACGCGAACGACGAGCTCGGCCGGAACGCCCGGATGGCGATCCGCGCGATCGATTCCCTCCGCGCCGGCGGCCGGCTGAGCGAAGGCGTGCCGCTCCGGAACGGAGGCAGGCTCCTGGTCGCGACCTCCAAGCACCCCCCGCAGGACCTGGGGCTCGATCCGGCCGACTCCGACAACCTGATCCTGGGTACCGCCTGCGCCCTCCGCCAGGCGGGCAGGCGGGTGGTCTTCGTCTCCAAGGACATCAATGCGCGCGTCAAGGCCGACGCCCTGGGCCTCGTCGCGCAGGACTTCGAGAAGGAGAAGGTTCGCTTCGACGAGCTCTTCACCGGCTGGCGGAGGCTGCAGGTCCCCGGCGCCGAGGTGGACGCCTTCTACGCCCAGAAGTATCGCGACGCGAAGGACGCCGGCTTCTTCCCGAATGAGTTCGCCATACTCGAGGATGTCGGCGACGCCAAGCACACGGCGGTCGCACGGTACGACGCGAGGCAAGGCCGCCTGATCCAGCTCTCCGGCGAGCGGAACTCGGCCTGGAACGTCAGGCCCCGTTCCGTCGAGCAGAGGATGGCCCTGGAGCTCCTCCTGGACGACGACGTCAAACTCGTCACTCTGGTGGGCCAGGCCGGGACCGGGAAGACGCTCCTCGCCCTCGCGTCGGCGCTCCAGCGGGTCGTGCGCGAGCAGAAGTACGCGAAGGTCCTGGTCACGCGGCCCGTCATGCCTCTGGGACGGGACATCGGCTACCTGCCGGGCTCCATGGAGGCGAAGATGTCCCACTGGATGCAGCCGATCTTCGACAACCTGAAGTACCTACTCTCCGGGAGGCTGCGCCCCGGCAAGGAGACAGCCGACGACCTCCTGGCGAGAGGCGTCGTGGAGCTCGAGGCGCTCACCTACATCCGCGGCAGGTCCATCGCGGAACAGTTCATAATCGTCGACGAGGCGCAGAACCTGACCCCTCACGAGGTGAAGACGATCATCTCGCGGGCAGGCGAGGACGCGAAGATGGTCCTGACCGGCGACCCGTATCAGATCGACAATCCCTACCTGGATTCCTCTTCGAACGGGCTCACCTACGCCGCCGATCGCCTGAAGGAAAGCGAGCTCACCGGGCATATGACGCTCACGCGCTCGGAGCGCTCGCCACTGGCGAGCCTGGCGGCCGAGAAGTTGTAGGGGCGCGGGGCGCGCGGTATGCCGGCACGGATACTCGGTGTCGACTTCGGCGACGCGCACGTGGGCGTCGCCGCCTCCGATCCGCTCGGGCTCACTGCCCAGCCGCGGGCGCGCATCGACGAGCGGGAGCTCGCGCGCGCGGCGCGGAAAGTGGCCGAGCTCGCGCGCGAGCTCGGGGCCGGCGAGGTCGTGGTTGGCCTGCCCGTGAACATGGACGGCTCGGAGGGTCCGCGCGCCAGGCGCTCGAGAGAGTTCGGCGCCGAGCTCGAGAAGCTACTCCCGGGCGTGGTCGTCCGCTACTGGGACGAGCGCTTGACGACCGCCCAGGCCTCGAGGGCGCTCCGCGGGCGGGGCTCGGAGTCCCGCAAGGCGAAGGTGGACGTGGTCTCGGCCCAGCTCATGCTCCAGAGCTACCTGGACGCGCGCTCCCGCGAGCGGCCGACGTACTGAGCCCGGCCGCCTGGCGCGATCGTCACTGGCGCCGAGGGAAGAGGCCGGCTACACTGCTTGCGTCTGGTATCCGCCGGATCCGGGAGATAATCTGCAGTGCTCGACATCAAGTTCGTCAGAGAGAATCCCGACGCGGTGAGGCGCGCGGCCGCGGCCAAGCGCGCGACCGTGGACATAGACGCCATCCTCTCGCTCGACGCGAAGCGCCGGGAGCTCCTCGCAAAGGTGGAGTCCCTCAAGGCCGAGAGGAACACCGGGTCGAAGGAGGTCGGCCGGCTCAGGAAGGCGGGTCAGGACTCGGCCCCGCTCGAGGCCCGCATGCGCGCGATAGGCGAGGAGATCAAGCTCCTCGACGCCGAGGTTTCGCGCGTCACGGCGGAGCGCGACCGGCTCATGGCCTTCGTCCCCAACATCCCCGCCCCCGACGTGCCCGAAGGCCCCGATTCGAGCGCGAACGTCGTCGTGCGCGAGTGGGGGCAGAAGCGCGAGTTCGCGTTCGAGCCCAGGCCCCACTGGGAGCTCGGCGAACGGCTCGGGATCCTCGACCAGGAGCGGGCCGCTAAGATCTCGGGCACTGGGTTCATACTGTTCAGAGGCGCGGGCGCGCGGCTCGAAAGGGCGCTCTGGAGCTTCATGCTGGACCTCCACACCCGCGAGCACGGCTACACGGAGGTCTTCCCGCCCTTCCTCGTGACGAGGGACTGCATGTTCGGGACCGGTCAGCTCCCCAAGCTCGAAGAGGACATGTACAGGCTCTCCGCGGACGACCTCTTCCTCGTCCCCACCGCCGAGGTGCCGGTCACGAACCTGCACCGCGAGGAGATCATCCCAGGGGCGGCGCTGCCGCTCGCCTACACGGCCTACACCGCCTGCTTCCGCCGCGAGGCCGGCGCCTGGGGGCGCGACACGCGCGGGATCGTCCGCGTCCACCAGTTCGACAAGGTGGAGCTCGTCCGCTTCGTGCGCCCCGAGAGCTCGGCGGACGAGTTGGAGAAGCTCGTCGGCCACGCCGAGGAGGTCCTTAAGAAACTCGGGCTTCACTACAGGGTCGTGAAGCTCTGCACGGGCGATCTCTCCTTCGCCGCGGCGAAGTGCTACGACATCGAGGTCTGGGCGCCGGGGCTGGGGAGGTATCTCGAGGTCTCTAGCTGCTCGAACTTCGGCGATTTCCAGGCCCGCAGGGCGAACGTGCGCTACCGCGACCCCGAGACGGGCGCGGTGGGGTATGTCCACACGCTGAACGGCTCCGGCACGGCTCTCCCGAGGGCGCTTGTGGCGCTCCTGGAGACTTTCCAGGAGGCCGACGGTTCGGTCCGCGTTCCGGAGGCGCTCAGGCCCTACATGGGAGGCGTCGACGTCCTGAGGCCGCTCTAGACCCCGCGGGCCGGCCGCGGGAGCGGAGTCGACCGGAAGGGGGGGCTAATGGTGCGATGGGCCCAGATCGCCAGGTTCGTGGTGGGGCTGGCGCTCGTACCGGTCTGCGTGGCCGCGGCGATCTCCTTCGGCGAGATGATGATCAACACCGGCCCGGGCCCGACGGCGAAGGGCATCCACGCCCTGGGCGTGCTGGCCTTGGGCGCGGTGACCTACGTCGTCATCTTCGTGTTCCTGCACAAGTCGGTCCTGAGAACGGTGTTCGGGCGCGAGCCCGTGCAGACGATGTGGAGCACGATCACCGGCTACAGGCTCCCCCAGCCGGCCGCCGGGGGAGAGTCTCATCCCGACTCCCCCACCGACGAGAAGGGGAGGCGCATCCCGCTCTGGGCGGTTCTCGCTCCGTACCTGATCCCGATCTACACGGCGGTCGGCGTGCTCGTCGTGTGGCTCCTCAAGCTCCTCGTCGGCATGTCCGGCTCGACCTACGCCTTCGTCCAGGCCTACGTGATAGGGCTCACCTACACGTTTCACGTGTTCCTCGTGGCGAACGACATCCGCAAGGGCCAGCGCGACCTGAAGGCCGCAGGCTACCTCTTCACGCTGGTGCTGCTCTTCGTGGTGAACGTCGAGGTGCTCGCGGCGTTCTCGATGATAGTCTTCCCTAACGCGGACTGGATCGTCTTCAACCAGCGCTTCCTCGGGGAGGCCAGGCGCGAGTACCTCTGGTTCTGGGAGCTGATCACCGGATGGATTCGCTGATTCCCCGACGTGCGTTCTATGCGGCGCTCGCGCTCCTGGCGAGCGCCGCCGCGATCGCTGGTGCGTCCGGGGTGGCCCGCGCCGGCGACGCGGCGCCGCCGGGGGATGAGCGCCCGGCTCGTGCGCAGCCGGGCGGTCCCCTCTGCTGGGTCGAGCTCGTAGACAGGCTCGGCCTGCCGGAGGAGTGCTATCTGCTCGGCTTCGAGGGCGGCGTCTACCGCATCCGCACGGTCGAGGGTCAGGAGATCGACGTGCCGGAGGCCGAGCTCAGGTCGATCAGGTTCTTCCCGCTCTCGGAGGCCCCGGGCTTCGGGAAGGGCCCGGGCCGGGAGCCGGCCGACCAGCCGCCGCGCGGGAGGCCGCACCGCACCGACGAGGCGGAGGAGCGCCCTCGCATCGGGGCGGCGCTGTGGGAGCTCCAGGCGAGGCGCGAGGAGGCGCACCGCAAGCTCCTGGAGCTCAAGCAGAAGGGCAAGCTCGACGCCTACATCGCGGATCTGGAATCCAGGCTCCGCAAGGCCGACTCCGCGCAGGCCGCGATCGAGCTCCTGATGAAGGTCATACCGGCCTACCGGGCGGCGGGCAGGTTCGTGGGCATCCCGGAACTCGAGGGCCTGGTCAGGTCCATCGAGGACCCGGCCGTGCGCGCCGCGATCACGATGCCGGAGGCGCTCAGGCGGCTCAGGAACCAGCTCCTGCCGGCGGGCCCCCTGCGCCGCGGCGCGAGGCCCGACTGAGCCGTCCACCCGGTTGCGGCGTTCCCAGGCCGAGCGTATCCTCGCGTCTCGCCATGAGGGAGCGGCCCGTCGGACCCCGAGCGAGCCTCGGCGGCGGCGCGCCCTCCGCCCCGGCGGGAGGAAAAGTCTGTGCTCTCGGTCGTCGTGCCGACCTACAACGAGAGCGACTGCGTGCGGCCGCTGTTGGAGCGGGTCCTGGCCGCTTTCGAGACGCTCCATGAACCCGCGGAACTCGTGATCGTCGACGACGACTCGCCCGACGGCACCGCCTCCGTGGCGCGCGCGGTCGCAGAATCGCTCGGCGCGTCCGAACGGGTGCGCCTCGTCGTCAGGAAGGGCGAGCGGGGCCTCGCGACCGCGGTGATGGCCGGCATCCGCGAGGCGCGCGGCGACGTGATCGCCGTGATGGACGCGGACCTCTCCCACCCCCCGGAGCTCCTGCCGAGGCTCCTCGAGCCGATCCGCGCCGGGCGCGCGGGGATAGCGGTCGCGAGCCGCCGCGTGCCGGGCGGCGGGGAGTCCGGCTGGCCGCTCAGGCGGAGGATCGTATCCCGCGTCGCGGGGCTCATGGCGAGGCCCCTCGTCGCCGTGCGCGATACTACTTCAGGGTACTTCGCGGTGCGCAGGGACGTGCTCGACGGCCTCGAGCTCCGCCCGCGCGGCTACAAGATAGGCCTCGAGATCTTCGCGCGCGCGCGCGGCGTGCGCGCCGAGGAGGTGCCCTTCGTATTCACCGACCGAAAGGCCGGGCGCAGCAAGCTCGGCGGGGCGGTGATGCTCGCGTATCTCGTCCAGCTCGCGACGCTCTACCGGGAGCGCTGGCCGCTCCTCGCGGGCTACGTGCAGTTCGCCCTCGTCGGCTCGCTCGGCATGGCCGTCGACGCGGCCGCGTTCAGCCTGGCCTACTGGCACGCGGGGCTCGCGCGGTTCGGCGCCGAGACCGGCAGCTTCCTCGCGCAGACCGTCTCGTTCATCGTCGCGGCGAGCTCCAACTTCCTGCTCAACCGCGCCTGGACGTTCCGCGAGCGCGCCTCGGGCGCGAGCTGGGGCGCGTTCCTCCTCGTCTCGGCCGGAGGCTATGCCGCGAGGTCGCCCGTCGTGTGGGGGCTCGTGCGCTCCGGGTGGCCGGAGCTCGCGGCCCTTCTGGCGGGCGTCTTCGTCGCGAGCGTCTGGAACTTCCTGGCGAGCCGCCGCTGGGCCTTCCCGGTCAGGCCGGGGGCTCGGCCCGAGGAGCGCGCCGCGCCCGAACCCGCCGAGCTCCGCGCCAAGGCCGCGGCGCTCGCGCTCCTCGTGGGACTCGGGGTCTTCAGGCTCGTCTACTCGTCGCTCGTCTGCCTGGCCGCGGACGAGGCCTACTACTGGCAGTGGTCACGGCACCTCGACTGGGGCTACTTCGACCATCCGCCTATGGTCGCGTACCTGATCGCGGCGGGGACGCGCCTGGCGGGCGCGCGCGAGCTCGGCGTGAGGCTCGCCTCGGTGATCTTGTCGAGCGCGGAGCTCTGGCTCGTCTACGAACTCGCGCGCAGGCTCAGCGGAAGCGCCCGTGCGGGGCTCTGGGCGGCCGGGGCGTTCGCCGCGGCGCCCCTCTTCGCGGCGGGCTCGATCCTCGCGACCCCGGACGCCCCGTTCGTCTTCTTCTGGACCGCGACGCTCGCGCTCGTGCTCAGGGCGCTGCGGAGCTCGCGCGCGGCCGACTGGCTCGCGGCGGGGGCGGCGCTCGGGCTCGGGATGCTGAGCAAGTATCCGATGGTCGTCCTGCCGGTGGGGGTCCTGGGTGCGCTCCTCGCGAGCCGCTCCGGGCGCTCCGCGCTCAGGACGCCTGGGCCGTACCTCGCCGTCGCGCTCGGCGCGGCGATCTGCGTGCCGCTCCTCGTCTGGCAGGTCAGGATGGGCTTCGCTCCGGCGCTCTTCCAGCTCGGGCACGGCCTGGGTCCTGCGGCCGGCGGCAAGGCGTCGCGCGCGGGGCTCGCCACGTTCGGCGAGTTCCTTGGGGGCCAGGCCTTGGTCCTGACGCCCGTCCTCTTTGCGCTCGCGGTATTTGTCATGGCGAACTGCGCCAGCCGTCTCTTCCGGCCGGCGAGCGGCCCAGGCGACGAGGCGGCCCGGACGGAGCTCGCGGTCCTCGTCATACCGTCGGTCCTGACGCTCGGGCTCTTCGCGGCGGCGAGCTTCCTCGCCAGGGGCGAGGCCAACTGGCCGGCGGCGGCGTACCCGGGGCTTTTCGTGCTCCTGGGCGCGGAGCTCGCGCGGATGTCCGCCTCAGGCGGCGCGAGGAAGGCCCTGGCCTGGACCGCCGTGGGCCTCGCGGCGCTCGCCTCGGCCTACGTCCACGTCGAGGCGGCGCATCCCATGTTCGAGTACCGGAGCGGCGCCTTCGCCAAGGTCTACGACAGGAGGCCGCTCGCCCGCTGGGCGGACGAACTCCGGCGCTCGCGCGGGGAGGAGGGCCGAACCGCTCCCGTCTGCGCCGAGAGCTATCAGACTGCAAGCATCCTCGCCTTCTACCTGCCGGACAGGCCCGAGACCTACGCGCCGTTCGAGCGCGGCTCGGGCGAGCAGTACGCGGCGTGGCTCGCCGGGGGCGCCCTCGCGCCCGCCCGGAACGTCTGGTTCTTCACGGACGAGCCGGACGACCCCCGCGCGCGGGAGCTCCTCGAGGGCGGCGGCGAACTCGCGGGCTCGTTCGCCGAGACCAGGCTCGGCGCGGAGCTCGCCACCTTCCACGCCTACTGGGGCCGGGCGAGGCTGGAGCCCGCGCGCGGGAGGTAGGTCCATGCTGCGTCTGGCGCTACGTGCGGCCTTCGGCGCGGCCATGCGCCGACCGCTCGCGAGCGCGCTCGCAGGTGCGCTGTTTCTCCTCACGGCGCTCGCGGCGCTGCCCTTCGACCCGCAGGGCCCCTTCGACGCCCGGACGCTCGAGCCGGTCGGGGGGATGCGCCTCGAGTATCCCGCCGAGGGCGCAGCCGTGGAGCCGCTCGCGGCGCTCGGCTGGGTCCTGGCCGGCGCCCCGGACTACCGCGCGGCGGCGGTCTCGTTCCTCGTGTGGATACCGGCGCTCGCCTGTGTGGGGTCGCTCCTCCTGGACGCGAGGGGCTCGCGGCTCCCCCCGGGCAGGCGCGCGAAGAGGGCGCTCCTCGCGGCGGCGGGGTCGACAGCGCTCTTCGTCCTGTACGCGGCCTTCGCGCTCCTCGTGAGGCTGCCCGGCTGGAGGCTTCGCGCCGACGATCCGGACATACTGCTAGCCGATCTCCAATCGCACACGTTCGGTTCGCACGACGGCCTCGTCTCCGCGGAGGAGAGCCTGCGCTGGCACCTCGAGCGCGGCTTCGACGTGGTCGCGGTGACCGAGCACGAGTCGGCCCGCAGGTCCCTCGAGGCCAGGGCGGTCTCCGAGCGGGCGGCTCGTCTTCCCGCCGTCATAACGGGCGCCGAGACTCGCTGCCTGGGCGGGTACGTGCTCGCCCTCGGGCTCGGCGACGTGGCCGAGTTCCCCTGGCGCGTTCCCGACGATGAGCTCGTCGGGACGCTCCGCCGGGGGCACGGCGCGGCTGTCATCGCCCTCGCGTGGGGGCTCGATGCAGAACGCGTCCGGAGCCTCGCGGACTCCGGCGTGGACGGGTTCGAGATAGCCAACTTCGGCCATCCGGACGTGCCGGAGGACGTGCGTGCGGCCATTCTCGAGGAGAACGCCCGGCGGGGGCTCGTCCTGGTCTCTTCCACGGACTGGCACGGCTGGGGCGGCTTCTGCCGGACCTGGACCGCTGTCCGCGTAAAGGGCGCCTCCGGGATCTCCCGCGAGGCGAGAGCCCATGCGGTGCTCGACGTCCTCCGCTCCCGCCGCTCGGGCGAGGCGATCCCGGTCGTCGCAGGAAGGCTCGGGCCGAGCTCGCCGCTGCGCGCGGTCTTCGCGCCTTTCGTCGAGACCGTCAGGTACGCGATGGAGCTCTCGGCCGCGCGCGTCTTCGCCTGGTGGGTCTGGGCGATCTCCGTCGCTGGCGCGGCCGGTTTCCTGCGCATGGCGAGGCTCAGGGCCGGGGCGACGCTCCTCGCGGCGGCGCTCGCGACGCTCGCCCTCCCGGTCGCCTGGCGAGGCGCGACACTGGTCCTAGCGAGGTTCTCTGGCGAGGCATGGACGGACCTCGCGCTCTGGACGGGCCTAGCGGCCTGCGCCATCGGTCTCGCCGCGCTCGCGGCGGCGGCCGCCATCTTCGCCGCGGAGGCGAGGTCCATCCGCCGCAGGACGAAAGGAGCATGAAATGACCGACCGCCCCGTCGCCCTGGTCACTGGCGCCAGCCGCGGCATAGGCCGCGCGATATCGCTCAGGATGGCGAAAGAAGGCTTCGACATCGCGCTCGCCGCCAGGACCGAATCGGCCCTCGCGGAGACCGCCCGGGCCTGCGAGGCGGCCGGCGCGAAGACGCTCGCGGCGAGGACCGACGTCTCGCGCGAGGAGGACGTGCTGGGGCTCTTCGCGCGCGTCCGCGAGGCGTTCGGCAGACTCGACCTCCTCGTGAACAACGCCGGCGTGGGGGTCTACAAGCCCATCGCGGAGACCACGCTCGCCGACTGGGAGCTCATGATGGGCGTGAACCTGCGCGGGACCTTCCTGTGCTCCCGCGAGGCGATGAGGGCGATGCTCGCGGCCCGGCGCGGCACGATCGTCAACATCGCCTCCGTGGTCGGGCTCAAGGGTTATCCCAACCAGGGGGCGTATACCGCCTCGAAGCACGGGATCGTCGGGCTCTCGAAGGTGCTGGCCGAGGAGGGCCTCGCGGCGGGGATCCGCGTGCACGTCATATGCCCCGGAGGGGTGGCGACGGACATGGCCTCCATGGCCCGCCCCGATATCAGGCCCGAGGAGCTCCTCCGGCCGGAGGACGTGGCGGACCTGGTGGCCTACCTCGTGAAGCTCCCCCCGAGGGCGATGGTGGACCTCGTGCACCTCAGGCGCGCCACGAGCAAGCCGTTCTGACGAGTCCCCCTAGCGCACCTCCTGGACGGCCACGTACTCGAGTCTGACGGGGCCGATCAGCCCCGATTCCAGCAGCTCGTCGTGACGCCTCCAGTGCTTCCATGTGGCGAACGCGACGCGGCGGGGTTCGGGCCTGGGCCGACCCGCGACGAGCCAGTCCGGCCACCTGGCCAAGGCGTCCCCGGACCACTCGCAGTCGTCGGGGAACTGCTCGTCTCCGATGAGCCTGTTCGGCCAGAGGTTAGTCACGGCGATTTCCAACCGGTTCGCGCCCGGCCTGAGCGAGTCCGTCGCGTCCAGCCTGAAAGGCGGCTTCCAGAGGCAGCCCAGGTCGGTTCCGTTCAGCCTGACGCGGGCGAGGTTCTTCACGCCTCCGAGGTCCAGGTAGACGCGCCTGCCCGGGCCGAGCGCCGCACGGGGGCAGTCGATCGCCTTCGTGTAGGTCGCCGTGCCGGAGAAGTACCTTACGCCGGGGTCCTGGTGCTCGGTCCAGGAGGCGAGCCTGGCGAGCTCGACGGACTCCGGCGCGCCGAGCCCGGGCGGGAACCGGACCACCCAGGGCCCCTCGACCTCCGTCGGCGGGGGCACCTCCGACACGTCCAGCGCGGCGCTCCTCCCGGACGCAGCGGTGAAGGCGAACCTGCCCGGCACCCATGCACGGACCTGGAGCTCCCCGCCCGGGACGGCTGCGAGCTCGTAGGCCGGCGGCTCGCAGGCCCCAGCGAGGCCCGGCGGGAGGACGAGCCGCTGGTTCTCGCTAACGGTTACGGACTTCCGCACCCCGTTCAGCAGGTACCTGACGCGCAGCCTCTTGACCACACCATAGGCGGGGTCCGAGCCCGCGAGCTCGTTCGTGACGGCTACGTCCAGCGAGCCGTCAGCGATCAACGCGTTCAATCTATTCGTGATGTCGATCTCGCGGTCGACGAGCTCCGCCTCGGGGGGCAGCACGCCGTAGATGGCCCGCGCGACCTCCGCCCCCTCGGGCAGCTCGAGCGTCTGATTCTCGCGCACCGTGCGGCTCGCGCGCGCGCCGCCGGCCGCGAAGTCCACGCGCAACTCTTTCATGACGTTGGGGGCGGGGTCGCCCCCGGCCATGGCGTTCGTCGCCGGTATGCGGAGAACGCCCCTCTCGACCATCGCCCTTACCTGCTCGGTGACGTCGGTTCGCCTGGGGCCGGAGCCCGCGCCCGCGCCGTAGAGGGCCTCGACGATCACGAGCTCGTCGGGCCTGCGGCGGCTGGGGCTCGGCCCCTCGCGCCTGACCTCGACGAAGTGGTCAGCGGGCGGGGCGCGGCGGAAGACGACGAATACCGAGCCCGCCGGGTCGAACCGAAGCGGCACCTCCGTTCGGCCGTCCCGCTCGCGCCAGACCGGACAGGGCTCGACGCGGCCGGTGTCCGGGCGCCAGAGCTCCGGCTCTCTCCCGGCGATCCGGAACGTGCAGACGAGCTCCCTCCTTCGATGCTCGGCGCTCGCGACGAAGTAGATCTCCGCGCCGCCGGTCGAGCGATGGATGAAGGACACCCTCGCCGGCGCGTCGACGGCCTTCGACTCGAAGTCGGGCGGCGCGCCCATCGACGCGAGAAGCTCGCCGAGCGGCCTGCCCCAGACGACCCTTCCAGCGCCCAGGCGGTGCTCGGTGACCCTGCGCCCGTCGCAGTCGCCCCAGAGCTCCTCTGCGATGCGCGCGATTTCGGCGTCGCAGCCTGGGTATCCGGAAAGGCTGGGCGATCTCGTCGGCCTCCTGCCCACGACGGTCGCCCCGGCGCGCACGAGCTCGCGCAACTTGGAGGCCACCTCCGGCGTCATGCGGTCCGTGTCGGGCAGGACGAGCACTCGGTAGCTCATGCCGTCGGGGAGAACGATCCTTCCGTCGCGCACGGACGTCCGCCGCACGAGTACCTCGCGACTCATGCCGTCGTAGTCGTAGCCCGGCGGCAGGCTCGGGGAACCGACGCGGAAGCCCACGGGCGAGTCCTCGCCGACGTAGTAGCAGACGTCCGCGACGAAGAGGCCCTGCTGAAGCATGAACTGGCAGCGCGTGAGGTAAGCGAGCCAGGCGGGGGACTCGTCCCACCACGTGTTCGTGCGTTCGAAGTGGAAACCCCAGGGCCCCATCGTCATGCCTGGGCGCCGATCGAGCCAGGGCTGCGCCGCGTATCGGTGGAAGATGAACCGGTTCACGCCCATGCAATAGACCTGGTCGCCGAGCGCCTTGAGCGCGAAGGGATCGCACTGCCAGCGGCCGTTGCGGCTGTCCGCAGTGAAGGACTCCGCGCCGACGATCCTCCTGCCGTTCGTGTGCGCGACGGAGGCCGCGAGCTTGGTCGAGCCGCCCGCGCCGCCTCCGACCCAGAACTCGCCCATCGGGATGTCGAAGCCGGCGCCGCCGGCGGCGAGGTCGTCGAAGAAGCCGTCGCCGTACGGCTCGACGCAGGCCAGCAACCCGTGCCTGTGGCAGAGCTCAGCGAAATAGCCGAAGTAGTTGTCGCGGAAGAGCTCGGCGACGGTCCGGCGGTAGTCCCAGAGGAACCGCTCGGACTTCTCCGGGCTTTCCACCACGCGCCCGCTCATGGTCACCATCCAGGGGAGCGGGTCGTAGCCCCGGCGGGCGATGAACTCCTCGCGGAAGCGCGGCGTCCAGTTCTGGCTGTGGACCTCGTAGCTGTCGACGAGGGCGCTGTTCAGGACCCTCCCGGCGAGCGGCCCGAGGTCCGCGAGCACCTTGCCCATCATGCCGGCCCAGTGGACGTCGAGCGCCTCGCGGCTCATCTTGTCGCACTCCAGGCCGCGGCCCTCGCTCGGCGCGGGATGGTTCTCCTTGCCCGTCGTCGTATAGCCGAGCCTGAGGAGCGTCCAGTCGCCGGCCGGCACGTCCCAGACGAGCCGCCCGCCCTCGGCGAGCCTCCGCGTGAGATCGATCACCCCGCCCAGCGGAACGGCCGCGCCCGGTGGAGCCTCGGAGTCCGTCGAGGGCGGCGGGGACTCGTCGCGGACGAACGCCGCCTTGCGGTCGAGCTCCGCTATCCTGAGGTCGCCGGCCGGCCTCCTGAACGCCAGCACGGCTATGTCGCGGTAGAATCCGAGCCTCGAGGGCGGCTGCGGGAGCGCCCCGTCGAACCGCGCGGGGCCGGTCGCGTCGAGCTCGCTCGTGGTCACGACCAGCATGGAGTGCGGCGGGTCCACCCAGGGGCCGCCGCTCGACGACCAGCCGGCGCAGTTGTGGATGCAGAGCTCGAGGCCGAGCCTCGCCGCCTCCTGCGCCGCATGCTTCACGAGCGACCGCCACTCGGCGCTCATATAGGGCGCCGGGCCCGCCGGGATGCCCTGGTCGACGGTGAACATCTGCGCGCCTCCCAGACCGACGCGCCTCATCGCCTCGAGGTCCGCCGTGATGCCCTCGCGCGTGACCATCCCGTTCATCCAGTGCCACCAGGTGTGAGGCCTGGCGGAGTCCGGCGGGGACGCGAACAGGCGCTCGAGTTCGTCCGCAGTGGCGGGGGCGGCGGAGGCGTGACGGACGAAGCCCGCAGCGAAGCTCCAGACGCACAACGACACGGCGACCGCGCGGACCGCGACGCGCATCATTGGCACCTCTTCCTCTCGGCAGGCCGATGGCGGAGCGGCCGCCGTTTCCCGAGGTCTCGACGCGGCAGGGAGTCCATCCGCACCCTGGCCGATCGCCACTCACGATACCGCCTGGCGGAGAGGGGCGTCAACCGGCAAGCGCTCTGGGGTTGCATTAGGAAGTTCTGGGTACGAGCATTTCGAGGAATGCATATCGTCACTTGACAATACATGCCTATCGGGTTGACGAAGAGCCCCCCGGCCTGTGGCGGGCTACGGGTCGCCGGCCCGAACTGCGCCCTCCGCGCGGGAAAGGGCCGGAGTTGCTGATGCACGCCTGTGGGACTCCGGACCGCGATGCGACGGGGTTCGCCACCGCATAACTGCGGCGCGTGCCGCTCGATACCTGGCGCAAGAGCCGTGCCGGGGGCGTCCCCGGCACGGCTCTTGCGCTTTCAGTATCGCGCCATTCGCAACAGCTCGGAGCCCCGCAATTACCTCCCCGCGCCTCCGGCCTATGGCTCCTCGCCCTTGCCCGCGAACGCTTCGGCTTCCTGCGGGCTGATGAGACCGTCGCCGTCGCGGTCCAGCCGCTTGAAGAGCCGAGGTCGCGGCAGCTCCTCGGGGGTGAGCAGGCCGTCGCCGTCGCGGTCGAGCCGGTCGAAGCGTTCCGCGTCGGTGCCCGCGCCGCGAGCGGTGAGACCGTCCTGCCGCACCCACTGCGCGGGCATGTTCCTGGCGTTCCACTCGTCGTAGGCCGCCTGGAGTTCCTTCAGTTTCCCGGGGTTCCTCGCGGCCAGGTCGACCTTCTCGCCGATATCTTCGGCCAGGTTGTAGAGCTCGGGCGGCTGCCCGCGCCGGCAGACCAGCTTCCAGTCGCCGACCCGCGCGGCGTGCTGCTCGCCCATCCGCCAGAAGAGCCGGTCGTGGGGGGCCTTCTCGACCTCGCCCTTGAGGAAGGGGAGCAGGTTCACGCCGTCGAGCTTGTCCTCGGCGGTAGGGGTCGCGCCGGAGGCGGCCAGCACGGTGGGCACGATGTCCAGGCTGATCAGCGGCCGGTCCGCCTTCTTGCCCGCCGGGACATGCCCCTTCCACTGCATGGCGAAGGGGATGCGGATGCCGCCTTCGTATACCTGCCCCTTGTATCCCCGCAGCGGGTCGTTGCGCGAGGTGGTCTGCGGCGTGGGCCCGCCATTGTCGGAGAGGAAGAAGATGATGGTGTCCTCCTCCAGCTTGTGCTCGCGCAGCTTGCCGAGCGCCTTGCCGACGGCGTCGTCCATCGCGCCCAGCATGGTCGCATAGGTCTGGCGCTTCGGGTCTTTGATCCCCGCGAACCTCTCCCTGAGCCTGGGCGAGGCCTCCAGAGGCGAGTGCACCGCGTTGAACGCCAGGTACAGGAAGAAAGGCCGCTCCCTGTTCTTGTCGATGAAGGCGGCGGCCTCGCGGCCGAAGGCGTCGGTCAGGTACTCCCTCTCCTCGACTGGCTCCATTCCGCGCAGGATGGTGTTGCGTTGGCCGCGGAATGCGGCCGGAAGGTAGTTGTTCGCTCCGCTCAGGAAGCCGAAGAACTCGTCGAAGCCGCGCTCGGGAGGCGTGAGCTCCGGCCTGTAACCCACATGCCACTTGCCGACCATGCCGGTGGCGTAGCCGAGAGCCTTGAGCCGTTCGGATATGATCTTCTCGCTCCTCGGCAAGCCGAAGTTCTTCGCGGCATGCGACTCGGGCCCCGGGTTGTGCTCGAAACCGAACCGCTGCTGGTAGCGCCCCGTGAGAAGCCCGGCGCGCGTAGGCGCGCAGATGGGGCAGGAGACGTACCCGTCCGTGAAGCGGACGCCTCCCGCCGCGATGGAGTCGATGTTGGGGGTAGGTATGTCCTTGCAGCCCTGGAAGCCGGTGTCCGCGTAGCCGAGATCGTCCGCCAGAATGACGAGGATGTTGGGCCTGCGGGGTTCGACGGCCCAGGCCCATCGGGGCAGGAGCGTCGCGCCCGCTCCCGTCGCCAGAGCCAGACGGCCCGCCGCCCTCAGGAAATCGCGCCGTGTGAGACCCTCCGGGCATGACAGCCCAGGGTGCGCGTCTTTTCCCATGTCCGTTCCTCCTATTCAACCGTCAATGGTCCCGTCCCGACCGGAACGGCCAAGCCGCCATCGAGGTCCAGCGTCAGGAACCGGTCGGCTGGCAGCGCCGCGAACGTCGCCGTTCTGCCGCCGGACAAGAGCAGCCGTACGTCTGCCTTCTCCCGCTTGCCCAGCCCGAAATGGACCTCGAGGGGGGAACCGGACTTGTAGCTCTGGTCCGCCGCGACGACGCGCGTCCCCAGGAGCCTGCCGGAACCGGGCTCGTGGAGCTCAACCCGCGCGCCGATCAGCTCCGCATCGGAGGCGCCGCTGAACCGCAGCCGCAGCCAGTGGTTCTCCTTCCCGCCGTGGCATCCCGTGTTCCAGTACACTCTGTCCTCGTACCGGCGCGGGTCCGTTGCGAGACCGGAGTTGTCCGGGTCGGCGGCGAAGACCAGGTCGAGAAGGCCGTCGTTGTCGAGGTCGGCCGCCTCGGCGCAGATGCCGTTGCCGTCCAGGCCGCTGAACGTGGTCGGCTTCGGCTCGAAGGTCCCGTCACCCTTGTTCATGAACAGGATCGCCCGCGCGGGCTCTCCGGCCCGTTCGCTGCGATCTTGGACCACCAGATCGACCCAGCCGTCGTTGTCGAAGTCGCCGAAGACCGCGTCGGCGAAGTAGGGGCGTCCGTCGAGCCGCCGCCCGGCCCCAGGGCACTCGAAGAACTCGAACCACTTCTGGTAGGTCCATGTCAGGGCGCCCAGCCCTGCCGCATCGGTGCGCTCTTCGAAGCGGAAGCCCCCCAGGTTCTTCCAGAACCGGCCGCCGACGTACTCTGTGCGCGGCGCCCAGCCAGGGCTGGCCGGGCCGACGGCAAGGACGTCGAGCAGCCCATCGTTGTCCACGTCCGCCGTCGAGATATACGGCAGGCCCGGCGCCTTGCCTACCGGTTTGAATGTCTTCTTGTCGGCGTTCAGTTCGAGGCGCGCCTCGCAGGCGAGGCCGTTGCCGGTGACCTTCTCGAAACGGAGCTCGCCGGTCTCGACGAGCAGATTCTTCCAGCAGAACACGCCCTGACGGTACTCGACTGGCGAGAAAGGCAGCGCCGGGTCGCGAATGTCCACGTGATACGACTGGAGCAGGTCCAGGTCGCCGTCGTTGTCCAGGTCGCGCAGGTTGATGTCGGGACCCGACCTGTCCCTGGCGCTGTCGTGATAGAATCCGCCGAAGTCCGGGACGAGTTCGGTGCCGCCGATATCCTCGAAGCGTCCGTCCTCGAACCTCGGCCCGTCGGGCCTGAAGACGTAGAGCCGGCTGTGGGGGAAGCCGCCCATGGCGTTGCCGATGTTGTCGCATCCGACAGCGATGTCGAGCCATCCGTCGCGGTTCACGTCGCCGAGGCTGGCCTGGCGGTTGTAGGCCTTCTCGTTCCGGATCCCCATCTTCGCGGACACGTCGCGGAACACGTCCCAGGCGCCGTCGGTGACGTACAGGCCGTTGCCTATTTTCTGGTCGCGTGGGTTCGACTGGCCGCCCGACATCTGCGCGTGGCGGGTCACGAAGATGTCCAGGAAGCCGTCGCGGTTGAAGTCGGCCAGGACGGGCACCTGGCCGCGGCCGAAGGCCTCCGGCGAGACCTTCGAGTCGAGCAGCTTGATCGGGTGCTCCTCGAACCGGAAGTTCCCCCGATTGACGAAGACGCGCAGCTTCTCGCCGGCGCCCCAGTCGCCCCCTGAGCCGCGCTGAGCGGAGTAAGTCGCCACGATATCCAGCAGTCCATCGCGGTTGAGGTCGGCGATGGCGATCCCGTTGGTGCCCTCGCGGATGCCGGTGAACCCAGGGACGATGACGCTCTCGAACATCTGTCCGCGCCCGGCGGCGTCGCGGGTTGCGTCGCAGTCCGGCATCTTCTTGAGCGGCGGCTCGCCGGGACGCTGCGGCTCGGCCAATTCCTCCTCCTCGGGGATCTCGGGACCGGGTTCCTCCGGTACGAACTCCTTCCTCGCTCCCGGCAGATCGAGTGCCGCCATGCCAGCCGTGGCGGCGGCGAAGACGAAGCGGTTGCCGTCAGGATCCTTGACGACAATCCTGTCGCCCTCGACTTCGGGCTTCGTCCCCCGCTCTTCGAGTATCTTGCGCGCGCCGGCCAGGTCCTTGACGTGGATCGTCACCGATCTCCAACCGGGCGCGTCGAGCGGCGCGTCGGCGCCGTTGCGGCGCTCGCCGGCCGGCGCGGCGACCTTGAGGATCGTGGCGCCCAGTGGGTACATGTACATCTTGCCGACGGGCTCGGGCAGGTTCCAGACGCCCCCCTCCGCGAGCCCCAGACCCTCGGCGAGGAACTTCCGTGTGGCGTTGGCGTCTCGGACCAGGAAGCCCATGGTGAACGCCTCGCCTTTGGCGGTGCGCGGCACGTTCATGATCTCCACGAGGTTGCCGTCCGGGTCGCGCGCGAAGAAGACCTTGCGTGCTTCCTGAGGCCTCGGGTATCCGGCCTTTTCGATCCGCCCGCAGACTGCAGCCGGGTCCTTGAACCAAAGCGACGGGTAGCGGAAGCCGTTGGCAGCGAGCAGCTCCAGCATGGGGTTGCCCGCACGGTCGCGCTGCCGGGCGGCTTTCCCGCCACGGGCGGGAAGCAGGCGCAGGCCGGTGCCGAAGAGGGAGAGCAGGACGGTCTGCGCCTGCGCGTTTTCCTCGACGGTCCGCATGCCGATCCCGTCGCGGTAGAAGCGCGCTGCGGCGGCGACGTCGCTCACGCGGAGCTCGTAGGTCACGGCCGGCGGCCCGGCTTCGGCCCCGGATGCGGCCGGACCGGAGGCGCAAACCGCAAAGAGCGCCAGGCCGATGGCGATCAGGATACGTTTCATGGCCTCTCCTTGTCCGCAGGTCGCGAGGGCCTGGCGTGCGCGTCGACACCTTCGGGTTCGGCCGCGGGCGGCGCGGACGGAAGCGCGCGCTCGGCATCGCGAGGAGCAGGTTGAACGCGACTCGGGCAGCTCTTGAAGAACCTCCAGACGACCTCGAGCGCGTCGAAGTCGCGACAGGTCTTCCCCACGAAGGCCTCCATGATGGCGGTCTGGACGCGGCGGTTCCCGGGCAAGGTGTGCCCGCCGCCCCTGACGAGCCAGTATTCGACCTTCGCACCTTCCTTCCCGGGCGGATACCGCCGCACTGTGACGCGGCAGCCATCGCCGGGGTCGGAGTCGGGGAGGGCCTCTTCGACGGGTTCGCCAGTGATTCCGTTGAGACGGACATAGAGCCGCAACATGTCTTCTGTGGATATGATGCGTCCTCCGCGGTCGCGCCGGGCGATGGGCCCGCCGCCTATGGGCACGAGCGGGTCGGCCTCGCCCTGGATGACCAGAAGGGAGATCGGACGACTCGGCTCGAAGGACGGCGCTACAGGCTCCGCGAGGCCGCCGATCACCGGGGCGATGGCGGCGAAAAGATCCGCCGCATGGGCGGCCAGGTAGTGACAGAAGATGCCGCCGTTGGAGACACCAGCGGCGAAGATGCGGCTTCGGTCGATCCTGTGGCGCCTGGCCAGGTCTTCGACGATGGAGCGGACAAATCTCACGTCGTCGACGCCTTCCCGTTGAGACGCTATGCGGGCCGCGTTGCGCCCGTCGTTCCAGTTGTTTTTCCAGCCCGTGGGATAGACGGCGAGGAAGTTCTCCCGCGCCACCATCTCGCGGAAACCCACGGCGGCCATGTTTTCGCCGCGCCCCCCGCCGCCGTGAAACAAGAAGACGACCGGCAGAGGTCCGCGCGGCTGCTCGGGCGCCTGCACGACGAACGTGCGCTGCCGTCCATCCACGACGAGCGCGTGTGTCGTTTGCGCATAGGGTGGTCTCTGTTCGTTTTTCTCGCCCGTAGACTTAGACGAAGGCGTTTCGCCGTCGACTTCGCGCGCAAACGGCGCGTCCGGCACGAGGCTCTGCGGCGTCCCTGCACTGGGCGAAGCGGGCCGGCCGAATCGCTCGGGCTGCGCTTCCTGTGCCGCGAGAGTCACGCAGACGAGAAGGCCCGGCAGGGCTATTGCGGCGATGGTCCTTCCTGCCAGGGTTCTCCGGAGCACCTTCGATTCTCCTCCGGTCACGTAGCTGGGTAAGCTAGCTGCAACGGTCGGGCAGCGCAACAAGACCCGGAACTTCCTAATGCAACCGCAGAGATCGCGCGGCTTGACCGCAGGCGGCGAGCGGGCTAGTCTCTGGCGCGGCCTCCCGGGTTCCTGAGGCACGGAGCGCATCATGGAGGAGATCCCCGCGCGTTTCGCCCGCGAGATCGCAGAGCTCGCCTCTGCGTCCCGGCGGCTCGGCAGGCTCGGCTACGTCGCCTCGCACGGCGGGAACCTCTCGGCGAGGGTAGCCGAGGACGTGGTGCTCATCACGCCGACCAAGGTCCCGAAGCAATCCATCCGGCCCGCGGACATATGTGCCGTCGATATGTCCGGCGCTACGATCTACGCCGGGAAGGGCAGGAAGCCCACGGGCGAGACCCCGATGCACCTGGGCCTCTTTCGCGAGCGGCCGGACGTGAACGCGATCGTGCACTCCCACCCGCCGGTCCTCACGGGCTTCGCCTGTTCCAAGCGCGCCGGGCTGCTCGCGCGGCCCGTGCTCCCGGAGCCCGCGATCGAGCTCGGGCCCGCCGCGGTCGTCGACTACGCAGAACCTCTCACCGAGGACCTGGCGCGCAAGTTCCGGCCGCATCTCGCCAGGCACGACTTCTTCCTGATGCGGAACCACGGAGTGCTCGTCCTTTCGCGCGAGGGCGCGCTCCGCGCCCTGGAGTTCACTATCATGCTCGAAAAGCAGGCGCTCTCGATCCTGGTCGCCGAGCTCCTGGGCGGGGCGACCGAGCTCTCGCGCGAGGACGTGGCCGGCCTCGACAGGACGCTCAGGACGCGAGCTCTCCCCTTCCCCGGCGCGCCGGGGGCGGTGAAGAGCCTGGTCGAGCTCTTCTTCCCTGCGCCTTGACGGCGCCTGCCGGTATCCGTGGTCGCGCTCGACAACGGACGCCAAAGGCGCCGGACGCGCGAGCCTTGACGCGGCGCGAGCCCGCCGCAGAATGAGCTCGAGGGGGGACTATGAGCCGTGCCGTCTGCACAGCGATCGCTTGCCTGACGATCCTAGCCGCCTCCGCGCAGGCCGCCGATTCGCCGCTCGCTCATGACGAGGTCGCCGAGCGGATCGTGCGAGGCTCCGACATGGGCGTCGCGGAGATCATGCGCGCGGGCGGGGTCCTGGTCCCGGTGCTGTTCGCTCTCTCGGCGGCCGTGCTGGCCCTCGCGGTGTACATGGCGATCGAATGCCGGCCGGGGCGCGTCTTCCCGGCTGCGCTCCATGCCGAGGTGGTATCTAGGCTCGCGGCCGGGGACAGGGCCGCTGTCCTGGGCGCGCTCGAGAAGGATGCGAGCCTCTACGCCCGGGCTGCGCGCGTGGCGCTCCGAGGCGAGGAGCGCGCGCCAGCGGAGGAGATGCTCGCCGCAGCGCTCGCCTCCTCTGGCAGGGACGCCTCGCATCTCCGCACTAGGACCGGCTACCTCGCCCAGCTCGCCGCCGTGGCAGCACTGGTCGGATTCCTGGGGACGGTCCTGGGGATGCTCCAGGCCTTCGGCGCCGGGGCCCGCGAGGAGTTCAGGCCGGTCCTTCTATACGCCGCAGTCATGAAGGCCCTGGTCTCCAGTCTCATGGGCATAGGGATCGCCGCCTTCGCCGTGGCCGCGCACTTCGCGATCGGTTCGAGGCTCGAGCGCGCCCTCGCGGACGTCAGCTACGCGATCGACGAACTCGTCCGCGCGCTCCGCACGGGGGGCAGGAAATGATCCCGGCTGCCGAACGCTGCGACCTGCGGCAGGCGGCCCTGGCGGTGGCGCTCGGCGCGGCGGCGCTCGACGTGTTCTTCCTGCTCGCCTTGGCGCTCGGGGTGCTCCCGATCGCCGGGCTCCGCGAGCGCGAGATACCGCTCTCCCTAACGGCGGTCACCGAGGGGACCTCCCCGGTGCGGTTCGGCCCGCGCGAGGTGATCGTGAACGTCGGGCCGACCGGCGACATACGCGCGGGGGGAAGCTCCATGGACGCGACGAGACTCGCCGCGACGCTCTCGCGCCTCGCGGCGGACTGCCCTGACACCTCCGTCACAGTTCGCGCCGATGCCAGGGCCCCCTACGGCACGGTCGCGCGCGTCCTCGCGGCGGCGCGCAGGGCCGGCATCCGCGACGCCTCGCTCCTCACGGTCGAACCTCCGCCGGGCAGGTGAGGGAGACCGGACCCCGCGAGATCCCGCCCAGCGTCGCAGGAAGAGCCGCGCAGGAAGCCGGCCCAGATCGCGACCCGAACTGCGCCGGCTGGCCATTCAGCGAGAGAGCTTCACGACGAAGACGGGCTTGTCGTTCGGGAGCTTGAGCTCGCCCCTCGTCACCCTGCCGTCGCCGACGGGCTTCATGTGCCAATCCAGCATGGTGTAGGCCATGCCGTCGAGCGCCCTCGACCTCACGGTGGCGGCCACGCGCGCGACGAGCACCGGGAGCCTGCCCCATTCCCTGTTCGGCCTCGCGGAGGCCGCAAGCGGCGAGTCGCCGAGCCCCTCGAAGTCCTTCTTCGAGAGGGAGAAGCCCGTGTTGAAGCTGGTCGAGACGAGGGAGAGCGCGGCGGAGCGCGTCTTCGCGAGCGGGGCGCCGTCCTCCGAGTAGAGCGCGAAGGCGATGTACCCCTCCTCGTTCGTCACCGGGTCGTAGATACCCGGGGGGTTGTGGATGTCCACGCCCGAAAGCTCCACGCCGTTCTTGAAGGCGTATTTCCCCCCCACCTTCGGGAGGAAGCCGGCGAACGCGACCGCCCCCGGCGCATCGTAGACCAGATACCCCTTCTTCCAATCGAGCGTCAGTTGCTTCGTGGGCGTGTAGGGGTTGTGGGTATGCCTGTCGTCGAAGCTCACAACGGGACCGATCACCTGGTCCTCTTCGCGCGAGGGGTCGATCCAGATGCGTACCCCGTACTGGTAGACGGTGTACAGCATGTCGAGGCCGCGCCGGCCATACGAATGGCCGTAGTCCATGCTCGCCGGGTCGTAGAGGCTCTTCCTGCCGTAGATGAACTTCGTCGGCCTCTGGGCCGGCTCCAGGAGCCCCTGCCTCCAGATGAGCCCCGCCGCGCGCATCATGGCGGCCTGGACCTCGTCGAAGGTGAAGTGATAGCCCTGCGGGTGACCTCCGACGGTCACGTCCAGGGTCTGGTCGAAAGGCCTCTCCTTCGAGGCGATCCCCTCGGGCGGCGCGTAGTAGTGCCAGCAGACGGCGTCCCAGTCCTGGATCGACGCGAGCATCCCGAGCCTGAGCGGGAAATCGGCGCGGTACTTCGCCGGCTGCTGGATCTGCGTCTCGTAGCAGAGGTAGGGCCGGCCCTCGATCTTGTTGTGCTCGAGCCACGGCACCCCCTGGCAGATCCCCGGCGGTTTGAGGAGCCAGCAGTTCCACGGACCGCGGTTCGGAGCGACCGCCTCGGCGCCGACCTCGTGCAGGCGCCGGTCGTGCTCGCCGCGGAAGGACTGCGGGGGCTTCTGGAACCATCCCCAGCCGTTCACGTAGGCGTCGTGGCAGGAGACGCCGGACTCCTGGTGCATGTACTGCGCCTGGATCTCGTAGCCTATGCCCGTATCCCACGCGATGGGGCAGAGCCGCGTCGACTTGCCGAGTCGCCTCAGGGCCTCGGCCTCGCGGCGCTTCGACTCGACGTGCAGCTTCACGAAGAACTCCAGGACGTCCTCGCCGCGCTCGCGGGCGAAGTCCTCGCGGCGGTACTTCTTCCCCGCGCCGGCCTGGGCGGCCTCGAGCTGGCGCCTGGCCTGCTCGTCCATGCCGAAGGCGCTCACGTCGGTCTCGCCGGCGATGGGCATGAGCTGGATCGTGCCGCGCTCGAGGTTCTCCCCCGGCAGGAGCGACTTCCACCTCGCGCGCAGCGCGTCCTCCGTGCGGTACTTCACCCTGAGGAACTCGTTCCACCGAGCGAAGAGCATCCGCTGCCAGTACTCGGGCAGGTTTCTCCACTGGCCGCCGACCATCTTGGAGATCCACCACTCCTCGTTCGAGAGCTCCCAGACGACGAAGACCGGGTCGTCGCACCAGCGGAGCCCGGTGTGCCTGTTGAGATGCGTCGCGCACGTCTTCCTGCGCTCGATGGCGAGCGCCTCGAAGCGCCGGTCCCACTTACTGACGATGTTCCGCAGGGGCACGCGGCCGTTGTTCCATTTCCCGAGGGCGGCCTTCCATTCCTCTGCGGTGGCGGGGTCGTCGATGACGCCCGCGTCGCCCGGTGTGATCTCGCCCAGGTCGTTGATCCCCGCGGCCCAGAGCTTGAGCCCGCGCTGCTTCATCTTGAAGATGAAGTAGTCCACGATGTCCGCTCGCGAGCCGTCGCCCTTGACGTAATCCACGGGCTTGTTGAAGCCGTGCCACATGCGGTTCAGGTTGAAGCCCAGGTCGACGAGCCTCTGGACGAGGGCGTCCACGTCCGCGTAGGCGGCGGCGATCTTCGAGGCGCGGCGCTCGGGGGTATCGTTCGCCTGGAGCTTCGGAGCGTAGGGGAATCCCCCGATCGCGCCCCAATACCTCTGGCGGACGCCCTTCAGGACGAGATGTCCCTCGGCATCGACGCGCACGTATTCGTCGTCGGGGATGGATTCGGCGCCCGCCTCCCCGGCGAACGCGCCGCCCTCGACGTACGCCACCGCCAGAGCCACGAGCGCAAGCCACGCTGCGGCCGCGAGCGGCGATGCGAGTCCGGACGAGCCAAACGATATCGTGTGCATGACTCCTTCCTTCCGCGCGGCGAGCCCCGGGGGCCGACCGTGCGGCCCGCCCCTGGCACGGCCTGGGAACGTTCACATATCATATAACACGTCAATGGAACCCAGGTCAACTGCGGACAGTCACTCGTCGCCGCGAGGCTGCGCCGCCTGGGCGGGGCGCCCTCGGCGTCTCTGCCTGATCCAGGCGGCGACCATGGCGAGCTCCTCCATCCGGAGCAGCCTGATCGCGCCCAGGGCGCATACGATCGCCGCGCCCCCCGCGAGCGCGATGAGCGGCATCGTGCGCAGGAGCATCGCGAGCCTCCCGCGCGCGAGCGCCTCCTCGATCGGGAAGAAGAGCTCGTACCCGGCCCGCACCGCCCAGGCCGCGCCGCCCGCCGCGGCCGCGACGGCGAGGGCCCTGGCGAGGAAGAAGCAGCTCTCCCGCAAGGGGAACGCAGGCACCGTCCTCCGGAGGAGCGCGATCATCACGCCGAGCTTCATGTAGCGCGTGGCGACGTATCCTAGCGCGACCGCCGCGAGCGCCACCTCACCTTGGAGCCCCAGCACCCCTATGGCGAGAACGCTCACCCCGACCGAGAGGAAACTGAAGACCACCCCTGCGGCTGTCGGCGCGATCATCCGCCTCGTCGAGAAGAAGCCGCGCGTGACCGGGAACTCGACCGCGTAGGCGGGGAGCACGGTCACGTAGCAGGCGTTCGCCAGGGCGACGAGGGAGAGCTCCCCGCTCGAGAGCTTGCCGGTCGAACCGAAGATGACGTAGGCGAATGGCCCGCTCAGCGCTGCGACCGCGGCCGAGAAGGGGAAGAAGACGAGCGCCAGCGCCCTCCCGGAGCGCGTGAGCAGCTCCCCGAGGGCCTTGGCGTCGTTCCTGTCCACGAGCTCGCAGAAGAACGGGAACATGGCGATCGAGAGCGACATGGGCACTAGCTCGCCCATCGCCGTGAAGATCCTGCGCCCGTTGCTGTTCGCCGTGACCAGCCCCTCCTGCGGCCAGAGCACCGCGTAATGGTTGACGAGGTCCCTCAGCGTCGAGAAGAGCACCCCGACCAGTAGCGGCGCGGCGAGAGCCAGGAATCTGCGGAAGGCCGCCCCGCGGAACTCGCGGAGCCCGCACGAGCCGAGCCTCCTCCCGAGCGCGACCAGGTGGACGAGGAGCCTGGCGAACGCGCCCGCCACGACGCCCAGGGCGAGCCACCTCACGGCCCCTACCCCGGCGAGCCCCGTCGCCACGGCGGCGAGCATCGCCGCGATCATGATGAACCTCATCACCGACTCTCCGGCGTGCGCCCAGAAGAAGCGCTTATAGGCGTTGAGCGCCATGTACGTCGCGACGGAGGCCGCGATGCCCACGAAGGCCGGCGCCATCCACGAGACGCCCGTCGAGAGGAGCTCGGCGGAGGCAGGGCTCGTCCTGGCGCCCGTCAGGAAAGAAGAGAGCTCCGCCCATGCGCCCGGGAAGGCGATCGCCGCGGCCGCCGCAGCCGAGGCGGTCGCCGCGACCGCGAGGAACGCGGCGACTGCGAAGCCCCAGGCGGCGCGCTCGCCGTGCCGGGATCTCTCCTCCAGGAAGACGGGCAGGAACGCCGGCGCCACGGACTGCTGCGCCACGGAGAAGACCGCGAAGACGAGCCCCGAGGCGAAGAGGTACGCATCCGTGACCGCCCTGTCCGTGAAGGCCCAGAGGAGCACCCAGTTCCAGGCGATCCCCGAGAGCTTGGCGAGCACCACGGCCGCCGCGACGGCCGCGCCGCCGCGTAGGATGCCCTCGCCGAGCGCGGAGGGCTCTTGCCCTCCGGTCCCGACGGGCCGCGACGGCTCCGCGCCGCCCTGAGCGATTGGATCAGACAAGCGGCGCCTTCCCTTCCCTCCTCAGGATGGCCTCCGGCCTCCGGAGATATTCGGGCGCGAGGTCGTGCGGCTCGCGCAGTGCGCCCCGCTCCACGAGTTCCGCCCCGAGCCTGGCCACGGTCGCCGCGCGCGGAGAGGCCGGGGAGGTCGCAAGCTGTATGCTGCCGGCGCCGAGTTCCTCCTGGTACGCCGAGACGGCCGTACCGAAGACGAAATCCCCCGGCCGGAGCGCCTTCGAGAGCTCGCCCGGCGGGCTCGAGCGGTCCGGCGACTCCCTGCGGACGCGTCCCTCTTCCCGCGCGAACAGGGCCCAGTAGACCTCGCCGCGCCGGGCGTCGATCGCCGGGACGAGCCGCGACGGGGACGCGCCGCTCGAGCCCGCCGCATCGCAGGCGAGGGCCTCGAGCGTGGAGACGGCGACCACTCGCAGTCCGACCGCCCAGGCGAGGGCCTTCGCGGCCGTCACGCCGATCCTGAGACCGGTGTAGGAGCCCGGCCCCACGGAGACCGCGACCGCCGAGAGCTCGCGCGGCACGAGAGCCGCCCTTCTCAGGAGCTCAGCCATCGCCGGGACGAGCGTCCTCCCGTGCGCGAGGCCCTCCTCGAGCTCGAGCTCGAGGATGCTTCCGTCGGGTGCGAGCAGCGCGACGCCGCCGCGCTCGCCGGAGGTCTCAATCGCGAGGATCGGCCCCATGCCGGGATTATCCCGCGCCCGGAGCGGCGCTCAAGCTCGACGGACGGCCCGGACCTTCACTCCGAGGGTCGCTCAGAGGACTGTGGCGCATGCGCCGGCGGAGTTCACGGCGGTGAGACTGTGAAGCCGGCCCTCCGAACCGATGCGATCGCCCGGAGGCCGGAGCCGCCCACAAGAAGCGTTTGCACTCGCAGGAGTGCCGCTCTGAACCTTCGCGAATGGCCTGATACCGGGAGCGCAAGAGCCGTGCCGGGGTCGTCGCCGGCACGGCTCTCGCGGCAGGTGGTGCGCCGCGCCGTGGGTCGCGCGCGCGGCAGTGAACCCCGTCGCATTGCGACCGGAGCCCCACGCGCGAGCATCGGCACTTCCGCGGAGAGAACCGAATGACCCTGCATCACTCCGAGGGCTGCTCGCGCCAGTCGCGGTCGTCCCACTCCCAGGGCGGTCTGAGCGCGGGGGCCGTCGCCGAGCTGGCAGGCTGCGCGGGCTCCTCGTGGAGCCGGCCGCTCATGTATCCACCCGGCCCGGCGGTCGTGGTTGACCCGGGTTCGCCAGCGGCCCCCGCCGCAGCCTCCGGGCCGCCTTTCCGCGCCCGCCACCACTCGCGCCACTTGGCCTGCGTCGGGAACGAGCGGCCAGTCGCGATGGCGAGCGCCCCGGTCGCGGCCCTCCTGACCCTGGCGTCGGGGCGGCCGAGCGCCTCGATCAGCTCGTCGACCGCCGCGAAGGCGGCGGGCCCGAGCTTCCCCAGGGCCTGCGCGGCCGCCGCGGCGACGGCCGCGTCCGGGTCGGCCAGGGCCTTACGGAGCGGTTCGAGCCCCGCGAGCACCCTTCCGTCGCCGAGGCCCTGCGCCGCCGCCTCCCTGATCCTGGGGCTCGGGTCGGAGAGGGCCATCACGAGCACGTCGTCCGCCTCGGCCGGGCCGAGTAGCGCGAGGGCCCTTACGACCTCGAATCGGAACGCCTCGTCGCCCGCGAGCGGCGACTCGGCCCGCGCCCCCTCGGCCGGCTTGCTTGCGCCCTCCTTGCCAGGACCGGCCGCACCGGGGTAGGCGCCGCGCGCGAGCGCGAGCAGCACCGGCGCCGCGGGCCTGTGCTCGGCCCTGCCCATCGCCCCCGCGGCGATCCTCCTCACGAGCGGGGACTCGCGCTCGTCCGACAGGACGCCCAGGAGCGCCGCCGCGGCCGCCTGGCCGCCGATCAGGTCGAGGGCGCTCGCGGCGTAGAAGCGGACCTGGACCCGTGGGTCTCTGAGCGCCTTGACGAGCGCCGGGACCGCCGAACGGCCGAAGCGCACGAGCCTCTCGGCGGCCGCCCGCCCCTTCTTCGGATCCGCCGAGCCCAGCTCGGCGACGAGCGACTCCACGACCTCCGCACGGAGCTGTGCGGGGTCCGTGGAGAAGCCGAGCTCCCCGTCCGCAGCGCCGGCGGCGCTCGCGAGCGTGAGGATCGCGACCCAGGCGGTCATGCGCGGGCTCCCTCCCGGCACCCATATTCACTTTAACAGGCCGCCGCGGTTTGTCGATACAACTGGATGAAGACCTAGCCGAACGCGGCTGGTTCAGGCTAATGGGAGTGCGTCCGGAGCGTCCTTATCACAGAGGCATCCGGAGGTGGAGCGCGCATGAGGCTCGAGGACCTCCCGCACGTGGCTCTCCCGGACGTGCCCGGGTTCCGCCCGATCGCGGCCGTCGGCGCGGGCTCGAGGGGGGTGGTGTTCCGCGCGCGGGAACTCGCCACCGGCGAGGTCGTGGCTCTGAAGGTCATGCCCGAGGAGGCGCTCCCTCGGGCGGGCGAACCCGCCGAGGCCGGCCCCGAGGAGCGCCTGGAGTCCGCCCGATGCGCCCTGGAGGCCGCGATCGAGCGGCTCGCGGGGGTCGAGTGCTCCACTCTCGTGAGGCCGCGCAGGGCGATCAGGCTCTCCGACCCGCCGCGCATCGCCCTGGTGATGGAGTACGTAGAGGGCGATACGCTCGTCAGCGCGCTAGCGCGTTCGGTGAGGTTCGCGCCGACCCGTGCGGCGAAGATCGCCGCCGAGGTCGCGCAGGCCCTGCGCGCGGCGGCGGCCGCCGGGCTCGTTCACGGCGCGCTGCATCCCGGCAAGGTGATCCTCGCGGGGCCGCTCGTGCGACTGCTCGGCACGGGCCTGGGGGAAAGGCTCCCCGCCGCCTTCGAGGACCCCGAGGTCTCGGGGCGCGCCAGTCCCCACATATACGCCGCGGACGAGGTTCTCGCGGGCGACGCCCCGACCGCGGCCTCCGACGCCTTCAGCCTGGGGGCGATCCTCTACCACATGCTCACCGGGTATCCGCCGTACGAAGCGAAGAGCCTGGCGGCGCTCCGGGTCGAGCGCGCGGACGGGCCGATCGTGTGGCCGCGCGGCGCAGCCGGCGAGATACCTCTCTGGATGATCACCCTGGTGGACCGGCTGACCTCGAGAGACGCATCCGCGAGGCCCGCCCTCTCGGAGAAACTCTTTGCGGAGCCGTCTGGGGGACGCCGTAGGCCCAGCGCCGCTCGCACCCCGAAGGTGCGCGAGAAGCCGCCGGAGGACCTCGCGCCGGAATCGCACGAGCCAGTCGTCGACGCGGAGCCGGTGGGGTTGGTGGAAAGGCTCGTCTCGGCGGCGCGCGGGCGACTCGCGTCGGCGCCCGTGCGGAGGGCCCTCGCCGGGGCGCTCGCGGCGGGGCTCCTCCTGGTCCTCGCGCTCGCCCTCAGGCCCGATCGAAAGCGGGATGAGCCTGTCGAAGCCGCGAGGCAGCCAGTGAGCTACCCTCCCGCCTCCGCGGCCGCGGCCCCGCCTGTCGCCTCGATTGCGCAACCCGGGCCGGAGGCCGAGCCGCCCACGAGCGTCGAGGACAGCGCGCGCGAGGAGCTGCGCGCGATGGAAGAGGCCATTGCCGAGAACCCGTCGGACATAGATGCCTTGAGGCCCAGGCTCGAGGCGCTCGCCAGGCGAGAGGGCGAGCTCGGCGTCAGGGCCTCCGTGCTCCTCGCCAGGGCGAACGCCAGGCGCGAGGACCTAGCCGATTCCGCCCTCGCCCGGCTCGTCGACCGGGCGGCCTCCTGCGAGGCCGCGGGGAAGTTCGGCGAGGCGCTCGCGGTCCTCGCGGAGTTCCCTGCGGAGCGCTACTCCGATACGAAGGCGGCCCAGCGCGCCAGGCTCGAATGCGAGGCGATCCGCGGGCGCGCCGCGCGCGCGTTCGCCGAGGTGGAGTACAGGGTCACGGAGCTCCTCGCCAAGGGAGAATACGCCGCCGCGCGCGCGGCCTGCGAGTCCGCGCAGGCCACGATCGGGATACCGACCTGGGTCGAGCGGGCCCGAGAGCTCCTGCGCGAGATCGGCCGCCGCGAGGAGGAGGCCGCGGCCGCCGAGGCCGCCCGCAGGGCCGCAGAGGTAGCGAAGGCCCTGCACGAGGAGTTCGAGCGCACGCTCAAGGAGTGCGCCAGGAGCTGCTCGCTCTTCCGGTACTCGGAGGCCGAGCGGAAGCTCGCAGAGCTCCTCGCCAAGCCCCTCGCCGAGAAGGACGCGGCGCTCGGCGCGGCCTATGCGGAGCTCGTCCGGCGGGAGGCGGCGCAGTTCCGGCTGACCGCCGAGCGCATCCGCTCGGGCGAGCGCCAGGGCCTGCTGGGCTTCCGGGACTCCCCGCGCAGGCTCGTCATACGCGACGTGACGGAGGAGGGCCTGGAGCTCTCCGGGCTGAGCGAGGGCCACGCCCTCACGACACGGCTGGGATGGGGCAGCATCCCCGAGTATCAGGCGTTCAAGCTCATGTTGGAGGTGGGTATAGGGACCGAGACCCCGAGCATGACGAGCTTCGATGAGCGCTTCGCCCTCGCGGTCTTCGCCCACCATAGAGGCCTGGAGGCCGAACGGGAGAACGAGCTGCGCATCGCCGAGGTACTCGCCCGCTCGGCCGAGCTGAAGGCCAAGGTGGCGCGCGCCCGCGAGGTCTTCGGCGCCGTAACGCCGCCGCGAGAAGCACCTCCCGTGACGGGCACCCGCCCCTAGGGCGCGGAAGTACGTCGGCCGGCACGCCCAGGAGCGGACCTCGCCTCTCTAAATCTCCCAAAAAAAACCAGTGCGTGACAGGTTGCGGCAGGCATCAGTGGCATGTTGCATCATGCCGGCCACGGTGCAAACCACCGCTCTAGTCGGCTGTCCGCGCGCAGACTTCTCAACCTGTTAGCCATCAACGGGTAACGGACATGCGCCTAGACCACTGCACTTTGAGCGTAGATGGCATGCGTCTTGCAGCGTACACATAGCCTGAATGCGCCCCAAGGGCGCGCTCTGACTGAGGCGCCCATCCTTCATTCTCCCGCAGAGAGCCCTCCGCCCCGGGGGGCTCTCTTTACGTTGGAGATCGCCTGTTTGCGCAACCCTCCAGGCGCCAGCCCATCTGTCGGGCAGCCCGCCTGAAGCGTCTGCGTGCCAATGGAGCTCTGGCGTCAGTCCAGGGGCGCCGCGCCACAATGTGCGCTTTTCTCCGAACTTCGCGCACCTGGCAGCGTTTGCAAGTTCAGGAGTCCCAGATGGCCAAGCGCATCCGCGGACGACGTCCAGGGCACCTGATGCGCTCCGGCCCTGGCTGGCGCGCCGCCGTCCACAGCAGAGCGAGCGGCCCCCGGCCTCCCTCAGCCGAGACCCCGCAGGCCCTCGTGCGAGTCTCTGACGAAAGAGGGCGCTCCGCATCTCGGGCGGACGCGGCGAGTCGCGCGCTCGCGGAGTCGGGGGACTGGCGCGAGCTCCTGCGCGAGAGGATCGGCGCGCTGAGCTGGCGCAGGATGTCAGGCGACGCGTGCGGGCGTCTCCGTCCGTCCCTCGGGTAGCATGCGAGCACCCCAACGGCAGCCCGGTGGGCAGGGCATGCCCTCCGCGGTCGCCGAGATGCGGCAGCCAGGTCGGACAACCCGTCCGAGTTGCTAGACTTGATCCTCGTCGCTCGTAAGGGTATTCTTACCGCGAAACCGAGGGGGACGGACATGCGCCAGCAGCTCGCACATGGCGGCGACTCGCGCCCGGCCGGCAGGGGACCGGAGGCGCCGGGGCAACGCCTTCCCTTCGAATCCCGCCCCGTATGCAGCGGGGGCATCGCCGTCGCTGCGGCGCTCGCCTGCGGGGCGCTCCTCCTCGGGTGCGGCGCCGGGGACGAGGAAGCCCCCCCGCTCCCCAATCTGACCGCAGACCGGATCTCCTTCGCCGCCAACACGGTGGCGCTCGGCGAAGACGTGGCCGTGACGAGGCGCATCCGGAACACTGGCACCGCCGCGGCCGGGCCGTTCGAGGTCAGGTATTACCTGACCGTCGGGGCGCTCGAGATCCTCACCGACACGGAGGTCCTGCCGGGGGGGCTCGCTGCGGGGACCGACGACGAAGGCGTCTTCGTGATGAGCAGCGGCTCGAGCACGGGGACCTTCGGCCTGAGGCTGGTCGTGGACGGCGCCCGGCAGGTGGCCGAGAGCGACGAGCGGGACAACGAGCCCGCGGGCTCGAACTTCCTGACGGTGGTCGCCTCGGGCCAACCCGATCTCTCGGGCTCGATCCTGAGCTGTAACGAGCCGCTCCCCGTGGGCGGCACGGTCGCGGCGAGGGTACGGGCCGCGAACTCCGGCTCCGCTGCCTCCCCCCCCTGCGCGGGCGCGCTCTACATCTCCGCGGACGCCGTCCTCGACGGGGGCGACGTCGCGCTGCTCGCGTCTCCTGCGGCGATCCCGTCCCTCGCGCCCGGCCAGGCCGCGGACATCGAGTTGAGTTTCACGGTGCCCGACAGGCATGGCGCGCAGTATCTGCTCTGGTTCGTGGATTCGCTCTCGGCGGTCGCCGAGCTCGACGAGGCGAACAACGTATCTTCGCGCGCGGTGACGCTGGACGCGCCCGACCTCGAGCCGACCGGCACCGGAGTCGAGACCGGTCTTCCCCCCGCGGGGAGGCCGCTAGGGGAGATCATGCTCACGGCCTCGTTCCGCGAGACTAGCGGCGTCGCGGTCGAGGAGCAGTTCGCGGTCGCCGCGTACCTCTCGACGGACGACGCGACGATCGAACCCGGTGTCGACGCGCTAGTCGGCACGGCCGCGGCCGGGCCTTTGGCCGCCTCCGGGAGCGGCTCGGTCGAACTCGCCGCTACGATCCCCGCCGGTACGCCGCGCGGGCGCTACGTCGTCGGCTGCCAGGTGGACGCCGCCGGCGACGTCTACGAGGAGAACGAATCGAACAACGTCGACGGCCCCGCTGGCGTTCTCGAGTTCGACGTCCTCGCGCCGGCGCTCGCGCCCGGCGAGACGGACCTCGTGGCGGACCGGGTCTCGACCGCCTCGGGCAGGCTCGTCTCCGGCGACTGGTCGAGCGAGGTCGTAGCCGAAGCGCTCTTCGAGTGCAGCGTCGAGCTCCGCAGCATGGGGGCGGACCCCGACACGTTCCAGGTCGGCATCTACTTCTCCGATGACGAGGTGATCGACACCGGCGACACGCTCGTCGGCTCGGCCGCGATCAAGACGTCGGACCTCGCCCGCGGGGCGCATGTGACCTGCCAGGCCCCCGCGACCGGGACGAGCTTCTACTGGGGTGCTATCGCGGACTACGACGCCTCAGTGAGCGAGCTCGACGAGACGAACAACGTCGTCCTCGGCGGGCAGATCGCCCTGGCCACGGTCCCCGAGAAGGATATCGTCGCCTCGGGGGCGGGGGTACTGGCGCCCCCGGTCCTCGAGGTGGGCCAGCCCCGCAACGTGCTCTGCAGGCTGGCCGTGGAGGGGAACGACGACACCGGCCCCTTCGCGGTCAGGTTCTACCTCTCGCCCGACCCTGTGATCGACGGAGGCGCCGGAGACATCGAGATCGGCTCCGCTGCGGTGGCCGATCCGGGCCTCCCGGCGGGCTACGGGATCTCGGCCCGGCCCTGGGCGGGGCTCCTCGCGACCGTCGCCGTGCCCGGGGGGACGCAGGCCGGCGCCTACTACTTCGGCTACATCGCCGACGCGAACTCCGAGGTCGCGGAGACCGACGAGGGCAACAACGTCTGGATCAGCACGGAGACCGTGCAGGTGATCGATTCCGGCGGCGGGCCGGACCTCGTCGTCCTGACCTACGAGCCGACGGGCGCGACTCCGCCCGCGTTCCCGACCTGGTATGCGCAGGCTGGGAGCGCGTCCGCCGTATGGCCGGTGCTCGTCGTGGCGAACGTCGGCACCCGCGAGGCCGCGCCCGGCACCCAGGTGGGCATCTACCTCTCGGAGGACGAGGCCGTCTCGCCGGCGACGGACCACCTGGTCGGGACCGTCGTGTGCGACGCTCTCGGCGCGGGGGAAAGCCAGCTCTTCCGCGATGTGGCGCTCGACCTCTCGGGCGTCGACGAGGGCGCGTACTATCTCTACGCCTTCGCCGACCCGGCCGGCGCGCTCGCCGAGCTCGACGAGACGAACAACGACTCCGCTACGCTCGAGCTCGGCCAGGCAACGCTCGGGGCGTGGATGGCGGTCGTCGCCGGGGCGCAGGCCCCGGCCGAGCTGAGCGGATCGCTCGAGACGGAGGGCGAGTACGAGTCGGCCGGCGCGGGCACCACGATCTCGTTGGCGGTCGCGATCACCAACTCCAGCCTCCAGACGCCGGCCCAGTCGAGCGCGGTTTCGTACTGGATCTCGCGGGACACGAACGCCTCGATCGGCGCCGGGGACGTCTACCTGGGCTCGCAGGAGGCCGAGTGGCTCTCGCCCGGCGAGACCTGTCGAGCCGTGTGGGCTGGGCCGCTCGGCTTCGCCCCGGAGCTCGGCCCGAGCTACGCGCTCAAGGCCAGGTTCGACTCGCTCGACGAGGTCGACGAGGCGAACGAACAGGACAACATCGCGGTCTCGGCCCCGTTCGTGTTCGTCGCTCCCGGTGGTTGACCCGGAAGACCGTGGCCCGCGGCCGCCGGGCGGACCGCCCCTTTCGCGAGGCCGCCGCAGGCGTCTCCCGTGCCTTTCGGCGTTCGCGCGCAGGCGCCCGCCTCGGCGTAGACCTGGCAGCCAGGGGCGGGGACGGCCCTCGGCGCGGCCATTTCGTGCGCTTGACGCCCCCCGATGCGGCAATACACTGATTCAAGAGGGGAAGGAGGGGGGGGCGTGGCGGTACTTCACGCGATCGAAGGCCCGCTCGCGGGCAGGACCTTCGGAATACCCAAGAAGCAGAAGGTGATCGTAGGGCGGTACGAGATCTACGACCTGATAGTCCCCGACCCCAGCATTTCCCGGAAGCACTTCATCCTCGAGAAGCGCCCGGATGGCGTCTACCTGATCGACCAGGGCAGCCTGAACGGGACCCTTCTGAACGGCCTCCGGGTCAGCACCGCCAAGCTCACTCAGGGCGACAGGATCACTGCAGGCCAGACGGTGCTCGCCTACGACGAGACGGACAGTCCAACCCCGCCGCCCCCGCCCAGTGCCGGCGGCGCCGGGCCTGCGGTCGAGGAAGAGCCGATAGAGGTATTGTCCGACGAGGATATCGAGGAAGCGCCGGAGCCGATCGAGGAACCGCCCGAGCCCGTCGAGGAGCCGCCGAGCCCCGCGCCGACGATCCCGATGAATGTGCAGCGTCCGCCTTCCAAGAGGGCGGGCTCCGCCATCGGGAACCGCACCACGGAGCGCCTGGTGCCGAAGGGCGGTCAGGTGAAGCTCCCCGCCTCGGCGGAGGTCGCAAAGTGCGCCGCCTGCGGACGGGGGATCGCAGCCGAGGAGCTCAAGGGGGGCGAGTGCGCGAAGACCCGCCTGGGGTACGTCTGCGGACGGTGCATCGAGAGACGCCAGAAGTCGGGCCACAAGGGCTCCCTGGAGCAGTTCGTCAGGGAGAGACAGCGGCGGCAGCGCTAGCGCTGCGGGCCGCGTTCGCGATCCCACGACGCCGTCCTCCGGGGTGAGCTCGTCCACAGCACGCGAGGCTAGCGTCGCCGCCCGACGAGCGGAGCGCGACGGAGCGCCAGGACACGTGGCGGGTACAGGGCCTGTGCCGTCGCCAGCCGTCGAGAACGCCCCGCGCGAGCGGGCCGCCGCCGGGGTTCGCCCCGCGCGGCCATCTTGCCCCCGGGCGCGGCGGGCGCTCGTGCCTGTCGCCGGGGTCGCGCTCGCGGCGGCGGCGTTCGCCGCCGAGGTGGAGTTCGACCCGCCCGAGTGGAACTTCGGCGTCCGGCCGCAGGAGCATCTCGTCCGCAAGGTCGTCCGCCTGCGGCCCGCAGGGCCCGGACGCCTGAAGATCGGCCTCATCCAGATCGGCTGCCGCTGCCTGAGCGCCGAGATACTCCGCGAGGAAGGCGACGCGCGGACGCCCGCCGAGATCCGCCTGGCGATGGACACCGAGCGCTTCGAGGGCGCGACGAGGCACTTCGTTTTCGTGTCGCTCCGCGAGCCTGAAGGTGCACTGCTCAAGTATGCGGTGACAGGCTGGGTGCGGAGGCGCGAGACCCCCGGCCAGGCGGAGGTCTTCTACCCGGGGGAGGAGCCCGCGGGCGAACGTTTTCTGGCCTGGTGGCGCGAGGTTTCTCCGCGCTCGAGTCTCGCCGGCGCGGTGAGGCTCCTCCCGATCGAGGACGAGGCGAACTACAGGAGGCTCCGCGAGCTCGAGCGGCGGGTGGGCCGCGTCGCATCAGCGCCAGACATCGTGGCGTTCGTCGACGGAGAGATCGCCCTCTTGGGCGACTCGGAGGTGCGTGCGGGACTCGCGGGACTCCTCGACCTGGAGCACGATGCCGAGGACAAGACCGCCCGGCAGTCGGCCCCGCAGGTCCCTGGCGAACCCGAGACCGCCGACTCGCATCTCGCTGGGGGCGCACCGCCGGTCGCCCCGGCGGGCGCCGGTGTCTCCGCCGAGGGGCCGCCACAGGCCGACCGGCGGGACGACGCGCGCCACTCGCGGACTTCTGGCGAGACGCCGCAGGCGCTCGAGATATGGATCGTCCACTTCTCGGACTGCCGCGGCTGCCGCGGGGCCCTGCTCATCGCCGAGCGTCTCGCCCGCGAGCGCCCCCGCGAGGTGCGGCTCACGATCTCCGACTCCGCTAGGGAGCCCGAGGCGATCCCGCGCCTCTTCCGGAGGCTCGAGGCCTACCCCGGCGCCCCGAGGACTCTCCCGAGCATGGTGGCGTTCGTGGGCGACGAGCTCCTCCTCGGCGAGGAGGCGATCGAGAAGGAGCTGCCGACCCTCGCCGCGCGGCAACTCGAGCGAGGCGGTGCCGCGCTCTCGCTTCGGGAGCCCCAACCGCGGCAATCCGACAGCGGTATCCCGGCGGTCGAACTCGTTCCGGTGGTGCTCGCGGCCATGGCGGACGGCGTGAATCCGTGCGCCTTCGCGGCGATGGTGGTGCTGGTCTCGGTCCTGAGCGCGGGCGGACTTTCGTCCGGCCGAGGGGGACTGCTCCTCGGCGGCGGGGCCTTCTGCGCGGGGGTCTTCGCGACCTACTATCTCGCGGGACTCGCGCTCTTCGCTGGGGCGAAGGGGATAGCGGCCTTCCCCGCGCTCGAGCGCGTCGTCTTCTGGACGGTCTGGGCCCTCGCGGCCGGAGGGGCGCTGCTCTCGGCCGCGGACGCCGTGGCGTATCTCAGGACCGGCGATCCCTCGCGAGTGCGGCTCAAGGTGCCCGAGGTCGTCAGACGCACCTTCGCGCCCGTCCTCAGGGGGCGGTTGAGAAGCCTGGGGCTCCTGGCCGGAGGCTTCGTCGGCGGCTCGATCATCGCGCTCCTCGAGGGCATCTGCACGGGGCAGATGTATCTGCCCGTGATCCAGTACATGGCCCGCACGAGCGGGCTCAGGGCGAGGGGGGCGGTATATCTCCTCGTCTACAACCTGATCTTCGTTCTGCCGCTCGTGGCGATCCTGTGCGCGGCGGCCGCGGGTGTGCACTTCCAGAGGTTGAACGCCTTCCTGAGGGCCCACATCGGAGGGGCGAAGCTCTTCCTCGCGGCGGTCTTCGCGGCCCTGGCCGCGGCGATGCTCGCGGGCCGGTGAGGTCTCCTCGGTGGCCTTGACGGTCCGGACGCGCGGGCTAGCATGCGAACTGAGGGCGTCGAGCGTACCTTCGCCGCGAGCCGGCCCAGGGGGTCCTCATGGACGATCCGGTCTCCTCCGCCCATACGTGCGGCTGCGACGCGCGGCTCGAGGAGATCCTCGCCAGGCACGGGAGGTCCCGAAGCTCGCTCGTTCCCATCCTTCAGGCAATACAGGGGCTCTTCGGCTACCTGCCGGCCGATGCGCTCAGGCGGGTCGCCTCGCACCTGAACGTCCCGGCGAGCACCGTCTACGGCGTGGCTACTTTCTACGCGCAGTTCTATCTGACCAGGCAGGGCAGGCACAACGTCAAGGTCTGCCGCGGGACGGCCTGCCATGTGCGCGGGAGCGGCCGGATCATGTCGGCCGTGGAGAAGGAGCTCGGCATCAAGGCCGGCGAGACGACCCCGGACTACGAGTTCAGCCTGGAGCGGGTCGCCTGTCTCGGCTCCTGCGCGCTCGCCCCGGTGGTCGTGGTCGACGGGAAGGTCCACGGACGGATGAACCCGGAGAAGACGCTCAAGCTCATCCAGGCCCTCCGGGCCGGGCTTCATGCCTGCCCTGCGGCGCCTGGCGAGGGGTCCAGATGAGCCTGGCCGAGCTGCGGGGCCGCGCGGCGAGAGCGTGGCAGGAGTTCGTCCGCCCCGCCGAGCCGCTCATCCTGGTCGGCGACGGCACGTGCGGCCGGGCCTCCGGCTCGACCGAGCTCATCGAGGCGCTCCGCAACGAGCTCGCATCCGCCGGTGTGTCGGCCAGGATCGTCGGCGTCGGATGCCTCGGGCTCTGCTACGCGGAGCCGCAGGTCGAGATCAGGGAGCCTTCGGGCCGTTCAATCCTGTACGGGAAAGTGTCGCCCGAGCTCGCACGCTCCCTCGTTCGAACTCACGCGAAGGGTGGCGCTCCCGACGCCCGGCTAGCCCTCGCAGTGATGGAGGGCGACGCCGTCGACGGCATCCCCAGGTTCGAGGACCTGCCCGTCATGAAGGGGCAGGTCCGCGTGATCACGCGGAACTGCGGGCGCATAGACCCGGACTCCATCGAGCACTACGTCGCGCGAGGGGGATACAAGGGCCTCGAGCGGGCGCTCTCCATGAGCCCCGAGGAGGTCATCGCCGAGATCGAGCGTTCGGGGCTCCGCGGGCGCGGGGGCGCGGGGTTCCCTACGGGGCAGAAGTGGCGTCTCGCGCGGCAGGCCAAGGCAGACAGGAAGTACGTCATATGCAATGCCGACGAGGGCGATCCCGGCGCGTTCATGAACCGGTCGCTCCTCGAGGGCGACCCTCACTCCGTGCTCGAAGGACTCGTGATCGCTGCCTACGCGATAGGCGCGTCCGAGGCCTACGTCTACTGCCGCGCGGAGTATCCGCTCGCGGTGGCGAGGCTAAAGGACTCGATCGCAATCATGGAGCGGGAAGGCCTGCTCGGCGACGACATCCTGGGCTCGGGCTTCGGCCTGAGTATACACGTCAAGGAGGGCGCCGGGGCCTTCGTGTGCGGCGAGGAAACGGCCCTCATGGCCTCCATCGAGGGCAGAAGGGGCATGCCGCGTCCGAGGCCGCCCTTCCCGGCGAACCAGGGCCTCTTCGGCAGGCCCACGAACATCAACAACGTGGAGACGCTTTCCAACGTCTCCCTGATACTGCGGGACGGCGTCGAGAGCTACAGACGCTACGGTACGAGCGCGAGCCCCGGCACCAGGACCTTCTCGCTCGCCGGGCAGGTCGAGCGCACCGGGCTCGTCGAGGTGCCGATGGGGATCAAGCTCAGGGACATCATCTTCGAGATGGGCGGAGGCATCCGCGGGGGCAAGCGCTTCAAGGCCGTCCAGACTGGAGGACCGTCGGGCGGATGCCTTCCGGGCTCGTGCCTCGAGCTCCCCGTGGACTACGAGACGCTCGCCAAGGCGGGGTCCATCATGGGCTCCGGCGGGATGGTCGTGATGGACGAGGAGACCTGCATCCCGGACGTCGCGAGGTTCTTTCTCTCCTTCACGACCGCCGAGTCGTGCGGCAAGTGCGCCCCTTGCAGGCTCGGCACCTGGCAGATGAAAGCGATTCTCGACGACATCTGCTCCGGGCGCGCGAGCCCTGCCGACATCGCGCTCCTCGAAGAGCTGGCGAACGCGGTCAAGGCCGCCTCGCTCTGCGGGCTCGGACAGACGGCGCCGAACCCCGTGCTCACGACGCTCAGGTACTTCCGCGAGGAGTACGAGTCCCACGTCCGGAGGAAGAAGTGCCCCGCCGCGGTCTGCGAGGGCCTGGTCAGGGCCCCCTGCGAGCACACCTGCCCGGCCGGCGTGGACGTGCCGCGGTATATCAGGCTCATAGCGGCCGGCCGCTACGACGATGCGCTGGAGGTGATCCGCGAGCGCATACCCTTCCCGTCCGTCTGCGGCCGGGTGTGCGTGCAGCCCTGCGCGACGAGATGCCGCCGCGGCGCGATGGAAGGTCCCCTATCGGTCAGGGCGCTCAAGCGGTTCGCGTCCGAGCGCGGGAAGGCGCGAGCGCCCGAGAAGAAGCCCCCGACCGGCAAGAAGGTCGCCGTGGTCGGCTCCGGCCCCGCCGGGCTCACGGCGGCGTACTTCCTGGCGCTTCTCGGCCACGACGTCACCGTCTTCGAGGCCTCGGACCAACTCGGCGGGATGCTGCGCGACGGCATCCCGCCCTACCGCCTGCCGCGCGGCGTCCTCGACGCGGAACTCGATCTCATTCTCGGGGTCGGTGTCGAGGCCCGGACCCGCTCGTGCGTGGAGTCTCCTCCGGAGCTCCTCGCGCAGGGCTTCGACGCGGTCTTCGTCGCCCCGGGCGCACAGAGGGGCTCGCGCCTGGGCGTGCCCGGCGAGGACCTCCCCGGCGTGCTCGAGGCCATCGAGTTCCTCCGCCGGGCGAACCGCGGCGAGAGGCCGGGCCCGCTCGGCCGGGTGGCCGTGATCGGCGGCGGCAACACCGCGATAGACGCGGCGAGGATGGCCCTGAGGCTGGCGGCATCGTCTGTGACCGTGCTCTACAGGAGGACGCGCGCCGAGATGCCGGCGGACCCCGACGAACTCCACGCGGCCGAGGAGGAGGGCGTCAGGTTCCAGTTCCTCGTCGCGCCGACCGGAATCGAGAGGCGCGCCGGTGTGCTCGCCCTGGGGCTCGTCCGGATGGAGCTCGGCGAGCTCGACGACTCCGGCCGGGCGCGCCCCGTTCCAGTGAAGGGAAGCGAGTTCTCCCTCGAGTTCGACACGATCGTGCCGGCGGTGGGCCAGGAGGTGAACGTCTCGCGCTGCCGCGGGCTCGAGTGCGAAAGGCGCGGGAGGCTCCTCGCCGACCCGGATACGCTCGCCACGTCCGTGAGGGGCGTCTTCGCGGGCGGCGACGCCGTCACGGGGCCGGACTCCGTGATCGCGGCGATAGCGCAGGGCCGGCGCGCCGCTCAGGCGATCGATCGGTTCCTCGGCGGCTCGGGCGAGATCGACCGGCCCTCGCGTGTCGCGGACGCGGAGCTTCCGCCCGTACCGGAGGGCGAGCTCGCGCCCGTGCCGCAGAGGAGACGCCCCGTCGAGGACCGGAAGGGCATCTGCGAGGAGGTCGAGCTTTGTTATACCGAGGAAGAGGCGCGCGCGGAGGCCTCGAGATGCCTGAGGTGCGACCTGGAGAAGGCCGAGCCGTGAGCGGACGGCGGCCCGCGGATACGGACTAGCCGGAGGCGCGTAATGGGGAGTTCGCCGAGCGCAGTCGAGCCTCGAGCCCACACCGGCCGCGACGCCGGCCGGCAGGTCATCATCACGATAGACGGCCGCGAGGTCGCGGCCCGAGAGGGCGAAACCATCCTCGAGGCGGCGCTCGCCGCCGGCATCTACATCCCGCATCTCTGCTGGCAGAAGGGCCTGGAGGGCTGGGGCGGCTGCAGGCTCTGCATCGTGAAGGTCTCGGGGCTGCGCGGCTACCCGACGGCCTGCACCACGAAGGTCGCCCAGGGCCAGGTCGTGGAGAGCGACACGCCCGAGCTCAACGCGCTCCGCAGGACCGTCTGCGAGCTATTGATCGCGGATCACCCCGTCGACTGCCTGGCCTGCGCCTCGAACCGGGACTGCGAGCTCCAGGAGGTGGCCTCGTTCCTGGGCGTCTCGAAGTCGCGCCTGCGCTCGAGCGCGGCGACTCGCGAGCCGGACGAGTCCAATCCCTTCTTTGTCCGGGACCTCTCGAAGTGCGTTCTCTGCGGCAGGTGCGTGAGGACCTGCCACGAACTCCGCGGCGTGGGCGCGATAGACTTCGCCTTCCGCGGTCACGACGCCAGGATCGCCGCGTTCGGCAACGGGCTCATCGCGGACTCGCAGTGCGAGTCCTGCGGCGCCTGCGTAGACGCCTGCCCGGTCTCGGCGCTCAGGCCGAAGTTCGAGCGGCTCCCCCCCGCGCGCGAGGTGAAAACGATCTGCCCGTACTGCGGCTGCGGCTGCGGGCTCGTCCTGGGGATCCGCGAGGGGCGCATCGTCAGGGTCCGCGGGGACGAGACCAACCCCGCCAGCCACGGCGACCTCTGCGTGAAGGGCCGCTTCGGCCTGGAGTTCGTGGGCGCGAAGGACAGGCTCACGACGCCGCTCGTCAGGAAAGACGGCTCGCTCGCGCCCGCGAGCTGGGACGAGGCCCTGGCGCTCGTGGCGACGAGACTCCGCGAGATCCGCGACAGGCACGGCCCCGACTCCCTCGCCGGCCTCGCGAGCGCCAAGTGCACGAACGAGGAGAACTACGTCTTCCAGAGGTTCGTCCGCGCGGCGCTCGGGACGAATAACGTAGACCACTGCGCGCGGCTCTGCCACGCCTCGACCGTGGCGGGCCTGGCGATGGCGTTCGGCTCGGGCGCAATGACGAACTCGATCGACGAGCTCGAGGGGGCCGGCTGCATCTTCGTCATCGGGTCGAACACGACCGAGGCGCACCCGATCGTGGCCCTGCGGATCAAGGCGGCAGTCGCCAGGCACGGCGCGCGCCTGATCGTCGCCGACCCGAGGCGCATAGACCTCGTGCGCTTCGCCGAGCTCCACCTCCGCCAGAGGCCAGGCACCGACGTGATGCTCGTGAACGCGATGATGAACGTGATCGTCCGCGAGGGCCTCGCCGACATGGAGTTCGTGCGCTCGCGCACGGAGGGGCTCGACGCGGCGCTCCGCGAGATCGAGCCCTGCACCCCCGAGGCGGCCGCGGTGGTGACCGGTGTCCCGGCCGAGGAGATCCGCGCCGCGGCGAGGATCTTCGCAGGGGCCGAGCGCGCTTCCATAGTATATAGCATGGGCATCACGCAGCACACGACCGGCACGGACAACGTCCTCGCCCTGGCGAACCTCGCCATGCTCACGGGGAACCTGGGCAGGGAGTCCGTGGGAGTGAATCCCCTGCGCGGCCAGAATAACGTCCAGGGCGCCTGCGACATGGGCTGCCTGCCGAACGTGCTCCCTGGCTACCAGCCCGTGGAGCAGGACGCGGTCCGCTCGAAATTCGAGAAGGCCTGGGGGACGCGGCTCCCCGCCAAGCCCGGGCTCACCGTCGTCGAGATCGTGCACGCGATCGAGAAGGGCTCGATCCGCGGGCTCTACGTGATGGGCGAGAACCCGGCCCTCTCCGACCCCAATATCTGCCGCACACGCGAGGCGCTCGCGCGCGCCGAGCTCCTCGTGGTGCAGGACATCTTCCTGACCGAGACCGCGCGTCTGGCGCACGTGGTCCTGCCGGGGGCGAGCTTCGCCGAGAAGGACGGCAGCTTCACCAACACCGAGCGCCGGGTGCAACTCGTGCGGCGCGCGCTCGACCCGCCGCCTGAGGCCAGGGAGGACTGGCGCATAGTCTCGGCGCTCTCCGCGGCCCTTGGCCATCCCATGAACTACAGCAGCGCCTCGGCCATCATGGACGAGATCGCCTCTCTCACGCCCAGCTACGGCGGGATCGGCCACGAGAGGCTCCAGGCGGGCGGCATACAGTGGCCCTGCCCCTCGAAGGGGCATCCGGGCACCAGGTTCCTCCACGCGGAGAAGTTCACGCGGGGCCTCGGGAAGTTCCACCCGGTCCCCTTCCGCGAGGCGGCGGAGACGCCGGACGAGGAGTACCCGTTCATCCTCTCGACCGGCCGGTCGCTCTACCACTTCCACACGGGCTCCATGACCCGGCGCTCGAGCGGCCTCGACGAGATCATGCCCGGCGGGATCGTCGAGCTCCACCCGGAGGACGCCTCGGCGCTCGGCGTCGCCGACGGAGACGATGTCGAGCTGCGTTCGCGCCGGGGCTCCACCAGGGCCAGGGCGCTGGTCACCGAGCGCACGAAGAAAGGCATGGTGTTCATGCCCTTCCACTTCGCGGAGTCCCCGGCGAACGCCCTCACGAACGACGCGCTAGACCCGGTGGCGAAGATCCCCGAGTTCAAGGTGTGCGCGGTCAGGGTGGCCAAGGTCTGACGCGCGTTCACGGGCGAGACGGACGATGCGGTCGCCTGCGCCAGCCGCGGCTGTCGTGCTCCTCGCAGCGGGTGCTTGCGTCCGGGCCGGGGGTTTTGTTTCGAGCCGAAGAATCGTCCCCGCTCGGTTGTGTTGACCGCCCGCGCGCGCCTCGCGCTCACGGAGCGGCGGAGATCACGCCGCCCTCGCGCCGAGGACAAAGGCGAGCTGGACCCCGTTGAAGAGGGCGTGGGCGGTCACGGGCGCCGCGAGCGTCCCGCTCCGCTCGTATGTCGCTGCGAAAGCGACCCCCAATACTGCGGTCGCCGCCTGGTTCGGCAGGCCCGGATGCACCGACGCGAAGAGGAGCGAGCTCACCGCGAGCCCCGCCGGCACGCCCCATCTATCGCGCACCGCCGCGTAGAGGAACCCGCGAAAGAAGAGCTCCTCGAAGACCGGGGCGAGCACGCACGTGGCGAGGACGAGGAGCGCCGTCTCCGCGGGGCCCGCCGAGGCGATCTCGCGGATCACCGGGTGCGGCGGCGCCTCGCGTCCGGCGAGCTCCGCAGCGAGCCGGGCGTACTCAGCGGCGGCCAGCGACAGGGGCAGCGCCGCGAGGTACCCGAGGGCCCCTCTGAGCGCGCTCGACAGCGCGTGCGCGGTCCTGAGTCCGAGCGCCGCGAGCTCCGCGAGCGCCCCGCGCGCCCCCGGACCCAGGATCGCAGGGAGCAGCGCCACGCCGAGGCTCGCCTGCGCGCTCGCGTGGGCGAGGAAGGTGCCCCGGGGACCGTCGGGGAAGAACCTCGCGCCCGCCTCCGCGGAGAGCAGTATCATGAGGAGCGAGAGCGCCACGCACTGGACGACGACCACGGCGCCCCAGCCGGTCCGCGGGGCGAGGCACGGCGGCGGGAACGACCACCTCCTCACACGGGGGACGAGCTGCGCCGCGAGCGCCGCGAAACCCGCGCCGAGCAGGGCCGCCTCGAAAGGCACGAGCCGCGAACGCGCGGCCTCCGAAAGCAGGGACTCGGCTCGCGCCGCCGCCCCGGCGTCCGCATGGTTGGCGTCCGCCTGCGAGGTTCTCCCGTGAGCGCCCTCGCGGAGGAGGCCCAGCGTGAGCGCCGCCGCCGCGGCGGCCAGGATCGCGAGCGTCGGCCAGCCGCCGGGGATCGCGCCTCTCGCCGCACGAGGGAGCTCAGGCCCCAGGCTGGGCTCTTCCGCCTCTGCCGCGGAGGAGAGGTCCCGCACTGCGCCCCCTCCCGAGGCCGAGTCGCTCATTCCCACCTCCTGGGCGACGTGTGAAGCGCCTGCGACGCGCCGTTGGCGCACGGGTTCGGCGGAACGAAACGGGGCGCGGCTCGAGGACCGCGCCCCGCTAGTTCATCGCGCCCGCCCCGATCGGTTTCCGTCAGCGCGGGGCCTTCTCGGAGGGCCGCGCGAGCCTCCTCCTCAGGAGGAGCGCCGCCGCGGCCAGGGCCCCGAAGGCGAGGGCCGCCCCGCCCGCGCCCGCCCCGCAGCCGTTCGCGTTCGCGCCGAGGCCCGGCAGCATTTCCTCCACCGTGAAATAGAACGTGTAGTCGGCGCCCAGGGCGTTCGGCGTAGCGGCGGCGTCCGTCGCCGTGGCGGCGACCGTGACGTAATACTTCTTGCCGTACTCCAGGTCGGAGCTCGGGGTGAAGGTGAGCGTCAGACCGTCGGCGGAGAGCGTCGTCGTCCCGGCGACCGGCTGGCCGCCGAGCGTGAGCGAGAAGGCCGGGATCGTCGTGGTCGGGCTCATGCGCTCGCTGAACACGATCCTTATGGCGGTCGTGCACGGGACATGCCTCTCCGTGGCGTCGGGCGAGGTGTTGACGATCGACGGCGGGTCGGTGTCTATCGCCGTGAAGCTGCGCGTGCTCGTCGAGTCCACGGTGACGCCGGCGCTCGAGGCGGTGACCTTCCACCAGTACTGAGTCTCGTAGCCCACGTCGCCGAGCTGGAGCTGGTAGTGCGTCGTGGCGACGGTCGTCTGGAAGACGAGCGTGCCGAGCCCCGAGTCCGAGTAGATCTTGACCGTGTAGCTCTCCGCGTACTGCGACGGGCTCCACTGGAGGTCGAGCTGGACCCGCGGCAGGTGCGCGCCGTCTGCGGGCGAGGTGAGGTCGAACGCCCCAGGCGTCGGGCCCTGCTGGCCGGTCCAGTTGACGAGGCCGGGCCCCGCCATGGTGGGATTCCCGTCGGCGTCCCTGTCGAAGTGGTTCCCGAAGATGCGGTTTCCGGCGGTGTCGTAGTTCGCGAACGTGACCGTGGCGCCGGCGCAGTTGATCGCGACCGCGTAGGTCGGGTCGTCCACGTCCGTGCCCTCGAAGGAGAAGCCCGTAAAGGTGAGCCCGTTAGCCGCGGCACCAGTGATGAGCAGGTGGGTGGAGTCCGCCCCGCCCTCGCTCGAGCGGAAGTTCACGTTGGAGAGCGAGATCGACGAGCCAGCAGGGCTCGAGAGCTTGAGCCCGGTCGCGGCGAGGTTCTGGAACTCTACCCACTGCGCGGAGACGTTCCCGCCGAGCTCGACGGAGTAGTAGTCGCCCGAACCCGCGCCCGCGAACCGGACGAACCCGCCGGGATTGAAACTCGAGGTCCCCTGGGTCTGGAACGTGCTTCCGCTCAAGAGCGTGAGCGCGACGGCGTCGTCGAAGAGGAGCGAGACGCCCGCCGGCACGAGCAGCGTCCCGGCGACGCTCGCGCTCGCGTTGAAGGTGGCGGTATCGCCCGAGGCGTCGCCGACCGTCAGGTTGTTGAACGCGGTCGACGAGGTCCCGCCGATCGTCGCAGATGCGCCCGTCAGGCGCACGGTGCCTCCGTTGTGGACGAACGTCCCGTCGTTCGTCCAGTTCCCGGCGACGTCGATCTGGCCGCTCGTGGCCGTGAGCGCGCCGCCCGAGGCGATCACCACGTTGTTCAGGACTAGCGGCTGGAGGGTCTGGGCGACGGTCATCGTCGTGGTCCCCGTGAAGGCGACCATGCTGGGGCAGGTGAAACTGCCCCCGTGGAGCGAGAACGGGCCCGCGACGCTCAGCGTCCCGGTGCCGCCCGTGAACGTGCCCGCGTTCTGCACGAAGCCGCCCGCGCCCAGGGTGATGTTGTTCGCACCTTGGCTGATAGTTATCCCCACGCTCTGCCCCGTCGACAGGTTGGCCTCGGGGATGATCTCGAAGGAGCTCTCGCCCGGCCGCTGCCAGAAGAGCTGTATCGCCGCCCCCCCGCCGCCCTGCATGAACTCGAGCTTGATGTCGTACCACTGGCCGGCGGTCAGGGCGATCGGCGCCGAGTCGTGCGCCGTCGGGGCCTGGTAGACCCACGCGTCCACGATCGGGGTCGTCATATTGTCCACCCAGAGCCTCGCGCCGTCGTCGGACACAGTGCGGAAGACGTAGTTGCCCGTGGCGTCGGCCCTGACCTTCCCCGTCCAGCGGATCGAGAAGTTGTTGCCGTCGGCACTGTTCGCGCGCGCGCCCAGGACGAGCTTGCTATCCGACGGGAAGTTGATGCTCGCGTCGACGAGCTCCTGGACGAAGTTCGCTTCCTCCAGGGCGGGATTGTCGCCGTCATAGTACCTGCCGACGAGGCCGGGGCTGATCATGGAGATGCCCAGGGCCGTCGCCGCGGCGTTCACCGTACAGGTGCCGGAACCGGAGTTCGCGTCGAAGACGGCCAGCTCCGCTGCGGTCGGGACCGGCGCCCCACCTGCGCCGCCCGAGCTGTACGACCAGTGCGAGGTGTCGGTCCAGTTCCCGCTGCCGCCGACCCAATACCGCTTGGGCGCCACCTGCTGGCCCCTCATTATGTCGGCCAGATCAGCGGGCTTGACGACGCCGTCGTAGACGCGAATGTCGTCGAGCAGGCCGTTGAACCACGTGTTGTCGGTCTGCCGCCTGCCCATCACCCAGTTGTCCAGGGTATTGAGAACGATGCCGGCGCCGTTGCCGTCGACGCGGAACATCAGGGCCCCGTCGAGATAGCCCCGGATCTCGGTCTCGTCGTAGACGGCCGCGAAATGGTGCCATTCCGTGTCCACGGCGCGGAACACCCACTCCGAGCCGTAGATGTGGAGGAGGTACTGGTCGACATCGTTCCAGTACGCGCCGGAGGTCTCGATGTCGAAGAACGTATAGGCCTGTCCGGCCGTGTTCATGAAGCCGAAGAGGCCCGTCCAGTTCGCCGGATTCCAGCCCGACGCGGCCCTCGCCCAACCGCAGATCGTCCGCGCGGTCCGCCCCGCAGGGAGGAGATCCGACGGCCCCTGGTACTGGACCAGGCCCACGGCCCCCACCTGGATCCAGTCGTCAGTGCCATCGAAACTCATCGCCCCGCCGAGCTTGCCCTGGGCGGTCCAGGTCGGTCCGCCGTAGGGGGTCCCGTTCCTGCCTTTGCCGGAGTCGTCGGCGAACGGATCCGACTGGTTGTCGAAGCTCCAGTGCCCGAGGAGCGCGGGCTCCCTGACGTGCAGCATCGCCGGGTCGCTCTCCACCGACCCGTAGTTGTTGGTCACCTTGCACCTGAACCGCTTGTTGTTGTCCGCGAGCGCCGCGACAGGCGTGGTGTAGCTCGTGCTCGTCGCGCCGGCGATGTCGGTCCAGTTCGAGCCGTCGGTGCTCACCTGCCACTGGTAGGTCCGCGGCACCGAGCCGCTCGAGGCGATGGTATAGGTGGCCGTCCCGCCGGGGTAGGTCGTCCGGTGTGTGGGCTGCCTCGTGATCGTGGGCGCTGCGCTCGGAGAGCCCAGGTTGTAGAGCTCCTCGATCTCCGACTGGCTCAACGCGACGTCATAGACCCGCGCGTCGTCGAGCAGGCCCTCGAAGAAGCCCTCCGGCTGGCCGTTCCCATTCGTTACGACTCCGATGGTCAAGTTGACGGTCGGCGTGCCGAGGTTGCCGGTGAAGGTGCCTGTGACGGGCTGAAGCTCGGCATCGATGTAGGTCCTGATCGTGGTGCCATCCCAGGTGAATGCGATGTGATGCCAGGCGTCATTGCTGGGGGCCGGGTTGTCTACGACCGTTTTCATTCCGCCCGCACCCGTCCGCTGGAGCTCGACGCGTATCTGATCGTTGAGGCGCCAGAGGGAGTACCCGTCCCAGCCCCAGCCGCCCCCGCGGGAGACGATCCCACCGTTTCCCCAGTCGGGGGCGGTGGTGGTAGAGCTGTGTTTCATCCACGCGGCCACGGTGATCGCGGTCTGTGGCGCGGGGCCGCCCGTGCACTGGACGTAGCCAGTCGAGCCATCGAACTGGAGCGCCCCGCTCATGATCCCGGTCCCCCAGGTGCAGCCTCCCACGAGCGTCCCGGGGTATCCGCCTGGCGAGCCGGTGTCCGCTGCGGTCGTCCCCGAGCCCTCGTTCATGGTCCAGTACGAGACCGGGTTCGGCAGCGCCCCGGACGCGTCTCCGCCCCAGACGAAGACGAGCCCTGCCGCCGCCGTCAGGACCAGTCCGCTTCGAACCAGCTTCCGCATGACAGCACCCCCTCGACCCTGGCTGCACAGCGTGCCCCGAGCGACATGTCGCATTGGGAAGACACACTAGGACAGGAAACCTGGCCTGTCAAGCCCTCTTGTCCCTGAGCAGGGACGACTCAGGTTGCCCATCCTTGACCGGGGCGGGTGCGCCCGAGTACCATGTGGCGTCGGGTGAGGCATCCGGCTCGGAAGGGGGATCGGCATGCGCCTCTCGCTCGCGGGGCTGCACGGAGCATCGGCGGGAGGCGTCACCCGCCGCGCAGTGGCGGCCGCGTGCCTGCTCGTCCCGCTCGCCGCGACGGGATGCTCCGTGCCGCCCACGCATCTCGGGAGGGACGCGAAAGAGCTCGAGTCCGCCCTCTCCAGCCTCGATTCCGCCTACTCCCGCGACGACGAGGCAGCCCTCCCGAGCCTCGTCGAGAAGGTCTCGAAGCTCGCCGACGCCCTGGCGGCCAAGACCTTCCTCGGCGACCCGAGACGGGAGCTGGCGGAGAAGGCCGCCGCGCGCGCGAGAGATATCCGCGAGCGGCTGGACGCGCGGGCGTCCCTGGCCCAGGCCGCGAGCCGCAAGATGACGCTTGAGGCGAGCGCGAAGGCCGCGCTCCAGGAGGCTGCGACGTCCACGGCGCAGGTGGCGGGCCCCCCCGAGGGGTTTGAGCTCCCGACGGTCGAGCCCGAGACGCCCGCTGAGAAGCCGGCCGCAAAGGCCGCACAGGCAGCCCCCGCCGTCTCCGCGGACGCGGACCTCGATCGGGTGGCGCGCCGCGCGGCGGGCGACAAGGAAGGGGACGTCTCCGACGAGCCCGAGCGCAAGAAGTCCGACGCCCCGAAACCCTCCGCCGCGGACGCCGCCCCGGGCGAGATCGAGATCACCGAGGCCACCCCGCCCGTGGTGATCCAGGCCGTGAAGACGAAGGGGAAGGCGATCCTCGGATACTTCGTCTTCGTGAACAAGAGCGCCAAGGGCGTGAGGATCGGTTCCGTCGTCGGCGACTTCCTCGACGCGCGCGGCAAGAGCGTCGCCAGGATCAACATGACCTTCGAGGCCAAGGAGTTCGAACCGAAATGGGACGACATCTTCAGCTCGAAGGGCACGCCCGTCACGGGGGAGTCCGTGTTCGTGCAGGCGAACCAGGGGGTGAGGCTCGTCGCGGTCGGCGAGTCCTCCGGCGGGAAGGCGGTCGCCGCCAGGATCGAGGTCACCACCACCGACGGCAAGATTCACGTGGGCGAGACGCGACAGTAGACGCGAGGCGCGTCTTTCCGCACCGAGCGCGCCGGTCGGCTAGCCGCCCGGCGCCGGCGAGTCGGAACTGCCGCCCTCGGAGCCGGGGTCGCTGGGGCGCTCGGGCCCGGGCTCCGGCGGGGGCGCGGAGGAGTCGGGCTGCGCGGGCTCGTCCGACTGGATCGCGCCCTCGAACGCGGCCATCGCGGCATCGAGGCCGTCGGCGGCGGTTCCCGCGGCCTCTTCGCCCGGGCCGCCGGTCCGCAGGCGCCCGGCGCGCAGGGCCTCGAACCTGGCCGAGATCTCGTCCGCCCGTCGCAGTATCTCGTCGATCCGCCTGTTCGTGCGGGCCTCGGCCTCGTCGACTACCTCTTCGCCCTCCTCGGGCTCCGGGACGCGATCCTCCGGGCGGTCTATGCCCTGGAAGCGCGCGCGGCGCTGTAGCCTCCACAGCCGCTGGCCCTCGGCGTCGGAGGGGAGCGCCTCGGGCTGGGGGAGATACGGCTCGACGGGAGGACCCGGCGGCTCGGGGAACTCGTCCGCGTCCTCCGGCCACGCGGTGACGAGTATCTCGCCGAAGTGAGTACTCTGGTAGATCCGGACCTTCCTCTGGCGCACGAGCTCCAGGAGCGCGAAGAAGGTCCCAGCTATCTCCGCGCGGTTCCTCGCGCCCTGAAGCAGGGCCTGCAGCGCGAACTCAGGCCTCCTCTGAAGGGCGCCGAGTATCACGTCCATCCGCTCTTCGAGGGATATCTCGTCGTAGACTATCGTCCTGGGCCCGGAGCCCAGGGTCTGTCTGACCAGCCTCGCCCACGCATCGGCCAGCTCGAAAAGGCTCGCCTCCTTGAGCGGCTCGGCCTGCTCGGGCGCCTCGTCCCCTGGGAGCTCCACCGGCCTCCCCCGGCCGTAGCGCCGCGCCCGGAGCTCCTGGAGCTCTCCCAGCCGCATCGCCGCCTCTTTGAAGGCCCTGAACACGAGGAGCTGCCGGAGGAGCGCGCCTCGGGGGTCCTCCTCCTGCTCCTCGGGCGGACGCTCCTCGACCGGTATGAGCATCCGGCTCTTGATCTCCATGAGCGTCGAGGCCATCACGAGAAACTCGGCGGCGAGGTTCACGTCCAGCTCGCGAGCCTTCTCGAGGTACTCCAGATACTTCTCGAGGATGCGCGCTATAGGTATATCCAGAATGTCGATCTCTTCCTTTTCGATCAAGTACAGGAGGAGATCGAGGGGACCGCTGTATATGTCGAGTTCGACCTGGTAGGTCACTTCTGCGCTCCGCGCCGCGGCACGCCGCAGAGGCGTCTCACGTCGCGCATGGTCTGTTCGGCGACCTCCTGGGCGCGCCTCCGGCCGCGCTCCAGGATCGCATCGAGCCCACCGGGGTCCGCGAGGAGCTCCTCGCGCCTGCGGCGGATCGGGCCGAGGTGCTGCTCCAGTATTGCAGCGAGTTCGCTCTTGCAGTCGACGCAGCCGCGCGCGGCGTTCCTGCACTCCTCGGCGACGGCGCCCTCCCGCTCCGGCGCGAAGACCTTGTAGTACGCGCAGACGTTGCACACGTCGGGGTGGCCGGGGTCCGTCCGCTTGACGCGGGACTCGTCGGTCACCATCGACATCACTTGGCGGCGGATCGTCGCCGCGTCCGCCGAGAGGGGGATCGTGTTCCCGTAGCTCTTGGACATCTTGCGGCGGTCAGTGCCCAGGAGGCGCGCGGCCGGCGTGAGCACGGCCTGCGGTTCCGGAAAGATGTCGCTCCCCGTGAAACCGTGGAACCGCCTGATGATCTCGCGCGCGAACTCCAGGTGGGGCACCTGGTCTTCTCCCACGGGCACCACGCTCGCCTTGTAGAGCGCGATGTCCGCGGCCTGGAGGACGGGGTAGCCGAGGAAGCCGTAGGTGTAGACGTCCTTCTCCTGGAGGGCCTGCACCTGCTCCTTGAAAGTCGGTACGCGCTCGACGCGCGGGAGGTCGGTCATCGCGCCGAAGATCATCGCCAACTCCAGGTGCTCGGCGACCTCCGACTGCACGAACACCGTGGAGCGCTCCGGGTCGATGCCGCAGGCGATCCAATCGGCGGCCATACCAAGGATGTTGTCGCGGATGGTCGCGGGCGCCTTGTACTCGCTCAGGAACGCATGCCAGTCCACGATGCAGTAGAAGCAGTCGTACTGGTCCTGGAGCGCCACCCAGTTCCTGAGCGCCCCGACCAGGTGGCCGATGTGGAGCGGCCCTGTGGGCCGCATCCCGGAAAAGATCCTGCCCTTCTTGCCGTCCAAGTCCGGGTCTCCCCCTTCAGTTGAACAAGAGCACGCTCACCCACGAGTCCCCGGCCACAGCCACGAAGGCCCTGAGCGCCGCGGAGAACGCCGGGTCCAGGATGTCGGTCATCATGAGCACCACGACGAGCAATATGCCGAATTGTTCCAGGCGCATGTACCTGTAGGCGAGCTCCCGCGGAAGGAGCCAGGCCACCAGGCGCGAGCCGTCGAGCGGCGGCACGGGCACCATATTGAACACGAGGAGCACGAGATTCCACAACCCCACCCGCGCGAGCACGTACTGCACCGGCTCGGCCAGAAAGGGCAGCCTCAATAGCGCGCCGCACGTGAGCGCGATGAGGAGGTTCACCGCAGGCCCGGCGAGGCCCGAGAGCATCATGCCCTTCCTCGGGTTCTCGAAGTTGAATGCATTGATCGGGACCGGCTTCGCCCCGCCGAAGATGAACGCGCCGCGGCTCCCGAAATACGTGACGAGCGGGAGGACGACCGTCCAGAGCGGATCGATGTGCCGGAGCGGGTTCAGGGAGACCCTGCCCTGCATCGCTGCGGTGGGGTCGCCGAGCCTGAAGGCCGCAAAGGCGTGCGCCGCCTCGTGCATGGCGATCGACGCGATCCCGAGCGCTAGCGCGACGATTTTGGCGAGGATGATCATAACCACGGGCCCCGTGCGGCCGCCCGGGCAGCGACTCCCAGGGCCCCTCCCGTCCCAGCGCCCGAGGACCGAAGGCCGCATCCGCGTCTACATGAGTTCGCGGTACATTGTCTCCGCGCGGCGGCGGACGACGTTGTCGGAGCCGCCTCCGGCGTGCGGCCTCGTCTCGCCCTGGGATACTCCGAAGAGGTCCTTCACGTAGAGCGAGAGCGTCACGTTCGTCGGGCCGAACCTGTCATGGTACATATAATACTCGAGGTCGTATCCCATCTCGCCGGCGGTCTGGTAGCGCTTCGAGAGGTCTCGCTCCAGGGCCTTCGTGCAGATGCGCGCGAGCTCGGCCGGGATCTCCGGCCGGAACGCGCGCGGGTCGGGGATCTCTTTGTGCTTCACGTTCTCAAGGGTCTCGTAGATGTCCTCGCAGGCAAAGATGTTCTGCCCCGTGAGGACCTCGTAGAGCACGATGCCCAGGCTGAACAGGTCGCTCCGGCGGTCCGTCTGGCTGAAGCTGGCCTGCTCGGGCGACATGTACTCGACCTTACCCATCAGGACCTCGCCCTCTTTCTGGTGCATGAGCTGGCGCGCCTTCGCGATGCCGAAGTCGGTGAGCTTGGCCACGCCCTCGAAGTTGATCATCACGTTCTTGGGCGAGATGTCCCTGTGGACGATGTTCAGCGGCTGGCCGTCGCGCCCGAGTTTGTTGTGGGCGTACTCCAGCCCACGGCAGACCCTGCTGACGATGAACGCCCCGAGTTCGATCGGCAGGGGCTTCTTCAACTCGAAGTGCCTGTCGATGAAGCGCTCCAGGTTCACCCCGTCTACGTATTCCATTGCAATATAGTAGCTGCGGCCGTAACGGCCGAGCTGGTAGACCTGGACGATGTTCTCGTGCACCAGGTCCGCCACGAGCTTCGCCTCGCCGATGAACATGCGCACGAACTCATAGTTGTTCGTGTACGACTCGAGGATGGTCTTGAGCGCCATCCGCTTGTCGAAGCCCTCGACGCCGTACTGGATCGCCTCGTAGACACAGCCCATCCCGCCCTCGGCAATCTTGCGCACGAGCTTGTAGCGGCAGTTCCCGTCGATGAAATCGCCGACACCGCAGCTCGACGGGCCGATCGGTGTGGGTTTCACTGGCCACATCCATCCCGCGGGGCCGTCCCGGATACCCCGCGATTGCCCAATCGTACGCCCGCGCCGGACCGAGTCAAGCCGATCCGCAGGGTCGGAAAAGCCTCGGGGACACCTCCCAATTTCGGTCTTGACAAGCCGGCCGTCGCCCGCGTCATGGGGGCAGCGCGACCGACCGGGGAGGCCGGAAAAGAGGCGGCGTGGCAGACAGGAGGCGGGAATGAGGAGGTGTTCCTGGAAGGTCCCAATGCCCCCGCGCGTGTCCGCGAACGCCTCCCCATACTGCTGGCGCAGCGTTCGATCGCCGGATGTTCTCCACGCGACTTTGCGTTGGTATTAACCCAGAGTGGCGCGCCTTGACTGTCCCCTGTTGAGAGGTAGTCTTCCTGCGGTCTTTGCCGCGGCGAGGGGCGGAAGTTCTCCGGAGACCCGGCGGCGGGCGACGGGCCTCCGGTCGAGCGCGCCCGGACGGAGGCGTCAGTGCCCGGCACCGGCGATGTGGTCGTCTGGCTTGCCCACGGTCGGGACGGAGACGCCTCGGGGCTCGTCGAAGCCCTCCGCCGGAGAGGTATCGCATCACGGATCCACGTCGGAGACTCCCCTCCCGACGGAAAGGCCGACCTGGTCGTTCGACTCAGCGACTCCATCGCCGAGGAGGACGCGGGACTCGCCGAGAGACTGGCGAGCGCGGGCGCCGCGCGCGCGATGCTCCTCGTGGCGCCGCAGGCCGCATCCGCGGGCTGCCGCCGGGCCGAGGGGGGAGCCCGTTGCGTCTTCCTCGCGGACAGGGCCTGGGGCGACGACGCCCTTGCGGCCCTGGCGGAGCTCGCCCTCGAATGCGTCCGCGAACGCGCCGAGCGGGAGCGCGAGAAGGCCTACCTCGACGGCCTGGCCGAGGCGCAGGAAAGCTTCGTCGCGATCGCCAGCCACGACCTCCGCACGCCCGTCAGCACGCTGCGCCTGGTGCTTGACCTTCTGCGCTCCGGGCTCGCGCAGGTTCGCACGAAGCAGCCCGGCAGGATCGACATCGACGAGCTCTTCGAGATCATGGGCCGCAGTCTGGACAAGATGGACGTCTTCGCGAACGACATCATCGAGGCCTGGCGGCTCTACAGGGGCAGGCCCGAGGTGAGGCCCGAACCGGTCTCGCTCAACGCCGTGGTCGAGGACATCGTCGCCGGGATGTTCCCGGTCGCCATGCAGAAGGACATAGCCCTGGACCTAGTGAAGGACCAGTCGCTAGGGCCGATCCTGGCCGAACCCCAGCGCGTCGGCCAGGTGGCGGCGAACCTCATCGGGAACGCGATCAAGTACACGCCGCGCGGGGGCTCGGTGAAGGTCCTCACGAGGCCGGAGCCCGGCGGGGCGATCCTGGAGGTCTCCGACACCGGCCCGGGGATCGCCGAGTCCGAGCGGGATCGGCTCTTCCAGCGCTTCGCCCGCGGGAGCGCGCGCGCCACGGGCGGAGAGCCGAGCACCGGCCTGGGCCTCTTCATATGCAGGGAGATCGTGGAGCTGTACGGCGGGAGGATCTGGTTCGAGTCCGAGCCGGGGCATGGGGCGCGCTTCTACGTCTTCTGGCCGGGTCCGAGGCCGGAGGGCTCACAGGCGCGAAAGTGAGCGGTCCCGGGGCAGGGAGGCGCGGATGCCATCATGATGGAGTTGACCGAGGAGCGCCACGGCGGGGTGGACGTGCTGACCTTGCGCGGCTCGATACACGCCGAGGACAACGCCGCCTTCGCGCGGGTCCTCTCGCGCCTCAGGCGCGAGGGGCGCTCGAGGCTCGTCATAGACGCGCACGGCCTCGAGTACATGAACAGCCGCGCGATAGGGCAGCTCGTCGAGTTCTCCCGCGAGGCGCGGCTGGAGGGCGGCAGGGTGGTCCTCGTGCGGCCCGGTCCGACCGTCGCGAAGATCCTGCACGCGGTCGGGCTCGCCTCTCTCATACCGAGCTACGAGACCACCGAGGAGGCCCTGGCCGCCTGCGCCGGCCAGTAGGCCGCGCCCACCTCGACGGCCGGCGGGGCGGTCAGGGGGTCCTCGCGAGCACCGCGACCGAGACCTCGGTTGCGCCGGATGCTCGCAGGACCCGCGCGCACTCGGAGCACGTGGCGCCGGTCGTCATCACGTCATCGACGAGCAGGAGCTGCCGCCCGCTGACTGCGTCGGGGCGCCTCACGGCGAAGGCGCCCTTCACCGTCCGCAGGCGCTGCTCCCTCGACTGGCTGGTGAGCGTGGGCGTGTCTACTGTGCGTTCGAGGGCGCCTCTCGCGCACGGCACGCCGAGCGAGCGCGCGACGGCCTCGGCCAGGAGCTCGGCCTGGTCGAATGTCCGCTCGCGCCTTCTCGCCGGGTGGAGCGGCACGCTCACTACGGCGTCCGGGGGCGACTCGCGCAGCTCGGCCTTCGCGCGCGCGGCGAGGAGCCCGCCGAGCGTCCGCGCCAGGTGCGCCCGCCTCCCGTACTTGAACCGGCAGATCGCCCTCCTGAGCGGCCCCTCGTATGTGCCCGCTGCGACCGTCCTCCTGAAACCGACTAGTGGCAGATTCCGGCAGCCCTCGCAGAAGCGGCCCTCATGATCGAGGGCGAAGCTCCCCAGGGGCAGGCCGCACCTGCGGCAGGCGCTCGCGGGATCGACGAGGGGAAGCTCCGCCATGCACCGCCGGCATATCTGCGCGCCGTCGGGGTCGGCCATGACGCACCCGCAGGAGGCGCAGGTGCGCGGAAACACGAGGTCCAGGGCCGCGCAGGCCGCCCTGGCGAGGAGCCGCACTAATCGCTCGCGGTCCATGGGCACGGACAGGCATTCTGGCCACGAGGCGCTCCGGCCGGCAAGGCCCGAAGATGCTTTCGGCGCCGCCAGAGGCGATGGGCGTCAGCGCCCGCCGGCGCGCATCTCGCACCTGTAAAGATGCACGTCGTAGCCTCGGAACGAATCGGTGAAGCTCCCCTCGAGGGCCTGTATCGTGCGCCCTTCTCCGAGAACCTCGACCGAGGCCGGGCCGCCCAACCTGAACGTAGCCGTGGTCTGCCGGTCCCGCATCGCCACGGCGAAGACGAACGTCCGGCCGCCGTGGCGTTTCACCATCGCGTCGACGGGTGCTGCCGGATCGCTCGACTCGACTTTGACCTCCCCCCGGATCGTGGGGCTGTTGAGCGCCGGCGCGAGCTCCCTGATCTGCCTGTTGATCGCCGTCACCGCCTCGAGCATAGGCCTCTCGTGGAGGAGCGCGGCATCGTCGAAGCGCGGCGTCCAGGAGTGGCAGAAGTAGCCGATGCCGTTCGCCCCGTGAACGAGGGCCATCCAGACCTCGGCCCTCACCTGGGCGGGCGTGGGCCTGGCGGCGGAGTCCGCGCCGATCTTCGTGCACTCGAGCCAGCACCAGACCGGCTTCGCATCTCCGACGGCGGCCCTGAGCCTGTCCACGCCCCTGGCGACGTACCAGGGCTTTCCGCACGGCTCGTCCTTCGCGCGGCAGTTCGCGGGATAGATGTCGAACGAGGCGATGTCGCAGCCCTTGGCGTACTCGGCGTAGTCCTCCGGGTGGTTCGTGCGTACGCCGCGGCCGTACCAGCCGTCCCAGGCCACGCCCTGGCCCAGATTGAGATATACCGGGCGCGAGCCATCGCGCGCCCTGATCTCGGCGTAGCCCTTGACGATGGTCTCCGGCGGGACCGGCGGGCCCCAGCCGCCCTTGCCGTCGGGCTGGGCGTTGTCGGGCTCGTCGTCGTGCATCCAGCCCACAATGACCTGCTCGCCCGCGCGCGAGAGGCCGACCGCGTTCTGGTTGCAGATCACCTTCATCCCGGCCGCGGCGAGTTCGGCGAGCTGCACCTCGGTCGGACCCTTCCAGAGCCCCACGTAGAGGTTGATCCCCGCCTCGGCGTAGGCGCGCGCGTTCGACGGGCTCTGGAGCCATACCGCCACGGGGAAGAAGTCCGCGCCGGAAGGGACGCCCCTCGGCCACCTGGCGTAGTAGGTGTTTGCGCCGTCCATCGAGAAAGCCCCCCACGAGAAGACGAGCGCCGCAAGCGCTCCGGCCATCAGATAACGAGCCCCCGCAGACCTCACTCCGCACCTCCCACCGCGCCCCGTCGCCGTCCTCGCGGGGCGCTCGAGGCCCGACCGCGAGCCGGCCCCCCGGCGCCTCATTTCCGCTTGGAGAGCCCGTAAAGATAGCCATAGAGCGCCATCTTGCCGCGCATCGTCTGCTGCGGCGTGAACTCGTTGTGCGCCCAAACGTAACGGGTGTCGAAGTACCCCTCGTCGATGGGCCAGTTCTTCTTGAAGTCGGGGGGATAGCACCTGCGGTGGAGCTGCGACGGCGTCCCCATGGTCATCCCGGGTGCCCAGTCGTCCAGGTTCATGTAGGGCGTGTGTCCGGGGTGGAGGCCGGGCGAGCCGTCGTTCCTCCCCGAGGTGTACGCCCCCTGGACGCTCCGCTTGCCGGCGAGCTCCGTCGTGGCGGTGGTCATCTGGATCATGTTCAAGGGGTTCCGGCCCAGGCCGTAGTCCGCCTCGAGGACCAGGGCGTTCAGGAAGAACGCCCTGTCCTCGGCGCTCTCGGCCACGGCGTGCGCGATCAGCGACGAGTGGACGTTCTGCGCCGTGCGGAAGTAGCCCGTGCCCTTGTTCGTCGAGCGACGGCTCGGACGCTCGGCGCACGCGCCGGCCTCCTTCTCGCGCGCCTGATTGATGATCGAGGCCTTCATGTTGGCGCGAAGCTCCGGATAGTGCACCTCCCGCGAGGTCATGAGGTAGCCTGCCGTCGCCCAGGTCTGGTTCCTCGTCTTGGAATCGTCGATCACGGACGCAGGCCCTGTGCAGACGCTCTCGGCCTTCAGGTGGTCCTCGTACTCCCTCCTGCCGGTGACGCTGTAGAGGAAGGCCGCTGCCGTCATCTTGAAGTCTCGGCCGCGCACCGTGGAGTCGCCTACGTCCTGCGTCTTGTCGAGCATCGGATCGGCGAGCGCACCGGCGTAGGCGTAGGCCTTGACGGCCTCGTCGCGGTAGTAGGTCATGAGCTTCTGGTTGCCCGCCAGGCGAAAGCACTCGGCGAGCATGGCGGCGTTGGCGGCGTTCGCCCAGGCGGCGATCGCCGTCGGAGCGGCCTGGAAGAGCTCGTGCTTCCCGTTGGGATTCGTCAGGCCGTGCGAGTAGCCGTCCCCGTCGCGCAGCCTGAGCCAGAAGTCCACCTCGTTGCGCGCCTCGTCGAGGAGATCGGGGATGCCGTTGCCGCTCTCGGCGATCCCGAGGTTGTCGTCAACGAGCGCTCCGCCGGTCAGGACGAAAGGCAGAAGCATGTCGTAGATGATGCTGACATGCCCGAGGTGGCGGTCCCAGTCGAGGGCGTCCGAGTGCCCGCCCCAGGCGTTGGGATTGGTCGGCCAGCCCTCTTTGCGGAAGCGCGCCCAGGCGTCGGGCCGGTCCCAGACGTCCCCGGGGGCGAAACTCTTCCACTCGGGATGCCAGGGATGCATCGTCGTCAGGTACACCTTCGTGTCCGGCGGGTCCACCCCAGGGATGAACCGCGGCTGCCTGGGGACCGGCCTGATGTCGTCGCGCATCTTCTCGCCGATGCGCATGTAGTAGAATCCCCTCAGCGACACCGTGAAGGGGGCGCGGTAGATGTCGCTGCGGACCTCGAAGTCCCGGCTGCAACCGACCCCCTCGACCGCGAGCCGGTACGTGCCGGGCGCGACGGGCCCGGTCGCGTCCGCGATCCATACGTCGGACTTCGTGAGGTCGTAGAAGCCGACATCGCTGCCCGCCTTCCGCCAGAAGCGCACCTTGCCCGCGGGGCGGGCCTTCTTCGAGGCGACGTCGTATAGATAGACCGCGTTGCCCTCGAACGCCTTGTAGTCGCGCGGTCCCCCGTCGCCCATCCAGATGTAGAGATCGGCGGCCTTGGCCGGGACCTGCGGGAGATAGCCGACCAGGTTCACGTGCAGGGCCTCGGTGACCGCCGAGAAGATGTCGAACGTGAACTCGGCGCTCGTCATGTCCGTCCGCACCTGCGGGGCGATCGAAAGGGCGTAGGACGCGCCCTGCCTGAGGGGGTGCGGAAGCTTGAGATAGATGAAGTGCTCGAAGGTGTATTCGTAATGGAAGTCATTGCCGACCCAGTGCTGCTCGGAGTGACCGTTGACCTTGCTCTTCCGGTGGCAGGCGATAGGCGCTGCCCCCTCGCCGCCGTAGTTGGGGTCGTCGGCGGAGCTCACCTTCCAACTGGAGGGCTGCACGGCGGCGTTCACGTCGAGCCCCGGCTGATAGAGGACGACTCGGTCCTTGTCGGACTGCGCCCCGCCGGACTCGTAGGCCCCGCTGCCCTTTCCGTCGTCCTTGTGTATCACCTCACCGTCGATCACGTGGACCATCAGGTAATCCCTGTCGACCACGTGCACGCCGCCGAGATGAGCGCCTCGCGCCGCCGCGGACACGAACAGGCTCATGGTCAGGATCCTCACCTGGACCGACATGCCGCACCCCCCGCTATCCGCGGCGGCCCTCCGCGTTTGCGCGGCCGCCGCGGCGACGACTCCCGGCCGGTCCCCTTCGCGCGCACGGGCGCCTCTACTCGCCCCCCGTGGGCTCGACCAGGCCCGTCGCTCGCGCGTACGCGGATAGGGCCTCGCGATCTTTCGAGTACTTGCTGACTATACCGTAAAAGCGGAGCGGCGAGAGCGAGGTCCACTTCACGTCGATCTCCACGCCGTCCAGGCGGATCCTGACGACCTCGTCGTCCGCTGCCACGACCGTGCCGCGCTCGACCGCCCCGCGCGCATCGACGTGGACGGACCTGTGCTCCCCTGCGCGGGTCCCTTCGATGACGGCGCGCCTGAGCCGCGCCACCAGCTCCTCGCCCGGCGGGGGCGGGGCCTGGTCCGAGGCGGCCTGCGGCCGCGCGAGTACCGCGACGGCCCTGGGCCTCGGAGGGGCCTCCGAGGCCTTCTCCTTCCCGAGCCGCGAGTATTTAGCCACGGGATGGAAGCGCCCGAACTTCCCGTTGATGAAGGCCTCGAGCTCCCGCATCCTCTGGTAGAAGACCTCCTCCTTCACGGGGACGTTGCCCTCTTCGGTCACCTCCGGATCGGCGCGGAGATCGAAGCTGTGGGCCATGTTGTTCCTCACGGTGTTGCCCCTGGAGCCGCCCACGTCTCTCTTCGTCCCGAGCATGATCCACGGTCTGCTCGGCCCGGGCCACTTGCTGTAGCAGGCGTTGTCGAGGATCCTGCATCCCTGCGCGTCGTAGAGCGATATCCCGTGCCAGTGGGAGACGAGCACCACGTTCTTCTCCACGAGGAACTCGACGAGGGGCCCGTCGAAGAAGCCGATGCCCTGCATCCCGGTGGCGAACGGTCGGCCCTCCTCCTCGCGGTCGATGATGATGTTGCCCCGGACGGTCACGCGCCTCACGGTCCCGCGGCCCTTGTTGAACAGGAAGCACTGGATGCCGTCGTCGTGGTTGTCGTCGCCGTGGGCGCTCCCGACGAACACGTCCTTGATCACGTTGTATTGCACGGTGATCCCGTCGCGAGTGACGCGGATGCCGTCCCCGGAGAAGCCGCAGACCACGTTCGCCTCGCAGAGCGAGTCAGGGCTCGAGAGACTCACGCCGAAGCGCGTGTTGAGCACGTAGTTGTTCCGCAGGGTGATGCGCGTCCCGTGGCGGCCCGAGAAGATCCCGTTATTGGCTTCCATCCAGTCTCTGGCGCTCCAACCGGAGGAGTCGAGCGCCGTGTAGACGAAGCAATCCTCGAGCACTATATCGCTGGATGGCCCTCCCTCGCCAAGGATCACCATGTCCCCCCTGTAGGGCCCTCCCCCGCAGGAGGGGCTGATCGCGAGCCCCTTGAACTGCCAGTTCCGGCCCTCGGTCAGGACGAGCCGCCCGAGCCTGGGCGAGTGACCCTTCTCCGCGGCTATCGTGATTGTCTCATCGTTCGCGCCCGAGAGCGAGACGTTCCCGTGGTAGCCAGAGCGGAGGAGGAGCGTGTCCCCGGAGGCGAGCCTCCTCGCCCTGACTACCTCCTCCAGGGTCCGCCAAGGGCGCTCCGCGCTGCCGTCGCCATCGGGGGAGCCTGCGGCCGGGTCGGCGTAGTACGTGGCGGCCGGGAGCGCGCCCCGCACGAGGAAAACGGCTACCGCCAGGGCTGCGCATGCGGGCAAGGGCTGTCTTCCCCCCGGAGCACCGGGCGGTGCTGCCTGCGCCAGTCAGTTTGCAGTGCCGATCCGGCCGTGTCAACGCCCTGCCGGCGTAGCCCCCGGCGGGGGTGTGTGTCAGGTAGTTCTCGAGTACCGGGCGGCGGGTGCCGGTGGATGGAGTGCGGGGGGATATAGCTGAAACGAGCTCCCATGTCCGCCGAAACCATAACCGACGCCCAGCGCCGCGCCGCCTGAGTCGCCAGGGTCAACGAGCAGCTCCTCGGAATATGGCCCGACGGCGTCGACCCTCTGCGCACGCTCGGCATCGGGACGTCGTTCAAGACCATCGAGCGGGTATCCGAGCGCGTGGGCGCAGAGATCGCGCGCGAGCGGCACAGACCCTTCGCGCGAGGCGCCCGAGAACCCGCCCGAGCTTCTCGTCCTCGAGGGGGACGGCGTGCGCGTGAGGGAACTCGTCGAGGGCGATGATACCTCCGAGGCAGGGCGAAGATTCCGATTCCGGATTCCGGGGGGCATTCAACGATTTCAGTCGACGTGCGGCCTGCGCGCCCTACCATGTCGCCATGCCCAGGCTCGCCAGGGTCGTCACGCCGGGATGCCCGCACCACGTCGCTCAGCGCGGGAGCCGCCACCAGGATGACCTCTTCTGCGGCGAGGACAGGCCAGGATGCCTCGCTCCGTTGCGCGAGGCGGCCGGGCAGTTGGGTGGGGGGGCGTTCGAGAGGCCCCTCGCGCGGCGTCCGCCGGGGAGACCGATGAAGAGGCCGCGGAGAAATCGGGGGAAATGCATATCGTCACTTGACAATACATGCCTATCGGTGCCCAACGCACGCGCGACCTCGCGCACGGGACGCGACTTGGAGCCCTCCGGCCTCATGGGAGGATGCATGGGTTTTCTGAACTGAGCAGGAACGCGGTGGGGGTGGAAGCATCCCAACCCGTTGTGGGCTGAGGGAGCTCAGTTGTTGAGTGACGATAAGCAGTTCGGTGAATGCCCCCGGAATACCCACCGCGCCTCAGACACCCAGGAATTTCTAACGCAACAGCCATTGCCTCGGGCCTTGCGCGGGAGGCCGTCGGCGCGTAAGATACCTCTTACCTGCGGGGCCGGGTCCCGCGCAGGGGGAAGGAGCCGCAGATGCCTCTCGGATTCCTGAAGAAGGTGGCGAGCTACGTCGGCGCGAAGAGCGCGGGGGCGATCCTGCCCCACGTCGCGAGGCATCCCGAGCTCCTGGGAAAGCTCGTCGACAAGATGATGGAGGTGGGCATCTCGAACGTCCGCGAAAAAGGCGAGTTCCCGCCCAGGATGATGGAGAAGAAGATCGCGGCCATCCGCATGGTCGGCGAGATGGTCAAGCGCACCCTGGGGCGGCTCGCCCCGGAGGTGCAGAAGAAGCTCGTCTTCAACATGTGGTACCATCAGCTCACCAGGGGCGAGCCCATACGCGAGAAGTACAGGGCCAGGTACGGCGAGTGGCCGCCCACGCTCATCGTCATATCGCCCTCGATGCGCTGCAATCTCAGGTGCGAGGGCTGTTACGCCGGCGAGTACCAGAAGTACGGGGAGCTCACGAAAGAGGAGTTCGTGGACATCGTCCGCCAGGGCAAGGAGGACTTCGGCATCTACTTCTACACGATCCTGGGCGGCGAGCCGACGGCCTGGCCGCCGATCTGGGACTGCGTGGAGGCCCACCCCGACGTGTTCTTCCAGATATACACGCACGGACAGCTCATCGACGACGCCATGGCGAAGCGCGTGGCGGAGCTGGGCAACGTCAGCTTCGCGATCTCGATTGAGGGCGGTCCCAACGAGACCGATATGCGCCGCGGCCCGGGGAGCTACGAGCGAATAACGGCCTCGATGAAGCGGCTGCGCGACGCGGGGGTCCTGTACGGATTCTCCGCCACGCACACGACGAAGAACCACGCCGCCATCGCTGGCGAGGCCTTCTACCAGGACATGCTCGACAAGGGCTGCGCGTTCGGGTGGGTGTTCCAGTACTGCCCGATCGGCCGGAAGCCCACGATGGACCTCGTGCCGACGCCCGAGCAGAGGCTCGAGCGCTTCAGGACCATCGAGCGCTTCCGCCAGACGCACCCGCTCGTGATCTTCGACTTCTGGTGCGATGGGGAGATCACCGACGGCTGCATGGCCTACGGCAGACGCTACCTGCACGTGCTCTCGTCGGGCATGGTGGAGCCCTGCGTCTTCGTACACTTCGCCAAGGACAACATCCGAGAGAAGTCGCTCGTGCAGATCGTGCAGTCCGATTTCTTCAAGGAGGCCCGCTCGCGCGCGCCCTTCCACTCGGACAGGCGCGCGCCCTGCTCGTTCGTGGACAACCCGGAGTTCCTGAAAGAGCTCGTGGCGAAGCACGACCTCAAGCCCACCCACGACGGTGCCGAGTCCATCGTGGGCGAGCTCTTTGCGCCGCTCGCGGAGCGCGCCGCGAAGTACAAGAAGATGCTGGCCGAGGAGGCAGCGAGTCCCGTGGCTACGGATTCGCCGCGCTAACGCCCCGGTCCCGACGACCTGATCTCGACCTGCGTTTTCCGCGTTCTGGCGGCATCCGTTTGGCTGCAACTTCTTGATTTGCAAGTCGTTACGCGCGGCCTTTTTGTGTGGTGCACAAATCGCCTGCCCCGCGCCTGAGCACTGCCCGCGGAGAACCTCTTGATAACCTGGGGATTAATGTTGACTTTTAGGGATAACCTGCTATGATGGGCACGCTGCGTCGGAGACGCTGAGGCGCCGGCAGGGGGAGGTGCGGAGGGACGGCAGCGGAGGTGATGGCAGGTGGGGCAGACAACGAAGAAAACGAATGCGACGTCCGGTACGCATTCCGCCAGCAGGCATCGCTCTTGCGAACATGAAAGGAAAGAGCTGCCTCGTCCGGAGGAGCAGCCCTACGGCAGCGGAGCAGGGAGCGCCGGGGAAGGGCCTGCCGTGTCCGAGCACGTGGTCGATTACTACGAGATACTCGGCGTCCGCAAGGATGCCTCGCCCGAGGAGATACGACAGGCGTTCAGACGACTCGCCAAGAAATACCACCCCGACCGGAACGCCGGCCGCGCCAAGTGGGCCGAGGCGAAGATCCGCGTGATCATACAGGCCTACGATACACTGATGGACCGCGACCTGCGGAACGCCTACGACAGGAAGCTCCGCCAGGAGCTCGACCCGGACGAGGACGCCTACAGGCAGTCGCTCCGCTCGCGCATAGGCGATCCGCACGCCGAGGCAAAGCTCATCCTCGAAGACCTCCTGCACGAGCGCGGCGAGGAGGCCCTGGAGGTGTTCGAGCGCGCCTGCGCGCGCGAGGGCGGATTCGACCTGAGCAAGTACCTCGAGTCCAAGGACTACCTGGACTGTTTGTTCCTGCTCGGCGAGGAGTACGAGCGCGCGGGCGATTGGAAGAAGGCCCTGGAGTTCTACCACAAGGTCTACGATCTCGAGCGCGACCAGCCGATGCGCTACTTCCTGGAGACTCTCAAGGAGCGCATCCGCGACATCTACTGCAAGAAGCTCGCGCGCCGCGCGAGCCCCGTCGAGGCGGTCGACGTCTACGAGAGGGTGCTCGCGCTCGGGATCCCGAAGAAGACCGAGGCCTACATCCACAAGAAGATCGCCGAGAGCTTCTTCAGGGCCGGGCAGCACAAGAGGGCGAAGGCGCACCTCGCGAAGGCGTTCGCGCTCGAGCCGAAGCTCAAGGGCGCCCAGAAGATCTGCGAGAAGCTGGGCCTGAGCTTCAGACGCGAGCGAAAGCAGGCCGCCGCGGCCGGGACGTAGGCCGGACCCCTCGCACCGCCCGTCGTCGTCAACCCCCCACCGCGATCACCCGCGAGAGGTCGGTCTGCATCTTGACGAGCCGGCAGTAGATGCCCTGCCTGGCTATGAGCTCGTCGTGGGTGCCGACCTCCTTGATCTCGCCGTTCTCGAGGACGACCAGGCGGTGGGCGTTCCGGAGCGTCGAGAGCCTGTGGGCGATAGCGATGGTCGTGCGATCTCTCACCAGGCGCGCGAGCGCCGTCTGGATCTGTTTTTCGGTCTCGGTGTCCACGGAGCTCGTAGCCTCGTCGAGTATCAGGACCTTCGGATTGTGGAGGATCACGCGCGCGATCGATATGCGCTGCTTCTCGCCGCCCGAGAGCCTCCCGCCGCGCTCCCCGACCTCGGAGTCGTAGGCGTCGGGCATCCGCATGATGAAGTCGTGCGCGTTCGCCGCCGCGGCGGCCTCCAGGATCGCCTCGCGCGTCGCCTCGGGTCTGGCGTAGGCGATATTCTCGGCGATGGTCCCGGAGAACAGGTACGTCTCCTGGAGCACCACCCCGATGTGCCGACGCAGGTCGTCCAGCTTCAGGCGCCTGACGTCCATCCCGTCGAAGAGGACGGCGCCCTCGTCGACGTCGTAGAGGCGGCAGATCAGGTTCACCGTGGTGGACTTCCCCGCGCCGGAATGGCCCACCAGGCCCACCATCTCGCCCGGGGCGACGTCCAAGGAAATCCCTTTCAGCACCGGCTTGAATTTGTCGTAGCCGAATGTCACGTTCCTGAGCTCCACGCGCCCTCTGAGCTCCCGCACCGGCTGGGCGTCCGGGGAATCGACCACGTCCGGCCGCGTGTCCAGGACCTCGAAGACGCGCTCGGCCGCGGTCAGCGTTCTGGTCAGCCAGTCGTTGATGTTGGCGAGGGCGCTCATCGGCCCGTAGAACCGGCCCAGATACATGACGAACGTCACGAAATCCTCTAGCGACAGCTCGTTCCCGAGCACGCCCCGCCCGCCGACGTACCAGACTATGAGCGCCCCGGAGCCCATCACGAACGAGAGCCACGGATGGAACGTGGCCCACGCGGAGTGGGCGTGGATCAGGCCGTCGGACACGGCGATGTTCCGCTCGTCGAAACGCGCCTTCTCCCGCTCTTCCTGCCCGAAGGCCTTCACGACTCGCACGCCGGAGATCGAGTCGTTGACGAACGCCGAGAGCCTGGCTATCCGTTCCCAGAGCCTCCTGAAGCGTCCGAAGACCATCCTCCAGAAGAGCGCGGAGAAGACGATCACGAGCGGCGCCGGCAGCATCACCCATACCGCGAGCCTCCAGCTATACACGAAGAGGAGCGCCGTGATCCCGACAAGCTGCAGCACCGTGACCACGGTGTGCTGGACGCCGTCGATCATGAAGAACTGGAGCATCCGCGTATCGTTGTCCGTCCGGGACATCAGGGCGCCGGTCTTCTGCTTGTCGAAGTACCCGAGCGAGAGGGTCTGCAGGTGGTGGAACACCCTCGCCCGCAGGTCCATCCCCACTCGCGCGCCGACGACGACGGCGAGGCGCGCCCTGGTCATCGATATGCCGATCTCGGAGAGGCTCACCAACACCAGGCTCCCGACCAGCATCGAGAGAAGTCCCTGGCGGCTGAGGCCGGTCCAGAACAGGAACGACGTGGTCCCGCCCTCGCCGGTCAGGGCGCGGCCGACGAGGATGCCCCACAGGCGCGGCGGGACGAGCGACACGGCGGTCCCCGCCACCATGAGCAGACCGAGCGCCAGGATCGACTTCCAGTAGGCCGCCGACATCGCCAGCAGCCTGAGGAGCACCTGTCCGCGCCTGACGCAGGCCTCGCAGACCGTCGAGTTCTCCGGCAGTGCCCGCCCGCACCTTGGACATGTCCTGGGCCTCGCCCCCGTGTCGTCCTTGAACGAAAGCTCTGGGCCCGGTCCCCCCGTCGCCCTCCTGCGGGCCTCGATGTGCTCGCCCAGCTTCTTCGCGAACGCCGAGAAGTTCCTGCCGAGCGCATTCGAGTACCGCGCTAGTATCTGCGGGGAGCCGCCGCGGCCCGAGCGGCGGATGGCGAGCCTGCCGCCGCCGACGACGGACTCGGCCGCGACCCATTCGATCTCGGCGATGGGCACGTCCGCGCGGAGCTCGGCGCGGCCGTCGGCCAGGAGGAGCGCTATCACCCTCGAGCGGCTCGCGACCACGCGCCCCTCGGCGTAACTCCCGTCGGGGGCGAGGTCCGTGGCGAGCGAGGCGAGGATCTCGTCACTGGCGAGACCCGCAGCGCGCAGGGTCTCCTCGGCAGGGCCCGGCAGGGGCGCGTTCAATCCGTCGGGAGGCCGGAGCGGCACCCTCGACGCTCGCCGGACGCGCAGGATGTGGAGGCCGAGCGGCGCGCCGAGCACGACGAACGCCGCGGCCGCCGCCATGGCCGGCCAGCGCGGCCAGACCGCCGCGAGGACCTCCGCCCCAAGTGCGAAGAAGCTCCAGAACGCCCAGGGCCAGACCTCGCGGCGCCGGCGATCCGGAGGCAGCGCCCGGACGAACGCGCCCATGACCAGCGCGCCGCCGGCGGCGATCATGCCCAGGACGATGACTATGGCGTAGCTCGCCGACGGCAAGCGACGTCCTCCGCGCATTCGTTGCGCATGGTTCCCCGCGGCTCACGGGCCGGCGGCGTCGAGCCCCGTCTCGGTTCGCGCCTATCGGGCCGCAGGGACTGCCGCGTGCAGGCCGAGAGGATCGTTCGTCCAACCCCCTGCGAGCCGTGCGGCGCCCCAGCATGTCTTCGGCCGAACGGACGCCGCTCCGCGAGGGAACTGGCTCGCCGCCGAGTGGGCCTGGTGCTCCCTTTCTCCCAGGGCGCTGCGTCCCCGGAGGCTACCCCGGACGTCCTGGGCGTATCGGCGACGACTGCTGGTGCGGTCGAGAGGAGTCGAACCTCCACCCCCGTTAAAGGGACCAGGTCCTGAACCTGGCGCGTCTGCCGGTTCCGCCACGACCGCACGTACTCGTATTGTCCTCCGCGGGCGGCCGAAGTCAAGGGCTGTGAGACACCGCCGATCCCCGTCGCGAGCGCGCTGGGCCGCGAACGATCCCGATCGCGGGGCGCTCCGGCGATCCCTGGGGGCGGTCGGCCCTGTCGTGAAACCTCGGAGGGCTACCCCGGTCGCGTCCTCGGCGCGTAGGGGTGGTTGCGCTTCCTGTCCACGGTCACGCGCACGATCCTGTCGCCCTGGCGGACGGAGTCCACGACCTCCTGTCCTGCCAGGACCCTTCCGAAGACCGAGTGTTTCCCGTCGAGATGCGGGCAGGCCACGTGCGTGATGAAGAACTGGCTCCCCTCGGTGTTCGGGCCGGCGTTGGCCATCGAGATCACCCCGCGCAGGTGCTTCCTGGACGAGATCTCCGAGTCTATGCGCCAGCCCGGGCCGCCGCGGCCGTCGCCCTGCGGACAACCGCCCTGGATCATGAAGTTCTGTATCACCCTGTGGAACGTGAGGCCGTCGTAGAAGCCCTTCTCGGCGAGCGCCACGAAGTTGGCGACCGTGTTCGGCGCGTCGTCCTCGAAGAGCTCCAGGCGTATGTCGCCGCGCGAGGTCGAGAGCGTCACGATCGGCAGCGGCTCAGCCATGCGCTTCTCCTCTCGACGCGGGCGGCCTGCGAACACCCGATGCTCGCCCCCGAGACGCAGGAGGTCAAGCACCGTTCCCTGCGTTCACATCGGGATGTTCCGGGTACGACCACGCACGTGATTTCCGCCGCGCCCCCGCGCGTGCCGCGATGTTTTTCAATCGGCGCTCCACGGCCTCACCCACCGGGGGGGGTCGTGTTGCGGCTTTCTCCCTTGACCCCGCGCCACTGGAGGGGTAGTAAGGAGGCCGCAGCTTCGGTGGCAGGATAGGGGCGCTTCTTGCGAGGGGGGTCGCCATGATGCGGCGGCATGTGGCAACCGCGGCCGTCCTGGCCGGGGCGTGGGTCTGTCTCTCGTGGGCGCGATCGGCCGAGGCGGGCCCCCCGAGGGCCGCCGGGGCGACAGAGGTCATCGGCGAGCTCGTGAACAAGGCTCGGACCGAGCGCCCCCGCGAACGCCTGGAGGCCCTGGACGCGATCGGCGCGACGCGGGACCCCAGGCTCATCCGCGAGTTCAGGCTCGTGGAGCTCATCGTAGACCTGGTGGGCGACGAGAACCCGCGCGTGGCGCGCAAGGCGGCCGCCATCCTGGGCGATTTCGTCATGGGCGTCGATCGTTCCATAAAGGAGCAGGTCCGCGGACCGCTCGTGAAGGTCCTGCAGAATGCCGAGCGCCCCGTGCTCGTGCGGCGCGAGGCCGCCAAGCAACTCGGCCGGATCCTCGGCGCCGGCGTCTACGAGGACGCGGAGGCGATGAACGCGCTGATCAAGTCGGCCTCGCCGGGGCCTTCGACGCCGCCGGAGGTCGCGGCAGACGCGCTCAGGTCCCTCGGGAAGATCGGCGACCCGAAAGGCCGGGAGGCGTTGCGCGCGGGGCTCAGCTCCACGGACCCCGTCGTGCGCGAGGCTGCCCTGGACGGCCTCGTCGAGGCGTTGGCCGGGCCCAAGGCGTCCGAGTTCATCGATCCGTCCCTGGGCGCGAAGCTGCTTCAGCTCGTCGGCATGCCCGAGGCCGAGGGCGAGTGGCGCGAGAAGGTGATCGCGGTCATAGGGCTGGCAATGAAGTCGGGGGCGAAGATCGAGGCCGATCAGACCTTCTTGAGAATACTGAGCGAGGAACAGAAGCCCAGCGCGGTCGTCGCTGCCCTCAAGGCCACCAGCCGCGCCGCGAGCGTCCAGGCCGCCGCGGCCCTGCCCAAGGTCTACGAGCGCTTTCTACCGCAGAAGGAGGGCGAGGACGCCGGCGCCGAGGTCCGCGCCCAGGCGTGCGGTTCCTGCGGCGAGATTCTGGAGGTCTGGACCAAGAAGGCGGACTTCGGCGTCGTGTCCAGGTCGGCGGAGGCGCTCCTGGAGCTCCTGACCAGGGCCGTGCTCGAGGACAGGTCGGACTCCGTGCGCAAGGAGGCGATCTTCGCGCTCGGCAACGCCTACGACAGGCGCTACGACCGCAGGAAGGCGGTCGCCTCGCTGATCGCCATCCTGCTGGGCAACAGCTCCGACGACCTGAAGAGCGCCGCCCGCGAGAGCCTGGAGGTCCTGACCGGGCGCTCGTTCACGGAGCCCAGTCAGTGGGAGAGCTGGTTCAAGGCCAACGAGAACAAGCTCAGGGCCTCGGGGCGGTAGCTTCGGGGGCCTCCCTGGTCGTTCTCGCGCTGGTATCCGCGGCCTGCGCCCCGCGCGCCTGCGGGCCCTGGTCGCCCGGTCCTCCGGCGCGCGCGCGCCCCGGCGAGTGGCGCTCCTCCGCAGCGACTGCGGCGCGTGGTCACTCCTTCCGCGAAGGTTGCGACCACTATCTCGCGGGCGAGTTCGCCCTGGCCTCGGAGGCCTTCCGTCTCGCCGCGGAGGCGGCCGGACCGGGCGATCCCGGCGCTGCCGACGCTTTGTACTGGCTCGGCCGAAGCGAGCTCGCGCTCGGGCGGCTCGCCGAGTCCCGGGCGGCGCTCGAGAGAGCGGCCGCCTCCGCGACTGGTGCGCTGCGGGCCCTGGCGCTCGCAGCCCTGGCGGACGTTGCGCTCGAGCAGATGAGGCCTGCGGAGGCGCTCGAACGCCTGGACCGGATCGAGCGCGAGGGGCTCGCGGGCGAGCTCCCGGCCGACGAGCTCCTCTTCAGGAGGGCATCGGCCCTGGGCGCGCTCCTCAGGCGCGATGAGGCGGCTCGGACCTTCGAGCGGGTGGCCTCCGACCGCACGAGTTCGCTCGCCGCCGATGCCGCAGCGAGGGCCGAGGCGCTGAGACGCTCGCGCTACGAGGCCAGGGCGGGGGTGTTCCAGGAGAGGCCGCCGGCCGAGCGGACGGCGAGCGCGCTCCGGGAGTGCGGGCTCTCCGCGCGCGTGGAGACGCTTCCCGCGCCTGGCCGCGAGGCGTTCGTGGTGTCGCTCGGCCGCTACGCGGACCGCTCGGAGGCGGAGCGCGCCGCGCGCGCGGCTGCGGGCCGGGGTTTTCCGGCGCACGTATGGCCCTGAGGGGCGGTGCGGAATTGGACGAGCTCGACGCGCGGCCGCCGGGGAAGCTTCCGGGGGGCGCGACCCCGCTCATGCGGCAGTATCGCCGCATCAAGGACGAGCATCGGGACAAGATCCTCCTCTTCCACCTCGGCGATTTCTACGAGATGTTCGACGAGGACGCCCGGACGGCGAGCCGCGTCCTAGGCATCGCGCTCACCAGCCGCTCGAAGGGCGACGGCAGCGTGCCGCTCGCCGGCTTCCCCTGCGCGGCCGCGAGGGAGTACATCGAGAAACTGCTCGCGGCCGGGCTCCGCGTGGCGATCTGCGACCAGGTCGAGGACCCGGCGCTCGCGAAGGGCCTCGTGCGCCGAGAGGTGACCCGTGTCATCACGCCGGGGACCCTGCTCGACGAGGGGCTCCTGCGGCCGGACACAAACAACTACCTGGCGGCCCTGGCGCCGGGGAGGGAGAAGTCCGGCCTCGCCTTCGCGGACCTTTCGACCGGCGAGTTCGCCGTCGCCGAGCTCACCCGCGCGGAGATCGAAACCGAGCTCGCGAGGATCCGCCCGGCGGAGATCCTGCTCCCGGAGTCCGTCCGCGACGAAGAGGAGCCCTACTACGGCCGGGCCGACGACACCGATCGGGCGAGACCCACCTACTACCCCGACTGGGCCTTCGACACTGAGACCGCGCGGCGGAAGCTCCTCGAGCATCTGCGCGCCGCGACGCTCGAGGCCTTCGGCTGCGAGTCGATGCCGCTCGCGCAGGCAGCGGCCGGGGCGCTCTTGAGGTATCTCGAGGAGACTCACCGCGCGGGCATGGAGCACATGTCCGCGCTCCAGGTCATCGAGCCGGGGGAGTACCTCGCCTTCGACGGCGAGGCCCTGCGGAACCTGGAGGTCCTCGAGACGATCCGCGAGCGTCGCAAGGAGGGATCGCTCCTCGGCGTCCTCGACCGGACCAGGACCGCACCTGGCGGGCGGCGGCTCAGGCAGTGGCTCGCGAGGCCGCTCGCGGCCGTCGAGCCGATACGCGCGCGGCACGAGGCCGTGGGCGAGCTCGTGCGGGAGCAGTCCCTGCGGGCGAGGCTGAGGACCGCGCTCGCGCGCGTCCAGGACCTCGAGCGCCTGGCCTCGAGGCTCGCGGCGGGCCGCGTGAACGCGCGGGACCTACTCGGCCTCGCCGAGAGCATAGAGGCCGCCTCCGCACTCGCCCAGGAGGCGGCCGGGGCTTCGGCCCCGCTCCTCAGGGCGACGCTCGAGGCCCTGGGGCGGGCCTCGGGTCTCGCGCACCTCCCAGGGAAGATCCGCTCCACGCTCAGGCCGGACGCGCCGAGCGGCGTGCGCGAGGGCGGTCTGATCGCCGACGGCGTCTCCGAGGAGCTCGACAGGCTGCGCAAGGTCCGCGCGGGCGGCAGGTCCTGGATAGCCGAGTTCCAGGCCCGCGAGGCCGAGCGCACGGGGATCTCCTCGCTCAAGGTCGGCTACAACAAGGTCTTCGGCTACTACATCGAGGTCACGCGGTCGAACCTGCACCTCGTCCCGCCCGAGTACGAACGCAAGCAGACGCTAGTCGGGGCCGAGCGCTTCGTGACGCCGGAGCTGCGCGCGCGCGAGGCGGAGGTCCTCGGGGCCGAGGAGAAGATCGTCGCGCTCGAGTACCGCATCTTCTGCGAGCTCCGCGACGAGGTGGCGAAGGAGCTCCACGCGATCAGGGACCTGGGCGCGGCCGTCGGGGACCTGGACGCGCTCGCGTCGCTCGCGGAGGTCGCCGCCGACCGCGGCTACGTGCGCCCCGAGGTCGACGAGAGCCTCGTCTGCGAGATACAAGAGGGCCGTCACCCGGTGCTCGACAGCCTCATGGAGCCGGGGAGGCTAGTCCCGAACGACCTCTCCCTGGACGCCGAGAAGCGCCAGATACTCGTGGTCACAGGTCCCAACATGGCGGGCAAGTCGACGTACATCCGCATGTGCGCGCTCGTGGCGGTGATGGCGCAGGCGGGCTCTTTCGTCCCGGCGGCCCGCGCGCGCGTGGGGCTCGTGGACAGGCTCTTCGCGCGCGTGGGCGCCTCCGACGACATAGCGCGCGGGCGCTCGACCTTCATGGTCGAGATGGTCGAGACCGCTCGCGTGCTGCGCGCCGCGACGAAGCGGAGCCTCGTCGTCCTCGACGAGGTCGGCCGCGGGACGAGCACCTACGACGGGGTCTCGATCGCCTGGGCCGTCACCGAGCATCTTCACGAAGTTGTCGGCTGCAGGACGCTCTTCGCCACGCACTACCACGAGCTCTGCGCGATCGCCGACGAGCTCCCGCGCGTCGCCAACGTGAACGTGGCCGTGCGGGAGTGGGGCGACGAGATCACGTTTCTCTACAGGATAGTGCCCGGCGGCGCGGACCGCTCCTACGGGATCCACGTGGCGAGGCTGGCCGGCGTCCCGCGGGAGGTGATAGGGCGCGCGAGGGAGGTCCTCGCCCTGCTCGAATCGCGCGGCGAGCGGGCGTCCAGGCGCTCCGCGAGGCCCAGGCGGGCGAAGGGCGCCGAGCAGATGCCCCTCCTCGCGCCGGACGAGCCCCCGGCCTCCGCGGCTCGGCCCCGCGCGCCGAGCAGGCTCGAGGAGGCCCTGAGGGCGCTCAAGGTCGAGGAGATGACGCCCGTCCAAGCCCTGGTGGAGCTCGAGAGACTGAAGAGGCTCCTTGAGGAGGAACCGAAGGCGGAGTGACGCAGCGGCCTCCCGGCCCATGCGGACGTACCTCGCCTCGCGGGACTTCCCGCTACCTCGCGGCCCTACGCCTGGCGAGATACGCGGTGAGCATCAGGTCGAAGGGCGTAGACGTGTCCACGGGCACGTACTCGACGAGGGACTTCGAGCACTCCCGCTTGAAACGCCTCACGAAGCCGCCGAGCTCCTCGAGATACGCCGCGCGCGCGTAGCGCGGGTCGACCTGGAGTCGCTCGCCCGTCTCCATGTCCACGAAGTCCGCGAGGCGCGAGAACGGGAAGGCGAGCTCCGCCGGGTCGAGCACGTGGAACAGGATCACCTCGTGCTTGCGGTGGCGGAAGTGGTGGAGCGCCCGCAGGACCTCCCGCTCGTCGTCCATCAGGTCCGAGAGGATGACCACCAGAGACCGGCGCTTCATGTTCTCAGCCAGGTCGTGGAAGGTGCGCGCGGTGCCGGTGCGCGAGCCCGCGCGGATCTGCTCGAGCGCCCCTAGCACGACGCTCAGATGGCTGGGGGCGCTCCTCGGCGCGATGAAGCGCGCGACGCGCTCGTCGAAACAGACGAGCCCCACCGAGTCCTGCTGGCGAATCATCAGGTACGCCAGGCACCCGGCGAGGTAGCACGAGTACTCGAGCTTCGTGACGGGGCCCGAGCCGTAGCCCATCGACGCAGACTTGTCCAGGATGATGTAGCAGCGGACGTTCGTTTCGTTCTCGAAGAGTTTGACCGCGTAGCGGTCGGTGCGGGCGTAGCACTTCCAGTCCAGGTGACGGAGTTCGTCGCCCGGCGTGTAGGCGCGGTGCTCGGAGAACTCGACGGAAAAACCGTGGTACGGGCTCTTGTGGAGGCCGGTGACGAAGCCCTCGACCACGCCGCGCGCGACGAGGTCTATCTTCCCGAGCCGCGCGACGGCGCGCGCGTCGAGGAACCTGTACCTGCCGCGCGCGGCGCCCGTGGATGGCTCGCCCAACTCCCGCCCCCCTTGCCGGTCCGGCCCGCGCGGACAGTATCCCGCGGGGAGCCTCCATGCGCAACTCGCGCAGGGGCATCCGCGCGAATAGGCGCAGCAACCTCCCGGCCCGGCCTGTCGCGCGGCTCGGCTCGGGAAGCGCCCCCCTCGTGGAGGACCGAGGTCAGGGCAGGAACTTCTCCGGGTGCGCGAGCTTCGCGGGCAGGTACTTCTCGATCACGTAGTTCAGTCCGTGCGCCGCCAGGGCCTGCTGCTCGGCGCGGACCTCCATCTTGATCATCTGCTCGAGGGCCGCCTGCCACTCCTTGTGATGCTGGAAGAAGGGGTCGTTCTTGATCGCGTCTTTCGCCCGCTTGATGTCGACCTCCTTGAGCGGGTGCGTGGGCAGCTTGTAGTCGATGATGTCCTGGGGGGTCACGCCCAGGTAGCTCGCCTGCGGGACGCAGAAGAACTGGTTCAGGTGCGCGGCGTTCCCGCTTCCGACCTTGAGCGTCCTGTAGATGTTCGAGTAGCCGTAGGGGTCGCCGTCGGTGAAGACGTAGACGGGGAGCTTCTTGTCGTCCGAGAGTTTCCTGATGAACCGCCTGCAGGCGCGCGTGGGCACGCCGCCCATCGCTACGAGTATGCAATCGGCCTTCTTCCAGAAGGCGTGCGAGACGAGCCTCTGGAACATGCCGGTCGTCTCGATCGCCAGTATGAACTTCGCCTTCGTCTCGAACTCGATGTGCTCGACCGTGCTCGGCACGGTGTAGGCGCCCGAGCCCATTCTCGTGCAGTCGATCCTGAGCTTCTTCCCCGTGGCCGGGTCGCGGTCGATCACGATGAGCTCGCCCGCGACGCCTCCGCCGTGCTCGTCCGGTATGAAGCCGAGCTGTTCGCGGTTCACGGCGAGCATCGCCTCGATGTCGTCCATCACGGTGTCGGACTCGGGCTGCTCGTCGAACTTGGCGTCGCCCCAGTTTTTGGACTGGTAGTAGGCGTCTCGTTTCGTGGCGATGTCGTTCGTCTCGATGAGCAGCTTCGAGAGCGACATCATGCGCACGGTCTGCGCGAAGGTCTTGGCCGTCGTGTAGGAGAGGTCCCTGACGGCGCACTTGCCCGCCACCTCGAAGGTCCCTGTTTTAGTATTGTAGCGCACGTTCGAGAGGGCCCTGAGCGGGAACTTGAGGGCGGGCCTGCGGCCCTTGTCGGCCTCGCGGTAGATCCTCTCGGCGATCTCGACGATCCGGCGGCTAGCGCCGTTCGCCCGGCGCGGGCGGGCCTTCTGCTTCGCGGACGCTGCTGGAATCACTGCCTAGCTCCCTTCCGGGGTATCTGGAGCGCTCTTCGCGGGGCCCCTTTCTAGAAGGCCCTTGAGCTTGCCGACCAGCCTCGCCTCTTGGGCGGCGGACAGACCCAGTATCTCGCGGAGCCCTATCCCGATATGCGGGATATATTTCTCGATGTAGCTCTTCTTGCGCTCGGCGTCGGCGATGCGCCTGCGCCGGCTCAGGTGCTGGGAGAGCCGCCTGCCGCACTCCTGGAGGGCGAGCTTGATCTCGCGCGTGATCTCGGGATAGTCGGCGATGGCCTCCTTCGACTCGCTCGTGAACGGGACCCAGACGGACGCGAAGTGCACGAGGATCGTCATGGGCCCGGTCGGGAGCGCGCCCTTCGCCTGCTGCACGTTATAGTTGCGCCACTGGGTATCCACGACTCCGTCGTATATCGCGCAGGCCGATTGCTGGTAGAGGAGCGGGACACGGTTGGCGAACCGCAGGAGCCTGACGAGGCCCTCGGCGTCCTGAGTGCCTCCCCACGCGATGGCGGCCTCCACGAGGAAGGGATTCCCCCTGTAGACCGCGGGCTTGCGCGTGACCGCCGTGTAGAAATCGGCCGGTATCTCCTTCTTGAGCCCGGCCTCGAGCTGCTCCTCGCCGATCGGGGAGAGACAGTCCGTCGGGGGCGACATCAGCTTCGTCGTGTTGATCGCGGAGTAGAGCTTCTCGACGTCCTCGGGCGAGAGCCTCGCCGGCCTTGCCTTCGGGTCGAGCCCGGCCTTCTTCGCGATCTCGCCCGCGACGGCGGTCGAGACGCGGCAGAACGAGCCGTGCAGGAACCCCGCGAGGGTCCGCTCCTTCGAGTCCTTGAGCATCTTGATGAGCATCCCGAGCTCGACCCCGTGCGGATGCGGCCTGATCTCGCGCGGCTCGGGCGGGAGGGAATCGACCGCGCGCTCGAAGACGCGCCTCTCGCCCTCGGGGGTCGTGTAGACGAGCCTCGCGTGGGGGTTGGCGATCGCCGTCTGCTCGAGGTATTCGTCTATGGACTGCCGGCCCTTCTGGTATCTGGCCTCGATCTCCATCTCGACGCGCGTGCCTCGCTCGACCTTCCAGTCGCGCGTCTCGTGCCTGAGCACCATCGCCTCGTTCTTCGTGGTGTTGATCTGGAGCTCTATGTATGTGGCGGGCTTCGACGGCCCGGTGCGGCTGGTGATGCAGACGGGCTTGCCTGTGGTGAGCTGCCCGTACATCCCCGCGGCCGAGATGCCGATCCCCTGCTGCCCGCGGCTCATCTTGAGCCTGTGGAACTTCGACCCGTAGAGCAGGCTCCCGAATATCTTCGGTATCTGCTCCGGCACTATGCCGGGGCCGTTATCCTCGACCGCGATGCAGAAGCGGTCCTCGAACTTGGTCGGCTTCACCTCTATCGTGACCTCGGGGAGGATGCGCGCCTCCTCGCAGGCGTCGAGGGAGTTGTCCACGGCTTCCTTCACCGCGGTGAGGAGGGCCTTGCGAGGGTTGTCGAAGCCGAGGAGGTGACGGTTCTTCTGGAAGAACTCGGCGACCGAGATCTCGCGCTGCCTGGTCGCCAGGTACTCGGCGGTGACCGTCGCCGGCGCGGCGGCCGCCTTCGGCTCCGCAGGCGCGCCCCTCCCCTCGGCCCCGGCCGGGAGACCCTTGGGCTTCTCGCCCCCCGCCGGAGGCTTGGCCTCGGTGGCACCCTTCGCGCGAGTCGGGAGTCTCTCGGCCTTCCTTTCCTCGGGCCTCGGGACCGGCCTGAGCCTGGGCGATTCGCCAGCGGCTCGCCCGGCCCGGGCTGCGGCGGTTCCAGTCATCGGAGCATCCCCTCTCGGTCTTGCGGCCCACGCGGCGGGACGAGCCGACGAGCCTCGGCCCGGGTCCGCCCCGGCCTGCTCGCACCCCCGCGCGATGGCGCCCTTGGCCGTACGGGCCGGATCGGCTCTCCCTAGGCTCAAGACGTTTCCCCTGGTAATATCGGCAGCCCTGAGTCCGCGCATTAGCGGTATCACGGACATGGGGCGCCGTGCGGACGCGTTCGCCGGGCCACTGGGGCCCCGAGTCGCGCCCGCCGCTTTCCCGCGCCCCCCTGGCGGGAGAGTATCGCATAAGGCGGGCGACCCCGCGCGTCAAGCGCCCTGAGGCCTGGGTCAACCCAATGACTCGACTTGTCTCCGCACGGGGAGTTCGCCACAATGCGGTTTAATGCATATCGTCACTTGACAATACATGCCTATCGGGTTGACGAAGAGGCCCCCGGCCTGTGGTGGGCTACGGGTCGCCGGCCCGGACTGTGCCCTCCGTGCGGGAAAGGGCCGGAGTTGCTGATGCACGCCTGTGGGACTCCGACCGCAATGCGACCGGGGTTCGCCACCGCGTAACTGCGGCGCGCGCCGCTCGACACCTGGCGCAAGAGCCGTGCCGGCGACGCCCCCAGCACGGCTCTTGCGCTCCTGGTGCCGCGCCGTTCGCGAAGGCTCGGCGCCCCGTAACATATGAAACCGGTCTCGTCGCGCGTTACGGTTGCCTCAGCCGAACTCGGGTCCAGTGCCCAACGCACGCGCGACCTCGCGCATGGGACGCGACTCGGAGCCCTCCGGCCTCATGGGAGGATGCAATGGGTTGTCTGAACCGAGCAGGGACGCGGTGGGGGTGGAAGCATCCCAACCCGTTGTGGGCTGAGGGAGCTCAGTTGTTGAGTGACGATAAGCAATTGCGGTTTTGTTGCGCAAATACCACCGCGAGCGTCCCGACCGCCGCCCCGTCGGGACCGCCGCAGCGGTCTTGGGATGCTGCCGTTTTTTTCTTGACACCTATATATTGTGTGCTACGTTCGTTGAACATCCAGGGGATGTGGTAACCTCACCGGACAACCGGAGCCCAGAGCGGTGCGCTGCCCATACTGCAAGGAAGATAGGGACAAGGTCGTCGATTCCCGCTCGGGAGAGGACGGTTTCATCACCAGGCGCAGGCGCGAGTGCCTCGCCTGCGGCAGACGTTTCACCACCTACGAGCGCATCGAGGAGGGCCCGATCCGGGTGATCAAGAGGGACGGGAGCCGGCGGCCCTTCGACAGGAACAAGGTCCGCGCGGGTATCGAGAAGGCCTGCTCGAAGCTCCCGATCTCGGCCGACCAGATCGACGCCATCGTCGCGCGCGTCGAGCAGAAGGTGATCGAGCTCAACGAGCGGGACGTGCCGACGGCGATGATCGGGGAGGTCGTGATGGACGAGTTGCGCAGGCTCCACCACGTCGCCTACGTGCGCTTCGCGTCGGTGTACCGCGAGTTCAAGGACGTGACGGAGTTCATGCAGGTGCTCCAGGAGTTCATGCGTTCGTCGAATCAGGGCCCGGGCGACGAGGCCGGCCTCCGCGAGGGCCAAGGAGGCGCCGCCGCAGCCCAGGCTCCCGAATCCAGGAAGAAGAGGTCTTGAGCGCCCCGGCGGGGCGGGGAGGTAGGCGATGGGGAGGATCACTCGCGTTCGCAAGCGGGACGGCAGGATCGTTCCCTTCAACCAGCAGAAGATCGCGGACGCCATCTTCAAGGCCGCGAGGGCCGTGGGCGGCGAGGACAGGGCCCTCGCCGAAGAGCTCGCCGGTGTAGTGACGCTCTTCCTTGAGAAGCACTACCCCGGCGATACGCCCGGGATAGAGGACATCCAGGACATGGTCGAAAAGGTCCTGATCGAGACCGGGCACGCGCGCACGGCGAAGGCCTACATACTCTACCGGCAGAAGCGCGCCGAGATGCGCGCGCACGCGCGCGTGCTCAAGCGCGTCGAAGAGCGCGACTCCACCGACCGCGACCTCATGGTCGACGGCCAGGCCGTCGAGCGCTCGTATCCCTGGGACCGGCGGCGCATCGCCGAGGCCCTGGTGCGCGAGGCGGACCTCTCGCCGGAGCTCGCCGACGAGATCTCGTCGGTGGTCGAGAAGCGCGTCTTCGACTCGGGGCTCGACCGGATATCGACGAATCTGATCAGGGCCCTGGTCGACAACGAACTCTTCGCGCGCGGGCTAGCCAGAAAGATCGAGCGGCAGGCCATCCTCGGGATGCCGAAGTACGACCTCGAGCAGTTGATCTTCTCGAAGTCGAACGAGAACTCGAACATCGCCGTGAACAACCCCGAGGCGATCAACCTCGCCATCGCCGAGCACACGCTGAAGCAGTACGCACTCTCCGAGATCTTCTCGGCGGACGTGGCGGACGCCCACAGGAAGGGCGCGATCCACCTGCACGACCTGGGCTATCCCGTGAGGGTCTACTGCTCCAGCCACTCCCTGGAGTACCTGAAGAAGTACGGCCTGCACCTCGGGAACCTGGAGACGTCGAGCGCCCCCGCCAAGCACGCCAGGACGCTCACCGGGCACCTGAACACGTTCCTCGCCTCCATGCAGGCCTATTACGCCGGCGCGCTCGGTGTGGCCTATATCAACATCATGTATGCTCCACTAGTGGAGCACATGTCCGACGAGGAGATGCTCCAGGAGGCGCAGCACCTGATCTTCTCCAGCTCGCAGAACGCCTTCTCGCGGGGCGGGCAGACGCTCTTCCTGGATTTCAATATCCATACCGGCATCCCGCAGCACCTGAGGGACGTCCCAGCGATAGGGCCGGGCGGCGTCTACAACGGGAAGACCTACGGCGAATACGAGGAGGTCGCCGCGCGCTTCACGAGGGCGATGCTCGAGGTCTGGCGCAGGGGCGATCAGCACGGGCACCTCTTCCGCTTCCCCAAGTGCGACTTCCACATCTCGGACGACACCTTCAGGGACCGCAGGCAGGAGGAGATCCTGGACCTCGCCTGCCAGATCGCCTCCGAGAACGGGGTGCCGTACTTCATCTTCGACCGCGACGCGGTGATCCTCTCGGCCTGCTGCCGACTCCGCACGCGGGTCACCGACGAGTACCTGCTCAAGCACCCGGAGTCTCTGCGGTTCTGCGGCTTCCAGAACGTGACGATAAACCTGCCCCAGTGCGCCATGCGCGCGGGGGCAGGGAACATGTCCGGCCTGCTCAGGGAGATCGAGCAGACGATGGACATCGCCATGAAGGCCCACCTCCAGAAGAAGGCCTTCATCCGGCACCTGATGAGCTGCCCCGGCATGCCTCTCTGGGAGGTCGGCAAGCCCGCTGCGGACGGCCGCCCGTACATCGACCTGGACAAGGCCACCTACATCATCGGCCTGATCGGCCTGAACGAGTGCCTCCTCCACACGATAGGCTGCGAGCTCCACGACTCGGAAGAGGCCCTGTTCGAGGGACTGAAGATCGTGGCCCACATGAATTTCAAGGCCAAGGAGCTCGGCGCGAAGTACGGCCTGCGGGTCTCGCTCGAGGAGTCCCCCGCCGAGAGCGCCGCGCGGAGGCTCGCCAAGGTGGACCTCGCGCGCTTCCCGGAGGCGAGGCGCCTCCTCCGCGGCGACCTGGACTCTGGGGACGTCTACTACACGAACTCGGTGCACCTCAGGCCGGACGCCCCCGTGGACCTGATCGAGCGGATAGAGAAGCAGGCCCCGTTCCATACGCTCATCGAGTCGGGCGCGATCATCCACGCCTTCGTCGGGGAGAAGAGGCCTTCGCCCGGGGCGATCAAGAGCCTGGTGAAGAAGACCTACGAGAGGACGAAGGCCTCCCAGATCACGATATCGCCGGAGTTCACGCTCTGCGGCTCTTGCCACAGGATGCTGCCGGGAATGGTGTCTCGCTGCCCATCCTGCGGGATGAGCGACATCCGCGCGCGGCAGGTCCCGGAGGTGAGGCTCGAGCCCGGCGACCGGGACGCCGAACGCTACGAGAGGCTGCTCGCGCGGGCGGCGGGGGCCGCAGGCCGATAGCGGCCGCGGAGGGCCTGTCCCGAATGGCGCCTCGCGGAGCCCCAGGGTGACGTCGTTATTGGGCGTTTCGCCAGGACCGGCCTGGCGCCGATGCTCGGGCGGCGTATCATTCGGCTCGGTCCAGATGACCCGGCGAGAAGGTAGCTCCTGATGTCGCTGAGACTGCCACCCGTCGCCGAGTTCTTCCCCAGTTCGCTCATCGAGTGGGAGGACCATCTTTCCGCTGTCATCGCGCTTCAGGGGTGCAACTACCGTTGCCCCTTCTGTCACTCCGCGCGCCTGGTGCGGCCGGGGCCGCCCGACAGAGAGGTCCCCTGGGACGAGGTGGAGCGGGTGCTCGCGAGGCGCGCAGGCTGGCTCGACGGTGTGGTCGTTTCGGGTGGAGAGCCCACGATCCACGCGGGTCTGGGCGAGCTCCTGGAGGCGCTCAGGGCGCTCGACCTCCCGGTCAAGCTCGACACTAACGGGAGCTCGCCGGCTCGTCTCGAAGAGCTCGTGCGCGCGGGGCTCGTCCAGCACGTGGCGCTCGACGTGAAGGCCCCGCTCGATGAGGCCGCCTACGAACGCGCCACCGGCCGGAGCGGGGCGCTCGCCGCGGTCAGGGAGTCCCTGGCGCTCTTGCGTCGCGGGGGCGTCTCCTGCGAACTCCGCACGACGATCTGGCCGGTCGTCTTCGACGAGCGGGCCCTCCTCGAGCTCGCGCGGGAGCTCGCCTGGGCGCCAGCCTGGTTCCTCCAGTCCTTCAGGCCGCAGGGGTGTCTCGACCCCGAGGCCGAGCGCCTCCCGCCGACGGACCCGGACTGGCTCGCCGCCGTCGCGCGGAAGTGCCGGGCCGTGGCGCCTGGGTGCAGGGTGCGCGGCGAGACCGGGGCCTCGCACTGAGCGCGCCGCCGTGACGCCCCCGGCGGCCCTGCGCGACCCCCCGGGAAAAGCCGCCGCCCGCTACTCGAACGCGGAGAGGACCTCCCTCGCGGCTGCGTCGCCCGCGGCGCGGAGGTGCTCGCGGGCCTCGGCCTCCCTGCCGCCGAGCAGGAGGAAAAACGCCGCAAGGGCGCTCGCGGCTGGTTCCTTCTCGGCGAGCGCCGCCGCGAGCGAGGCCTTGTCGAGCGCGCCGAGCCGCGCCCATTGTATCGAGGTCGCCGCCTGGCCCGTGTCGAGCTCAAGCATTCCGTCCGGGCCGAGTGCCGTCAGTCGTACCCGCTGGCGCAGCGCCGCCAGGTGGAAACCGAGGCCGCCGCCCGAGCGGAGCGCCGCCCCGACCGAGTCGCGCAGCCTGCCGTCCCAGGCCGCGACCACGTCGTCCGAAGGGAGCTTTCTCGCCTGCGTGGGCCGGGCGGGGCCGGCGCCCCGGGCGGGACCGCTCTTGAGCGCGACCGGAGGCCCTTCACCGATCTGCGCGCGGAGCTCCTGGCCGGGTCCGGACCGCGCGACCGGGACCTTCGTGACGATCCACGAGCCGCCGTCGCGGCCGACCACGCCGCCGGCGGGACCGCTCCCAAGCCTCAGCTTGAAATCGGTCGGCAGTCCTCTCCCTTCGGGTAGACCTTCGATCCGGAAGACCGTGGCCGGGCCTGGCGCTCCCGCGAAGCTCGCCCTGAGATCCGGGATGTGCCGCGCTGTGATCACCGCGCCGGCCTGGAAGGGGGGTCTGCCGCTCTCGAACGCCCCAGTGTCGGGCGCTGCGCCGGCGAAGCCGTCCGTCCAGGGGGGGAGCGGCACGCCGCGGTCCACGAGCGGCGAGTCGGGCCTCGGCCGGAAATCGCGCCGCTCGGCGTCGACGAACCCCGGGTCCTTCGCGTATCCTACGTTCGCATATTTCTTGCGGAACGTCAGGTTGCTCGACAGATCGCCCGGCGGAACGCGGTCGAACTGGAAGGCCGCGAACACGTTGTTCCTGAGCTCGACCCCTGACTGCTTGAGCACGTTGAACACGTTGTCGCAGGTGTTGTTGTAGACCTTCACGCCCTGGAACTCGCCCTCCACCCCCGGCAGGCATATGCCAGGACCCTTGAGATCCCACATGACGTTGTGGTGGATCGTGAAGTTCTTCACGCGGCCCTCCAGGTAGATGGCCCCGTTGTGGAAGTAGTCCTTGCCGTCCTCGTGGGCGTGGGTGTCGTGGATCGTGTTCCATGCGATTTCCGTCCCGCGGCCGTCCGTGTCGCGGGCGACCCAGACCGCGGCCTCGTCCATGATGAGCCTGCCGGAATGGGAGATGTCGTTGTAGATCGCCCTGGAACGGGCGGTCCGGCTCATGTCGAGGCAGGTCTGGTTCCCGGTGCCGCGGAGGGTGTTTCGCTCGACCAGTATCTCCTCGCCCCCGGTGGCTACGTTGCACCCGTTCGTGACGTAGCCCGCGTCGAGGATCACGTTGTTCACGGCCTTGCAGCCCCTGCCGGAGAGCTCGACGCAGTGGCCGGCCGCACCGCTCACGAGGCTGTTCCGTATCTCGCTGTTCGGACCGCGCAGGGCGATGCAGGTGTGCGTGGCGAGCGACCACCACCCCGCGTACCAGGTGGCGTGGCCCACGTAGCGGGCGTCGACATGGTCCAACACGATGCCCTCGCTTCGCTCGTCTGTCTCGACGCCACCCGCGAAGATGTGGAGGCCATCGATCGTCACATGCGAGCGGCCCCGGAGGTCGAAGCAGAGCTCGCGCCTTTTCGCCTCGACCAGGCAACCCTCCAGCGAGTCGCCCGAAGGGGGCCAGAGTCGCAATACCCCGGCCGCGTCGCGGTGCCATTCGCCCGGGCTGTCGAGGAACTCCAGTTTCCCCCAGAGGTAAAAGAAATCCTTCTCGCGAGTGTTGTAGAACGTCTCTCCGCTCAGCCAGTTGTACGTGAACGTGATGGAGTCGCCGGAGGAATCCACCACGTCGCCGGTCGCACCGCACCAGAGCGCGCCCGGGATGAAGAAGATGAACGAACCCTCGAGGGCGCCTCGTGGGAACTCGGCGAGCGCCCTCGTCGAGTACCGCGACGTGGCGACGTCGCCTTCCTTCGAGCCGGGCTTGACGATCTGCCCGGCCTCGGCGCGCGCGAGGTCCTCCCTGGAGATCGCCTCCGGCGGCACCTTGATGTTCGGCCAGCGGGCCTCAGGCATCATCCGCCCGTCGACGAAGACCTGATCCATGCCGGCCTTGCGCTGGGGCGTGTTGAGCGTCCAGCCCATAGGGGCCTTCCAGATCTTGTCTCTGTCGCGCACCCAGCCGGTGATAGGATCGGCGCCGGAGACGACCGCCTTCTCTCCGCGCACGGCCACGAATGCGATCGGGCGGCCGGGCTCGCCCGAGCGCGCCGGTCGCACGGTCTCGCGGTAGACGCCGGCGCGGACGTGGCAGGTGTCGCCGGCGTGCATGAGCGAGGCCGCCCTCTGGAGCGTCCTGAGCGGCTGCTCGACCGTGCCGGGCCACGCATCGTCGCCGTTCGGGGCGACGACGAGGTCCCTCGCCTGCGCGAGCGTCGGCAGGAGCGCCGCCGCGAGGAGCGCCACTCCGGCGGCGAGGTCCCCCCGCGAGCCCGCGAGCGCTGCGCCAGTCACGTCACCCCCAGAGTCCCCTGGACTGCGCCTCCGAGGTCGAGGCCGAAGTAGAGCCTGAGCCACTGGGCCAGGTCGCAGAGCTCGACGGCCTTGCCGGTGGAGATCAGAAACGACCTCATGTTCTCCGTGAAACCCCGCCCCTCGAAGACGACGATGCCGGGGATCGGCCAGGCGGCGATGTCCTGGATCGTCGAGGGGATCTTCTCCTCCGCGCTACCGCTCGCGCCCTGATACTTGCACTCGATGCCGAGCGTCTTCCGGGTCTCGGGATGGACGAGGACCACGTCGATCCTCCGCTGGGCGCCCCAGATGCGCCTGCCGACCGGGACCTGCTCGTGGCAGTCGAGCCCGAGCGAGCGCGCGATCGCGACCACGCGCCCGGCGAGCCTAGCGCCCTCGCTCACTGCCTTCGTTCTACCCGGCACCCGGTCCTCCTATTCCCCGCGGACCCCGTCGAGGCGCTTCGCGGCGACGAGCAGCCACTTCCGGTCGAGCTCGATGGCCACGCACCGGCGGCGCTGCCTCGCGCAGGCCACGGCAGTCGTGCCGCTCCCCGCGAACGGGTCGAGCACGAGGTCCCCCTCCGCTGTCGACGCGAGGATGCAGCGCTCCACGAGCTCGAGCGGCTTCTGCGTCGGGTGCTTCCCGAAGGCCTTCTCTGCGAGCGAAGGGGGCAGTATCCGCCAGACCGACTTCATCTGCTTGCCGCCGGCCATCTCGCGCATCTTCTTGTAGTTGAAGCGATGCCTGCTACGCTCCCCGCGCGCCGCCCAGATCACGGTCTCCGTCGAGTGCGTGAAGTAGCGACAGGAGAGGTTCGGCGGGGGATTCGGCTTCTCCCAGGCGATATCGTTGAGAATCTTGAAGCCGAGCTCCTGCATCGCGAACCCTACCGAGAAGATGACGTGGTGCGTCCCCGAGACCCAGATTGTGCCGTCGGGTCTCAGGACGGAGCGGCAGAGCGAGAGCCACCGCCTGTTGAACTCGTGGTTGAGCTCGGGCCCCCGAGAGCGGTCCCAGGCCCCCTTGTCGACCGGCGCCATCCGCCCCGATCGACAGGTCACGCCGCCGTTCGAGAGGAAGTAGGGCGGGTCGGCGAAGATCATGTCGAAGACGCCTTCCGGGCGCTCGCGCGCGAGGACCTCGAGCGCTGCGAGGCTGTCCGCGCAGATGAGCGCCACGTTCCCGTCGGGAGTCTGGTATGAAGGCTCGGGGAGCGCCCCCGCGCGGACGAGCTCCGGGATCGACCGCGAGGGCTCGGGCGCTCGTCGCCGCCGCGAGCGCGACGCGCCCGGTCCGGCCGAAGTCCGGTCACCTCTCCACTGGGTTGTCATGCGCCCGCCGTCCGCAAGGGGCGGATAGCGATCCTACTGCGGCCGCCCGGCCTATCAAGCCGAACTCGGCCTCACGCTACCAGCTCCGCTCGCCGTCTTGTCTCCCCGCCGGCGTAGCCGAGCTCGCGCGCCTCCCTCCGGCGGCGGGCTACTTGCCGATCCACTTCCGTTTCTTGTCCAGGTACTCGCGATAGTGCGAGTAGGGTATGTCCGGCGGGACCAGGTGGTCGAGGTGAGGGATGTAGCCGCCCTGCTCGAGGAGCGGTCTCAGGCGATCGATCTCCCGGTCGATGGCGCTCCCTCCCCTGACGAGCGGGCCCTTCGCTATTCCTCCGCGGAGCCGCACCTCGCGGCCGAACTCCCTGCGCCAGGCGTAGGGGTCGACACCAGCCGCGACCTCCAGGGGGAACATGACGTTCACTCCCTCCTCGAGCCAGTTCGCCACGATGTCGTGAGGGTTGCCGTCGCAGTCCACGGTCGAGATCGCGCACCCGCGCCTGCGCGCCTCCTGCATGACTCTCCTGTAGCCCGGCTGGAGGAACTCGCGGAACAGGGCCGGGCTCACCAGGGGTCCGTTCTTGCTCGCCATGTCCTCCCACCAGCTGACGTGGTCGATCGGGACGTCGTCCGGCAGGGCCTCGAGCTGCCGTGCGCAGAGCTCGGCCCAGTGCTCCACCATGTCGTGGACCATCGCCGGGTAGTCGTAGAAGGCGTAGGAGAGGTTCTCCATGCCCATCCAGTTCCGGAGCTGTCCGTAGAACCCGCAGAAGAAGACGCCGATGCATCTCCCCTCGCGGGCGGCGCGGGCCGCCGCGTCGAGCTCCGCCTTCGGTATCGACCGCGAGGGGTCGTCGAGCCTGAAGCGTTCCTTCATCGCTTTCCAGTCCTCCGGGGTGCGGACCGGGAAGCTGACGAACTGCGGGATCGAGCTCTCGTCGGCGTCGTTCATGAACCTCCGGGCGATCACGCCCGAGGAGTCCTGGAAGAGGACGCTCTCGCCCAGCCTCTCCAGTACCCTCTCCTCGAAGGGAGGGTTCATGTGCGTCCGCGCAGAGACCCCGTGGCCGAAGCCCTCGTCAAAGCCGAAGAACCTGTCGAGCTTCTCGAGGAACATCTGGTTCCGCTCCTCCGGGGTGAGCTCGAGCTTCATTCCCTCCGCGAGCCAGCGGCGGATCGTCTGCGGCCAGTAGCCGAACTCGATATCCGGCACGCGATCCACCGGCTGGTACGTGAACACCCGGTAGTAGCGGTCGCGGACCTCGGTGCGCATGTCGTCTCCCCTCGGCGGCTCAGGCCGGTCGCCCGAGCCTTCGCGCGGCCAGGCGGACCGCGTCGTGCGGCCCGGGCCTTCCGAGCGCGTCGAGCTCGGCGGCGATCCGCTCGCACTCCTCCCGCGCGATTTCGCGCCGGAGGGGCCTCGGGCGCGCGCCGGCGATCCGCTCGAAGTTGCCCCGGAAGATCTTCGCAAGCACGTCCTCGGGGAGGGAAAGCCCCCGCAGGACCCCGTAGTCCGGCGACTCCCTGAACGTGTCCGCCGTGGAGAGCCACCTGGCGACCGCCCCGGCGAGCTCGGCCGCCGCCTGGGGCCTCATGCCGCTCGAGATGTCGGTGCCATAGACGATTCTGTCCGCGTATTTGACGAAGAACTCGCGCGAGCGCTCCGGGTCCCTGCTCATGTTGTAGAGGAGCTCCCAGCCGGGCGCGAGGTCGAGGTGCGCGCGCCCGTGGGCGTCCAGGAACGCCCCCGCCCGCGCGAGGTCCGCCGAGAGGAAGAGGAAATGCGCGAAGATCACCACCAGGCGCGGGTGCCGTTCGAGCACACGCTCCACTTCCGCGTAGAGCGTCTCCTTCGGTACGAACGATCCATCGTAGAACCACCCGGCCTTCCTGGCCCAGGCCGGGACCCGGACGGGGTCCCAGAACTCCTCGGGGTCGGCCACGTGCCAGAGGAGCGGGAGCGACCGCTCCTCCAGCCGCGAGAAGAGGCCCTCGAAGTAGTCGGAATCCGCAGGCACATCCAGGACCTTCCGAGACGTAGGCTTCGTTTCGATCATCTTGATCCCGTCGGCCCCGAGCTCGGCCAGTCTGTCGACCTGCGCGGCGAGCGGCGGCGAGCCGACCCGCCCCCCCGAGATGCAAGAGCAGTGATCGAGCCCCCCGAAGACGTAGAAGAGTTCAGGGTGCTCCGCCTTCGCCACGAACGCCTCGGGGTTTGCGTTGACGGTCTCGGCGCGCCAGAGACAGGCCAGATTCATCCGCTCGAGCCCCGCGGCGCGCGCGCTCCGGACGAGCCTCGCGATACCCTCGAGCCCCGAGAGGTGCGCGTGTCCGTCGATGCGGGCCGGCGAGGAAGGCGCCGACCCGGGCTGGCGGCGGAGGCCGCCTCTCCGCGAGCGTCCTCGACCTCTGTGCGACGCCATGGTCGCCCCCTTCGCCCGATGGCACGGAGGACGGAAACACTCGACGCCGCCGCGCAGCGCCCGTCGAGGCCCCATTGCAGCCGTGCGGCGATCCTCAGGCTACGTGCCGCCCCTGCGCCGTCAACGCAGTTCCGGAACCGCCCCCGCCCGGCCCGGGGCGAACGCCCGCGCGCGCCTTGCATAGGCACCGCCCTCTGCATAGATTGCCGCCAGGGGAGAGAGCGATGGAGAGAACCGGGACGGTGGGCGCAGGCTCTGTCAGGCGCGGAGGCGGCGTGGCGGGGGGTCGCGCGGGGTGGCGCAGCATCGCGTGGCTCGCCGCGGGAGTCCTCGGCTGCTCCGCGGTCCGAGAGGGGACCGAGCCGGTCCCTGCGGAGAGGACCGTCTGCGCGGAGGCGCCCGCGCGCGAGTTCGTCAACTCCCTCGGCATGAGATTCGTCCTCGTCCCGGCGGGCGAGTTCCTCATGGGCAGCCCCGAGGGGGAGCCGCTCAGGGAGGCGGACGAGGGGCCGGTCCACCGCGTGCGTATCACCCGCCCCTTCTATATGGGCGCGACCGAGGTGACGCAGGCCCAGTGGACGGCCGTCATGGGCTCGAACCCGAGCGCGTTCCGCGGCGGCGCTCTTCCCGTCGAGCACGTGAGCTGGCACGACGCCGTGGCGTTCGCCGAGAAGCTCTCCGCGAGAGAGGGACGGCGCTACCGCCTCCCCACCGAGGCCGAGTGGGAGTATGCCTGCCGCGCGGGCTCGCAGACGCCATTCTCCTCGGGCGGAGCCCTCGCCCCGGACTGCGCCAACTGCGACTTCGCCTGCGCCGGCGCGCCTTCACGGGATCGGCGGGCGGCGGGCGGCGAGAAGACGACGCCCGCCGGAGCGCTCGAGCCCAACGCATGGGGTCTCCACGACATGCACGGAAACGTCTACGAGTGGTGCTCGGACTGGTACGATGCCTGGTACTACGGGCGGAGCCCCGTCGATGACCCACCGGGAGGCAAACAGACCTCCCAGTGGACGGCGAAGATCCTGCGCGGGGGGGCGTTCTACTCGCCGAGCTGGGCCTGCCGCTCGGCCGCGCGACACCGGGACTATCCAGCCTACGCCGACGACTTCTACGGCCTCAGGCTCGTGGCCGAGGAGCCTCCCCCGCCTGGCGAGCCTCTCGCTCCCCGCTGAGGGCCCAAACGTCGGCAGGAGCACTGCCCAGCAGCTTGCCGATGGCGCGGGAGACCCGTAGACTCCGGTTCTCGTGGCGTCTGCGAGCCGCGTCGCGCGATGCCGGAGTCGAGGGAGGAACCCCGTGGGGGAAACACGCCAGCCGTCCGACGCCGAGGCGCTCGACGCGCTCCGGAGGGGGAGGGAGCTCCTCCTGCGCGAGATCGGCAAGGTCATCGTCGGCCAGCGGGAGGTGGTCGACCACATACTGATGGCGCTCTTCTGCCAGGGGCATTCCCTCGTGGTGGGAGTGCCCGGGCTCGCCAAGACGCTGATCGTCAGGACCATCGCGAGGATCCTGGACCTAGAGTTCCGCAGGATCCAGTTCACCCCCGATCTGATGCCGTCCGACATCATAGGGACCGAGATCATCCAGGAGGACGCCTCCGCCGGCCGGCGGGAGTTCCGCTTCGTGAAGGGCCCGATCTTTGCGAACGTCGTCCTGGCCGACGAGATCAACCGCACCCCCCCGAAGACCCAGGCGGCGCTCCTGGAGTCGATGGAGGAGCGCAGGGTCACCGTGGCCGGCAGGAGCTACGAGCTTCCCGATCCGTTCTTCGTCCTCGCCACGCAGAACCCGATAGAGCAGGAAGGCACCTATCCGCTGCCCGAGGCGCAGCTCGACAGGTTCATGTTCCATATATGGATAGACTATCCTAGCATCGCGGAGGAGGTCGAGATCGTGCGCTCCACCACCGCGCTGCGCGAGGTGGCCCTCGAGCGCGTCCTCTCCGCCGAACAGGTGAAGAACATCCAGCGCGTCGTGAGGCGGATACCGGTCTCGGACGCCGTCGTGGAGTACGCGGTGCGCCTGGCGGCCTCGACCCGCCCGTCGCGGGAGGACTCCCCCGAGCAGGTGAAGAAGTGGGTCCGCTGGGGCGCAGGACCCCGCGCGAGCCAGTACCTGGTCCTCGCGGCGAAGGCGCGCGCGGTGATCCGCGGCGAGCTCAGCGTGAGCGAGTCGGACGTCAGGGCGGTGGCGCCGGCGGTCCTGAGGCACAGGATCGTCGTGAACTTCCACGCCGAGAGCGAGGGAGTGACCTCGGACTCGATCGTCTCGAAGCTCCTGGACGCGCCCCCGCCCGGCGCGAGGTAGCGATGATCTCCAGAGGCCGCGGGAGGCTGGAAGGCGATACGCGCTTCCTCGACCCGGCCGTAGCGGCCGCGCTCGGCAGCCTCGAGCTCGTCGCGCGGCTCACGGTCGAGGGATTCCTGATAGGGCTGCACCATTCCCCCTACCACGGCTTCTCGGCCGAGTTCGCCTCGTACCGCGAGTACTCGCCCGGCGACGACCCGCGCTACCTGGACTGGAAGGTCCTGGGCAGGACCGATCGCCTGTACCTCAAGCAGTTCGAGGAAAACACCAACATGGCCTGCCACTTCCTACTCGACTGCTCGGGCTCGATGTCCGTTGGGGAAGCAGCGGGGCGCGTGTCGAAGTTCACGTACGCCAGGCAACTCGTCGCGGCCCTGGCGTACCTCGTCCTGAAGCAGAAGGACGCGGCGGGGCTCGTGGCCTTCGCGAACGGGCCGCTCGTCTCGGTCCCGGCGCGCGCCAGGGCCATCCAGCTCGCGCGCGTCCTGGGGGAGCTCGCGCGGCTCCGGCCCGAGCGGGGGACCGATGTGGCTCGGGGTCTCGCGGGACTCGCGGAGAAGCTCAGGCGGCGGGGCCTCGTCGCGCTCGTCAGCGACTGCCTCGCCGAGCCCGCCGAGCTCCTGGGGGCGCTCAGGCTCCTCAGGGCGCGCGGTCACGAGGTCATCGTCTTCCAGGTGCTCTCGCCGGAGGAGCGCGACTTCCCCTTCCGGGACCTGATCGAGTTCGTTGACGCGGAGACCGGCGAGCGCCTACTCACGCAGGCGTCCGACGTCTCGCGGGCGTACCTGGAGGCGCTCTCTTCGCACACGGCGCTCCTCCGGCGCGAGTGCGGCGAAATGGGCGTGGACTTCGTCGAGCTCGGAACGGATACTCGGCTGGATAGGGCGCTCGTGGACTACCTGGCCAGGCGCCGTCGCGTGAAGGTCGCCTGACGGGAGCGGGCGGGACGGAAGCCCCGCCGCCTCGTCGAGCCGCCCTCCGCGCGCGAGCGGCAATTCGAGGTGCCCGTGAAGAAGCTGCTCTTGCTCTTCGTCCCGGTGATCGGAGGGGCGGGTGCGCTCGCCTACGTGGGTCTCCGGCCCGGGCCCGCACAGCGCGAGGAAGCGCTACTTCTCTTAGAGGCGAGACTCGTTCGGGTCGTGAGGCGCGGAGACCGCGAGCGCAATGTCAGGAGCCAGGTCGTCTCGCGGACTAGGTTCCTGGCTCCCGAGGGGGAGGCCGTCTCGGTCGCCCTCCCGTCGGGGGCTCGCGGCGGTTTCGCGATATGTTTCGTGCCGAGAATGGACGGCGCCGCCTTCGAGGTCTCGCAGGTCTGGTCCTGTGCCAGGATATGGCCCCCAGCCGAGTTCGAGTCCTGCGGGGCGAGCGAGGACCGCTCGGGGGACCTGCTCGAGCTCGACCGCGGCTCGACCTACAGGGCCGAGCTTGCGCAGGATGTATCCCTGGCCGGGACGGCCATCGCGCTCGCCGGCGCGGAGGTGAGCTACGCGCCCTCCGTGAGGTGCGAGGGGCGCTTCGCCCGCAGGGAGCTCGCCCGCGGGGCTGGGACGCTCGTGCGGCTCCCGAGCGGGGAGGAGCTGCACGAGCTCAGGTGCGCGGTGCCGTCGCTGATGGCGACGGGCGCCTGGCAGGAATACCCGGATTGGGTGCGCCTCCGATGAGACGCAAGCGACGCGGCCGTCCGGCGCCGGATGGCGGAGGCGGCGCGGCCGCTCGCCGCGACGGGGGCTCGTCGGGGGCTACGACGGGCGCGCGCGGCGGCTCGGCCTGAGAGGCCCGGCGGATGTCCTTCGAGAACCCCATCTTCCTCCTCGCGCTCGGGGCGGTGGCGGTGCCGATCCTGATCCATCTCATCTATCGGCTCAGGAAGCGGGTGGTGACGTTCGGGAGCCTGCGCTTCCTTCGGGCGGTCGTCAGGCGGAACCGCCGGCGGCTCAGGTTGCGCGACGCACTCCTCCTCGCCCTGCGCTGCGCGGCGGTGGCGCTCATCGCGCTCGGCTTCGCCCGGCCGCGCGCTGCGACGCGACCGCAGGCCGAGTCGGCCAGGCGCGACGTGGTCTTCGTGCTGGACGACTCGTTCAGCATGTCCGCAAGCCCCGGCGCCCGGACGCTCTTCGAGGAGGCGAAATCGCGGATCCTCGCGCGTCTGGGCTCGCTCGCGCCGCCCGACCGCGCGGGGCTCGTCGCGGTCACGGGCGGGGGCAGGATCGTCTCGCCGCTCTCCTCCGACCTCGACGCGGTCGCGCGGGCGGTGCGCGGGGTCAGCCAGTCCTGCGCTGGTGGAGAGCTCGCGGGCGCGATCCGCGCGGCGGCGGGCCTCCTCGCGTCTTCCGACGCGCCGGCGAGGATCGTGGCGCTCGCGAGCGACCTGCAGCGGAACTCCTGGACCGCGGGCTCGCTCGCCGCCCTCGGGCCGCTCGCCGCAGACTGCGAGCTCCTGCTCGAGCCTGCCGAGAATCCGAACCTGGCCGTGCTCGGCGTCGAGCAGGCGGGCGAGTCGTGGTCCGTCGGCGAGCCCGTCCGGGTGCGCGCGCGCGTGGCGAACTTCGGCCCGGCCGAGCGCAAGGGCATAGGGGTCCTCCTGAGGGTGGGCGCGGAGCGCCGCGCGCGCGCGTCGGTCACGGTAGACCTCGCCCCCTGGGGGGAGTCCGTGGCGGAGCTCGCCTATCTCGCAACCTGCGGGGGCGAGTTCCCTGCGGCCGTCGAGATCACCGGCCGGGACGCCCTGGCCGCCGACGACGTGCGCCACGCGGTGCTCCGCCTCCGCGACCGCGTGCGGATCCTCTGCGTCCAGGACGAACTCCTCGGCGGCAAGAGCCGCTACCTCGACGAGAGCTATTTCGTCCGCATGGCGCTCGATCCGGCCCCCGGCGGCGCGGGGCCGGGGGAGTCCCCGTTCGCGGCCGAGGCGGTCGAGTCGCGCTCGGTCGACGCGGCCTCTCTGCGCGAGCCCGGTGCCGTGTTCCTGCTCGGCGCGAACCTCCTCTCCGACGCTGCCCTCGAGGAGATCGCAGTTCTGGCCCGCGCGGGCACGGGGCTCTTCCTCGCGCCTCCGGGCCAGGCGGGCGGGGGAGACTGGAGGCTCCCGGGAAGGCTCGAGCGGTTGGGCCTCGCGCCTGCGCGGGTCGGGCGGGTGATCGACTACCCTGAAGGTATCGCGCTCTCGGCCGGCGACGCCTCGCATCCGATATGGAAGGCGTTCGCCGGCGGTTCCACGGCCGAGGGCGGATCGTCCCGGCCCCTCCCGCGGTTCGCCGCGAGGCGCCTCTACGAGCTCGAACCGCTCGAGGGGTCCGTGGTGCTGGCAACGTTCGAGAACGGCCGACCCGCAGCGGTCGCGCGCGAAATGGGGCGCGCCAGGGTGCTCCAGCTCGCCTTCTCGCTGAGGCCGGAATCCTCCGAGCTTCCCAAGCGCAAGGCCTTCGTGCCCTTCGTGCATGGCGCGGCGGCCTGGCTGGCCCGGTCCCCCGAACGGGAGCCGCCTGCCGCCGTCGAGGCGGGTTCGGCCGTGCCGCCGAGCGGGCTCCTCGCAGGGCTCTCCGAAGGGACCAGGACGGAGCTCGTCGACCCTGATGGCTCCACCGTCGCGCTCGGTGGGCTCGCACAGATCGTGGCGGATAGACTCGGCATCTACACCTTCAGGCTCCCCCGAAGCGACGAGCGGGCGCGCCGCGGGGGTGGCTCGGCCGTCGAACCGGGCGTCCGGCTCATCGCGGTGAACCCGCCCGCGGCCGAGTCCGATCTGCGCCGGGGAAGCCGGGAGGAGTTCCTCGCCGCCCTGCGGGCCGGCCGCGGGGAAGCGGTCGCGCCCACGGAGGTGCCGCCTGCGCGCGATCCGGGAAGGGCATCCAGGCTCTGGGCCGTGCTCATCGCCCTTGCAGGTGGTATGATGTTGGCGGAGACCCTGCTCGCCAACCGCGCCCTCCTAGGGGCGCAAGGCGCCCCGGAGAGGCCGGAGGACAGGGCTCCGCGGACGGAGATTGGAGCGCCGTGAAGCGCGCCGCTGAGCTCGTCGGGAGGGTGAGGGGCGTCGCACGGATCGCCTCGCTGCGGGGGGCGCTCGCCGGCGCGGCGTTCGCGGTCCTCGCGGTGGCGGGGGGGTTCCTCGCGGCGAGCGCGCTCGACATCGCTGTGCACCTCGCCGTCCCGGCGCGCGCCGGCCTCCTGGCCGTCACTGCGCTGCTCGCCGCCTGGCTCGCCATGACCGCTTGCTCGCGCTCGCGGCGCGAGTTCCGGAACGAGGTCCTGGCCGCGCGAGAGGTGGAGAACCGCTTCCCCGAACTCGGCCGCTCGCTCTCGACGGCCGTCGAATACGGTCCCGACCCGGCGAAGACCAGCCGCTATTCTTCCGGCGAGCTCGTGGAGATGCTCGTCGATAGCGCCTCCGAGCGTTCGTCGCCGCTGGGTCTCCGCCGCGCGGTCCGGTGGCGGGCGGCGGTGCGCGCGGCCATGTGGGCGTCTCTCGCGCTCGCCGGCGCGGGGCTCTACGCCGCGCTTCTCCCGCACATGGCGGCGGCCACGGCGCGCCGCTTCTTCCGGCCGCTCGCGGACTCGCCCCCGCCGACCTGGACGGTGATACGGGACGTGAGCCCCGGCGACCGCGAGCTCCCGCGCGGCGAGGGCCAGGCGATAGACGTCGAGCTCGCCGGGCTCAGGCCGCGCGAGGTGAGGCTCGAGTTCCGGGGCGAAGGAGAACCCGGCTGGTCCTCCGTCGAGATGTCGCCCTCGGGCCAAAGGCGCTACTCCCGGACGCTTGCGCGCATAGCGAGACCGACCGAGTACAGGGTCGTCGCTGGCGACGCCGAGAGCCGCGTCTACACGCTCCTCCCCGTCGAGGAACCGCGCCTGGAATCGCTCCGCGTGAGGATAGTGCCTCCCGAGTATACGGGCCTCGCGCCCGAAGAGCTCCCGGAAGGGACCGGTGACGTCCGCGCACCGGTCGGCACCCGCGTGGAGCTCCGCGCGCGCGCCGCGCCGGGGGCGAGCGCCTGCTCGGCGGAGCTTTCGCTCGGCGGCAGGCGCGAGATGTCGGTGGCGCTCGAGGCGCGAGCCGAGCCGCGCGAGTTCGCGGGGAGTTTCACGCTTTCGGAGTCCGGGGAGTACCGCGTGCGCGTGCGCGACTCGCACGGCCGGTCCTCGAGGGACGACCCGTCCTATCGGCTGACCGCCCTGCCGGACCGCGCTCCGCAGGTGAGGGTCCTGGAGCCGGCGCGCGACGTCATGGCCGCGCGCGACCAGAAGGTCACGATCGAGCTCGAGGCGACGGACGACTGGGGCGTCTCCGAGCTCGGGCTCGTGCACACGCTCTCCGGGACGCCCGAGCGCGTAACAGTCGCGCGGCCCCCCGAGCGCTCGCGGAGCGCGAAGGCAAGCTACAAGATCGAGCTCGCGCTCCGCGGCTTCAGGGGCGGCGAGATCGTCACGTACTACCCCTGGGCGCTCGACAACGACGGGGTGAACGGCCCCAAGGAGTCGATCGGCGAGGTGCGGTTCCTGAGGACCTACGACGAGGAGCGCTACGGCCTCCCCGGCGAACGCGCGCAGCGCACGCCGCAGGCCGTGCGCGAGGTCGAGCGGCTCATCTCCAGGCAGATGGAACTCATCAGGAAGACCTTCGACGCCGCGCGCTCGGCGAGCGAACCCGAGCGGGTTGGTGCCGAGGAGCGCAGCGCCCGGTTCGAGGGGCTCGCCGCCGACCAGGACGCCCTCAGGCGCGACCTCGACGGGTTCGTGCGGCAGGTCGAGGAGGAGCTCGCGCGCCGCGACGAGGACTCGCGCGCGGCCATGCGCGAGGAGGAGATCGTCGAGCTCCACGAGGCCTCTCGCGCGATGGCGGCGGCCGCGGCCTCGCTGAGGGAGCGAGGCGCGCGCGAGGCGTCCTCGCCACAATCGGAGGCGCTCGCGCACCTCTCCAGGACGAGGCGGATACTCCTCTCGGAGTCGGGCTCCAGCGGCGCGCGGAACGCGATGGAGTCGGCCGGGCGCAGGCGGGAGTCTACACGCGAGGCGGAGCGCAGGCGCAGCCTCGACGAGGTCGAGCGCGAGCTCGAGAAGCTCCCGCCCATACTCCAGCGGCAGGAGGCGGCGCGGCGGAAGCTCGAGCGCCTCGAGGACGAGCCGCCCGAGTCCCGCGATGTGCGCGAGCTCGATCGCACAGCCGAAGAGGAGCGGCGGCTCGCCGAAGAGGCTCGCAGGGCCGCCTCCAGGATGGGCTCGGCGTCGGCGGAGTCCGGCAGTGTGGGCGAGGAGCCCGAGCGCAGGCTCCTCGAGGCCGCACAGAGGATGGAGTCCGCCGCGGAGGCCGCGCGCTCCGGCGACGTGCGCTCCGCCGCGGAGGCGGCCGCCCGCGCGGCGGAGGAGCTCTCGGCGGCCCGAGCTGCCGCGAACCGCTCGCTCAGACAGGTGGACCGCGAGCGCATCCAGGGCGCCGCGCTGAGGGCGGAGGACCTCGCGCGGGACGAGGCGCATCTCGCCGCCTCCGGGGAGCGCGACCCCGCCAGGGCCGAGGCCCAGGAGGGGCTCAGGCGCGAATACGAGTCGCTGCGCGAGGAGGTGAGTTCCCTCGCCGCGAGGGCCGAGAAGGAGTCGCGCGCCGAGGCGCGCTCGCTCCGGGAGGCGGCCTCCAGGGACGAGGCGCGTCGCACCTCCGATCTCATGGACGCCGCGGCGCGGGCCATGCGCGGCGAGCGCCAGGGAGAGGCTAGGGCGCTCGCCCTCGCCGCGGCGGCGGCGCTCTCGGAGCTCGCCGGGGGCCTGCGCGAGGCCGCGCGCGAGGCGGCCTCCGCCGAGGGGCGCGATCGGGCAGAGCTCGTCCGCCGCACCGAGCGCCTCTCGAAGGAGGCGGGGTCGCTCGCCGAGGCGAGCGCGTCGGCCGCCCGGTCCGAGCAGGAGCTCGCCGGCGAGGCGGAACGGCTCCGCTCGGAGGCTCGCGAACTGGCCGATGCCGTCTCCTCGCTCCCCTCGCGCGGCGAGGAGTCGGGCGCCAGACGCGCCGCGCGCCTGCTCCAGAGCGCCGAGCGCAACCTGAGGGAGGCCTCCTCCGCCCTCTCGCGGCTCTCGCGGCGCGCGGCCGGGGAGTCGGCCGGGTTCGCGCGGGACGAGGCGGCGAGGGCCGCGAAGGCGCTCGCGGAGGGGGCCGCCGAGGAGCTCGCGAAGGCGCTCGCCGAGGCGGCGGCCTCGGCCGCGAGGGCCTCCTCGCGCCAGGACGCGGCCACCGACGAACTCGGCCGCGCCGGGGCGCGGGACCCGGAGGCCGCCCGGAACGCGCGCTCGCGCGCGGAGCAAGAGGAGCGCGCGGCGGCGGCCGCGTCGAGCTCGGCGAGGGACAAGCTCTCGGAGGCGGAAGCCGCAGCAACGGGGCTCGGGGTCGAGTTCGCAGAGCTCGCGAAGCTCGTCGCGGAGCGCGAGCTCCGCGAGCGGCTTCCGGAGAGGATGGGGGCACTCGCGGCGAGGTTGGGACGCGCCGAGGACGACACTGCGCTCGAGCGCGAGGAGGCGGAGCGCCTCTCGCGGGACGCGAGGAAAGCGGCCCAGAGGCTCGAATCGCTCGCGGCGGAGGCTGGCAGCGACGAGATCCGGGCGCTCTCGGCCGCCGCGGCGGACGCCCGCAGGCTGGCCGAGAGGCTCAAGGCGCTTCGGTCGAGGCTTGGCTCGCTCGCGGAGGCCGAGGGCGAGCCGCGGTCGAGCACCGAGGCGGGAGAAGCGACGGGCCCGGAGGCCGCGAAGGAGGCCGCCTCGACGGCGCAGGAGCTGCTCGAGGACTCCCGCGCCTTGCGCCGCAGGCTCTCGCGGCGCGCGCGGGAGCTCGTGGAAAAGGCCGGAGTGCTCGAGGAGGCCGAAGGCGAGCTCGCGGACGCCGCGAGGAGACTCTCGCGGAACCAGCCTCCCCGCCCGACCAACGCGCTCGGGGCGGCGGCCGAGGCGTACCAACTGATCGGTGACGGCCTCATCTCCAAGATCGAGCGCATCCTCAAGCAGCGGGAGTACGGGCCCATGGCGGACGAGGACGCGCCCCCCTCGTTCCGGGACCTGGTCGAGAGGTACTTCAGGGCGCTCTCCGAGGACTGAGCCTGTGTCCGACTGGTCCATCAGGTTCGAGCCGGCCGGCCCGGCCTTCGTGATCATCTGCGCCGCGATCGCGGCGGGGTTCGTCGCGAGCTGGGCCTACCGGCGCGTCGCGCCCGAGGCGGGCCGCGCGAGGGCTAGGGCGCTCCTGGGGCTCAGGCTCTCGGCGCTCGCGCTCGTAGCGGCGATCCTCCTCGGGCCGACGCTCAGGACCTACGTCTGGGCGGGCTCGCGCGGGGTGGTCGCGATCCTCGTCGACGACTCCGAGAGCATGACGATCCCCGACTCCGCCGGCCCGAGAGGCAAGCGGCCGCGGGGCGAGGCCGCGGGCGAGCTCCTCTCGGGGCGGCGCGGGCTCGTCGCGGCCCTGTCGCGCTCGGCGGACGTGCGGGTCTTCGGTTTCGGGCGCTCGCTCAGGGAGCTCGACGCGGAGCCGCTCCGCGCGGGGCCGACCGAGCGCGGCGGGCTTTCCTTCCGCGACGGCGCGACCGACATCGCCGGCGCGCTCGACTCGCTCCAGGGACTGCTCGGCGGCCCCGGCGGCGCCGTCGCGGCCGTGCTCCTCTCGGACGGCGCGGACACCGAGGGAGGCGATACCGAACGCGCGCTCTCGCGCCTGGCGGCCTCGGGGCTCCCGGTCTCGACGGTCGCGTTCGGCGGAAGCGAGTTCGTGGACCTGGAGCTCGCCGAGCTCCGCGCGACGCGCACCGTCAGGAAGGACACGCTCGTCACGGTGACCGCGCTCGTCCGCGCACGCGGGGTGGAGCGCTCGAAGGTGGCGGTGAGGCTCCTCGAGCTCCCGCGCGAGGAGGGCGGAAGCCCCAGGCTCATCGCCGAGCACCAGCTCGACACGAAGGGCGGCTCCGCGGAGGTCACCTTCGAGTTCCTCCCGGCCGAGAGCGGCTTCCGCGAGTACGCCGTGGAGCTCCCGGTGCTCGAGGGCGAACCGGTCGTCCAGAACAACCGGCGCGAGTTCGCGCTGACCGTGGAGCGCCGGAAGATCCGCGTGCTCTACATGGAGGGCTCGGAGTACCGCCGGCCGGAACGCAAGCTCTGGGAGTTCCAATACCTGGAGGAGGCGCTCAAGGAGGACGGGGACATCGAGGTGACGAGCCTCCTGCGCAAGGACATCCCCCGCGCGCGCGAGGCCGGGATATACACCGTGCAGGACCCGGAGCGCGGCTTCCCAAGGACGAAGAAGGGCCTCTTCGAGTACGACGTGATCATCTCGTCGGACATCGACATAGACTTCTTCTCGCGCGAGCAGCTCGAGAACACCGTCGAGTTCGTGGCGAAGCGCGGCGGCGGCTTCGCCATGGTCGGCGGGTGGACGGCCTTCGGCCCGGGCGGGTACGACGAGTCGGTGATAGACAAGCTCCTGCCAGTCGACATGACGGGCCGCTTCGACGGCTACGTGGAGAACGAGGAGTTCCGCCCGGTCGTCACCGAGGAGGGCCTGCGACACCCGGTAATGAGACTCGACCCGGACCCCGAGCGGAACCGCGCCATCTGGGAGCGCGTGCCGTACTTCTACGGACACAACAAGGTCCAGCGGGCGAAGCCCGGCGCGACGGTCCTCGCGTACCACCCGGACGACAGGAACCTCTACGGGCAGAACGTGATCCTGGCGGTCCAGCAGTACGGGCGCGGCCGGGCGCTCGCCATGACCACGGACACCACGGCCGGTTGGGGGACCTCGTTCGAAGAGGAGTTCGGCGAGGACGGCGACAACCGCTGGTACAGGCGCTTCTGGCAGAACGCAGTGAGATGGCTTGCCGAGTACAGGCTCGGGGCCCCGAGCCGGCTCGTGCAGCTCGAGCCCGGCAGGACGCTCCTGGCGAGGGGCGAGACCCAGCGCGTGCGCGTCACCGTGCTCGACGAACACTACGAGCCGGCCGGGGACGCCGAGGTCACGCTCACGGTCACCGGACCCGACGGGCGGCGGGAATCCTTCGTGCTTCCCGCCGACGCCTCGCGGAGGGGCGAATACTCGGACGAGGTGCGCTTCCCGGAGCTCGGACGCTACACGCTCAAAGCCGAGGCGCAACTCCGCGGCGAGCGACTCGGCGAGGACGCCGTCTCGGTCTCGGTGAGGCCCGGCACTAAGGAGTTCGAGCGCCCGGAGGCGAGGCACGGGCTCCTGAGGAGGATCGCCCTCGCCACCGGCGGCAGGTTCTACACCGAGAAGGAGGCCCCACGCCTGAGCGAGGACATCGGCGATGCGCTCAGGTCGGTCAGGCGCCACGAGGACCGCCCGCTCTGGGACTCGCCCTTCGTATGGGCGTCGCTCATGGTGCTCCTCTCGGCCGAGTGGTTCGTGAGGAAAAGGGCGGGGATGCCATAGGCGGCCGGAGACCGGGCACGGCATGATCCGAACCGGAGCGATGCCTCACAGGAATGTCGCCCTGGCGACTGCCTCCTTCCTCCTCGCGGCCGCGCTTCAGGCGCTCGGCGCGAGCCCCTACGCCTGGACGGGCCGGAGCTGGGAGGACCCGCCGCTGGGCGACATCCTCTCCGGGGCCGATCTCGTCGCCGAGGTGAAGGTCCTCGTGGGCGGGCAGTTCCGCGCGGATGCGAGGATCGTCCGCGTCTTCCGCGCGAACCCGGGCGAGTCGCGCGCGCCGCTCGATGTCATACCGGTAGAGGGCTTCAACTCCTACGAGTGGAACACGGCCTATTACGCCCTGCGCGAGGAGGAGTCGGCGATCCTCGCCCTCTTCAGGGCGGGTCGGACCTGGACGCTCGCGACGCCCTCGTCGGGGCGTTTCCACATCGACGGCGCTCGCGTGCTCGCGCGGTTCGGCAGGCAGGAGATGCTCGTCGAGGTCCCGGCGGACGATTTCCGCGCCTGCCTCGCGGCGTTCTGCGAGGACCGGCCCGCGCGCGCGGTGAGTTCGCTCGGGGAGCTCCTCGAGCGCGGGGCCCTGGAGACGCGCTTCGTGGCGATAGAGCTCCTGGGCGCGCTTCCGCCCGGCGAGGACCGTGAGCGCACGCGCATCCTCGGGGCGTTGGTGCGCGAGCCGAACCCCGTCCTGAGGGAGGCTGCCGCTCGCGCGCTCGCGCGCGTGGGCGGTCCAGACGCGGCGCGGACGCTCGCCGCGTTCGTCACCGATGCGGACCGGATAGTCGCGCGCGCCGCGGTGCTCGCGGTCTGCGAGTGCGGATCGAGCGGCGCGACGCGAGAGCTCGTCGGATGGCTCGAGAGGATCGTCCACGAGGAGGACAGGGGCGCCGCGCAGGGCAGGCCGCTCGCCAAGGAGGACCTCGACGCGAGCGCCCGCGCCTTCCAGTTCCTGGCCTCGGGGAAGTGGCTGGCTCCGCCTGAACCCCTCGAGCGCGAGGCCGTCGTCCGCGCCATGACGGAGATGATCGCCTCGGGGCGCACCTCCCGCGCGAAGTCCGCCGCGAGGGTCCTCGGCCACATCGGCGCGCACGAGGCCGTGGAGGACCTCCTCCGGCTCCTCGACGCGCAGGACCCCGAGCTTCGCGAGGAGGCCGCCTCGGCTCTCCTCGCGATAACGCTCTCGCCGGCCGCGGTCTCGCGCGAGGGCGTCTCGGCGTGGTGGCGCGAGCACAAAGGTACGCCGAGGCGCAGATGGATCGAAGAGGCGCACGCGCTCGCCGCCTCGGCGCTCGCCGAGCGCAGCTACGAGGGCGAGCTCCTGGCGAGGATGCTCCTGGCGATCTCGCGCGACCCGCTCGGGCCCTGGGCCGCGAGGGAGGCCCTCGTCTCGCCCGCCGGCTGGTCCTCGGCGCCGCTCGAGGAGATGGGTGGTCCGCTCGTGGCGGCCTTCGCGGAGCTCGCCCTCGCGGAGGGTTCGTCTTCCGCGCGTTCGTCCGCCGTGAGGACGTTAGCCGAGCTCTCGCGGGACCTCGCGCTGAGTCCTGAGCGCACCTTCGCCCGCGAGTTCCTGCTCGCCTCGTTCGACGCGGACGCGGACGTCCGTTCCGAGGCGTTGAAGGCGTTGGGGGAGTTCGGCGGGGCCGAGGCCGTCGGGAGGCTCCTCGAAGAGCTCGAGCGCGGCGCGTCGGCGTCGGCGAAGAAAGCGGCCGCCGAGGCCCTGGTGCGGCTCACCGGTCGGAACTTGGGTTACTACCAGAGCAAGGGCTACGAGCTCGAGGAAGAGTCGCGGGGCCTGGAGCGATGGCGCGAGTGGTGGCGCGACGCGCTCGCGCGCGGCTGGACGCCTCCGCGCAGGCGCGTCCCTTCCCACGCGCTCGCCGCCCGCGGTGACGGGAGACCTATCGAGGCGAGACTCGCCGAGGCGGACGCCTCGACGTGGCTCTCGGCCGCGGCGGAGCTCGTCGGCGAGGGGAGGACGGACGACCCACGCGCAGTGCTGGAGAAGGTGGCGCGATTCCCCGAGGCCCGCCTGCGGGCGATCGCCGCTGCGCTCCTCGGGCTGCGCGCCGAGGCGGATAGCGCCCCGGTCCTGGAGGCGCTCCTCGCGGACGAGGAGCCCTTCGTGAGGGCGCAGGCCGTCTGGGCCCTGGGGCGCTCGCTCACCGGTAGCGGTCGAGCCCCGGCGGCTCTCGTCGAGCTCGCGCGCGGCGGGGCGGCGCCCGCCGCCCCGGACGCCGAACCGGGAGCGGCCCGAGTGCCGCCCTCCGTCGTCGGACCGCTCGCTCCGAGGCGCACATCCGGCCGGCCGGGGACGCTCCGGTCGCTTGCGCTCCTCGCGCTCGGGAAGATCGGGGGCGAGGCGGCCCTGGAGATCCTCTCCTCGGCCGCGCGCTCGGACGAGGGCTCGCTCGCGAGGATCGCTGCGTTCGCGCTCGACGGCTGCCAGGGCAAAGCCGCGGACGCGGCGCTCCTCGAGCTCCTCTCCTCCGAGCTCTCGGGCGTCCGCGAGCTCGCCGCGAGGGCCGTCTCGCGGAGGAGGCCGGACTCCGCCGCCGCCGCGCTCGCAAAGGCACTCGCGCAGGCGGGCTACTCCGAAAGTTACGCCCTGACCGAGGCACTGGCCAGGGTCGCGCGAGCGAGCGACGCGAGCGTCCTCGCGGGGCTACTCCAGGCCGCCATGGTCTCCCCGGCGGCGAGCTCGAGCCTCGGCGAGCTCGGGAACGAGCAGGCCGCGCTCGCCGCCGCGTACGCCCTATCGCTAGAGCCGGGGCCGGAGGCGGTTGGGGCGCTCGTGAGGGCCCTCGAGAGGGGGACATCCAGCGTCCGCTACTACGCCGCGAAGGCGCTCTCGAAGCTCGCCCGCTCGGGGGCGCTCCCGGAGGAGGCGAGGCCCCTCGTCTCGCGGGCGCTCGCGGCGCGGCTCGAGGACTTCGACGTCGCCGTGGCCTCGGCCTCGGCCGCCGCGCTCGAATACGCAGGGGAAGCGTCCGCCGCCGACTCGATCTTCAGGTATTTCAGGCTCTACGACCCGCCGGACTACCGGGCGTTCGGGGCGGCGGTGAGGCTGGGCGGGAGGAAGGGCCTGGAGCTCGCGCTCTCGCAGGCCAAGGACGGGACCTGGGGGGCGAAATACTTCGCCATCTCCGCGCTCCGCCACTCGCCGAGTGCGGAGGCCGTGAAGCTCCTCGTCGAGACCTGGCGCGACCCGGAGAGTCCCTACCGGGAGGTCGCCTCGCGCTCCCTCGCGGCACTCGGGCCGCGCGCGACGGGCCCGCTCGTCGAGGTCCTCAGGAAGGGCGCGCCGTTCGAGAGGCGCCGCGCGGCGAGGCTCCTGGGCGAGATCGGGGGCGACGTGGCGCGAGAGGCGCTCCGCGAGGCGGCGGCCGGTCCGGACCAGGCGCTCGCCGCAGTCGCGAGGCTCGCGCTCGCGGGCTCGCCGTAGGCAGTTGCGCGCGGCCGGCTACCCTGCGGCGGCCCCGGCCCTCTTCGACTGGTCCCTGAAGACGAGAACGAGCGCCAGGGTCGCCGCGAAGGAAAGCCCCGCCGCCGTGTACCAGAAGCCTGTGTAGTTCACCGTCCCCCCGGCCCCTGTGAACGCCTGGGCGAGCGCGCCGTTCAGCGCCCCGCCCGCGACGGGCCCGAGCCCGAGGAGCACGATCCCCAGCACCGTCTGCGCCGAGTGCCGTACGTCCGGCTCGGCGAGCCGGTCCACGTATATGTACGCCGCCGCGAAGAAACAGGCGTAGCAAAAGCCGTGAAGCGCCTGGCTCGCCACGATCAGAGCCACGGGCAGCGCGGTCGTCCCGAAGACGAGATACCGCAGGACGTACGCCGCGGCCCCCATGGTGAGGACCCTGCGGAAGCCCAATCTCGCGAGCATCGGCCCCAGGAGCGCCATCACCGCGATCTCCGCGATCTGGCCGAGACTCATCGCGGGCAGGATGTCGGAGTCGCGCACGCCTATACTGCTGAGAAACGGGGCCGTTTGCATGAAGTAGATGTTGTGGACCATCGCGACGACGAGCCCCGCGCCCATGAGCACCGCAAAGGAAGAGAGCCTGCACATGCGGAAGGCCTTCAGGGCCGCGAAGGGGTCCGGCGCCTCGCGCTTCGGAGGCGTGCGAGGCAACGTCAGGCAGTAGAGACCGTACACCACGGAGAGAATCCCCGCGCCCTTGAGCGAGTCCACGAGCCGGTGGGTCACGTTCGCGGCCTCCGTGCCGACGAGGAAGGGCGGCTTCCAGGTGGTGTGGAGCCCGGTCTGGAGCCAGACCATCGGGAAGACCCAGGCGACGGCGATCCAGCCGATCGTGCCCCAGACCCTGACCACCGGGAACTCGCGGTCAGGGTCGCGCATGTGCGCGAATGCGAGCGAGTTCGACAGTGCGAGCGTCGGCACGTATATGACGCTGTACAGGACCGAGAGCCAGAGCCAGGCCGCGAAGGAGGTCTGGTAGGCGGTAACGATCTTGATCGCGCCCCCCGCGAACGCGAGGACCGCCATGAGCCTCTCGGTAGCGAACCAGCGGTCGGCCATCTGGCCGACGAGCGGCGCCGTGAGCGCGCCTATCGAGCCGGCGAGGCCCAGGATGAGCCCAGTCTCCCAGCCGGTGAAGGCGAGCCCCCCCCTCTCCCGCAGGGGCAGAGAGATAGCGCGGCAGGACCGGGAGCCAGATCCCCCATATGGCATACTGGAGGAACATCATGGCGGAGAGCCTCAGCGTCAGGAGCCCCTGGCCGGAGGCGCCCGGTGCGGCGGACGGAGACCTGTCGTCGCCCATCGCCTTTCCCCCTTCGCCCGTCCCGCTCGGACGTCCGTGGCCCGCGCCGGGCCCGGCACGGCGTCGCGCGCGGACCAGGTCGCCGGCATATCGTGCCTGTTCGGGCACCCGTCAACGGCTGCGGCGTTTAACCACAGCTCTCGCGACGTGCCGCGGCTATGCGAGCCTCCGGAGCCACGCGATCCCGGCGGCCCCCGCGACCGCGTCCGCCGCCCAGACCGCCGGACCCGCCGGGAGCACGCCCGAGACGGCGAGCCCCTGTCCCGACATCCAGAGGGGATAGTAGAGGACCGCGATCGCCGCCACGCCCGCGGCGAACCCGGCGAGCCGCCCCCCCCGCGCGAGCCTCAGCCCCAGCGGCATCCCGAGGAGCGCCAGGGCCACGCTCCCCGCGGCCATCGAGAGCTTGCGGTGGAGCTCCATTCTCTGGACCCGGAGCCTCCGCGACGTCCGCTCGATCGCCTCGCGGGCGCGCGCGAGCGAGACCTCCGCCTCCTCCAGCCGCCGCGCCGTCTCCTCGGAGGGGGCGCCGCCCGCGAGCGAGATCGCCGCGAGACGAAGCGCCGCGTCGAGCTCCTCGCGCTCGAGCGCCCCGAGCCTCGCGCGGAGCTCGTGCGCCTCGCGAAGGTTGCCGGAGACGCCGATCGCGTACTCGCGGCCGCCCCAGGGAAGGGTCTTCTGCCTCCAGGCCCCGCCCTCCGGCCCGGTCCGTGCCGCGCCCCGGTCCTCGGGCGGATGTTCGACGACCACGTCGAGCGTCCCCGATTCGCCCAGCACGACCTCGCCGGGGCCGAGTATCCTGGCCCAGCCGAACGGGCCCGAGCCCGGGCGCATGACGAAGCGGAGCCTCTCGGAGTCGAGCGCGCCGCGAGCGTCCGGCGCCGCGAGGTCGAGCTCGTGATCGCGCGCGAGGACGACGTCGCGCGGCGCGCCGCCCGCGAACTCTATGACGGCGAGGGACGCCTCCCCGCCCGGCCCCTCGGCGAAGCGGTGGATGCGCAGGGCCCTGTCCGGCAGGTCTACCTTTATGGTGTGACTCCGGCCTGCCCGCCGCAGGAGCGACGCGCGACCGGATTCGAGCACGATCTCGCTCGCCCTGGCGAAGCCCCACTCGACGCCCCGATCCGCCAGGAGCAGGAGCAGCCCCGAGGCGACGAGGGCCGCACCGAGCGGCCAGGCGGCGATCGACCACAGGCTCGCGCCGGCGGCGCGCATCGCACAGATCTCGCCGGCGCCCTCGAGCCTCCCGAAGGCGAGCACCCCCGCCACGAGGAACGCGAGCGGCACCGCGAAGCAAAGGATATACGGCAGCAGGTAGGGCAACGCGAGGAGCATCGCGCCCGCCTCGAGGCCGTGGCGCTCGCTCAGGCGGCCCATCCCGAGTGAGGTCATGAGAAGGAACAGGCCCGTGAACACCCCCGCCGCGAGGGCGAGCGCCTTCAGGAACTCGACGAGGACGTAGAGCTGGAGCCGCCAGGCGCGAAAGGGGCGTCTCATGGGACCGGTCCAGCCCCGCCGGCGGAGAGACCTTCCTCCACCTCGTATCTGAGGCCGTCCTTGCCCGAGCGCTTGATGGAGTACATCAGCTTGTCGGCCCTGCCCATCATCGCGTCGAGCGTCGGGAGGGGCGGGTAGAACGTGACCGCTCCAACACTCAGCGTGACCGGCCAGCCCTTCTCGGCCGCGAGGGCGGCGACCTGACGCCTCATCCTCTCGAGCGCGGCGCGCGCCCCGGAGGGCTCCGCGCCAGGCAACAGGACGCAGATCTCGTCCCCGCCTACGCGCGCGACGATGTCGCTCGAGCGGACGTTCGCCGCGGCGGCATGCGTGATCGCCCTGAGCACGTCGTTGCCCGCCTCGTGGCCGAGGAGGTTGTTCACGGTTCCAAAGTTGTCGATGTCGATGTAGGCGATCGTGACAGGACGCGCGGGCGCGCTCGGGTTCCCGAGCTCGCGCGAGAAATATTCCTCCAGGCCCCTCCAGTTCGCCACGCCCGTGAGCGGATCCGTCCGCGCGAGTTCGCGCTCGTGCTCGAGGCTCGTGCGGAGGGCCGAGAGGAAGAGCGTATGGAGGCAGAAGTACCCGAGCCTCACCGCCGCGTTCCAGAACGGGACCGAGGGGTGCGAGTAGACGTGTCCGGCCAGGAAGTCCGCACAGAACCACAGGCCCGCGCTGAACGCGGCGACGAGGAAGCCGGGCAGGCGCCCTCCCGCGAGCGTCGCCAGCGAGACCGGCAAGAGATAGAAGATCGAGAACGAGAGCTCCGCGCCGGTGACGTAGTCCACAACCCCCATGACCACGGCGAGCGCGAAGGCCGCGAGCGTGGACGCTCCTGGGGACGGCGTGCGGCGGGCCAGGTGGACGAGCACGGGGGTATCGGTCCGCCTGTCCGACGAGGCCCTCGAGGGCGGAGCGCCGCGCGCGACCGGCCGCTCGGCCAGGCCCGCCGCGCCCGGAAGGTCGGAACTCGTCTGCACGGTGCTCAAGATATCGCTTCTTTCACCAGCTCGAACACCTCGTCGGGTCGAATGCCGCGCATGCAGGCGTCCGTCCCGTCCGGGCAGCGGCGGCGCATGCAGCCGGCGCAGCCGAGCCCGGCGCTCTTCGCGCGCGCGCGGGGGGAGCGGGGGCCGGTCCGGGCGACCTTCGTCGGCCCGAAGAGCATCACCGTGGGCGTCCCCAGGGCCCAGGCGAGCTGTACGGGACCGGTATCGGCCCCCACGCAGAGCCTCGAGCCCTTGATGAAGGCTGCGAGTTCCCGCACGCCCATACCCGGGGCCACTTGCGCCTTGGGCGCCTCCCGGGCGACGGCGTCGGCGCGCGCGCGCTCGAGGTCCCCCGACCACGTGATCACCACGTCAAGGGAGAGCTCCGAGGTGACCCTCCTGGCCAGGGCCGCGAAATGCTCCAGGGGCCAGAGCTTGCTCTGCCAGCCCGCCCCGACGTGGAGCACCGCCCTGCGAGAGCCGTCGCGCATATCCTGCGGGAGCTTCGAGAGCGCGTCCGAAAGGTCCGGGAAGACGAAACTCGGCTCCTCCCTTTTGACTCCAAGAGGGACGAGGAGAGAGAGCCTCCGCTCCGAGACATGGCTCAGGCGGGGGCTCGGCACTATGCGCACCGTGTAGTACCACGAGCTGAGCTCGCGCCCCTCGGGCGCAGCGAAGCCGATCCTCACGCGCGCGCCGCTGCGGGCGGCCAGACGCGCGCTCGCGGTCGTCCCGTCGAGATCCACAGACGCCCTGTACCCCTCCGACCGGAGCTCGCTCCGGAGCTCTCTTCCCGCGAGCATCCGGCTCCACCAACCCCGCCCGCGCCGGACGACATGGACTCGCGACAGGCTGGGGTGGCCCTCGAAGAGGGGCGCGAGCCCCTCGTCGACCGCGATGCCTATCTGCGCGTTAGGATGTGCCTTCCGCAGGGCGCTCAAAACGGGGAGCGAACTCACCGCTTCGCCCAGGGACGGCGGGAAGACCAAGATGGCCCTGAGACGTCCGGTCTCGTCGAGCGCACTAGGGGGGATCGGCGAACGTGCTTGACCGCGCGGAGACTCCACTGAGCGCGCCTCCCCGCTCGCGCCGGGTCCGGCCATGACTGGCCCGCCTTCCTGCCGGTGGGACCCAACACAGAACATCATACGTGCGGCGCGCGGCCATGCAATGTCGCGTCGCTCGCGATACCCCTGGCACTGAGCGCCTCAAAGGGAAACGCGCCTCGGCCTTCCCCGCACCTGGCCCGGGCGCCGGCTCACCCCTCCCGGCCGTCGGATGCCGGCTCCCGCCCGCTCGCCGCGTTCGTCCTGCCGGAGAGGCTCGGCGGCGCCTTGGGGGCGTTCTCGATGATGTGCCTGACTGCTTCGCAGGGGTCGTCAGTCCTGAGGAAGAGCTCCAGGTCCGAGGCGTGGATGCATTCCTCGGCGACCATCGTCTGCCTGAGCCAGGTCAGGAGCCCGGCCCAGAAGTCGGTTCCCATGAGCACCACAGGGAAGGGCGGGACGCGCCTCGTCTGGAGGAGCGTGAGCAGTTCGAAGAGCTCGTCCATCGTCCCGAAGCCCCCGGGCAGGATCACGGCCCCCGAGGCGTACTTGATGAACATCACCTTCCTGACGAAGAAATACCTGAAACTGATGAGCTTCGTGAGGTACGGGTTCGGCTTCTGCTCCTGCGGGAGGTCGATGTTGAGGCCGACCGACTCGCCGCCTGCCTCCCTGGCGCCGCGGTTGGCCGACTCCATGACGCCAGGGCCTCCGCCGGTGACCACGGTGAAACCCGCCTCCGCGAGCGCGCGGCCGAGGGCGCGGCCCATCTCGTAGTAGCGCGTGCCGGGCGCCAGGCGCGCCGAGCCGAATACGGAGACCGCCGGCCCGATCGTGCGCATCGTCTCGAAACCCTCGATGAACTCGGCCATGATCCGGAAGACGCGCCAGGTGTCTTGATCGACGAGGTTCAGTCTGTCGCTTGCGCCCTGCATAGCTCTCCCTTCGGAAGAGCCGCAATATCGTCCTCCGCTCCGCCCGAGTCAAGCTCGGCGAAGCGGGAGCCAGGTTCGTTCAGTTCTCCCTCTGGAGCCGCCGACGTATGCCCGAGCGACACCGGCCGCGATGCGACTGCGTTCGCCGCGCGCGACTGGCGGTGCGGCGCAGCACTCGCCGCGCCGTCGATCCAGCGCGCGGCGAATCCCATCGCGGAGCACGAGCCCGCGAGTCGGGACCCGCGCGTACGTTTCCTCTCTCGGGCACCGATCTCGGCTGCCACTCGCGGACGGTCGTGAGGCCCTTCGATCAGATGATTCAAAAGCAGGGAACGGTTGACGCGAGGCGCGGCGCCGACTATAGCCGTCACATGCGGCGCGCCGGGCGGTGGTGCGGATCGAGAGGGAGAAGCTATGAAGTTCGCCTCCGGGCCGGTCGAGACGTCGAAGGGGAAGCTCGCGAGGAGACTCCTCGTGATCGCACACCACATGCTGAAAGAGGGCAGGGACTACGAGCCGGGGCGGCTCTCGCGCGCGGCGTAGGCCTTGACGGACAGGAGACGAGGAAGAGGTCTCGAGCCCGGAGGGTTCGACGGAGACGGCCCGCATCGTTTGCCTCGCCGAGAAGGCGCGAGAGGGAGGATGGGCGTCTCCGGCCGACAGGACCAGCTCAGTGCGCGGCCCGAGGGGCCAGCGCGAATGGGAGGTTGGTCGGCCTTCGCTCCCCGAAACGGCTCGTCGACCTTGACACGGCTCACTTCATGGGGGCCTCGCATGGGAGATCGGAAGCTCAGGGTCGGTTTCGTCGGCCTCGGGATCATGGGCGCCTCGATGGCCAGGAACGTCCTCAAGGCGGGTTTCCCGCTCACGGTCTACAACCGCACGCGCTCCAAGGAGAAGCCCCTGCTCGAGGCCGGCGCGCGCGCCGGGGGCTCGCCCGCCGAGGTCGCCAGGGCATCGGACATCGTGCTCACGTGCGTCTCCGACACGCCCGACGTCCGCGAGGTGGTGCTCGGGGAAAGCGGCGCGCTCGAGGGCGCCGTCCCGGGGACCGTGATCGCCGACATGTCCACGATCTCGCCCGCCGCTGCGAGGGAGATCGCCGCGCGGTGCGCGAAAAAGGGGGTCGATTTCCTCGACGCCCCGGTCTCCGGCGGCGACAAGGGCGCGCGGGAGGGGACGCTTTCCATCATGGTGGGCGGCTCCGAGGAGGCGTTCAAGCGCGCCCTGCCGGTCTTCGAGGCGATGGGGAAGACGATCACGCGGATAGGCGGCTCCGGCGCCGGCCAGGTGGCGAAGCTCGTGAACCAGGTGATCTGCGCCGGGAACCTCCTCGGCTGCGCGGAGGGGCTCGCGCTCGCGGAGGCATCGGGCGTCGATCCGAGAGGGATCCTCGCGGCGGTCAGCCAGGGCGCGGCGCGCTCCTGGATCCTCGAGAACCTGGGGCCGAAGATGCTCTCGGGCGACTTCGCCCCGGGGTTTTTCGTCAGACTGAAGCAGAAGGACCTGAGACTCGCGCAGGAACTCGGCTCCGAGACCGGCGCGAGCCTCCCCGGGACCGCGCTCGTCCAGCAGCTCTACCGCGGCATCGAGGCCTCGGGCGGCGGAGAGCTCGGGACGCAGTCGCTCATCGTGGCGCTCAGGCGATTGGCGGGGAGGAAGTAGCGCGGGCGGCGGTGCGCATTCTGCGCGTTTTTCTCCCATCGCGTATTCTCGGCGCGTATTCCAGGGCGACGTACTCCGGGAGCATTCGCCGATTCCTCCGAGCGCCTCGCGGATACCCCGCGGCGGGCGCCGAGCCATTGGTCGGCGAACGCCCCCGGAATCGCCCCCTCGATAAATCCACGTTCCGCTTCAACCGGCGGACCTCGCACCACTGCGGCAGGCCCTTCTTCAGGCTGCTTCAGAATGCCGTGGCTATCGGCGCCGTGCCGTCTCGAGGGGCGTGCAGGGCACGGGTTCCAGAGCGCGCCACGACAGATAGAGCGTGCTCGAGCAAGTGAGCATCTGCCTTCCTGAATGTCCACGGAATCCGCCCCCTCTTGTCGGCCCGTCGGGGCCGCGGAGCCGGCTCGCTGGCGATCGCGGGAGCGACCCGCTTTACAGGCCCCCCCCGCCTCGAGCCAAATGAAGCTCCACGCGCTGTGGCGATTCGCGTTGACCCCGCCGAACGTCGGGAATAGATTCCGGCGCGTGGCCCGCCTCGCCGGAGGACCGACATGGCCGAGCGCGCCGCTCGCCTCTCCCTCACCGAGCCAGGACGCTTCGTCGTCGGCTGCAACTACTGGGCGTCGCACGCGGGGACCGCGATGTGGTCGGACTGGCGGCCGGACGTCGTCGACGCGGACCTCGCGCAGCTCGCGGCCGAGGGGATCAGGGTCCTGCGCGTCTTCCCGCTCTGGCCGGTCTTCCAGCCGCTCGTGCAGCTCTACGGCGGCGGCGGACGGCCCGAGGAGATGCGCCACGGCGAGTCGCCGCTCGCCGACGACGACGCGGGACGCGCCGGCGTGTCGCGCGAGGCGATGGACCGCTTCGCGAACTTCCTCGCACTCGCCGAGGCCCACTCGCTCGGGCTGATCGTCGGCCTCGTCACCGGATGGATGAGCGGGAGGCTGTTCGTGCCGCCGGCCTTCGACGGCCGCAACGTCCTGACCGACCCCTCCGCGATCCGCTGGCAGGTCCGCTTCGTGCGCCACTTCGTGAGGCGTTTCCGCGACTCCGCGGCCATCCTCGCGTGGGACCTCGGCAACGAGTGCAACTGCATGGCGCCGGTGCCATCCTCCGACGCCGCGTGGGTGTGGACGTCCGCGATCGCCGGCGCGATACGTCTGGAGGATCCCGGGCGCCCGGTCCTCGCGGGGATGCACAGCCTCGGTCCGGCCGAGGACGCGCACTGGAGGATCCAGGACCTGGCCGAGCTGACCGACGTCCTCACGACGCACCCTTATCCGATCTTCACGCCGCACTGCGACCAGGACCCTCTGGCCACGATCCGAAGCTGCCTGCACGCGACCGCGGAGTCGCGGATGTACGCCGACATCGGCGGCCGCCCGTGCCTCTGCGAGGAGGCCGGGACGCTGGGCCCCATGATCGCCGGCGAGCGGCTCGCCGCGGAGCACATCCGGACCGTGCTCTACTCGCTGTGGGCGCACGACTGCCACGGCCTCCTCTGGTGGTGCGCCTACGACCAGGGCCATCTGACGCACGCGCCCTACGACTGGCACTCGATCGAGCGCGAGCTGGGTCTGTTCAGGGCCGACCGGGCGGCGAAGCCCGTGGCGAAGGAACTCTCGCGTTTCGGGGCGTGGCTCGCGAAGCTACCGTTCGAGGCGCTGCCCCCGCGGAGGATCGAGGCCGTCTGCGTGCTGACGAGGGGACAGGACCAGTGGGCCGCGGCGTTCGCGACCTTCGTCCTGGCCAAGCAGGCGGGCCTCGACGTCGCGTTCCAGTACGTCGATCGCCCGCTGCGCGAGGCCGGACTCTACCTCCTCCCGAGCGTGTGCGGAGACGCAGGCTTCCCCCGGCGCTTCTGGTGCGAGCTCGAGCGGCGCGTGCGCGACGGGGCGACGCTGTACCTGTCGCACCACGACTGCATGCTGTCGCCGTTCACGGAGCCTTTCGGCCTGGAGGTGCTCGGCCGCGAGCGCCGGACCGGGCCGGCGGAGATCGTGGCGGACGGCCTCGAGGGCGCGCCGACTTTCCGCGTGGCGTCGCCGATCCGACTGCGGCTGACGCCCGTCCGCGCGCAGGTCCTGGGGCGCGAGACCGACGGGAACCCGGCGTTCGCGCGCGCGAGACTGGGCGAGGGCACCGTCTATTTCCTCTCCGTCCCGATAGAGCACCACCTGAGCACGACGCCGGGCGCGTTCCACCGTCCGGACGCGAGTCCCTTCTGGAAGATCTACGCCGCGATCGCCGCGCCCCACCTCGCGGGGCGGGCGCTCTCCAAGGACCACCCGATGGTGGGCGTCACCGAGCACCCGCTCGACGTGCGCCGGCGCGTCGCGGTGGCGATCAACTACAGCCCGGCGCGGGTCGAGACCGCCCTGGCGATGGCGCCCGGCTGGTCGGTCGAGCGCGTCCTGGCCGGCGCGCCACCCACGGGCGCGGGGGCGTCCGCGCGGCTAACCATCGACGCCAACGATGCGTCGGTCCTGGTACTCCGGCGGGAGTGACGGGGCCCTCCCGTCGAGCCTCCCCCCGCGGCGCTCTATGCGCGGCCGACAATCCGGAAAATGCATATCGTCACTTGACAATACATGCCTATCGGGTTGACGAAGAGGCCCCCGGCCTGTGGTGGGCCACGGGTCGCCGGCCCGGACTGCGCCCTCCGTGCGGGAAAGGACCGGAGTCGCTGATGCACGCCTGTGGGACTCTGACCGCGATGCGACAGGGTTCGCCACCGCGTAACTGCGGCGCGTGCCGCTCGACACCTGGCGCAAGAGCCGTGCCGGTGACGCCCCCGGCACGGCTCTTGCGCTCCTGGTGCCGCGCCATTCGCGAAGGCTCGGCGCCCCGTAACATATGAAACCGGTCTCGTCGCGCGTTACGGTTGCCTCAGCCGAACCCGGGTCCAGCGCCCGACGCACGCGCGACCTCGCGCACGGGACGCGACTCGGAGCCCTCTGGCCTCATGGGAGGATGCAATGGGTTTTTCTGAACTGAGCAGGGACGCGGTGGGGGTGGAAGCATCCCAACCCGTTGTGGGCTGAGGGAGCTCAGTTGTTGAGTGACGATAAGCAATATCCGGAACGTACTCCGCGGGCATCCGCGAATCAGCGTCCTCGGTGCGCGCGGTGCGCTCGACGGCGACGCGCGCGCTCGAGCACCGCGATGCGGTCGAAGTCGACGACGCCCGTCGGCGAGCTCATGACGCGCGGAGCACGGCCACGGGCCTACCCTCCATGATGCCGAAGAGGAGCCGCACGTCGCCCCTCGCGGGCCGGGTCCTGTCGGCGGGCGCCATGGGGTCGACGGCCAGGCCGAGGCGAGACGCCTCTCAGCCGCCCAGGGCCCGGCGGTTTTTCTCGTCGCGGAGGCGCGCGAGCGCCCTCTCGCGGCCGAGGAGCTCGAGCGTCGCGTCTATCGCGGGCGACGCGGTCGAGCCGGTGACGAGTACCCTCAGGGGCTGGCCCACGGCCCCCATCTTGCCCCCGGCCTTCTCTGCGGCGACGGCCTTGAGCTCCGCCTCTATCCGTTCCCTGCACCAGGATGCGGCGTCGAGCGCCGCGAGCCGCTCGATCGCGGCCTCCACGAGCGCCCACACTCCTGGCGCGGCGAAGACCTTCTTCGCCCCGGCGTCCTGCGGGTCGATGTCCACCCTCTCCGCGAAGAGGAAGCGCACGTGGTCGGGGAACTCGCTGAGCTTCTTCATGCGCTTACGCTCGACTTCTGCGAGACGGAGGAACCAACCCTCATCGCCGATCCTGAAGCCAGCCTCGTCGGCGAAGGGCTTCAGGAGCCGGGCGAGTTCGTCCGCCGGGGTCCTGGCCACGTACTGCGCGTTCATCCACTCGAACTTGGCGAAATCGAACTGCGCTGGCGAGGGCCTCACGCGAGAGAGCTCGAAGCGCCGCACGAGCTCCTCGCGCGACATGATCTCCGTGCCGTCCCCGGGCGACCAGCCCAGCAGCGCCAGGTAGTTCACCATCGCGTCGGGGAGGTAACCCATCTTCCTGTAGTCGGTGACCGCCACGGCGCCGTCGCGCTTGGAGAGCTTCCTGCCCTCGGCGTTGTGGATCATCGGCAGGTGCGCGAACTCCGGCGGGCGCGCCCCCAAAGCCTCGTAGAGGAGGATCTGCTTCCACGTGTTCGCCACGTGGTCGTCGCCGCGGATCACGTGGGTGATGCGCATGTCGATGTCGTCCACCACGCAGGCGAAGTTGTAGGTCGGCCAGCCGTCGGAGCGCAGCAGGACGACATGCGGTTCCAGGTCGTCCCTGGCCTTGGTGATCTCGCCCTTCACAAGGTCTCTGAAGCTGACGTCACGGCGCGGGCAGTCGAAGACGATGGCCTCGCCCTTGTCCGAGTGGCCCAGGGAGTCGCGGCGGGCGAGGCCCCTGCGCAGGAGCTCTTCCGCACGCGACCTGTAGAGCTCGACCCTCGCGCTCTGGAAGACGGGCCCCTCGTCCCACTCGAGCCCAAGCCAGCGGAGGCTCTCGAGGATCACGTCCACCGCCTCGCGGGTGTTCCTGTCCTGGTCGGTGTCCTCGATGCGGAGGATGAAAGTCCCCCCCTCGTGGCGGGCGAAGAGCCAGTTGTAGAGGGCAGTGCGCGCCGTGCCCAGGTGAAGATACCCCGTGGGGCTGGGCGCGATGCGGACTCGGACGGTCTCCGGCATCATGGTCCTCCTGGTGGCTCGGGGCGCGCGCTGCGGGCCGCCGGCGGCCGGGCAGGCGGCTCACCGGCCCCCGGCCGCCCTCAGCTTGTAGAGCGCGTAGCCGACCTCCCTCGAGGCCGCCACTGTCTCGGGATAGGGCGAGTCGGCGACGTCCACGAAGCCTATCTGGTAGTTCTCCTCGTCGAGCGGCCGCCCGGTCGTGGGCTGGTCCCTGTACTGGAACCAGTGGCAGCCCACGAACGCCGGGTGCGCGAGGACACCCCGCACGTAGTCCTTGTAGGCCGCGGCCCTCTCGGCCTGGTCCTTCACGGGGACGAGCCCGGCGTGGAACATGCCGCGGTCGAGCGCGCCGAAGTGGAACTCGCCGATGATGAGCGGGACGTCCGCGCCCCCGGGGAACTTGAATCCGCGCACCGTCTTCCTGTAGAGGTTGTAGCTGACCACGTCGCAGTACTTCGCCGCGGCGCGAGCGGCCCTGTCGTTCACCCACGCGAACCGGCAGCCCAGGTAGAGATTGCGCGGGGCGACCTCCTTCACGGCCTCGCGGCAGGTCGAGAAGTAGGTCTCCGCGATCCTGTCGTAGAACGCGACGAGGTCGTTGCGGGCCTTCGACTTGTCCGGCGGGCCCCTGTGCTCCAGGAGCGCCTCCCACGAGGCGTGCTGGGTCCGCCAGGCCTGGTTCAGGGCGTCGATCGTCCTGTACTTGGCCTTGAGATCCTCCACGAACGCCCTCTTGGCGGCCTGGTCCGGCGGCGACGCGAGCGCCGCCAGGGCGAGGGAGAGCTCGTCGCCCCACGAGAGCTCGTTGTCGATGAAGTAGCCGATGCACCACGGGTCGCCGGCGCTCCGCGACTTCTCGCGAGCCATGCGCCGCCGGAGCTGGTCCTTGAAGTCAGGGTCGAAGACGTCCTTGAACTGGCCCCAGTAGCCCTCGCTCCCCTGGAGGACCTTCGAGTTGAAGTGCACCGCGACGACGTAGGGCGTCTTCCTGAGGAGATACACGCCCTCGTCCGACCAGTTGCCTATCGTGTTCAGGCCCCAGCTCCTGAGCCGCCTGTGGGCGAGCTCCGCCGAGGCCTTCCGCCACTCCGGGCCGTACTTGCGCTGGAGGTTCGCCCCGATGAAATCGAAGCAGTTGGGGCTCCGGCCCTTGTAGTGCCCGTGGATCGCGTGCTGGCGCGAGTAGAAGGCCCTGAACTCCGAGTCCTCCGGCGGCAGGTTGCGGAACCAGTCGAGCCTGTCCTCCACGGGCGTCGCGCCCCAGGCGTTCACGCAGTCGATCCCGTGGGAAAAGAATAGCCTCCCCTTCGGATCCACGAGCCACCAGCGCCCGCCCCACTTCTCGGTCCGGAAGAAGCCAGTTGCCTCGAGTTGCGGTCCCGCCTCCCAGCCGCCGTACTCGTCCCAGTCCTGCGGGCCCGCCTTCGAGCCGAGCTCCGCGAGCTCCGCCTGGAGCGCCTCCGCCAGGTCCGCCGCCGAGCGGGTCTTCCCGGGCCAGTCCCTGTGGATATACTGGCCGAGCTCGTCGATGAAGGGGAGGAAGCCCGCGCCCTCGGGCATCTTCGGCGCGATGTAGACGCCGGCGGCACGGATGTTGTCTATCTCGAATAAGTGCTCCGCCCTCGGCTTCGGCACGAATACGACGAGCTGGACGACGTTGGAGGGGTCCATCACGTTCTTGTCCGATTGGGGGACGGGATACCCTCTCATGCCGAAGAGCCTCACGCCCCGGGCGCCGGGCCCTGCGCGCTCGAGCCGAACAGAGAGCACGCCCCTCTCCCCTGGGGCGAGCTTCACGCTGCCCGTGCAACAGTTCGTCTGGCCGTCCGCGCCGGGGTTGTCGACGCGGCAGGAGACCGTCACGGTGTTCGCACCGACGTTCGCCACGTCGAGGGTCACACTCTCGTACGCAGAGAGGTCCCAGGCCGCACCGGGGGCCTTGAGCGTGATGCCCGGCCAGTCCCGGTCGCGCGACGTCGCTATCCGGAGCGCGCCGCGCTCGCCGGCCTTGACGAGCGCGACCCTGGCGCCGTCGGCAGCGACCGCGCCGACGTCGAAGGCCCCGTCGAAATCGAAGAGCGTGAGCGGCGGTGCCGAGACCGCGCCCCGGCAGACGAGCCCGAGCACGAACAGGGCGGCCGGCGCGGCGCACATCGACTGACGCATGATTCCCCCTTCGGTCGAGTCAGTAGACATCCTCAGGCGCCCGATGTCAAAGGCGCGGCGCTCCGAGCGGGGTCATTCGGCCCTCCCTCGGGGGGCCGGGCCGCATGCGTCGGCGGAGTTCGGGAGGTGTCGCCTGCGCTGGCGGCGAGCGGGCGCGGCCCGGAGCCGCCCTCGGCACGCCCGGCGCGCACGCAGACCCGACAATCGCGGTGGCAGTGCTCAGGAGCCAGACGAGGCGCGCCTGCGCCGCTCCTCGAGAGCGCCCCGGCGGTCGTCAGAACCTCGCGCCTGCCAGGAGGGACGCGAAGCCCCGGATGTTCTCGCTTCCGACGAGGATGTCGAGCCCGAGCCTGGCGTCCCAACCGGTGCCCGGACGCCGCAACCCGCCAGCGAGCGCGATGGCCCCGACGACCTCGCTCATCGTGCCCCAGTACGTCCGCGCCCTGTCCGCGTAGAGCCTCGGCCCGACGGCGAGATAGGGCTCGCTCGGGCGCGAGAGGCCTTTCCGATTGAACACGAGATCGAGTCTCGCGCAGGCGACGTCGCCGCCGGCGTCGATCTCTTCGCCCTCGAGCGAGAAGAAGTCGAGACCAGCCTCGTACTCCAGGCCGCCGCCGGGGAGCTTCCCGGAGAGGTAAAGCCCCGCCTGCGCCGCGGCCGGGTATGCGGCGTTCTGTTCGCCGAGCGGCGCGACGAGCCCCGCCCTGAACCCCACCTTGGGCCGCTCGCGCTGCCAGGTGGAATCCGCAGGCACGAGCGGCGGCATGACGACCGGTGCGGGCCCTGGCTGCGGCGCCGGGACTGTCGCAGGCGGGGGCTGCGCGGGCCGAACCTCCGGAGCGGCCGCTGGGGCCCCAGAGGCCGCCGGCGGCGGGGTCTCCGCGGCGGCCGGGGCCGAACTCTGCGCTGCGGGTTGCGGTTGCGGATATACCAGTACGTAGCCCCGACCGGTCCAGACGTAGTAGGGCGTCGCGGGCGACGGTTGCACCCCAACCGGGGCCGCGCTCGTCGCCGGCGCCGCCTGACCGGGAGCGAAGACGTATCCCTGGGGAGTCCAGACGTACTGCCCCATCTGACCGTACGCCAGGCACCCAGAGACGCAGGCCGCCAGGGCCGCCCCGAGCGCGAGGGCGCGGGTCTTCCTCGCTAGCGCGAGCAGGACCGCGGAGAGCAGCAAGACGACCGCCGCGAGCGCGCCTCCCCCGCCCCCGCCGCCCGCGCAGCCGCCGCCGAAGGGCAGGTCCTCGGCCCGCACCACCTTGAACGTGCCGTAGTCGCCCGCGCGGAGGAGCTTGAGCTCGGATGCGCCATCCGCGTCGTATATCTGAGGATTCTGCGGGTCCGTCGTATCCCACGAGGATGTGAGGGGCGCGGCGTATGCGAAGACCTCCTCGGCAGAAACGTACTCGTCCGGAGGATTCGCGTTGGTGGAGGCCCTGCGCAGGCCCTCGACGACGAAGAACGTGAAGACCCCGTTCTGAAGCACAGGGTCTTCCTTCGAGAGCTCGTTCTCATTGCAGGCCAGGAGGGCGACTAGCCCGGACTGGCCGGAGTCCTGAAGGTCCTTCGTCCCCGGCCGCGCGAAGGCGGCGCCCGAGGCGACCGCGAGGTCCCTGGCGAAACCGTCCGCCCACGACTCCGCCCCCGGCACGCCCACGGCCTTTGCCATGCCTCCCGAGTAACAGGAATCCACGATCACGCAGACATTGCCGCAGGTGAAGCCCGAGAGCCACTGGCCGAGGTGATCGTCATAGATGTAGTCGATGTCGTCCCCGGCGTCGTTCCAGAGGACAAGCACCTCGTCCTGAGAGTCTCCCGGACCGTCCTCGTCGCCATCGAGGGGAGAGGTCGAATCGTCGTCGGCCCGCGAACCGTGGCCGGAGAAGAAAAAGAGGAAGACGTCGTCCGCCCCCGTCGCCGCGGCCTGCATCGCAAGGATCCTGTCGCGCACGTAGGAGAACTTCGCGTCGCGGTTCAGGATCACCTCGATGTTGGAGCTCGTCCAGTGCGTCGGGTCGCAGAGGAGCGCGTCCCGCAAGTCAAGCGCGTCGTCGTCGCAGAACTGGAGACTGTTGTAGCCCCTCGGGTACTCGGAGACTCCCACTATGACTGCGTACCCCTGCCAGTCGGAGGCCTCGGCCGGTCGGACTCCGCCGGAGAAGCTCGCCGCGAGGGCGGCAGCGAAGAGTAAAGACAGGGGTCCCGGACATCCGAGCGAGGCGAATGTGCAGTGCAGGGGGCGTATCACGCAGCGGGCCGCCCGGCCCGTTCGGATCGTCACCGTAGCTCCTCTCGCCGGCACGGCCCCATCACGTGGAATGTATCCGGTCCCCGGGCGGCCAGTCAAGGCCGCAGACCCCGAGCCCATGGTCATTCAATTGCCCCCCAGGGGAATCAGGTCGCGTGCGCCGGCGGAGTTGGAGGCGGCAAGCCGGCCCTCCGAAGCGACGCGATCGCCGCTTTCGTCGTGGCGGCGCCCGCGGCGAGCGCCCGGATGCCGGAGCCGCCCGCACGAGGCGACGGTGCCCCGAGAAGCGCTGCCCTGCTCGCGAATGGCGCGATACCGAAAGCGCAATAGCCGTGCCGGGGGTCCCCGGCACGGCTATTGCGGCGAGCGCCGCGCGGCGCTGTCCGTTGCGCGCGCGGCGGCAAACCCTGTAGCATCGGGCCGAAGTCTCGCGGGCAGGCATCGGCATTTCCGCAGAGAGGACCGAAGGACCCTGAGTGCCCTGTCCTCTGACATCTCCCTCAAATCTCCCCGGGGACACGGCTCTGAACGAACGCCAGGCCCGGGTCGTGGCGCAGTTCGACAGGGGGCGGAGGCTCGGCGAAGGACGCCGGAGAGATGTCCGGCATCACCGCCAGGACGGCCAAGCGGGACCTCTCGGAGCTTGTGAAGCAGGGCCTCGTCGAGTATGTTCGGAGGCTGCAGCCGGGCTTCTACAGGCGACGATAGCTGGGTCAGGCCGATTCCCGCAGGATGCGGGTTGCCACGAGGAGGTGCGGCGAGGGCGGCCTAGCGAATGACGAGACGACGGGTGCGACGAAGCCCGGTCTCCGTTCGAGGTCCGGGCAGTCGCCCCGACCAGAGTCTCGCCCGTGCATCGCTCGGCAGGAGAGGCCCTCGGCGCGCGGTCCAGAGAGGAGAGCTGCGCGTTGAACTGCTGGCACTGCGACCGGCCCGCCCACGGCGTCTGTTCGCTCTGCGGTCGGGGTGTCTGCAAGGAGCACGCGCGGACCATGGCGGGCTTCGTGGCCATCTACAGGGCGAGACCGCGGAAGTCGCCGGGCGATGAGAGCGGTCCCTTGAGGGCCCTGGCCGTGGAGGACGCGCTCTTTTGCGGTGTATGCCGTCCGCGCGAGCAGCCCGTCGACATCCCGGAGCTGGATGCCTGATGCCGAGCCCTCCGCGCGCCGCGGCGTCCTCTCGAGCGGGGCTCGCGCCCGAGGCCGTCGATTGTCACCTCCACGCCGGGCTCGAGCGCCGCGAGACGCTCGACGTGGTTTTCCGCCGCCTGCGCGAGGATGGCCGCAGGATCGTCGGCCTCGTGGACCATGCAGAGCTCTACGTCGAAGACCCCCCGCAGTGGGCGGCGGCCGCCCTCGACGAGGCGGCCGGGCGCCTGGACGTAGCGGGGCTCTCGGAGCAGTACTCCAGGCGGCTGGAGGGGCCGGCGGCGTTCTACCGCGCATCGCGCGAGTCGGCCGCCCGGTTCGGCGAGGGACTCGTCGTCGCGGTGGGCCTGGAGGTCTCGGGGGACTGGCTGGACAGGATACCCCAGGAGTGGCTCGACGGCGCTGACTTCCTCGGCATATGCACGAGCCAGCCGCGCCCGGGCAGGCCTTGGGGGGAACACATGGCCGAACTCGTGCGCAGGGCGGCGGCGCGCCGGACCCGAAGCCGGATGGGCCTCGTCCTCCACCACCCGTTTCGCTGGAGGATTCTCGAGCTCGGGAGGGACCCCGCCGCGCGGATACCGGAGGCCGCGGGCTTCACCGAGGCCGACGCGCGCGCCGCAGCGGACGCGCTCTCCGAGGCCGGCGCCGTCGCCGAGTTGAACTTCGCCTCCTACTGGCAGTTCGCCAAGGACGCGAGGCTTCTCGCCGCCGCGAAGGAGGCATTCGACCTCCTGCGCGAGGCGGGCGCGAGGTTTTCGATCGGGAGCGACGCCCACGCGATAACGTCGCTACCCGCTCCCTACAGGCCGTCCGAGGCCATGACGGCCTTCGGAATCGCTGCGCGGGACGTGAGGCTGCCCGAGGCCCTCCAGGCGGCGCTCGAAGGCTCCGGGGGTCTCCGCGGCCCTGAAGAAGGAGACGCCGATGCCCGCTCCTCTAGAGTATGACGTGGTAGTGGTCGGCGCCGGGCCCGCCGGGCTCCAGGCGGCGATCCACGCCGCCCGCAGGAGGCGTTCCGTACTCGTCCTCGGGAAGGAGGAGGGGAGCGCGCTCTCTCGGGGGCACGTCGCGAACCTGTTCGGCGCGAGCGCCACAGCGGGCACCGAGCTCCTCCGGAGGGGACGCGACCAGGCGCGCGAGGCAGGGGCGGAGCTCGTCGCCGAGGACGCCGTGGCCCTCCGGACGGACGCCGGGCACCTGATCGCGGTCCTGGAGTCCAGGCGCGAGGCCCTGGCCAGGGCCCTGGTGCTCGCGACGGGCGCTGCCGTCAATAGGCTTGGCGTGCCCGGCGAGAAGGAGCTCACCGGCCGCGGGGTGAGCTACTGCGTCGATTGCGACGGGCCCCTGTTCAGGGGCAAGCCCGTGGCCGTGGCCGGGGGCGGCTCGGCGGCCGTCGAGGGCGCGCTGCTACTGCTGAAGTATGCGAGCGCGGTCCACCTCGTGGCGGAGCGGCTCGACGTCTCGGGCCCTTTGCGGCAGGAGCTCGAGTCGAGCGGGGTCGTCCGACACGTGCCCGACAGGATCGTGCGCATCGCCGGGGCGGGGACCGTCGAGGCCGTGGAGCTCGAGCGCGGCGGCCGGCTCGCCGTAGGGGGCGTCTTCATCGAGCTCGGCGCGAAAGGAATGCTGTCGCTCGCGGGGTCCCTGGGGATCGCGCTCGACGAGGAGAATCAGAGGTACGTCGTTACCGACAAGGCCCAGCGCACCAATGTACCCGGCGTCTTCGCCGCAGGGGACTGCTGCGGCCCGCCCTTCCAGGTGGCCAAGGCGATAGGGGAAGGCTGCGTCGCCGGCCTCGGCGCCGCCGAGCACGCGAAGGCCTCGGATCAGGCGCGCGCCTGAGAGCTGTAGGTGCCCGCGCCCGGTGAGCCCCTGCGCGGTCAGTCGGGCCCCGGTCCGAGCGGCACGACCAGCACCCTGGGGCGCTCTCCGACGGGACCGCCGACGAGCAGGGACGCGACCCTCACGTACGGACCGCCGTTATCGACGGGGACCTCCTGGCCGTCCTTCCCGCAGTAGCCGGGGTCGCAGAGCTGGAAGTCCGAGCTCACCATGTCGATGGACGAGAGCGTCCGCAGGATCTCGCCGCTCACCGCGACGTGCCTCACGGGCTCACCGAGCCTGCCGTGCTCGATCCGCCAGCCGCGGTTCGCGTGGCAGGTGTACTGCCCGCGCTCGGCCATGACATAGCCGCTTTCCCCGTGCGCCAGGAGCAGGCCCCTCTCGATGCCGCGCACCATCTCGTCGAGCGAGTGCTCGCCGCGCAGCAGGAACGTGTTGCTCATCCTGGGCATCGGCCGCCCGAGCGCGCCCTCGGCCCGGCCGTGGCCGTTCGGCGGGCGCCCCGTGCGGGCCGAGGTCTCGAGGCTCTCAAGCCACGTTTTGAGCACGCCGGCCTCCAGGAGCGTCACGCGCTCGGCCGGGACGCCCTCCGAGTCGTACCTGTAGCCGCCCCAGGCTATCGGAAGCGTGGGGTCATCGACTATGGTGACGAGGGGCGACGCCACGCGCTCGCCGATCCGCCCCGCCAGTATGGAATGGCCCCGGAGCACGAGATCCGCCTCGGCGCTGTGGCCCAGGCACTCGTGGATCAAAAGTCCCGTGATGGACGGATCGAAGATGACGGGCATCTCTCCGCCCTCGGCGCGCGCCGCGCGCGTCTGTTCGGCCGCCTCGCGCGCCGCGCGGATGCTGAAACGCTCAGGCTCGATCCCGGCGAGCGGATCGGCGCCGCCGATCAGGCCGATCTTCTCGGTCCAGCTCTCCGTGGACTCGCCGTCTCGGGCCACCATCGTACATGTGCAGATCGCGCGGGCGAAGCGCTGCGAGACCACGGTGCCGAACGTGTTGGCCACGACCTCCGTCGATTCGCCGTCGGCGTAGGAGAGAACCGAGTTGACAATCACACCAGGGCCGACCCCGCCGCGGCCGGCCCGCTCGAGCTCCAGGAGCCGCGAGGCCTTGGCCTCGAGCGACGCGGGGCGCGGCGCGAAAGCGATGGGCTCGACCCCCTCGCGGTCGACGACGCTAGGGCGGGCGAGCTCGGCCTTCTTTCCGCCCTCGCGCGCCACCTCGCGCGCCGCCGCCGTAGCCGCGTCCAGGGCATCGAGGAGCTTTCTCTCCTCCAGGGACTCGACGCATGCGAACCCCCACGCACCGTCCACGAGGACCCTCACCCCGGCGGTCGCGGAGGTGCCCGACGACGCCTGCTCCACGCGCCCGTCCTGGACGAAGATCGCCGTCCCCGCGGAGCGGCGGAGACGCACGTCGGCGAACTCGATCCCGCGCCCGCGCGCGACGTCGATCAGTCTGTGCGCCAGGTGCCTCACCCGTACCGCCCCCTGCCGACCTGGAGTGATTCTCGTCCGCCCACCGGAGGCAGGTCAAGCAACCGGGAGAAGCGACGTGAATGCGGGAAAAGGCATAGTTGATCGGTCGAAAACACTCACACAGCACGCTCGAAGATCGCGACCTCGTGGGCCGGTACCCGCAGGCTTGCTCACCGAATGGGTCGAGGAAAACTGTGGATGATGATTCTAAGGAGTTGTGCTGTTGACGACCCGGCTTACCGCTGTATCATCCGGAGCCGAGGGACTGCGGCGCACATGTGCGCCGCGCCGGGGGGGGAGGTCCGGCGTGGGTGTCAATCAAAAGGCTATCGCCGACTTCCTGGGCATCGATCGCACCACAGTAACGAAGATCCTGAACCGCGACCCACGCTATTCGGCGAGCGAGGAGACCAGAGAGAAGGTCTTCCGGGCCGCCGAGATACTGGGCTACGACTTCACCACGATACGGAGACCGTTCAAGCGGGAGTACGGTCGCGCGGAGGTCAACAGCCCCTGCGAGCTCACTGTGACGCTCGAAGACGGGACGAGCTTCGATTCAGGCTCGGCCACCATACGCAACCTGAGCGTCGGCGGGGCGCTCCTCTCGAACCTGCGACTGGGGAAGGGCGTGCTCCCGCTCCAGAATTTCACGCTTCTCATCAAGTTCCTGGATATCCCGGAGCTGGCGGGACTCGTCGGGGAGTGCGAGGTCGTGCGCCTCGCGGGCTCCACCGAGACCGGCGAGCCGGAGCTCGGCGTGCGCTTCATCAACGCCACGCACCGCGACAGACGCCGCATCCAGGAGTACGTCGACCGCAGGATTCGCATTGGACAGGCGGAGCGCGCGGCGCAAGAATAGCCGACGTGCGGCACAGCGACCCCATCGTCTAGGCAGGTCCAGGACACAGGGTTTTCATCCCTGCAACACGGGTTCGAATCCCGTTGGGGTCACCATGCCTTTCGACTGGATGCCGCTCAATGTAGCGCCTCCAGCCGAGGACTCTGTAGCGGCCCCCCCACGCCGCGGCCCGCCAGCCTGGTGCTGGGCAGTTTTGCTTGAGTTGGGGCGCCAGAGAGACTATAGAGCGGGGCCTAGCGATGCGGGATGGGACCTCAGGAGGACCCGCTCGCTCGACACTCGTTAGCGCAACGCCGAACTGTGCTCACTGGGATGAATCCGGAGGTGCTCGACGAAAGGACATCCTCCGATGAGGACCGTTCGACTCACCCAGGACGGCCTGATCCTCCGGGAGACGGGGAGGCCCGCGTGCGGGCCGGACGAGGTGCTCGTCCGTACGGCCGGCTGCGGTGTCTGCGAAGGCGATGTCTTTCATTACCGGTCGCGCCTGGGTACGCAGCCGCCTTTCGAGGTCGACATCGGCCACGAGGGATCCGGTATCGTCGAGCAGGTCGGCGCGAACGTCGAGGGCCTGGTACCCGGCGATGCCGTCACGGCCCTCTGCGGGAACTACGCCGAATTCTTCGTCGCCCCGCCGACGAGCCTCGTCAAATTGCCGCCCGCGGTCGCCCCGGTCCGCGCCTTGGGCGAGCCGCTGGCCTGTTGCGTGCATGCCGCGTGGCGCTTCGGCATCAGGCTCGGCGATCGCGTCGCCATCCTCGGCTGCGGTTTCATGGGCTTGGTCTGTCTCCAGCTGGCCAGACTGATGGGCGCAGCGCACGTCGCGGCGTTCGACCTGTTGTCCTGGCGACTCGATGTCGCGCGGTCTCTGGGCGCTGACGAAACCGCCAACAGCGACAGGCTTGCGCCGGCCGAGGCCACCGAACGGTACGGCGAGTTCGACGTGGTGATCGAGGCCGCCGGTTCGGATTCGGTCATCGACTTGGCTACTGCGCTGATTCGTCAGCACGGTACGCTGAGTCTCGTCGGCTATCACCAGTCCAACGGCGGCCGTCGCAACGTGCCCATGCAAGTATGGAACTTCAAGGCGATCACCGTGGTCAATGGCCACGTTCGCCGGGAAGACGAGAAACTCGCGGCCGCGAAGGCGGCGATGGACCTCCTGGCGAGCGGACGGCTGACCTTGGACCCGCTGGTTACGGACTACCCGCTTGCAGACGCGAACCGGGCGTTCGCGGATCTCGTGGGGCGCAAGCCCGGGCTTTTCAAGGCAAACCTCGTCCCGTGACAGAGGAACCCGAGAGGAAACTGGTCGAAAGGTCGAGGAGCGCGACCTCATGCTTCCCCAGCGTCGCGCGAGCATTCTACAGCGGCGGCCTGCCCGGCGCCCAGACTCCTCGGTCAGCGCAAAGCCGCTTGCGCCGCGGCGGCCGTGCGCGCGATACTTCGGCCGGGCATCCCAGGGAGAGCGAACTTGGTCGCCTCCGGAAAAGAAGCATCGGCGGACGGGGGGCTTCCTCGAGCTCGCAGCGCCCTGGGCGCAGTCCTTTCGAGGATCCATGTCATCGCCATCCTCTCGGCGGTCGGCGCGCTTTCGGGCGCCGTAGTGGCCCAGGTCCGCACGAAGACCTATCGCGCCGCCGGGCTCGTGCTCCTGGGGAGGCCTTCGGCGGGCCAGCTCGCCTGCGGTCCGGAGGAGATCCGCACGTTCGCCCTGATCGCCCGCAGTCGGGCCGTGTGCGAGCGGGCCGCGCTCAGGCTCAGGCTCGGCGCCGAGGGGCCGCTCCGTGGCGCCCCGGACCCGGTTCGGGCGCTCCAGGAGTGCGTCTCCGCCGGGCCCCTCGACCGTACGCGGATCCTAGAGATCGGATGCGAGACTACGGACGCCGCCTGGGCGGCCGAGCTCGCGAACGCCGTCTCCGAGGCGTTCGTGGCCGAGCTCCAGGACCTGGCCCGCAGGCAGCTCGTGGAGGGCAGGGCCGCCCCGGCACTCGGCGCGTCCGGACTCGACGAGAGGCTGCGCTCGGCCGAGGAGGAGCTCCTCCGCTTCCAGGAGGAGCACGCCATAGTCCCTTCCGAGGACCCGCTCGCCGGGCTCCGGCAGACCGAGGCGCAGCTCATCGAGCAGCTCTCGGCGGCCCAGAGGGAGAGGATCGCCGCGGAGGCGAGGCTCAGGCGGCTCCCGTCCGCCGACGCCCCTCCCGATGCCGGCCTCATCAGCGCGGCCGCCGCCGAGGACCCCTGGGTCAGGCAGCTCGTGGAGGAGCGGTTGAGGCAGGCCGCGCGAGTGCTGGAGATGCGGGGGACGCTCCTCGACGGCCACAAGGACCTGGAGTCGGCGAAGGCCAGGTTGGAGCAGGTGGAGCGCGAGCTCGCCGGCGCGGTCCGAGCCTTCGCGGCCTCCTCCGCGCGGGCCTGCGAGGCGGCGCGCTGGAAGGAAGCCGAGCTCGCGAGGCTGCTGGACGAGCACAGGGGGCGGCTCGCCGAGGCGCGGCGGAACTTCGCGCGCTACGACGCCCTCCGCCAGAGGCGCGACGTGCTCCGCTCGCTCCTCGCCCCGCCGGCCTCGGAGGTCTCCAGCGCCCGGGAGCACCAGGCCGCGGTGATCGTGGACAGGGCGCGGCCGCCGACGACTCACGCGAGGCCGCGCAGGCTCGCCCACGTGCTCGCGGGGCTCGCGGCGGGGCTCGCCGCGGGCTTCGTCGCGGCCGCGTTCCGGAGCAGACCCGCGGCCGCCTGAGGCCCTTCAGGCCTTCACGATCTTCTCGCGCCCGGACCGGACGTCGCGCGTCAGGTTCCGCGTGTCCACTACGAGCCGCGCGTGCCGGACTATCGCCTCCGGATCGAAGGCCGAGTGGTGCGTGACGATCACCACGGCGTCGGCGCCGGAGAGCGCCTCCGGGGTGAGCGGGACGGACTCCATGCAGAGCTTCCGCCGCCTGCCCGGACGCAGGCGCGGTATGAACGGGTCGTGATAGGCGACGAGCGCGCCGCGCTCGACGAGGAGCTCCGCGATCTCGTAGAAGGGGCTCTCGCGATCGTCGTCCACGTCGGGCTTGTAGGCCGCGCCGAGGAGGAGGACCCTCGCGCCCGAGAGCGTCCTCCCGCGTTCGTCGAGGGCCCTGTCGAGCCGCTCGACCACGTAACGCGGCATCTCGACGTTCACCTGCCCGGCGAGCTCGATGAACCGCGCCTCCAGGCCGACGGTGCGCGCCTTCCACGAGAGGTAGAACGGGTCCACTGGTATGCAGTGCCCGCCCATCCCCGGCCCTGGCCAGAAGGCGTGGAAGCCGAAGGGCTTGGTCTTCGCGGCCTCGATCACCTCCCAGATGTCGATCCCCAGGCCCGCGAAGATGACCTTCAGCTCGTTCACGAGCGCGATGTTCACCGCCCTGTAGGTGTTCTCGAGCATCTTTGCGGCCTCCGCCGCGCGGGCGGAGGAGACCCTGACCACGGCCGGCGCGACCCGCAGGTATAGCGCCGCGGCGGCCTCCGTGGCCTCGGGGGTCGTCCCGCCGACCACCTTGGGGATGTTGCCTATCGTGTGCCCGGAGACGCCGGGGTCCTCGCGCTCCGGCGAGAACGCGACTAGGAAGTCGCTCCCGGCGACGAGACCGCTCTCCTTCTCGAGGATCGGCTGCACCAGTTCGTCCGTGGTGCCGGGGTAAGTGGTGCTCTCAAGCACGACGAGCTGCCCGCGTCTGAGCGAGCGGCCGAGCCTGCGCGAGGTCTCGACCACGGCCGTCAGGTCGGGGACGCGCGCCTCGTCGATCGGGGTGGGGACGCAGATCGATATCGCGTCGACCTCCGCGAGTCTCGAATGATCAGTCGTCGCCGTGAAGCGCCCCTCGGAGACGAATCGCGCGAGCTCGTCGGAGCCGACACGGGCTATGTAGCTCTCGCCTCGAGAGAGGCGCTCCACCTTGGCGGCATCGGTGTCCACGCCGACGACCCTCAGCCCCGAGCGCGCGAACGCCGCCGCGAGCGGCAGCCCGACGTAGCCCAACCCGACGACTCCCGCGGAACGGAACTCCCCCATCGCTGCCGCCTCTCTCTTGCTCGGTGCCGACAGTCGCCTGGACAGGCCGCGGAGGATAGCCCCGGCGGTCGCCGCCCGCAATCACCTTCTCGCCGCGGCCGGCGCGGTGGGACCTTCCGGGATCAGCTCGAGCTCTACCTCCGTCGCGACGGGTCGCGGCATCATCACGCGGCCGCCATCGGAGGGCGCGAGCATCGCCTCCGCGCTCCGTAGCAACCGACGTGACCATCGACCGGCCCGAGGCGGCGCGAGGCACCATGCGCGGCGAGCTCTCACGACCGCCTTCCTTCTCGTAGCTCGCCCCCGGAGGGAGCCGCGCCGTAGCCCGCCCGCTCGGGGAGGGCGTTCGCGTCCGTGTCCAGCGGGTCGCGCGCGCCGGAGGCTAGCTCGTGATAACCCCTCCCGGCGACGATCGCGGCGTTGTCAGTGCAGAGCTCGCGCGCAGGGAGCGCCGCGCGCAGACCCAGCCGCTCCGCCCCGCGCGAGAGCTCCTCGCGCAGGCGCGAATTGGCCGCCACGCCGCCCGTGGCGGTCACCGAGCGCGCCCCGAGCTCGCGCGCGGCGTCGAGCGCGGCCGAGACGAGCATCTCGACCGCCGCCTCCTGGAACGCCGCGGCGACCGCAGGGAACTCGCGCGGGTCGATCACGGGAGACCCGGCGGGGGGCACTCCCCTCACGTGGTACAGCACAGCGGTCTTGAGGCCCGAAAACGTGAAATCCCACGGCCTCCCCTTGAGGCGCGACCTGGGAAACCTGAGCGCCCGATCCTGCGCGCCGCGCGCGGCCTTTTCGATCGCGGGACCGCCGGGGTAGCCGAGCCCCAGGAGCGCGGCGACCTTGTCGAAGGCCTCGCCAGCGGCGTCGTCAGTCGTAGCGCCTATCCGGCGGACATGTAGCAGGTCCTCGCACCAATAGAGGCTCGTGTGGCCGCCGGAGGCGACGAGGCCCACGAAGGGGCACTCCAGGCCCTCGGACCAGCGGGCCGCGTAGAGATGGGCCTCCAGGTGGTGCACCGCGACGAGGGGAAGCTCCCAGACCCAGGCGAGCGTTTTCGCCGCTGTGAGTCCGACGAGGAGCGAACCGAGGAGCCCCGGCCGGTTGGTCACCGCGATCCCGGAGAGCTCCTTTGGCTCCACTCCGGCCCTGTCGATGGCCGACTCCACGATCCGCGTGATGACCTCGGTGTGGGCGCGCGAGGCGATCTCCGGGACCACGCCCCCGAAGGGCGCGTGGCGCGCGTCCTGCGAGGCGACGACGTTCGAGAGTATCTCCTCCCCGCGGCGGACCACCGCGGCGGCGGTCTCGTCGCAGGAGCTCTCTATCCCGAGCACGAGGCCGGTCGATTCGTCCAACGGCCGCTCCGTCCCCCGGCGGGGGGCGAGCGAGAAGGGTCAGTCCGCCGCGGCGCGCATCTCCGCGGAGGGGGCGAGCACCAGCACCGCGCGGAGGATCTCCAGGGCGCGTTCGAGCGGGGCATCGCGCACCCGGCCGGCGGCCGAGTCGTCCACGGTCTCGCCCCTCTGCTCGGCGAGCTTGTCCTTCTCCCACTGGCGGCGGATGTCGATCATCTCGCCGTCTGACACCTCCACAACGACATCCGGCTCGACGCCCCAGGAGTCCTTCCCCTCCTCGCGCTGGATGCAGACGCCGGAGGGGGTGTAATACTTCTCGACGGTGAGCTTGAGCGCGCCGACGAGCGGCTTCCCGGTAGCGGGGTCGCGCCCGAGGTTCACGTCAAAGGGCTTCTGCACGGAGCCCTTGCCGAAGCTCCGCGAACCGACGACCACTCCGCGCCTGTTGTCGCGGATGGCCGCGGCCAGGATCTCGGCCGCGCTCGCAGTGTAGCCGTCGATGAGCACGGCGAGCGGCAGCTCCTCGCGCGTGTAGGCGTTGCGGGAATTCGCCCTGAACACCGTCTCGGGGGAGCGGCCGTCCGGGTCGCCGCGCCCTCGCGTCGAGACGATGACGCCGCTCTTCAAGAATAGCTCGGAGGCCTGCACCGCCGCCGCGAGGAGCCCGCCCGGATTCCCGCGCAGGTCGAGCACGAGCGCCCTCATGCCCTTCGCGCGCAAATCCTCGATCGCTTTCTTGAGCGCGGCCGGCGAGTCCTCATGGAAGCGTGAGAGGTGCACGTACCCGATCATGGCCTTCCGGTCCACGATCCGACTGAACTCGACGCTCGGCACGTGTATCTCGCCGCGCTCGATGACGAGCTCCTCGGGCTCGGCGAGCACCTCCGGGACGACGACCACCTCCACGCCCTGACCGCGCTTCGCCTTCAACAGCTCGAATATCTCGGACTCCTTGCGGTCGCCGACGGGTTCGCCCGCGAGGGAGACGAGCCTGCAACCCTGCAGAAGCCTCCCAGCGTTGAGCGAGCGCGACAGACGCTCGACCCCTCGCTGGACTTTCACTCTCACCTTCGTGCCCGGCGTCCCGCGCAGCCTGTCCACCGCCTCGGCGAGCTCCATTCCGACGGTCGGCTTGCCCTCGATCTCGATGATGCGGTCCCCCGGCTGGATGCCGGCCTTGGACGCCGGCGTCCCGAGGAAGGGCGTCACCACGACTATCGGCCCGTCCTTCCCGAGAGGCTTTTCGATGACGATCCCCAGGCCGCCGAACTTGCCCTGCACGTCGATCTCCAGCTCCTCGCGCTCGTCGGGCGTCAGGAACTGCGAGTGCCGATCGAGGGCGTCCGCCATGCCGGACAGGGCGCCGTAGTAGAGCTTCTTGTCGAGGTCTTCGGAGGGCTCCACGTAGTGGCGCAAGATCAGGTTGCGGACCTGGCCGATCACTTTCTCATTGAACAGGCCCTTCCCCTCGCCGGATTCCGCCGCTGTGGACCTGAGCAGGCCCGCCGCGAGGGCGGCAGCGGCTATGCCGAAGAGGCCTCCTACGTAGGCTGAGCGCGTCAAGGACTCACCTCCATGTGTCGTTCGGGCCGGAAGGCCGGGAAGTCGCGCTCCGGTCGGCGCAAACGCTCGGGCGGATGGTGCCAAGGGTCGGAGTCGAACCGACGACACCCGCATTTTCAGTGCGGTGCTCTACCACCTGAGCTACCTTGGCGGTCCGCTGGGGCGCAGCCGACACGCCCCCGGCGCGAACCAATGTATCCCGGGTCCGCGCGGCGCGCAAGATCTTCCGACGTTGAATCATCCCCAGTTTTCCTCGACCCATTCGGTGAGCATGCGTACTAGGCACCTCGGGGACCGGCCGCCAATCCACCCTTGCCGCCGCGGCGGCCGCGCCTATAGATGAACGGACCCACGTGGCAGCGACGAGGAGCGCGAGCGTGAAGTGTTACTCGTACGACAGGAAGGTGAACACGGTCGGGATCGTCGAGACCGCCGACGCCGACGGCCCTGGCGAGGCCGATCCGGTCGAGCCCTCGCGCGAGACGATGGCCTGCGAGGAGCTCAACCGCATGACCGGCTACTCCGGCCCGCGCGGCGCGGAGTGGCATCACTTCTCGGCCGACGGGGCGCCGTTGACCCGACAGGTTCGCCCCCGACGCGCATCCGCGGTCGGCCCCGAGACGGAGGTCCGAGATGGATTCTGAACACCTGAGGAAGACGCTCGAAGAGCTCGCGCGGGGGGAGCGCTCCGTAGAATCCGCGCTCGAGGCGGTCGAGGCGGCGTTCGTCGCCGATCTCGGCTTCGCCCGCGTGGACGCGCACAGGGCTGCGCGCTGCGGCTTCCCGGAGGTCGTATTCTGCCAGGGGAAGACCCCCGAGCAGGCCGCCAGGATCGCGCGCGCGGTCTTCGACCGTTGCGGCAGGGTGCTCGCCACGCGCGCGGACGACGCCGCCCGCGCGGCGCTCCGGGCGGAGTTCTCGCGCGAGGGCCTCGAGGAGAACGCCGTCGCGCGCGCGGTGCTCGCGGGGGGACCGGCGACCAGGGCCTGTGCGGGCGAGGTGGTCGTGGTGAGCGCGGGTACCGGCGACATCCCGGTCGCCGAGGAGGCCGCCTTCACGGCGCGCGCGATGGGGTCGCCAGTGCGCACGCTCTACGACGTGGGCGTCGCGGGGCTCCACAGGCTGCTTGCGTCGAGCGAGCTCATCCGAAAGGCGAACGTGCTCGTCGTCGTCGCGGGAATGGAGGGGGCGCTCGCGTCGGTCGTGGGGGGGCTCGTGAGGAGACCCGTGATAGCGGTCCCGACCTCGATCGGCTACGGGGCGAGCTTCGGCGGGCTGGCGGCGCTCCTCGCGATGCTGAACTCGTGCGCCGCGGGGGTCTGCGTCGTCAATATCGACAACGGCTTCGGCGCCGGATACGTCGCAGCGCTCATCAACGAGGCGCGTCCCGCCCAGGGCGGCGCCCCGGCCGCGGGCGCTCCGTTTGGGCGCGAGGACGGCTCCCGGAACGCCTGACCCCCCGGACGAGCCGGCGCTTACTGGTCGCCGAGGAGCATCGAGCCGAGGCTCGAGAGCTGCTTGGCCTCTTCCTCCGCGGCCCCGGCCTTGCTGGCCGCAGCGAACTTCGTCTCGATGAGCTCGCGTATCTCCGACTGTTTGCCCACGAAGACGAAGATGCGGCTCCCCGACATTTGTTCGAGCTCGCTCAGGATGTCCGGGGTGAGCACGGTCCCGGCGGCCACCGAGAGCACGCGCCCCATCTTGTCCACCGGGATGAACTGGTACTGGCGCAGAAGTCTCGGAGGGAACAACTTCGTCATCTCGTCTTTGATCGCGTACTTCTTGACGGGCAGGTACGGCAGGCCGAACTGGATGACGATGGTGCTCGCGATGTCTTCCTCCGAGGCGTAGCCCAGCCTGATCAGGACCTCGCCCAGCAGTTCGCCGGTCCGCTTCTGCTCCTGAAGGGCCGCGAGCAGGTGCTCTTCCTGGATCAGGCCCTGGTCGATCAGGATCTCGCCCAGCCTCTTCCGTGTCGCGCGCGCCATCCGCGCCATGGGATCCTCCGGCGGGCGCCCCTGCGACGAAACTCCAGGGCCGCAGGTGGCGCCGGACGAGTCAACCCTTCTGGAAGAGCCTCTTCAAATCGTCCGGGTCCATGCTGTGGCCGATGGCCGTGTCATACGTGATCCTGCCGGCGCGGTAGAGCTCGTAGAGCGCCTGGTTCATCGTCTTCATGTGCTGCCTGGCGCCGGTCTGTATCTGGGAGTAGATTTGATGCGCCTTGTCGTCCCTGATCATCGCCCTGATCGCTTCGTTCGCGACCATGACCTCGCAGGCGAGGACCCTCCCCCGCCCGTTCGCCTGCGGGAGGAGCTGCTGGCAGAAGACGGCCTCCAGGACGAACGAGAGCTGCGTCCTCACCTGGCCCTGCTGGTTTGCGGGGAAAACGTCGATGATCCTGTTGATCGTCTGCACCGTGTCGGATGTGTGCAGGGTGGCGAAGGTCAGGTGCCCGGTCTCGGCCAGGGTCAGGGCCGACTCGATGGTCTCCCTGTCGCGCATCTCGCCGATCATGACCACGTCCGGGTCCTGCCTCAAGATGTGCTTCAGGGCGTCCGCGAAACTGTGCGTGTCGGGGCCGATCTCCCGCTGGTTAACCAGGCACGACTTGTTCCTGTGGACGAACTCTATCGGGTCCTCGATGGTGATGATGTGTTCCTGCCTGTTCATGTTGATGTAGTCTATCATTGCCGCGAGCGTGGTCGACTTGCCGGAGCCCGTCGCCCCTGTGACGAGGACGAGTCCCTTGGGCAGGTTGCACAGCTTGACGCAGACCTCGACGGGAAGCCCCAGATCCTCGAAGGTGGCGATCTCGTAAGGGATCACCCTGATCGCCGCGCCTACGGCGCCCCTCTGCATGAAGACGTTCGTGCGAAAGCGGCCGATCCCGGCGATCCCGAACGAGATGTCAAGTTCGAGCTCCTTTTCGAACCGCGCGATCTGCTCGTTGTCCAAGATGCTGTACACGATCCTCTGGGAACTCTCTGCGTCCAGGATCTCGTGCTCGGTGGGGACCAGCACACCATCCACGCGGATCCGCGGCGCGGAACCGGCCGTGATGTGCAGGTCGGAGGCGCCCCTCTCGACCATTATCCTCAGGAGCTCTTCCAGCGTCACCATCCGGCACCCCGCTTCGTGTCGTGGCTCTCTCGGCAGACAGTACCGCCCCTCGCCGGGCGCGTCAAGCCGCGGAACCCGCCGACCGCCGAGGCATACACAGGGCGGAGCCTCAGGCCGCCGACGACTGAGCGGTCTCGTCGCCGGCAGATCCACATTTGTAATCCTTCTTCCAGCGCTTGCGGAGCAGCTTCAGAACCTGCGTATGTATCTGGCAAACCCTGGACTCCGTGACGCCCAGGTCGTTGCCTATCTCTCTCATGGTCCTGTTGCGGAAATAGTACATGAAGATGACGTATCTCTCCTTCTCGGAGAGCCCCCTGGACACCACCTCGCGTAGCTCCCCTAGCGACAACCTCTCGAGCGGGTGGACGTGCGAGCGGTCTTCGATCAGGTCCACCTGCTGGATGTCCTCGTCGTCGCCCTCGGTATGGGCGCCCTCGATCGGTAGCTGCGTCCTGACCTCGGTCTCCCTGAGCAGCTCCTCGAACTCGGAGGGCGACAGACCCAGCCGCGCGCGGATCTCGGCCTCCTGCGGCTCCCGTCCGAGCTCGAAGGCGAGCTCGGTCTTCGCCCTCGCGAGCCGGTTCGCCTTGTTTCTGATGAGCCTCGGGACCCAGTCCGCGGCGCGCAGGTCGTCCAGGATCGCGCCGCGGATACGCATGCTGCAGTAGGTCTCGAAGAGGATCCCTCGGTCGGGGTCGTACCTGTCGACGGCATTTATCAGGCCGATCATGCCGGCGCTAATCATCTCCTGCAGGTCGACCTTCTGCGGGAGCTTCTGCTTGAGCCTCTCAGCGGTGTACCTCACGAGCTTGACGTAGTGCTCGATGAGCCGGCAGCGAAGCTCCGGGTCGCGGGTCTCCTTGAAGCGCCGCCACATCTCGTTGATTTCCGTCCGTCGTTTCGACACTGGAGACCTCCTTCTCACAGAGTTGCCCGCATCCTAACCGCCGGCCGGGGCCTGTCCCCGGTCGGACGCCCGACCTGAAGGCCAGTCATGCTGCGGTGCTCCACCGCGGCCGCCACCTGGACCAGAGACGTCTCGCGCACAGCCTGACGCCCGCTGCGGCGGCCGAACGCGGCGCCGCGGCGGACGCCGGCCGGCCCTCCGCCTCCGACCGGAAGAGCTCCGGGTCGTCCAGCACCCAGCCGAGCACTTCCGGTGCCGGCCCCGGGATGAAGGCCGCCGCGGCGGATGCCACGCGCTCCGCGACCGCGGCGCCCTCGGCGGGCGAGAATGCCCTGTTCACGACGATCCCTGCGGGGAGCTCGGGGTCCGAGCGCCTGAATCGCTTGAGGGCGAGATACACGCCCTTCACAGCCTCTGGGTCCGGCGCCGCCACGAGCACGAGGAAGTCCGCGATGCCGTCGAAGTCCGCGGAGGTCCCTGCGTCCAGCACGTAGTAGTCGGCGGCCGGCGGGGATGACCCGCGCGTCACCTCGGAGCCCAGGCAGGCCGCGCGGAGCCCCCGGTGAGCGGCCTCGTGGACCAGGTTTACGGCGAGGGTCGTCGCGCCGGCCCCGGTCCGCCCGCCGACGACCACGACCAGGCGGTGCGGTATGATCCAGACCTTCGGCGGTTCCGACCCCATCGCCCCCGCGGAGCCCTTCGGGGGCCCGGCGAGAAGCCTGAGCGTCTCGGCCTGATCGCCGTTCATGCGGACCTCCTGACGACTTCCCTTTCGTCCCGCCCGCGAAGCAGGCCGGACGCTAGCGGGCCGTCGAGTACGAGCCGCGCGAGCTGCCTGGAGTCCGGGAGGAGGATGTCGTCGGGCACCTCCTGGCCCGTGGTGACATAGGAGACCGGCAGCCGCGCACGCGAGGCGCCCTGGAGGAGCGACCCCACGCGAACCGCCTCGTCGAGCTTGGTGAAGAGGACCCTCGTCGCCCCAAGGGGCGCGAATCGGTCCACTGCGGCGAAGAGCGCGGAGGTCTCCGAGTTCAGCGAGAGGACGAGGTGCACCTCGTCGGGCCTCGCGGCCTCAAGGAAGCGCCTGAGCTCGTTCATGCGGAGCTCGTCCCTGTGGCCTCGTCCGGCCGTGTCGATGAAGACGATGTCGTGCGACGAGAGCGACGAGGCCGCATGGGCCACTTCGTCGGCGGTCCTCGCCACGCGCACCGGGGCCCCGAGTATCTCGGCGTAGCGCCTGAGCTGGTCCACGGCGGCGATGCGATAGGTGTCCGCGGCGAGGAGCCCCACGCTCCGACGCTCCGAGAGCGCGATGCGCGCCGCGAGCTTGGCGATGGTGGTGGTCTTCCCGACCCCCGTCGGCCCGACGAGCGCGACCCGGACGCACCTCCCCGCGCTCACCCGCACGGGGCCCGAGGTGGGGAGCATCCGTTCCAGGAGGTTGAGCACCGCCTCGCGGAGCCCAGCGCGCCCGGAGGGTCCCCTGTTTTCTGCGGCCCGCTGGAGCAGTCGATCCACGAGCGCCTCGGGGAGCCCCTGCTCCAGGAGGGCGGCGCGGAGCTCGCGGCACCCTTCCGGCTCGGGCGAGCCCGCCGCCCCGTCCTCGCGCCGCCGCAGGCGCTCCACGGCCGAGCGGAGATCGGCGAGTTCCCGCTCGATCCCCGCATGCGAGGCGCCGACGGGCCCCGCGGCGAGACCGGCTGTGAGTTCGACCCTGGGCCTGCGGCCGCCCCACCAGGTGCGGATGTCGGCGGTCCGGGCGTGGAGCACGACTGCGTCCGGCCCCAGCTCTTCCTTCACGCGGCGGACGGCCTCGGCCATCGTCCGTCCGGAGATGACCCTGACGCACCTGGCGCCGGCGAGGTGGCTGCGGGGCTCTGGCGAGTTCACTCTGCGCTCCCCTTCACGCCCCTCGCGGGGGCTCGAGTATCTCCGTCACGCGCACGGTGAAGCGGTCCTCCACGACCACGACCTCGCCGCGCGCTACGAGTCTGTCGTTGACGAGAATGTCGACCGGGGCACCGGCCGGGCGATCGAGCTCGACCACGGAGCCCTCGCGCAGCGCGAGGATCTCCTCTACGGGCATCACCGCCTCGCCGAGCCTCACTGTCAGCTCCACCGGGACGTCGAGCAGCGCGTCCAGGTCGGCCCTCGCACCCTCGGGGACGGGCGCCCTGCGCGTGGGTGCCTCGCTGGGGCGCTCGGGTACGGGCCCCGATTTCTCCGCGAACGCCTTCCTCGCGCGCTCCGCCGCGCGGCTCAGGAGGGCGTCTATGTCCTCCTGGCTCAGTTCGCCCTGGCTCATGGGTTGCCCTCCGTGCGCGTCCCTCTAGTCGAAGTGGAACGAGTTCCAGTACAGCTCGCGCACGCGCGGCTCTATGCCGTGGGCGCGCAGCGCGTCATTCATCTTCTTCCTGAGGTCGTCGAGCATCTTCGCTTGGGTCTCTGGTCGCCTGAGCTCGAAGAAAGAGCGCGAGCTCGCCATCGTCACTAGCTCGTGCCGGAAGGCCGGGACGAGCGCCTGGACCTTTGGGACGTATTCCTTCTCGAGATATCTAAGGTCCAGATCCTCCTCCGAGCGGCCCTCGGCCTTGCCGAGCTTGACCGCCACGGAGAGCACGGCCGTCCTGAGCTCGGTCCCGCCCTCGCGCACGGGGACGCTCGCGACGACCTCGGGTATGATCACCGTCGGGGCCATGAGCTCCGCCGCCGTGTGCGTCGGGGCGGCCTCGCCCCGCGTCGCCTGCGTGACGACCGGTATCGGCGACGGCTTGAGGAGCACGTAGAGCGCCACGGCTTCCGCGGCCATCGCCAGCACCATGATCAAAAAGCCAGCCGGGCTGAACGGCGCCGGCCTCTCCTCGGGGGCGAGTCCGCCCGCCGCCTGACCCCCGAGCCTCTGGGCATCGGCCATGGCCATATCCTCCTCCGCTGCGCCCTCAGGGCGCGAACTCCCTCACCACCACGACCTCCACGCGCCTATCCCGGGCCGGCTCGTCCGCGTGGAGTCCCGCGTCGGCCGGCTCCTGCGAGCCCGCCCCGACCGCGCGGAGCCTCTTGAGCGGAAGCCCCGCCTCCTCGGCCAGGAAGCGCAGGACGTTCGCCGCGCGCTCGAGCGAGAGGGCGAGGTCGTCGGCGCGGCCGGCCCGCGCCCCCTCGCCGCGCTCGGCATGGCCCCTGACCTCGATCAGGTTCGGGAGGCCCCGCATCTCGTCCGCGAGGCGCCGCAGGATCTCCTTCGCCGACTCGTTCGGAACGGACTCGCCCGCGTCGAACGGGATCCGGCCGCCGACGGCCACGCGCGCGCCCTGCGCCGCAGCGAGCACCTGCGTGCGCTCGCCAGGGGCGCCCTGCCGCTCTGCGGGCAGCTTCTCGCGCCTGGCGACCTCGGCGGGCGGCACGGCCTCGACGACGCTGCCACGCCTCGGCCTCAGGCCCATGTTCGCCCGCAGGGACCCCGCGGCGGCCTGGAATTTCGCCTCGGAGACCTGCGACGCCGAGAACAGGAAGACGAAGAAGGTCAAAAGCAGCGTCGCCATGTCCGCATAGGTGATGGTCCACGCGGGGCTCGACCTGTCGATCTCCCTGGGCCTGCGGCGCGCGTCCAAGCTCCGCCTCCTTCACCATGCGCCCGCGCCGTGCTGGGGCACGCAGGCCCTCAGCTTCTGGCGCACGATCCTGGGGTTGTCGCCGGACTGGATCGCCACGACCCCGCGCAGGATCATCTGCTTCACGGCAAGCTCCTCCTCGCTCCTGGCGTGGAGTTTCTCGGCGATCGGGCCGAAGAGGAAGTTCGCAAGCACCGCGCCGTAGAAGGTCGTGACGAGGGCGAGACTCATCCCCGGGCCCACGGCCTCGGGGTTCCTGAGCTGGCCGAGCATCATGATCAGACCGACGACCGTCCCGATCAGACCCCATGCGGGCGCGTACTTGGCCAGGATGTCGAAGACCCTGCGCCCCGCAGCGTGGCGCTCGGCGATCGCGTCGAGTTCGGCCGTGAGGATCTCGCGGATCTGCTCGGGATCTGTACCGTCGACGGCGAGCGCGAGGGCCCTCCCGAGGAACGGGTCCCTGGCCGACTCCGCCGCGCCCTCGAGGGCTAGTATTCCCTCGCGCCGGGCTATCTCCGCGTAGCGCACGAGCTCTTCCACCATCGCGTGCACCGAGTCCCTCCTGTGGAGGAGGGCCTTGAACGCCACGCGCCACGCGCCGACCACGGAACGCATGGGGACCGAGACGAGGAGCGCCGCGAAGGTCCCCCCGAGGACGAGGATAGCCGAGGGCGCGTGGGCGAACGCCGCCAGGGCCTCCGCGGAGGCCCCGCGGTACAGCACCCCCAGGGCGAGGCAGGCGGCGCCAACCGCCAGGCCCATGATCGTCGCAAAGTCCATGGGACGCTCCCCTCCCGCCTATACGTCCGCGACGAGTCCCCTGACGCTCCGCGCGTAGGATACCGCGCGCGCGACCACCTCCTGGGCGCTCTCGCGCACCACTATGCGCTCGCCGTCGCGCATCGTGAGGACCGTGTCGGGCGTCTCCTCGACGTACTTGATCAGCTCCGCGTTCACCACGAATGGCCTGCCGTCGAGACGAGTGACGCGAATCATCTGCCGACCTCCAGCGTCTGGCGCCACGCCGCGTCGCCAGAAGCGACGCGCGAAAGGACGAGCGCACCCGCCATCGCCGCCCAGAAGAGCACGAACCCCACGAGCAGTCCGGCCGCGATCTCGATCACCTTCGCGCGCACCGTGCGACTCCTCTCCGGCATCACCGGCCGGTCCCCGGCGCCTGGACTGGTCTCCCGGCCAGGAGCTCGTACACCCTGTTCCGCCTGCCGGGGTCGCCGAACGCCTCGAGCACCTCGGCGGCGGTCCTCTCGGGCAGGACCTTCACGATCTCGGCCACCTCCTCGGGCCGGCCTTGCGTCATGCGCGCCTCGAGGTCCTGCGCGACTGTCTCGGGGCGCATATAGCGGTAGAGCCGCTGCACCTTGGCGGAGGCCGCGGCGCGGAGCTCCTCCTCGCGGCGCAGCCTCTGCCGCTCGGCCTCTTCGCGCTCCTGGCGCCAGGTCTGCGCGGCCAGGTCGAGCCTCCGGCGCTCCGCGTCGACATGCGCGGCGAGCAGCTCGAGCCGGGCGCGCTGCTCGGAGGCGCGCTCCTCGAACCGCCGCTCGCGCTCGCGGAGGGCGCGCCAGCTCTCCACGAGAAGTTCTTCCGAGGTCCCCCGGCGCTCCGCTTCCTCGCGCTCGAGTCCTCGGAGCCGCGCGAGTTCCGCCGAGGCCACGGCCTCGGACGCCCCCCGCAGCACCGAGACCGCCTGCGACCACCTCGCGGGCTCCACCGCCCCGAGCAGGGCGAGCACTGCGAGGAGCACGACGAGCCCGGCGAAGTTGGCCGCGCAGAACCACAGGAGACCCTGGCCGATCGCGCGGATGGGGAGTCTCACGGTCTTGCCTCCATGACGCTCCGCGCGTCGATCTCCAGGTCGAACGCGGCCCCTTTTGCGCTCGCGCTCCAGGCCGCCGCGACGAATCTCCCCAGGATCGCCCGGGCTACGGGCGGTGTGCGGGCGACCCGCCAGTCCGCGACGAGCAGTGCGCGCCCGGGGTCCTGGGCCAGGAAGCGCGCGATCGCCGCGGCCGTCAGGACCGCCCGTGTCGAGCGCGCCGCCGGATGCGGGAACGGCTCGAGCACGCAGGCCGTGCGCGCGCGTGCCGAACCCAGCTCCTCGACGAACTCCCCGTGCGAACGCGCCGAGCCCCCGACGACCGCCGCCACGCACGGGCCGTCGAAAGAGGCCACGAGGCGCACGAGGGCATGCGTCCCCTCGCGTTCGTCTCGGGCCCTCACGAGGGCGTGCAGGCCCGGCGCGAGCCCTGGGCCCCCGGCGGGCCTCGCCGGAAGGGCCAGCCGCTCCTCCGCGACGAGCCGGACCGGCACTCGACCGCTCACCGGCCCGTGCCCGTCCACAGGCTCGCCGAGCGAGTCCACGCACCTGCCGAGCAGCCCCCGGGAGACGCGGACGAGCGGCCTCGGAGCCTCGAGCTCCGCCGGGGCGCCGGCGCGAAGGCCCTCCGCGCGAGCGAGCAGGGCGAGTTCGATCCGGCCCGGCAAGACGGCCGTCACCTCGGCCTCGACCCACGCGCCGCCGCGCAGACCCACCCTCACCGCCGCCCCCGTCGGGGCGCCGAGCCCCTCGACCACTGCGCGCGAGGCGCGCGCCTCCGCGACCCGCCCGCTCGCAGCGGGGGCGACGAGCTCGCCGACCGCCTCGGCCAGCCTTTCGAAGTAGCCCACGGGGGCAGTCATGCCGCCTCCCCCGCACCGACGAGGAGCCGCGCGATCCTCGCCGCGCGCGACTCGAGCGTCGCATCGACGACGCACGACGCCGTCAGGACGCGCGCGCCGCCGCGCGGGACATCCGCGCTCTGCTCGATCGATATCCGCACGATCTCGGGGAACTCCTCCCTGAGCGACTCCCTCGCCGCGAGGACCACCGCATGATCGGACGGGCTCACGAGGACCCTCGCCTCCGCGCGGTCCGCCGCGAGCGAGACCGCCTCCCTCACCGCCTCGCGGGCGAGCTCCGGGCGGAGCGCGACCTCGCGCGCGGCGAGCTTCGCTCCTATGGCCGCCGCGAGGCGCACGAGCCCCGCCTCCGCCTCGGCCTTCACGGCCTCGCGAGCCCGCTCGAGCTCGGCTGCCGCCCCCGCGAGCGCCCGCACCGCGGCGCGCACGTCCTCGCGCGACTCCTCCAGGGCCTTCGCGAGGGCCTCCCGGCGACCCTCGCGGCGGCCCTCCTCGCGGCCGAGCTCGGCTGCGCGCGCGAGTTCCCTTCGCACGAGCGCCTCCGCCTCGCGTCTGGCCTCCGCGAGAAGCTCGCGCGCCTCGCGCTCGGCCCGCGCGAGCGCCGAGCGCGCAGCAGCCTCCAGGTCCTCCGCCCCGGCGGGCCTTCCGCCGGGCAGTCCATAGACGGCTGCGGCGCTAGACAACGTAGTCCTCCCCCGAGGCCCGCCCGGCCACGAAGAGCTCTCCCGACTCCTCCAGCCGCCTGGCCGCCTCGAGCATCCTCATCTGGGCGGCCTCGACCTCCGACAGCCTGACCGGCCTCATGTACTCCATCTCCTCGAGCAGGAGCTCCCGCGCGCGGTTCGAGAGGTTCGCCATGAACTTGGCCTTGAGCTCCTCGGAGGCGGTCTTGAGCGCGACGCAGAGCTCCTGGGTGCTGACCTCCTTGAGCAGCGCGCGGATGCCCCGGTCGTCGGCGCGCAGGAGGTCTTCGAACGCGAAGAGCCTCCTGCGAATGTCGTCGGCGAGCTCGGGGGAGTCGTCTTCGAGCGCATCGAGGGCCGCGCGCTCGGTCGAGCGCGACGCCCGCCGCAGGATCTCGGCGGCGATCTCGGGCCCCCCCGGGCGCGAAGACGCAACTGCCGAGCGCGCGAACGGCTCCGCCCTGAACCGCGAGGCGAGTGCCTCCTCGAGCTGCCGCACCGCCTCGGGCGAGATGTCGGCGAGATGCGCGATCCTGCGCACGACCTCGCCCTGGACCCTGGGCGGGAACCCTTCCAGGACGCGCGCGGCCTTCGCTGGCGACAGGTGCGCCAGCACCACCGCCACGGTCTGCGGCTGCTCGTCGCGGAGCTGCGCGAAGATCGCACCGGGTTCGGCCTCGGCGAGGAAGCCGAAGGGCCTCCGGCGCACGGCCTCGTCGAGCCGACTGGAGGCGAGCTCCGCCTCCTCCGGCGGGAGCGCCCCGCGCAGGAGCTCCTTCGCGCTCTGGAGTCCCTCCCTCACGAGCGGCCCGCCCGAGCGCGCCGCCTCGGCGAACTCCCTGAGCACGTCCTCCGCGACCTCGTCGGGGAACTCGCCCAGGCGCGATATCTCGAGGCCTATCGCCTGGGCCGCGTCGGCCCCGAGCCTGGCGAGGAGCTTCGATGCCTCCTCCCTGGGCAGGCTCGCGATGACGACGGCGGCCTTGCGCGTGCCCGAGAGCATCGGGCGAGTCTTCGCGCGAGGCATCACTCAGCCCTCCCTCGCGATCCATCGGCCGAGGATCGCCGCGGCGCGCTCCAGGTCCTCGGCCACGAGCCTCCTCACGTCGGTGCGGATGTCGGCGGGAGGGCCGGGGGCGGGTGCGACCTCCGGGGCGGCCGCGGGCGCAGGCGCCCTGCGCGCGCGGCGGCGCACCAGCCCCAGCCCCACGCCGAAGGCGACGACCGCCACGGCGACCGCCGCGAGCGCCGCAAGGGCCGCGGGAGACGGACCGGGCTCCCCGAACCCGACCGGCTCCGCGCGCGGGCTCGGCAGGTACTGGACTTCCACAGCCGCCGGGTCGTCGAGCCCGAGGGCGCGCGCCGCGAGCCTCGCATACTCGCCGAGCCTCACCTTCTCGGGGACCACGGTGCGGTCGTACCGCAGGCGGCCGTCCGGGGTCTCGACGAGCCTATCGAAGAGGACCACGCTCGCGCGGAGGTCCGCGATCCCGCGCGGCGAGCGGGCGATCTCGCGCGTGACGTAGGAGACCGCGGACTCGGTCTTGCGCGTCTCCGTTCCTCCGGCGCGCTCGGCGCGCCCGGCCGGGATCTCGGCCGGGCGGTTCGCGGCCGCTCCCGGCGCAAGGGAAGCCGTCTCAGGCGCATCGGCCGGCCTGAGGCCGGAGGCCCGCTCCTCCCGCAGGACTATCTCTCCGCGGCCCTGCGGGTCGAGCTCGAGAACGCGCTCGTGGACTCGATCCATGTCGAGTTCCGCGCTCACCGCCACGGCGCACTCGATCTGCATCGCCGCGAAGAGCCCGCGCAGTCTGTCGGCGAGCGCGCGCTCGACCTCCTGCCGTAGCCTGAAGAGCGCCGCGCCTTCGCCGGCGAGCTCCTCGCCACGCCTGGTCCCCTTGGGTCTCGCCGGGTCGCGCGCGTCCACCACGACGACGTTCGAGGGGTCGAGCCCGTTCACCGCCGAGGCCACGAGCGCCGCCACGGAAGAGGCCGTCTCGTCGGAGAGCGCCTCGCCTCGGCGCATGGCTACGGTCACGGACGCACCGGGGGCCGCTCCGCCCGAGCCCTCGCGCAGGAGCACCTCGGCCGAGCTCACATCCGCGAGCGAGCAGATCATGCGGGAGAGATTCCTCTCGCGCTCCGCGCGGCGGGCGTCCTCCAGGGAGACCCCAGCGGTGCGGCCCGAGCCGTCACCGGCCGCGCGCAGCGCGAGCACGATCGCGGCAAGACCTGCGCAGGCGGCTACGGCCCACGGCCAGCCGGACCTGATCGCCCTGCGCGCCCGCGCAAGACGGGTGGCGGCGGCGGGCGGCGCGTCAGTCCTGTCGGGCATCGGCGTTCTCCATTCGGGCCCTCGAGGCGAGCCACTCGGCCCAGGAGCCCCAGTACTCGGGCGGAAGGAGTTCGTTGGCTGTGCGGGCGCCGCCGGCGGCCTTCGCCGCGTCCGCGCCGCGCGCGGCGAGAACCGCAGCCTGTTCCCGATCCGATCGGGCGAGCCGCGCTAAGGCTGCGCACGTATATGCCCAAGCAGCATCGGCGGACCCATCGAAAAGATGGGAATTGGAAAGAAGCGCCGGCTCGGGCCCTCGACCGGGTTCTGCGCAAGCGGCGAGACCCTCGTAGAGCGCGGCCGTGGGTCCGGCGCCCTCGCGGAAGGCCGCGCCTAGCGCCTCGCGCGACTCGTACAGGCGGCCGAGGGCCTCGAGCGCCACGCCCCGCGCCAGTAGCGCCCGCGGCCGCTCGCGCGCGACCACCTCGGCGAAGAGCGGCCTCGAGCGCTTGAGCTCTTCCGTCGCGCCTCCCGGCGCGAAGCCCAGGGCCTCGTCGAGTACCTTCAGCCCCTCCTCGAGGAGTTCGCGGAGCTCCGGGGAGCCGGGGGGCGCGCCGTCCCGGAGCCTGCGCTCCGCAAGTCGCACGTCCAGGGAGCCGAGTTCGAATAGCGCCTCCAAGCGGACGAGGCAGTCCTTCCCGTACCGCGCGCCGCGCACGAGCTCGGCGAGGAGCGACCTCGCCTCGGCGAGCTCGGCGTCCGAAGTTCCGTCCGAGAGGTTCCTGGCGAGCTCCAAGCGCGAGCGGTCCGCATAGACGTCGGAGGGATGGCGCTCGATATTCTCCCTGTGGCGGGCGGATGAGCGGTCGAGGAGGCCGAGCTCGCGCTCCCAGCACCCCAGGAAGAAGAGCATCCGCGACGCGAGTTCGTCGTCCGGGTTCTCGCGGAGGAATCTCGTCGCCGCCAGGACCGCCCGCGCGCGCGAGGAACCCTCGTCGAAGAGCTCCGCGGCGCGGCGCAGGGCCTCGCGCCTGGTCGGTCCGCGCGGGAGCGCGTCGGCAAGCTCGATGTGCGCCTCGCCGGCCCTGAGGCTCGAGTCCCGCGAGCCCTCGCGCGAGGCCTTCGCTTCCCATGCGCGGGCGATCCTCCTGAGCGCAGGCACGGGCCCCTCGGGGGCGAGCGCCGCGGCGGAGCGGTAGAGCTCGACCGCGTCCTCGACCGGGCCGGCGAGCTCTATCTCCCGCCCGAGATCGAGAAGCCTCGCCGCAAGACGCCCCGGTTCGAGCTCCGCGTCGCGTTCCGGGAACGGCACGCCGCTCCCGCTCCGCGTGCGCGAGACGACCGCGTCCAGGAGGAGCTTCTTGGAGCCGGCCAGGTCCCCGGCGCGGCGGGCGAGCTCCGCCAGGCCCACGAGGGCCGAGGCCGCCTCTGCATCGTCGGGGTTATCGGCGCGGAGCTCCCTGAAGACCGCCGAGGCCTCGTTCTCCCTGCCGAGCGCTAGAAGGCACCTCGCCTCCATGTAGCGGCGCGCTCGCAGCTCGCCAGGCGACGCCCACTTCCCCGACCGGAGCCTGCGCAGCGCCGCCTCCGGGTCTCCCCGCCTGAAGAGCACCCGCGCGAGCAAAAACGAGGTCTCCGCCGTCCCCGCAGCGGCGTAGTGTGCGCGCGCCTCGTCGAGGAGCGCCATCGCCACCTCGCCTCTTTCTGCATCCGCCCTCTCGAAGGCTATGTCGCCGAGCGCCTTCTCGGCGGAGGCGCGGCGGTCGCCCGAGCCCCCGGCCTCGAGGAAGAGCCTGAAGGCCCTCTGGGCCTCTTCTCGATAACCGGCTGCGAGCGCCCTCTCGGCGGATGCGGCGTCCGCGAGGCCCGAGGCCTGGGCCGCGTGCGAGCGGGCCTCCGCCTCTCGCTTGGCGGCGAGCGCGGCGTTCCCGGCCAGGTAGTACACCGCGCGGGCCTCGTCTGAACCCTCGCCGCGGAGCGCCCCTGCGGAGGGGAGGCCGGAGCTCCGTTCCCTGTCCAGCCGGTCGATGTCTCCCTGCCTGTAGCGCTTGACCAGTTCGCGCAAGACTGCGAGCGTCTCGGAGGGCCTGCCGAGGGAGAAGAGCGCCTCGGCCTCCTTCCTGAGGAGCCTCGGCCTGGACTCGTCGGGCGGCGAGAGCCTGGCGAGGGCCTCGCGATAGGCGCGCAGGGCCTCGCGGCGCGACTGCTCCGGCGGGGCGAGCCTGAGTTGCCTGGCGAGCTCCGCGTCGGATGCGGCCGCAGCCAGCTCCATGCGCGCGTCGCCGAGCATCTCGTAGGCGTCCCAACGCGATTGGACGACGCCGAACCGCTTCTCCAGGGCATCGAGGTACTTCACGGCGGCGGCGTAGCGCTCGCTCCGGCGGTAGAGATCGGCCGAGGCGGAGGCCGCGAGGAAGAGCTCCCTGCCGCTCCCGTAGCAGCCGGAGGCCGTGTAGCCCCTGCGGCTCTCCTCCGGCTCCGGGAAGACCACCCATACCAGGAGCGCCAGCACGAGCGACGCGCCGAAGACAGCGAACTGCCAACGCCCGTGCGGACGGCCCGTCTCCGCGCTCATGTCGCGACCCGTTCCACGTCGCGCGACTCCCGGTCGAGGAGCCGCTTGATCTCCTGGAGCGTCATGTGCTGCCTGAGCGCCCGCACGCGCTGCAGGCGCTCGAATACCGACCCGTCGTACAATCTGTGGCCCGATGGGGTGCGCTCGGCCTCCGAGATGAGGCCCATTACCGTGTAGTTGTGGATCACCTGGCGCGAGACCCCGGCGTAGCGCATCACCTCGCCGATCTTGTAGAGCTTTGGCGGAACCACGTTCGTCCCCCTCCGGTCGCAGAATGTAATTTACATTCTGTAATTTACATATCGGCACACCGATGTCAAGAACTTTCGCGAAAAATCGCATCCCCGCGATAGCGGCGGTATTCGTCACCGCCCCGGGCGGCTCCGCGTCCTCGCGCCGAGGTCATCTCGGCGAAAAAGGGTGCCGTCCTGTCGCGACGACCTCCGCGAATGGCTTGATGCCGGGAGCGCTGCGCCGCACAGCCAGTCGCGCGCGGCGGACACAGTCGTATCGCGGCCGGTGTCGCTCGGGCATGCGTCGGCGACACGAGAGGGAGAACTGAGCGACCCTGGCAAGGTGCCCAGGAAACTTGACAGGCGGCCACCGCTTCGGGAGGATACTAGCACTATGTCATCTCAGGAAAAGGACAGAAACGCTCGTTCGATCCAGGTGCTCTCGCGGATACAGCGGGCGCTCGTCAGAAAGCTCGCGGAGTACGTGCTGGAGAACGAATCCAGTCTCCGCAGCGCCGCGGAGGGCGCGGAGGGCTATGGTTACACGCTCCAGCAGCTCGACGAGCTCTTCTTGACGCGGCTGAACCTGATCGAGCGCGCTATCGCCGAGCTCCAGAAGTTCTCGGCCGAGGGCGTTTCGAAGTACAGGTCGCTCTGCTTCTCGGCCCCGCGGGACGCCGTGGAGCAGGCCATCAACTCGAGACTCGAGCAGCTCCCCAACGCGCGCGTCCTCGGCGTGGTGGTGAGCCCAGCGTCGGCGGCACATCCGGAGATGCGCGCGGGCCCTGGCGGCGAGGGCGCGTCGCCCGCGCAGGAAGAGCTCATCGTCACCGTGCTCTACTGGGGCCCCGCCCCTGCCCCAGAGGCCCAGGGCGTCTGACGAGGGAGGCGGCGGAGAAGACCCTGGCTGGCCGTCGAGAACCTGCACCTTCCCCCGCCCCATCGAGCCGCCACGAGTAGGGTCGTCCCGGCGCTGCGACGTCTGGAGGGGCGAGTCGGAGCCCGGTCCGCCGCCCGGAGGCAAGATATGGCGCGTCCGTCGTGGGATGAGTACTTTCTCAGGATAGCCAGAGAGGTCGCCGAGCGCTCGACCTGTCTCCGCAGGAAGGTCGGGGCGGTCCTCGTACGAGACAAGCGCATACTGACGACCGGATACAATGGCGCTCCGCGCGGCATCACCCACTGCGAGGAGCAGGGCTGCCTACGCGAGAGGCTCGGCGTGCCCTCCGGCGAGCGGCACGAGCTCTGTCGCGGGCTCCACGCCGAGATGAACGCGCTCCTCCAGGCGGCGATACATGGCGTGGGAGTCGAGCACAGCATCCTCTACTGCACGAACCACCCCTGCTGCCTATGCACCAGGATGCTCATCAACGCGGGAGTGGTCCGCGTGGTGGTGTCGGGGGGGTATCCCGACGAGCTGGCGGCGGAGCTCCTCGCTGAGGCAGGAATACCCGTGGAGAGAAGGGAGGATGGTGTCTGAGAAGCGCTGAAGCCGGGCGGGGGGTGCGCCGATAGATCGAGCGGCAAGGCCGTCCGGCCGCGAGATCCGGAGGCGCCTCATGCGGCGCCCTGGCGGGCCGGGGTCGCCCGGTCCTACCACACAGGACTAGGGCGCATGCGTCCTCCCTCGCGGCCTCCTCCAGGTGCGGGCCGTCAGGAAGTCGTCGCGACGGAGCGGCGCCTTCTTTCGCCGAGATGACCTCGGCGCGAGGACGCGGAGCCGCCCGGCGCGGTGACGAATACCGCCGCTATCGCACCGCTTCAAACGGCCAGCTTCTCGCATCCATGGCCGCGCCGAGGGGCCCCTCGCGTGCTCCGCCGAGGCATGGGCCCCAGTCCCATAGGGGAGAATTGAACGACCCTGCCGGTCTTCCAGCCGCATCGGCGCTTGCGGCAGGGGAGAGGAGCAGGATGATGGATGGCGGCTGCGCCGGCCGAACCGGGCCGCGCGGCGCGGAGAAGGAGGTCCCGGATGGCGGCTGGTGTGATTCTCGCCAACGTGAAGGGCGTCGCCGGTTCGAGGGTTCGAGTCGAGAAGACCCCCACGGGTTGGCACTTCGCTTCCGCGAAGGGCCTCCACGCGCGGGTGAACGGTTTCAGGGACGGTGTCGCCTGCCGCGTGGCGCCCGGGAAGGACCGCGACGTCGTCCAGCTCGGCATAGGTCCCGCGACGAGCCTCCTATGCAACGCCCTCTACAGCCCCTCGCGAGACGAAGCCCTGGTGTTCAGGGGCGACGGGCTCTCTCTCGAGCCGGTGCTCGACCGCGGCAAGGGGCGAGGATTCGAGGTCTCCTGCGCAGGCCCCCTGACGGTGACGGTGCTCCGGGACTTCATGCGCGTCCACAGGGGGCTCCCCTGGTACAGGGAGATGGACCGCAGGGTCTTCGCGGCGCCTCCGTCCGGCTGGTGCTCCTGGTACTACTACTACCTGAAGATCGACGAGGCGGAGGTCGTGAAGAACACGGACTGGCTCGCCGCCAACCTCAAGAAGTTCGGCTGCGAGTACGTGCAGATCGACGACGGCTGGCAGGGCCGCGGCGAGGGCTACGGTTCCAATCGCGACTGGTTCGTCACCTGCGCCGCGAAGTTCCCGCGCGGCATGAAGTGGTGCGCCGACTACATCCGTTCCAAGGGCTTCAGGCCGGGCATCTGGTGCATCCCGTTCACCGAGTCGAACGAGGAGATGTTCAGGAAGACGCCCTCGCTCTTCGTCCACAGGGCCGACGGCTCCTCGCCCGGCGAGCGACAGGTCCCCCTCTCATACGACTGGATGCCCCAGGACGACCGCCGCTTCGAATGGGCCGGGCGCTACTTCATCGATCCGACGGGCAGGGAGGGCGAGCGCTTCCTGAGGCGCCTGGCGACCATGCTCTGCGAGGACTGGGGCTATGAATACGTGAAGATCGACGCGCAGGGGATGATGTCCGGCTTCTTCGACGAGCACAGGACGCGCCTGGCGGATCCATCGCTCGACGGCGACCGCGCCTATCGCCGCGGGCTCGATATCTTCAAGGGCGTGATGGGCAGGGAGCGGTTCCTGCTCAACTGCGGCATGGGCCTCGCCTCGATAGGCCAGTGCGAGGGGAACAGGATCGGCGCCGACGTCGGGCTCGACTGGAACGGGATCATGAACGCCGCCAACTGCACGATGCAGTGGCTGTTCATGAACACCTATGCCTTCTACACGGACCCCGACGTCGTGTGCGTGCGCGAGCCTCTTCCCGAGAACCAGGCCAGGCTCTGGGCGACGCTCCTGGGCATAACGGGGCAGCTCCTCATGGCGAGCGACAAGATGTACGAGCTTCCGGAGGGGCGCGTCGAGCTCCTCCGACGCATCTTCCCCGCGCTCCTCACGAGGCCGATGGAGCTCTACAGCCTCGATCAGGCGAAGAAACCCCCGATCTTCGACCTCAAAGTGGCGAACCCCCGCGTGGGCTCCTGGGACGTGGTCGCGGTCTTCAACTGGAACGAGAAGGACGCGCTCCAGGTGGAGCTTTCCCCCGCGAGGCTCGGCCTGCGCGGAGAAAAGTGGCTCTGCCTCGACGTCTGGGAGGGCAGGCTCATCCACGCGGGGGACGGCTCGCTCAGGCTGGAGCTCCCGCCCGCCTCGTGCAGGGTCGTGAGTTACTGGCCCGATCCCGGGAGGCCCGCTTTGGTCGGGACGAGCCGCCACATCACGCAGGGGGCCTGCGACCTCGAGCGCTGCGACTGGGACGAGAAGGGGCTCGCCCTCTCCGGGACCTCGCAGGTCGTCGGAGGCGACCCCTACCGCGTGCGCATTCACGTCCCCGGGGGCTGGAAGGCCGCTCGTGCCGGCCTGAAGAGCGGGGGCCGCCTCGCCGAAGACCAGGCCCTGTTGCGGACCGGCCACGGCGGGCTCGTCGAGCTCGTGATCGAGCGGCCCGAGAACGCCCGCGTCGAGTGGCAGGTCCGGTTCGAGCGCACCTGACGGCCGTTGCGCGACCGGCCGCGGTGCAACAGGCTCGTACCGCCCTTCGGCGATGGCGAGCTGCGATCGCCCTCGCAAAGGTGCTATTTATTCGCACCAAATGACCTCGTCTCTGGGCACTCGGCAGAGGCGTGATACCAAACGCGCACGCGCCGCGCCGTCGGTGGCGCGAGCGGCGGCGAAGCGCGTCGCATCGCGGCTGGGGCCTCGCGGGCGACCATCGACATTTCGGCAGATCGGGGCGGGCCCTGGCGCGAACCGCCTCGACAGCCGCGTACACCCGTCGCACGCAGGACGCCTTCGCCGTAGCGCCGGGGGCCCGCCAGGCCGGGGTCACCTGACCTGGATCTTCTTCGCCTTCGACCTCTCGGTCTTGGGCAGCGTGATCGTCACTACCCCGTCCTTGTGCGTGGCCGTCGCCTTGTCGGCGTCTACCGGCGCCGGGAGCTGGACCGTCCGCGAGAAGCTGCCCCACGCGCGCTCGCTCACGTGATAATCGCCCTTCTTCTCGTCGCGTTCCGCCTTCTTCTCGCCGCGCACCGTGAGGACGTTCTCGCTCACGCTGATGTCCAGGTCCTCGGGCTTGAGTCCAGGCACCTCCAGATCGACGATCACCTCGGACTCCGTCTGCCGCACATCGAGCGCGGGCCCGTACTCCGGGCTCCATGACCAGGGCAGCCAACCGCGGAAGAACTCGTCAAAGACTCGCTCCATCTCGCCGCGGAACCGCGCGAGCGGATGCTCCATCGGCGTCACCCTTCCTCTTCTCCAAGGCAGAAAAGGCATCGTCTTCCTCCTTCCCTTCATGGGCGCGCAACCCGGTAACTGCCGAGCAGCGCCCTCTTCCGTATCCGATCAAATAAGCGCAACACCCATGCCAGACGGACACACGGGCCGCCGTCTCAACTCTCGTCTTCTCCAGGAGTTACGAAGGCTGGCGCGCCTCCCCTGGCCGCACGCCGCATACTGCCTCGCCGTATTGACACTACGCTGTCAGAATGACCGGTTCGTCTCGAGGCCTGGCTACTTGACAATCCGCGCGCCATGCGGGTGCTGTCGCGTTGACAGGCTCGGCCCGCGCTGGACCGACTGTTTGCTGCACAAGATTTGTTCCCAAGAAAGGTTATGCTGCACTAGCGTGACAGGCACGACGCTTGCTTTGACTGAGGGCAGGAAGGGATATGTGGAAAGGAGGAACGACATGGACTTCTTCAGATGGTCGTGGGATCCCTGGAGCGAGCTCAGGCAGCTCAGGGAGGAGGTGGACGCTGCGGCCAGGCGCATCGGCAGGACGCTGGGTATCGAAGAAGACGAGGCGCCGCCCGTGAACGTCCACCAGGACGACGACGGCGTCACCGTCGTGGCGGAGCTCCCGGGCGTCAGTGCCGAGGGGCTCTCGGTCGAGCTAGAGGGAGACAGGCTGCGCCTCAGCGGTTCGCGCCCGCAGATCGAGGGCGTGAAGGACGAGCAATACCACAGGCGCGAGCGCACCTACGGCGAGTTCTCCCGCGAGCTCAGGATGCCGGCAGGGCTCGACCCCGAGAGGATCGAGGCGAGGCTCGCCGACGGCATCCTGACCGTCCGCCTGCCCAAGGCCGAGGCGGCCAGGCCGCGGAAGATCGCCGTAAAGACCGCTTGAGCGTGCGGCGGAAAGGAGGACGACAATGGCCGAGAAGAAGGACGTGCAGGAGGTCAAGACGACAGCGCTCGACAGGCGCGAAGGGGCCAGGGCCGACATCGAGGCGACACGCGGCGAGATCTTCACCGCCCCTGACGTGGACATATACGAAACGGACACCGACCTCGTCCTCGTCGCGGACGTCCCGGGCGTGAGCCAGGAGGGTGTGGACCTCAGGCTCGACAACGGGGTTCTGGAGATCACCGCCCACAGGCGGGAGACTTCGAACCTGCCCGAGCCGACCTACGCGGAGTTCAGGCCAGCGAGCTACTACAGGGCGTTCAGCCTGACGGACGAGATCGACACCGCAAAGATCGACGCGAAGCTCAAGGACGGCGTGCTCACCGTGACGCTCCCGAAGTCAGAGCGCGCCAAGCCCAGGAAGATCGCCGTCAGGTCGGCCTGAGTACCCGCGAGCACGCGCCGCCGCCGGGACGCCAGTCGCGAACCGGCGTCCCGGCGGTCCGAGCGCGAATGACACCCCCTTCAGCCGGCCGGCGATCTCGCGCCGGCGCAGGCGTCGCGCCTATCTCCAGAGAAACCAGGCCGCAAGGGCGGTGCCCATCACTGCGAGCTGCGGTCCCATAAGACCCTTGTAGACCCGGCTCAGATCGGAGGCGAAATACTCCCGCGTGAGCACCAGGCATATGTGCACCGGCGAGAGCATCACGCCCGTGTACCCGGCCGCGAAGGCGAGGACCATCGCGCCCGCGCTCGGCGGCCCGCCGCAGGAGACAAGCGTCGCGAGGAGCGGGAAGGCCACAGTGACGTAGGCTATCGTCATCCCCGTGAGGAGCCCGGCCGCGAAGGGCAGGAGCACCACGATCGCCGCGAGAGGCGCGCCGAGCGAGCCGAGCTCGCACCCCATCGCCGAGACGGCGCCGGAGCTCTCGACCACGGCCTGGAAGACCATCGCCCCCACGAGGAGGAGCGCCATGTCAGGCGCCATGCAGGTCCTGAGCTGCCTCGCGAGCCACGACGATCCCAGTCTGTGATAGAGGACGACGCCGATTATCACGACCGCGATGGCCACGAGGAGACTGATCTTGCCCTTCCAGGGCCGCCAGACTACGAGCTCGAGCCCCTCGGCGCCGAGGAGCCTCAGCCCGTACCAGACGACGAAGATCGCCGCCACCGGCGCGAGCCCCGCCGCGACGGCGAGCAGGTTCCCGCGCAGCGTCGAGCGCGCCGGGTTTGAATCGACGAAGGTTATCGGCCTCACCGGCCCGAGGACGAAGACGAGCCCCGCGGCCAGGGCCGCGAAAGTCAGGAAGAGTTGCCTCCAGACGAGCCAGCCCAGGTCCACCCTCCAGATCGTCGCGGCCGTGGCGATGCCAGGGTAGACCGGCAGCATGTACTCCCAGAGATGCCTGAACCAGTAGTTGACGAGCGTCTTCTGCTCGCTCGACGGGGGTTCCGTCGCCTGGCGGGACATCTCCTCGACCATGGGGGCCGAGATCATCGCCCCGCCTGGCATGGGGAGGAGTCCTATGACCGCGGGCGTCCCCGCGAGCGCCACGCGCCCGTCGCGAAAAAGCTCCTGGAGCGAACGCATGAGACGCGGGAGGCTCTCGGTCTCCTTGAGGGCGCGGCCGAGGATCTCGATGAGCGCGATGAGCGCCACGAGCGACCCCGTCTCGAAGAGGAACTCGTACCCGTCGCGCCGGACGACCTCCGCGAAGCGGGCCGGCAGCTCGGGGGTCCAGAAGAGCGCCGCCGCGATGAACGGGGCCACGCCCAGGACCTTCCCGATCTTCAACCTCAGGCGGACGAGGGCCGCGAGGATCGCGAGCAGCGCCGCGAGCCTGACGAGCGACGAACTCAGGAAGCTACTCAGCACCGTTCACGCTCCGCGCTCGCAGCGCGACTTCCGGGGCACCGCTGGATTTCCGCTCACGAGCAGGTCGGCCGATCCTGCGCCCCCGTGCGCTGAGATCAAGCGCAGCTTGACCGACGGCCGGAGTTACCGCCCCACATGAACGGCACCGGGGCGAAAGAACTAGGCACGGTCGTGGGCCAGGCGGCGTGCGCTGCCTGCGCGATGGCGCAGCGGAAATCGCGCGCGTCCGCCTCGAGATGCTCGTATCCAGAACTTCCTAATGCGACCCCAGGACTCCGCCGACTTGACGGCCTGGCTGTCCGAGATACGCTGCGCTCCATTCCGCTTGGAGGTCCATGGACGCGACCGGGGCCACTCAGATCGCTTCCGATCGAACGCCGGCGCTCGATGCCGCGAGCGCCCGGCAGGCAGCGGTCCCCGGGCAGACTAACGGCCTCACGTTCAGGTCGATCTTCGTCGGCGCGGTCCTGATGGTGTTCTTCTCCCTCACCCTCCCGTACAACGACTACAAGCTGTTCGCCACGTTCATGACGGGCAACCTGCTTCCGATAGCTCTTGTGTTGGTGCTGGCGATCCTCGCCCTGGCCGCGAACCCCCTCTGGCGCGCGGGACTGCTGGCCGGCGAGGAGTTCCTGGTCTGCATGTGGGGCGCTGGGGTCTATCTCGTGGGCCTGGTCGCGGAGCAGGAGGAACTCCTGGATGTGCTCCCCCTCGCCTCGGGACTCGCCGTCACGGCCGTGGCGGCGAGGGCGCTCTCCGCCCGCTGGAAGGAGCCCGCCCCGTTCCTCGCCGCGCTCGGTCGCTCCGGCTGCGCCCTCCTGGCCCTCGCGGCGCTCGACAGGCTCCTCCGGCTCGGGGAGGCCCTCGGGGTCCTCTGGGACGCGCTCAGACTCGCGAGGACTCCGGAGGTCGCCCCGGGGCTCTTCGCCCCGACCCCGGCGAGGATGCTCGCGGCGGCGCTCCTCGGTTCGACCGCCGTGCTCGTGCTCGTCTGCGCCGGGCTGGCCGCCGAACGGGTGAGGGCCGGCTCGCGGCTCTCCTTCGACCCCGCGAGGGCGACGCTAGCAGGGGTCTACGTCGCCTTCGGTGCGTACGCTGTGGGCAGGCTCGCCTTCGACGCGCCGACCGGCATGTCGAGCGGCGTGGGCGCTTTCCTGGCGATCCTGGCGCTCGTCTGCGCGGGCGTCGCCCTCCGGATGTTGCGCTCGACGCGCCTCGCGGCGCTCGCGGGGGAGCTCCTCAGGTCCACGAGGGGAAGGCCGCTCGCCGCGACGCTCGCGGGGCTCGCCGCGCTCCGGTTCTCCGGATCGCCCGCCCGCGCGGCACTCGCCGCCGCGGCGGGGGCGCTCGCCGTCGAGGCTGCGATCCGTCTCCGGAAACCGCGCGAGGCGCGCACGTGGCGCGACTCGGCGGCGTTCGCGCTCGCCGCGGCCGCCGCGACGGCGCTCATCGCGCCGCTCGCGGTCGCCTCGACGAGCTTCAGGTGGGTCATCGCCGCTGCGGGACTCGCGGGCCTGGGGTTCCTGGGCATGGCGGACGCGACCGTCGTCGGCGCGCTCGACTGGCTCGCGGTCGCCGGCGCCGGGGCCGGGTTCGCCGCATGGGCGGCGACCGGGAGCGCCGCCGCGGGCGCGCTCGCCGGCGGGGCGTGCGCCTTCGGGGTCTTCTCGGTCGCGGGCTCCACCTCGCTCGCCGCGAGCGCCAGGCGGCCGTTCTCGAAAGGCGAGCTCATCACGATCTTCCTTCTCATGCTCGCCGGGAGCGGCGTGCCGTCCTCGAGCCTGATCCGCTACTTGCACCCGTCGATGGTGGCGCCGGCCTACTACGCCTCCCCCGAAAACCAGTGGGAGACGAAACTCCTGCCCCACATCCCCGACTTTCTGACGCCGTCGAAGAGGCCCGACGACCCGGTCGTGACGCGGTTCTTCGAGGGCATCCCGCGCGAAGAGCTCAAGCGAAAGGAGATCTCGGCCTGGGAGGCGATCCCCTGGGGCAGGTGGGTCGGGCCAACGCTTTCGTGGCTCGTCTTCGTGGCCCTGTGCTACTTCATGATGCTGTGCCTGGCGGTGCTCCTGAGAAGGCAGTGGGAGGAGCACGAGCGGCTGCGCTTCCCCCTGGTCCAGGTCCCGATCGAGATGGCCGAGGAGCCGGCGAGCGGACGCCTCCTGGGCGGATTCTTCCGCAGCAGAGCGATGTGGCTCGGCGCGGCGGTGCCGATCGTCGTGCACGGGGTGAACGGCCTGTCGCGGCTCTGGCCGAAGGTGCCGAGCTTCGAGCTATTCATCAACATATGGTCGCTCTTCTGGGGACAGCGACACTGGGGCTCGATGATGTACTTCGAGCTCCAGGTGTACTTCTCGGTGATAGGCGTCATGTACCTCCTGCCGACCGAGGTGTCGCTGAGCCTGTGGTTCTTCTTCGTGCTCCTCCAGGCCGAGCTCTTCTTCGGTTCGGTCCTGAACCTGACGATCGCCGGGAACATGCTCACCTGGACGCTGCCCTGGTACCAGTCGGCGGGCTGCTACATCGCCTACGCCCTCTTCATGGTCTGGGCGTCGAGGCATCACATAGGCGACATCTTCAGGAAGGTGCGCGGCCCCTGGGAGTGCAGGGCCTCGCACCTCTGGGCCCTGGGTCTCGCGGCGCCGCTGGTGTATCTCTTGTCGGCGAGGGCCGGCCTGTCGCATGCGGAGGCGGCGGCCGGGGCGCTCGTCTACCTGCTTGTGGTGCCCGCAGGCAAGGCGCTGGCCGCGCTCTCGGAGCGCTCAGGCGAGGGGACGTTCGGGAGGTCGCTCGGCCACCTGACCGGGATAGGCACGGTCACCGCGCTCGGGTGTTCGCTCTGGTTCGGGTGGAGCGCGCTCGTGCCGCTCCTGGCGGCGCTCGTCGAGGCGCGCAGGAGGGCGCGCTCGGCCCCCGCCCTTGGCCGCGCCGGCGTGGTCGCGAGCTTCGTCCCGACGGCGGTGATGCTCGCGCTCCTCCCCGTGCCGCAGGTCACCGGCGGCGCCTACTGGTTCATGATCGCGGCCGTGGCGGCGTACACGGCGGCGCTCCCCCTCCCGGCGCTCCTGGACTCCCGGGGCAGGACTCGCCCGGCCCTCGCGTGCCGGGCCGTCGCTGCGGTGTTGATACCGGCCGTCCTCGGCGCCCACGTGTGGGACGTGGGCTGGGCGGTCTCCGTGGGCGTCTCGTATGCGCTCCTCGGCCCCGCCGCGGCGTTCCTGCGCGAGTTCTCGCGCGGGGCGGCGGAGCTCGACGACTCCCGCGAGGGGATGTCCTACAGGACGGCCGTCCTCGGCCTAGTGGGCGCCGGCCTCGCCACGGCGCAGATCGCCTCCGCAACGACGGGGATGTCGTTCGGCCTGGCCCTCGGGGCGCTAGCCGTGATCCTGATGACGCTCGTGGGGCTCTCGCGCCTGGTCGCCCAAGGCGGGATACACTTCGTCCTCCCCTGGATCCACCCCACCGACATCATGAACGCGGCGGGGGGGCCGAGGCTGCTGGGTCTGGCCCCGCTCACGGACTGGGGCGCCAGGAGCCAGGTCATGATGCGCTGGATCGACGACTTTTTCGTCCACGACATGCGCGAGGCCGTCATGCCCACCATGATGAACTGCTTCAGGATGGGCACGGAGGCCTCGCGCGACAGGCGCAGGCTCCTCTGGCTGATCGTCCTCTCCATAGCGATCGCTGCTGGCGTCTCCTCTGTGGTCAGGATCTATCTCTCCTACGCCAACGGAGGCCTGTCCCTGGGCGAGCGCTACAGCATGCAGTGGGCCCCGAACAACTACTTCGGTCGGGCGGTATCGACCATCACGAACCCGACGGAGTTCAGGCCCGGCTACATGGTCGGGATCGGTATCGGAGCGGCGCTCACGGCGGCGGCGCTCGCCATGTCTGCCAGGTTCTACTGGTGGCCGATCCACCCCATAGGGGTTCTATTCGTGCCGAGCTACGCCCTGTGGAAGTTCTGGTGGTCGGTTCTGCTGGGATGGCTCTTCAAGACCGCGATCTGGAGGTTCGGCGGCTCGCAGGGTGTCAGACGGCTGCGCCCGGCGTTCCTGGGCCTGATCCTCGGCGACAGCCTGATCGGGGGGTTCTGGATAGTCGTCGGACTGGTCATGGGCCAGCGGATACTCGCGGTCATGCCCGAGTGACCAGGGGCGCGCCGCACCGGCGCTGAGTCATCCCCAGTTTGATATCCACTAGAGGCAAACGGGCTCCTCACCGATGAATCGGGTAGCCGACCTCGATTCCGGAAGTAGGAGCGGAGTACTCTTGACAGGGGCGCTCGCCGGGCGTATTTTGATAGTGTCTTCACTGGCGGATTCCAGGCGTTTCCGTGCGGAGCGCCGCACGGGCGCCTTCCCGGGCCACTCTGCGAAGAGCTGCGCCGAGACTCGCGAATCTCGGGCCCGTTGCGGCCCGGAGCGCTGCGCGTTTTTCCCTGACGGAGGGCACCCGCCGCGGCGGGGGGGCGGAAACCGGGAACCGAGCCCCGGCCGCCACGGGCCCGACGCGCAGGAGATCGAGCCTGGCTCACCAGGAAGGCCAGGGACGCCGGAGGTCCGGTCCTGGCGTCTCACAGGAAGAGAATCCTCGGGATGCGAGAGCGACTGTATCTCATAGACGGCCACGCTACACTCTACCGCGCGTACTTCGCCATCAAGTCGCGTCTCTCGGCGCCCGGGACGGGCAGACCCACCCACGCCGCCTTCGGCTTCACCAAGATCCTGCGCTCCATCCTCGAGAAGCACAAGCCCGAACTCCTCGCCGTGGCGATGGATTCGCCCTGGCCCACCTTCAGGCACAAGCGTTACCCCGGCTACAAGTCGACCCGCCCCGCGATGCCGGACGACCTCGCGCCGCAGATCGAGATGGTCGAGCGGATCTGCGAGGCCTACGGGATACCGGTCTACCGCGCGCAGGGCTTCGAGGCCGACGACGTCCTGGGCACGTTGGCCGACCAGGCCTCTTCGAGGGGGCTCGACGTAGTGATCGTCTCCGGTGACAAGGACGTGCTCCAGCTCGTCTCGCCGAGAGAGAAGCGCGCGAGAGAACGCGCAGGCAGCGTGGTCGTGTACGACCCTCAGGACGGAGAGGGCGCGTTCCTCGACGCCGAAGGAGTGGAGAAGAAGAAGGGCGTCCCGCCCGAGAAGATGGTCGATGTCTTCGGCCTGCAGGGCGACTCGTCCGACGACATACCGGGCGTGCCGGGGATCGGCCCGAAGACCGCCGTAGAGCTGATCAAGAAGTACGGGAGCCTGGAGGCCGTGCTCGAGGCCGCCAGGGCCGGCAAAGAGAAGGGGAAAAGGGGCGAGAGCCTCGTCAAGCACGCGGAAAGCGCCCTCCTCTCGCGCGAGCTCGCGACGATCAGGCGCGACGCACCGGTGAAGTTCGACGAAAACGCCTGTCGCGTCGGCCCCGGCGACCAGGCCAAGCTGGTCGCCGTGTTCCGCGAGCTGGGCTTCAGCGCGTTCCTCTCCACCGTGGCACCCACGGGCGAGGGCGACAGGGACGTCTGTTACCTCGCGGTGGATTCCTGGTCTGCCTTCGAGAAGATGCTCGGTGAGCTCTCCTCTCAGCGGCGCTTCGCGCTGGACATCGAGACCGACAGCTCCGACCCGCGGCGCGCGAACATCGTGGGGCTGTCTTTCTGCTGGCACCCGAAGGAGGCGTACTACGTTCCCGTGCGCGGCCCGGACGGGCAGAAGACGCTCGAGCAGGGGCGCGTCCTGGAGCGGCTCAAGGCGATCCTGGAGGACCCCTCGCGCGGCAAGATCGGCCAGAACGCGAAGTACGATCTGCTCGTTTTGAGGCGGGCCGGGGTGGAGCTCGCGGGGCTCGAGTTCGACACGATGGTCGCGTCGTACCTCCTCGACCCCGGCACCCGCACGCACAACCTCGACGCCCTCGCGCTCCAGTACCTGGGCTACAGGAAGATCGCCATCGAAGAGGTGATGGGGAAGGGCAGGTCCCAGGTCACCATGGATCGGGTCCCTATCGCCAAGGTGGCGCGGTACTCCTGCGAGGACGCGGACATCACCTGGCGGCTCTTCGAGATACTGGAGCGCAACCTGCGGGAACGGGGCCTCCAGAGGCTCTACACGGAGCTCGAACATCCCCTCATCGCGGTGCTGGCTGAGATCGAATGGAACGGCGTGGCCGTGGACTGCGAGGCCCTGGCCAGTCTCTCGAAGCAAATGGCGGAAACGCTCGCCATCGAGGAGAAGGCCATCTACGAGGCCGCCGGGCACGAGTTCAACATCGCGAGCCCGAAGCAGCTCAACAAGATACTTTACGAAGAGCTGAAGCTCCCGGTCCTCAAGACCACGAAGACCGGTCCCTCTACGGACTCGGACGTCCTGGAGGAGCTCGCCCTCAGGCACCCGTTGCCCGGTCTGATCTTGAGATACCGCGAGTTCGCCAAGCTCCGCTCGACCTACGCCGAGGCGCTCCCCGGGTACGTGAACCCCGAGACGGGGCGGATACACGCCTCGTTCCACCAGACAGTGACCGCGACGGGAAGGCTCTCCTCCTCCGACCCGAACCTCCAGAATATCCCGGTCAGGACCGAGCACGGCCGCGCGATCAGGCGGTGCTTCGTGTCCAAGGGGAAGGGGTGGAAGCTCCTCTCGGCGGACTACTCCCAGATCGAGCTCAGGCTCCTCGCCCACCTGAGCGGCGACGAGCGGCTCGTCGAGGCCTTCAAGGCCGGCCGCGACATCCACGCGGCCGTGGCGGCGGAGCTGGACGGCGTCCCGATCGAGTCTGTGACGCCCGAGCAGCGCAGGCGCGCGAAGACCGTCAACTTCGGCCTGATGTACGGCCAGGGCGCCCAGCACCTCGCCCGCACGACTGGGCTGACGGTCGAAGAAGCGGACCAGTTCATCTCGCGCTATTTTCACAAGTTCGAGGGCGTGAAGCGGCTGCGTGAAGAGGTGATCCGCCGGGCCCGAGCGGAAGGGCGCGTGGAGACGATGCTCGGGCGGATAAGGTTCCTGCCCGAGATCAACTCCGACGACGTCGGCGCCAGACGCGCCGCCGAGCGCATGGCGTTCAACACGAAGATCCAGGGCTCGGCCGCCGACCTGATCAAGCGGGCGATGATCGACATCCACGGCGAGATGCGCGCGCGGAAGATGCGTTCCATGATGGTGCTCCAGATTCACGACGAGCTCCTCTTCGACTGTCCGGTCGAGGAGGTGGAGCCGCTGCGCAGGCTCGCCGTGGAGCGCATGTCCGGAGCGCTCAAGCTCAGCGTGCCGCTAGTCGTGGACACGGGCGTGGGCGACAACTGGCTCGACATGGAGTGAAAGTGCCCGCGGCGCGAGCGACATCGGAGGGCACAGCGACGGAACGTTCTTCGCGCGCCTCCGAGCAGGGGGCGCGGCGGCTCGTGATCGGCGTTATGGGCGCGCCCGGGAGCGGGAAGGGCGAGGTGGCGCGGGTGTTCGGCGAGCTCGGCGCGCGCGTGATCGCGCTCGACGCCCTGGGCCACGAGCTCCTGAGGAACGCCGAGGTGCGCGAGGAGATAAGGGCCGAGTTCGGCGCCGGGGTCTTGGATTCCTCGGGGGAGGTCTCGCGCGAGGCCCTGGGGCGCGTCGTCTTCGCCGACGTCGCCCGGTTGCGGAGGCTCGAGGCGATCGTGCATCCCCGGATGGTCGCGCGGGTGCGCGCCGAGGTCGACGAGTTCCGCAAGCTGCCCCGGGGGAGCGGCCCGCCGGCGCTCGTGATCGAGGGGGCGCTCCTCCTCGAGATGGGGCTCGAGCCTCTCTGCGACAGGGTCCTCCTGGTTACGGCGCCGCGAGATGTAAGGGCCGAACGGCTCCGGCAGTCGCGGGGCTGGGGCCCGGAGGAACTCGCCAGGCGGGAGCGGGCGCAGTTAGACGACGAGTCGCGCCGAGCCAGAGCACATGCCGTGGTGGAGAACGCCTCCGGCAGGCGCGAGCTGGAGCGGAGGGTCAGGGGACTCTGGGAGGAGTGGACATGGGAGACAGGGGAGAAGAGGAACAGAAGCAACTGAAGGCGTCCGCTGAGGCGGAGCCCCAGGCGCCGGAGGGCGGCGCCGCGTCGCGAGGCCGCGGCAGGTCGCGCGCGGCCGCCGCACGCTCGGCCGCCCCGCCGCAGGAGCTCTCCGAGGAGGAGATCCAGAAGCGCTACGATGACGTGACCAAGGGCGGGCTCCACATCGCCAAGCTCAAGCGTATGACGATACTGGAGCTCCACGAGATCGCCAAGCGCGAGGGCGTCGAGGGCTACTCCTCGATGTCCAAGCAGGACCTGATCTTCAACATCATCAAGCGCCGCGTGAGCCAGAACGGCGTGCTCTTCGGTGAAGGGGTGCTGGAGATACTCCCCGACGGTTTCGGCTTCCTCAGGTCGCCCGAGGCCGACTACCTCCCTTCGCCCGACGACGTCTACATCTCCCCGAGCCAGATCAGGCGGTTCGGCCTGAGGACGGGCGCGATCGTCTCGGGCCAGATCCGCCCGCCCAAGGAGAGCGAGCGCTACTTCGCGCTGCTCCGGGTCGAGTCGATCAACTACGAGGACCCCGAGGCGATACAGAAGCTGATCCCGTTCGACGACCTGACACCGCTATTCCCCAACCAGAGGTTCGTCCTGGAGACGGGCCCGGACGACATCTCCATGAGAATCATGGACATAATCACCCCGATCGGGAAGGGCCAGCGCGGGCTGATCGTCGCGCCGCCCAGGACCGGGAAGACCGTGCTCCTGAAGAACATCGCCCACTCGATAGAGGTGAACCACCCCGAGGCCGACCTCATAGTGCTCTTGATCGACGAGCGCCCGGAGGAGGTTACGGACATGGAGCGCTCGACGAAGGGCGAGGTCATCGCCTCGACCTTCGACGAACCCGCCAGCCGCCACGTGCAGGTCGCGGACATGGTCATCGAGAAGGCCAAGAGGCTCGTCGAGGTCGGCCACGACGTCGTGATCCTGCTCGATTCGATCACGCGGCTCGGCCGCGCCCACAACACAGAGGTCCCGCACTCCGGCAAGATCCTCTCCGGCGGCGTGGACGCTACGGCGCTCCAGAAGCCCAAGAAGTTCTTCGGTGCGGCGCGCAAGATAGAGCACGGGGGCTCCCTGACGATCCTGGCCACAGCGCTCATCGACACCGGCTCGAGAATGGACGAGGTGATCTTCGAGGAGTTCAAGGGGACGGGCAACATGGAGCTGCACCTCGACAGACGGCTCGTCAACCGCAGGCTCTTCCCCGCGATCGACATCAACCAATCGGGCACCCGCAAGGAGGAGCTGCTGCTCCACCCGGACGAGCTGCAGCGCGTCTATCTGCTCAGGAAGTACCTGAACGACCTGAACGTCGTTGAGGCGATGGAGTTCCTGGTCGAGAAGATGAAGGCGACGAGGTCGAACATCGAGTTCCTGATGTCGATCAACGTCTGAGACGAGCACGGCGACGCCCTGCGCCGGCGCGCCCGGCGGCCGGGTCTTCCGACGCCGGCGCCGAAGGATGGGCGAGAGGGCTCCAGGGGGTCAGGCGTGAACCAGTTCTTCCTGTGCTACGTCGAGACCACGCGCAGGTGCAACCTGGCCTGCCCGTACTGCATGTCGCGCCTGGACTCACCGGCTCCGCGCAGAGAGCTCACCACAGAGGAGATCGCCGTCCGGATCCTCGACGAACTCGCCCTCGCGCGGCCCGGCGCGGCCGTCGCGTTCTCCGGCGGAGAGACGCTCCTCAGGCCAGACGCGCTCGAGCTCGTGCGGCACGCGGGCTCGAGGGGGCTCTCGGTCTTCCTGAACACGAACGGCCTCGCGCTCCTCGCGGGGGACGGGCTTCTCGACCGGCTGCGCGATGCGGCTAACGGCCGGCTCATCGTGGTGCTCCCATTCAACTCGGTCGACGAGGAGCCCCAGCGCTGGACCCGGAACGATTCCGCGGACACCGTCATGCGCGCCGCGGCACTGTGCGAATCCAGGGGCGTGGGATATTTTTTCCTCGCGACGATATCCGGGAAGACCGCCGAATCGACGGGCAGGACGATGCGGTACCTCAAGAGGCGGCAGGTGCCGGTCCTGAGGGCGCCCTTCGTCCCGAGGGGTTCTGGCGCCGCGTTCCGCGACCTAATGCTCACTAGGGATCTCATGGAGCGAGAGGTCCACCCTGCGCTGACCGCGAATCCGCTCTCGTACATCAGCTTCACGCCGTTCTTCGCCTCGCCCGAGGTCATCTCGGAGGCGTGGCGCGAGAACGGCCTCACGATCGCCGGGCTCGGCTGCCAGGCAGCGAGGTCCTTCGCGGCAGTGTCGGCCGAGGGGGAGATCGCGCCCTGCGTCCAGCTCCTCGACTCGTCCGCCACGCGCGGGAACGTGCTCGAGCGGAGGCTTTCCGAGGTCCTGGAGTTCGACCCCGTCTTCCGCGCTCTGCGGTCGCGCGAGTCGCTCGGCGGGAGGTGCGGACGTTGCCGCTACAGAATGACCTGCGGCGGCTGCCGCGCGATGGCGCACTACGCCGGCGGCGACATCCTCGGCGAGGACCCGACCTGTTTCTTCGAGCCTACCGGTCCGCAGGACCGCTCGGACCTCGAGGAGGCGCAGACGCGCGGCGTGGGCGAGTTCCTCGAGTTCCTGCGCTACAACGAGCCCTGGAACACGATCTTCGCGAGCTGAGGCTGGCTCCCGACCGGGGGAAGGGCCAAGCCGCGGCAGTCCAGTGCCCTCCCGCTACCTTCCACCACAGGTTTACACAGTGCACCGCCCCGGAGGAAAGAGTCGCAAGACAGGGAAGGTCTCGCCGGGAAAAACGGGCCGAAATGCGCTTGACTGGGGCGCGGCGGGTGTCAATAATCCCGCCTTGCGCTGCCGGGGAGGGTCCGCTGGCACCGGCGACGGGGCCGGGCCGGGCGGTACGGGGGGCGAGAGGCCGGGAAGCCGCTCAAGCGGGGTCGGGCCAGGCGGCGCGAGCAGATTCCCGGGCCGCGCGATATGCGGGAGGGAGCGCCGGTGAACACCCTGTCGAAGGTCTTCGTGATCGTCAACCTCGTGTTTGCTGTGGCGTTCTGCTTCATGACCCTCACCTTGTACTCCAAACGCGTGGACTTCAAGGGCAAGTGGGAGGAAGAGAAGGAACTTCACCGACGCACCGCGGAGGACAAGAACCGCGAGATCGCCGCCCTAAAGAACGAGGTAAACGGGCTAACTAAGGCCCTGGAGGTTGCCAAGCGCGACGTGCAAGAGTTCGCCGCGAAGCACGAGGAGCTGCAGGAGCAACTCAAGCAGAGGGCCGACGAACTCTTCGATGTTCGTAGTCAACGCGACCTCCTAGTGGAGCGCGACCAGGCAAAGGACGAAGAGCTCAAGCGGCGCCACGAACAGATCAACAGGATGCACATGATCATCCTCAAGCAGCAGCAGGCCCTGGAGGTCGCGAAGGCCAACTACAGGAACGCCCAGAACCAGCGCGTCGAGATGGAGAACGAGCTCAACAGCGCCCGGCAGCAGCTCGTCGCCGTGCAGAAGGAGAAGGCGCGGCTCGAGAAGGACCTCCACCACAACAGCTGGATCATCCAGACCCTCATGGACCTGGGCTACCCGGTGCGCGAGATCGTGTTCGGCAGCGAGCCCACCGGCCCCACCACCCCGGTTCGGGCCAAGGTGCTCGCGGTGCGGCCGGAGGTGAACCTCGTGATGCTCTCCGTCGGCTCCGACGACGGTGTGAAGAAGGGCTACCGCTTCACGGTCTACCGCGGCGAGCAGTACGTGGGCAAGGTCGAGGTCGAGAAGGTGTTCAGCGACATGTCCTCGGCGCGCATACTCACCGATTGGACGAAGAGCCAGATCAAGGAGGGCGACGATGCCTCCACGAGAGTCTATTAGGCCGAGGACTTACACGGACGTCTACTCGCTCCTGCTCGTCCTCGCGGGGGTGTTCCTGTTCTTCTCGCTCGCCCTTACCTGGATCGAGTTGAGGCAGGACTACGACTTCTTCGGCACTGCGGAGGCGGTGGTTTCGACCGAGACCGAGAAGACGACTGCCGAGCCGCAACCCGCTTCTGTTCCTGCCCCCGCCCCGGCGCCGGAAACGGCTCCTCCGGCCGGCGGAGCGGAGTGACGTTTCCCCCGCGCCCCGCAGTGAGGTACGGAAGGATCGAAAGACGTAGTGACGAGGCCCGGACCTGAAGGTCCGGGCTTTTGTTTGGCCTGGCTCGCAGGAGCGCGTGCCTCGCGCTGGGATGGCGGAGACGGGCGATGTTCGACTGGTTCTGGGGCCTGTTCAGCAAGGACCTCGGGATCGACCTCGGCACAGCGAACACTCTCGTTGCGGTCCGCGGGGAGGGCATCGTTCTGAACGAGCCGTCGGTGGTGGCCGTGAAGCGCGGCACGAATGAGGTTCTGCTCGGCGGAAACGCCGTCGGACAAGTCGCCAAGCAGATGCTCGGGAAGACTCCGGCCAGCATCCAGGTCGTGCGTCCGCTCAAGCACGGCGTGATCGCCGATTTCGACCTGACAGAGGCGATGCTCTCGTATTTCATCAGGAAGGTCCATCGCCGCTCGTGGGCGCTGAGGCCGCGCGTCCTGGTGGCCGTGCCCTCCGGGATCACGCCGGTCGAGAAGCGGGCGGTCTTCAACTCGGTCGAGCGCGCGGGCGCGCGCGAGGCCCATCTGATACGTCAGCCGATAGCCGCGGCGATCGGCGCGGGGCTTCCCATCACGGAGCCCGCCGCCTCGCTCATCCTGGACATCGGCGGCGGAACTACGGAGGTCGCGGTGCTCGCGATGGGCGGGATCGTGGTGAGCCAGAGCCTTCGCGTCGCGGGCGACGAGATGGACGACGCGATCGTAGAGCACATGAAGTCGACCTACAATCTGTTCATAGGACAGGCGACAGCGGAGCAGATCAAGATCGACATCGGCTCCGCCGCGCCTCTGGAACAGGAGATGACGAAGGAAGTCCGAGGCCGGGACCTTCTCGCCGGAGTGCCGCGTTCGACGATAGCGCGCAGCGAGGAGATCCGGGAGGCCCTCCAGCGCCCGGTTAGCCAGATCGTGGGCGCGGTGAAGAGCGTCCTGGAGCAGACGGCGCCGGAGCTGGCGGCGGATCTTCTCGACCGAGGCATCGTCATGTCGGGCGGGAGCTCCCTGCTGAGGGGCCTCGACAGGGTCATTGCCGCCGAGACGGGCCTTCCCGTGCGCGTCTGCGAGGAGCCGCTCCTCACCGTTGCCAAGGGCACCGCGGCCGTGCTCGAACGGCTCGACGAGCTGGCCTCGATGCTGGAGAGTTCGCGCGACGCGAGGTAGGCCCTCTCGGCGAGGTCTCTGGGCGGCCGCGATACTCCGGCAGGAACTGCATCGGTACGAGTTCGGGCGCGCTCCTTGACCGTTCGCAGTTTCGAGGGCAGTATCGATCCCGGGACGTTTGCGAGGGAGCAGGCGCCGTGGTCGTCGATCGAGCCAGGGAAATCCTTGGGGCGGTACTCGCGAGGGTTTTCGGCTCTCGCAACACCAAGACCCTCCGCAGGCTCGAACCCCTTGTAGCGCGCGTGAGCGAGCTGGAGCCCGCGACCAGCCGGCTCTCCGACGCCGATCTCCGCGCGAAGACCGACGAGTTCCGCAAGCGCCTCAGGTCCGGCCAGACGCTCGACGAAATCCTCCCGGAGGCCTTCGCCTGCGTCCGGGAGGCGTCCAAGCGGGCGATCGGGCTGCGCCCGTACGACGTCCAGGTCCTCGGAGGAATAGTCCTCCATCAGGGCAAGATCGCCGAGATGGTGACAGGGGAGGGCAAGACCCTCGTCGCCACTATGCCTGCGTACCTGAACGCCCTCGCCCGGCCGGAGGGAAGACAGTCGGGCGTGCACGTGGTCACCGTGAACGACTACCTGGCCCGCCGCGACGCGGCATGGATGGGCCCGATCTACAGGGCGCTCGGCCTCACCGTCGGCTGCATACAGGTCGAGATGGACTCCGGGCAGAGACTCGCCCAGTACGCCTGCGACGTGGTCTACGGCCAGAACAACGAGTTCGGCTTCGACTACCTCCGCGATAACATGAAGATCTCGCCGGACTCGCAGGTCCAGAAGGAGCGCACCTTCGCCATTATCGACGAGGTGGACTCCATTCTGATCGACGAGGCGCGCACCCCGCTGATCATCTCGGGCGCGGCCGAGGAGGCCGCCGACAGGTACTATCGCGCCGACGAGGTCGTCCGGCAGCTCAAGGGCGTTAACGAAAACGATCTCCAGCCGCTCATCGATGGGTTGATCAAGTGCGGCTGGGAAAAGGAGGCCGCGCGAGAGCGGGCCGAGAACTCGACCGAGGAAGACGTCCCCGAGAACGCCGCGGCCCTGGCCAAGACCGGTCTCGACGAGAAGGCCGCGCTCGCCGCAGCCAGGGCGCTCACCGGCATCGATTACGTCTACTCGGAGAAGGATCACTCCGCCTATCTCACCGAGCGCGGCATCGAAAAGTGCATGAAGCATCTCCACGTCGACGACTTCTATGCCGGCAAGGAGATGGGCTGGCCGCACTACCTGGAGAACGCGCTCAGGGCGCACTCGATCTACAAGCGGGACGTGGATTACGTCGTCAAGGATGGCGAGGTCCTGATCGTGGACGAGTTCACCGGGAGGATCCTCCCGGGGCGGCGCTGGTCCGACGGCCTCCACCAGGCCGTCGAGGCCAAGGAGAACCTGCGCATCAAGCAGGAGAACCAGACCCTCGCCACGATCACGTTCCAGAATTTCTTCCGCCTCTACAAGAAGCTCGCCGGCATGACCGGCACCGCCATGACCGAGGCCAAGGAGTTCATGGAGATATACAAGCTCGACACAGTCGCGATCCCGCCCAACAGGCCCATGCGGCGCACGAGCTTCCCCGACGTGATCTACGGGACCGAGCAAGAGAAGTTCGAGGCCATCATCGAGGAGATCGTCGAGACCCACAGGGTAGGCCGGCCGATACTCGTCGGCACGATATCCATCGAGAAGTCCGAGCGGCTCTCCGCCATGCTCAAGCGCCGCGGGATCGCCCACGAGGTCCTGAACGCCAAGCAGCACGAGCGCGAGGCGCACATCGTCGCCAGGGCTGGCGAACTGGGTCGCGTCACGATCGCCACGAACATGGCCGGCCGCGGGACCGACATCGTCCTCGGCAAGTTCACGCGCGAGGAAATCCTCGACTACTGGAAAGAGAGCGGACTCGCCCCAGAGGATATCGACGCGACCTGGCCCCCGGAAAAGGTAGAGCTCGCCCTCCTGCGACACTGGCTCAATGAGTTCGAAGGCTATCTTCCCGAGAAGAAGCGCCTTCCGAAGGAACGCATCGCCGCCATGGACCTCGCCGAGCTCCGCGCGCGGTTCGAGGCGCTCTGTGCGGAGTTCCGCATCCTGCCCTTCCGCTGGGGCACGTCGGTCGCCGAGCTCGGAGGACTCCACATCGTCGGGAGCGAGCGCCACGAGGCCCGGCGGATCGACAACCAGCTCCGGGGCCGCGCCGGGCGCCAGGGGGACCCCGGCTCGAGCCGCTTCTTCCTCTCGCTCGAAGACGACCTGATGCGCGTCTTCGCCTCCGAGTGGGTGCGCAACTTCCTCAGGAAGTGGGGTCTCTCCGGCGGGCAGCCGCTCGAGCACGGGATGGTCACGCGCGCGATAGAGAAGGCCCAGCGGCGCGTAGAGGAGCACAACTTCGCCATCCGCAAGCGACTGCTCGAGTACGATCAGGTGATGAACGAGCAGCGGACGCTCGTCTACAACCGGCGCCAGGAGATACTCGAGGGGAAGAACCTCCGCGAACACATAATGGAAATGCTGGAGGACGTCTGCGCGAACGCGGTCGAGACGTACATCGACGAGTCGCTCCCCGCGAGCGAATGGGACTGGCGGGGGCTCATCCGCTGGGCCGAACGCAAGTTCGGCTTCAACAGGCGCGAGAAGCGCCCCGACGGCAGGCCCGCCGAAAAGCCCCCCGTTGAGTTCACGCTGAGGAAAGAAGAGATCGACGGCCGCTCCAGGGCGGAGGTCGAGGAGAAGCTCCTGGCGAAGGTGCGCGCGGCCTACGAGCTGCGGGAGCGCCAGTTCGGCGAGGCCGCTATGCGCGAGATCGAGCGTTTCATCCAGCTCGACGTGATCGACAAGAAATGGAAAGACCACCTCCGCGACATGGACCACCTGAAGGAGGGCATCTGGCTCAGGTCCTACGCCCAGCGCGACCCCAAGCTCGAATACAAGCGCGAGGGATACAATCTGTTCAGGGATATGATGGTCGCCATGTACGAGGAGGTCACCGATCTGATCCTCAAGGTGGAGCCCATACGTGCCGGCGCCGAGGCGGAGCTCGCCAGTCGCTGGAAGGTCGCGAGCGAAGGCCGCGGCGAGCTCGGCGGCTTCGGCGAGGGCTCAAAGGCCATGGAGGAGGCCTCCGAGCACGGCGGCGAGTTCAAGCCGGTCGAGACGATCAGGCGAGACAAGCCCAAGATCGGCCCGAACGAACCGTGCCCCTGCGGATCGGGACGGAAGTACAAGAAGTGCTGCATGAGAAAGCGAGGAGGGGCCCCTGCCGTCGCGCCGCCCGCGGCGAAGGCCTAGCCTCCGCGTCCAGGGAAAACGACCGAGCCGATCAGAACTCTGCGCGCTCAAGCGAGCGGGCGCCCCAGGCGAGCGGCAGCCCCGCGGCGAGGGCAGTCAGCGCGCAGGCCGAGGCGAGCGCTCCGCCGGCCCAGCGCAGGTACGCCCGCGGCCCGATCGCCGCCTCGACCAGGCGCACGTGCGACGGTACCGCGACCGCCGCCACGACCGCCACGACGAAGAGCACGGAGAGTATGAGCGTGAGAGTGCCCCCGAAACCGCTCACGATGCGGCTCGCGTTCGTCTCGCGGTAGTCGGGGAAGATAGCGCCCATCCCGACCGCGAGGCCGGTCAGCCCCGTACAGACGAGCGCCGTCGCGGCGACCTGCGCCAGAAGGACGTCCCTGGGCATCCTGAGCATGTAGTTCGAGAGGAGGACGAGGGTCTCCGCCACGACGAGCGCCCCGCTCAGGGAGAACGCGAACTTCCCGTAGAGTATCTCGCGCCTCCGCGTCGGCGCCAGGCCCAGCACCCAGAAGCGCCTACCCTCCAGCGACATCTGGGGGAACACGAAACGCGTCGTCAGCGTCGCAAGCGTCAGCGACGTCGCCCCGAGATTGAGCGTCGACACCAGGTACAGCCAGAAGCCCCTCGAGTAGTCGTAGTGCAGATTCCTGAGGTTGAGTATGTAGATCCCCAACAGGCCGAAGAAGATCGCCATCTGGGACCACTGGGTCGGGTCCCTCAGGAAGAGCCGCACGTCCTTCCATACGAAGAGCGACGCCGTGCGCCCCGCGAAGCTCGTGGCCGCCGCGAGCACGGACGCGACCACGGACATGCGGGCCCGCCGCGCCCCCCTGCCTCCGGCCGCGGCGGACCACGCGGCGCGATAGGTCCTTCTGGCGACGAAGTCGCCGAGTAGGTAGGCGAATACAGCCGTGCTCGCCGTGGCGGCGAACGGCACGAGTGCGTCCGCCGTCCTGCCGGAGGCGAGGGCGAGCATCCCGCGTGTCAGCCAGGAGTGCGGGAGGTGCCTGTTGCGGAGGAACGCAAGATGCCCCAGCACCTCCTCCTTCCACAGCTCGCCAAAGGCGAGACCCGCGCCCCTGTAGGTCGAGGCCACGCGGATCGCCACGAGGAGGCCCGCCGCCACGAATGCCGCGAAGAGCCCCGCCGCGAACTTGCCCCTGTGGCGGGGGACGAGCCCCGTCAGCACGAGTCCCGCGAGGGTGCCGACCGAGGCCGTGATCACGGTGAACGGGACGAAAAAGACCGGTATGCCGATATAGTAGCTGGCCGGAGCGCCGACGTCCACCCCGTAGGCCAGGATCGGCGGCAGGCCCATGATGAGGAAGGCCCACGAGCTGAAGACGAGCCCTTCCAGGGTCTTGTAGGCGTAGACCGACCCCGCGGGCGCCGGACTCGCCAGGAGGAAGGCGGTCTCGGCGGAGCGGAAGAGCGACCCCAGGGCGATCACCGCGTTCGAAAAGATCAGGAGCACCGTCAGCGCCATGAAGAGAAGCCCGAGCGTCGTGTAGACCACTTCCTCGCGAAGGTCGGGGAACCGCGCCAGGAACCTCAGGCTCCTCGCCGAGGCCGCGTACAGCGCCCACCACAGCCCGCCGCCCACGATGATCTCGGCGGCCAGCTTGAGCCTGCTCTCCCGGCGGAGGCCGCGGAGCCTGTTCAGCGTCCCCCGCAGCCGCGCGCGGACGATCGCCCCGAGCGAGCTCACGCCGGCGACACCTGCACGCGGATGTAGATCGTCTCGCCGGGCCGCACCTGGTCCCTGAAGCCCACGCGCCGCGTCCGCTCGAGGCGCAGGGGCGCGGGGCGCTCCCTGGGGCCGCCGGCCGCGACGACGAGCTGCCTGACCTCGGCGATGGGGCTCCCCGACTCGCGGACGATGTCCGCGTCGACCGCGAGCCCCGACTCGAGCGTGGATGCGCCCCTGGCCGCGGCCCGGTCGAGCGCGAGCGCGTAGGCGGCGTCCGCGGCGGCGATCCACTGCGCGATCCCCATCATCACGGGGTTCCCCGGGAAGTGCCCCGGGCAGAAGGGATGATCGGGGGGATAGGTGTACCTGTACGTGGCGGCGGACAGGTCGTCGGAGGCATCGACGCGCTCGTCGACGAAGATCATCTCGGGCCGCTTCCACCAGAAGAGGCGCGCATCGACCGGCCTCGCCTCCCTGACGCGCGGCGGGACGAGGAGCTTCGCCGTCTCCCGTCTCTCGGCGGACGAGGGGTCCGCCGTGTAGGCCATTATCTCGCCGCGCGCGACGGGCGCGCCGTCGGGGAGCTTGAGCTCGCCCTCGAACCGGCGGAAGCGCCCCTTGTCCCGGAGCCTCCTCACCTCGGCGAAGAGGGGCGCGCCCGCGCGGGCCTCCTGCAGGAACTCGAAGTCCGAGATCAGGCTGAAGAAGGCGATCTCGCCCTTCGCCATGTCCGGGGCGAGGACGCAGATCGCGTTCAGCGCCAGGTGCTCCGCGAGGGCGGGTTCGATCACCACTGGCCCGGACTCGCCCTCGCGCAGGAAGATGCCGCGCCCGAGCCCCATGTCCGGTCCCACGGCGAGCCTGCTCTGACCGCTCGAGCTCGCGCCGGAACCCGAGGTCCTGACTGCGTCGATGAGCAGGTTCACACCCCTGTGCGGCAGGAGCGTTTCGAGTGCGGCTCCTTCGATCCATTCGCAGCCGGTCAAGCGATCCTCCCCAGCGGTCCAGAGACTGCGAAAAAGCGAGACCGGCATGATATGCGCCGCGGTCGCCCCGTCAAGCCTGAGCCGGCGCGAGAGACCTGAGTTCCTCGGCGGGGACGGGCCTCTTCTCTTCGGCTGTCCGCCGGCCCTCCTATCGCCCTCAGGGACCTTCGAGCTCAATATCCGTGAAGCCTCCGCCGAGCTCCCACGGCCCCTCGACGTGCCTGCGGGCCCTCGCTACGCGCCCGGCCGAAAAATCGAGCCTCAGGCTCTCCCCCGGGCCGAGTCTGTAGACGAGCTGTTTCTCGAAGCCCTTGTCGGTCTCCACCTGCGGGGCGCTCTCCCAGACGAAGTTCGGCTCGCCCAGAAGGAGCTTGACCTTCTCGATCGTCATGCCCATGCGGAGCGCCCCGAGACGGACGAGCCCCAGGAGCTCCGCGTCCCGCCGGGCCTTGAGGTCCGGGCCCTTGACCATGAACGAGAGCGAGAGGCGCTCGACCCTGCCCTCCCTGAGTCCGCAGGAAAAGGCCATCGCGGCGAAAAACGCGAGCGCCGCGGCACCCGACCTGCCGAGCCGCCGGCGGATCATGCCCAGCGCCTCCCCACCGCAGACGAGGCCCGCGCGCGGGCGACGTCACGACCCGCCGCGGGGGCGCCGGCTCCGCGAGGCGGAGGCCTCAGGCGACCTCCGCGCACCCCGAGCCGAAGCCGTTGCCGCCTACGCGCTCGCTCCGCGCGGCGAGCCTAATCTCCCAGGCATATACCAAGAGATCGTGCCGTCAGGATCGTGTCGCAATCGAGCGGCACCGCCTTCATCTTCGAGACCGCCTCCTCCAGGGGGACCGTCTTCACCGTCGGCGGGTCGAGCGCCACCATGACGCCCGTGATGCCCTTCTCGAGCGTCCTCACCGCCGCCGCGCCGAAACGGAGCGCGAGCAGCCTGTCGAAGGTGGTGGGCGAGCCCCCGCGCTGGAGGTGGCCGAGGACGAGCGAGCGCGTCTCCTTGCCCGTCCGCCTCGCTATCTCCTGCGCGACGCGCTCTCCCGCGCCCCCCAGGCGAGGCTCCCTTCCCGCCTCCTTCGCGCCCGCGAAGGTCATCTCGCCCCCCTTGGGCCTGGCCCCCTCGGCGACCACGACGATGGCGAAACTGCGCCCGCGCCTCTCGCGTTCGCGGATCTTCTCGCAGACCTTCTCGATGTCGTAGGGGATCTCCGGGATCAGTATCACGTCCGCCGAGCCCGAGACGCCCGAGTTGAGCGCGATCCAGCCGGCGTAGCGGCCCATCACCTCCACGACCATTACGCGCCTATGCGACTCGGCGGTGGAGTGCAGCTTGTCGATGGCGTCGGTGGCGGTCGACACAGCGGTGTCGAAGCCGAACGTTATGACCGTGGAGGCCAGGTCGTTGTCGATTGTCTTCGGCACTCCGATCACCGGCAGGCCCTTCTTGGCGAGGCCGTTCGCGATTCGGAGGGAGCCGTCGCCGCCGATCGCGATGAGCGCGTCGAAGCCCTCCTCGCGGAAGCGGCGCAGGACCTCGTCGGAGCGATCCCTGACGACGGTCTTCCCGCCCTCGACGACGGGGCACTCGAACGGGTTGCCCTTGTTGGTCGTGCCCAGGATCGTCCCGCCCTGGTGCGTGATCCCGCGCACGCGCTCGCGGTCGAGCCTCACGAGCCCTTGCTCGCGGGGCATGTCCAGGAGCCCGCAGTAGCCCTCGCGGATGCCCCAGACCTCCCAGCCGAGCCTGATGCCCGAGATCGTCACGGCGCGGATGACGGCGTTCAGCCCCGGCGCGTCGCCGCCGCCGGTGTTCACTGCGATCTTCCTGATCTGCGTCATCTCTGGACCTCCTCCGCCCCGGCGGCCCCCGCGCGTCGGGCAGTCCCGCCCTGCGCTACCTCCGCGCAGAGTGCCGACAGATTCTCGTGCGGCGTGCCCATCGGTATCTCGCAGCCTGCGCCGACCATGTACGGGTCGCCGATCGAGCGGTACGTCTCGACGACTCTGCGCCTGATCTCGTCGGGGGTCGAGTCCTTGACGGCGCTCACGGGGTCGAGATTCCCGCAGAGGGCCGTGCTCGGCGGCAGCACTCGCCGGGCCTCGCGCATGTCCACCTGCCAGTCCAGGTCGACGATGTCTGCGCCGAGCGAGCTCATATGGGGGAGCAGGTGCGTGATGTTCCCGCAGATGTGGAGCCTGACGCGGCCGCCGCGCGAGTGTATCGCCTCCACCATGCGCCGCTCGAGCGGCAGGACGCGCTCGGCGTAGAGCCCCGGCGGGAGCTGGCTCGCTATCGCGTCGCCGATGCCTATCGTGTCCGCGCCGGCCTCGAGCTGCGACCACGCGAAGCCGATGCCCACCTCCGTGCAGAGCTCCATGAGGCGCGAGGCGAACTCGGGGTCGTCCATGAGGTCGAACAAGAAGGTCGTGACCCCCCTGAGGTCCGCCGCCTCGGCCGCGGGGCCTTCGATCCATCCCATGATCGAGTACTTCCCGCGGAAGAGTCTGGCGTACTCCTCTATCGCCCTGACGCGGTCGAGCATCCTGGGCGAGCGCCGGGGGTCGGGCTTCTTCAGGACCGTCAGGTCCTTCGTGTCTTCGAGCGGTGGCCGCAAGCAGCGAGGGACTCCGTCCTTCACGTACTCGATCTCGGCGCCGAACCCCTGGGTCTCGCGGTAGGGGTCGGAGATCGCGCTGAGCTGGTCGAAGCCGAAGGCCTCCGCGCAGCGGACGTTGGCCTCGACGAGCACGCGCCAGTCCGAGGCGAACGCAGCATAGTCGGACCCGATGAACTGCGCCGCGAAGCCCATCAGGATGGGCAGGCGCGGCAGAAAGTCTACGGGCCTCCCCTCGAGCACGGCCATGTAGCGCTCGTATCCGGTCAAGGTCGGAGCCCCCGCGGGAACCAGGGGAATGCTACGCGCGACCGCCGAGCGGCGCAATCGCGACTCGCGCCGGGCGGCCTGTGCGCCGAAAGGGTCCTCGGAGTCCCGCGGGGGCGCTATCGCGCCGCCGCCAGGAGCCGCTCGAGCCATTCCGGTCTCCGCGGCGCGGCCGTGCCGCCCTGCGCGCAGGGCCTCGCGGCGACGATGTAGCCGTGGCGCGACTCGCCGACCTCGATGCCCGCCCCGCCGAGCACGCCGATCCACTCCGAGTCGAGGATCGTCGGGGGCGAGTAGTCCGGCCTCCCGCCGGGCAGGCTCGACCATGCGACGAGGGCCGCCCAGTCGCCGCTCCGCGCCGCCCGAAAGGAGACAGGCTCTTGCCGGAGGAACCGCAGGAGCGCCTCGCGGACCTGCCTGCCCCTGGCGGCCCAGCCGAGGAGCGAGGTCCCGTCCGCGGCGCGGACGATCTCGCTGAAACCCTGGGCCGAGTAGAACTCGCGCGCCGGGCCGGTCCCGGGCGCGGCGACGATGAGGAGCCTGCCGCAGGCATCGAGGAAATCCCGCTTCGCGGCCTCGAGGAGCGAGCGCGCGAGGCCCTTCCTCCTCGCCGCCGGGTGCGTGAACACCCTGTGCACGATGGCGAGCCCGCCGAAATCGGCCGAGCGCGACACGTCCAGGGCGGCGGCGACCTGCTCCCCGTGCGTGACCAGGTAGAACCTGTCGAGGGAACCCGCGCCCGCGCGGCCGAGGAGCCTCCGCTCGAGGTCGGCCGCCCATTCGCCTCGAGCGTGGGAGTGGTCCCAGAGGGAGTAGAGCGCGCGGATCGGTCCGAGCCACTCGGGCGCCGGGGGAGACAGCACAAGCACCCGCGGCGGAGGCGAGTCGGCTCGCCCCTGCCCGCTCACCCCAGGGCTCCGACGAGGCAACCGGTCATGAACGCGGCGATCGAGCCGCTCGCGATGGACGCAAGGCCCAGCCGCGCGAGGTTCGGCCTCTGGTTCGGCGCCATGCCCCCGACGCCCGCTATCATGATGGCCACCGAGCCGAAGTTCGCGAATCCGCAGAGGGCGTAGGTCATGACGAGCGCGCTCCGCGCGGAGAGGGGTTCGGTGAGCTCCGCGAGGTGCCTGTAGGCCACGGCCTCGTTGAGCACGGTCTTCTCGCCTATGAGCATCCCGGCGCGCACGGCCTCGGAAGGCGGCAGGCCCATCCCTATCGCCACGGGCGAGCAGAGGTAACCCAGCAGCGTCTGGAAAGAGAGCCTCCCGAACGTAGCCCACGAGACCAGGGCGTTCGCCATCTCGACTAGCGCCACGAAGGCTACGAGCATCCCCACGACGCTGAGTGCGAGGTTCATCCCCTCGAGCGCCCCGCGCGCGGCGGCGTCCATGACGTTGATCGGGGCGGAGTCGCCCTCCTCGGAGGCGGGCACGGCCGCGGAGTCGAGCGTCGCCGGGCGCCCGGTCTCCGGGAGCATCACCTTGGCCACGAGCACCGCGGCGGGCGCCGACATCACGCTCGCCGTGAGGAGGTGCGCGGCGGCGGACTCGTATCCTCCGAGCGTGCCCTTGAGCATATCGGCGTAGAAGGCCATCACGCTCCCGGCGACAGTGGCCATGCCGGCGGTCATGACGCAGAAGAGCTCGGAGGTCGTCATGCCCGGCACGTAGGGCCTAGCCATGAGCGGCGCCTCGACCATCCCCACGAACACGTTCGCCGCGGCGGCGAGCGACTCCGCCCCGGAGGCCCTCATGAGCCGGCGCATCACCCAGGCCATCGCGCGCACGACGAGCTGCATGATGCCAAGATAGTAGAGCACGCGGGAGAGCGTCCCCATGAACACGATGATCGCGAAGAGCTGTATCGCGAAGATGAAGCCCGAACTCCAAGTGGGGCCCGAGAGGCCGCCGAAGACGAAGCTCGCACCCGCCAGGCTGAAATCCATCAACTTCTTGAACAAGAGCCCGGCGGTCTCGAAGACGGGCCTCCCGACGGGGCTCCGCAGGACGATCAGGGCGAGCGCGATCTGGAGCGCGAGCCCCACGAGCACCGTCCGCACGGGGAACGCCCTCCGGTCGCGCGAGAGGAGGAGCGCCCCGCCCAGGAGAAACGCCACACCGAGGGCGCTCGCGAGCCTCCGGGCCGGTTCGCCTCCGACCCAGCCGAGGAGTGCGTTCAGTCCGACGATGGCGGCGAGCCCCGCACCGATCGTGAGCGCCTCGCCCCTCCGGCCGAGCTGCACGGCGCGCATGCCTCCTTTCTGGGCGTCCGCCGGGGACTACCCGCCCAGTACCGCCTCGAGCGCCGAGACGACCTGATCGGCCGGCACGGGCTTCGTCAGAACCTTGCCCTTGGCCAGGCTGGGGATGTCGCCGACGGGGTAGCTCGAGTCGCAGAGGATCACCACGGGGAAGTTCCGCTTCGAGAGCGATAGCCTCCTCAGGATCTCGCGCCCGGCCTCGCCGCAGAAGCGGATGTCTACGAGCAGGGCGTCGGCGGCCTTCTTCTCGATCTGCTTCCAGGCATCGATGCCATCCTGCGCCGTGGCCGCAGCGAGGCCCGCCCGGGCGATCGCCTCGCCGCACTGAGAGAGCAACCCGGCGTCGTCGAGCGCGAGGAGGACCCGAGCCCGGCTCTCGGCGGGCGCCTCGGTCGGCTGGGTCGCGGCCTCGGGCTGAGCGGGCCGCGGCTCCGGAGGAGCTGGGACGGGAGGCTCGGCCGCCTCGCCGTCGAACCTCGCCGCGCGGCGCGCCTTCGGGAGGCGCGTCTGCGTGGTCGTCGTGAGGGCCCCGCGCCCCTGGGGCGACTCGGCCGGAGGCGTCGCCTTCTCGGCCGGGACGGCTCTCTCGAGCTGCGCCTGGAGCGCCTGGACGAGCCGATTCTTCTCGAAGAGATCCTTGGCGGCTTCGTCTCGCTCCCGCTCGGCGGCCGCGAACTTGGCCCTGGTCTCCTCGAGCTCCGCGCCGAGCTTGGCGAGCGCCTCCCGGGCGGAGGTCGAGCCCGCGGCGGCCTCCTTCAGTTCGTTCAGGCCCTTCTCGAGCTCCGCCGCGCGGGAGCGCTCGCTCTCGAGAGAGCGCAGGCTCTCTTCGAGGTCGGAGCGTAGCTGCTTGAGAAGCTCTTCCTTGCGCGACGCATCGGTCCTGAGCGTCTCGAGCTCCGCGCTGGAGGACGCGGACGACCTGCGGAGTTCCTCGAGTTCCTTCGTGGCCGCTTCGAGTCGCGCAGCGGAGTCCGACAACTCCTTCGCGGCGGCGTCCGCCCTCTGAGCGGCGGAGGCCGCCTCGGAGCGGAGGCGCTCGGCCTCGGCGCGGGCCTCCGCGAGCTCCCGTTCGAGCTGGGCGAGTCTCGAGCGGAGCTCGTCCGAGGACGCCGCCTGCGCCTGCCGCAGCTCCGCGAGCGTCCCCTGCGACTTTTCGAGCTGGGTCCTGAGTTCGTCGCGCTCCCTGGAGGCCGTCTCCGCGGCGGCCCTCGCAGAGGCGAGCTCCGCCTCGAGCGAGGGCTGTCTCGCCGAGAGCGTCTCGAGCTCCGCGCGAAGCCGCGCAAGCTCTGCCCCCGTCTCGCGGGCCTTCTCGAGTTCCTGCCCGAGCGAACCCGCCTCGCGCAGCTTGAGCTCGAGTCCCTGGACCTGCGAGCGGAGCGAGGCCGCCTCTTCGGCGAGCGCGGCGCGCTCCGACTCGGCGGACCGGAGCGCGGCCTCTAGCTCCCCCGCGCGCCTGCGCGCCTCGTCGCGCTCGCGCGAGGCTGCGTCCAACTGCTCCCTGGCCGCGGCCGCGGCGGCGCGGGCCTCGTCGAGGGAGCGCTCGAGGGCGTTCGCCCTGGAGACGAGCCCCTCGCGCTCGGCCTCGGCCGCGCGGGCGCGCGAGAGGGCCTCCGAGAGGCGCGACTCCGTCTCCTCTGCGCCCTTCTCCCTGGCACGGAGCTCGATGAGCTCGGACGACAGGGCCGCGACCCGCTCCTCGGCGGCCTCCAGACGCGAGCTCGCCTCCTGGAGGGCCGCGCGGGCGCGAGCGAGTTCCTCCTCGGCCGCCTCCCGGAGGGAACGCTCCTTCGACGTCGCGGCGCGGGCCGCCTCGAGCTCGCGCCCTGCGGCCTCGAGCCGGGAGCGCGCATCGCCAGCCTCGCCGCGGGCAGCCTCCCGCGCGGACTCGGCCTCGGCCAACCTCCGTTCAAGCTCCGCGCGCTCCGCTCCCAACCGGGCGAGTCCGCCCTCGAGCTCGCGGAGCCTGGCCTCGGTCTCCTCGGCCGTCCCGGAGACGGACCTGAGCCTCCGCGAAAGCTCCGCCTTCTCCTCCTCCAGGCGTTCGACGGAGCCCAGGAGCCGCATGATCGTTTCGTCTTCGTCCGGAGGCGCGTCTGCCACAGCCTCGAGGGCGGCCAGGAGTTCGTCGACGCGCGGGGCAGTCAGACCGCTCGCGCGGATCTGGGTGCCTACGGCGGCGATGACACTGCGTCTATCCGCGCCGGGCTCGGAGATGCGCCTCAGGACCCTGGCGAGCAGTTCCGGATCCCGGCCCAGGGCGAACTCGAAGGCGATCACGTGCGCCCTGGTCTGGGTGGAAAGCGAAAAGAGGACGTTTCCCAGGTCTTCGCCCACTGGGCCTGGCCTTTCGCGGGGCAGATGACCCGTCAAGAGGCTAACCATGTGCGGCAGCGTGTCAACCGCCCCTGAGGAACGTAGGAACGCCGGGACGGCTTTCCTCCGACTGGCGGCGGAACGCCCCGTGGCGTGAGGCTTGCGCCGGAGCCCCGCGCGGGGCAGACTCGTATAGCACGGAGGCGCCGCCGATGGGGTCCCGCTTCAGGCGCGCGAGGTTCGTCGTCAGGAAGGCGATTCGGAGGATCGCCTACGCCAAGGGCTCGCCCGCCTCCATCGCCGGCGGCGCCGCGCTCGGGATATTCATCGGCCTCACGCCGACGATGGGGTTCCAGATGATCCCGGCCGCTTTCTTTGCCGCGGTCTTGAGAGTGAACGTGGTCGCGGCCGTGCTCGCCGTCTGGATCACGAACCCCGTCACGGCCGCGCCGATCTACTACTTCGAATACTTTGTGGGGAAGCTCCTCTTACCGTTCGAACCGGGCTCGACCGCCGTGGAAGACATCAAAAGGCTCGCCGAGAGGATATCCGAGGTGAGCGTGAGCGACCTGTGGCGGACGATGGCCGCGGCCGCGGCCGCCTTTGCTGAGCTGGGATGGGACGTGATCGTCAGACTCCTGCTCGGCAGTTTCACCTGCGCGGCCGTCGGCGCGGCGCTGACCTATCCGGCGACGTATCTGACGGTGAGGTACGTCCGCCGGCGCCGGGAGGCGCGGACCATGCGCAGGGCGGACGTCAGGCTCGAGCGGCTCGACGCGGCGGGCCTTGTCCGCGCGCCGGAGGGCGAGCGTGCGGCGGCCCCGAGCGAGGCCGGGGTAGGGGGCATCGAACGGGCGCCCGAGCCCGCCCAGCCGCCCCGCGTCGTGCCGCTTCCGCTCGGCGGGGCCGAAGGTGCGGACGAGCGGCGCAGGAACGAAAGCGGTGCGTGAACCGACCGCCTCGGGCGGCCGGAGGAGGAAGCCGTGAGGAGCGAGTCCGACGCGCGCGGGACGCTGTGCGTCACGATCGCGGCGCCCAGTGTCTCCGAGGCGATGCTCTCCGCCGCCCGCGCACGCGAGCTCGGGGCCGGCATGGTGGAGTACCGGCTCGATGCGCTCCGCGAGGAGCGCGCGGAGATCCGCAGACTCTTCGGCGAGAGCCCCCTGCCGGCGATCGCCACGTTCAGGCGGCCGGAGGATGGCGGGACGCGCCCGTGCGAGGAGGGTCCGAGGCTCGCGCTCCTCCGCGAGGCGCTTCGCGCCGGGGCCTCGTGGATCGATATCGAGTTCGGCCGCGAGCGGGAGCTCGCGGAATGCGCGCGCGGCAGGCTCGTCGTGAGCCATCACGACCTCGCCGGCACGCCGACGGACCTCGCCGCGATAGCGCGGCGGATCGAGTCCGGCCCGGCCGACGTGGTGAAGCTCGCAACGCTCGCGCGCTCCTGGCGCGACGCGCTCGCCCACCTCAAGGTCCTGCGCGCGGCGCGGAAGCCCACGGTCGCGTTCGCGATGGGCGAGCTCGGCGCGTGTTCGCGCGTCCTCTGCCTCGCGTTCGGCTCCCCGTGGACCTACGTCGCCCCTGACGACGCCCGCCCCGCCGCGCCAGGCCAGATCGGCCTCGAAAGGATGGTCGGCGAGTTCAAGGCGGCGCGCATCCGGGCGGACGGCCGCTTCTACGGGGTGATCGGCCATCCGATCGCCCACTCGATGAGCCCCGCGATGCACAACGCCGCCCTCGAGGCGGCAGGTCTCCCGGGGGTGTACGTGGCCTTCGACGTGGAGTCGGACCCGGCCTCGTTCGTGCGCGAGGCCTTCGCGCTCGGGGCGGCGGGCCTGAGCGTCACGATCCCGCACAAGGTGGACGTGATGGCGGCGCTCGACGAGATCGAGCCCGGCGCGCGCCGGATCGGGGCCGTGAACACGGTCTGGAGCCGCGGCGGCCGCCTGTGCGGGACGAACACGGACATCGTCGGGGCGGCCCGGGCGATCGCCCAGGCGGCCGGGGGCGTCTCGGGCCTCGAGGGGAAGAGCGCGCTCGTCCTCGGCGCCGGCGGGGCCTCGCGCGCGATCTGCTTTGGTCTTGCCGATGCAGGGGTGCGCGTCGCGGTGACCGATGTCATCTTCGAGAAGGCCGTGGAGCTCGCGCGCGCGTCAGGGGCGGAGCCCGTCCCACCGGGAGAGGCGGACCCCTCGCGCTTCGACATCGTCGCGAACGCGACGCCCGTCGGGATGCATCCGAATGTCGAGGCCTGCCCGATCGACGCCTCGCGCCTCCGCGCAGGGCAGATAGTCTTCGACGCGGTCTACAATCCCAGGGAAACGCTCCTCCTCCGGGAGGCCCGCCGGCGCGGGTGCGTGGCCGTAGAGGGCGTCGATATGTTCGTCGAGCAGGGGGCCGAGCAGTTCGAGCTCTGGACGGGCGGGCCCGCCCCGAGGGCGGCGATGCGCGAGGCGGTGCTCGCGCGGCTGGGGCGGTGACTCCCGTGCGCTGGGCGAGGGCGGCGTTCTGGGTGTTTCTCGTTGCGGCCGGTTGCGGTCCGCACCACGACGCCGCCAAACACTCCGCGCGGCCGAAAAAGAACTCGCGCAAGGCCGCCGGCAAGTTCGCGGAGCTCCCGCGCGGGCCGGGGATAGGCCGGCCCGGAGAGAACCCGAAGCCCGGTTCGCTCGCCTCCGCCGTCGCCGAGGGCAAGGTTCCAGGGAGCCATCTCGCGCCCCCCTCCGAGTACTCCTCGGGGCCTGCCGAGGAGATCCCGCGCGCCCCTGAGCGCCGCCCTGCCAGGACGCTCGAGGAGGCGAGGGCGCGCGCGCTCGCCGACCTAGGTTCGCCGAGCGCGCATACCCGTTTCGTAGCGGCGCTCGAGGCGGGCTGGCTGGGCCTCGCGGAGGCCGTCCCGGAGCTCGCGGAGATGGTGCGCCGGGAGGACGCGGCGGCCGCGGCCGCCGTACGGTCGCTCGGCAGGCTCGGAGGGGACGAAGCCGCACAGGCGCTCGGCTCCCGGCTCGGGCGGTCGCGCGACGCGGCGTTCGACCTCGAGATCATCAGGGCGCTCGGCCATACGGGTTCGCGGTTCGCGCTCAGGCCGCTATTGCGCTCGCTGGAGGACGATCGCGTCTTTTTCCGACTCGCGGCGGCCGCTGCCCTGGGCGAGCTCGGCATGCGGGAGGCGGGACCCGCCCTCGCCCGCGCGCTCGAGCGCTCGGAGGGCGTCCCGGCGCTGCGCGTCGCCATCGCGACGGCGCTCGCCAAGCTCGGAGACCCGAGGGGCTTCGATATCCTCGACGAGGCCGCCTCGAGGGGCAGCCCCGACCTTCAGGCGGCGGCCATCTCGGGCCTCGCGGTCGTGGCGGCTGGGGCCGGCGAAGACCTCGAGCGCGCTCGCCTGCGCGCCCGCGCGCACTGGAAGATCGGCTCCGTGCTCGGCTCCCCTTACCCGGAGGCGTGGAGGGCCGCGTTCAGCGTGCTCGTCCGGATGCACCCGGCCGAGGCCGATGGCGTCCTCGCCGCCCTCGAGGGCGCGAGCCCCGAGATTGCGCTCCGGGCGAGGCTCGCCCGGGCGGCGTTCGGCGGTCACGCCTGGCGGGATGTCGTCTCGTCGGCGCTCGTGAGTGCCGACCCGCACATGCGGTCCGCGGCGTGCGAGGCGCTTGAGGCGCTCGGCGACAGGTCCGGGGTGGAGCTAGCCCTGCGGGCGCTCGAGGACCCGCAGCCGTCCGTGCGCGTCGCCGCGGCGCGCGCCCTGGGGCGGCTCGGTGGAGAAACTGCGGCCGCGGCGCTCGAGAAGGCCCTCTCGCGCGAGGACCCTGCGCTCCGGGCGGCCGCCGGGGAGGCGCTCGCCTCGATTCGGTCCCGCGGCGCGGCGGTGAACCGAGTTGCCGCCCTTCCACGAGCCGAGGGAGGATACGCGCTCGAGGGCGTCGTGCGCGGCGCAGGCGGCGAACACCTCTGCGTGATCCGCTCGCCGGACGGGAAGGCGATGCTGCTCAGGAAGGGCGAGGACGCGGGCGGCGGCTACACGGTCGAGCGCATCGTCGCCGGCGACGGGGAAAGGCCCAAGGTCGTCCTCGCGCGCGACGGCAGCACGATCACACTCGAGGCTGCGGTCCCCTGAACGGAGGCCTGGCGCGACAGGCGGAGCGGCATGAGCGAATCGGGACCTGCTGACGATGAGCCCCGGAACGGGGCGGCGCCCTGGCATCCGGTCGAGCGGGCGATCGACGCCGCAGCGAACCGGGCCCGCGAGGGGCTCAGGGTCGTGGAGGACTTCGCACGCTTCGTCGTGCCGGACGACTCCGTCGCGCGCTCGGCGAGGGACCTGAGGCACCGCGTCACGTCGCTCGTGGCGCTCCTGGCTCCTCCCGACGCCCTCCTCGCCGAGCGCGACGTGGAGCGCGACGCGGGCGCCTCGCCCGTGGCGTTCGCCCCGCGTGGACGCGCGAGCGCCGAGGACGTCCTGCGCAGCGCGTTCAAGAGGTCACAAGAGGCGCTCAGGTCGCTCGCGGAGTTCTCCAGGCTCGTCGCTCCAAAGGTCGCCGATTCCTTCGAGCGCGCGAGGTACGAGCTCTACTCGCTCGAGAAGCGCGCCCTGGTCCCGGGTTCGGCGGCCCGACGGGCGCAGGGCCTGCGCCTGATCGCGGTCGTCGACTCGGCCGCCGCGCACCCTGGACCGATCGAGCGCGCGCGGCTCGCCCTCGAGGCGGGTGCGGACTGCATAGCGCTCGCCCCCGCTGGCGCCGACCGCAATGTCCTCGCGCTCGCGCGCGCCATCCGAGAGGTCGCAGGCCGCGCGAGCGCACCGCTCCTGATCAAGGGCAGGGCCGACATCGGCCGGCTGGCCGGTGCCGACGGAGTCGTGCTCGGCGCGGGCGATCTCCCGGCCGCGGAGGCGGCGAGGCTCCTCGGCCCTTCCGCCATGCTCTGCCGGGAGGCGAGCGACGCGGATGAGGCCCTCGCGGCCGAGCGCGAGGGGGCGAGCTCCGTCATTCTGATCCATCCGGGAGGGGTCGGAAGTTCGGCGAGCGCGGAGCTCGTCGGCCAGGTCGCCCCCGCGCTCAGATGCCCCGTCTTCGCCTGGTGCGCCGCGGCGGACGATCTCGACGGGCTCCTCGCCGCCGGGGCGCGGCGGCTCGTCGTGCGCGCGCCGGAGGACGCCGCGCGGGAGCTGGTGCCGGTACGCCGCAGGCTCGACGCGGCGCGCGAACCCGGTCGCGAGCCGGCCACGTAGCGGCCGCCGCGCGGTGCGGCCGTTCCGACCGGCCTCAGCGCGCAGGAGCACTGATCTCTTCCGCCAGGCGTATCCGCTCCAGGACCGGCGGATGCGAGTAGAGCCAGAACACCGCGAGTCGGCTCGGCTCTATCTCGGAGATGTTGCGCCTGGCGAGCTCGACCTCCGCGCGGACGTAGGCCTCGCGCTTGCCCGTGAGCGCGAGGGAGTCCGCGTCGCAGGAGCGCTCCCAGGAGCGGCTCACCGCGTTCGCCGCGGGCATGAGGAGGAACGAGAGCACGCTCGCCACGAGCAGGGCGACGGGCGCAACTCGCGCGCCCTCCGGGAGAGCCGCCGGCACCGCCCAGGCGCCGGACCGGTCCAGCACGAGCCAGAGGATCGCGAAGAAGAGCCCGAAGGCTGCGACGGCCAGGGCCGTCCCCTTCCACACATGGGCCCGGGCCCAGTGCGCGGCCTCGTGGGCGAGGATGACCTCGAGTTCGTCGAGGAGCTCGCTCGGGATCCGCCCGTCCGGAGCCGCCGCGGCCTTGAGGTTGTCATAGAGCACGATGCGCTTCGTCGCGCCGAGGCCCGTGAAGTATGCGTTCGTGCGCCGCGTGCGGCGGCTGGCGTCCACCCAGAGGACGTCGCTCGCGTTCACCCCGGCGCGCGAGGCCACGGAGAGCGCCCGCTCGCGGAGCTCCGGCTCGGTGACGGGCGTGAAGCGGTTGAACAGCGGATCGACGAGCACCGGGGCGAGAAAAACGTAGGCCACCAGCAGCGCCGCCGTCGCCCCCCACGCGGCGAGCGGCCAGGAGCCAGGCAGCGCCGATCTGACCGCTACGACGATCCACAGCGCCGCGCCGGTGAGGGCCACGTTCAGGGCGAGACCCTTCGCCCAGTCCCAGAGGAACCCTGCGGCGCCCTGCGTCGAGAGCCCCCAGGCGCGTTCCAGGAGGAAGCCGCGCGCCCACGCGAAGGGCGTCTGCGCGAGCAGGTGCAACCCCACGAGCAGCGCCACGGCGATCGCCGCCGATCCGAGACCGCGGCCTCTCGACGCGCCGCCTCGGACGGGTCCGTCCCGGGCCTCGGCCTGCGCCTGCGGCGCGGCATCCCCGGCGAGCCGTCTCGCGGCGCGGACGAGCCGTCCGCCCACGCCCGGGTGCGAGAGCACCGCGAGGATCGCCGCGCTCCAGACGAGGGAGCCGAGCCAGAGCGCCCGCCTCTGGCGCGCGAAGGCCGCCCCGCGCGAGATCTCCTCCGGAGTGAAGTACCTGAGCGCCTCTTCCGAGGGCGACCTCTGGGAGCCGATCGCCAGTGCCGCCACGAGGAGCGCTCCCCCCCGGCCCATGGTGCCTCCGATCCAGGCGCAGGCCGCCTCAGCGGCGGAACGTCCACGCCTCGGACAGGTACTTCTCGGCCGCGAGCTTTTGCGCGCGCGCCAGGGTCTCCCCTGTCGGCCAGGCGCCCGCCACCTCGAACCGTTCGCGCAGGGCCTCGCGGAGCGCCTGCGCGGCGAGGCCGACATCGCCCAGGCCGGTCTCGCGCCGGAGCGTCGTCATGAACTCCTCGTGGCGCCTGCCCGCCCTGTAGGCCGGCTCCTCCGGCGGGTGCGAGATGTACCTCGCCACCTCCGCCGCGTCGAGAGACACCAGGAGCGCGCCGTGCACTAGCGCCCCGCGCCTCCTCCTCGCCTGCGCGAGGCCGACGAGCTTCCTCCCGCGTACGGCGATGTCCGCGGGCGGCTCGAACCTGAGACCGCCGATCCCCGCGAGCGCCTGAGCCAGCAAAGACGCCGCCGCGCCATACGCCCCGCGTATGCTGCGCGATTCGGGCCACGATTCGAAGGGCATGAAGACGCTGAAGCACACGACGCCCGGCGCGAGGTACACCGCCGCGCCCCCGGAGATCCTGCGGAAGACGCGCACGCCGTCCGCGCGGCAGGCGTCGAGGTGCAGCTCCTCGCCCGCGCGGGAGCTCACCCCAAGCACGGTCGAGCGCTCGCAGGGCGTCCAAACGCGCGCGCAGGCCGAGCAGTCCTCCAGCATGAGCTCGTCCAGGGCGAGCTCGAGCGCGACGCCGTGATCCGCACCAGGCATCGATTCCTCAGCCAAGGCGCTCCAGCGCCCGCGCAGCGCTACTCGCCCTCGTAGACCATGTGGCAATACTCCTCGGCGTCCAGGAGCTCGTCGAGTTCGGCCGGGTCCGAAAGTCTGATCCTCACGATCCACCCGGCGCCGTAGGGATCCTGGTTGATGAGTTCGGGAGACCGTTCGAGCTTCTCGTTCGTCTCGACGATCTCCCCCGAGACCGGGGCGTAGAGTTCCGTCGAGGTCTTGATGGAGTCTATCGCGCCCATTTCGTCGGAGGCCCGCACCGACTCGCCTCTCTTGGGCAGCTCCACGCAGACGATGTCGCCCAGCTCGTTCTGCGCATGGTCGGTGAGGCCGACGATCGCGATCCCGTCCTCGACCCTGACCCAGTGGTGCTCGCGGGTGTAATGCAAGTCGTCCGGGACGTCGGAATCACTCACAGATTTTTCTCCTCCGCGTTCCTCCCAAAACGCAGCCTGGGCGCCGTTTCTATTAGGCGTTAGCGGCCGAGCGTGTCAAGACAGAACGGTGCGTGTCGGGCGGCCCGTCAGCGGGCGTCCATGTCGCCTGCGACCTCGCTCTCGGGCCGCGGCACGTCCCGGTCCGAACTGTCGTAGAGGACGCTCACGAGCGTGAGCCCCTCGGGGGGAGCGGTGGGCCCGGCCAGGCGCCTGTCGCGCGCCTCGAGCGCGCGGGCGATCCACGCGGGCTCCTCCTTCCCCCGCCCGACCTCGATCAGCGAGCCCGCTATCGTGCGGACCATGTGCATCAGAAAGCTCTTGCCTTCGACTTCGATCAGGACGCGGTCGCCCTCGCGCCGGACGTCCAGACGCGAGATCGTCCTCACGGGGTTCTTCACTTTCGTCGCCTCGCGCGCCGCGAACGAGGTGAAGTCGTGCGTCCCCACCAGGCATTGCGCGGCGAGCCGCATCCGCCCCTCGTCGAGGTGCGGGCTCACGTGCGCCACCTGGCCGCGACCGATCGCGGGCCTCGCGGGACGGTTCACGATGACGTAACGGTATAGCTTCGACCGGACGTCGCGCCGGACGTGGAAGTCGAGCCCGACCTCGTCGGAGCGCAACACGCTCACTTCCGGCGGCAGCTTCGAGTTGAGCGCCGGGGCGAACGAAGCGGCCGGTATCGAGGAACACGTGAAGAAGCAGGCGACCTGGCCCTCAGCGGAGACCCCGGCGTCGGTCCGGCCAGCGGCCACGACGCGGACCTGCTCGTCCGTGATCGCGCGCACCGCGGACTCGAGCGCCTCCTGCACGGACCTGCCGCGCAGCCCCCGCCGCGCGAAGGCCCCGGCCTGCCAGCCATCGAAGGCGGAGCCGTCGTACTCGACGACGAGCCTGATCTGGCGCCTCGGCACGGGGCCGCCTCTACAGGAGCTCCGCGATCTGCACGGCGTTGAGCGCCGCGCCCTTCAGGAGCTGGTCGCCAGCGACGAACATCGCCAGGACGTTCGGCGTCGAGGGATCGGACCTGATCCGTCCCACGAGCACCTCCGCCCGACCGGTCGCATGGATCGGCATCGGGTAGAGGTTCTTGGAGGGATCGTCCATCAGCTCGACGCCGGGGGCGCCGGAGAGTATCCGCCTCGCCTCCTCGGGCTGGACGGGCCGCTCGGTCTCGAGATAGACGGACTCGCTGTGGGCGCGGAACACCGGGACGCGGACGGTCGTGCCGAAGATTCGAATGGAGCTGTCGCCGAAGATCTTGTGGGTCTCCTTGACGAGCTTCCTCTCCTCCTCCAGGTCGCCCTCCGGGTAGAAGCCCCCGATATGCGGGAAGAGATTGAACGCGATCTGGTGCGGGAAGACCTCCCTGGCGAGCCCCTTCGCCACGTGGGGGGCGTCGTTCCTCAGGCCCATCCCCTCGAGAAGCGCTGCCTCCGAGTACTCCGGCCTCGAGAGCAGCTCGACGAGCTGCCTGCGGAGCTCGACCATCGCCTTCGCGCCAGCCCCGCTCGTGGCCTGGTAGCTCGAGACTATTATCCGCCTGACCCGCGCCGCCTTGTGGATCGGCCAGACCGGCACGTTCATGATGATCGTGGTGCAGTTCGGGTTCGCGATGATACCCTTGTGGGTCCTGACTGCCTCGGGGTTCACCTCCGGGACGACGAGCGGCACCTCGGGGTCCATCCTGAAGGCGCTAGAGTTGTCCACGACCACCGCGCCCGAGGCGACCGCGGCCGGGGCGAACTCGCGCGAGCGCGCGGCCCCCGCCGAAAAGAGCGCGAGCTCCACGCCGCGGAAGGAGTCCTGCCTGAGCTCGGCGACCGGCACCTCCTCCCCGGCGAAGCGGACGCTCTTCCCGACCGACCTCGCCGAGGCGAGCGCAACGAGCCTCTTCACGGGGAAGCGGCGGCACTCGAGCACCCTGAGCATCTCGGTTCCAACGGCGCCCGTGGCGCCCGCGACGGCGACGACCTTCGGAGACATGGCTGCATCCTTTCCATCCCCACCGCAACTGGCAGATACCTTGGGGAGCGTAGCGCAGCGCCCGCGGCCAACATCCTAGCCTGTCCCGGCGCGACGGCAAGCCCAGCGGGCCCGGGCGGGGCAGTTGACGCCAGGATGGCTCGGGGATAGCGTGCCACACACGGCAGCGCGAAGGAGAGACCGCAATGATCAAGGTCGCGATGATAGGGGCTGGCAGCATCGTCTTTTCGAAGAACCTGACGGGCGACATCCTCGGTTACCCGGAACTCGCCGACTCTACGATGTGCTATATGGACATCGACAAGGACCGCCTCGAGGTCGGCGTGAATCTGTGCCGTAAAGTAGCTAAGGCCCTCGGGGCCTCGCCGAAGATCGAGGGCACGCTCGACCGCAGGCGCGCCCTCGACGGCGCGGACTTCGTGATCAACATGGTCCAGATCGGCGGCTTCGACTCGACACTCGTCGACTTCGAGATCCCGCGCAAGTACGGCCTGAACTTCACGATCGCGGACACCACGGGTCCCGGAGGTCTCTTCAGGGCGCTCAGGACCTTCCCGATGCTCCGCGACATGTGCCGCGACATGGAGGAACTCTGCCCCAAGGCGGTGCTGATCAACTATTCGAACCCGATGTCGATGAACATGCAGACGATCTGGCGGACGAGCTCCATCACGGGGGTCGGGCTCTGCCACAGCGTCCAGGGGACCTTCGACTGGCTCATGCGCACGATCGGCGAGAGGCCCGAGGACTGCTCTTTCGTCTGCGCGGGTGTGAACCACATGGCCTTCTACCTGCGCCTGGAGAAGAACGGGGTGGACCTGTATCCGAGGCTCTTCGCGCTGCTCGACGACCCGCGCTCCGGCGCGGACCGGCAGGTCCGGTTCGAGCTCATGAAGCGGCTGGGCTACTACTGCTCCGAGTCCGACGAGCACAGCTCCGAGTACAATCCCTACTTTATCCCGCACGGGCGGGAGATGATCGCCCGCTATCGCATCCCGATCGACGAATACCTCCGCCGCTGCGACGCCATCGTCGACGAGTTCGAGCGGCTCAAGGTCCAGAGCAAGACCGACGAGCCGCTCCCGGTCCACCGGAGCAACGAGTACGGGAGCACGATCATCCACTCGATGGTCACCGGCAGGCCGAGCGTCGTCTATGGCAACATGCCGAACACGGGAGCGATATCGAACCTCCCCCGCACCGCGATAGTCGAGGCGCCGACGCTCGTGGACCGGACCGGCGTGCACCATGTCTGCGTGGGGGAGTTGCCGCCGCAGCTAGTGGCGTACATCCAGCCGCACGTCGCGCAGCACGAGCTCTTCATCCGCGCCGCGCTTGAGGGGAGGCGCGATTACGTGTACCAGGCGGCGATGTTCGACCCCCTCACGGCCGCGACGCTCCCGCTCGACCGCATAGTCGAGATGTGCGACGAGATGATCGCGGCGCACGGCGATCTCCTCCCGAGGCTGGAGAAGAAGTCGCTCGTCCCGACGAGCGGCAAGACCTTCGGCGCCGTGGACCCGAAGGCGCTGCGCGCGCAGTGGGACGCCGTCCAGGCGAAGGCCGCGGAGGGTTACATCCAGGAGTGGTATGTCGCAGGCCCCTTCCGGACCGACACCCCGGGGGCGGTCACGCTCGACCTGCGCACGCCTGTCGACGACGAGCTCGCCCGTAGGGGGGATGGTTCCGTCGACCTCGAGGCGGGCTACGGGACCGCCGGCGCGCTCGTGAAATGGCGCAAGTGCCGGGCCGACAAGCGCGGCCAGGTGGATCTCGTGGCGCTCTTCGGGCCCGTCGAGTGGGCGGTCGCCTTCGCGTACGCCGAGATCCGCTCGGAGCGCGAGCGCGAGGTCATCGCGCGCTGCGGCAGCGACGACGGGATCCGCGTCTGGGTCAATGGCAGGCAGGTCCACTCCCACGAGATCGGCAGGGCCTACTCGCCGAACGCGGACGAGTTCCCCGCCCGCCTCCGGGCCGGGACGAACCGCATCCTCGTCAAGGTGGATAACTACGTCGGCGGTTGGGGCTTCGGTCTAATGGTGCCGAAGGACTGACCTCGCTCCAGTGGCGTCGCGGGCGAGGGGGACCCGATGGCCTCCACGGGCAGGCGCGAGTTCCTCGCAACGCTCTCGGCGGCCGCGGCGGGGACGGTCCTGGGCTGCGGCAGTCGGGAGCGTGCGGCGGCCCGGCCAGAGGGGCCGCCCGGGAACGCTCGCCCCACCGCGTTCCTGTATCATCCGGCCTTCCTCGAACACGACACCGGTCCCGGCCACCCGGAGAGGCCTGAGCGCCTGACCGCCATCCTCGACGAGCTCGCGCGGCAGGGCCTTTGGGAGCGACTGCTGCACGTGGAGCCGGCGCCTCTTCCGCTCGACGCGATCGAGCTCGTCCACGACAGGGCCTACATCGAGCTCGCCAGGCGCGAGATCGAATCGGGCGCGAGCCGTCTCTCGACGGGCGACACCGCCGTTTCGAAGGGGACCTGGCGCGCGGCGCTCATCGCGGCTGGCGCGGCGGCGCGGGCGGTCGAGCTAGTCGCCAGGGGCGACTCGAAGAACGCCTTCTGCGCGGTCAGGCCCCCGGGCCACCATGCGAGGCCATCCCTCGGAGGGATGGGCTTCTGTGTCTTCAACAATGTGGCCATAGCCGCCCGGTACGCCCAGGCGCGGCTCGGCATCGAGAGGGTGCTCGTCGTCGACTGGGACGTCCACCACGGGAACGGCACCCAGGACACCTTCTGGTCCGACGGCACGGTCATGAACTTCCACACGCAGCAGCGCGGCATCTACCCCGGAACGGGCCTGGACTCCGAGCGCGGCGAGGGGAAGGGGTTCGGGCTGATCATGAACTTCCCGCTCGCGCGGGGCTCGGGCAGGGAGGTCTTCGAGAGGCTCTACAGGGAGGAGCTCGTCCCGGCGGCGAGGCGCTTCCGGCCGGGGCTCGTGCTCGTCTCGGCGGGCTACGACTCCCACAAGGACGATCCCCTGGGGGATCTCGCGCTCGACGAGGATGCCTACGCCGCGCTGACCGGGATACTCGCCGAGCTCGCCGGAGAGCTCTGCGAGGGAAGGCTCGTCTTGTGCCTGGAGGGCGGCTACGACCTAGGCGCGACCGCGCGCTCGGTCGCCTCGACGCTCCGCACGCTCATGAAGTCCTGAGCGCTCCTCGAGCACGCAAGAGCCCGTCGCGCGGGTCGCATCGGGACAGGCCGCGCCGGCCGCCCCCGGCGCTCACGGCGCGCACCTGCCATGTCTGCGGGTGATGCCCGCGAGGCGCGGCCCGGCGTCCTCGGCCAGCATGCGCATCTGCTCGACCGTGAGCCTCCAGCGCCACCAGCCCGAACTCTGGGAGGGGTTGTTCATCCTGGCCTCCGGGCCGAGGTACAGGAGGTCCTGGGCCGGGAAGATCGCCGTCTCGGACGCCGAGGCCGATATCACGTCCACGACCTTCCAGTGGAGCTCGCGCTCGCCGGAGCGCTCGAGGTAGAGCTCGAGCCCGGAGCGCTCCTCGTCTGTCATCCCGAGCTCGATCTTCTGGCGCAGGGTCTCGTTGTCGTGCGTACCGGTATAGAATACCGAGTTGGGGTGCCTGGCCACGTTGTGCGGCAGGTACGGGTGCTTGCGGTTCTTTCTCGGGTCGCCTCTCCAGTCGGCGAAGATGAAGACCTTCATCCCCGGGTAGCCGACCTTCCTCAGGAGCCTGCGCACGGCGTCCGTGATGATGCCGAGGTCCTCGGCGATGAGCGGGGGCCTCCGGCCGAGCTCGCGCTCGATCTGCTCGAAGAACTCGAGGCCAGGGCCGCGGACCCACTTCGCGTTCACCGCCGTGGGGGCGCCGGCCTCGACGCAGCCGTAAGACTCCAGGCCCCTGAAGTGGTCCACTTTGATCATGTCGAAATACCGGAGCTCCCGCTCGAGCCGTTTGGCCCACCACGAGTATATGCGCGCGTGGTCCTCCTCCGAGCCCGCCTCGCCCCACCGGTAGAGGGGATTGCCCCAGAGCTGGCCCGTCGCGGAGAAGTAGTCCGGCGGCACGGCCGCGACGTGGGTCATCGCGCCGGAGGAGTCGAGCTGGAAGAGGGACCTGTTGGCCCAGACGTCCGCGCTGTCGTAGCCCGGGTAGATCGCGAGGTCGCCCACCAGTTCCACGCCGAGCCCGTGCGCGGCGTCGCGCAAGGCTGAGATCTGCTCGTCGAAGACGAACTGCACGTACTTGTAGAAGCCGACGCGCTCGTCGTTCGGCGGGAGGCCGGCGCCGCTCGGGCCCGAGCGGGCGGGCTCGCTCCAGCCGCACCAGAGCGTCTCGAAGCCGTGGAGCTCCTTGAGGGCCATGAAAAGGGCGTACGGCTCCAGCCACCGGGCCTCGCGCCGCACGAAGGCCTCGAAGGCCTCGCGGCGGTCGCGCCCCGCGCGAGAGCGGAAGCCCTCCCAGGCCCGGCGGAGCGGCGCGGCCTCCCAGCCGGGGAGCCTGGAGTCGAATCCGAGCTTCCTCTCCCAGAGGAAGCCGTACTCGACGTAGGCGTCGCTCCTGCCGGGGTGCGCGGCCCTGTATGCGCGCCAGGCCTCCAGGTACGCGGCGTAGTCGGCCTCCGCGAGGTCGCCCGCGCGGACGAGCTCCGCGAGGCTCACCAGGTTCGGGTTGCCAGCGAAAACGGACGGCCCCTGGAAGGGCGAATCGCCCACGATCGTGGGGTGGACAGGCAGGATCTGCCAGAGGCGCTGGCCCGAGGCTGCGAGAACACGCGCGAACTCGCGCGCCTCCCCGCCGAGGGTGCCGATGCCCTCCTCTCCGGGAAGGGATGTCACGTGCAGGAGGACGCCGCTCTTCCTTTCACCCAACTGCGCGTCCTTTCCGTGTGCGGTCGGCCCGCCGCGACGGCGAGCCCTGAGCGTACGCGGCGTCTCGTGGTTTCGCAACGCCGCGGGCGCGATCTTGCGCCTCCGTCGCTCGCCGAAGCGATACCGAGGCCGCGCCCGATGCGTCCGATGAAAAGAGGAAAGGCAGGGGCCTCCGCGACGCCGCCTCGCGGAGGCCCCCCTCGCAGCACCTGACCGACGCGGGTCCGCTCGGCCGCTACACCACTCCCTGGGCGAGCATGGCGTCGGCGACCTTGAGGAAGCCGGCGATGTTCGCGCCCTTCACGTAGTTGACGAACTCGCCCTCTTTGCCATGCTCGACGCAGGCCCGGTGGATCGAGCGCATGATCTGCTTGAGGCGCGAATCCACCTCCTCGCGGGACCAGCTCAGGTGGACGGCGTTCTGCGACATCTCCAGGCCCGACGTGGCGACCCCGCCGGCGTTCGCAGCCTTGCCGGGCCCGTAGAGGATCTTCGCCTTCAGGAAGACCTCGATCCCCTCTGGGGTAGTCGGCATGTTCGCGCCTTCGGCGACGCATATGCAACCGTTCTTCACGAGTTCCTTCGCGTCCTCTCCGGAGATCTCGTTCTGCGTGGCGCTGGGGAAGGCGACCTGGCAGCCCACACCCCAGGGCCGCTTGCCGGGGAGGTACTGCGCCCCCTTGAACTTCTCCGCGTACTCCCTGATCCTCCCGCGGCGGACGTTCTTCAGCTCCATCACCCATGCGAGCTTCTCGGGCCCGATCCCGTCCTTGTCGACGATGGTGCCGTCGGAATCCGATAGCGTCACGACCTTCGCGCCGAGCTGGTTCGCCTTCTCGACCGTGTACTGCGCGACGTTCCCCGAGCCGGAGACGGCGACGGTCTTCCCCTTGAGGCTAGTGCCGCGCGTGGCGAGCATCTCCTCGGCGAAGTAGCAGACGCCGTAGCCGGTGGCCTCCGGACGGATGAGGGATCCGCCCCAGCTCAGCCCCTTGCCCGTGAGGACGCCCGTGAACTCGTTCCGCAGCTTCTTGTACTGTCCGAAGAGGAATCCGATCTCCCGGCCGCCGACGCCGATGTCCCCGGCCGGGACGTCGGTGTCCGGGCCGATGTGCCTGAAGAGCTCGTTCATGAACGACTGGCAGAAGCGCATCACCTCGCCGTCGGACTTGCCCTTCGGGTCGAAGTCGGAGCCGCCCTTGGCCCCGCCCATGGGGAGCGTGGTGAGGCTGTTCTTGAAGACCTGCTCGAAGGCCAGGAACTTGAGGAGGCCGAGCGTCACGCTCGGGTGGAAGCGCAGGCCGCCCTTGTAGGGTCCGATCGCGCTCGACATCTGGACGCGGAAGCCCCGGTTCACCCTGACCTCGCCGCTGTCGTCGACCCAGGCGACGCGGAAGATGACCGCCCTCTCCGGCTCCACCATGCGCTCCAGGATCTTCGCCTTCCGGTAGTCGGGGTTCGCCTCCACGACGGGCAGCACCCACTGGACCACCTCGCGCACCGCCTGGTGGAACTCCTTCTCGCCGGGGTTCTTCGCGGCGACCTGCTCCATGAACGCCTCTAGCGCGTTCGACTCCGCTGCGCTCGACAAGGCTATCTCCTTTCCATGGCTCGACGGCAATGCGTTGCTCTATAACGTACAGGGCCTTCCCCCCGTCAAGCGCCGAAGCCCGACCCGGCGCACGTTGCAAACGTGCGGACGTGGCACGATGCGGCAATATTGCCGCATATCCTTGACTCCCCGCCCCGCTCGGGCATGCTTCTCGACCGGGAGGCGCGCAATGGACGCCGACATCGAGCGCAAGAAGGCGGCGATCCTGCGGGTCCTGGCCGAGGCCGGCCGGCCCCTCGGAGGCGCGAGGATCGCACGCGAGCTCGCCCTGCGCGGGATCGAGCTCCGGCCGCGCATGGTCAGGTACTATCTGGAGGAGATGGACGCCCGCGGCTTCACGAGGGGCCTGGGGAGGGCGGGCAGGTCCATCACCAAGCGCGGGCGGCTCGAGCTCCAGTCGGCGGTGGCCGTGGACAGGGTGGGGTTCATCTCGGCCCGCGTGGACGAGCTCGCCTTCAGGCAATCCTTCGACCTAGAGCACCGGCGGGGCAGCGTGATCCTGAACGTGTCACTCGTCCCGGCCTCCGAGTTCGCGAGGGCCCGCGACATCGCTAGGGAAGTCATGCGCACCGGCCTCGGCATGGGACGTTGCGCGGCCGTGGCGAGACCCGGCCAGACGCTCGCGGGCGTCGCGGTCCCGGCCAGGCGAGTGGCCCTCGGGACCGTGTGCAGCGTCACGCTCAACGGCGTCCTCTGCGCCCACGGGATACCAACGGTCTCTCGTTTCGGCGGGCTCGTGGAGCTCCACGACCGCAGGCCCGTTCGCTTCGTGCAGATCATCCACTACGACGGCACGACCATCGATCCGATCGAGATCTTCATCAAAGGCAGGATGACGACCGTCCGCCAGGCGGCCCGCTCCGGGAGCGGCGTCATCGGGGCGAGTTTCAGGGAGATCCCGGCCGCTGCGCTCGCTCGCGCGTCGCGCCTGATCGAGGGCCTCGCCGAGGCGGGGCTCGGCGGGGTGCTCGCCATAGGGCTTCCCGGCCAGCCGGTGGCGGATATCCCCGTCGCGCACGGCAGGGCCGGGCTCGTGGTCGCGGCGGGGCTCAACCCCGTCGCAGCCGTCGAGGAGGCAGGGATACCGACCGAGAACAGGGCCATGGCGGCGCTCTGCGAGTTCGAGGTGCTCTCGCCCTTCATCGAGGACGCCAGGCCGGAGCAGTCCCCGGACTGAGCGGCCCATCTCAGCCTCCGGGGCGAGCGCCGGTCCGGCCGCGGGCGGCGAGCTCTTTCCATCTCGCCAGGACCTTCTTGACGTAGGCGCGCGTCTCGGGGAAGGCGAGCTCCTCGATCACCTCGGCCGCGGAGAGGTCGGCGCGCCTCCTTCGCCAGGCCTCCACGCGGGTGGGGCCCGCGTGATAAGCGGCGATCGTGAACTCCCGTTCGTCTCCGAAGCGGGCCCTGAGTTTCGCGAGGTACAGGACGCCAAGGCGGATGTTGAGCTCGGGATCGAAGAGATCCTCGCGCGAGGGGGGCGCGAGCCCCAGTTCCCGCGCGAGTTCCTCGGCGGTCGGCGGCATGAGCTGCATGAGCCCTAACGCCCCCGACGCGCTCACGGAACGGATGCGGCCCGAGCTCTCGATCTCGAGCACCGCAGCCGCGAGGTCCGGGTTCACGTTGTACGCGGCGCACCAGCGTTCGATCTGCGGTCTGTAGGGTTCAGAGCCCGGCGGCCTCCCGAGCCATATCCCGAGCGCAAACCCCGCCGGGATCAGGGCCGCGAAGGCGAGCGCTGCTCCGAGCACCCATTTCCGGCGCGAGGAGGCCTTCTTCTTACGCCGGGCCGCTGTCATGATCCGGGCCTTCCAGGCCGAGCCTCGGGCACGCCTGGCTGCCGGCCCTCGCGCGAAAGGAGCTCGCGGGCGAGCGCCGAGCGCGCGGCTGCCATACCCAGGGCCTCCCGCACGAGCCCGCCGTCGCCTTTCCGCCGCGCGAGGTCCGCGAGAGCGAGCATCGCCCTGACGCCTCCGTGCCTCCTGAGCGCCTCTACAGCCTCCGCCAGCCGCCCGGAGGCCTCGAACGCCCTGGAGCGCGCGAGCGCTGCGAGCTCGGCGGCGTCGCCCGTCGCGCCCGCTTCGACGAGCGCCGTCCCCAGTTCCAGCGAGCCGGCCGGGTCGAACCACGCCCTGCCGAGGGCGATCGCGGCGAGCTCGCGCAGGGTAGCGCCCGTCCGCGGACCTGACGAGGCGAGCTCGCGCGCGGCGGCCCTGAGATCGCCGCTCTCGGCCCTCCCCAAGGCGCCGGGAGGCTTCCCCAAGAGACTCGCCGCCCTGCGCCCATGCGGCGTCTCCTCGCCCCACCGCGCGGCCCAGGCGGCGAGCTCCTCGCGGACGCGCAACTCGCGGGCGTCGCGCGAGGCTAGCACGGCCTCGGCTCTGCCCACGAGCGCCTCGGCGAGAAGCGGACTTTCGAGCCATGCCTCGCCGAAATCGTCTCTCCCGACCGGAGGCGAGGCCACGAGGTCGAAAGCGGCCTCGGCCGAGGCGAGCTCCCCCGCCCGGAGGTAGAGCCGACCGAGCTTCAGGCAGAGTCGCTCGGTCCGAGCCGGGTACCTCCCGCGCTCGCCGGGGTCGAGCATCGCTCGGTCAGCCCTGTCCGGGTCTCGAGCGAGGGCTTCCTCCGCGAGCGCCACGGCCTCGCTGAGGCGCGACTCGCTCTCGAGGATCTCGCAGGCGAGGAGCGCCGCCTCCACTGCGCGCCAGCTCCTGGGAAAGAGATCGAGGAACAGCCTCGCGTCGCCGAGCGCCTCCGCGAGCGAGCCGGCCTCCAAACGCGCGCGGGCGCGGAGATAGAGCGCTTCAGCCGCAGGATCGCCCGATGGTTGCCTGAGTACCGCATCGAGGTCCGCGAGCGCGAGGGTCGGGCTATGGGCCTCTTCCAGAAAAAGCCTCGCGCGCTCGACGAGCGCCTCCGAGCATCTCGCAGCCGAGGCGACTGGACTCGCCGCACCGGCCGTGCTGCGCAGATGCTCTGCCTGAGGGAACTGGACGATCGCGTCGAGGATGCGCAGGCGCTCCGCCGCGAACCCGGACAGCACTTCGCAATACTCGCTCCTGCGAGAGGCGTTCGTCCCGCGTTCTTCGGGACCGGCGAGCCGTACCGTCGCCAGGAGCGGTCCTGCGGCGCGCAAGCGGGAGGAGGTGTAACCTGCGCCCGTCCCTGTGAGGACGCCCGCCGCGCCGGACGCCGCGACCAGGAGCCACCGGCGGGCGTTTCCCGGCACGCTCGTCATCGAAGGGCCGCGCCCCTCCCATCGAGAAACGCAGAGGCCTTGAGAACGCCGCCTCTCGAGCCGACCATCGCTGCCGAGGCGCTGCACGGGTTCCCGACGCGAGTCTCGTCGAGGTAACACGACACAGCAACTGACCATCGGTCGCGCCTGCGAGATATCACCATCGTTCATGCTCCGTCCGGCAGGGGGTGCTCAGACGAAGTTCAGCCCGTACCAGAGGGCCGGCACGGGCAGCGCGGCCCTGAAGGGGCCCTTCGCGCCCCAGCCGTGGATTCGTGGCTGCGAGTCCTGCAGACCGGAGCCTGTCGGCCCCCGACCCTCGGCCGCCTGGGGTTTGAGCGCGCTGCCGAAGAGAAGCTCCGCCAGGGCCCCTCGGCCGTCCACTCGCAGGACGTCCGGGCCGCAGGCGATGCGGAAGAGGTTGCCCGGCCCGAGGGGCGGTCCCTCTTCCTCGAAGGATAGCTCTCGCCCAGCCCCCTCGCCGGCGCGTTCTATGAACCTGGCCCTGAGCTTCTCCATGAGGGGAACGAACCGAAGGACGAGCGCTGCGCCCGCAGCGGGCACCGAGGTGCCCTTGAGACCGGCCGCGGCGAGGCGCCTGGCGAGCGTCTTGTCGTGATGCGCCAGGTGTAGCTGAAGCGACTTCGCTCCCATCTCGCGCATCATGCGGGGCAGAGCGCCGAGCAGCACCCCCCTGGCGCCTGCGTACTCCGCCACGAACGAGCGGCCCTCGGCCGTCGGTTCGTGGAGCACTGCGTACGCCGCGAGGGAACCGAATTCCTTCGCACCCAGGAAACGGCTCGGCCGGTCCATGGCGAAACGCAGCCGGAAGGCCGACTGCCAGTCCTCGAGCGGCCTGATGAAACGTACCGGCTCGTGGGCGTAGAGCTCGGCCGCCTCGGGTATGTCGTCCTCGGCGAGGGGCTTCAGTTCCGCGTCGTCGCGGGCGAAGCGCCGGACGTCCTCCACCGACAGGTTGAACTCCTGGTCGTCCCCGACGGGCCTGGCGCCGAGCCGAGCGTAGAGCCCCCTCGTGCCGGATATCCACATCAGGTCCGCGCCGAGCTCGACCGCGCGCTGCATCGCCGCCGTCACGCAGAGGGTCGCCAGGCCCTTCCCGCGCGAACTGGCGGCCGTGGCGACCGCGCCCAGGAGTGCGACGCGCACCGTCAATCCCTCCAGGGACGCCTCGCGGATCACGATCCCGGCGTGGCTGAGGACGCGCCCCCCCTCGACTATGACCCGCAGGTTGAACCTGTTCGGTTCCGCCAGGAGTCTGGGGTAGTCGCGGGCCATCGAGCCGCCCCCGGCGCGGAAGGTCTCGTCGAGCAGCTTGTAGAGGGCCGGGAACTCACCCGGCTCCGGCGAGCGAGGCTGCGGAGCGTCTGGCAGAGGGCCTGGCGCGGTGCCTTCGGGGCTCACGGTGCAGTTCCCGCCACTCGTCGGACGGCCGGGCCGGATACCGCTCGCGGACTGCCCGACCTTTGGCCGCTCGTGCATCATCTATTCTTTCGGTGGAGGAGAGCGGAGTCAAGCGCTCCGCGCGCGGAGTCCGGGACCGGCTCAGGGCCGACGCACCTCTTGCCGAAAAAGCTCTTGCAGGGGCGGGACAGGGGCCCTATCATGAGCAGCGTGACCGGATGCCGGGGGCGGAAACGGGGGAATCCATGGCCAATGGCGAGATGATCGACCTTTCACAGGCGCTTGCCGAGCTCCAGATGAGCGAGGCGGAGCTCCAGAATCTCATCGCCAGGGGCGACCTGAGGGCGTTCCGCTCGGGCGGGGCGGTGAAGTTCCGCAAGAGCGATATCGACGCGCTCAAGAAGGAAAGGGCCACGGAACCCACGATAATCATCCCCGCGGCGAGCGCTTCCGGACCGGCGGTCAACGTCGACGTACCGCAGGACCTGGGGGTGGACGAATCGGCGGCCACCGTGGTCCCGGAGACCACGCCGGGCGGCGCCGCACCCACCGTCCAGCTCGGGGGCGGCAAGTCCGGGACCGAGGAGATCGTGTTCGAGGATAGCGATCTCCAGATCCTGCCCCTGGAAGGCGCCGACGCCTCGGCCGCTACGGCCGAGGTCACGGTGACTGCCGAGGAACCGGTCTCGACCCCGGCGGCCCCGCCGTCGAAGCGGGAGCCGCGGCCCTCGCGCCGGTCTTCCCGCGCCGTGGAAGAGGCGGCGCCGGCATCTGCGTCCCGCCGGAGCCAGGCCGTGTACGCGCGCGAGCCCGGGAGTCCTGTGGTTTCGGCGCTCCTGGCGGCGACGTGCCTGCTCTTGATCTTCGTCGGCAGCATCTTCGCCGTGATACTCTGGAAGGGCTATTACAACGAGGTCAAGCGGGCCGCGTACGTGCCGAACTACCTCCAAGGTATCCAGGAGAGCGCGAAGAACTGGGGTAATCCCGAGTAGTGCGTGCCCGCGCGCAAGGGACCTCGGGATAGCCGCTCAACAGCCCTCTGCCCCGAGCGGAAGGTATCGCGGCATGCGGTCCGGAGGGCTCCCCCTGTCGGCGCAGTCCTGGCGACATCATCTCGGGCGCGAAGCGGCTCGTGCCGTCCACGGGGTCCGGCCATGGGGTTCCGGCGCGGTCTCGCCGTCATCACTGCCGCCTGGCTCGTCTGGGGCGCCGGCTGCGTCAGCGAGGAGGAGTACTACCAGGTCAGGGAGCAGCTCGAGATCGAACAGCAGCGCTCGCGCGAGGACGGCAAGCGCAGACGGGAACTCGAGCTCCTCGTCGAGACCCTGGGGAAACGCCTGAGGCTGGCGGAGCTCGAGCGCGACCAAGCCCGGTCCAAGCTCGCGGCCCGGGAGAGCGCCCGCTCCGGCGGGTCCGACACAGGCCGGGAATGGCGGCTCGTCGGGAGCATCTACTTCGACGCCGGCCGCGACTCGCTCACGGATACCGACCGCGCGAAGATCGCGGCCATCGCGCGGGAGATCGCCCAGAACGGAGCCGCGGAGATCTCCGTGGAGGGCCACTCCGACCCGAGCCCGCTGGGCCGGTCGCAGGGACAATACCTGTCCAACATGCATCTCTCGGCGGCGAGGGCCCTGGCCGTGTACCATGTGCTCGTCGCCCAGCCCGGGATCGCCCCCGAGAAGGTCTCCGTCAGGGCCTACGGGGAGTTCAGGCCTCCGGCCGGGCAGACCGACGGCGGGCCGAACGCCCTCAGGCGAGTGGAGATACGCTGCTCGCCGCCGCCGCGCGACTGACGCTCTCCGCGACGCCCCGGGCGTTCATCCGATCGTCACTGTCCGAGGACGTGTCTCTCGATCGCCTCGGCGACCGCGCACTCGTGATGCGCCAGACGCGAGACCTCCCTCGCCGCGGCCTTGGCGAGCGGCGTCGCGTTCGCCATGGCCACGCCGAGCCCCGCCGCGCGGAGCATGGGTGCGTCGTTGTCGCCGTCGCCCAGGGCCATCACGTCCGCCGGCTCGATCCCCAGCCGCTTCGCGAGCGCGAGCAACGCCACGCCCTTGTCGGCCCGGAGGTTCAGGAACTCCAGGTACTCGGGGTTCGTCTTCACGATCGTCGCCTTGCCGGCGAGGCGCTCGACCCACTCGTCGTGAAGCCTGTCCCGCTCGGCCGGGGTCGTGATCAGGATGAGCTTGGTGGGATCCGAGCTCGCCAGAGGCTCCAGGCTAGGCAGGAAGGTGTAGCGGGCACCCGTCTGCCTCGAATAGAGCTCGGCCCAGGGCCTGAGCGCGCTCGAGTCCTCCGCATAGAGCCGGTCGTCCAGGTAGAAGTTGAGCTGGTAGCGGCCCCGGCAGAACTCGACGATCTCGCGGCCCAGAGCGGCCTCGAGCGGCCTGTGGAAGATGCGCTCTCGGCGGTCGCGCTCGGAGAGCCTGACCATGCCGCCGTTATAGGCGATGATGGGGCAGTCGAGGCCGAGCTCCCGCGCGAACGGGGCGATGCAGTCGGTCATCCTGCCGCTCGCGAGCGCCACGACGACTCCGCGCGAGGCGGCCTCCCTGAGGGCCTCGCGGTTCCGCTCCGGGATGCGCCCCTCCTTGTCGAGGAGCGTTCCGTCGAGGTCCATTGCTATCAGCTTGACGATGGAGATCTCCTCTCATCGAGAAAGACGCTTCCGTCGCACATGGGCCCTAGCGCTAACCGAGGCTCGGTTGCGCTCACGGCTCGGCCCGAGGGGTCTGGACGAGCCTTACCTCGTCGCCCGGTGCCACCTCCCCGCCCCTCACCACTCGCGCGAAGACCCCCTCGCGGGGCATGACGCAGTCGCCCAGGCGCTTGTACACCGCGCAGTGCTTGTGGCACTCCTTGCCGATCCTGGTGACTTCGATCATCGCGCTCGGACCGATCTCGAATCTATCTCCCGGCCGCACGCGGCGGAGGTCGATGCCGCGAAGGGTAAGGTTCTCGGCGTAGTCGCCCGGGCGGAGCTCTCCGCGGACGCCTCCGTGGGACCTCGGACAATCGAGGCCGCTCGCCTCGAGGAGCTCCATCTGGCGCTCGACGGCCTCCCACGCGAGGAGGCTCACCTGGCGCTCGCCCGGTCCTGCGTGCGCGTCGCCCTCGAGGCCCAGACCCTCGACGAGTCGCCCGCGGGGGACGGGAGACTTCGCCGTGCCTTTCGCGGCGCTCGCGTTCACGGAGATCACGACCCCGGTCACTTCGCCCTCCCCCGGCGGCGCGCCCCCGGCGACGCCCGCACGTATTCACCGCTTTCGCCCCCTCGCTTCTCCAGGAGGCAGACCCCGTCGATCGTCGCGCCTCGGTCGAGCCCCTTCGTCATGTCGTAGACGGTCAGCGCCGCGGCCATGACCGCGGCCAGGGCTTCCATCTCTACGCCGGTCTGCGAGCGCGCGCGCGCCGCGGCCACGATCCGGAGCGCTCCATGCGAAGGGGCGAGCTCGACCTCCACCGAATCGAGCGGGACCTGGTGGCAGAGCGGCACGAGCTCCGAGACGCGCTTCGCGGCCTGGATGCCGGCGAGCTCCGCCGCGGCCAGGGCGTCGCCCTTCGGCAGCCTCCGACCGATGACCGCGCGCAGCACCTCGCGCGAGAGCCGCACGTAGCCCTCCGCGACCGCCTCGCGCTGCGTGACGGGTTTACTGCCCACGTCGACCATCGAGAGCCGCGTCCGGCGCACGGTCAGCCTCCGCCCATCGGCCCGAATGCCTCGAGCGCATAGAGCTCGACCTCGTCGCCCGCGGCCGCGCCGGCCGAGTCCTCCCGGAGCGTGAGGAGCGCGTTCGCCCGCGCGTACGCCGCGAGATCCGCGGCGCCGTGGCTCTCGAGCGGCTCGACGTCCAGATGCGAGGCCCCTTGCGCCGCGCGCGCCGGCGCGAAGAGCCTCCTGCCCGGTTTCTTCCGCACGCCCCCCGCGAGGATCCCGCGGAGCGGCCGCGGCCGGAAGGACATCACGCCCGCCATCTTCCTCAGGACGGGCAGGACCAGGAGCTCCGTCACGACGAGCGCCGAGACCGGATTCCCGGGGAGCCCCCAGACCGCCGTGCGGCCCCTCGCGCCGAACCTGGTCGGCTTGCCGGGCTTGATCGCCACGCCGGAGAAGACGGTCTCCACGCCCAGCTCGTTCAGGACGCCAGGGACCAGGTCGAGCTCGCCCACGGAGACCCCTCCTGTGACGACGAGGCAGTCCGACTGGAGCCCGCGCTCGAGCGCGGCGCGGAGCTCCTGCGGGTCGTCGCGCGCGATGCCGAGAAAGGATGCATCGAAACCGGCCGCGCGGAGCCTCGCGAGAAGCGCCGGGCCGTTCGCGTCGTTCGTCTGCGGGGGCCTGGCTCGCGAGCCCGCGGGGACGAGCTCGCTCCCCGTCGAGAGCACCGAGACCGCGGGCCTTCTCACGACCTCGAGTCTGTCGCACCCCGCCGCAGCCGCGAGCGCCACCGCCGCCGCGTCGACGGGCCGGCCGCGCTCGAGGACGACCTGCCCGGCGCGCACGTCCTCGCCGCGTCTCGCGACATTCTCGCCGGGTGCGGCCGGCGCGCGGAAGCGCACGACGCCGGGCCTCGGGAGCTCCGCCGCCTCCTGCATCACGACGCTGTCCGCACCTTCGGGGACCATCGCGCCGGTGAAGACGCGCGCGCACTCGCCCGGTCCGACGGCTCGTCCGGGGCCGGCCCCGGCTGCGACCTCGCCCACGAGGCGGAGCTCTGCGCCGCCCGCCCCTAGGTCGGACGACCGCACGGCGTACCCGTCCATCGCAGCCCGGTCGAAGGGCGGGAGATCGGTCTCGGAGCGAACGTCTTCAGCGAGGATCGACCCCGCCGCGCGCTCGAGCGGCAGGCACACCGTACCGAGCGGCTCGACGCTCCGGAGGGCAAGCTCGAGCGCTTCCTCGTAAGGAATCATGGCGTCCCCGGGCGGGGCGGCTCACCCCGCTCGTTCCGTTCGGAGAGGCCTGCGAGTCTCTGAGCGCCGCAGTATATGTTGAGCCTCCCGCCCCTCGCGAAGCCCGCGAGGACGAGGCCCATCTCGGCGGCGATCTCGACCGCCCTCGCGGTCGGCGCGCCGCGCGAGGCGAGGCCCCACGCCCCCAGCCGCACAGCCTTGGCTGCGACGTCCGCGGAGAGCCGCCCGGTCGTGACGAGAAGCGTCCCTTCGAGCGACCCGCCCGAGCGGGCGACGGCCCCCGCGGCCTTGTCGATGGCGTTATGCCTGCCGATATCCTCGCGGAAGCCCAGCAATCGCCCATCGCGCCGGACCGCCGCCGCGTGGACGCAACCGGTCGACCTGAAGAGCCGGCCCGAGCGCTCGAGCTCGGCGACCGCCTCCAGGATCTCCTCCGGCGCGAAGCCCCGCTCCCCGGCCGCGGCCGCACGGGCGCGGATCTCGGAGATGAATAGCCCCCTCCCGCAGCCCGACGCGAGCGCTCCCCTCGCCGCGCGGGCCTCGAGCGCCGAGGCGTCGGCGCCGGGGATCTCGAGTTCCACCCTCCCGCCGCCGGGGGCGAGCGCGGCCCTGACGGAGGCGCCCGGGGGCGCGAAACCCTCGGAGAGCGCGAAGCCCACGCCAAGGTCCTCGAGGTCCGCCGGGAGGCACTGGAGCCGGGCGAGGAGAACGCCGCACGCGGCGATCTCCACGGTGGTCTCGAGCGCGACGCGGTCGGTCGCAGCCTCGAGCCCCCGCCCGAGCGACCATCGCGAGAGCGGGAGCTCGATCTCGACCCGCTGCGATCGCCCCTCTGCCCCCTGCGCCGCCATGATCCGTGTCTCCGGGGAGGTCCTGAACCAGGCCGGGCGGATTTGCGTGGCGATCCGATCCCGGCGCAGCCCGTCAACGCATCGGCCGCCGGAGGGACCTTTCCGTCGCCCGCCTCGCGGCGCCGCGGACCGATTGCGGGGCCTCGAGGTCGAGAGCGCCGCTCCGAACGTCCGGGAACGATCGCGCAACTGCCGGCGGCTGGGCGGTGCTCTTCCTGGTTCCACTCTCGACCGCGAAGGGACCCACTATCGTCGCAGGCTAGTCCCCGGCCAGCTCGTCGTCAACGCCGATCCCGGAGCTCCGTTGCCTTGACTCCCAGCCGCGGCCCCTTAGCATCTCGCCGCGTTCCCCACGAAGGGAGGGCTCATGGATCTCACCATCCTCTGCGAGGAGCTCGTCGAGAAGAAGGGCGGCCGGATGCTGCTCGTCGTGATGGACGGTGTCGGGGACCTGCCGGACCCGAAGACCGGCAAAACCCCGCTCGAGGCCGCGAGGACCCCGAACCTGGACTCGCTCGCCCCCGCCTCCTCGATGGGGCTCTCGTATGCGGTCGGGAGGGGCATCACCCCCGGCAGCGGTCCGGCGCACATGTCCCTCTTCGGCTACGACCCCACCGCGACCAGGATCGGGCGCGGCGTGCTAGAGGCCCTGGGCGTCGGGTTCGAGATGGGCCCGAAGGACCTCGCCTTCCGCGCGAACTTCGCCACCATGGATTCGAAGGGCAACATCACCGACCGGCGCGCCGGGCGCATACCGACTGAGAAGAACGAAAAGCTCGTCGCGAAGCTCGCCCGGGAGATCCGGGAGGTCGAGGGTTGCGAGGTCATCCTGAGGCCGGGGGTCGAGCACAGGTTCGTCGTGATCTTGCGCGGCGAAGGGCTCAGCGACGAGCTCTCCGAGAGCGACCCCCAGGCGACCGGAGTCCCGGCGCTGCCCGTCAAGGCCCTGTCGGGCGCGGCCGAGCGCGCGGCCAGGTGCGCGAACGCCTTCGTGGAGAGACTGAACCGGGTCCTCGCGGACGAGCACCCGGCGAACACCTGCCTCCTCCGCGGGCCGGCGATGTTCCCGAAGCTGAGGCCCATCCGCGAGAGGTTCGGCCTCCGCGCCGGCGCGATAGCCATCTATCCGATGTACAGGGGGCTCGCGCAGCTCGTTGGGATGGAGCTCCTCGACGCCGGGCACACGCTCGAGGAAGAGTTCGCGGCGCTCAGGTCCCGCTGGCGGGACTACGACTTCTTCTATCTGCACGTCAAGAAGACGGACTCCGCCGGCGAGGACGGGAGCTTCGACAGGAAGGTCGCCGAGATCGAGCACCTCGACTCGGCGCTCCGCGCGGCGATCGAGCTCGGGCCAGACGTTCTCGTGGTGACCTGCGACCACTCGACGCCGTGTCCCATGAAGTCGCACAGCTGGCACCCTGGCCCCTTCATGCTATGCGCGCCCGCAGCGTTCCCCGACCGGCTCGAGCGCTTCACCGAGCGGAACTGCGCGAGAGGCTCTCTCGGCCACTTCCCGGCCCTCGACGCGATGCCGCTCATGCTCGCAGCGGCGGGGAGGCTGGCCAAGTTCGGGGCCTGACCCGTCGGTCCCTAGGCGGACGAGAGCCGTCGTGACGAGCGGGCGAATCGGCCGGGCGGCTCGCCGAGCGTCCGTGTAACGGCTGCGCATCGGCGCCGGGCGTGTCCGGGCTGCGCCCTCTCGCGCGGGCGGTGCGCGCTTGCCGGCGGGCCGCAAGGGGCGAGAATCCCCCCGATGAACTCGCATGCGCGCTCCCTCGTTGCGTTCGTCCCCGTTTCGCTCGCCTGCGCCCTGGCGGCGGCCGCACTGGCGGCCTCCTGCGGGGAGGCGCTCGCCGCGAGATGGACGCATCTCGCGCGGGCCGGCCCGCGCGCGAGGAGCTTCGCGGCGGTCGCGAGGCTCCGGAGGCTCGGCCCCGCCGGCTGGCTGGCGCTCGTCGAACTCGCGCGCGACCGGACGCCGCTCCCGCACGTCAGAGGCCCGCGCTCGGTGCTCGTCCCGCCCGACAGCGTGGCCGACCTCGCGCTCGACGCCCTGCGGCACTTGAGGGAGGGAAGGGAGGCCCCGCGCCCCTTCGCGTGGACGGCGGCCCAGGGCGTATCCTACGAGAAGGCCCTGGAACTCTTCCGCGAGGAGGAGCTCGCCCTGGCGCTCGCGTGGCTCGAGTCCCGAGGCGTCGAGCTGCGCGGGGGCCTGGCGGCCGAGCGCTAACCGCCTTCCTCCAGGAGCCGCTTCCTCCTCCGCAGGCGGTGGTAGTGCTGCGCGAACCTGTGGGCCTCGTCCCGCACGTACTGGAGGAGCCTCAGGGCCGGGTCGCCCCTCGCGAGCTCGAGACCCGATGGTCGCGCGAGCGTCCTGATCGTGTCGTGCGGGCGGCCCTTCGAGATCGCGACGAGCGTAGGGCCGCGGATCGAGAGCTCGTCCAGGACCTCCTCCGCCGCGCGGAGGTGCCCCGGGCCGCCGTCCACCAGGATCACGTCCGGGAGCGGCGCGCCCTCGCGGAGGAGCCTCCCGTAGCGCCTGCGCACGACCTCGCGCATCATCGAATAGTCGTCGCGTGTGGCCTCGCCTCTGATCCTGAACCGGCGGTAGGAACCCTTCACCGGGAGGCCGTCCGCGAACGCGACGACCGAGCCCACGGCGTCGCCGCCGCCGAGGTTCGAGAGGTCTATGCCTTCCACGGTCCGGACGGGCCGCGGAAGCCCCAGCGTCGCGCCAAGCGCGGAGCAGGCCTCGCGAGGGTCGGCGCTCGGCGGGGCGGGCTCTATCCCGTCGCCGAGGCTGCCCCGGCGGTCCAGGCTCTCGATCGCCCGGAGCTCGTCGCGGAGGCGCGCGGCCTCCTCGAACTCGAGCCGCCTCGCTGCGCGGAGCATGGACTCGCGCAGGTCTTTCAGGACCTCGTCCTTTCTCCCGCGGAGGAACTGCGCAAATCTCCTAATGTCGGCGCGGTAGGCCTCCCGCGAGGCGCGCGCGGCGCACGGCGCGGTGCAGAGCCCTATGTGCCAGTTGAGGCACGGCCTGGCATGTTTCCTGCGCGGGTCGTCCTCCCGGATCGTCCGCGTGCACGTCCTGAACGGGAAGACGCGCCTGAGCACCTTCAGCGCCTCGCGGAGGGCCCCCACGTCCACGAAGGGGCCGAAGTACCTGCTCCCCTTGCGGCCGCGCTCGCGCGTCACGGCCACGCGGGGAAACTCCTCGCCCCAGGTGATCTCGACGAGCGCGTACTGCTCGTTGGACTTCAGGCGCACGTTGTACTTGGGCTGGAGGTCCTTGATCATGCGCGACTCGAGGAGCAGGGCCTCGACCTCGGAGGCGGTCTCGATGAAGGTGACGTCGCGCGCGGCGGCGACGAGGGCCCTGGTCTTCGGGTCGAGGGCGCAGGGGTCCTGGAAGTACTGCCGGACGCGCTCGCGCAGGCGCGCGGCCTTGCCGACGTAGATCTCGCGACCCGCGGCGTCGAGCATGACGTAGACGCCCGGGGAGTCGGGGAAGCGCTCGGCCTTGCGTCGGAGAGACGCTCGGCTCACCACGAACCCCCGCGCCAGCCTACGCGAAGCCGTGCTCGCGCAGGAACTCTAGCGTCAGGCCGCCTCCGGCCGCCCGCGCGGCGCCGGCGCGCGCCGCGACGGCCTTCAGTGCGTAGTCCGTCTCGACGTTCACCCGCTCGCCCGGGCGGAGCTCGCCGAGCGTGGTCGCCCGGAGCGTGTGCGGCACTAGCGCGACACGTATCCCGCCGTCAAACAGCTCCGCCACGGTGAGGCTCACGCCGTCGAGCGCTATCGAGCCCTTCTCCACGACGCCCTCGAGGAGCCCCGCCGGGAGCTCGAAGCGAAACTCTTCAGCCTCGCCCGAGCGCTCGCGCGAGCGGAGCACGGCGACTCCCTCCACGTGGCCCGTCACGATGTGACCGCCGAGCGGATCGCCAGCGCGGAGGGCGGGCTCCAGGTTCACCCGCCTGCCAGGGAGGTATTCGCCGAGCGTGCTCCGCCGGAGCGTCTCCTCGACCGCGTCGAACTCCGCCCGTTCACCCGAGAGCGCCGCGACCGTGAGGCAGACCCCCGAGACCGCTACGGAGTCGCCCGTCGATAGCCCGCGCGCGAGCTCCCCGATGGAGACCGCGAGCCGCCTCCCCGTCCCGGAGCTGCGGACCGCCTCGACCGTCCCGATCGCGCGCACGATCCCGGTGAACATTCAGTCCATCCAGTCCCAGGTCCCCAGCCGTCCGCGTAGGAGCATGTCGCTCCCGATCGGCTCCCAGGAGACGTCTCCTAGCGCGAGGGCGTCCGCCATCCGCGTGACGCCCCTCCCGGAGACCGCCCCGGGTGCCTGCCTTCCGCCCACGACCTTGGGGGCGATGAAGACGTACGCCTCGTCGACGCGCCTCGCGTCGAAGATCGCGCCCAGGAGCGTGCTCCCCCCCTCGACGAGCAGGCGGAGCCTGCCGCGCTCGTGGAGCCTGTCGAAGAGGGCGCAGATGTCGACCCTGCCTCCGGGGGCTGAGAGCCGCATGATCTCGGCCCCTCGCGCCCTGAGGGCATCCTCCGCCTGCGCCGGGGCGGACTCCGCGCAGGCCATGATCACCTGACCGCCCGCGACCGTGAAGAGCTCGGACCCCGGCGGCGTCCTGAGATTCGAGTCCACCACCACGCGCATGGGCTCCCTGCCGTCGCCGGTCCGCGCGGTGAGCCTGGGGTCGTCGCGGAGGACGGTCCCGACGCCGACGATCACGGCGTCGGACTCCGCCCTGAGGAGCCGTGCGCGCGCCCGCGACTCTTCGCAGGTGACCCAGCGCGAGTCGCCCGTCCGCGTGGCGAGGCGGCCATCCGCCGTCATGCCCCACTTCGCCACGACAAAACTCTGCGAACGTCTCACGTGCTTGTAGAAATAGGCGTAGAAGGACCGCAGCTCCGCGCCCAGCGGGAACTCCTCCACTTCCAGGCCCTTCTCGCGGAGGAGCGCGCCCCCGCCGGCCGCCTCGGGGTTCGGGTCGCGGACGCCGAACACCACGCGGGACACGCCCGACCTGAGTATGGCCTCCGTGCACGGCGGGGTCTTGCCGAAGTGCTTGCAGGGTTCGAGGGTGACGTAGAGCGTCGCTCCGCGGGCGCGCTCGCCGGCGGCGCCGAGGGCGTTCACCTCGGCGTGGGGCCCGCCGAACGCCTCGTGGAAGCCGGAGCCGACGAGCTCGCCCCCTGCGACGACCACCGCGCCGACGGCGGGGTTGGGGCTCGTGCGGCCCAGGCCCTTCCGGGCGAGCGCCAAGGCCTCTCGCATCCAGTGCTCGTCCTCAGGTCGCATCTTTCGTCAGGTCCTCCGGGAACAGGGCGTCCACGAACGACTCCGGGTCGAAGGGCAGTATGTCGTCGATGCCCTCCCCTACGCCCACGTACTTCACGGGCACCTTGATCTCGTTCCATATGGCGACCACCACACCGCCCTTCGCCGTACCGTCGAGCTTGGCCAGGAAAAGCCCCGTCAGGCCGACGCAGTCTGCGAACTTCTTCGCCTGGCTCACCGCGTTCTGCCCGGTCGTCGCGTCGAGTACGAGGAGCACCTCGTGCGGAGCGCCCTCGATCTTGCGCGAGGCCACGCGCCTGATCTTGTCGAGCTCGCGCATCAGGTTCTCGCGCGTGTGGAGCCGGCCGGCGGTGTCGATGAGCAGGTAGTCCGCGCCGCGCGCGACGGCCGCCTCGGCCGCGTCGTGGACGACGGCGGCCGGGTCCGCCCCGTGGCCGTGGCGCACGATCTCCACCCCGGCGCGCTCGGCCCATATCGAGAGCTGTTCGGTGGCCGCCGCGCGGAAGGTGTCCGCCGCGGCCAGGATCACCTTCTTCCTGCCGCCCTCCTGGAGCCACTTGGCGAGCTTGCCGACGGAGGTCGTCTTCCCCGTCCCGTTCACGCCGACCACCATGACGACCGTGGGCGGGCGGGCCGCCCTGATAGGTTCCGAGGCCCTGCGGGGCATGAGCCGCTTGAGCTCCCTGCGGATCGGGGCGAGGAGCGCCGCCGGGTCCGTCGAGCGGATCTCCCCGCGCCTCAGCATCGCCTCGATCTCCTCGCGGAGCTTGAGCGCGGTCCTTATGCCCATGTCGGCGGAGACGAGGACCTCTTCGAGCTTCGCGAGTGCCTCGCGCTCCGCCCCCCGGCCGAGCCCGACGAGCTTGCCGAGCCCGCCGGCGAGGGCGCGGGTGGTCTTCGCCAGGCCCTCCTTGAGTTTGCTCAGGAATCCGAGTGCCAACTCCCGCCTCCTATCGGCGAGCGGGGCGTTTCCCCTCGCCGGTCATCTGCGGCCGATACGCCGGTGCGCCTCCCTCAGGGCCTCGAGGACGCTCAAGGGCACAAGAGGCGTGCCGAGTGAGGCCTCGGTCCTGCCCTGGCCGTGGAAGTCGCTGCCCCCGGAGGGCAGAAGGCCCTTCTTCGCCGCGAGCCTCAGGTAGTGTTCGGTATCGGCAGGCGAGTGCCTGGAGTGCCAGACCTCGAGGCCTACGAGGCCTGCCTCCCGGAACTCGCCGAGCCTTTCGTCGAGCCTGCTCAGACCCGGATGGGCGTAGATGGGGAGCCCTCCCAGTTCGAGCACGAGTCTTATCGCCTCCTCCGGGCTGAGCTCCTCGCCCCTGACGTATACGGGACCGTCTTGGCGGAGGTAGGCGTCGAAGGCCTCGGCCTCCGAGCGACCGTGCCCGTGCCTGGCCAGTACGGCAGCGAGGTGCGGCCGTCCGACCGCGCCGTCCTTCGCCTCGGCGAAGACCTCGGCCGGATCAACCAATATCCCGAACCGCGACAGGTTCTCGATCATCCTCAGCATCCGCTCCCGCCTGGTCCTGCGGAGCGAGTCCACCCTCCGCGAGGCGGGCGTCTCGCCCTGCGAAACGAACAGGCCCAGGATATGGACCTCGGTCCTCCCTGCGTAGGCCGTGAGCTCGATCCCGCGCACGACCTCCACGCCGAGCGAGCGTCCCGCGGACTCCGCCTCCTCGAGCCCCGCGAGCGAATCGTGGTCGGTCACCGCGATCGCCGCGAGTCCCGCGTCGCGAGCCAGCCTCACGAGCTCCCCCGGCGAGTGGACGCCGTCGCTCGCGGCCGTGTGGACGTGGAGGTCCACGCGCGGAGAGCTCGGCGGCTCAGGTGCGCCCAAGGGTACCGGCCTTCCCGGCCTCCGCCCTCCGGGGATACGCCTCGCGTATCCGGTCTAGAACCCCGTTCACGAAGGCGCAGGCCTCCTCGGTGCTGAACCTGCGTGCGAGGTCTATCGCCTCGTTTATCGCCACCTTCGGGGGCACGTCCTCCGCGTAGAGGAGCTCGTACGCCCCCAGGCGCAGGATGTTCCTGTCCACGATCGCCATCCGCTCGAGGGACCAGTTCTCGGAGACCTCGGCGAGCACGCGATCGATCTCTTCCTTTTTCTCCAGGGTGCCCTTGACGAGCTCTCGCGCGTACTCGCGAGAGGCGGCCCGGCCGACCTGCCGCGAGAGAAACTCCTCGAGGGGCTCGGCCCCGCCCGAGCCGGTCACGTCCACCTCGTAGAGGTACTGGAGCGCGGCCTCGCGCGAAAGGGTCCTCGTGCGCATTCGCCGATCACCTCGCCGGAGTAAAGTCTCGCGGGCGCGTCCGCCCGGCAGGGCGCAGGCCCATCCCAGCGCGTCTCTGTGGGAGCGGCGTACGCACGGGCCGGCCCTACGGGAGCTGGGGGTAGAGGTTCGCCATCTCGAGCGCCGCGACGGCCGCGTCCGCCCCCTTGTTGCCGGCCTTGGTCCCGGCCCGCTCGATCGCCTGCTCGATGTTGTCGGTGGTCAGTATCCCGAAGATCACCGGCACCGGCGAGTTCATCGCCACGCTCGCGATGCCCTTGGAGGCCTCCGAGGCGATGTACTCGTGATGAGGCGTGCCGCCGCGGATCACCGCGCCGAGGCATATGACCGCTGCGTACTTCCCCGACCCCGCGAGCCTCTTCGCCACGGGCGGTATCTCGAAGGAGCCGGGCGTCCAGAAGACGTCGATGCTCGCCTCGCTCGCCCCGTGCCTGACGAGCGCGTCCACCGCGCCCGACACGAGGTGCGACGTGACGAACTCGTTGAACCGGCTCACGACGAGCGCCCAGCGCGCCTTGGGATCCGCCTTGAGCGCCCCGCGGAACGTGTTCGGCATGGACGACCTTCCTCTCCTCGGTCGCGTCGCCGGGCCGCCCCGGCGGCGGCTTTCGCACTCGGTGCGGTCACCCGCCCAGGAGGTGGCCCAGCTTGGTCCTCTTCGCGGCCAGGTAGTCCTTGTTGAACTTCCCGGCGGGCACCTCCAGGCTCACGCGCTCGACGACCTCCAGGCCGTGACCGGCGAGGCCCACTATCTTCCTGGGGTTGTTCGTCATGAGTCTCATCTTCCTGACGCCCAGGTCGCGGAGGATCTGCGCGCCTATGCCATAGTCCCTCAGGTCCGCGGCGAAGCCGAGCTCGAGGTTCGCGTCGACCGTGTCGCGCCCGTGCTCCTGGAGGGCGTAGGCGCGGAGCTTGTTCTCCAGGCCGATCCCGCGCCCCTCCTGCCTGAGGTAGAGCACCACCCCGCAGCCGGCCTCGCTGACCTTGCGAAGCGCCTCATCGAGCTGATCGCCGCAGTCGCACCTGAGGGAACGGAAGACTTCTCCGGTCAGGCACTGGCTATGCACGCGCACGAGGACGCTCGATGCGCACTCGGGCCTCCCCGGCCCGAGGGGTCCGGCGGTCAGGGCCAGGTGCGACTCTCCGGTGATCGGCACCTCGTAGAGGTGCAGGTCGAACTGCCCGAAACGTGTCGGGAGCTTCACGCTGACGGTGCAGTTCACCAGCTTCTCGGTCCTTCGCCTGTACTCGATCAGATCGGCGATCGCCGCCATCTTCAGGCCGTGTCGGGCGGCGAACTCCTCTAGGTCCGCCATCCTCGCCATGCGCCCGTCGTCGCGGATGATCTCGCAGATCACCGCGGCGGGCTTGAGGCCCGCGAGACGCGCCAGGTCCACGCCGCCTTCCGTCTGGCCCGCCCTCACGAGCACCCCGCCGGGCCGGGCGCGGAGCGTCATCACGTGGCCTGGCTTGACCAGGTCCGACGGACCGCAGTCGTCCCTGATCGCGGTCAGGATCGTATGGGCGCGCTCGGCGGGGGAGACGCCGGTCGTCGTGCCGAGCCTCGCGTCCACCTGCTCCATGAAGGCGGTGCCGAAGCGGGTCGTGGACTCAGGGACCTGGAGCCGGAGGCCGAGTGCAGTCGCCTTCTCGCTCGTCATGGCCAGGCAGACGAGCCCCCGCCCGTAGCGAATCATGAAGTTGATCGCCTCGGGCGTCACCTTCTCCGCTGCGATGCAGAGGTCGCCCTCGTTCTCCCGGTTCTCGTCGTCGACGAGGATGATCATCCGCCCGGCGGCGATCTCGGCGATGATCTCCTCGATGGGCGCGAATGGCATCGTGAGCTCCTGTGCCTGCGGCCCTGCCAGCGTATCGCCGCAAGGAAACCACAAGCCTCCGGCCGCGTCAAGGCCCGAACAGGCCGGGGTTGCATTAGGAAGTTCTGGGTACGAGCATTTCGAGGCGGACGCGCGCGATCTCCGCTGCGCCCTTGCGCAGGCAGCCCATGCCTCATGATCCTCCCCGCCTCCTCATGCGATCCCAGCCGTATGCCTGGTGGACCTTCTCGACGACGTGACACTGGTCTATCTGGTGCGATGCCCACGGGAAGTGATCCCGGCGTATCTCCTCGAGGGCGGGCTCGCCGTCGGACGGTAAGAGCACCGCCCCCGCGTCCACAACGTTAGTGATTCTTCTGCGCCGCCACGAAGAGATCCCCCGGTCTTCGAGTCGTAGACGCGCATGCGGCGACCTTGTTCGTGACGCGCGGACGTCCTCCGTCGGCATGTCCCTTGCCGTCGTAGACGATACCGAGGCACGGGTCGTTCGATTCCTTCTGCAAAGACACCGATCCTCGCGCGCGAGACTCCGACCGCGATGCGACGCGCTTCGCCGCCACGCAACCAGCGGGCGCGCCGATTGACACTTGTTGCAAGAGCTGTGCCGGTGACGCCCCCGGCACGGCTCTTGCGCTTTCGGTATCGCGCCATTCGCAACGGCTCAGAGCCCCGCGAGGGCAAGTGCCTCTCGTGGGGCCTCTGGGCGCTCGCCACGACGAAAGCGGCGATCGCGTCACTTCGGAGGGCCGGCTTCGCAATCTCGCCGCCTCTACCTCCGCCGGCGCGCGCGACTTCCCTCTTTCCTTCCGTCGGCGTAGAAGAAGCGCCGCCTCCTGAACCGAGCGAAGAACATTTCGGGGAAGAGATCCTCCGCACGCGCCGCGGGGCACCCTGCCCGCTGGCCCGTCGGCTCGAGGCCCAGTTCGACCCGCCTTCGAGCGAAGGCCATCGCACGGCTTGCTTCGGCCCGGGCGGCGGCAACAACACCAGACCCGCCCTCTTCGAGCCGGCGCTCCTGGACGAGCTCGCCGCCCGAGGCGATCGCGCAACACGGCGTCGGGCTGGCCGGCGCGTTGTCCCCGTCCGGGCAGGGCGGTAGAAATCCCCGGGATGGCCGGGTCGTCGGATAGGTGGACCTGTGCGCCGATTGCATTTCGCCCTGATGTGGCTCCTGTTCTCTATCCGCGACGTGTTTAGGCCCCCCGGCGCCCTCTTGCGCCGGATCGGGCTCGCCCCCGGCATGAGGGTCCTCGACTTCGGCTGCGGGCCGGGCGGTTTCAGCCTCGCGGCGGCCCGGATCGTGGGCAGGGGCGGGATCGTGTATGCCCTCGACATCTCGCCGCTCGCGGTCGAGCGCGTCCGCAGACTCGCGGCGCGAATGGGCCTCTCGAACGTCAGGACGATCCTGAGCGACTGCGCGACGGGCCTCCCGGACGGGTCGGTCGACCTCGTCCTGCTATACGACACCCTGCACTTGCTGCCGACGGCGGCTCGCGAGCGCGTGAAGAAGGAGCTCCGGCGAGTGCTCGCGAGCGGCGGGTCCCTCTCCGTGAGCGACCACCACATGCACACGGAGGAGATCGTCTCGGCCGTGACGTCCGGCGGGCTGTTCGCCGCGGTGCCGGAATGCGGCGAGGCCGGCACGCAGAGGGGGGTTCTCGCCTTCCGGCCGGTGTGATCGCGCCGAGTCCCGGCCGCGCGCGATCACTCGAACGCCCTTCTCACCTCGAGGGCCATTTCGGGAGGGAGCTGCGCGAGGATCTCGCGCGCCGAGTCGCCGTCGCCCGCGGCGAGGGCATAGAACGCGGCTATAGCCAGGTCCTCCGGCGCGCCGCCCTTCGCGAGCGAACCGGCCAGGCTCTTCTTCTCCGCGAGCGAGAGGGCCGAGCGCAGGACCGTCACCCGCTCCCCAGTCGCTGCGACCTCCAGGACGAGCCGCTCGCCGTCGACCGATACGACCCGCGCGGAGGCGCCCAGAGAGCGCAGGAGAAACGCGACCGCCAGCCTGCCGGCCGCGGCCTCGCGCAGGCGCGCGGCGAGGCGCTCGTCCCAGGCGCGTAAGACCTCCTCGGCGGGGAGGCGGACCGCCGCGACCGCGGGCTCTTGCGGCGCGGCGGCCGCGCGCCGGAGTTCCTTGGGGGCGGCCGAGGGCGCGACGACCCTCCTCGGTTCTATCCCGTAACCGACGTAGAGCGGCACGTAGAAATCGTCCTTGTAGCCGAGCCTCGGCGGGAGGTCGGTCCTAGTCAGGCGGGACGTTTTCCCTTTCCAAGTCTCCCAGACCGCCTGCTGGTAGACGGCGGCCATGCTCGAGTAACCGATGAACGAGACGTGCGAGTCCTCGTTGATGACCATCGGCAGGCCCTTGTCTTCCTCGGTCTCGTTGCGGTAGCCCCCGAGGACCTCGCAGACGCCGCCCCGGGCGACCTCGAAGCAGGCCTGGGCGCCCTCGGTCTTGAAGCCCAGGACCCAGAGCGTGCCGCCGAAGACCTTGAAGTTCGACGTGTGCTTGTACTCGTTATTGATGCTCCGCGCCCAGACCCTGAGCCCCGGCGGGCAGAAGCGCTCCTCGCAACTTATGTTGACGCAGCTCTCGAGGAAGACCTTGGCGGGCTCCGAGTGCATGCTCTCGTAGCCGCCGCCCGAGTGGTGCATGACGAGCGTGCGCGGCGCCCTGATGACGAACCGGGAGTAGCCGCCCTTGTGCTCGACCCAGAGGGGTTCGGGCGAGGGCCTGTCCACCACGAATGAGGCCTCGTTGTTGATCGTGCAGTACATGAACTCGATGTGCCTGACCGTCGGCGGGATCCTGACCTGGCCCAGCCTGTAGACCGCCCGCGGGAAGTAGACCGTGGTAGCGCCCGAGTCCAGGGCCCTCTGGACCTTCTGGGTGTCGTCCGCGCCCGGGAACGCGTCGGGGTTCGCCCACCTGGAGAGGTCCTGCTCCCACGGGAGATGAGGCGCGTCCTCGACCGGCAGGTTCAGCGACCTCTTCTGCTGGCCCTCGTGGAGCGTCTGGACGCCACCCGAGACGTACTCCTCGACGAGGCCGCCCGGGACGACGCCTTTCCGCCCGCCGATCGCGACGCCGTAGCCGCCCGTGCGGACGTTCCGCACGAAGAGCTGCGAGCTCTCCTCGGCGTGGTCGATCGCCGCGGAGGCGGGGTCGCCCCTCTCGAGGAGGCTGTCCACGAGGACCACGTGCGCGGCGCGCCTCGCGAGCCTGAGCGCCGGGACTGCGTTCAGGCTCCAGAGGTCGCGGATGCAGGGACTGCCCTCCTCGACTAGGACGCCTGCCTTGTTCTGGCCGCGAAGCGTGACGTGCTCGAGGACCGGGTTGCATTCGGCCATCGGTACGACCCGGAGCCCGTAGTCGAACCCCTCGACGGTGATGTCCTTCATGTGACCCTGCACGGAGAAGAGCGCGAGATCCAGCCCGACCGAGCCCTGGCCGTCACGGGACCTGATCGTCACGTCGTTCATGGCGCAGGTGTTCGCGCCCATGAAGAGGATGCCCGTCGCGCCGGGGTTGCCGCGCCCTGTGTCCACGGTCAGGTTGCGGCACTGGTTCGCCCCGGGGACGTTCGTGCCGCGGCCCTTCTGGAAGGCGAGCACGGGCCTGGAGCCCCGCTCGAAACCGGGGCAGGAGTCCCTCAGCCTGACCACGGTCCCGTCCCTGCTCTGGCCTACGATGCGCAGCCGCGTGATCCCGTCCCAGCCCTCTCCCGGATACTTGACCGGGGGCCCGCTGTGCACGACCGTGTCGCTGACGAGATACGTCCCACGCGGGAGGTAGATGACGTAGCTCGCGGTGTTCTCGGGCCACGGGACGCCGCGGAGCTTGTCCGCGACGAAGTCGCAGGCCGCAACGAGGGCCTTCGTATCGTCGGCGATGCCGTCGCCCTTCGCGTTGAAGGGGGGCCTGGTGACGTCGATCACCCGGCCGCCATTGTGGAGGAAGGCGTCGGCCGGATAGACGATGTTCGTCGGCTCCCGCCTGTCCCCGGCGGCGGAGGCCTCCGGGCCGGGCGCGAGCAGGAAAGCGGCAAATGCCAGCAGCACGAGTTCCGTTTTCGCCATCTTGCCGGATTCCACCCTCCTCAGACCGCCCCGTCAAGCGGGAGGCCGGTCGAACCGTCCCCAGTTCCCCTCGACCCATTCGGTGAGCATCGTGCCAAGGAAGAGCGGCTCCTCGTACCAGGCCCCTCCTCCCGCGGGATCGAAGCCGCTCACCTGATTCATCGGAACCCGTCTGCCTTTAGCACATATCAAACCGGGGATAATTCAGGGCGTAAATCGCCACCGATTCTGGAGACCAACCTCGGACCATGAGGCGTTGCAGTGGCTATGCGAGGGTCGACGGGCCGAGCTCAGCCCTCTTCCTCCGGCTTCTTTATGCCGAGCTTCTTGATCCTGTACCGGATCGACCTGAAGGGGATCCTGAGCAGCTCCGCCGCGCGGGTGAGGTTCCAGCCGGTGGTCTTGAGCGCCCTCAGGACGTAGGTGCGCTCCACCTCTTCGAGGTGCTTGTCCAGGTCGATCCCCTCGCCCCCGAGGGGGGCAGGACTTGACTGGAGAACGCGGCCCGCGAGGTCCTTGCGCGTGAGGCGGTTCCCCTCGGCGAGGGCGACGGCGCGCTCGATCATGTTCTCGAGCTCGCGGACGTTCCCCGGCCAGTCGTACTGCATGAGGAGCGCGATGGCATCGTCGTCGATCCCCTCGATCTTCTTGCGCATGCGCCGCGAATACAGCGCCAGGAAGTGGCCCGCCAGGAGCGGTATGTCGTCCAGGCGCTCCCGAAGCGGAGGTATATAGATCGGAATGACGTTAAGTCTGTAGTAGAGGTCCTCGCGGAAGCGGCCTTCCTTCACCAGCTTCTCCAGGTCCTGGTTCGTCGCGGTGATGAAGCGCACATCGACGGAGCGCGTCTTCACGCCCCCGACGGGCTTGATCTCCCTGTTCTCGAGCACCCGGAGCAGCCTCACCTGGGCCGCGGGCGACATCTCGGCGATCTCGTCGAGAAAGAAGGTCCCGCCGTCGGCGATCTCCAGGAGCCCCTTCTTGTCGACCACCGCCCCCGTGAAGGAGCCCCGCAGGTGGCCGAAGAGCTCGGACTCGAGCAGCGTCTCCGTGAACGCCCCGCAGTTCACGGGGATGAACGGCTCCTGGGCCCGGGGACTCCCGTAGTGGATCGCGCGCGCCACGAGCTCCTTGCCGGTCCCGGACTCGCCCCGGATGAGGATCGTGGAATCGGTGGGCGCCGCGCGCTGCACGAGCTTGATCACCTGCTGCATGCCGGGGGAGTTGCCCGTGATGTTGCCCAGGTTCACCGGCCGCGGCGCGCCCTCGGCCGCGAGCCTCGCGAACAGCCTGCGCCTGCTCACCGCCTGGGCCACGACCGTCTTGATGTGCTCGTTGTCGAACGGCTTCTTGATGTAGTCGTGCGCCCCCAGGCGCATGGCCTGGACCGCATCGTCCCACGTGCTGTAGGCGGTTATGACGAGGACGAACGGAGGATCCTTGAGCGTCTGCAAGGCCTTGAGCAGCGAGAGGCCGTCCATCTTCGGCATCCGAACGTCCTGGATCACGACGTCCCAGCTCTCGCTGGCAACCTTCTTGAGCACCTCGGTCCCGTCGTCCGTGGCGAAGACCTCGTAGCCCTCGCCCTCGAGCATGATCTTCAGGAGCCCCCTCATCCCGGGCTCATCGTCCACCACTACCACGCGCCCCGGTCTCTCGGTGTGTGAGTCAGGCCCGGCGACCATTTCTCAATCCCCTTCGGCGGGGAGCCAGAACCGCACGATCGTCCCGCGGCGCTCCTCGCTCTCTATACGGATCATACCGCCGTGCGATTTGACGATCCTCGCCACGATCGCGAGGCCCAGCCCCGTGCCGCGCTCCTTGGTGGTGAAGAAGGGTGTCATCGCCTTGCGGCGGACCTCGCTCGTCATACCGCAGCCGTTGTCGGCGACCCCGATCTCGACGCCGGCCCGCTCTCCCCTGGCGTGGTCGCGCGCCGTGCCGCGCAGCTCCTTGCCGAGCGGGAAGTCCAGGAAGGCGCAGGGTCTGGCGGAGAGCGAGATCCGCCCGGCGCCCGCCCCGAGCCCAGCCGAGCGGATCGCGTGGATGCTGTTGAGGCCTAGGTTGAGGAGCACCTGCCTGAGCTGTTGCGCGTCGGCATGGCACCGGAGCTCGTCTTCGCACTCCACGACAACTTCGATGCCCTCGCAGCCCTGCTCGGCGGCCGACTGGCGGAGTATGAGCGCCGACTCTCTGAGCACCTGGCCGATGTCGCAGGGGCCCTTGTTGACGGGCCGCATCTTGGCGAACGCCAGGAAGTCCGAGATGATCGCGTCGAGCCTGTCGGACTCAGACAATACGATCTGGAACAGGTCCTTCGAATCGCTCGGCAACTTCCCCTCCAGGCCCTCGAGCCTCCGCGCCATCTCCTGGACGGAACCCCTCATGGACGCAAGGGGATTGCGGAGCTCGTGCGCGATGGCTGTGGCCATCTCGCTGACGGCCTCGCTCCTCTCGGCGAGCGAACGTGCCTCCTCGAAGCGCTTCTCGAGGGTTCTATCGGTGAGCACGACGAGCGTGCCATGGGGCTTGTCGTCGCCCGCCAGGGCCGGCCTGACCGTCACGCCGACCGGGACCTTGCCCCCGGAGGGGCACTCGACCTCGAACTCCCGAAGCGAACCTTGTCCGGTGGCGGCGTCGAAAGACATCGCCGACCATGCGGCCGGAGGGAGCGCCTCCCTCAGTGGCCTCCCCGGGGCGAGCACCTCCGCTCCGAGCAGCCTCCGCGCCTCGGCGTTTGAGAAGAGTATCCTGTCCGCCGGGTCAGCTACGATGAGCCCCTGACCTATCGCCTCGAGTATGTCGCGCGAGAGGAGCCGCGCCACAGAGAGCCGGTGCGAGAGAAGCCCGGACAGCAAGGCCACGGCGAAGAAGGCCACCAGTTGGGCGAAGAGGCCCGATAGGACCTCTCTTAGAGGAGCCGCGGGCTCCGGCGAGAGCCGCGTCAGGCCGATCAGGGTCGCGACCACGTGCAGGGCGGCCGCTTCGGCGCCGAAGGCAACGGCGGCCTTCCACGAGAGAACCAGGGCCGCCCCCATCACGGAAAACATGAAGAGCACTACCATCTGGGAGGAAACGCCCCCGGTCAGGAAGACGAGCAGCGCCTCGACGGCGATATCGATGCCTATCTGAACGGCCTTGAGCGTTTCGAGGTCGGCTCGCGTCCGCAGGACCAGCACGTACACGGCGTTCAGCGCGAAGACGCCCGTAACGACGGCGTATACCGTCCTCGTCGCCCAGGTCGCACCCCAGCCTCGGGCGGAGATCAGGATGTAGGCTATGATGAACGCTGCCACCGCGAAGCGGGCAATAAGCAGCCACTGTATCCCGCGGAGCGCACCGGAGCGACGTTCTGCCCTCTGGGCCAGCGTCTCGGGGAGGGACCCGTCGCCGCTCGCGTTCACGGCCGGATATCCCCTGGGAAGGTCCTAGCGCGCGCCCCCGCCGGACAGCCTCCTCTGGAGCTCCAGTATGGGCAGGAAGATCGAGAGGACTATCCCGCCGACGAGTAGACCCATGGTCCCTATCATCAGGGGCTCTATGAGCGCCGTCAGCGACTCCACCGCGGCGGAGACCTGTTCGTCGTAGAACTGGGATATCTTCTCGAGCAGCGACTCGAGCGCCCCGGACCGCTCCCCTATCGCCACCATCCTCACCACCATCGGGGGGAAGACCGGCGACTCCGCGAGCGGTTTGAACAGCGGCTCACCCGCCCGGATGGACTCTTTGGCGGCGCCCACGGCGCGCTCCACCACTCTGTTCCCGGCGGTCGCCGCAACGATGTCGAGCGCCCCCAGGATCTGCACGCCGGACTTGAGGAGCGTGGAGAATGTCCTCGCAAAACGGCTGAGCGCGATCTTTTGCACCAGCGGCCCGAAGATCGGCAGCTTCAGCTTCATCAGGTCCCACACGTAGGCGCCCTGCTTCGTGCGCTTGTACGAACGCACCACGAACCAGACGCCCCCCAAGATCGACAGGATCAGCCACCAGTACGACGTCATGCCCTTGGAGATAAAGAGCACGGCGCGCGTGGGCTTCGGGAGGCTCCCCTTGCCTATCATGCTGTTGAATATGTCCTCGAACCTGGGGATGATGAAGACGAGCAGGCCTATCGTGATCGTCAGCACCAGGGCTATCGACACGATCGGGTAGGTCATAGCCGCCTTGATCTGGTGCTTCAGCTTCTCGGCCGACTCCTGGTACTCGGCCAGGCGCAGGAGGATGTCGTCGAGCTGGCCCGACGCCTCGCCTGCGCGGATCATGTTGACGTATATGTCGGAGAAGATCCGCGGATGTTTCGCCAGCGCCTGCGAAAACTCGACGCCGGCCCTGACGTCCTCCACCACGTGCGTGAGGATCAACTTGAACCCGGGGTCCGTCGCCTGCTCGGTGAGGATGTCGAGACACTCGAGCACGGGGATCCCGGAACTTATCATCGTGGCGAGCTGTCGAGTGAAGACGACGAGGTCCGCGCTCTTGATCCGAGGCTTCGGCGGCCCGCCTATCAGGCGGTAATGGATCTCTCCGGACTTGGGCTGTACCCCTCGCGGGGCCTGCCTGCCGTCCTCTACGACGGAGAGCACGGTCAGGTTGCGACCGCGGAGCTGGGCCACAGCCTCGCTCTGGTTCGCGGCCTCGATCACCTGCTGAATGCGATTCCCGGAGGCGTCGCGAGCGAGCACCTTGAACTTCGACATTCCCCGCACCCTTCCGGAACGACCGCCCGAGCCTACCTGTCGGGCATCGTTATGTTCAGGACCTCTTGGATACTGGTAGTGCCCCTGAGGACGTTGAGCAGTCCCACGCGCCTGAGCGTCATCATCCCCTGCGAGAGCGCCAGACGCTTGATCTCGACAGCCGAGCCGCCCTTCACGACGAGCTCTCTCAAGGCCTCGTTCATGGGCAGGGTCTCCAGGAGCGGGAGCCGACCCTTGTACCCGATGTTGTTGCAGCGCTGGCATCCGCCCGGGCCGTGGATCGTCGGCTGTGAGGCGATCTCCTCCTCGGTCATGCCCCAGTCGCGCATCTCCTCCGGCTTCGGCTTGTAGGGCTTCTTGCACTCCTGGCAGAGCCGGCGCACGAGCCTCTGCGCGGAGACGAGGATCACGCAGCTAGCGACCAGATAGTTGTCCACGCCCATGTCCACAAGTCGCGTGATCGTGGTGGGCGCGTCGTTCGTGTGAAGCGTGGAGAAGACGAGGTGGCCCGTGAGCGCGGCCTTCACGGCGATCTCCGCGGTCTCCTTGTCGCGGATCTCCCCCACCAGCACCGTGTCGGGGTCCTGGCGCAGGATCGAGCGCAGGGCCTCGGCGAAGGTCAGGCCCGCCTTCTCGTTCACCTGGACCTGGTTCACCCCCTCCATCGTGTACTCGACGGGGTCCTCGACCGTGGTGATGTTCTCCTCGACCTTGACGATCTTGCGCACGGCCGAGTACAGGGTCGTGGTCTTCCCGGAACCGGTGGGGCCTGTCACGAGGACCATCCCGTAGGCCGAGTCTATGGCGGTCTGGAAGTCCTTGAGCGCCTTCTCCTCGAAGCCCAGGCTGTCGAGATCCCTACCCTGCCCCGACGTATCCAGCACCCTTACGACGACCTTCTCGCCGTGGATCAGGGGGAGCGTCGAGACTCGGAAGTCGATGTCCCTGTCGGGGAACTTCATCCTGAACTTGCCGTCCTGCGGAACGCGCCGCTCGGCGATGTTCAGGTTGGACATGATCTTTATGCGGCTGACCACCGCGTTGTGCATCTTCTTCGGTGGGGCGGGTCTCTCGACGCAGGCCCCGTCGATCCTGTACCTTACGCGCACCCTCTTCTCGTAGGGCTCTATGTGGATGTCGGAGGCGCCCGATTTCACGGCCTCGGTCACCAGCAGGTTGACGAGCTTGATGACGGGGGCGCTCTCGCTCTCGGCGGCCGCGGCGTTGACGTCGACCTGTTCCTCCTTCTCCTGGGCGAGCTCGACCGCTTCGCCCTCCGCCATCTGCTCGACCAGGTTCTGCATGTCCGCCTGCGGCTGATCGTAGGCCCGCTGGAGCACCCTCTTTATAGCGACCTCGGTCGAGAGGACCGGCATCAGGTCGCAGCCGCTGACGATGTTCACGTCGTCCTGGGAGAAGACGTCCATCGGATTCGCCACGGCGATCGTCAGGGTCCTGCCGATCTTGGCGACGGGAAGGACCTGATAGCGCCGTGCGGTCTCCTCGGGGACCAGGGCGAGCGCCTCCCTGTCCAGTTCGATCTTGTCTACGTCGATCGGTGGCAGGTTCATCTCCTCGGCCACGGCCCCGATGATGGCCTCTTCCGTAGCCATCCGCTGTTCGAGCACGTACTCAGTGAGCGACTTGTTGGCCTGCTCGGCGGCAGCGAGGAGCTCGTCCTTGCGTCCTTCCTCGATTATGGCGTGCTTGGCGAGGATCGCTGCGAGCTTCTTGTCGAACTTGGCCACGAGCGCCACACCCCTCAGGAGCAGAGCTGCTCACGTCGGAATTTATCCCCCGCGCGCAGCTCAGTCAAGCCGCAAAAGAGCCGGGCCGGGGTCCACAATTCGGTCAGGGTCTTTCGGTTCTCCCTCTCGTGTCGCCGACGCATTGCCCGAGCGACACCGGCCGCTATACGACCGTGTTCGCCGCGCGCGAGGACGCCAGAGCCGCCAGGCGCGGTGACGAATACTGCCGTTATCGCACCGCTTCGAATGGCCGACTTCGCGCATCCATGGCCGCGCCGAGGGGCGTTCCGGCCGAACGCGCCCTCCACCTGCCACCTCTGTCCGTACACCCCCGCCGCCGCATCTCTTGCCGATACTTGACCGCGGCCTAGCGCCTCCATATACTAAGAAGAGGCGGGAGGGGGTTGCCCCGCCGCATTGGAGGCGCGCGCATGGCGTCGCCGAGCACTGGGGACCGATTGCCAGGCAGGATCGTCGCGAGCGTCCGCGAGAGGCACGTCGATCCGTCCAGGGTGAAGGAGCTCGAGGCTGCTGTCTCGGACCTCGGCGACGGCGGTGTCTTCATCCAGATGCGCGACCCCCCCCCGAAGGGGACGATATTGGAGGTCGAGTTCGAGCTGCCCGGGCGCTCCGCGAGGACCAAGATGCTCGGGATAGTCAAGTGGCGCGAGAAGGCGGGGCCCAGGGCCGGCGTGGGGGTGCGTTTCGCGCCCATCGGGGAGGCCGAGCGCTCGGAGCTCGCGCGGCTGGTCAGGGGCGCCCAGCGCGCGGTCCGCGCTCAGGCCGGTCCGGGCGACGGCAAGGAGACGGGCGGCAAGCCCGGATAGCCCGCGGTCCTCCAGCGCGTAGGACAGCGCGCGCGGGAGGGCTCTGCGACGTTTCACCGGCGCGGGTCTCGTCGAGTCTGTATCCGAGCGACCTGCGCATGCCGGCGGCTTGTACACCTTGGAGAGGCGGCTGCAGTGGCGCGCGGGCACGTGGACTTCGGCCTGAAGTTCCTCAACAGGGCCTTCGGACTGGAATCGCTCCACCTGGGCCTGTTCACAGACGGCTGCCCGCGCGACATGGACGGCCTCCGCCAGGCTCAGGCGGAGTACACGAGGGTGCTCGTCTCCATGATCCCTGCGGGCGTCCGCACGATCCTCGACGTGGGCTGCGGGACCGGCGTGACGTCGAAACTCCTCAAGGAGCGCGGCTACGAGGTCGAGGGCCTGAGCCCGGACCTCTACCACCGCGAGGTCTTCCCGACGAAGTGCGGTGCGGACGTGCCCTTTCACCTGTCCACCTTCGAGGAGTTCGAGCCCCACAGGACCTTCGACTGCCTGCTCTTCAGCGAGAGCGCGCAGTACGTCGACAAGGACGCCTTCTTCCCGAAGTGCCTGGAGCTCACGCGCGCGGGCTCGTGGATCGTGGCCTCCGACTTCTTCCAGATCGAGCCGGGGGAAGATTACCATATGTGCTTTGTCGAGCGGGACTTCGTCGAACGCGCCGGCCGCGCGGGCTTCGTGGTCGAGGAGCGGAAGGACGTCACCGAGCAGGTCCTCCCGAGCCTGGACATCTCTCTGGAGTTCCTGACCAAGTATGGGCACCCGCTCTTCGAGCTTGTCGTAGACGCGGCCGCGTACCACGCACCGCTCCTGACGAAGCTCGCGAGGGCGGCGTTCCGCGGGAAGTTCAAGGCCCTGCGGAGCCTGCTCTACGACAAGCTCCCGAGCAGGCTCGACCGCGAGCGCTTCCGCAGGACCATGCGCTACTCCATGTACAGGCTCGCACGGGGCGCGGCGTAGGCCGGGCCCGGCCGGCCGGGCACGCGCGAGGGCGCGCCCAGGCACTCAGCGGCCGCCCCCGGCGGGCGCGCCCTCGAAGGCGAACTCCAGCTCGTTCGCCCAGTGCTCGACCCAGTCGACCATGAACGACCCGTTCCGCTTCGCCACGCTCCGGCGTCTCGACAGCTCCATGCAGCCGGTGCCGGAGTTGTCGTTCACGCGGAACGAGAACTTGATCGTCTGACCCGCGTCGAGCCGCTTCTTCACGCCGGGTATCTCGCGCCAGGGGATCGCGCACTCCACGACGCGCGTGTTGCCCTGGTGCACAACGACGAGCCGCGCGTCCTTCACCGCGCCGTCGAAGGGGCTGGCCGGCGCCCCGTGCGGGTAGAAGTGCTTGTGGGGCATCCCGGGATAGCGCAGGCGCCAGACCTCCACCCCGCCGCCGTACTTCGGCGCGACCTTGTTCAGGGCATACTCGTAGTCGGTATCGTAGTAGCCGATGTAGCCCGGCATCGTCCCGGGCGGATGCGAGTACCAGGGCTTCTCCTCGGGCGGCAGCACGTTGAACGCGAGCTGCACGTTGTCGAAGTTGGGGGCGTTGCCGGCCGGAAGGACCGGGTCCTTCCGGTAGGAGTAGCGCCTGACGCCCTCCGGCCACCTGAGCGGTTTGAGCACCTGGGGGGCCGGCCTGCCGAAATCCGGGGAATCCACCTTGCCCGGCCAGTCCATGAAGTCGATCTTCGGGTCAACGCGCCGCTGGGCGAGCCTGTCAAAGTTGGTCCCGTGATAGTACTCCGCGGCGAGCCCGTTCCGGGCGGCCTCGCCGTCCGTGAAGAGCGCCTCGGTCGGGACGACCTGTTTCGGCTGGCTCTTGCTCTCCCAGTAGAGCCCGAGGGTCGCGCCGCCCCCGCCCTGGAAGAACTCCACCTTGATGTCGTAGAGCCGGCCCGCCTCGAGCTCGATGCGGCCGGAGTCCCAGGTGTCCCCGTGGCCGGTCCAGTTGTCGATGAGCTTCTTCCCGCCCACCCAGACCCGGATGCCGTCGTCGCTCAGGGTCGAGAACGTGTAGGTCTCGGTGAACGCGGGGCGGACCTTGCCCGTCCAGCGCACCGAGAAGTTCTCGGCGTCCCTGCCGCCGGCCGTCTCCCTCACGTAGCAGACCTCGGGGTAGAAGTACTCGTCCTCGTCGCGCGTCTCGAAGCGGAGCGTACCCTCGTCCGGGGTCTCGTCCGCCACCTTCGCGGCGAAGTAGAAGAACCGGTCGTCGTAGGCGACGTAGCCCGTTGCGAGCCCCTTCTTCGCGGACTGGTCGAACTGCTTGAACGGCTGCCAGGCGAACTCGGTCAGCGTGGGGCCCGCCCGCCCGTGGACCGAGACGATCTGCGGGAGCGCGCCGGTCCAGTCTTCGAGCCGGCCGTCCACCTCGATCGTGCGCCTGGACACGAGGTTGACGTGCATATCCTCCTCGTGGACGGCGCGGCCGTCCGGACCAGCATCGAATACGAGCGAGAGCGGATACGTGTTGTCCTCCCGCGGCGCGCCGCCGACGACCCGAACCTCTACGACCTTCGTCTCGTGCGGTCCGAAGGCGAGGGTCGCCGGGGCCTCCACCTGGAGCCCGCCGAGCCTGACATTGAGCGTCCCCTTGACGGGCCTGTTCAGGATGTTCGTGAGCTCCAGGCGCAGGGTCGGACGCGCCTCGACCGGGGCCAGCATGTCGCGGCAGACGGTCGCGAGCGGCTCGAGCCCCTCGATCCGCGAGCGCCTGATCGCGTCGAGGAGCGCGGCGAAGGAGCCCTTGCGCCCGTCACCTCTCAGGAAGAACCCCCGGCCGTCGAGCGGCACCTCGATCCTCCCGCCGCGCGCCGGGACCGGGTTGCCGTAGAAGTCGAAGAGCGCGAACCTCCCTCCCCTCGCGGCCAGGATCATCCTGGCGCCGCTGCGGGTCTCGCAGGCGTCGATCTGCTCGCGGAGCTTCGCGCGCTCCTCGGCGGCGCCAGGGGGGAGCGCCTCGAGCCTCCGTCTGAGCTCGTCCTTGCGCGCGAGCTCCGCGAGGCTCCGCACGCTCCTGAAAAGGACGTTGTCGTGGCCGAACTCCTCGCCGATATCGCCGACCACCACGACGGTGCCGTCCTCGGGGTCGGGGGCGCCGTCGGGACCGGCGAGGCCGTCGAAGACCATCACCCAGGGCAGCCCGTTCTTGAAGAGAAGCTCCTTGAATCTGCGCTCGCCGATGAAGTGCGACACGGCGCCCACCGCCGCGGCCACGGACCAGGTGTGGCAGACCTCTATGCGCTGCTTCTTACCCCCTTCGACGAACACCTCCCTGTGTCTGGAGTGTTCCTCGGTGGCTATGTTGCCGTGGTACACCCCTACGGCCCTGTCGTGCCCAGTGGACAGGTTCGTCGCTACGACCGCCGCGACGCGGTCGTCGGAGTTGGCGACCCAGCTCTCCGTGTCCCAGATCCTGACCCGTCCGTTCGGGTGCTTGCGGTCGACCCAGGCCTTGACCGTCGAGGGCGGGAACATGCCCTGATAGTGTATCGAGCAGAAGTCCAGCCACTTCAGGAACTCGTCCGAACCGTCGGCGAAGAGCTTGTCGAACGTGTTCGACGAGGAGTCGCAGCCGCCGATCAGGACCTGCACCCCCGCCTCCCTGCGGGCCTCGTCGACCGCCTCGCCCATGACCCTGTGGAGCTCGCGGTAGCGCATGTCGTCGGCGCCCCAGCCGGAGATCGAGATGCCGTTCCACGGCTCATTCCATATCTTGACCCCGTTCACCGGACCCTTCGGCCAGCCGAACTCGGTGACGAAGAGCTTGACGAGCTTCCTGAACTCGCCATCCCAGGAAGGCATCCAGCAGATGTCGGACTTCGTGTCGAGCATGACGCCATCGGCGTCCAGCCAGGGCCTGGGCCTGCCGAGCGGCTGGCACTCGTGGAAGAAGGCGCCCGCGCCGAACTCCAGCGTGATCGAGAGGCCCGCCTCCTTGAGGGCCTTGAGATACGCCGACTTCGCCCTGTACCACTGGTCGAAGTCCTTGTCGGTGGTCGGCTTGAAGTCGATGCCCATCCGGTTGGGCGAGGCGCCCAGCCTCGTCAGGACGGGTATGTAGTCGACGTCCAGGCAGAACTGCGGGAACTGCACGGGCTTCGGCGAGGCCCTGAACGTGCGCACGAAGGAGGTCACGAACCTCCGGCCGCTCGCGCCGAGGTCCACCACGAGCGCCCAGGCGCCGAAGACATCGGGGACGCGGGGCTCGACGGTGATGTTCTGGAAGCCGCGCGGCGCCAGGTCCACTTCGACAGGGACCGGCTGGGCCTCCGCCAGCTTGAACATGTCGGGGACCCATATGTCGTCCGGGCGGCCCTTCGTGCCGTACTGGATCACGTCCACCCTGCCGCGCGTGCGTATGGGCCTATCCGTCGAGTTCACGAGCTGGAACGTGAACGAGCCCTGTTCGCCCGGCCAGAGCACGTTCCCCGGGACCGTGCTCCCTATGAACTGCGCCGTGTAATCCTCCGCCTCGCGCCCAGGGCCGAGCCCCATGGTCTCTGCGCTCCCAGGGATGCCTAGGCCCGTGACCATCTGCGCACGGGCGGCGTCCCCGGCCGCGAGCACCGCCCCGATCGCCAACACCCACGCGAACCTGCCTCCGCGCGACATGACCGCCTCCTTCCGCACGCGCCCAGTGACAAGAGCGCTCAATATCCCCTCGCTGTCGTCGGAATCGCCGCCTCGGCCGGCGCCGGCCGGCTCGTCGAGGACCGCGCGTGGAGATGGGGGCGGAGGCTCGTGCGCACGGGGAGCGCCTCCCCGGCGAGCGCCGAGAGGAGCAGCCTCGCCGCCATCTCCCCCAGCTCTTCGAGTGGCGGCCTGAGGCTCGAGATCCCCTTCAGGCGCGACTCGACGCTGTCGTCGAAGCCGACCAGCCCCACGTCGCGGCCCACCTCGAGACCCATCCGTTCGAAGACCTCGACCGCGACCCGCGCCTCCATGTCCGTGGAGGCGATCGCGCCCCAGGTCCCGCCCTCGCAGGACTCGAGCCCCGCGCGCCGGGCGCCCGCGCGGATCATGTCGGCGACGACCCGGTCCCGGCGCGGACCGGTCGCCTTCCCGAAATCGAAGTAGTGCCACACCGGGCGGCCGGGGTGGCGCAGAAATGAGCCGGGCCCCAGACCGCGCTCGAGCACGGCGGCCCTCGCGCCGGAGGCCCGTTCCTCGACCCAGTCCGCCGTGTAGGGGGCGAGGAAGAGCACCTTCCTGTACCCGGAGGCAAGGAGGTGCTCCGCGGCGAGCCTTCCGGCCTCGCGCTGATCCATGAACACGTGAGGCAGGGCCGCCTGCATCGCGGTGTACCATACGCACACGACCGGCACCCGCGCGCGGGCCGCGGCGCGGGCGACATCCTCTTCCCAACGGGGATAGGCGTTCACGCTGACGACCGCTGCGCAGTCGACGCCGTCGGCCATGGCGGCGTCGAGGGCCTTCCCGGGCGAGTCGAACGTTCTAGGGGCCGCGTAGTAGACGTTGTAGAAACGCACCCTCCCACCCGCGGACGACACGACGCGCTCGATGGCGTCCAGCACCGCCAGGGTCCAGTTCGACGGATCTCTGCTCGCGATGTCCGTCGCCGCGACGACGCCGAACTCAGCGGGCGCAGCGGGACGCTCGGCGGGTCGAGGCCGCGTCTTCGCCAGGGCGGGCGCTATCCCGTGCTGGGCCGCCTTCGCCTCGCCCTCCCGGCGCGCGGCGAAGGTGCCGCGCCGGTCCTGCACCTCGACGAGTCCCTCGCGCGCGAGCTCTTCCACAGCCCGGTTCACCGTGTTCACCGCGACGCCGTATCTGCGGGCGAGCTCCCTGCGGCCGGGGAGCGGCTTCCCAGGGGGGATGCGCCCCTCGGCTATCTTGCACCGAAGGTCCTCCCGCACCGCGAGGTAGCGAGCCCCGCCTGCGAAGCTCCGGCGCGGCATCTGGCCCCCTGCCCGAGGCAAACTGTATCACATCTGTATTGATACAGACCCAGTCTCGCGCGCCACGCCCCGGCCGTCAAGATCGGATCGGACCCGACAGCGGCGCTGGCGCCGCGGTCTTCGGCCGGGGCAAGGAGCGGAGACGGTCGGGACGCGGTGGGCGGCCGAACGCCGCGCGGGGACTGCGGGCGACCAGGGCGTGCCGAGGGGGCGCCGCCCTGCGCTCCGCGCGGCCTCAGGCCGAGCGGAGCTTGTCGAAGATCTGCTGGGCCTTCGCCACGGCCCCGCGCATGATGTCTTCGGCCTTCGCGGTCTCGCGCGAGGCGAGATGCCTGGAGAGCTCCTTCACGTCGAGCTCCGCGGCGGCCCTGGCGCAGGCCTCCCAGCTCAGTATCGACCTGACGACGCGATCCGCGGCCTGGTCCTCGTTGTCGTAGGGCCTGGGCTGCATGTCGTGGCCCTTCCAGCGGCGGAAGCCGGAGTCCTGGAGGAGCCTCGCGATGGCCACGCTCATCCCGTTCACGCGGGCGCCGTGGTCGATGTCGTACTTGCCCGGGCCGCCGAGCACGATCCCGTCGTTGTAGCCCTGGCTGTTCAGGTGCATGTGCACGAGCATGGAGCTGTCCAGCTCCTCGACCGTGTCGTAGACGTGATCGAGGCCGATCATCTCCGAGTGGCCGAACTCCTTGTTGATCCCCTTCTTGTCCAGGGACACGCCGAACTCGTCGGCCAGCCTGCGCCAGAAGAGGATCGCGCTCGCGACGGTCGGCAGCAGCATCGCCGGATGGCCCTCATTCGGCTTGGGCTCTATCGCGATGAAGAGCTTGCCGCCCTTCTTCGCCTCGTGCTTGGCGAGGCCGGCGACGCTCTCCTTGAGGTTGCGGTACATCTGCGCGATCGCGGGCGTCGCCAGGTCGTAGCCGAACGAGCCGTTCCAGAGGACGAACGTGGGCGACCTGGCGGGGTCCTTGTGCCAGCACTTGGCGAGCGGGCCGTAGGTGAGATCGACTGCGCGCTGGCCGAACTCCTCGGCGGCCTTCCGCTCCTTCGGGTCGAGCGAGGCGATGCCGCCGTATGCGAAGTGGCTGTGGGCGCCGGGGGTAGCGAGGGCGAGGGACATCTTCGCGTCGACCAGGGCGTCCGCGACGGCGGGGGCGCTCTTCTCGTCGACCTCGGTGTCGTAGTGGAGTTCCAGCCCCAGCTCGACGTCGTCCGGCAGGCGGGGGGCGATCTTCGACTTGATCAGCTTGATCACGCCCACCGTGTCGAGCTTCGACCCGGCCCAAGCGGGGCGCATGTCCGCGGGCACGAACCCCCCCTTGCCCGCGTTGAACGTCCACCGGCACACGCTGTGCAGCGACTTCTCCTTCGCCATCTCCCACCCCTGTTCCTTCCCGGCCGCCCTGGACGGGGCCGATCGGCCTCCCGACCGATTCTGCGAGCCTATTCGCGGGCGCGGCCGCGTCAAGCGCACTCGGCCCTGGGTTGCATTAGGAAGTTCTGGGTCCGAGCATTTCGATGTAGACGCGCGATCTCCGCTGGCGCTTGCGCAGGCAGCCATGCCTCATGATCCTTCCCGCCTCCTCTATGCGATCCCAACCGTTCTCCTTTCTGGAATACGCGGCGCCGCTCCCTCGCGTCCTCCTCCCGGAGACGCGCGCATGCCCACCGAATGGGTCGAGGAAAACCGGGGATGATTCAACCGGGGTGCGGCTTGACAGGCGGGCGCGCACCACTATCATGGTGGGGCGGTTGGGGCGTTAGCTCAATTGGATAGAGTATCGGATTGTCGATCCGAGGGTTGCGGGTTCGAGCCCCGTACGCCCCGCCAGCACTATCCTCCCGAATGACGACAGATCGCGAGCCGGGGCCGTGCACGTCGCGGCGGAGATCCCGCCCTCCCGGGTGTTTTGCTACCAGTTCTGATACCGCTTCCTGCAGGTCGATCGGGCTCGTCTCGGCGCCGACTGCCACGGCCGGAGGCCGGGCCGCAAGGCTCCCTCCGGAGAGGTCGCGGACGCCCGTGAGCACGTCCCAGACGGCCCGGGCCGGATCTCACGAACGCCGGCTCAATTCGCAGGCGGCTTGACAGGCCTTCGCGCAACCCCGGATAATGACCAGGGCTGTGCGTGACGCGCGGTTCGAGAAACGCCCAGTGCGGCCCTCTGGCCGCTCGACAGGACACGAGGGACGGGAATGCGGGCATCAGAGTTGCGCGGCCCCCTGGCGGGTACAATCTCGGCCGGAGACCGGGCCCCGGAGGGGCGCGACGGCGAGCGCCCGCCGGGCCCATGCGCGGGCCATCCGGTGGGAGCACGCGCCGGGGCCTCGCGCACCAGGCGCGCGACGCGGGTCATCTACGCCGGGGAGGTCCCGATAGGCGCCCCGCATCCGGTGGTCGTGCAGTCCATGGCGAAGGTGGACCCGCACGACGCGGAGGCCGTCGCGCGACAGGCGGACGAACTCGCAGAGCTCGGCGCAGGCCTCGTGAGGCTCGCCGTGCCGGACAAGGCCGCCGCGGAGGCCATAGCCGAGGTCCGCAGGAGGAGCCGCGCGACGCTCGTCGCCGACATCCACTACGACCCGCGGCTCGCCATCGCCGCGATCGAGGCGGGCGCGCACAAGATCCGGGTGAACCCGGGGAACCTGCGGGGCGGCGAGGATGCGGTGCGCGCGATCGCCGAGGCGGCGGCGCGCTCGCGCGTGCCGATCAGGGTCGGGGCGAACTCCGGCTCGCTGTCGCCGGCGTTCCGGGACCGGGCTTCTACCGGGACCGAGGCGCCGGGCGAGGCGCTCGCCCTCGCGGTGCTCGAGGGCTGCCGCGCCTTCGAACGCGCGAACTTCCGCGAGCTCGTGGTATCCGCGAAGGGGAGCGACGTCATCTCGACCATAGGGGCGGCGCGGCTCCTCGCGGCCCGCACCGAATACCCCGTGCACATCGGGCTCACGGCGGCCGGGATACCCGAGCTCGCCTGGGCGAAGAGCGCGGTCGCGATAGGCGCGCTCCTCGCGGAAGGTATAGGCGACACCGTGCGCGTCTCGTACACAGGCCCCCCCCACGAGGAGGTGGCCGCCGCGAGGGCCATACTCGAGGCGGTCGGGCTGGTCCGCTCGGGGCCGGAGATCGTGAGCTGCCCGACGTGCGGCCGCACGCGCGTGGACCTGGTCCGCGCGGTGGAGGCCGTGCGCGAGGCCCTGCGGGACCTCGCGGTCCCGCTGCGTGTCGCCGTGATGGGCTGCGAGGTGAACGGCCCCGGTGAGGCGCGCGACTCGGACGTCGGGCTCGCATGCGGCCGCGAGGGCGGCTGGCTCTTCGCGCGCGGCGAGAGGCTCAGGCGGGTCCGCGAGGCGGAAATGGTGCAGGCGCTCGTGGAGCTCGCGAGGGAGGAAGCGGCGCGCCTCGCCCCGGCCGCCCCGGAGGGCGTAAGGTGACGCGCGTCACCGTCCTCGGCGCGACGGGCTCCGTCGGGCGCTCGACGCTCGACGTGCTCCGCTCGCTCGGACAGGGCTATTCGGTCTCCGGCCTCTCCGCCGGCTCGAGGTGGCGGGAGCTCGCCCAGGCGGTGCGAGAGTTCCGCCCCCGGCGCATCGCGCTCGCCGACAGCGAGGCGGCCGCTGAACTTTCCCGCGCGGTGGACCTGGACGGCGCATCGCTCTACGCCGGCCCGAACGCCGCGACGGAGCTCGTCGCCTCGGACGACGCCGACGTCGTGGTGAGCGCGATCGTCGGCGCCGCGGGGCTCGAGCCGACCCTCGCCGCCGTGCGCCGGGCGCGGCGGGTGGCGCTCGCCAACAAGGAGTCGCTCGTCATGGCGGGGCCGCTCCTCCTGCGCGAGGCGGCGCGCGCGGGCTCGACGCTCCTCCCCGTGGACAGCGAGCATTCGGCCATATTTCAGGCGGCGCTCTCCGGCAGGCGCGAGGAGATCAGGCGCGTGATCCTGACCGCTAGCGGCGGCCCGTTCAGGACGAAGTCCGCCGAGGAGCTCGCCTCCGTCACCGCCGAGGAGGCGCTCAGGCATCCGACCTGGAGGATGGGGCCCAAGATCACCATCGACTCCGCGACGCTGATGAACAAGGCCCTGGAGATCATCGAGGCCCGCTGGCTCTTCGACCTGGACCCTGCGCGGATAGAGGTCTGGATCCATCCGCAGTCCGTGATCCACTCGATGGTCGAGTTCGTGGACGGTTCGGTGATCGCGCAGGCCGCCCGCGCGGACATGCGACTGCCGATCCAGTACGCGCTCACGTACCCGGAACGGAGGCCCGCGAGCGCCCATGCGCTCACGATCGACGACATGGCCGAGCTCCGCTTCGAGCGCCCGGACTTCGAGCGCTTCCCGGCACTCGAGCTCGGCTACCGCGCGGCCCGCGAGGGCGGGCTCGCAGGGGCCGCCCTGAACGCCGCGAACGAGGTCGCTGCGGAGGCGTTCCTCGCCGGCCGGTGCGCATTCGTCGACATCGCCCGCACCGCCGCCAGGGTGATGGACGAGTTCGCGCCCGGCGCCGCCCGAGCTGCAACCTCGGAGGGACCGCACCGGGCGGAGCTTTCCCTCGAGCGCATCTGGGATGTCGACCGGCGCTCGCGCGAGACGGCGCGGCGGCTCCTAGGCCTCGATGACGCCAGGGACGGTTCCAGCGCCGCGGCGCCGGGATGCCAGTGGCGCCCCCGCGACGCGAACGGGGTCGCGGACGAAGTCTCGGCTGGCGGGGGGACCGCGTGATCGTCGTCAGGACTCTCCAGGTCGCAGTCGCGCTCGGTCTCTTGATCTTCGTGCACGAGCTGGGGCATTTCCTCGCAGCGAAGCTCGCTGGCGTGAGGGTGCTCGTCTTCAGCTTCGGGTTCGGACCTTTCCTGTTCTCCTTCAGGCGCGGAGAGACCATTTACGCCTTGAGCCTCGTGCCCTTCGGGGGCTACGTGCGCATGACGGGTCAGGCCGACGTCGGCCGGGTCAGCGAAGAGGAGAAGCACGCCCCGTTCTCGTACATGGCCAAGCCCCCGCGCTGGCGCGCGGCGATCATCGCGGCCGGCGTGGCCATGAACGCGGTGTTCGCCTACCTGCTCTTTCTTGCGGCGTGCGTCATCGGCTTCCCCGTAGTCTCGCCGGAGATCGGTTTCGTTGCGCCGAACTCGCCCGCCGAGAAGGCGGGCCTCCGGCCGGGCGACAGGATACTGGAGGTGAACGGCAGGGCCGTGGATCGCTTCTTCACCATCCAGACGATCATAGCCACCGGCCGCGAAGGGCGACCGGTCGCGCTCAAGGTGAGGCGGCCCGGCCTCGAGGAAGCGCTCGCCCTGGAGGCCGTACCGGTGCGCGACGAGAGGGACCTGCTGACCATCGGAGTGAGCCCGGTCGAAGAGGTGCGCCTGCGCATCGGGGCGCGGAACGAATCGGGTCTCGGGGTGCTCGACGTGAACGAGGGCGAGCCCGCCGAGAAGGCCGGGCTCAGGCCCTGGGACCGGATCGTATCCCTGAATGGAGCGCCGACGACGAGCGTCGAGGCCTTCAGGGCGGAGCTCCAGCGCTCGGGGGCTGGCGAGGTCGAACTCGGAATCGTCCGCGCGGGCGAAACCCTTTCGCTACGCGCCTCCCCGGCGCCGAAGGTCCTCGAGGGAAACGAGGGCAAGACGGTCTACCTCCTCGGTCTGAAGCTCACCGAGCAGATCGTCGGCGAGATCGAGCCCGGCTCGCCCGCGGAGGCGGCGGGACTCCGTCGGGGAGATTACCTGGCGGAGGTCCTGAGGACGCCAGGCTCCCGCAGGGTCGAGATCGCCTGGCGCGGCCCCGGCGGCAGGAAGGGCCGCGCGGTGCTCGAGCAGATGGACTCTGGGCCTGTCTTCTTGGCCGGCATGGACAACCGGCAGGAGCTCATGCGGACCGGCCTCCTCGGCGCGCCGTGGGGCGCGGCCAGGGAGTTCGGCCTCGCCCTGAGGGTCACGGCCGAGACGCTCTGGGGCCTCCTGAGCCTGCGGGTCTCGCCCAGGCACCTCTCGGGGCCAGTGTCGATCGTGGCGATGACGCACAGCTCGACCAAGGCCGGCTGGGGCTTCTACATGTGGTTCGTGGCGCTCATAAGCGTCAACCTCGTCGTGATCAATCTCTTCCCGATGCTGCCCCTCGACGGAGGGCTCTTGATGTTCCTCCTGTACGAGGGCCTGCGCGGGAGACCTGCGAGCCCCCGCGTTCAGGAGATCGCGCAGATCGTGGGCGTGGTGCTCCTGGTGGCGCTGATAGTGCTGGTCACGCAGAACGACATCAGGAGCCTGATCTGAGCCTGGGTTGGGGTCCGACCGAACGGCCCCGAGGATTCCGGAGACTGAGATGGATGAGCGAGCGTCCGACAAGGGGGGGGACCGCGGACCCGAGCTCCCGGGCCGCTCGGATCCGGCGCCCGCGCGGGGTCCGCGCCCGAGGGCCGCGCGGGCCAGGCCCCATGACGAAAGGGAGCTGGAGGAGCGCGGCGAAATCCCGCAGAAGCTCATCGAGATCGCCGCCCGCGATACAGACCGCACCGAGGAGGACGAGCAGGCCTTCGCCCGCGCGAGGGCCCGTAAGCCCGACAGCTTCTACAGCGACCTGATCTACACGCTCGCGCACATACGCTACCCGGAGAGCGAGGCGCGGCTGGTGTGGGTGAACCTGCTCACCCACAAGTCGGAGATGAGCACGCTTCTCGGGCGAAACGTAGGGATCCGCGTGGCGGCGCTCGACTTCTTCAGGAACGTGGCGGGAAGCCTCCAGGACGCCACGATCATGGAGTCGTCGGAGTACCTGCACACGGCGAGGCTCGCGATCACCGACGGGCTCACGGGGCTATACAACCACAGGTACTTCCAGGACAGACTGGCCCGCGAGATCGAGCGCGCCTCCAGGGAGGGCGCGCCGCTCTCGCTCCTGATGATGGACATCGACCACTTCAAGCGATACAACGACACCAACGGCCACATCGGCGGAGATGTCGCGCTGCGGGAGGTGGCCTCGGCCCTGAGGCGGCCGCTCGGCAAAGATGATATCCTCGCTCGGTACGGCGGCGAAGAGTTCGCGGCTATACTCCCAGGGAAGAACAGGAAGCAGGCCGTGGACCTGGCCGAGCGCATGCGGCAGGAGGTCGCCTCGCTCCAGTTGCCGAGCGCGAGCGCGCAGCCCGGCTCGGCGCTCACGGTGTCGATCGGCGTGGCCACGTTCCCCGAGGACGCCGCGGACAGGAACGCGCTCATCGACTGGGCGGACCTGTCGCTATACCTCGCGAAGACAGGGGGGCGGAACCGGGTCACCAGTTGCCCCGCCGACCGCCGCCGCGACGACCGCACCAGGACCGACCTCGAGGCGACCTTCAGGGTCCTGGGCGATGAGGCCGCCCAGGCGCGCAGCGCGCATGTCATCGACATAGGTCCTGGAGGGCTCGCGCTCGCGGCCGACTCGCTCCCGCACCCCGGCATGAGGGTCGAGGTCTCCATCCAGGGCGGCGGGCTCCAGAAGGCCCTCTCGCTCAGGGGCCGCGTCCTCTGGCGCCGCGCGGAGAGCAGGCTCGGGGAGCTCGCCGGCGTCGAGTTCGCCGATCTCGTCCCGGAGGCCCGCGCGGACCTCGATTCGTGGCTTGCCGCGCGAAAGGGCGCATAGGTCGTGGCCGCAAAGGGCGAAGACAAGCTCCTGGATGTGCTCAGGACCCTGAGGCCGCCCGGGACGCCGGGCCGGACAACGGGGAACGCCCCATCCGCGCCCGCGGGGGCGGAGGGCTCGCCGCCCCAAGACCCCGCGCCGCGTCCCCTTGCGCCAACCGCACGCGGTGGCGGACCCGGTGCGAAGATAGAGCTGCGTCTGGAGGAGGTCGGCGTCTTCTTCCTGGCGGCGGTCGTGCTCGTGGTGCTGGCCTTCCTGCTGGGCTGGTACGGCCGCGGCCTGGCCGGCGGCGGGCGGGAAGGGGGAAGGGAGCCGGCGGGCGGCCGCGCATCCGCGAAGATTCCCATCGCCGAGCCTGTCGCGCTCGACCTGGGGTCGCGCGCGGCCGGGGTGAAGGCGCTCTCCAGCGCGCCCGCCACCTACAGCATCCTCGCCGCGAGGCTCCCGCGCGGCGCCGAGGCGGAGGCCGAGGATTACAGGCGTCTCGCCGAGGATCACGGCTTCACCCCGGCATGGCTCCGCGCGACGGGCCGCGGCGTGGAGATCTGCGTCGGCAGGTTCGGCTCGCCGGCGGATGCCCTGGCCCTGGAGTGGCTGCCGAAGGTCCGCCGTCTGCACGAGGCCTTCGGCACGGCGCAGATGGTCAGACTTCCGCAGGAGTGAGATATGGCCCCAGGTCAGCCTGGCCGGCTCGCCGAGGGACTCGCCCCCCGGCGGAGGTTCGTCGCCAGCCCGGACTGCATCCCCTGCGCGCTCAGGCAGATCCTCTCCTGCGCCAGGCGCGTATCCGACGACGCATGGTTCCAGTCGAACGTCCTCAAGCAGGTCTGCGCAGCCCTGGCGGAGATCGATCTGAAACGGAACCCCGCGGAAGTGACATTCGACGCGCACAGGGCCGCGTCGAGACTCCTGGGCTGCAAGGACCCCTACGCCGATGAGAAGAAGACGCAGAACGCCCGGATGCTCGAGCTCCTGCCGGAGCTCAGGCGGAAGGTCGCCGAGTCGACCGACCCCATCGGCCTGGCGGCGAGGCTCGCGGTCGCCGGCAACTCGATAGACCTTGGCATTCTGCGACCCTCCGGGGCCGAGCCGCTCGCCGGTCTGGCGTTCGGTTCCGACGCGGACGTCAGGGCGGAGATCGAGCGGGCCCTGAAGGAGCCCCTGGCGCTCGATGACATCCCTGCCTTGAGGGAGGCCGCGCGCGCGGCGAAGTCGATCGTGTACGTGCTCGACAACGCCGGCGAGATCGTGCTGGACAGGCTCCTGATCGAGCAGTTCAAGCGAAAAGATGTGACCTGCATCGTGCGCTCGGCGCCGATCCTGAACGATGCTATGATGGAGGACGCCAGAGTGGTAGGCTTGCCGGAACTGTGCCAGGTGCTGGAGGCGGGCGCGCCGATGCTGGGGCTCACGCTGAGTCTCGCCTCGCCCGATGTGCAGGAACGTTTCCTGAAGGCGGACCTGGTGATCGCCAAGGGCCAGGCCAACCTCGAGACGCTCTTCGACTGTGAGCGCGAGGTCTTCTTTCTCCTGAGGGCCAAGTGTGCCGTCATGGCGGCCGCCCTGGGCGTCCCCGTAGGTGCGGCCGTCGCCGTCCGCAAGGAGCCCCTGCCCCCTCCCGGGCAGACCGCTCCTGCGGTTGAAAGACCGAAGGCGGGCCCGTAGAATCCCGTACCCCGCGCGAGACCGGGCGGTCGGCGGCAGACAGGTCTCGCCCTGGGCTCGGGGAGGAGCAGCCAACATGACCATGCACAGGAGCCTCGCCGCATCGTCGAGGGCCAAGAGGCACAGGAACGTGCTCACACGCGAGGAACGGCTCGCTAAGCTCGAGGAGGACGGCCGCTGGACTGTCGGCAGGTCTATTTTCGGTCTTCCGAAGGTTCGGAGCATCAAGCCCGTCGCGGGCAAGAAGGCGGCGAAGAAGAAGGAAGCCCCTGCTGCGACCGCGCCGGGCGCCGCCGCCCCCGAGGCACCAGGTGCCGCAGCCCCTGCCGCGTCCGCTGCTCCGGCCGCAGCCGCGCAGCCGGCGGGCAAGGGCGCTCCTCCGGCGGCGACGGCGAAGGCCGCCCCGGCCGCGGCCAAGGCCCCGGCGAAGGGCAAGAAGTAGCCCCGGCCTCGCGAGACCTGCACACGCGGTCCGATCACGGCCGGACGCCCCCGGCAGGACCTGCCGACTTTGAACTGACCCGGGGCCGCGCAAACGGGCGCGGAGCGGGACGCAGGCCCTGTGCTGGCCTTCCCGGCCTAAAGAACACGAGCAGGCCGATGCGACGAGCAAATGCGAACGGCGCGAGCTTGTCTTCTAACGGACTCGGGGCTAACATGCCCGCCGCAGGTCAGGTCGGCCGCTGGCCGCGGATCAGACGTGCCGACCGGTCCACGTCTCGGTGAAGGGCCTCGTCGCGAAGAGTTCGCTACGGACAGGGAGCCAACGCTTGTCAGACGACGCCAGGATCGAAGATCGCGTGAAGGAGCTCATAGTGGAGCTCCTTTTCCTGAAAGACGTCTCCCCTTCTAGCATAGGGGACGACGACGTGCTGGAAGAGACCCTGGGCGTGGACTCCGTCGCGCTCTTCCAGATAGTGGCGGGACTCGAGGAGGCGTTCGACATCCGCTTCCAGGACCAGGACTTCGATGCCGAGAAGTTCCGTACGGTGAGGGCCATTGCCGACGTCGTCCGTGCGAAGCGGCGCGATGGCGCCGTCGGGGGAGGCACGTGACCGCGCCCACGCCCGGTCCTGCGCCGGCGTCGCCGGCGGGCACGATCGAGGAGACCGGCTACGTCCCGAGCGGCGCGGGTTGGATCTACGGGTTCGTCTCGCGTCCCGCGGGCGGGGCCTCCGCAGGCGTCGTCCTCCTGGGACCCTTCGCCGAGGAGAAGAAGTCCTCGCTCAGGCCCCTCGCGGAGATCGCCAGGGCGCTCGCGCGCGCCGGGTTCGCCGCGCTCAGGGTCGATTTCCGCGGGACGGGCGATTCGTCGGGCAGGTCCGCCGAGCTCTCGCTGGGCTCGATGGTCGACGACACCTGCGCCGCCGCGGGTGCCCTGCGCGGAGAGTTCGGCTGCGGACGGGTAGCGCTCGCAGGCCTGCGACTCGGCGCGAGCGTCGCCCTGCTCGCCGCGGGACGCTCGCGGCCGGAGGCGCTCGCGCTCGTAGAGCCTGTCGTGGACGGACGTTCCTACCTGCGCGAGCTTGAGCGCGCAGTGGCGATCAGACGGATGCTGACGCGAGGCGCGCCGCCCGACGGACGAGCGGTCTCCGCCGTGACCGGCGAGATGCGGCCCGCCTTCATCGACCTGGACGGAATGGAGCTCGCTCGTGGCTTCCTCGACGAGATCGGGGGGATCGACCTCGTGCGCGCGGCGCGAGAGCTCGCGCAGGCGGACGGACTCGCGCGCATGCCATCGCTCGTCCTGCAACTGGGCGCGCGGGGCCGCCTGCGAGAGGAGTACGCGCGCCTGACAGAAGCCCTCGGCGGAGACGCTGTGGCGCAGGTCGTCGTCGCCGAGCCCTTCTGGTTCCAGGCGGACTACGTCGACCCGGCCCCTGCGTCGTGCAGGCTCGTCGAGTTCCTCGCGCACGCGCTCGCGGACAATTCCGGAACCGAAGGGCGCATCGCGCGCACGTCCCCGCCGGGTTCAACCGATGGCGGGACCGTCAGGGGGGCGCAACCATGAACGAAGGGGAGGCGACCGGCCGCCGCGAAGGCTGGTCGGGGCTCGTCGGCTCGAGGGTCGTGGTGGATACGGACTCAAGCTTCGTCTACATCGGAACCCTGGAATCCGCAGGCGATCGCTTCCTGACGCTCGTCGACGTGGATGTCCACGACATGCACGACTCGCGCGGGACGAAGGAGATCTACACCCTGGAGGCGCTCAAGCTCGGGGTGCGCGCCAATCGCAAGAGGGTGCATCTCCTCGTCGGCCGCGTGGTGAGCATATCCCTCCTCGAGGACGTGATAAGGTACTGACCCGGGGGCGCGATGACGGGCGCGGCGCTGTCCGTCTTCCTGCTGGCAACCTGTCTCGCGGAAGCCGATGCACCCCAGCATGTTCTCCGGAGCGGTCCGCGGCCGCGGCATGGGGTCGCCGCCGTATCGAACGAGGTCAGGGCTACTGTCGGTTCCCGTATCAGCATCCCGCGGCCCGATGCCGCCGAGGAGGGGCGTTCCCACTGGGTGGAGCTCTCGGGTCCCGAGATGCTGCTTCGCAATGGCGAACGGTCCTGTCTGGATCTCGTGGTCAGGCCGCGCACGCCCGGGCGGTATAGCCTCGCGTGGTTGCCCGGGCCGGGCTCCTCTCTCGCCGATGCCCAGATGTGCGATCTCGTCGTGGAGCCCGCCGCGGACGACGGGCGAACACAGGCGGCGCAGATCGCGGGTCCCTTCCTGGTGGGTTCGGGCGAGGATATTCGTCCAGAGGTCTCGCTCGCGGGCTCGGCCGGGGCTCCCCTCGCGGCGCGCTGGAGGCAACTCGGCGGGCCGAGCCTAGGGCTCTCCCGCACGGAGCTTTCGAGCCTCTCACCCCGTATGAGGGCCTCGCTCCCCGGGCGCTACAGGTTCGGCGTGAGGCTGCTCGGCGAGCGCGGATGGACACCCGAAGCCACGTGGACCTTCGAGGTCCCGATCAGGCCTGACGGCCGCGCCGACCGCAGGCCCTCCGCGTGGGTGAAGCCGCTCGTACACGCGCGGCAGGGGGAGATCGTGGAGCTCGACGCCTCGCGTTCGTCCGACCCGGACGGCGACGAGCTGACGTTCCTCTGGGAGAAGATCTCAGGACCCGATTCGCCCCTGCCGGTCCCCGCGGGGGGGGCGGCGGGCGCACGTTTTCGTTTCCTCCCGCTCGCGGCGGGCGAGTATGTTTTTGCGCTCACGGTGGCGGACCCATTCGGTCTCAGGAGCGCCCCGCAAGGGCTCGTCATCCGCGTCGGGCTCGAGGCCGTCTCCGAGCCGGGCGGGCAGTCCCCGGGGCCGGACGACCCCCTCGACAGGCCCTTCGCCGCGCGGCTCGAGAACGCGCCGCTAGACTCGCTCCTCGCGCGCCTCTCGGATGCGGGCGTGATGGTGCGCCTGTCCCCGGAGCTCGCGCAGTCGGACGCCTTCCGCTCGCTCAGGATGGATCTCTGGGTGGTCGACCTCCCGGCGAGGAAGGTGCTCGACTGGCTCGGCAGGGCGCTCGGCGCCTCCTACGTGGTCGAGGGGAACGGCGCGGTCTGGTTCGACCGGGGCACGCGGTGGCTGGAGCGCGAGGGGGTGCAGCCTACCTCGTTCGCCATCGACGCGCTCTTCCCGGCCGGCGACCCCTCGGGGCTCGTGGCGTTCCTGAGGGAATCGGTCCGGGCCGCGCTCTGGGCCTCGCCCGGCGCCGGGTTAGGGCCGGTGGACGCCGCAAAGGGAATCCTGCACGCGTCGCTCCCCGAGAGCGCCAGGAGGAGGATAGAGCGGATCATCGCGGAGCTCCGGAGGGAGGCGCCGTCGGGGGCGCCCCCCGCGATAAGTGCGGACTCGCGGCTCCTCTCGAGGCCGGTGCGCGTGAACTGGCAGGGATGGGGCCTCCGCGACGCGGCCTGGGATCTCGCCAGGCAGGCGAGGGTCCCGATCGCCTGGTCGCCGCTCGACATCCCCCCCCGCGGTTCTGGCGGACCAGGGGCTCGGCCGGCTGTCGCGGCCGACGCGGCCATCTCGCTCGAGCTCGGCGAGACGAGCCTCCGGGACGCCCTCGACGCCCTCGTGCGGGCGGCGGGCCTCGACGGCTACATCCTCGAGCCGCCGGGCGCGGTCTGGCTACTGAAGGGCGCGCCGCCGAGCGAGTCGTCCGAGTGCGTGTGGACCTCGGGGGTTCCCAGGAGCTACGACGTGCGGTTGCTCGAGGACGCCCACGGGTACTCCGGGGCGACGCTCGTCCACTTGGTGAAGAGCCGGGTGCTGCCGTCGCGCTGGTCCGACCCCTTCTCCGCGATCGGCTACGTGGCGGCGCTCAGGAGGCTCGTGGTCGTCCACAGCGCCGAGGTCCAGCGCGAAGTGGCTGCGTTCCTGGAGCGTCTCTGCCGGAGGGGCGAGAAGGCCCTCGCGGACTGACCGGCGCAGCCCCCGGCACGGACGCCACCGAGACGCCTCGAGTGCGCGGTCGAGTCCCCGACGACGTGCATGCAGGAGATCTCAAGGCGGCAGCCGGGCTAACCGAACAGGCTCAGGAAGACCTCGAGGAATCGCTCCCTCTGACGTATGATCTCGGCGACCGCCGCGGACGCGATCACCACGCCTGCGAAACCCACGAGGTTCCTCGCCGGATGCCCCGCGACGGTGAGGACCAGGCATGTCCCGAAGAACCCGGCCGAGGCGGCCGGCGCGACGCCGAGCCCGAGCGCCAGGGCCGTCAGCAGCACGCTCCAGATCACGTTCGCCAGGGGGAGCCTCGCGCGGGAGGTCAATCTGTCCGCGCTCTCGTAGGCGCGCCTGAGCCTCCTCATGGGGCGCTCGAGCACCCGGGCGGCCGCCGCCCCGAGCACGGCGCCGCGCTGCGCGAAGACGGTCGAGCGCCTGCGGCGGCGCCGGCCGCCGACGGCCTCCGAGAGGAAGACGCTGATCCAGCTCCGCGGGCCGGCGCGCGCCGGTCGGGCGCCGGGGCCGAGCGGCGAGGCGGCGCTCGCCGCAGGGGCCTCCGAGGGCGCAGGACCCCGCGGGAGCGGCGGCTCGTTCGCTGAGCGAAGGCGGGACGCCTGCGCATCCTCCCCTGGAAGCTGGAGCGAGGGAGCCCCGGCCGCGCCTCCGCTGGTCCGTCCCGCGGCGAGCTCGACCAGGCCCTCGAGCTCATGCTGCCCCCCGGGTGCCGCCTCGGGCTCGTCCTCGTCCGGCTCGAACTGAAGCGGCGGCGGGGCCGGAGGCTTCGGCGCGAGAACCGCCCTGAGAAGCTCCGCCTGGCCGGTGGTCTCGGGTTCGAAGGCGAGCCCCTCCGCCGCCTGGGCGACGCGCACGCGGACGGTGGGCGGCCGCGAGATGGAAGACCTGAAGACCTTCTCCTCCGGCCTGTGGCCGAAGGGCGAGCCTTCCGGGGTCGCGCGCGCGTCGCTTTCGCCCAAGACTGCCGTCCTCCGGGAACGGCGGCGCAGGCCCGCCCCCGCGCCGCGAGCCGTCCCTATGCTGCGAGGTCCTGCGCGACCTCGCGAACGAGCTCCGATCCTATCTCTCTCGCCCCGCGCCCGCAGCCGACGAGGAGCGCAAGGTCCGCGATACTGTTCACCTCCCGCGGGACGCCCCGCGAGGCGACGAACACGGCCTCCTCGGCCTCGGGCGTGAAGATCGCCCGCTTCGCGCCTGCGCGCGACATCCTGTGACGGATGTAGGCGGAGGTCTCTTCGCAGTCGAGCGGGCCCAGGTGATACCTGAGCGCGAGCCTCTGCTTGAGCTGCGGGATGTGGTCGACCACGGCCTTGAGCTCGGGCTGCCCCATCAGTATGACCGTGATCAGGAAGGTGTCGTCGCGCTGGAGGTTCAGGAGCAACCGGATCTCCTCGAGCGTCTCGCGGTCGCGGACCATCTGCGCCTCGTCCACCACGAGCACCGGGTGGCGGCCGGCCGCCTCGCAGGAGCGGACGAACGCCTCGAGCCTGTGCACGAGCTCGAGCTTGGAGCGACCGGGCCCCGCCGGTACGCCGAACTGGTACAGCGTCTCCTCGAGGAACTCGTTCGGGGGGAGATTGGGGTTCGCGACGACCGCGAGCTCGAACCGCTCGGGCGAGAGCTCCCGCACCAGCACCCGGCTCATCAAGGTCTTGCCGCAGCCGTAGTCCCCGGTGAGGAGCATCCCGCCCTTCCGCTCCGCCACCGCGTAGAGCAACCGCGTCAGGGCCTCCTCGTGCCCGCGCGAAAGGTATAGGTAGCGCGGATTCGGGGCGTTTCTGAACGGCTTCTCCGACAGACGCCAGTAGGACTCGTACACGATCTCACCCCGCCGGCATGTCACCGGCCGCGCCGAGCCGGTCCCTGAGCTCCCTCGGCAGCGCGCCTCCGCCGGACCTCACGTGCCTGGAGAGGGCCCTCAGGATCGGGCTTCTCGCGCAGGCGGCGAGGTCAGGGCCCTCGACGGAGCCGCCCAGGGTCTCTCTCAATCTGAGGATGCTCCTCCCGCCCACGAACGCGGGGTCGGCAGGAGCGACGTCCTGGACCGGGACCGCCGCGGCGACGCGCCGAGGGACCCTCTGCGCCACGGCGGCGGCCGCGCGGGGCGCGTCGGTCGCCTCGCCGCCGCGGAACGAGCGGCGCTCGAGCGCCGCGCTCGTCGCATGCGCGAACGCGGCCGCGGCCAGGAGCCCGAGCCCCGCGAGCGCCACGGTCCCCAGGGCACGCGACGGGCCCTCGGCGAGGACGTTCGGCGGCAGGAACCGTTCGGCGACGGCCGTCCAGCCCGAGGCCGCGACGGCCGCCCTCGCGGAGACGAGCCTCCCGGTGCGGAGCTCGCCGCTCGCACTCACGGCGGTGCCTGCGGAGAGCACCCCGCCAAGGGGTGCGAGTGGCACCGGCCGCGGCGAGACCTCGCAGGCGACGGAGCCGTCGCGCGCGAGGAAGTAGAGTCCCGTGCCTATCCTCGCCGCGCCGGAGAGCGCACCGCGCAGCGACTCTGCGACGTCCTCCCGGTCCTGGTGCGCGACGATCACCGTGAGGCCGCTCCCGAGCACCTCACCGAGCGTCTCTCCGGGCGCCTGCCCGAGCTCACCGCCCGATTCGAAGAGGACCGCCCCGTCCGGGGCGCAGACGCGCACGGCCACCCCCTCAAGGGCCGGGTCCTCGAAAGGGCCGGCCGAAACGAGCGCATCGGCGAGCTCCGCCTGAGGCGCGTCCGGCCCGGAGCCGCGAGTCGCATCGGCGGCCCACCGGACCGCGGCCGCGAGCGCAGCCTCGAGGGCCTCGCGGCGCTCATCCGATCGGCGCTCGTGGTCTCGGAGTCGCTGCGCCGCCACGGTAGCGGCGGTCTCAGCGAGCGACGCGAGCTCCGCCGCAGCGCGCTCCTCGACGCGCGCGGCCCGCTCGGGGCCGGAGGGGCCGGCGAGCTCCGAACCCGCGACGGCTATCAGAGCGGCCGCCGCCGCAAGATAGCCCGCCGCGATCCCGAACGGCCTCAGTTTGTGCACCGTCATGGCGCAGCCTCCTGTTGTGGACTGCCCGGACTGGCGGGGGCGTCATCGCGCGAGCCGGCGGGTCTCGCCGCGTCCAGCTCCGCGAGCACCGCCTCCACGACCTCGGGCCCGACGCGATCCAGGCCGGCCGCCGAGGCCGTCACCAGACACATCTCCGCGAGCCGGTTCATCGGCCCGGGGAGGAAACGCCCGCCGCGCGCGACGCTCCGCGCGGCCTTCTTCGTGAAGATCCCCCTCTTCCCGCCTGCGACGGATATCCTGTGGAGGAGATAGGCCATCGCCTCCTCCTCGGCCAGGGGCGCGAGCCCCGCCTTGACCTCGATGCGCTCGTCCAGCGGCGTGAAGCGGGCGACCCGCTGGGCCAGTTCTTCCTGCCCGGCCAGTATCACCGTGAGGAGCCTCGCCGAGCCGGACGCGCGGTCCTCCGCCTGCGGGTCCTCCGACCGCGAGGGGCCCATGAGGAGCCGGACCGTCTCGAGCGAGCTCCTGTCTCTCAGGAGATGGGCGTCGTCCAGGATCGCGACGGTGTGCCGACCCGATTCGCCCACCGCCCTGAGCCAGTCCTGGAGCCTCGCGTGGAGGGCCGCCTCCAGCACCTGGCCCCGGAGCGGCGAGAGCTCCGTCTCGCCCATCGCTGCGAGGAGCGAGTAGAGGAGCTCCGCCGGCGAGTCCGCGGCCAGAGACACGTTCGCGATGTAGAAGCGCGTCTGGTCCAGGCGGCTGCGCAGGACGTCGAGGACGAGCGTCTTCCCCGAGCCCGGCGGGCCCCAGAGCAGCGCTCCGGCCATCTTGTTCTCCACGGCGTAGTAGAGCTGTGCGAGCGCCCCTTCGTGCGCCGCCGCGCCGAAGTAGAAGCGGGCGTCGGGGACGCTCTCGAACGGCCTCTCGGGGAGCTCCCACCGCTCCAGATACACGCTACCTCCTGGGGGCGCCGGTGAGTACGACGCCCACGACCTTCCCGCCCGCGCTCCGGATGGCCGCCGCGGACTCGCGCGCGCGCTCCCGCGTGACCCCCGCCGGCAGGACGAGCACGGTGCCCGTCGCGCCCGACGCGAGCACCCGCGGGACGGCGCTCGAGGCGGTGTCGCCGGCATCGATCACGACGTAGTCGAAGGCCTGCCTGAGCATCGAGAAGAGTTCGCGCGATGCCGCGCTGGCGAGCGTCTCCGCCGAGAGGCGAGAACCCGCCCTGAGCGCGAGAACGGAGAGATTGTCGCCTTCCGAGTATACTACGGCCTCGGCCGCCTCCGAGCGGCCCTCGAGGACGTCCGCGAGGTCGAGCTCCGTATCGACCTGGAGGAGCGCCGCTACGCCGGGCCGGCGGATGTCCGCATCGACAAGAAGTACGCGGTAGAGGAGATCGCGCGCGAGTTCCCCCGCCAGCCCCGCCGCGACCGCGGTCTTCCCGGAGGAGCGGCTGGGGCCGGTGACCAGTATCGTCGCCGGCGGGGTGGCGAGCCCCGCCGAGAAGACGGCCGAGCGGAGGCCGGCGAGTATGTCGCAGCCCGGGGCGAGAGGGCCCTCGGCGAACGTCGCCACGCGCCGGGCCCTCCGGAGGAACTCGAACGGGTCGCCGGACGCGCCCCCCTCCGCCTGACCGCCGGCGCCGGACGCGGCCTGCGCGGGCGGGCACGCGAGCTTCATCGTGTCCTCGGCCCCGGCGGGGCGCACCGGGCGGCTCCTCACGGTCTCCGCCGAACTCGCCTTCTGGCGGGAGCGTTCGACGGAGCGCCTGAACGCCTCGCCGAGCACGTTCACGGTGAAGCCCTCCCACTGCCGAACCTGCGGAAGAGCTCGGCCAGGGTCTCCCAGCCGGGATACGCGAGGACCAGGAGGAACGCCGCCGCGACGACGAAAACGCAGAGCCAGAGCAGCCCGCCCGACACCAGTCGCCCGCGGGCGGGGGAGCTCGCCGCGAGCGCCCCTGCCGGCACTTCCGCCAGGACCGGGAGGTCGAGATGTTTCATCACGTCCTCCGCGGTGCGGAGGACTGGGTCCACGGCCTCAGCCAAGGCCGCGAGGAGCACGCCCAGCACAAGCCCGAACGCGGCCCCGAGCGACCCCAGCAGCGTCGCCGACGCGCCCGATCTGCGCGCCTCGGTCGGCAGCTTCGTCCTGACCGAGAGCGCCGCGCGCGAGGCCGTGCTCGCCGCGGCCTTCCGCTTCGCCTGTTCGAGTTCCTGCTCGGTCGAGAGTATGTCGTCGGTGCTCCTCTTGAGGACCAGGGTCATCCGGGCCACCCGCTCCTCGACCGCGGCGGCCTCCGTCCTGACCTGCTCGGAGAGGGACTTCTCCTCTTTTTCGAGCGCGGAGACGCGAGCGGCGACGCGGGCGCGGAGGGCCTCCTTCGCTGCGAGCTCCGGATGCTCCGCGCTCGCGCTCGGCGCGGGGCCCGTCCCCGGGGCGCTATCCCCCGCGGGCGCTCCCCTGCCGAGGAGCTTCTCCTCGAGCCGGGCGCGCTCCGCGAGGAGCGCTGCCAGCCTCGGATGGAGGTCGGTCATCTCCTCGCGCAGCTCGGCGATCCTCCTGTCCAGTCGCTCGAGCTCTTCGGGCCTGCCGCGGGGGCTCTCCCCGCCCGGCGCGCGCGGAGGGGCCTCCGGCGGGGGCTCGGGGGAGGCGCTTCGCCCGCGCATCGCGGCGAGCTCCGCGTCCAGTTCGGCGAGCTCCCTCCGGGCCGCGGCGAGCGAGTCCTGCGTCTCGATCAGGCGCCTGCGCGAGACGCTGCGCAGTTCGCCGTGCGGCCCCGGCTCGACGGGGTGGCTGGTCGTGAGCTCCGCGAGCTCCCTCTGGGCCGCGTCGCGGTTGGCGCGGAGCTGGCGGAGCCTCTCCTCGATCTCCTCCGCGGCCGCGCGGTCGCGGGAGGACACCTCGTTCGCGTGCTGAGTGACCGCTCTCGATGCCTCCGAGGCGATGCGCTCGACGAGATACTCGGCCTCGGAAGCCGAAGGCCGCTCGACGGAGAGCCGCACGAACCGCCCTTCGACCTCGACCTTGACGCTCTCGGCCAGCTCCTGGGGCAGGAGGCTGCCCTCAAGGCGCGAGCCCGCAAGCGCGCGCGAGAGGACCTCCGCCGACTTGCACGCGAATACTGCTTCGGCATGCACTCCCTCGGTCACCGCTAGCACCCTAGACGCGACGTAGCTCACGCGACGCTCTAGCATCGCGCCCAGGAGCGCGGCGATGAACGCTGTCAGGGCGACGCTCCCGGCGATCCAGCCCTTCCTCGCCCAGCCGATCCTGAGCATCCCGAGCGCGGTCATCTATCGCCCCCCGGCTCGCCCCTTCGGAGACGCCTGCGGATCTCGCCCTCCTCCCAGGTCCCCGAGGATGCCGGCACGAGCACCACGCAGCCGGCGCGGATCGTCTCCTGCCTCTCCGGCCCGCCCCGCATGGCGGAGGCCAGGTCGACGACCCTCAGTTCGCCCTCGCCGGGGCCGACCACGTAGACGCGCTCGTACCGCGCCCCGGCGACGGGCTCGAACCCGAGCGAGCCGCCGTCCGCCGCGCTGCCTGCGGCATGGCTCGCACGGAGCACAGCGTCGAGAACGGACAGACCTTCGGGCGGCATCTCGTAGCGGCCGGGACGCCTCACCGCGCCGAACACGTGATAGACGAGCCTCGGCGAGCGGCGCAGGACCGCTGACACGACCGGCCTCTTCTTGAGGTAGCGCGGCGAGAGGGCGTCGGCGACCGCCGCCGCGAGTTCCTCTAGGGTCTTCCCCGCGGCCTGCACCAGGTCCCCGGTGGTGGGGAGCGCGAGCGTCCCATCCTGGCGGACGACGACCCTCCCGGAGAACTCCGGCTGACCTCCGACCGCGATGTCGATCTCGTCTAGCGGGCCGAGCCTGACGTGGCCCACTGCGGGGGGTGGAGGTTCGGAACGCGGGGCGGCCTGCCCAGGCCCCACAACCGGCGGCGGCCCGGGCGTGGAGGTCTCCCGGTCCCCGGTCGGGCGTTCGCCCGCCTTGGACGATCTCCGCAAGGCGAGCAGGGCCTCTATCCTCTCCAGCACGGGATCCATCGTCTGGGACGAGGGATTGGCTGGCGCGCGATACCTGGAGAGCACTTCGTCGAGCTCGCCCGCGGCTGTTTTCGGCGGAGCGGGCGACACGTCTCCCTCGCGGGCGCAGGAGAAACCGATAGCAACGGCCGCGCAGGCGCACGCGAGCGCGACGATGTCTCGGGAGCTCATGCGGGCGAGCTCGCGATTCATGCGGCCTCCTCCGCACCGGTCTCGGCGGCCTGGCCGCGCGGCGGGGCGGCCGGCCCCACCGGAGGCGCACTCGCGGAGAAGGCGTCGGGAGGGGTGATCCTGCGCGCATAGGCGCATATGCGCTCGACGTCCTCCGCGGAGAAGACCCGCCAGCCGTTACGGTCCCTCGCGACCTCCGGGACCTTCCCCTGCCGGAGCCAGCGCAGGAGCGTGTTCTTGGAGACGCCCGCTATGCGGGCGGCCTCGTGCGCCTGGCAGGTCCAGTCCTGCCCGAGCTTCGCGCGCGACTCGCCCAAGGTCATCCCCCGCGACCCGGCGCCTCGGGCCGATGAGCCGACCAGAGGCGGCCTGACCACACACGAGTATACTCAACTTATCGGCCCGCGGCCACGGCGGCTGAAGTGGAATCGGTTGGCCGCCGCCCCGGGCGCAGCGGCAGCCGTTCGCCTGGCCCGCCACAGAGCAGCGAGTTGCAGGAGCGCCCCAGGCCGTGTAGGCTATAGCGGTCACGACGGAGGCCGGACGGTCCCGAAGGCCCTCGGCCGGTCCGGCGCGCGCGGAGAGATGGACCGTGGCTGACGAGCTCGCCTACTTCGTGGACTGGTATCCCAACAAGCCCGTCGAGCTGAAGCGGGACAAGGTCTACCGCCTCGGCCGCGGGGGCGGCAACGAGTTCTTCCTGCCGGACTACCACGCCTCCCGCGTGCACGCGGAGCTGAGATGGAACGGCTCTGCCTTCGTGCTGAAGGACCTGAACAGCTCAAACGGCACCTTCGTGAACGGCGAGCAGGTGACCGAGCGGGAGCTCAAGCCGGGGGACGAGATCCAGATCGGCTCGCACGTCCTGAGGCTCCGCGCGGAGAGCCCCGCGCGCGTCGCGGAGGAGTTCGAGAGGCAGTGCCGCGAGGTCCAGGAGTGGCAGACCGTGATAAGCAGGAGGCCGGCGGAGGGCGGGCTTTCCGGTACGATCAAGGACGTCAGACTCTCCGAGGTTCTCCAGGTGCTCGAGAGCGGGCGCAAGACCGGGAGGCTCAGCATCGCGTCGGCCGGTGCGGAGGGCTCGATCTACGTGAAGGACGGCCGCGTGGTCGCGGCTGATTTCTCCACCACGGACGGTTCGCGGACCCTGGCCGACCACGAGGCCGTCTACTCGATGCTCGCCCTGGACGAGGGCGTTTTCGAGTTCTTCGGCGAGGATGTCTCCTTCGAGCCTCGGATCCGCGAGTCGACTCAGTCGCTCCTCATCGAGGGTATGCGACGGCTCGACGAGATGCGGCGTGCGGAGGGATTCCCCGCCGGTGGGGCCGACACGCAGAGGTGTTGAGGCTCGGGCGCGCCCTGCGCCGCCCGCCGGGACCTGGGTCCCGGCGCGGATGCTCGCGTCTCTCCCCCACGGTTGATGGCTAAAGGGCCGCGCCGCGCGTGCCGATATCAATGGCATGAACAGGTCGCGAGGCGCATTGACTCCGTATCTGGCATCCGCGCTCAGGCTCGGGGGCCCCGGCTGCGAGCAGGCGTTCCTGGCCCTGGAGGAGCGGACGCTCCTCCGCGGGGCGGCGGCCGAGGACGTGCGCGCGGTGCGGAACGTCCGCTCGGCGGAGGGCGATGACCCCGGCCCCGTGCCGCTCGCGTTCCGCCTCCGGAAGAAGGCCGCCTGAGCGGGCGACGTCGCGTCGAGCCGACTGGTCTCAGCTCCAGGGGCTCCTCCGCCGGCGCCGGATCGACGCGCCGGTCTTCGAGCGCGCGCGGGCACGGCGACCGTAGGGACCTGCCGGACTCTCGCGAAGCCCCGGGCGCATGACCCGTCGAGCGTCCGTCGGGCTGGTGACCCCGCCACTCGCTCGCTTGTTGCATACGCTATGCAGTGAACGCCGAAGAGCGAGCGAGGACCGGCGAATGCTGTCCGGCAGTCCGCCTCCCGCCGGAGGTCTTGACTCTACCTCAGTATCGCGAACCGAGACGCAGGCGCCTCCTCCGGCCGCCGGGGGGCATCCGACGGGGGCGTCCAGCGGGTGGTTCTCGCGTTCGATCGCCGCGCTCTCGACCCTGGCGATGGCGGGAGCCCTCCTGTACCTCTTCCTGCCCGCAGGACCGTCGCGGCGCGAACCCCCCGAGCCGCACGGCGAGAACGGGGAGCCTCCGCGCGACGACGCGCCCACGTTCAGCTCCGAGGGATGGCAGTACGAGACGATCTGCCCGGCCAGGGCGCTCGAGCGATACCGCCTTCGTCTGGATCTCTCCCGCCGCGAGGGCCCTCCCGCGCCAGGCGACGAGTTCAGGCTGCTACTGGAGCGTCGGGACGAGAGCTCGTTCGTCTGCCTGAGATGGGCGGGCGGGAGGCTCGAGCTCTTCCGGGTCGAGTCCGGCCGCCGGGTCGAGCTTCGCGGGCGGAGCTCCTGCGATCTGGCGGCGGCCGAGCTCGTCCCGGAGGCCGGGAAAGGCGCCCCCGCATCGGGCTCGCTCGTCGTCGACCGCTCGCCAGGGCTCTGGGCGGTTCTCGCGGGCGGGCGCGAGCTGATCACGGCGGCCCACCCGGCGGCGTCCGGGCCCGAGACTGGCCGGCCCGGCGACATCGCCTGGGGCTCCTCGGGCGGCTGGACTCTGACCGGCCGTGCGCTCCAGCCGGTCGAGCCGATATGCTTCGAGGATCGCTTCGCCAGGGACAGCTTCAACGAGCATGGCTCCTATGAGGTCTGGTACGGCGAGTGGTCTCTGGAGTCGGCGAAGGATGCCCAGAGGACAGCCAACGCCTTCAGGCTGCGCGCGCGCTCGGCGAAGCCAGGGAGGCCGGCCGTGGCCTCGTTCGGCCACGACTTCTGGCGCGCGTACAGGCTGGAGGCGTCGCTCAGGTTCCAGGCGGAGGGGGCCGCGGGGTTGCTCTTCGCCGTCAATAGCAGGCGCCACTTCGGCCTGGTCAGGTGGAGGAGACCCCCGAGCACCCGCGAGGGCGAGACAGGCAGGCTCGAGGTGGTCGAGGTGGACCGAGAGGCGCCGGGCGCTTCCGGGGCGGGGTCGGACGAGATACGCGACCGCGTGCTCCTCGAGCTGCCTTGGTCGCCCAGGCGGGACCAGTGGTATCGCGTGGCGGTCTCGCTCTTCGCCGAGCGCGGCGAGCTCGACGTGAACGGTCGGAGGGAGGTGTTCGAGCTGCCTCCGGGCCTGCGCGCAGGCCGCTGCGGACTCTACGCGAACTCGACGGAAGGCGTCGTCTTCGACGACATACTTGTGCGTTCCCACGACTCGTATCTGGCGCGGGCCGGCGACGCGGTGCAGCCCTGGGAGGGCCACGGCAATCGCGGCCGCCTGCGCCTCCCCGAGCGGGGCCCGGCGTTCGTGAGGGCGAGCTTCGCCGGGGCGTATCCCGCGCTCCGGCTCCGCTGGCGCGGCTCCTCCGGCAGCAGTGCCAGGGTCGCGATAGATCCGCTCTTCTCCTGGGGCAGCATAACGAGCTCGTCGCTTTCCGGCTCGGACCAGTTCGGGACCCGCTCGGTCGTGTTCGGGCTCGGGCCCGGGGCCGTGCGCGGCGAGTACCGGATCGAGCTGCGCGAGGGCGAGTGCTCGGTCAGCAGGGGCACGCGCAGGCTCGCCAGCGTGGCCATCCCGGAAGCGCGCGAGGGAGGGCTCGACCTCGTGAGCGGCCTGGGCGGCGGCTGGCCGCGGCTCGCGGAGATCGTGCTCGGCCCGCTGGCACCGCTCCCGGCGCTCAGGCAGAAGACGAAGGCGTTCTCCGAGATCAGCGTCAGCCAAGGCCAGGAGGCCGCGGAGTTCAAGTGGATCGGTTTCGTGGGATGGCTCGAGGATCGTTCGAGCTGGGAGCGCTCGCCCTCAGGCGATCTGCTGCGCTGCCGCACGCCGCTCTGGGGCGCGCTCGAGGCGGAGGCGGCGCTCTCGCCGCCGCAGGAAGGCAAGCGCGCCCAGATCCTCCTCGAGCCCGAGCGCGAGGGCGCGCCGGCGTCCGGAGTGAGGGTCGCGCGCGAGGGCAACGCCCTCGTCGTCGCTGACGCCGCCGGGTCGGAGCTCGCCCGCATGGCGGCGCCGGCCGATGGGGCGAGGCTGAAGCTCTCGCTCCGCCGCGCCGGCGGCGTCCTCGAGGGGCGCGTCCGGGTCTCCCAGGGGGATTCGGATCCGCCCGGAGGGCAGTCGGCCTCCGGCGACGCCGCCGTCCTGCGCGTCCCTTTCGATACTGGGCGGGCTCCAGTACGCGTCGCGGTGGGCGGGGAGAAGGTGTCGCCGGGCCAACTCACGATCAGGGCGGCCTCGGTCGACGAGTCGCTCTTCGAGAGCGCGCCGACCGAGTGGGTGCGTTGGCGGGGATACTGCGATATCGCGCCCAAGTGGCAGTGCGACCCGCGCTGGACGTTCATGGGCGTCTGGAGCGACTCGATCGACGAGAAGCGCGACGCGGCCGGCATCGTGAGCCGGGCCTCGTACTTCGGCGACCAGGAGCTGCTCTTCTACTTCTCTTTCAAGGACGTGCTCGGCGGGCGAAACAACCGCCGCTACGTCCGGCGCGACCTCAACTTCGCGTTCGCCTGTCCCGGCGAGGACCCCGGCGGGGGCTATTGCGTCCTCCTCGGCGGCTTCGACAACCGAGGGACGCAGTTGCTGAGGCGCGGCGCGGTCGTCGCCGAGACCGACAAGTTCAGGCTGCCGCCCTACCAGGGGCGCGTCGAGGACGTGCACTGGGTGTGGTACGTCCTCCGCGTCCAGAGGCGGGGCGGGCTCGTCAGGGTCCTCATAGACGACCGGGAGGTCCTCTCCTGGACGGACCCGGAGCCGCTGCCGGGCGGGCATGTCGGCGTCTGGACCGTCGGGAACGGGATGATCCTCGGGCGGACGAGGTTCTCCGCGGAGAGGCGTGGACCGGTCCTCGCGGGCTTCGATCTCGGCGGGCGTTCCGAGCCCGCGGGTGCCGGTTGGAGGAGCTTCGCGTCGGACCGCCCTCCGAGGGTCTCCGCAACGCCGTCCGGGGCGGCCAGGGTCACGAACGCGGTCGGCGGCGGGCGCTTCGCGGCCGTCTTCGAGCGAGAGGGCCCTGCTCGGCTCGCCCTCGCGTTCAGGGCGCCGGGAGGCGTCGAGGTCGCCGCCTATGCCGAAAAAGGTTCGTCGCGCCGCAGGGTCGCGCCGGAGGGCGCGAAGTGGCTCCCCGCGGACGGGGCCTGGCACGCGCTCGGGGCCTGCGAGCTCGCCGAGGGCGAACGCCTCGCGATCGGTTGCCACGATGCCGAGGGATACGCCGCGGCGGGGATCGGCGCAAACGGCGCCGGCTCCTGGTACGAGGTGAAGGCGTTCGACTCGGTCGAGCAGGCCGAGGCGTTCGTGGCGGCGCAGCTCGCGCCCACGGGTCGGGCGCCGGAGTTCTGACGGCGGCGCCGCGGTCGGAGAGATCCGCGCATCCGGGCCGCGTCGCCGCAGTCCCGGCGACACAGCCTCTGCGACGGCCTCCGGAACCGGCGCTCCAGGCCTTTCGGCCCGGTATCCTCGTGAGGGGCGCTCCCGAGACCTGCCGACTCCGCGCCGGGTCATATCCACCTAGAGTTGACGGCCCGTGCGGTTGAGGGCATGCTCCTGCAGTGTCGGCATCGGGGTGTTCGCTGCCGGTCCGCGCGAGGGGGAGACATGGCGACGAAGAAGCCGAAGGCGAGAAGGGCGAAGGAGCATCCGGTGGCCAGGTCGTCGCGGCCCGCTGCGCAGCCCGCGGGGACGTTCGCCGGGCCGATCCGCGTGAGCCCGGACGGGAGGGGCTTCGTCGACGCGAAAGGGAAGCCGTTCTTCTGGCTCGGGGACACGGCCTGGCCGCTGTTCACCCAGTACCGCAAGGAGGATGCGGAGAAGTACCTCGAGAACCGCTCGCGCAAGGGATTCACGGTGATCCAGGGCGTGCTCGCCTGGGGCGGCGGGACCGGGTTCGAGGGCAAGGAGCCCGGTCCGAACGCCTATGGTCAGAGGCCGTGGGTTGGCGACCCGGCCAGGCCGAACCCCGCCTTCTTCGAACATGTCGATCGCCTGCTTGCCCTCGCGGAGCGGCACGGGCTCGTTCTGGCGATGCTTCCCACATGGGGCTACTACGTGACCGACGTGAAGACGTTCAACGCCGCGAACGCATACGCCTACGGGAAATGGCTCGGCTCGCGGTACAGGAAGAGCCCCAACGTCGTATGGGTGAACGGTGGGGACCGGATCCCCACAGGCTCGGAGGACGTCTGGCGTGCGCTCGGCGAGGGCCTCAGGGCGGGCGACGGTGGCGCGCACCTGATCACGTATCACCCTTGCGGCTGGAGGTCTTCGGCGCAGTTCTTCCACTCCGAGAACTGGCTCGACTTCAACATGATCCAGACCTGGACCGAGTGGGCGAAGGTGTACCCCGCCGTGCTCTCCGACTCCCTGCGCCTGCCGACCAAGCCCGTCGTCCTCGGTGAGGGCGCCTACGAGAACGGCCCCGAGTATCCGCAGGGACCGATCACGCCGCTCGTCGTGCGCCGTCAGGCGTGGTGGGCCTTCATGGCCGGCGGCTTCTTCACGTACGGTCAAGATCAGATGTGGCGGATGGCGCCCGGCTGGACCTCCACCTTCGACACGCCCGGCGCCAACCACATGACCCAGTTCAAGGCGATAGCGACCTCGCGGCCTTGGTGGAGGAGGATACCGGACCAGGGACTCTTCGCCTCTGGCGTGAGCTGCGAGCGGACGCTGAACGCCGCCGTGCGGGCGGAGGACGGCAGTTTCGCGATGGTGTATCTGGCCAGCCAGTGTCACGTGCTCATCCACCTGGACAAGATCGCCACGAAGAACGTCAAGGCCACGTTGGTGAACCCGCAGGACGGGAAGACCGTCGAGGCCGGAACCTTCGCGACGGGAAACCTCGCGCACCCGGTCTGGCCGCAGCCCCAGACCCAGTGGTTCTCGACGCCCGGTCACTGGGAGGACGCGGTGCTCATCCTGGACGGCGTGTAGCCCCGCCTCGGACGACGCTCCGGACTCCGGCGGGAGCCGGCGTCCGGTCGAGACACTCGGCCTTCGGAATCAGATCAGGGTCGTCCAGTTCTGCCATGGAGGACCGGGGCGCATGCGCGCGCGGCGTCGATGCAGACCGGCGCCGGTCCGCCGGCGGCGCTGGGGACGAAGACGTGCAGGTTCATCACAGGCCCCCGTCCGGCACCCGAGAGGTCGCTCTCTACATGCACATGGATCGCTGCGCCCCCATGGCGAGCCGGTCGGGGCTCGCTGCCCGGAACGAGAGACCTGCGCCCCAGTCCCATAGGGGAGAACCGAACGGCCCTGATCTCGTTCAGGGCGGCTTGACGCGACCTTTCAAACGACAATAGACTGAACCGGCTGGAGAGTTCCTTGGGCGACCAGAAGGACGCACGCTTGGGCCAGCTCGCCCTCCAGGCCGGTTTCCTCACCGAGTCGGACCTGGAGGAGGTGCTCCTCGAGCAGGAGCGGCGCTCCGCGAGCGGTGAAGCGACCAGGCTCGGCGATCTCCTGGTCGAGCTCGGCTACATCACCCGCCGCCAGCTCGAGAGGCTCCTCAACGCGCAAGTCGCCGTCACCGCCAGGGTCTCGCGGATCGGCCCCTACCACCTGATAGCGAAACTCGGCGAGGGGGGCATGGGCGCAGTATACCAGGCCAGGGACCTGCGCACCGGCGAGTACGTGGCCCTGAAGGTCCTGCCCCGCTCGAAGGCGCGCGACCCGGAGTTCCTCGCCCGTTTCGAGGGCGAGGCCAGGGCCATCTTCGAGCTCGACCACCCCAATATCGTCAAGGCCCTCGGCCTCGGCGAGGCGGACGGGTACCACTACCTGGCGCTCGAGTACGTCGAAGGCAGGGACGTCTACGACATACTCGACGAGCGGGGCCGCATCCCGGAGCAGGAGGCCCTGTCCATCATCATCCAGATCACCCAGGCCCTGGAGCACGCGTGGGAGGAAAAGGTCGTCCACAGGGACATCAAGCCGGGCAACATACTCGTCGACAGGCACGGCCTGGCCAAGCTGACAGATTTCGGCCTGGCGCTCGACAGGGAGCGGGTCGCAGGCGGCAGGATCACCGAGGGGGCCGAGGCCCTGGGCACGCCCTTCTACCTCGCGCCCGAGCAGGCGCGGGGCGAGAAAGACATCGACATACGGAGCGACATCTACTCGCTAGGGGCCACGCTCTACGAGATGGTGACCGGCCACCCGCCGTTCGAGGGGAGCCCGGCGGAGGTCCTGTCGAAACACCTGAGCCAGCAGATACCCTCCCCGCGCGACATCGACAGGACGCTGTCGCCGGGGCTCTGCCACATCATCGAGAAGATGATGGCCAAGCGGCGCGAGGACCGCTACCAGACCCCGCACGAGCTCATGAAGGACCTTATGCTCGTATACCAGGGCAGGGACCCGGTGACCGAGAGGGTCCCCTCGGAGAAGACGAGCGTGCGGCCGAGCATAAGGCCCGCGAGGCGGCGCGAGCGGGCCCCGGCGGCCCCGCTCCCCCGCGCGCCGGAGACTCCAGGGACCTTCTTGCCCCATCCCAGCGCGGTCCTGCCACCCGCTCCAGGCATGCACACGGCCTCCTCGGGCGGCGCGGAGGGCTCCGGGCACAGGCTGCGAGTGCGCCGCGCGCGGAGGTTGCTCTTCCGCCGCGTGGAGTGGGCGGTGTACCTGGCGGCCCTGGCGTCCTTCACCCTGGCGCTCGTCGTCGTGGCGCTCGTCGTGTGGCGCCGCGCCGGGGTCAGGCCCGACTGGCCGTCGAGCGAGGGGCTCGTCTTCGTCAGCGACTTCGAGAGCGGTACCGCGGAGGGCTGGGACGGGCTCGCCTCTGCGGACGCCGCCGCGGAAGGTGCCTGGGGGCTCAAGGCCCTCCTCGCGGCGCCACCGGCGGCGGGTCTGGTGGCGAGGGCGAGTCACCTGTCTTTCGTCGCAGGGAGGCGAGTCGAGATCGGCCTCAGCTATTACACGGATGCCCCCGGACCGCTCGTTGTCGCTCTCGAGGACCGGGACAGCGCTGCACAGGTCCGTCAAGTTCTCCTGGAGCCAGTGCGGGGCTCCTGGACCAGGGCGCGGGTCGTCGCCGAGGAGTTCACCGCTCCCGGCGGCCTCCCGGCTCGGGGCATCGCGGGGCGGACGCTCCAGTGTCTTACGGTCTCCGCCCCCGAAGCGACCGCGCGGCACGTGCTGGCGATCGACGCAGTGTGGGTCTGGACCACGCGCACCGGCACGCGGTAAGGCAGCCCACCGACCGGTTGCCGGGCGGCCGCACCCCGCGATCCGCCAGGATCGAGAGAGAGCTACATCTCGTCCCGAGACGTCGTTGGGGGGAGGGGGCCGACAAGTCCTCTTGCGGGCCGCCGTGGCTCGGCGGCCACTCGACGCTCGCGACTCGCGAGAGACGGGCGCGGCGCCCCCGGGCATCCGGGGGCGCCGCAGTGCCGTCGCTGGCGGTTTGTCAGGCTGCGGAACTGCTACGCCGGGCGGACGTTCGTCGCGCGCGGGCCCTTCGGACCCTTGCCGATCTCGAACTCGACCTTCTGGCCCTCGCTCAGGGTCTTGAAACCGTCGATCTTGATGTCGCTGAAATGAACGAACACGTCCGGGGACCCGTCGCTCGGTGTGATGAAACCGTACCCCTTCGAGTCGTTGAACCACTTCACCGTGCCCTGCGCCATCTGAACCTCCTCCAACAACAAACGCGGGTTGGGTCCGCCGGACCGACCGCCGGCGGCGGAACCGACAACCCTTTACCCTCCGCAGCTCGCAGCCGGGATCGCGGCCGCGCCCGTGCTCGCGCGAATCGACCTTCTCCGGCGGCGCAGCTCATGGGGAGCGTGCGAAGACCGGCGAGGCAGGTGAAACGCTGAGACGGATACTCGCACCCGGAGCCTACAACTTCGAGCCTTCTGATCTCCCCGGTGTCAACCGGCGTCCCACCGGCGTCCGGGGGAGGGGCACCACCGCCTCTCTAAAGATTATCCTACTCCCGGCCCCGGGATCGGTCAAGTGCAATGAGACGAAAAAATCATGTGGAAGGCGCTTCCGGATTTCCTTCGGGTTTCCGTGGCGGTCGGTATACTCCAAGCACCCCGCCTGCGCCGCGATAAGTCTTGCGTCGCGGCAGGCAGGCTCGGACGCCCCACACGATATTGTCCGAGGCCGGCCCCACTCAACAACCTCCCTGACGGTCCCCTCCGAGCGCGGGCCGTCAGGGAGGCCGATAGGCGCATCTTGAGACGGCCCTGCCGCCGCCGCGCGGCGCTTGATTGCGGGCGGAAGCCTAGTATCATGCTGGAATCACGACCCGCGGAAGCGCCGGAGGACCCGTCCCCATGCGCAGCACATCCGGGGTGCTTGCGCTCGGGCTCGCGACGGCGGGCTTGCTAGCCGCCGCTTGCTTGCCGCGCGTGCCAGAAGAGGAATCCGTGGCCGTGCAAGCGAACGCCCTTCGCGACCCTGCCGCAGCCCGAGCCATGCTCGAGAAGATACTCGTGGAGAACATACTGCCGTTCTGGTACCCGCATGTCATCGACCCGGGAGGCGGGTACCGGCTCAACCACGACATCCGGGGGCGGTGGAAGGGCGACTCGCCCAAGTCCCTGGTCACGCAGGCCCGGACCTGCTGGTTCTTCGCCAGGATTCACCGGACGCCCTGGGGCAGGCCGGAGCACCTGCAGGCGGCTCAACACGGCTTCCAGTTCCTGCGCGACCGCATGTGGGACCACCAGCATGGCGGATTCTTTTGGGAGGTGGACTCGCAGGGGTCACGCGCGACCGTGCCGGTCAAGCATCTTTACGGCCAGGCCTTCGGGCTGTACGCGCTCGCCGAGTACGCACGCGCGTCGGGCGACGGCGCGGCCCTGGACCTGGCGCGCACGCTCTTCAGGCTCCTGGAAGAGCGCGCACACGACCCGGAGCACGGGGGCTACGTGGAGCTCTTCGAGCGCGACTGGTCGCCGGCGACGGACAGGACCCCCAACGTCATGGGGAGCCCGTCGCCCGCGGCCAAGCTCATGAACACGCACCTCCATCTGATGGAGGCCCTCACGACCTACTGCGACGTGGCCGGAGACGACCTCGCGCGGGAGAGGCTCCTCGAACTGATCGCCATCCAGAGCAACGCCGTGGTCCGAAAGACGGTCGGCGCCTGCACGGACAAGTACGAGCGGGACTGGACCCCGCTGCGCGGGGAGGCGTACGACGTCGCGTCCTACGGGCACGACGTCGAGAACGTCTGGCTCCTGCTCGACGCCTGCCGCGCGGCGCGCGTCCCCAGGGCAATGTACCTCGACCTGTGCAGGACCCTGTTCGGGTATTCCCTGAAGCACGGCTACGATCCCCGCGAGGGCGGCTTCTTCGACGCGGGACCCCTGGGAGCGTCCGCCACCCGCAGGCTCAAGATCTGGTGGGTCCAGGCCGAAGGGCTCGTCGGTGCGCTCTACATGTACAGGCTTACGGGTGAGCAGGCGTATCTCGACTGCTTCGCCCGCACCCTGGACTGGATCGCGAGACGCCAGGCGGACTGGGAGAACGGGGACTGGTTCGAGACGGTGACCCCGGAAGGGGAGTCCGTCGGCGGCAAGGCCCACGCCTGGAAGGGTCCGTATCACAACGGCAGGGCCATGATCGAGTGCCTGGAGCTCCTGGGGGCTTCCGGGGACGCTTCCCGTCTTTAGGCCAGCCGGCCGTCGCCCGCGTCATGCGGGCATGCCCAGGCCCGCGCGCGGCGGACTCCGTCGCATTGCGGCCGGAGCTCGCGGGCGAGTATCGGCGTATCCGCAGAGAGAACTGAACGACCCTGGCGTATCTTCCCCACTCACGCATGCGCCCTAGTCCTCCGCAATAGAACCGAATGCCCCTGCGCCATGGGGTTTCCGTTTGACTCCCGCCAGTGGCATCGCTATATGTGAAGCGGCCGCTCGCAAGCGCACAGAGGCTCCGATCGTAGGGGAACGCATGAAGCTGGGGATGGTCATCCCCAATCCGCTGGCCCCGAGCCTGGCGGAGGCGCCCCGCGCCGCCGAGGCGGGCGCGAAAGGGCTCCTCGCAAGGCCCGAGGTCTTCGTGGACAGCGCGTTCGCCCTCAAGGTGGGCCCCGACGAGATGGCCGCCGCCCTGCGTGAGCTCCCGCTCGTGGGGCTCTGGCCCCGCTCGAGCCTCCTGGGGCCAGATGGCGTCGCGCAGATGCAGTCGTGCATCGATCTCGCCGACGCCCTCAGGGAATTCGCGCCGCCCGACACGATGCCGCTCGTGGTGTGCGACGCCGGCGGGGGGGATCGCGAGACCGCCTGGCCGAGGCTCGTCGAGGCGCTCCAGGGGCTCGCCCGTGCGGCCGAGGAGCGCTCCTGCATCCTGGCCGTGAGGCCGGATCGCGCGAGCATCGTCGACCGCTCGAGGTCGGCCGCCAAGCTCCTGGCCGAGGTGGGTTCGAGCTACGTCCAGACCGCCGTGGACCCCGCAGCCACGGTCGGCGACAAGGACACGCTCGATGACGCGGTCCTCCGCCTGAAGGACAACATAGTGCTCGCCTTCGCGCGCGACGTGAAGTTCGACCAGACTGGCAAGCCCACCTATCTGCCGCCCGGCTCGGGGGTGCTCAGCTACGCGAAGTACGCTGAGCTCCTCGCCGGCGCAGGCGCCTGCGGGTATCTGGTGCTGGGCGAGCTGGCCACGATCGACGAGCTCAAGGCGGCCGCCTCCCGGGTGCGTTCGCATATCGGCGCCTGACGGTCCCCCATGAATGGCAGAAGAAGGCGTCGCCCCCGCGAACGCCGCGCCCGTCCACGGGCTACTTCGTCGCAGGGGCGCCTCCGGCATCGCACCGGCGACTCGCGCGACCCTCGGGCAGCGGTCAGCTCCCGCCGGGCGGCGCCGCGGGGAGCGTCACGGCGTCGAACGTCCTGTCCATCAGGAGCTCGCCGTCGCAGAGGAACTCCACGAAGTATCTCCCCGGAGATGGTATAATCAGGCCGCGCAGCTCGAAGACGATCTCGACGACGGCCAGCGGGTCCTTCATGTCGATGCGTCCGTCGATCCCGACGAGCCTGTCGCCCCCGGCGCCCCTGACGCGGAGGGAGCTCGCATAGCTCCCGTGACCGTCGGTGAGCGCGACGAAGACGTTCATCCTATCGTGACGGACCGGGTACGAGACCGCGTTGATCGTGTTGAATATCCCAATGAGCGACTTATTCTGTGTCACTGCGTCGCGGATCACGTAGTCGCAGATGAGCATCGCCAGGCACTTGGGTGCTGGCTTCTCGCTCATCCGGAGGACTCCACGGGTGCCTCGAGCGCCTTCGCGCGACGGTCCTGCGCGCCTACGCCACGGACCTTGCGGGCTCCCTGCTGGGCTCGCGCGGCGCGCGGTCCGGCCGAGGTCCGACCTCGGGGACCGCGTACCGCCCGGCGTGGCGATCCCTCAGCTCCGCGAGCTTGGACCGGTTCCAGTTCTCCACCTGGCTGAAGTAGCCGACTATCCGCGTGATGTGCGTCATGATCCTCGGCTGGCGGGCGCCGGAGAGGACCGCGAACAGTTCCTCCCAGGTATGCCCCAGGACCGCCCTCACGGACACCGCGAACTTGGCGCCGGTCGCCCTGTTGCCGACGAGGACCTCGTCTTCCTCGCTCGTGCGGCCCTCACGAGCGCCGAGCCACTCCAGGTCCGGATGCGAGGCGACACGCTGGAAGAACTCCCGTCCGTCCATCGCCAACCCCCTTCCCGCCCCCCTGCCGGATCACCTTGTACCCGCGACGACGAGGCTTGTCAAGAGAAAAACGCAACAGGTGGGGCCGTGCAGGCGGCAAGGCCCCATAAGTTGAGGCGGAGGCATGTCCTCCCATCCTGGCATCTACCTGGCTGGGGACGGCGGAGCGGCCGGCGCCGGGGGACCGACCGCCGCGTCGCTGCGGCTTTCGCAGACGAAGAGCTCCACCGCCTTCTCGTACCCCTGAGGGGCCGAGAGCAGTATCGCGGCTGCGTCTGCCCTTCGGGGGAATTCCCTGCGAGGTTGCTTCCGCGCGGCGGCGATCACTTCAGGGGCGGACACGGGCTCGGCCTCTCGGACCGCAGGGCGCTCCGGCAGTGGAGTCTCGATCTTCTTCGTGTCTTCCGCCGGTGCGCCCGGCTCTACCGGTGCCGGATGGCCGACCGACCTCGCGGCGATGGCTATGCAGAGCGCAGCGAGCGCCCCGCCGACGAGCGCCGTCCTGGCGCGGGCGCGGCGAGCGGGTTCGACCCGCGCGAGCTTCGCCTCGCGGCCCCGGAGCGCGAGGAATGCGCGCCGGGCGCAGACCGGCGCGAACGGTCCCCCCTCCACAGCGGTGACGAGCGCCTCCCTGAGCTCGGGGAACACCGCCTCGCCCCAGGCGGCCGAGTCTTTCTCGTCCGGCGGCGCGAAGATCGCGCGCGCGAGGACGCCCGACGAGATCGCGGCGAACGCGACTCCTCCCGCGCCGGCGAGGACCGCAGCGAGGCCCGTGCAGGAGCCGGCCCCGCCAAAGACCTCGATCGCGGCGGCCGCGAGGCCCGAGGCGATCGCGACCGACCCGGCCGCGAGCTCGAGCGCCCTGTAGCGGGTCCGCGCGCGGGCGAGCAGCCGGCGGAGCAGAATGAGGTCCTCCGCGCTCACGGCATCCCCCATGCCCTTCGCATCGACCACTCCGCGGCGAGAAAGGCGACGCAACAGGCGAGGAGCGCGCATGCGGGAAGCGCGTCACGCCGGAGCTCGCCGCGCGTTCCTCCCGCCGAGCCGAATCTCGCCGCCTCGTCGAGGAACGCGCGCATCTCGACGGAGACGCCGCCTCCGGACGCGATGCAGGCGTTGTCGAGGGCGCGGCGGGCGTCCCTTTCGTGCCCCGGCGGTGCGCGCGACGCGCCCGCGCCGACATCGATCCTGGTCTCGGCGGCCGCCTCGGCCCCAGTCCCAGAAGCCTCCGGCCCTCGCCTCGGCGTCGCGGAGAGGACGTAGCTCCCCTCGGCGGGCGCCATCACGAACGAGCTCCTCACCGCCGACCCCGGCTCCGTGCGGACCTCGACCGGGCGAGGGACGGAGCCGCCAGGAGTCGGGTCCGGCTCGCGCGCGCCGAGGGGCGACAGCCTCACGACGACCTCGGCCGCAGGTTCGCTCACGAATACCTTGAACGGAACCTCCTCGCCGGGCCTCCAGGGTCCGCGCGCCGCCTCTATCCATACCCTGACGGACGCCGGGAGATCGGCGCGCGCGTCGGGCGGCTCGGCGGCCAGACCCGCCGCGAGGTCGCGCCAGAACTCGTCGTGAGCGAGCCGAGCGGGCTCGGACGCCTCCGCCCAGCGCGGGGTATCTTCGGAGAGGAGCACCGCGACTCGCCCCCTGCCGGCGCGCCAGTGGATGAGCAGTGGGAGGGTCCTCCCCGGCCGCACGGCTACTATCGGGACGCTCGCGCCCTCGCGCAGGCCGCTCACCTCACGGACGCTCGCCAGCTCCGGCAGGTCCCGCCAGGAACACGCCCGGCTTCCCCCCGCCGCGGAGCGCAGGCCCGCCCAGAGCGACCCGAAGGGGAAGGGCCTCGGCTCTCCGACGCGGCCGGCAGGGCGGACGTCGAACGGTCCCTCGACCTCGCCGTCCGAGAGGCCGACCATGACCGGGAGCACCTGCGCGAGCGCGGTCGCGCCCCAGCCGCCTGGCCCCAGGTTCCGCTCGCCCGCCAGGACGAGCAGCCCCCCGCCTCGGCGCACCCAGGAGGCGACCCGCTCTAGCGAGCCCGGCGGGAAGTCCTGCGCGCGGAGGTCGCCCAGGACCAGGAGGTCGAACTCGTCGAAAGAGCGGTCGTCCGCCGGGAGGGGAAGCCGCGTGCCCGTCCGCTCGACCGCGCTCGACGTGACGAGCGAGAAGGCCCGGCGCAGCTCAACAGGCCCGGCGGCTATCCGTCCCGGGGCCGCCGAGGCGCCCGACGAGAGCGCCCTCCGGAGCGTCCTGTAGATCGGCCTCGGCGGGCCCTCCAGGACGAGAACCCTCTGCGGCCCCAGGCCCGCGCGGAAGAAGGCGCCGACGGGGGCCGAGAATACCGAGGCCTCAGCGGTCGGAAGCTCCGCCTCCACCGCGAGCCTGTGGAGTCCGGCCGACGGACATACAAATGCGTGCTCGACCCTGTTCGGCCCGGAGCGGAGAGCGAGCTCGCGCGACGCCTCGAGGCGGCCGTCGAGCCTCCAGTGCACGCGCGCCCTGGTCCCCTCGGGGACCGAAGCCTCGAGCTCCGCGGACGCGACGACAGGCTCCCCCACCCCGGGCTCCGCGGGGACGATCGAGAGGGGCCCGATGCGGATCTCGCCTGACCCTTCCTCGGGAGGCGCGACCGCCCACACCTTGACCCCGAGTGACCCGAGCCGAGCCGCGAGCGCCGCGAGGTCCTCAAGGCTCGACCTCGCAGGCTGCGCGCCCGCCTCGGGCTGGGCAGTCGAGCAGGACCGGCCCGGGACGAGCAGCGCTGCCGCGAGGCGCGCCCCGCAGGCGGCGATCGCGTCCTGCGCGGCCCGCTCGAGCTCACCGCCGTCGGCCCTGAACTCGAACAGCGCCACCTCCCCCGCAAGGACCGCCGCACGGAGAGCGGCTGGGAGATCGGGCCCGGGTCTTTCGACAAGGGCGACCGCGCGCGGGAGGCCCTGGCCTGCCGCAGGCTCGCGCACGATCGGGCGGAGGAGCATGGCGCAGATGGCGGCCGCAGACGCGAGCCTCGCCATAGCGACCGCCGCCGCCCGGCCCGGACCCGCCGCGAGCCTCAGCGCCGAGAAGACCGCGCCCGCCGCGAGGCCCGCCGCGGCCAGCGCAATGAGCGGGATCGGAACGGCCGGGTCCACGGTCACCGGACGCGCCTCCCGGCCCTCGCCGAAAGCAAGAGCTCCGCCGCCGCGGCCGCGAGCGCCCCGAGGGCGAACGCGCTCGAGAGGCCCAGGGAGCCCCTCCCTTCGAGGGCCGAGAGGAGCTCCGCCTCCGAGCGGAAGAGCCGCGCCTGCGGCCAGTCGGTATGCGACTCCGGTCTCTGGCCCGCCGCGCCCGAAGGCTCGTCCGAGACGGGCGGCTCGTCGCCCCCTGGCGCGCAGGCGACGGGATTCACGCCGATCAGGTGCTCCACGAGTTCCTCGTCCGAGCCCTCGCGGCGGACGAAGAGCCGCCAGAGGCCGGGTTCGTCGCACGGCACGAGGACCCGGCCGCGCAGCGCCGGGAGCTCCGCGCGCCTGAGCGACGGCGAGAGGGCCGAGACCTCGAGGACCTGCTCCGGCGACTCGAGCTCGACGACACGAGGCGAGCGGGACGCCTCGATCACCGCCCTCTCGACGGGCGGCCTCAGGGCCATCCTGAGCAGGGCGTCGACGAACGGCAGCAGGACCGAGGGGCGCTCCCCGAGTTCGCCCGCGCCGGAGGCGAGGATCAGCGAACGCCCGAGCCCCGAGCGCCGCTCGAATAGCGCCGGCTCGCCGTCGTCGAAGAGGAGCGCCACGCGGGCGCCCGCCGGCGCGAGCGGCAGGCGCGACGAGAAGCGCGCCTCGAGCCCCTGGAGGGCGGCGTCCGAGACCGTCCTCTCTCCACAGGGGCGCACCCCGAAGACGCGCGCCGCCTCGGGGGTGAGCTCCCCCGGGACGAGGCCCAGGAGGCCCCCTCCCCGCCGGACGAACTCGGCGACGAGCTCCCAGCAGCGGAGCTCCGCCCCGCAGTCGGGCACGACCAGGCCATCGAGCCCTTCGAGCGCCTCAGCCGAGAGCGCCGCCCCGGCGAGCGTCTCCATCTCCACGGGCAGGATCGTGCGCGAGGTCCGCGAGGCCGCCTGGAGCGCCTCGAGCGCGCGCACGATCAGGTCGCAGTCCTCGCTGCGGCCTTCCGTCACGAGCACCGCGACCCTCGACGGCCCCTCGCGCGCGAGGAGCGTCGCCCGCCGGGAGCCGCGCGCGGGTGCGGCCCGTCCGGCCCGGCCGCCGCTCGGGGCGATCTCCGCCGTGAGTATGCGCGGCGTCTTGCCCACGCGCGGCGCGCTCAGGGGGATCTCGAGCTCTTCCGCCCGCGACTGGTCCGGGCTCCGAGGGAGCTCGCCTCCGCCGAGCGGCACAGTCACCCAGGGTAGCTCAGCGTTGTCGATATAGAGCGCGATCTCCTCGGAGATATCGGCTCGGGCGCGGCGAACCCTCGCGCGCAGGTGAGACGTTCCGCGCGCGGGCCCTCGGGCGAGTTCGACGATCTCGCTTCCGCGCGCGCCGTCGGCGAACTCGGGCGCGAACGCGAACACGCGGAGCGGCCGGCGCGAGACGCCCCTCGGGCCTCCCGACCTCCTCGCGCCGGGGTCCCGCGGCGCGGTCCACGGCAATACCGGAGAGATAAGGATGACGGTCCCGCTTCCGCTCTCCGAGAGGAGCGCCGCGGCGGCCTCGATCGCGCCCTCCGGCCGGCACGCCCTCCCCGACTGAGCCGTCGCTGCGAGCGCCTCGCGCGCCCGCGCACCTCCCAGCGCCGGGCCGGGGAGGTCGTCGAAGGGGACGAAGGTCGCCGAACTCGCGCGCTCAACGATCCGGGCCGCCAGGGTCCTCGCCCGCTCGAACGAGGCACGGTCGGGCCAGGACGACGACCTGTCCAGGAGCACGACGAGCTCGCCGTCGGCGAGGCGCTCGAGCCTCTCCGGCGGACCAGGTCCCAGGTACGGCCCCGAGGCGGCTAGGGCGGCGAGCGCCACGGTCAGGGCCCTGGCGGCGAGGAGCGGCCCCTCCGAGACGAAGCGCTCCCTGAGCGAGGCGCGGGCCGCGAGGAGCGCGAGCTCCACATTCGGGAAGGGGACTGGCCTCGCTCCGGTCCGCGCGCGGAGCTGGAGCAGGATCGGGAGCCCCGCGGCGAGCAGGAACGCGAGGGCGAGCGGCGACTCCAGTCCCATGGCTCGACATCTCCCGTGCGGCGCCGGGCAGATTACCAGAGCCGCACGTCCGGCGGAAGCTCGCTTCGCGCGGCGGGGCCGTCACCGACCCGCCCGACGCTCGAGCCACGAGGCGAGCGCAGGCCCGAGGCTGGAGCCCGTGTCGAGCGGGCAGTACTCCGCGCCGCGCTCGCGGCAGCAACGCGCGAGCTCCGCTCGCCAGGCATCGACGAGGGCGCAGTAGTCTCGAACTCTCTCCGCGTCGAGCCTCGCGCGGCGGCCGGTCTCCACGTCCTCGAGCTCCACGGGCTCCCGGAAGCGGGGACGCAGCTCGTCGGCGTCCAGGATGTGGAACAGGATCACGTCGTGCCCTCGCGCGCGGAGCTGGGCGACGAGCCGCCCGATGCGCGGCGCGTCCGCCGGCGGGTGGAAGTCGCTCACAAGGGCCACGATCCCCCTCCTGCGAAGGTATGGGAGCGCCTTCCGGAGCGAGTCCGCGAACGGTACGGCGCCCTCTGCACGCAGGCACGCGAGCATTTGGAGGAGCCTCGCCAGAGACCCCGGCCGCGCGGAGGGCCAGAGGCCCTCGATCCGCTCGCGCCCGAGGACCAGCAGCCCCGCCGGGTCGCCCTGGCGGGACATCAGGAACGCTATCGCCCCGCAGAGGTCGGCGGCGTAGCGGAGCTTCGTCAATCCGCCGGGGCCGTAGCCCATGGACGCGGAGCCGTCGATGACGAGCGTCCCCTCGATGCTAGTGTCGGCCCTGAAGTCGCGGACATAGAGCCTCCCCGTGCGGGCCCAGGCCGTCCAGTCGATGGCCCTCGCGGGCTCGCCCGAGGCGTAGGGCCTGTGTCCGGCGAACTCGGCCGAGAAGCCGCGCGAGAGCGACCTGTGCCGCCCGGCGAGGAAGCCCTCGGCCAGGATCCGCGCGCGAAGGTCGAGGCGCCCCACGGCCGCAAGCACATCGGGCCTGAGGAGATCCGCCACGCCGCGCACCGCGCTCATCGCCGCTCCCGACGATCGCCCCTGCGCACGGACAGGCCCGATGCGCCGCTGCCGCGACCTGCCGCAGCGCGAACCGGTCGCACCCTATGGCTGGCGTGGGCGGCTGTCGCAGTGTCTCGACGCACGACGGGCTGAACGGCGTCCCCGCTCAGCGGGATCCGCGAGCGCCCTGCCACCACTCCATGAACTCGTTGGCGATCTCCTTGCGCAGTCCCGGCTCGGCCGTGCGCCAGTCGATCCTGGAGAGGTAGGCATAGCCGGTCATCGCCACGAGGGCGGCGACGGCCTCGACCCTGACGTCCGGGGACTCGTCCTTGAGGGACCTGAAGATGGCCTCGACCGCCCCGGGGCGCTTCATGGAGGCGAGGAGCCTCACCGCCTCGGCCCGGACGGAGGCGTCCTCGTCCGTCTGGGCGCGCATGATGAGGGATTCGGCCGTCGGCCCAGCGTACTTGCGCGCGAGCGTGACGATGGCGTGCCGCCTCGTCTCGGGCGCCGGGTCCTGAAGGAGCGGCCTGAGCCTCTCGATGCCCGCGAGGACCTCCGGATCCTCGCCCGGGCCCATCCGCTCGGGTGCCCCGGAGCCCCATGTCCACGGTCTGAGCGCTACCACGACGAGCAGGAGCAGCACCGCCCCCGTGAAGAAGGCGATCTTCCCGATCGGCGGGGAGGGATACTCTTCCGCCCCCGCCGCGGGCTCGGGCCCTGCAGGAGCCTGCCCCGGGGTCTCCTGCAGTGTGACCGCGGCCGCAGCCCGGCCGAGCAGCTTCGTCAGCGCGGTCGAGCCCCGGCGCGCGACCCCGCCCGCCGCAGGCCTCTGCGCGACGGGCGTCTTCACCCTGTCCGGCGCGTTCTTCATGGCGGCCTCGAGCCTGGAGAGCAGCACCGCCTCGTCGTCCGCCTGCTGGGTGGGGATGTCGGAAGGGCGCTTCCCCGGCGGGGAGGCCTGGCCGGGCGCGACCGGCACCGCCTCGCGCCCCGCCGCCGGGACGGGACCGGTACTCCGGAGCACCTCGTCCCGGAGGAGACCGCTCCTGTCAAGCCGCACGAGGTCCTTCAGGAGTTCCTGGTAGTCCTGGTATCGGTCGGCCGGCTTCTTGGCCATCATCTTGCCGATGAGCCTGTTGAGCGAGGGCGGCGCCCGATCGATCTGCGGCACGGGCGCCTCCTGGTGCTTGAGGATCACGCCGACCGCGGTGTCGGCCTCGTAGGGGGGCTTGCCCGTCAGCAGGAAATAGAGCGTCGCACCGAGCGAGTATATGTCGGTCCTGGCGTCCGTCTCCTCGCCGCGGCCCTGCTCCGGGGCCATGAAGTGAGGCGAGCCCAGCACCGACCCCGCCTGCGTGAGCTTGAGATTCTCGCCTGTGCGCTTCGCGAGGCCGAAGTCCATCACCTTGACCTCGCCCTGCCTGTTGACCATGAGGTTCGCGGGCTTCACGTCGCGGTGCACGATCCCGCGCTCGGCCGCGGCGGCCAGGCCCCGCACGGCCTGCATGACATAGCCTATCGCGGCCTTCGGCGTGAGGGGCCCCTTCTTCTCGACCATGTCGTCGAGCGACTCGCCCTCGATGAACTCCATCACGAAGAAGTGCCTGTTGCCGTCCGAGTCGGCGAAGAAGACCGACGCCACGTTCGGGTGAGAGACCTTGGCGACCGAGCGGGCCTCGGCGAGGAACCGCCGGACGAACTGCTCGTCCTCGGCCAGCCTAGGGCTCAGGACCTTGATCGCCACGCGCCGGTCGAGCTGGGGGTCGTACCCGTCGAGGACGGTCCCCATCCCTCCCTCGCCGAGCTTCCCGCGGATCTCGAAATGGCCCAGCTTCGCTGGGAGGCCCTGCCGCACCTCGACAGCGCCGGGCGGAGGAGAACTCGCCACGGGCTTCGCCGGCGTCTTCACCCTGTCGGCGGGGGTCTCCTTCCTGGCGGGCGGGGCCGCAGCCGTCGGACCCTGGCCGAGATCGAACTTCGCCGTGAGGCCCGTCGGCTTCCGCGGGGCGCCCGAGTCTCCGCTCGCGACAGGCGCGGCGGGCGCGCCTGCACCTGCACTACCCGCGGCCGACTTCCCGAGCGCCTCGCCCACGTCCTGCGTGATATCGTCGGGCGCCAGGGAGGGCGGTGCCGCCGGGTCGCTCGAGGCGGCGCCGGGAGCGCGGGCCTGGGCGAGCGCGCGCTTGCAGACCGGGCATGCGTCCAGCTTCCCGGCCAAGGTATCCGCGATCCGGCTCCCGCAATAGGGGCAGCGCATGTTTCCCCTCGTGCATGATCTAATTGCGGCCGGACGCAGTGTCAAGGCAGACGGTTGGCTCGCAGGGTCATCGCAACGCCGCGTCCTAGAGAAGCGCCGGCGGGCGGCCCCCCCGGCGCACGAGGCGCGAGCGGCGGCCGAAACGCGGCGGGTGCGCGCCATGCTGGGGCTCGAGCCGCGGCGGGTGCAAGCGGCGGCGACGGCAGGCGACTGCGAGCGAGGGCGACCACGAATCTCGCGCGGTGCTCGCGAAGGCGGGGGCGACGGGGGCGGGCGGCGCCCTGCCGGAGGGCTCGCCCGGGCCCGGCCTCCGCTCAGGGCGCGTCTCGCTCGCCCCGGCCGACGTACCAGAGGCGCGCGGTATTGTCGCCGCTCCCCGTCGCGAGGAGGCGGCCGTCGGGGCTGAAGGCGACGGACCATACGGAATCAGTGTGCTCCGAGAGAGTGGCGACACACCTCCCGTCGGGGACAGACCAGAGGCGCGCGCTACCGTCCGGGCTCGCCGTCGCGAGGAGACGGCCCTCGGGGCTGAAGGCGACGGGGCCCACCTCGCTAGTGTGCCCCGAGAGAGTGGCGACACACCTCCCGTCGGCGACTGACCAGAGGCGCGCGGTATTGTCCTTGCTCCCCGTCGCGAGGAGACTGCCGTCGGGGCTGAAGGCGACGGAATATACCTGATAGGTGTGCCCCGAGAGAGTGGCGATACACTTTCCGCCCGGGACAGACCAGAGGCGCGCGGTCTTGTCCCAGCTCCCCGTCGCGAGGAGACTGCCATCGGGGCTGAAGGCGACGGAAGATACCGAGCCGGTGTGCCCCGAGAGCGTGGCGATACACCTCCCGTCGGGGACAGACCAGAGGCGTGCGGTCTTGTCCCAGCTCCCCGTCGCGAGGAGGCGGCCGTCGGGGCTGAAGGCGACGGAATCTACCAGGTAGGTGTGCCCCGAGAGCGTGGCGATACACCTCCCGTCGGGGACAGACCAGAGGCGTGCGGTCTTGTCCCAGCTCCCCGTCGCGAGGAGGCGGCCGTCGGGGCTGAAGGCGACGGAATATACCCAGAGAGTGTGCCCCGAGAGAGTGGCGATACACCTCCCGTCGGGGACAGACCAGAGGCGTGCGGTCTTGTCCTCGCTCCCCGTCGCGAGGAAGCGGCCGTCGGGGCTGAAGGCGACGGACCATACCCAGCGAGTGTGCCCCGAGAGAGTGGCGACACACCTCCCGTCGGGGACTGACCAGAGGCGCGCGGTATTGTCCAAGCTCCCCGTCGCGAGGAGACGGCCGTCGGGGCTGAAGGCGACGGACACTACCCGGTTAGTGTGCCCCGAGAGAGTGGCGATACAGTCGCCGAAGGACGCCCCGGCGAGCCTCGCGGCGATCTCGGCCCGGCGGCGCTCGGCCGGCAGGTGCACGCAGCCGGCGCCTCCGCCCCCGAGGGCGATCAGCACGATAGCCGCGATCGCCGCCGCGAGGACCGCGCCCCGCACGCGCACCGGGGCCGGCGCGGCCGCAGATGCCGCGGCCTGAGCCCCGGTCGGCGCGGTGACGCGCGCCGAGTCCGTCCGGGGCGTCTTCGCGCCTGTGTCGAGCATGCTCTTCGAGATGATCGTGAGCGTCTTCGACGGCGGCGGCGTCACGCTCACCAGTGCCAACTTGGTCGAGCCAGCCGCGGGATCGGCGAGAGAACTCTCGGCCTCCGGCGGCCTGATCGCCGCGAGATGCGCGCGCAGCGCCTTCGCCATCTCGCCACAGTCGGCGTAGCGCGCGGCCGGGTCCTTGGCGAGCGCCTTCGAGATGATGCCACAGAGACCGGCGCTGAGCTGCGAGCACGCCTCATGCGAACGCGGGTCGGGCGGCTCGGCGCTCCTGATCTTCACCATCAGGTTCACAAGGTCGGTGTCGTGATACGGCAGCCTCCCCGTCGCGAGTTGGTAGAGCGTCACGCCCAGCGACCAGACGTCCGCCGGCGGCCCCACGGTCTTCGCAGACATCGTCTGCTCGGGGCTCATGTAGAAGGGCGTCCCGACGGCCTGCTGCGACATCGAGAGCCCCATCGAAAGACCCGCCTCAGCGCCCTCGACCGAATACGCCTTCGCGAGGCCGAGGTCGGCGACGACGACGCGGCCCTTCTTGTCGATCAGGATATTATCCGGCTTTATGTCCCGGTGGACTATACCTTCGCGGTGGGCCTCCGCGAGGCCCTCGGCCGCGCCGAGGCATATCTCGACGGCCTCGGCCTCCGTCAATTTGCCCTTGCGCTTGAGCCTGTCACCGGCCGACTCGCCGTCGATAAAGTCCATGATGAGATAGTGGACGCCGGACTCGCTGTTCACATCATAGACGCGGATCAGGTTCGAGTGGCGCACGGCCGCCGCGGTCTTCGCCTCGCGGAGGAACCGCTGGACGTAGTTGTTTGCCTGCGTCGGGTGGAGGTTCTCGGGCGGGGCCATGACCTTGACGGCGACGTCCACTTCGAGACGCAGGTGCTTCCCGCGGTAGACCGCGCCCATGGCGCCAGCCCCGAGCTTCTGGTAGATCACCACGCCGCCGAGGACCTTGTAGCCCTCGAGCTCCGGAACCGGCGCGAGGAGCGGGTCAGCGAGGGGGGTGTTCGGCGCGGTGCTCTCCCCTTGGTCCGGCATGGCCTATCCCCCTCGCGGTTATCCTCTCCCGCGCGCACTTTGTGTCAAGTCCGAGGAGCCGCGCCGGCAGGGCCGTTCAGTTCTCGCTGTGAAGTCGCCGATCCCCGGCTTCGCGGACACCACTGCGAACTCGGTTCGCGCATGCGACCTGCTCCTCCACGTTTGAGTCGAGCCGACAGGCAGACCGGGAAAGCGAGGCAACTCCGCAGCGGAGCTCGAACCCGAGGCCGGGCTTTTTCCCCGGCGGCGGGAGGCGGGCCGGACATATACGGTCAGAGAGGAGATGACGATGGATCCCGAGTCCCGTGGGTCTCCCGGTGCTCCCGAGGACGGGCATCTCGACGCCGGCCTGCTCTACGCCCTCGTCGAGGGTTCGATGGACGAGCGGGAATCGCTCGCGTGGCGCTCGCATATCGCCTCCTGCGACCGCTGCAAGGAGCTCGAGCGCTCGCTCCGGCCGGTGGCCGAGAGGCTCCGGGGCCTGGCCGCCGCTGCGGAGGCCTCCTCGGAGGGCTCGCTCGTCGGCGAGATCCGCAAACGGCTCGTCGTCGAGGGCGCATACCCGCCGGCCCCGCGGACGAGCGCGAGGAGGCTCGTGCGGGTTCCCAGACCCGGCCTCCGACTCGCGTGGACTTACCTCGCGGCGGCTGCGGTCCTCGTGCTCGGGATCGGTCTGGCCATCGTGTCCGGCAGGCCCGGCCCTCGCGGGCAGGGAGCTCGGCTCGCCGAGAGACCTCGGCCACCCTCGAAGGTCGAACTCGCGCGTCCGGTCGAGGCCCCGCCTTCCGCGGCGAGCCGCGCCGGTCGCCCGGAGGAGCTTTCCGGCAGGGCGCCTCCGGAGCGCACCGCGCAGGCGGGGCCGTTCGAACAATCTCGGCCGGAGGGAGCGCCTCCCGCGCCCGCGGCCTCGGGCGAGGTCGCTCCGGTCCCGGCGCTGGCGCAGGTCGGTGGCGAGGGCGGTCGCGAGGCGGACGCCCAGGTCTCCCCGACGCCCGGGTCTGGAGTCGAGCGCGAACCGGACCTGGGCTCCGGCGAAGTCCACATCGCCATGATCGCCCGCATCGACGGCTTCGCCACGTACGCGCGCGGCGCAACCGGCTCCTGGCAACCAGCCAGGGAATACCTGCGGCTGCTCCCTGGCGACAGGCTGAACACCGGGGCGGGTCGGGTCGAGCTCGCGCTCGAAGAGGGCGGGCGCGTCTACGCGAACCAGGCCACCGTCCTGAGGCTGCTCGTCGCCGAGACGGGCTCGGGGCGGTCTTCGCTCGTCGATCTCGCCAGAGGCGAGCTCTGCGTGGACGAGGCCGGCGGGCGCACCTGCGTCGAGACCCCGCACGGGGTCTTCCAGCCCCTCGGCACGCTCTTCGGCGTCAAGGCCAATCCTGCGGTCACTACGCTCGTCGTGGCGGATGGCGCCGTGAGCGCCCGCGCGAAGGCCGAGAAGACCGACTGGCTTTCTTCGACGGAACATCCTGCGGTCGTCGATCTTCGCGGCGGCGTCTGGGCCGGCCGCGAGGTCCGCGTGGAGGCTGGCTTCTCCGCGAGCGTATCCGCCGGCGTGCAGACCGGTCCGCCGACTCGAACCGATGTCTCGCGCGCCTTCGCGTGGGCGTTCGCCCGGTCCACGCGGGGCCTGCAGGCGCTCTACCTGTTCAAGGAAGGCTCGGGGAACGTCGTCCACGATGTCTCGGGCGCCGGTGCCCCGCTCGACCTGACGATAGGGGACCCCTCCGCGGTAAGCTGGCTGCGCGGCGGAGGGCTCTCCGTGGGCTCGCCGGTCGTGATCGCGTCGGCGGGACCGGCCGCGAAGATCGTCGAGGCCTGCCGGGCCTCTGGCGAGCTCACGATAGAGACGCTCGCACATACGCGAGACTCTGGCGGCGAGCCGCCGCTGCGCATCGTCTCGATCTCGAAGGACCCGTTCCACCGGAACTTCACGCTCGGCGTGAACGGCCCCGATCAGCCCGACCGCAGCTACGGTGTCCGCCTCCGGACGACGATCACCACCGAGAACGGGACGCTCGTCACCGATCGCGGCCCCCCCGTGCTCTCGACCGCGAGGGACACGCTCGCCACGCGCCTGGCGCACGTCGTCTTCGCGCGCGAGGCGTCGGGCGTCACACGGCTCTACGTGGACGGGGCGGAGCTCGCCCACGGGAAGGTGGGCGGAAACCTCTCGAACTGGGACGTGACCTATCCGCTCGTGCTCGCGAACGAGCTCACCGGCGACCGGCCCTGGCTGGGCGAGCTGCGGCTCGTCGCGATCTACAGTCGCGCGCTCGACAGGCACGAGGTCTGGCGGAACTACCGCGCGGGAGCGCTGGCCTACGCGGGCGGCCGGCGCGGCGCGGCATCGGCAAGGGATTGAGCGCCGCATGCGGCGCCAGGCCGGAAGGGGGACGGACATGAGGAACACGACCAGCCGGATGGTCGCCGTGGGGCTCGCCGTCTGGTTCCTTGCGGAGGTCTCGGCGGGGGCGAGCTGGCCCCAGTGGGCCGGCCCGAACCGCAACTGGACCACCTCCGAGCCCTCGGGCACCTGGCCGCCGCAGTTCAAGTGGTCCAAGAACACCGGGAACTCCGACAGCTCACCGATCATCGTAGGCGGGAAGGTGTACTACACCGTCCTGGACGGCTCGAACACCCGCGTCTACTGCATCGACGCCGCCACGGGAACCCAGCTCTGGACCGACACGACTCCCGGCGGCAGGTACGGCCGCAACTCCATCGGGGACCAGGATCAGTACTACGGACCCCTTCCCACGCCCGCCTGCGACGGGACGCAGCTTTTCACGCTTTCGGTCGACGGCGACCTCCAGAGCTGGAACGCCTCGACGGGGGCGAAGGGCTGGGGCTTCAACCTGTATCAGCAGTACGGGATGAGCCGGCGGCCCAATGTCGGCGGCGGCCAGCGCGACTACGGCTACACGACCTCCCCGATGCTCTCGGGCTCCAACATCATCGTCGAGGTGGGTGGGAACGACGGTCTCGTGATGACCTTCAGAAAGAGCGACGGAGGCAAGGTGAGCTCGTGGGGCTCCGGGTACGCCGGCCACTCGAGCGGACCGACCGGGCCGAACGGGGAGATACACCTCTCCCTCAACAAGCTCTGGTTCAACGGCGCGAGCAAGAGCATCGACTACACCACCGACTACGGTTGCAACATCGCCACGCCCGCCTGGTCGGCTAACTACGTGGTAGTCTCGTCGGGCTACAACCAGTCGAAGACGACCTGCTATGACAGGAACGGAAACCTGAAGTGGACCAGTAGCGTTTTCTCGACCGTCTGCAGCCCGGTCATCCACGAGAGCGCGGGGAACGTCTACATGCCGGGCTACGGCTACAGCTTTAACGGCTGCCGGGGGGACGTGCTCGATCTCTCGAACGGGAGCAAGAGGTCCTGGTCCTTCGGCGACTCGACGGGCTGCTGCGTCACGAGCGACAACCGGATCGTCGTCTTCGACTCGACGCTACGGCTCTACGACACCTCGGGGAACAAACTCTATGAGGTGAACACGGGCCTCGGCCGCCAGTGGTCTACCGGCGCGTTCGGCGAGGGGTACATCGTCTGGAAGAGCCGGAACCAGATATGCTGCTATTCGGTCGGGGGAGGCGGCGGGAGCCCGGCGATAGCGCTCTCGCCGACGTCGCTCTCGTTCAGCGCGACGGCGGGGGGCGCGAACCCCGCCGCGCAGAATGTCTCGGTGACGAACTCGGGCTCGGGGACGCTCGCGGACGTGACCACGTCGATCAGCTACGGCTCGGGCTCGAACTGGCTCTCGGTCTCGCGCTCCGGCTCGGGGAACTCGCAGACGCTCGCGAACTCGGTGAATATCGCGGGACTCGCCGCGGGCACGTATACCGCAACGGTGAGCGTCTACTCGACGGGGGCGTCGAACTCGCCGCAGAGCTACTCGGTGACGCTCACGGTCTCCGCCGCGCCAACGCTCCGCGACCCGGAGAACCCCTCTGGTACCGTGAGCGGGCTGAACGTGAGCTACTACGAGCTCTCGTCGCCGAGCGCGCTCCCGAACTTCGGCTCGCTCACCGCGTACAAGACGGACACGGTGAGCGCGATCGACTACCCGAGCACGGACGGCAACTTCGCGACCTCGGGCCGCGCGGATAACGTCGGCGCGGTCTTCACCGGCTACGTCCAAGCGCCCTCGGACGGGGTGTACACATTCTACACGACCTCGGACGACGGCTCTGCGCTCTATATAGGCGCGCAGAAGGTGGTGGATAACGACGGCCTCCACGGGATGCAGGAGCGCTCAGGCAGTATCGGTCTCAGGGCCGGGAAGCACGCGCTGCGGGTGGAGTTCTTCGAGGCGGTGGGCGGCGCGGGGCTCGTCGTGAGCTGGGAGGGGCCCGGCGTCGGGAAGCAGACGATACCCGCCTCGGCGCTCTTCCGGGTCCCGACGGCGAGCCCGGCGATAGCGCTCTCGCCAAGCTCGCTCACGTTCAGCGCGACGGCGGGGGGCGCGAACCCCGCCGCGCAGAATGTCTCAGTCACGAACTCGGGCTCGGGGACGCTCGCGGACGTGACCACGTCGATCAGCTACGGCTCGGGCTCGAACTGGCTCACCGTGACACGCTCCGGCTCGGGGAACTCGCAGACGCTCGCGAACTCGGTGAATATCTCGGGACTCGCCGCGGGCACGTATACCGCCACGGTGAGCGTCTACTCGACGGGGGCGTCGAACTCGCCTCGCACATACACGGTGACGCTCAGTGTGACGGGCGGGGCCGACTCGGACTCGGACGGGCTCCCCGACTCGTGGGAGACGCAGTACTTCGGGAACCCGGCCGCGTGCGACCCTAACGCGGACGCGGACTCCGATGGGCTCACGAATCGGGAGGAGTACCAGCGCGGGACGAACCCGACCGACGCCGACTCCGACGACGACGGGATGTCGGACGGCTTCGAGGCGGAGCACGGGTTCGATCCCTTGAGCGGGGACCAGGACGGGAACGGCGTGCCCGACGGGGACGACGACTGGGACTCGGACGGCATAGCGAACAAGCTCGACTCGACGCCGGGCTCTCCCACGGGCGGCGGCGGGGGAGGCGGAGGCTTCAGTTGCGCCGCGGGGGGAACGGGGGCCTGGCTGGGGCTCTTCATCCTCCTCGGCGCGCTCCGCGCGCGGTCCCGGCGCCGGTGGCCGGCCTGAGTGAGCCAGGCACGAGAGGGGGGCGAGGCCATGATGGCGGTATGCAGGCCCTTTCCGGTCCTGGTGGCGCTCGCGGCGATCCTCGCCGCAGCCCCGGAGGCCCTGGCCTGGCGAGCGCCGGTCCTGCCGGCGGGCCTCGCCGGCCTCGCGGCGGGTGCGGTGACGATAACCGATGACACCGACGAGGGCATCGCCTGCTTCAAGATCGTCACCGACTCCGCGACTTACTACTACGACAAGGCGGGCGCGGGCTTCACGAGCATGCTGGACAAGGACGGTACGGACTGGATCAACTTCCACCCCACTGGCGGCTCGGCCGGCTCGTATCGCGGCATCCCCAACATGGGCCTGAACGCCTTCGGCCACCCGGGCTACACCGGCGCGACGAGCACGACGCCGGACCAGAAAGGCGTGCCGCTCTCCAAGGCTACGATCAACTCGACCAAGGGCTCCTGGAGCGTGACCTGGGAGTTCTTCTCCACCTACGCGAAGATGACCGTGCACAGCGTCGGCGCCAACTACTGGTATCTGTACGAAGGCACTCCCGGCGGCGCCGTGGGCTCTGACGACGTCTGCTGGAGATCGAACGGCCAGTGGTCGTCGTGCGCTACGTCCTGGAACGGCGACATCGCCAACACCTCGGGCGTCGCGACGGGGGCCGAGTGGGTCTACTTCGCCGATGGCGTGAAGGATCGGTCTCTCTTTCTCATCCACGACGACGACTCGCTCAACGAGGAGTACTGGATGATGGAGGGCAACATGACCGTCTTCGGCTTCGGCCGGAGCGGCACCACGGGGCTCTTGAGCCAGGTCCCCGCGACGCTGGTCATCGGTTTCGCCGAGTCGCGCGACTATAACACCGTGAAGGGCGTCATCGGTTCGGCCTGGGGGCCACCGGACAAGGTCGCCACGCCCTCCATCAACCCGAGCGGCGGCACGTTCTCCTCTCCGGTCAGTGTGACGATCTCGTGCGCGACCTCCGGCGCCACGATCCGGTATACCACTGACGGCTCGACGCCTAGCTCCTCCCACGGGACGGTCTACGCGGGCGCGTTCACGGTCTCGGCGAGTTCGACGGTGAAGGCCATAGCCTACAAGAGCGGGATGACCGATAGCGACGTCGCCTCCGCCTCCTTCACGATCGTATCGCTCCGCGACCCGGAGAACCCCTCTGGTACCGTGAGCGGGCTGAACGTGAGCTACTACGAGCTTTCGTCGCCGAGCGCGCTCCCGAACTTCGGCTCGCTCACCGCGTACAAGACGGACACGGTGAGCGCGATCGACTACCCGAGCACGGACGGCAACTTCGCGACCTCGGGCCGCGCGGATAACGTCGGCGCGGTCTTCACCGGCTACGTCCAAGCGCCCTCGGACGGGGTGTACACATTCTACACGACCTCGGACGACGGCTCTGCGCTCTATATAGGCGCGCAGAAGGTGGTGGATAACGACGGCCTCCACGGGATGCAGGAGCGCTCAGGCAGTATCGGTCTCAGGGCCGGGAAGCACGCGCTGCGGGTGGAGTTCTTCGAGGCGGTGGGCGGCGCGGGGCTCGTCGTGAGCTGGGAGGGGCCCGGCGTCGGGAAGCAGACGATACCCGCCTCGGCGCTCTTCCGGGTCCCGACGGCGAGCCCGGCGATAGCGCTCTCGCCAAGCTCGCTCACGTTCAGCGCGACGGCGGGGGGCGCGAACCCCGCCGCGCAGAATGTCTCAGTCACGAACTCGGGCTCGGGGACGCTCGCGGACGTGACCACGTCGATCAGCTACGGCTCGGGCTCGAACTGGCTCACCGTGACACGCTCCGGCTCGGGGAACTCGCAGACGCTCGCGAACTCGGTGAATATCTCGGGACTCGCCGCGGGCACGTATACCGCCACGGTGAGCGTCTACTCGACGGGGGCGTCGAACTCGCCTCGCACATACACGGTGACGCTCAGTGTGACGGGCGGGGCCGACTCGGACTCGGACGGGCTCCCCGACTCGTGGGAGACGCAGTACTTCGGGAACCCGGCCGCGTGCGACCCTAACGCGGACGCGGACTCCGATGGGCTCACGAATCGGGAGGAGTACCAGCGCGGGACGAACCCGACCGACGCCGACTCCGACGACGACGGGATGTCGGACGGCTTCGAGGCGGAGCACGGGTTCGATCCCTCGAGCGGGGACCAGGACGGGAACGGCGTGCCCGACGGGGACGACGACTGGGACTCGGACGGCATACCGAACAGGTCCGACTCGACGCCGGGCTCTCCCACGGGCGGCGGCGGGGGCGGAGGCTTCAGTTGCGCGCCCGGTGGCGCCTCTCGGGAGGGCGTGGCGCCGGTCGTGCTCCTGCCGGGGCTCCTGGGGATCGCCTGGCTGCGGCTCCGGCGCGCGGCGAGGTCTCGCCCGTGCAGATGAGGATATCGGGTCCGGACAGGACTGGATGGCCTCTGCGTACGCCTGCAGGAGGCCAGGGCCTGAGATGTCGAAGGGAGGCAAGGGGAATGGCGAGGATCGGCTCGGCGGTGCTGTGCGTCCTGGCGGGGCTGTCGTCGGCCCGTGCGGCGGAGTTCGTGCTCTACCAGGGGGAGTACCAGCACACGACCAGCACGAAGGCGTTTTCGTTTCCTCCGATCGCATACCAGCCATCGAACTGGACGAGTCCGGTCAACTACGCGGACGGGACGGCCTACTGGCGCTATGTCGTGTACAACATGGCTAACACCAACTACAGGATCAACTACCAGTGGTGCCTCTTCCAGGTCTCGCCGAACCACACGTGCTGCAACTACACCCTCTTCACCGGGCCGGGCACGTACACGGGTTCGCAGGTCCTGAAGCAGATGTGGAGCAACTACTCGGTGAACTGGTCGGGGAGCTTCGACCAGTTCATGCTTGTCGTGAAGGACGCGAACGGCGCCCCGGTGGACGACCGCTACGGCTTCGGCGGCGGCTGGATCGGGAGCCCGAACTTCTCGCTGTACTACCCCTTCACGGTGCACGTGACCGTCGTGATCGTGTCGCAGGGCGCGAGCTTCTCCGGCTGGTCCAACTACCCGGTGGGCAACCCGCCGCCGCAGAACCAGGCGCCGGTCGCCTCGAACTCGAGCGCGAGCGTCCGACAGGGCGGCTCGGTTCAGATCGCGCTCCCCTACTCGGACCCGGACGGCCCCGGCCCGTACACGTTCACGATCACACAGAACCCGGCCCACGGTGCGCTCTCAGGCTCCGGCTCGACCAGGACCTACACGCCGCAGGCGGGCTACTCGGGCTCGGACTCGTTCAAGTGGAAGGTGAACGACGGCCGGGCCGATTCGAACGAGGCCACGGTCTCGATAACGGTCACGCCGAACCAGGCCCCGTCGGTGCAGAACCAGACCGTGACGACATCGCAGAACGTGGCCGTCGCGGTCAGGCTCTCCTGGAGCGACCCGGACGGCCCGGGGCCGTACACGATAACCGTGACCGACTCCCCCGACCACGGGACGCTCTCCGGCTCCGGTCAGGACAGGACCTACACGCCCGGTTCCGGGTTCTCCGGTACGGACTCGTTCTCCTGGAAGGTGAACGATGGCCTGACGGACAGCGCCGTCGCCACGGTGACGATACAGGTCACTCCGGACTCCGACGGCGACGGCCTGGGCGACTCCTGGGAGATCTCCCACGGCCTGAACCCGTATGCCTGGGACTCCGACGGCGACGGCGTCTCGGACGCGGACGAGGACCCGGACGGGGACGGGCGAACGAACCTCCTCGAGTTCCAACTGGGCTCGGATCCCTATAGCCCCGACGGCGTCTCCCCCGGCGAGACGGGAATATCGTGCTCCGCGGGCGGGCTCGCTCCTACTGCCCTGGCGGCGGCCTTCGGGCTCGCGCTGGCGTGGCCGAGACGCCTGCGGCAGCCGCGGGGAAGGACGAGATGATGCGCCGGGCGCTGCGGGGAACCGCGCGTCGCATCGGGATGCTCCTCGCCCTCACGGCCGGGTGCTCCGTCTGCGTCGGGGGCGGCGGCCGGGACCCCGACGCCGAGCTCCCCTTCCCCCTCGCGGAAGGCACCTCGTGGACGTACGAGGTGACGCACCTCACCGATCTCGGCCGGCGCGGGGCGCTCGTCACGGCGAGCTGGATCGCCGGGCTCGAGGTCGCCGAGCGGCTAGCGGTACCCGAGGGCCTCGTCGCCCTGCTGACCGCCCGCGCCGGCGGGTTCAGGATACTGCACTCGGATGGCGCGGACCAAGCGGAGCTCCGCGCGCTCGCCGAGGACCTGCCGCGCCGCGGAGAGCCGCGCGGATTCCTGGCGCGCGGCAGGGCGCTCTACTCCCTGCCGGCATGGGGCTGGGACGCCGGGAGGAAGTCGCTCACGCCCGAGTTCGCGGGCCTGCTCGACCGGACCTGGCCCAGGCTCGTCTTTCCCTTGGAGCCCGGGGCGAGCTGGGCGGAACGTGCGCTGGGGCCCGGTGCCGCAGGAAGCGACCGCTCCTCGTGGGTGGTCAAGGGCCGCGAGGTGCTCCACCTGAAGGCCCTGGGGGAGGTCGAGACGAGCGTCGTGGAGTGCGTCTCCCCCGGCGGGGTGGCGAGGGTCCACTTCGCCGAGGGCATCGGCATCGTGTGCGAGGAGTTCGCCGGTTGCTGCTCGCGCTCTGGGGAACGGCGCGAGCTCGTCGCCTTCAGTTGCCCCGTGCCCCCGGGGTCCACGGGGGATGAGCGACATGCGTGGCGATGAGCGCGCGGCCCGGCGGCCCAGGGGCTCCCGCTGGTAGCTTCCGGGGGATCTGCCCAGCGGGCCGGAGTTCCGGGACAAGCTGTGCGTGGCGCGGACCGGGTGCATGGAGAGGCAGGGACGATGGCTCGCGAGTCCGGCAGGAAGGTGAAGGTCGGCGTGGCAGGGTGCGGGGTGGTGGCCACCGCGTACTACCTCCCGTACCTGGCGAAGATGGAGAACGTCGAGCTGGTCGCCGTGTGCGATCGCTTCGAGACGCGCACGCGCGCCAGCGCGCGGCTCTTCGGCGCCAGAGAGCAGTATCTCGATTACTACGAGATGATCGAGCGCGCCGACATCGAGGCGGTCTTCATCCTGACGGCACCGGGCACGCATGTGCCCTTCGCGCTCAAGGCGGTGGAGGCCGGGAAGCACATCCTGCTCCAGAAACCGATGGCCACCGACATGTCGGACGCGCGCCGGATCGCCGAGGCGGTCCGCAGGCACGGAGTCAAGGCGGTCATCGAGCCCAGTTCCTCGACGCCGCTCGAGCCGGAGACGGCGCACCTGCGGGAGCTCGTCAGGAAGGGCGTGCTGGGCGACATACTCTGGTTCTCCCTGGGCCATACGGGGCCGACGAGCTACACGCCGTGGCTCGGCAACAACGTCTATGGCCAGGACGCCTTCTTCTCGAAGGACAGCGGCGGCTTCCTCTTCGATTTTCCCTACGCACCTACCCAGATCGTCGGCGTCCTCGGGCCGTGCAAGAGCGTGATGGCCATGGTGCGAACCGTCGTGAAGGAGACGGACATCGTCCCAGAGGAGAAATACGACGAGTTCCTGGCCGGTGTGACCGATCCCGCGCGGGCCAACTACTGGGACGTCGTCCTGAACCTGCCGCGCACGAAACGCATCAAGATCGAGGCCGTCGACAACGCATACTCGCTGTACGAGATGGCCTGCGGCGGCGTGGGCAGTTGCCACGTGGGGCGGACGTTCCACCCGGTCCTGCCGCAGACCGGCTCGGGCAGCCTGATGATCTTCGGCACCGACGGGAACCTGATCTTCGGCTCCGGCTACGCCGCCTCGATCATCAGCAGGCACAAGGAGCTGCTCCCCGCCGTCGAGGCCGACGGTTGGTACCACATATACCCTCGCGGGGATTTCTCCAAGGCCAAGTGGCCCCAGCCTGTACCCGGCGGGTTCAACTATTACCACGAATCCACGAAGCACCTCATCGAGTGCATCCTCGAGGACCGCGACCCGGTGGTGAACGTCGAGTGGGGGCTCCATATCACCGAGATGATGGCCGGCGCGATGGAGTCCTCCAGGACCGGCAGGCGTTACGAGATGACCACTACGCTCGATTGGTGAGAGGAACAGGCCGTGACCGAGAAGGCGCTGCGCTTCGGGGTGATAGGACTCGGCTTCGGCCGTCAGCACGTGCGGACTCTGGCTAACATGGAGGAGGTCGAGCTCGTCGCGGTGGCCGACAGGGGCGATGCGCGCCTGCCCGGGGGGCTGGAAGGCTACGCGGCCAAGTATCGCGCGAAGGCCTACCGCGATGGGCTCGAAATGATGAGAAACGAGGCCCTGGACGCGGTCTGCGTCTGCACGCCTCCGGCGGCGCGCGGAGAACTCATCGATTACGCCGTGCGGAACGGCGTGGCCCTTTTCGTCGAGAAGCCTTGGGCGGCGGACCCGGAGCTCGCCCGGCGCCTCGTCGACCTGTGTCGCCCGGCGAGCGCACCGGTGATGGTGGGGTTCAGCTTCCGTTACCACCCGGCGATCGTGAAACTGCGCGAGCTGATCCGGGGCGAGCTCGGCGCGCCGCTCATGCTCAACGGCGAGTACGTCTTCGACTGGCGCCCCTCGGGCTGGCTCTGGGACCCGGCCAACGGCAACGGCTTCTTCAACGAGAACTCCTGCCACCTGTTCGACGGGGTCATGTCCCTCGCGGGGGACCCGGAGGCGGTCTCCGCCGAGGCGACGAATCCGTTCGGAATGCCCGCGGAACATGCCGCTGCGCTCGCGCTGCGGTTCCGCGGCGGGGCGATCGCCGCGCTGACCGTCGGCGGGATAGGCGCCCGCGGCTACCACGACACGCCGCGCCTCGACATGGTCGCATCGAACGGACAGGCGCGCCTGGAGGGCCGCGATCACGTCTGGGAAGCGCTCAGTTGGACGCTCCGCGGTACGGACGAGGTCCATCGCCTGAATCTGCCCCCCGAACAGCTCGGCGCCACGCGCTACACGGAGGCGCTGCGGCACTTCATCGCCTGCATCCGCACGGGCTCGGCGCCCGAGACCGGGCCGATGGAGGGCCTCAAGTCCGTGGCACTGGCGGCGGCGGTGACCGAGGCGGCGCGCACGGGCCGCAGGGTGGAGGTCCGCTGGTGACGGCGTCCGGGCCGGTTCGCGCCCGCCGCGGCCGCCGACGGGAGCCGTTTGCGGCCGGGCCGAGATCCGCTAAGGAGGGCTCGATGAGATTAGGGCTGGAGGCGGGCCGTCACACCCTGGAGCTGGCCGTCGAGCTGGGCATCCGTGGCGTGCCCGTCGAGGCGGAGCAGCTCGTCGAGCAGGGCGTGGAGCCCACGCTCGCGCCGCTCCATGAGCGCGGTCTCCAGGTCTGTCAGATCGGCGCGTTCGGGTACAACCCTCTCTCGACCGACCGAGCCGCCCAGGCCCGCCAGAGCGAGCTCCTGAGGGAAGCGATCCCGCTCGCGCCGCGGACGGGCTGCCCCTACATCGTGATCGGGCCGGGCAATCGTCACCCCTCGGGCTTCGGCGCGGACGACGTCCGCAATCACACCCCCGCGGCCCTGGACGAGCTCGCCCGGGCGCTCGCGCCGATGCTGGAGCTCGCCGAGCGACACGGCGTTTACCTGTCCGTCGAACCGTACCTGAAGGGTGCGCTCGACGGCGTGCGGAGCTTCCTCGCGCTCGCCGAGCGGGTCGGCTCGGCCAACCTCAGGGTCAACATCGACCCGACCAGCCTGTATGTCTACGCGGACCTCCTGGACCCGCGCGCCAAGGTCGAAGAGGTGTGCGCCGGCCTCGCCGGTCACTACGGCCTGGTGCATGTCAAGGAAGTCGCGCTGAGCGAAGGTTTCCACATCCACGCGGGGCTCGTCCCCCTGGGGAGCGGTCCGACCGACTGGTCCCAGGTGCTGGCACTGGTCGCGCCGCACCTGAGCGAGGATAGTTGGGTGATCCTGGAACACGTGCAGACCCCGACCGAGGGCCGCTCGAGCCACCGCCTGCTCTTGGAGATGGCGGCGAGGGCGGGAGTCTCCCTGGAATAGCCGGACTCGCGTCATGCCGCCCGAGACCGCGGGAAAGGGAGGCGACGGGCGGGAGAAGGGTCTCGCCTTCATCCGGGCCTCGTAACGGAAGGTGCATTGGGCTCGGTGCCGGCCGTCGCCGGACGCGCGGCGTCCCAGGGCACCTTGAGCCCGGGCGACCGGAGGTGGCCCCGCGCCGGTGCACTCAGAAGCTGAGTCCAAGCGCGAACGCGAGGATACCGGTGGGCGTGCCCATATCCCAGGTGCGCGTCCAGCCCGACGAGTGGGCCTCGTAGAGTGGCAGCGGATCGAGCGCCCCCCACAGGTCGAGGCTGAAGTCGAAGAAGCCGTGGCTGTAGAACTTCCTCGCTCCGAACCCCACGACGTACGAGGGCGGGGAGTCGTGGCTCGACATCGACTCGGTCTCGAGCTCGACGCGCATCCATCCGTAGCCGAGCTCGAAGAACGCGCGCGACCTCGCCTCCTTTTTGGAATAGAGCCTCAGGCGCAGGGTCACGTCCTCGGTAGCGTTTTTCACCAGGAACTCGCCGCCCCCGAAGTCGATGCGCTCGCCCTCCTGCGAGATGCCGGAAGTGATGCCGAACTCGAACGCCCCTTTCTGCCAGGAAAGGAAACCGAACGGTTCGGCGAGGTTGACGTGATCGTCGGGTCCGGTCCCCGACTGGGTGTAGGCGATCCCTGGAACGAAATGGTACCCCACCCCAATAGAATACCTCAGCCGCTTCGGCAGCGGAACGACCCTGCTCGCGGTGCCGGTGCCGGCCGCAGGGCCCGGTTCCGCGGGCGCGGCAGGCCCGCCCGTCGGCGTCCCCGGCCGGGGCTTGACGTTGAGCGATATCGAGATCTTGGCCGGGCCGCCGCGCGAACCCGGCGCGTCGATGATTATGTCGCCGCGCGTGACGCCCGGCGCGAGGCCCGAGGCATCGACGGCTATCACGACCTCGCGGCGCTCGCCGTAGGAGAGCTCGCCCCTCTCCGGCACCGCCTTCGCCCAGGCCGGCGCGAAGCTCGCCGCCCACGAGAGCTTGCCGCCGCCGGCGTTGCGGATGGCCAGGGAGAGCGTGGTCGTGGCGCCGGCCTCGACGGTCGCCGAGAGCTCGAGCGGCGAGCACTCGATCGCCGGCGGGGCGGAGCGCGCCCGGAGCTCGGCCTCCTCCTCGGGCGAGAGCACCTCGGCCGCGCGGACGACCGTCCCGAGCCAGATCGCCGCGGCGAATAGGCCCAGCGAGCGCGCCCCTCGCGAGGCGAGCGCAAGCCTCGCCATCTGCTTCGCTACGGCTTCACCGGCTCGTCCGGACACACCCGGAACCATGCGCCACTCCACGAGCCGCCGCGGGAGCGGCCCTAGAATGTGAGCCCTGCCATCACGCAAAACCTGAAGGCTTCCTCGTTGAAGCGCCAGATGCTGGTGTCGAACGAGTGCTGCTCGACGATCTCGTCGCCGCCGCCGGATAGCAAGTCGCCCCAGAACTCGAAATACCCGTGCCGGAACGCCTTTCTCAGGCCCAGGCCGAAGGTGAGGTAATCGGTCGTCACGGTACCGCCGGCCATCTCGGTTTTCAGGTCGAGCCAATACGAGCTCGTGCCGAACTGCACGAGTCCGCGCGGGCGGTCCGGCCTGCCCCAGTACTTCCTGAAGAGGATGATAGGCCCCTCCTGCCCCACACTACTCTCCGTCCACCCCCCGGCCAGCTCCTCGTGCCGACTGTCCTCCTCGCCGACAAACCCCATGCTGGCCGGGCCTATGACGATCATCTCGTAGGACCCGAACTGGAACCCGATCCCGAAGACGCCGAGTGTTACACCTCTCCCTTCTTCCCTTCCCTCGATCTCGATGAACATCGGAGGATGGCCGCAGACGCCCCAGCCGGCGGAGACCCTGAAGCGTCTCGACGGGACGGCAGGGGCTGGCGCCGGGGCGGGCGTAACGGGGACCACCTGCCCAGCACCCCGCGATGCCGGAGCGCCGCGCGGCTTGACCTCTACCGCGAGGGCCACCTTGGCGGGGCTCCCCTCCGCCCCCGGCGCGTTCACCACGATGTCCCCCCGCGTGGCGCCCGGCGAGAGAGTCGAGCCGTCGACTACGACGACCACCTCCGCCGCCTCGCCGTGGGCGAGCTCGCCGCCCTCGGGCACCGCCTTCGCCCACGTCGGGACGAAACTCACGCTCCACCTGAGCACCTGCCCGCCGGCGTTCCGGATCGTCAGCCCGAGCGTGGCGGTCGCGCCCTGCTCGACGTTTGCCGAGAGAGTCAGCGGCGAGCACTTGAGGACCGGGCTCGCGCCGCGCGCCCGGAGCTCGGCCTCCTCCTCGGGCGAGAGCACCTCGGCCCCCTGCGCGAGGGCGGCCGCGAAGGCCACGGCCGGCCAGACGAGCGTGCGCAGTCTACTCACCGGAGGTCCGCTTTTCGAAGGACAGCTCTTCATCCGTGAGCTCCCCCACGACGCGGAAACCGATCAGGTAGAGGGGCCTGTCTGGCGCGCGGCACCCGCGCGCCGAGGCGCGGGCGAAGGTCGCGTCGAGCTTGTACGCCCCGCCGCGCACGACGCGGCTCGTGCCGCTCGCAGGTCCTGCGGGGTCGCGCGTCGCGGCCGGGTCGTAGGGGCCGTACCAGTCCGAGCACCACTCGGCGACGTTGCCGGCCATGTCCGCGACGCCCTGCGGGGTGGAACCCTTCGGGAAGCTCCCGACGGGGGCGGGCCCGGCGAAACCGTCCTCCGCGCCGGGCAGGTTCGCGTGAGCGGTCCCCGGGCGCTCGCTCCCCCAGGGGTATGCGCGACCCTCGCGCCCGCGCGCGGCGTATTCCCACTCGGCCTCCGTGGGGAGCCTGAAGCGCCTGCCCGTCGAAGTCGTGAGCCGCCTGCAGAACTCCACTGCGTCGGCCCAGGAGACGTTCGTCACGGGCAGGTCCGCGCCCTTGTGCTCGGAGGGGTTGGCGCCCATGACCTGTTCGTACTGCGCCTGCGTGACCTCGTACTTGCCCAGGTAGAAGCCCTTCGAGATCTCGACCTCCCGCGCGGGCCGCTCCTCCTCGGGGCCGTCGGGGGAGCCCATCTGGAACTTGCCAGCCCTGTGGTACACGAGATGCATGGCCAGCCCCGGCGCGAGCTGTATCGCGAGTTCGCCCCTCGGGCCGATCTGCCCCGCCGCCTCGGCGAGGAGCTTCTTCGCCTCGGAGTCCCCGGGCCGCATGGCGAGGATCGCGTCCAGGGCCTGGGCCGCCTCGCGCCAGGAGCCCTTGGCCGCGAGGGTGCGCGCGCGCGCCAGGAGTTCGCGGTAGCGGAGCTCAGCCTCGAGAGACTTTATCTTCGCCGCCGCGTCGAACCCGAGCTCGGCCGCCTGCCGGTACAGAGAGAGGGCCTTCTTCAAGTCCTCGGCTTTCTCCGCCTCTCCGGCCTCCTTCGCGAGCGCCGCCGCCTCGGCCTTCCGGGCCTCCTCGGCGCGGACGGCCTCGAGCTTCTTGCGCGCGGCCTCCAGGGCCTGCATGGTCTCCGGGAGCGGCCTCTGCTCGAACGCCTTCTCGTAGAGCGCGACCGCGCGGGCGAAGTCGCCCCGCGCCTCGGCCTCGGCCGCGGCCGCCTTGTGGTGATCGTGCAGACACGAGGCTGCGGCCTCCGCCGCCTCGCGCGAACCCCTGGGGGCGTTCTGCGCCGCCCGGCCGAAGGCCTCCGCGGCCTCGAGGAGCCTGCCGGCGAGCTTCAGTTCGAGGGCCCTATCCATCCATCGCCGGTACTCGGCTGCGCGCTCGGCCTCGGTCTTTCTCGCGCCTATCTCCTTCTGGATCTCCTCGAGCATCCGCTTGGCGTCGGGGTGCTCGGGGGATATGGCCAGGGCCTCTACGAGCTTCTCCCTGGCCTGATCGAGGAGCCCCGCCTCGCGGAGCGTCCGGGCGCTCGCGATGAGCGCCGAGAGCTTCCCCTCGGCCTCTCTGCGTGCGTCCGCGGCGAGCTTCTTCTCCTCGAGGTCCTTCCTGAGCGCCGCCGCCGCGCGGCGGAGTTTCTCGGTCTTCGCCGAGGCCAGGAACCCGTCGACCGCCGCGATCGCGGCGCCGTAGTTCCCGGCCTTTGCGAGGGTGTCCACCTCGGCCTGCGCCCTGGCCCAGACCGCCTCCTCGGTGAAGGCCTTCAGGCGCTCGTCGAACCTGAGCCTGAGCTCTTCGGCCTCGGCCCTGTACCTGGCGGTCCTGGCGCTCGACAGGAAGCCGTGCACCGCGGCCAGGGCGCCGGCGTAGTCCTCGGCGGAGGCCTTGGCCTCGGCCTCGGCCTTGGTCCTGCTCCAGGCGGCGGCGTCCTCCTCCTCGTCTCTGGTCCGCGAGTAGGACCCGAGGACGAGGAAGAGCACGACGCCCACTGCCGCGACCCCGGCCACGGCCCCTGCGACGATGAGCGGGACGAGACCGGTCCTCGCGACGATGACCCCCGTCAGGCGGCGGATCGGTGGCCCCGCCGACGCGACCGACGGAGCGACGGCGGAAGGCGCCCCCGCAGCGGCGGGGACGGACGGGGCCGCCGGCCTCGTCATCGGGGTCTTGGCCACCTGGGCGAGGCTTCTGGAGACCAGGCTCATCGTGTTCACGGTAGGCGGGGTCATCGCGGCCAGGGCGAGCCGCGTCGCCCCCGCCGCCGCGTCGGCGAGGGACGTGCCCGCGGACACCTTGATGGTGTCGAGATGCGCGCGGAGCGCGGCGGCCATCTCGCTGCAATCCTTGAAGCGCTCCTGCGGGTTCTTGCGGGTCGCCTTTTCGATCAGGTTGGCCACGCCCTCGGAGAGGTCCTGCCGGACCGAGCGCGGGTCGGGGAGCGGTTCGCTCATGACCTTGCTCGCCAGGAGGTACACGCTCGACGCCGTCCACGGGAGGCTCCCGGTCAGGAGCTGGTAGAGCGTCACGCCCAGGGACCACACGTCGGCGGCAGGACCCACGTCGCGGGCCGAGGCGAACTGCTCGGGCGACATGTAGTAGGGCGTGCCCATCGCCGTCTGCGTCTGGGTGAGCATCGTGGGACGGCTCGCGTCCTCCTCCCCGGCGAACGCCTTGGCCAGGCCCAGGTCCGTGACGCGGACGCGCCCATCGCGGTCTATCATGATGTTGTCCGGCTTGACGTCCCTGTGCACTATGCCCTTGCGGTGCGCCTCCGCCAGGCCCTCGGACGCCCCGAGGCAGATCTCGACCGCCTCCTCCTCGGTGAGCTTGCCCTTCCTCTTGAGGCGCTCGCCCGCCGATTCGCCGTCCACGAAATCCATGATGAGGAAGTGCAGACCGCTCTCGGCGTTCACGTCGTAGACGCGGATCAGGTTCTGGTGGCTCACCGCTGCGGCGGTCTGGGCCTCCCGGATGAAGCGCTTCACGAAGGCGTCGGCCTGGTCGGGGGTCACGGAGGCCGGAGCGGCCATGACCTTCACTGCGACGTCGATGTTCAGGCGCAGGTGCCTCCCCTTGTAGACCGCTCCCATGCCGCCGTGGCCGAGCTTCTGGTAGAGCACGACGCCGCCGAGGACCTTGTAGCCCTCGCAGACGGGCACGTTCCCGAGGAGCGGGTCGGCGGACAGGTCGGCGGTCTTCGTGTCCATTCGGTTGCGTCTCCATCCCGCACAGAGCGCCAGACGGCCCGGGCTCTCGGCGGAGTCCGGACCGCCGGCTCAGTGCGCCTTCCGGCCGTACCTACAGCTCCTCGCGACCGGGCACTCGCGGCAGCTCGGCGACTCCGCGAAGCAGACCCGGCGCGCGTGTTCCCGGAGGGCGACATAGCAGGCGTGCAGGTCCTCCCCCTCCAGGGTCGTCTCCAGGGCCCGCTGGGCCTGGAGCTTCGTCGCGCTGTTCGAGATCATCCCGAGGCGCTTGCCCGCGCGCAGGACGTCGCCATCGACGGGCATCACAGGGTCCCCCAGGCCGAGCAGGAGCACTAGGTTCGCCTCGTCGCGATCGATGCAGTCGAGGGCGAGCAGGAACTTGCGCGCCTCAGCGGGAGAGGTCTTCGCGAGTCCATCGAGGTTCAGGTCGCCGCGCCCTTCGAAGATCTGCTGCAGGCAGTAGACGAGCCTCCGGGCCACCTCGCCCGCGCGCCGCTCGCCGACGTACGGCCTGAGCAGGCGTTCGATCTCTCCGCAACGCGCCACGCGGATCTCGTTCCAGTCGACGAACTCGGCCATCAGTCGCTCGCATGCCCGGTAGGCGCTGACCGGGTCGGAGTCTCGGCCGACTATCACCGCCCCGAGATGGTTGGTGATCTTCCCCGACCGCGGCTGGATCGGCGCTGGGTACCTGCGCCTCAGGGTACGCAAGATTTCTAGGGTCTTCGACCTCTCTGACGCTGTCCCCACTTGTCTGCCTCCCCCGGAAAGTGTGCGCGATCATATCCCGGCGTGCGCTCGCGATCAAGGAAACCAGTGCCTGTCCCAGGATCATTCGATTCTCCCCTACGGGACCGGGGCGCATGCGTCGGCGGAGCACGCGAGCCGCCGGTCGCGCGCGGCCATGGACGCGAGAAGCTGGCCGTTTGAAGTGGCGCGATAGCGGCAGTGTTCGTCACCACGCCGGGGGCGTCGCCGGCGCGGCCGACATCCTGCGCATCCGGCTCAGAGCGCTCGGTCTCGGGGCTCAGTACATGCAACCCAGCCTCGACGGCGGCTTGACTCCGGCCCCGGGGTGCGGCATCGTATCTGCTGCGATAGCCGCAGCCGCCCCGGGGGCTCCATGGGTCCTTTCAGGCACGTCCTCTGCATCAATCCCTACTACAGGGAGAGCGCCGCGGCGATGGGTTTCTTTCCGCCGACGGGCCTGGAGTACATCGCCTCGGCCTTCGCGGCGCGAGTCCCCCGCGTGACGCTCGCGGACCTGCGACACGACCCCGAGTTCAGGCCCGAGGCGAGGCTCCACGCGTTCATCGCGCGCGAGGGGGTGGACCTCGTCGCGGCGAGCGTGAACTGGGAGTTCCTCTTCGACGAGGCGCTCGAACTCGTCCGGCGGCTCCCGCCCGGCCTGCCGGTGATCGTCGGCGGGCAGGAGGCCACCTCGCGCGTGGAGGAGATATTCGCGCGCTGCCCGAACGTGGTCATGGTCGCCAGGGGCGAGGGCGAGGAGATCGTCATCGAGCTCGCCTCCGGGAGGCCCCTGACCGAGATCGCAGGCCTGAGCTTCAGGGAGAACGGCAGGCTCGTCCACAACGCGAACCGCGCCGTGGGCCCGATCGAGGCGCTCCCCGCGCGCGACAGGTCGCTCAGGCGCGTGAGCTACGACATCTCCGCCTACGGCGTGAAGGTGCTCGGCGGGGGCTTCGACACCGTCCTCACCTCGCGCGGCTGCCCGTTCAACTGCAAGTTCTGCTCGTTCAACAGGAATCCCCTGGGCAGGAAGCGCGATTACGACGAGCGCTCGGCAGAGGACGTCTTCGAAGAGGTCAGGGGCCTGCCGAGCGACATCATCTACTTCGCCGACGACAACTTCTTCGTGAACCACCGCCGGGCGGAAAGGCTCTGCGACCTGCTCATCGAGCAAGGCGTCAGGAAGCGCTTCATCGCGCAGGCGAGGCTCGAGCTGGCGAGGAACCCGCGGCTCCTCAAGAAGCTCGTGCGCGCCGGCTTCAAGGTCCTGCTCCTGGGCGTGGAGTCCGCTACGGACCGGATACTGGACCAGTTGAACAAGGGCTTCACCACCGCGCAGATCAGGAGGTATTTCGCCGAGTTCCGCCGCCACGACATCTACTATCACGGCTACTTCATCTACGGCAACGTCGGCGAGACCGAAGAGGAGATGCTCGCCATACCCCGCTTCGCGCGCGAGCTCGGGCTCGACTCGATCTCGGTGCTCAGACTCCAGGCGAGGCGCTTCACGCCAATCAAGGACATCGTGGACTCGACCCCCGGCTACCACACCGACGCGCGCGGGTTCGTCTACTCGGATCGCTTCGGCACGCGGGAGCTCAGGCGCATCGGTCGGCGCATCAAGCGCGAGTTCTACACGCCGATGCAGGTGGCGAGGGCGCTCGCCAAGTTCCGCAGGCTCGGCGTGCTCCGTCTGGCCGACGCCCTCGCGCTCCCGTTCCGGCTGCCGCGGATATTCTGGCGGAGGCGCGCCAGGCGGAACTGAGGCCGCGCGGGGCTACCCACCGGCCAGCACCTGCCTGCCGCCAGCGAGCCCCTCGACGAACTCGCCCCCCGATCGCGTGAGACGGACGCGAGGCGGGTAGACAGACCTGTCGAGCTCCACCCACCCGCGCGAGACGAGCGCACGGGTCGCCGGCTTCATGTCCTCGGGCAGACTGAAAAGGCCCGCCGCGCACACGCCCTCCAGGGAGACCCAGGTCCCCTGTGGAGGTCCGTGGGGCGGAGAGAGCGCCAGGATCACCCAGGCCGCGAGCTCCGCCGCAGGGTCGGACCGCCCTAGGCCCGTACCGTAGACGAATCCCTCCGCAGCCTCCCTGAACGCCGAGGCCACGAGGACCATCCACCCCCTGAGCGAGTCGAACACTCTCACGCGGCCCGAGGCGTCCCGGGCGACAAGGCCCCACCCGAGTTCGAGCGGCCTGCGCCTCATTACCGCGCCCAGAACGAGAAGCACGCCGCAGGCGCCGGTCTCGGCGAGGACGGCTGCGCGGCCAGCGCCGGCAAGGGCATGCACTGCCGCCGCGAGCGCAGCCGCGCCGCAGAGGGTGCCGAGTATTCCGAATGCGTGAGTGACGAACTGCCGGCGGCGCGCGGAGCGCACGCCATCGGCCAGGCGCGAGGAGACGGCCACGACCAGGGCCGGCGGAGGGGCCGAGTGCGTCCCTATGACCGGGACGGCGTCGGGTCCCGGACCGGCGGGCGTCTCGGGCGGGCGGCCGCCCCCGCACATCAGGCGGGATCCTCGGGACCGCTCGAGGGACCGGGGACGTCCGGGCCGGCGGGGGCGGAGCCGTTCTCGTCGATATCCTCCTCGCCGCCCTCGTCGGTCTCCTCGCCCTCGGAGTCCGTGAGGCCCTCGACCCGCGCCGCGGCGATCGCACGGTCGTCGTCGTCGAGCCTGATCACGCGCACGCCCTGGGCGCTCCGGCCGGTGGAACGGATCTCGCTCACCCTGGTGCGCACGATGAGGCCGTTCGCCGTCATGACGAGGACCTCGTCCTCCTCGGCGGCGGAGAGGCAGGCCACGACGCGGCCGGTGCGCTCGGAGACGTCCATGTTGATCACTCCCTGGCCGCCGCGGTGCATCAGGCGGTACTCGCCGACGGGAGTGCGTTTGGCGAAGCCCCGCTCGGAGACGGTGACTATATCGAGCCCAGGTTCTGCGCGCACTATCGAGACGACCGAATCGCCCTCCTTGAGCCGTACGCCTGTGACGCCCGCCGCCGAACGGCCCATCGGCCTGACGTCGGAGGCTGCGAACCGGACGGCCTTCCCGTTCGCGGTGGCGAGGACGAGTTCGTCCTCGTCCTTCGCGCGCACCACGCCGACGAGCCTGTCGCCCTCGTCGAGCTTGATCGCGATGATGCCTGCGGGCCTCGGGTTCGAAAACTCCTCGAGCGGCGTCCGCTTGACGACGCCCCTCGACGTGGCCATCGCGAGCGTCCCCGAGGCGAACTCGCTCACCGCGATGAGCGACGTGATCCGCTCGCCGTCGCTCAGGTCGAGAACGGTGCCGATGGGCCTTCCGGCGGCCGTGCGGCCCATGAGCGGCAGGTCGTACACCTTCTGCCAGTAGACGCGGCCCAGGTTCGAAAAGAACAGCAGCATGTCGTGCGTCGAGCAGACGGCCAAGTGCTCGGTGAAGTCGGACTCGCGCGTGGACGCGCCTATCACCCCGCGGCCGCCGCGGCGCTGCCTCCGATAGGCGGCGAGCCTCATCCTCTTCAGGTAACCTGCGCTCGAGATCGTTACCGCCATCGGCTCGACGGCGACCAGGTCCTCCGTCGAGACCTCCACGGCGACGTCCGAGATCTCCGTGCGGCGCGCGTCGGCGTACTTCTTTCTGAGCTCGACGATCTCCTGTTTCACGATTCCAAGGACGCGGGAGCTGTCGGCGAGTATGGCCCTATACTCGGCGATCTCCTGTTTCACCGCCTGGCAGTCGGCCTCGAGCTTCTCTCGTTCGAGGGCCACGAGCCTCGCGAGTCGCATGTTGAGCACCACATCCGCCTGGCGGCGGCTGAGCCTGTACGTCGAGACGAGCCCCTCGCGGGCCTGTTCCACGGTGGGGGACTCGCGGATCAACTTGACGACGCCGTCGATGTTCGCCACCGCGACGAGCAGGCCCTCGAGGTCGTGTCTGCGCTCCTCGGCCAGCCGAAGGAGATGCCGCGTCCGGCGGGTCACCACTTCGACGCGATGGTCGCGGTAACGCTCCAGGAGTTGCTTGAGCGTCAGCGTCTCGGGACGCCCGGAGACGAGCGCTATCATGTTGATGGCGAACGTGTCCTGGAGCTGCGTGTGCTTGAAAAGCTGGTTCAGGACGACGTTCTCGTCCGCACCAGGGGCGAGCTTGATCACGATGCGCATGCCATGCCGGTCGGACTCGTCGACGATGTCGGCGACGCCGGTGACGATGTCGGACTTGACGACCTCCGCGATGCGCTCTATGAGCGCGCGCTTCTGGACCTGGAAGGGGATCTCCGTCACCACCAGGTTCTTCCGATCCCCGCGTGATTCCTCGACGGAAACCCTGCTGCGGACCACGATCTGTCCCCGACCGGTGCGGTATGCCCGCTTGATCCCGCTCCTCCCGCAGACGATGCCTCCGGTGGGGAAGTCGGGTCCGGCGATGAACTTCATCAGGTCGTCGACCTGGCAGTCGGGGTGATCGATCAGGTAGACGAGGGCGTCGGCGAGCTCGCCCAGGTTGTGCGGCGGGATCGAGGTCGCCATGCCCACCGCTATCCCGCTCGCGCCGTTGGCGAGGAGGTTCGGGAAGGCCGAGGGGAGCACGACTGGCTCGGTGCGCGTCTCGTCGTAGTTCGGGACGAAGTCGACGGTCTCCGCGCCGATGTCCCGGAGCATCTCCGCGGCGAAGTGGGACAGCCGCGCCTCCGTGTAGCGCATCGCCGCGGCCGGGTACCCGTCTATCGAGCCAAAGTTGCCCTGGCCGTCGACGAGCGGATAGCGCATGTTGAAGTCCTGCGCCATCCTGACGAGCGTCGGGTAGATCACGCCCTCCCCGTGCGGGTGGTAGTTGCCCGAGGTGTCGCCGCAGATCTTGGCGCACTTCCTGTGCTTGGCGCCGGGCCCGAGATCCAGGTCGTGCATCGCGACGAGGATCCGCCTCTGGCTGGGCTTCAGGCCGTCGCGCACGTCGGGCAGCGCACGAGAGACGATCACGCTCATCGCGTATGTCAGGTAGCTCTCCTGGAGCTCCTGCTCGACCGGGAGTTCGCGAATCTGCGCGGCGCCCGGTCCCTGGGGGCCGGTTGCCTCGGCGGACGTAGTTACCTCGGACATGCTCATCCCTTCGGTCGTGCCACGGCGGCCGCTTCGGCGCGCCTGGTGCCGACCTCTGCTCTGTTCCGACACAGAAAGGGTGTCCTATTGATAGCGGACGGACGCCAGGCGTTCAAGCCGATCGGCGGCATGCGTCCCCCTTCCGGCCTCGCCGGTAGCGCCACCGTGGGGCGATCGGAGCCGTGTGCCTTTCTCGAAGCGCCTCGCGTGGCGCCGGTCGCTGGGCCCCCCCGAGGCGTTCGCCAGTTCGGCGCGGAGAGCGTGGGCGCGATCGCATGGTGAAGCACGGCCGGCAGGGAGATCGAGGCCGGTCGGTCACCACGAGTTCTGGCGAGGGCGCGTTGACTGGCGCAGCCGGCGCTGTAGCCTGTCAATCCGCGGAGGTCGGCATGTCCCGAGCATCTGCCGCGAGGGTTTTGCCGTCGCGCGGTCTGGTCGCTGCGCTCGGGCTCGCCTTGGCAACCGCACTGGCCTCCGCCGGGGAGCCCGGCGACGACGAGCTCGCCGCCCCAGGCGCCGCCCGCGCGCGCCTTAGGGGGCTAGGGCGCGAGAGGGCCAGTGCGTTCGTCGGGATCGCCCTCGGGAGCGTCGTAGGGCTCGCCTGCGCGTCCGCCCTGCACATGCTCTGGAGGAGACGGCCCTTCGCCGCGAGATCTGCCTCGGGCGTACTCCTCGCCCTCGCGACGGCGCGGCTCCTCGGGGAGGTCGCGATCGGCGCCGGGACGCCGTCCGTCGCCGCGACGGGGATCGCCTGGGTGTTCCTCGCGGGGGTGATAGCGTCCGTCTTCAGGACGCCGCGGCCTGCGGCGCGTCCGGCACGCCCTCCCTGGTTGCGGGTGCCTCTGAGGCCGCGCGAGGAGACCGGCCGCCCCCGAGAGCGGCCGCCCGCCGCGGAGCGCCCGGAGCCTGGCGGGACGGCCGTCGAGGAAGCGCTCGCCCTCGTCGAGCGCGGCGAGATCGATGCGGCCGTCGAGGCGCTCAGGCGGGGCCTCGCCGAGCGCGAGTCAAAGCGCGCGCGACTCTACCTGGGCACGATCCTGGGGGCGCGGGGCGAACGCGAGGCGGCGCTCGGCGAGCTCGACCGCGCGCTCGCCCTCGACCCGGCCTACGCAGAGGCGTTGTCGGAGAAGGCCCTGATACTAGGCGAACTCGGCCGCGCGGAGGAGGCCGCCGCGGTCCGCGAGCGACTGCGTTCGGCGCGCTCCGCCCGCGCCTGGCGCAAGGAGAGTCCCAGCGAGATCACGACCTGCCCCGCCTGCGGAAAGGGGATAGCTCCGGGCTCTGAGTCCTGCGAGTGCGGTCTTTCTCTGAGGCGTTGCGGCGTATGCGGCGCCGAGAGCGGCTCGCTGCGCCCGCGGGGTGGGCGGCTCGTCTGCATGAGATGCCGCTCGCTCGAGGCAGCATCGCACGCGAAGACCGGGGCCCTCGTGGAGCGGGCGCTCTCGGCGAGGGAGACCCCTCCGTGGGTGGCGGCGGCCGTCTTCGCGGGGGCCGTGGCCCTGGGAGCGGTCGCCTCCCCGGGCTACGTGGCGGGGCTCGAGCTCGCGGCCTCTCGCGCCCAGAGGTCGCTCCTGGCCGACGTGGCCTCGGCCCTGGAGCGCTCGGAGTCGGCCGGGCCCGCGCCGGACGCGGAGATCGAGCGGCTCGAGTCCCGCGCGGCGGCGATCATCGACGCCCACGCTTTCGCGCGCGATCGCGCGGCGTCCCTGAGGACGGCGCTCGCGCTCCACGCGCTCAGGCGCTCCGCGGAGCTCTGGCTCCGCGGCGACGCGGAGGCCGCCAGGTTCGTCTCGGGCTGGGGCTCCAGGCAGGTCGCTCAGGCCCTGGCGGCGCTTGACGCCGGCGAGCGCTCTCGCATGCCGCGCGGCCTCTCCCGGACCTTCGCCGACATGCGCGATGCGTTCGAGCGCGAGCTCGAGTCGAGGCTCCGGAGGGCGGCGGAGATCGCCGAGTCGTCCTCAGGGCGCCCCGCCCCGGCCTCTAGGCGCGACTGGCGCTCGATCTGGGCGCGGCCGGGCGCGGGCACCACGTTTCTCATCGAGGTGTTCAAACGGGTGAGCGTCACGGCCGCCGAGGAGGCGGTCGTGGGCGCACACAAGGACGGCTCGCCCGTCGCGGCGGCGGGGCTCCTGCGGTGCACGGTCGCGCCGGGCGACGGATTCGTGTTGCTCGTCGAGCGGGTGCCCTTCGAGGTGCGCAGGCTCGACGCTCCCCCCGAGGGCCTGCCGCCCGACGCGAGGCTCGTCCCGAGCGAACCGGCCGGTGCCGACGCGCCTACGCAGGGTCGGCCGCACGGTCCGGCGCCCCGCGTCGCGGCGAGGGGGTCGTGGAGGATCGAGTTCTCCGAGGCGCTGCGATTCCGGCTCCTCGCGGACCTCGCGGCCCCGCAAGCGGGGATCATAGCGACGGACGAGAGCCTCTACGCCGCGCGCGAGCTGCCGGCGAGGGACCTCCCCTTTTTCGCGCCGGGCCTGGACGGGACCTGGGCCCAGGACGAGACGCTTCTCTGGCCCTACAAGGGGGCCTCGCCGGAGCGCGGGCCGTGCGTGAAGCAGATCGCGCGGTGGCTGACGGGTCCCGACGGCCGCGAGCGGGTCTCGCTCGCGTGGCTCCTCAGGTACGAGCCCGCCACGAAGAAATACTTCGAGCGCATCGTCCAGTCGTGGACCTGCGGCCGGATATGGTGGGACTTCTACGACGACGAGGTCGCGTTCTTCCGGACAGTGTTCCCCGCTCCACCCGCCCCGCAAGCGGACGCGGAGGCGCCCGGGGCTCCGCGGGGCGAGGAGGGAGGCTCGCAGTGAACCGACGCATCCCGCAGCGGGCACGACTGAGCTCCCGGTTTCTGGGGGGCCTGTGCATGTCCCTGTGCTGCCTCGTCGGGCCTGCCTGCTCGCGGGAGCCAGGGGCACCCGCCCGACCGGAGGCCGCTCGGGAGGAGCCTGCGCCTCCGGCGGTCCAGGCCGAGCGCGCGGAGCCCCAGGCGCCGGGGGCGGGGGTGAAGGACTTCGTCGAGTACGCCACGGGCAGGACCCAGGTCGAGACGATGCTCCGCACGAAGGCCAAGCTCAAGGAGCTCGAAGAGGAGCACACGAAGCGCCTCGAGGAGGCCATGGGCGAGTGACGCGCGTGGATCCGGGGGCATTCCCGAATGGCGCTGACTTAAGCCACTAACAGGCGGACCTCCTCATGCCGATAGAGTATGTGTTCGGGCACACTCATCGGCCACACAGGAGGAGGTCCATGACTACTCTACAAGCCAATGTCGGCGGTT